>Ga0308171_1000016_pt1 | contig 700951 bp, 623 predicted proteins | sample PhyGR1_FD_202135 | JGI IMG/M metagenome (GOLD analysis project Ga0308171, IMG submission 202135) | Phyllosphere microbial communities from UC Gill Tract Community Farm, Albany, California, United States - DLSLSG.R1 | ecosystem: Host-associated > Plants > Phyllosphere > Unclassified | place... | reverse complement strand
TTCTCTAAAAATTCTAAAACTTGCGCGAATTCAGGATAAGTTATTCGATTCGGTATTGTTGTCGCGCTTCGGACAGTAGAATTTTCTTTACGTTCACAGAAATCATTTTCTTTACGCTACAGCTTCCTGGGTCGATTTATAATGATGCAGTTTAAAAAATATGAAGCTATTTTATTTATCACGTGTTTTCAATTATGCGTTTTCCGGCTACAACAAAGTGTGTTTTGGCTACATAGAGAAATCCTGTTCTTTCCAACTTTGTAGTGTTAAAAACAAATAGAAAATGAAAGTATTTGTAACAGGAGCTACAGGATTTATAGGCTCTGCAACAGTAAAAGAATTACAATCCGGCGGACATCAGGTTATAGGATTAGCCCGTTCTGAGGAATCCGCGGAAAAACTAAGGAAGTCCGGTGTAGAAGTATATTACGGAGATCTCAGTCAACCAGAGACATTGATAGAAGCAGTTGAAAAAGCTGATGCAGTAATTCATCTTGGGTTTATCCATGATTTCAGCAAGTTTAAAGAAATGTGTATCCTGGACGGAAAGGTCATTGAAACGATCGGCTCTGTACTGGAAGGAACACAAAAGCCATTTGTTATTACTTCAGGAATCGGTGTGCTTAAAAAACAAGGTATGATTACGGAAAAAGATATGCCGGAAGGTAATAGCATCCCAAGGATTATTACAGAACATGCAGCAGACAAAGTAGCTGCTAAAGGAGTTCAGGTATCCGTTGTCCGTCTTCCCCCTGTGGTACATGACCTGGGAGATAAAATTGGCTTTATTCCTTCGTTGATTGGGATAGCAAAAGTAAAAGGTTTTTCTGCATACATTGACAACGGTAAGAATTTCTGGCCTGCAGTACACCGTAAAGATGCGGCCAAACTCTTCCGACTGGCCGTAGAAAACCATTCTGTTAACGGAATACGCTACCACGGAGTTGCAGAAGAAGGCATAGAATTTAAAAAGATCGCCGAAACGATAGGTACAAAACTGGGTATACCAGCACGTTCCATTTCAGCAGGTGAGGTAGCAGATCACTTTACCTGGTTTGCCCATTTTGCAGAATTTGACGTCCTTGCTTCAAGCGCTGCAACACGGGAAATATTAAATTGGGAGCCAAATGAAATCGATTTGCTATCGGATTTACACGGAGAAATTTATTTTCCTGCTCAATAAATTGTAAATTTACTATACCACATCAGGGAAGAGTATGTGATAACTATTTACATATTCTTCTCTTTTTATACCCTAAAAGATTATGTCGGCAAAAGAACCCATAAGGATCAAAACGATTTCACAATTTCATGCTTTGCGTGGCTTACCAAAGCCTAAACATCCGCTGATCAGCATCATTGATTTTAGAGATATGCAAAAACCCGATAAAGGAAGTGAAAGCCTGGTATTTGATTTTTACTCCCTTTCAGTAAAAAGAAATATGAACCATAAATACAAATATGGACAGCAAGACTATGATTTTGATGAAGGCATATTATTTTTTATGGCTCCGAACCAGGTACTCCGGATTGAAATGGACAACCAGCCACGTCCCGCTGAAGGCTGGATGCTGATGATCCATCCTGATTTTTTATGGAATAAACCCCTGGCTAAAACTATAACCCAATATGAATTTTTCGATTATTCCCTGCATGAAGCCCTTTTTCTTTCTGAAGATGAAGAGCAGATCCTTCAGCTTCTGATAGATAATATTCGAAAGGAATACAATACCAATACGGATAAGTTCAGCAGTGATATCATGGTTTCATTACTGGAAACGCTTTTTAATTATTCAAACCGATTTTACCAGCGCCAATTCATTACCCGTGATAAGGCACATCATGAAATCCTTGAACGGTTAGAAATCCTACTCAACCAATATTTCAACAGTGAAATGATCATAAATAATGGCATCCCAAGTGTTCATTATATTTCCGGAGAGCTCGGTATTTCTACAGGATATCTGAGAACATTACTCCAAAACCTTACCGGACAAAGCACCCAACAGTTCATTCATCAGAAACTGACCGAAAAAGCAAAGGAAAAACTCAGCACAACAGGCAGCACCGTAAGTGAGATTGCTTATGAATTAGGATTTGAGCATCCACAGTCTTTCAGCAAATTCTTTAAGAAAATGACGAATACCACTCCACTTGGATTTAGGGAACTTTATCACAATTAAAATCAGTCTGTAAATTTTTCTGATTCTACCTTATCATTTATAAAATTCCATTGGCTGCCTTAAGGTTTTACCTTCTTCCTTTCATACATCATCACTATAATCATGGCTATGACAAAAAAAGCATATACGTATTGAGTACGGGAAACACCTACTCCAAAAGGAAACCAGATTCCCTGAATGTGAAGCGCTGACAATTCCTGTGAAAATAAACCTGCGGAAATCAATAATACAGCAGGAAGGTATTTTATTTTTTCCTGATGCTTCATTCCTTTGAATATTATGTATACCATTAACACAACAAACAACAATCTTACATATTGGGATAGTTGTTGAAATAAATGATGTGAAAGGGGTCCGGAAATCCACGATAGCCCGAAAAACTGGCAGCCCATATACATCACAGTGAGGACTATTGCCGTTATAAATATCCAAGTTAATTGACGCAAATTAAACCAGTCTCTCCACGCTACAATCCATGCCCCAAGCGCCAACGGCATTAGAATTACTGTTGTCACCACATCGATCCCATGTGCGGTTTCTATCTGAAACCAGTAAAAAAAAGCTTGATTGGCTCGGACAAAAGCCAGTAACAATAAGCCAATAATAAACCATTTGTAGTATTTTACAGGCTTCCAAAAAAAGATCAGAATTCCTAAAAGAATAAATAATACAGGCTCAATGACTTCTACAACATAGCCCTTTATGGTTTGCCCCCATTGCTGTTTGTATTTTAGCTCAACAATCCTTTTATCACCAATTTCAGGCGCAATATGAATTCCACCTGCATCAGAAAGCTGCTCCAAAGTACCCGGACTCATCCATACCCTGAAAGCAATCGTAATTTCTTTTTTTTTCTTCACGGTTTCTGGAAGCATGAAAATCTGTGGCTGTATGCTGTAAGCAATAGGTACTGGTCTGGAAAAATCTCCTGCATTACCCAATAACACTCCGTTAACGAACAATTGATAAGCATCATCAACAGCGGGCGGACCGGTTAAAGCCAGATCATTGTCTTCGAATCCCTTCAGTGAAACTCTGATCCGGTACCATGCATATCCGGAATATTTAGGATATCCCTTAACTGACCAGCCTCCAACATAGCCCGACAGCCCCACATCGCCATCATGGGCTCCGGGAGGTGCAGTAAAATCTACTGTTTCCCAACTTGAATCATCAAAATCAGGATGAGCCCATGCCTTCTGATCTCCGGTTTTAAATTTCCATGGTCCATTAAGAACTATTTTTAATGGTTTTGTCTTGTCAGAGGCTTTTAAAAAGCAACAAGATCCCAAGGCAAACACCAAAATCCATATTCTTAAAGAGAAATGAATATTTTTTAAATCAATCATGCTTACTACCATTTATATTGCTAATTTTCAGCTATATAAAAATAAGCAAATCCTGAAGATTATTTTTGATTATTCGATTTTTATAGCCCGAAATGTAATTTTCCGACAATCATTCTGATAATATTATCTTCAGAATATCCTCTACTGTTTGTAAATATTTGAAGAATTTCCTTTTCAATGGAACTTCATTGCTCCGCTTTGATTGCTTTCAAAGCTCCCATTGCTTTTTCTGCATCATCTTTTGCAACAAAAATATGATCATGAAAATAAGCTGCCACCACATTGCAGCTAATGCCTTCGTGCTTCAGTACGTTAGCGAATGCAGCCGTAAGCCCTACGGCTTCAAGTGAGGAATGAATACTCAAAGTGATCCATGAAGAAACATAATTGTATTCCAAATTCCATTTTTCAGCGACCGCCTTTTCCAGAACAACGGTTATGGCTTCTTTTTCACGAAAGAAAAATACAAGTTTTTCTATATCCGGAATCTCATGTAAATGACCTACTTTGCAAAAAACATATTCCCCTGAATTCAACACCGGTTCCATATGTTGCAGCAATATTTTTAAATCTGTTTCTCCTGACATCTTTTTTTGTACAAAACTACAGGTTAAGCCTTAGGATTTATTTATCAATTGATAAAAAATGCTTCGTGATAGTTATTTAATGGAACTATGAACCACAATACGTAAAATACTCATTGAATTAAACCGTGAAATAGGAACGGCAAAATGAACGCCCCTGGAATTCAGGGGCGCTAATTAAAAACTTTTATTTTGTTGTTTTTAAAATCTTAATTGCATTTTCATTATCCGGATTGATTTTCAGTACTTTCCGGTAATTTTCCAAAGCTTTATCTTTTTGTCCTGCTTCAAGATAGGCTTCTCCAAGACTGTCGTAAGTATTTGCACTTTGAGGATACAATTGGGTATTGACACGGAAAAAATCTATTGCATTGGTATATTTCTTTTCGCGAAGTAAGGTATACCCCAGACCGTTAATATAGTCTTCGGAAAGCATTTCATTATCCGCATCTTCTTTTTTTGCTTTTTTATAAGCTTCCAGACCTTTTTCAAAATATCCTTCAAGAATCAATTCCAATGGTCCTTTCTCATCTTTCGCCCATTGTGGGTTTTCTGAACGGATGGTTTTATTCAGGAGTGTTTCCACCAATTCACGTTTTCCTGTCTTTGGGTTAGTCCTAAAACTTATTTTAAAATTCCAGTTTCTTAACGCATAGTTATTTTCCCCGATTTTAAGAAGTTCAATCGGTGCTTCCACATTCATCTTCATCATCAGTTTTCCCTTTTCCTGATAGATTCTGTAAACACCATACTTATTGAATTTATATCGACCGGTATTGCTGAAATCCTCTTGTTTTAAAGGTAAAATTTTAAGAGTGGGTGCCATAAATTCCGGCCATTGATATTCAGTTGCCACAGAACGTATAACCTCATTGATAAACTGAGGTTTGTTGGTATTGGTTAATACTACAATTCCATCCCCACTTGTTTTACTCGCCGTAAAAAGGCTGGAAAAACCTTCATTCCAGCCACCGTGGGAGAAATATACCTGATTGCCATAGGTCTCCAGCATAACACCTAATCCCTCAAAAGTTTCAATGTAAGGAGTTGTAAATGTTTCCGCCATCTTTTTGGAAATAATGGTATTACTTTTACCATTCAACGTATTCTGGATATCGACCACAAAACGGGCATAGTCTTCTGCTGTGGACCATAAAACGGCGGCGGCCTGTTCAGGATAGATATGATATCTGCCCTGGACTTTAGTTCCGTTTTCTAAATATGCTGTTGCGGCAATTACGGATTGAGATTCTGGCAAAGGCTGAGTGAAGCTGCTGTTCTTCATTCCGAGAGGCATCAGGATTTTTTCCTTCATCAAAGTTGCAAAATCCTTTCCTTCAATATCTGTAAGTATTTCCTGCAACACAGTATATCCACCGCCAGAGTAACGAAAAGATTTTCCGGGAAGCTTATCCACCTTCACAGCATCAGTATTGGCAGGCTTTTCTCCGTTCAACACCTGAATCACTGTAGGAAGAGGTTTTCCTGCCTCGTATCCGGGGAATCCATGTACGGTGAAACCGGCTGTATGGCTAAGAATATTCTTAAGCGTTACCGGCTTCTGTTTTGTCCACTCATTCTCAGGAATTTTCCAGGATTTCAGATATCTGTTCACATCAGCATTGGGATCTATTTTTCCTTCTTCTACCTCCTTTAATGCAGCATAAGCCGTTACAGGTTTACTCATAGAAGCAACCTGAAATAAGGTAGCGGTGGTAGCTGGAGTTTTATTTTCCACATCTGCGAGTCCATATGCTTTGGTCCATATCACCTGGTAATTTCTGATTACTGCTATACTGACGGCTGGAATATTATAAAACTTCATTCGGTCTTCCAGTTTCCATGCAGATTCTCCCTCAAATCTCACGGCAGGTAATAAACCTGATTCTATCCGGGCAATTTCATTTTTCAGCTGAGCATCTGTCTGTGCAGATAAAGAACTGGAAATCAGCCCTAGAAATAATACAATATAAAAACGAGTTCCGGTTTTCATAATTTTTAATTAATAGCCTAAAAATAAGTAAGTATTACGAATATCAGCGGAATTAATTTTATAAGATGCCTATTATTATATTCAACGCAGTCAAATTCATCCCATAGATTGCTGATACAGTTCCTGTAGTGTTTTATTTTCCGATCCTTGAAAAAAATCTAATGAAAAGAAGGGCTCCTCATTTCTTTTTTGCCTTTTGAACCACTTTATTATAAGCAAGACAGAGGTCTATATAGTATTGAAAATCTTTGTTTTTGTGATATCCTTCTTTACTCACAAAAATATACCCTTTTGCTACCCTTTTCCCATGAATCATCGGGCGGCAATACTCTTTTTCCAGCTCCAGCTCTGCTTGTTGAGGATCGATCCTGCATAAGATCTCCTCATTACGAACTCCGATGCATAGTTTATCATCTACCATAAAGCTTAATCCCTGGAACATTTTTTTCTCAACCACATTATTCTCATGCATCAATGTTTCTCTTATCCGGTTTACCAGTTGTTCGTTGTACATGATTATTTTTTTTAATTCTTGCAGGTATACTCTTTAATGAATCACCATTTTTCAGGCATCGATTTCCATGTGTGCTCGATATTGGTCATCAGCAAAGCATTATCAAACGCTATAGAGCCTTTTGGGAAAAGTGTTTCATCTTCATAAAAAGTTGATTTCAAATCCATCACTTCAAGAGGTCTTATTTCCCATGTATAGGTATTCAACTGAAGTCCTTCCAGCTTATCTTTATGAGGCGAATATCCGAGGCATCCCTCCTGAAAAAAGTCTGAAGCCTTCTGTAATGTTTCAAATATGGAATGATTATCAAATACTTCAATTTCCTTAGCATCAATTGAAGTAACCAGCTGATCGGAGCTTTTAAAATCAACATGGTAATGCTTGATATTTTCCTTTACATTAAATTTCGCATAATAATGTTTACCCGGAAATACACGTCCGCCTATAAGCGTATTGATCTTCGATGAAGTATCTCTTCTCGGAATATAAACCCCGGTCCTAACCTCTCCGCCTTCGTCCCATTCAACAGCAATTCTATGTGCTCCGTTCTCGGAATCGATCCCCATAAAATCCGGCAGCCCCAACGCTTTAATATTTTTAAGCCTGATCAGGCAAATACCTACTATTGCTTTATTTTTATAAAGCTTTGGTCTGAATGGAAAAGGGAGAATCTTTTCTACTGCGTCAGGATCAGCAGTAAAATTGATCAAAATCCTTCGATCTATATATCCATGTATTTCTGGTAATTTCATTTTTATATGTTAAGATGCGGCCATCCCCTGTCTTAGAGACAAATGTAATTCATTTTTTGGTCAACCTGATAAAGTATTTCCAATATGTTTTACACAGAAAAGATGTTAATTTCGTTCTATTTTTATTTGCTGTTTTTTATGAGATTTGCTGCTATAATTGCTTTCAGTATTATGAAAAAATTAATTTTAATCTGCACCTTTTCTTTTGCTTTTATCCAAATAATAAATCCTCAACAAATCATATCCCGAAATTCAAATTCCGATCATGAACTGTATGCTCAGAATATTGGGAAAATACTTTTTCTACACTATTCAATCATCTTTTTAATAGATGTACATACCTCATCAAGCTCTTTGCGATCCGGAAGGATTGAATATCTTTCACCAAACCGCAAACCAAAACCATCATTACGGAATCTCGGGAAAATATGCAGATGGGTATGAAAAACCTCCTGGCCGGCAGCTTCACCATCGGCAAGAAAATAATTGATTCCCTCAGATCTTATATCCGATTTCCTGAGGGCCCTATTAATTTTAGCAGCAACATTGAACATTCCTGAAGTAAGATCTTCGTCCAGTTCGGCAATGAATTCCCTGTGTATTTTCGGCACTACTAATATGTGTCCCGGATTAACGGGCTGGATGTCCATAAAAGCAATTACCTGATCATCTTCGTAGATGATGCTTGCAGGGAGTTCTCTGTTTATTATTTTACAAAAAATACAATTGTTCATAAGGGCTGGAAAGTTTTTTATAAAAATAGTAAAACGGAAATGATCATAAAATACAGGATTGTTTATTCAACAAAAAAAAGATAAATCTAGTTACGATTTCCTGTTTTGGCCTGCCGCACAGCCTGGTTATCTTTTATATTCAATCGGTAGACCAACGTCAGGCGATATCGGGCGGCATTAGGGATATTGGTCTGGTTGATCACATAATCTGCTCCGGTGGTTACGCTGCTTAGTTTGCGTAATTCAAAAAGATTGCTCACATCAAATGTGACGGTTGCCCTGTCTTTTAAAAAAGTTTTGCTGCATCCAAAGTCGATACTGTGTACCGCATTAGTATGGGTTTGAGCTGTTGCATTGGCCCCCCTGAAATTATATATTGTCTGGAAAGAAAGTTTATCCTTCAGTTTAAGCTGAGCACTTAAACGGGCAGTCAGTGTAGTTCCTGAAAAATCAAAAGTCTGTTCCCGATAAGATCCTTCCTTTGCATAATGAAACAGGTTGAGCTCTGTATTCAGCTGAATCCATTTTAACGGATTATATAATACGGACAGCTCTATTCCACTCCGGGTTTCTTTATGAATATTTACAGGCATGGTAATAAAAAGCCCTTCAGCATTCCTGTACGTATAATCCTCAATTATCCCCTTGTTTCTTTGGTAGTAAACCGATGGATTAAAAGTAAACGTCTTTGTGTTCTTTAGAAAAGAAATTTCCAGTACCTGTGCATATGACGGATTAAGATCCGGATTTCCCACATAACGGCTGCTGAGATCTTTCAATTCATTAAAAGGATAAATCATAGTAAGGGACGGCCTGTTGATCCTCTTGCTATAGCTGCCCTGCAAAGTCGTATTCCCGTTAAAACGGTAACTTAGGTTTAATGTTGGAAACAAACGGGTGTAATTTTTATTGCTTGTGTAGGTTCCCATCCGGTCTTCAATTCCTATTTTGGTAAGCTCACCACGTAATCCTCCCTGATAACTAAAGGCTCCTTTCTTACCTGAAAACTGAACATATCCACTTCCGATCAGCTCTTTATATAAAAGGTGATTATCAATCTGATCAATGATCTCCCAGCCTGAAATATTTTTCTGCTCAGCAATGAAATCACTATTGACCCTGCGGTCCTCCAATTTTAATCCGTATTCAATGGTAGAAGTACTGTCCAGCGGGTGGATCATTATCTGTTTTCATCATAAAATCCTTACTGCTTCCTACTGAACCTGTTCTGATCAAAGGCAAGCCAGCCGGCAAAGGGAAAACCCTTCGCGTTTCAAGATTCCATTCTTTATCACTGTCCCAGAAATCATACTGCATATCGACAGTAAATTTCTTTCCGGGCTTATCAAAGCTTTTGGTATAATTAAACTCCAGCTGATTGTAGCTCCTCTTTTCCCAAGATTCTCCATTGCGTGTTACACTGCTGTCTGCCAAACTATTTCTCCCAGAGTGCAGATAATTCATACGGGTTTTATCATGATCACGTGTTGAGTTCCGGAGAAAAGCAGCAGTAAGGCTGTTCTGATCGTTAATTTGAAAATCTGCTCCAAAATATAACAGTTTGGCATCGTCGTGCCTGTTTTCATCCTGTCTCTGATCCAGGAAATAAGAGGCATCGGAAAGTCCTGAAGACTGCTGCATGGTGTATACCCCCACATAATCAGACAACCTGAGTCCGTACGTAGCAAATAAATTGAGTTTATTGGATTTAAAATTCAGACTGGGACTTATTCTGGTTTCATTGGGAATACCTCCAACCACACGCAACTGGCCACTAAAACCTGCTTTTTTATTCTTTTTAAGGATTATATTGATAATACCGGCTGATCCGGCTGCGTCAAACCTTGAAGAAGGGTTGGTTATCACTTCTACCCGTTCTACCTGATTCGCTGGCAATTGTTCCAACGCATTACCTTGCGATAACCCTGTTCTCCGTCCATTAATCAGTATGAAGACATTGTTGTTCCCCCGTAAACTGATCCCGCCACCCGGATTTACACTTACGGAAGTGATCCTATTTAACAAATCGGTAACTGCTCCCGATTGTGACAGAACATCCTTACCTACTTCAAAAATCTTTTTATCAAGCTTCAAACTGACTGGACCCCGTTTTCCTGTTAAAGAAACCTCTTCTAAAAGCTTTGCATCAGGTTCCAGGAGAACAGTTCCGACATGTATTGTCTCCGAGTTTACCTGTATCTGTTTATGGCTTTCCCGATAACCGATCAGGTGATAAACAATGCTATAATTTCCCATGGGAATTTGGTCCAGCCGGAATGCTCCTTTGCTATCTGAGATAGCCACTGCAATGGATTTATCGTTACTGTCCTTTAAGGTAGCAGTCACGTCGGATATTGGCTGTCCGGAATTTTCGCTGATGACACCTGTTATCAGGGCTTGCTGGGCAAAATAAAGCGGAGCCGCCACCATGATCAGAAAGATGATTATTAATTGTTTCATGAAGTAAAATTAGAGCGTGCTCATGTCTGTTTAAAGTAAAAACATGTGAAACGCTCCAGAGGCTTTCGAACAGCAATCCGGAAGATTAGACTCAACTATTACTCCTGTAAACTTCTCTCTTTTACCACTTAATCTTATAGCTGAAAAGCCAGTCGTTTCCTTTTGATCCAAAAAGATTGATGAAAATTCTAATCATAGTTTCCCGGATGAATTGCTTAAAACCGTTTACCACTACTTTATCCTCTCCCCTTCTTCTTCCTTCAAGTACAATTTTTTCTACACGAGGTCTGCGCTCTTGTTCAAATAGTGAAAATGCGGACAGACATTCTTTTTGATCTCTGAGCAATTTAGCCAGCAACATTGCGTCTTCCAAGGCCATAGACGCTCCCTGTCCGGAGTTTGGACTTACTGCATGGGCTGCATCTCCTATCAGTATTATTTTTCGATGAGACCAAACAGGAAGAAAACGTACATCAAAAACATTAATGTGTAGGTAAGAATCTGCATTATTAATGATATCCGATACCGGAAAACAATAGTTTCCATATTGTTTATTCAAAACTTCCTTTTCCTCATCCACATGAATGTTTTTCAATTGATCTTTAGACCAGGGCATTTCGGAAATAACATTGGTCCACCACATTAATTCTTTATCGTTTGCTCCGCTAAAGCCAAAGAAACCGTTTTTGCCATAAATAAAATTAATGTTCCTGAACTCCCTGTCTGTTAAACCTGCCAGCTTATCTCTCGAAATAAAACCGGCATGCGAAATAATCCCGGTAAATTCCGGTTGAATTTCAGCGGCAACGGACTTTCTTACCACACTATTGATCCCATCTGCTCCAATCAACAGGTCCCCGATTGAAATAGTATCATCATCAAAGGAAACGATCACTTTCCCATCGTCAGTCTGGACAATATCTTTTACTTTCTTTTCAAAATAAAGCGGGATATTCTTAGTTTGGACAGTTTTTCTTAAGATATCTACCAATGTTTGCCTCTTCATACTGACTGCAGGTTGCGGAAACTTCTGCAGATCTGTAAACAGCATTTTTGCCAGCCTTTTTCCTTTGGCATTTCTAAAAATTCCTTCATGAACGGGACATCCGCTTTGAATAATTTCCTCTGCCAGACCAAGCTCTGCCAGTACATTCATTCCGTTTGGTGCTATATTCAGGCCACCACCTGCAGTTTCCTCTCGTGATCTTAGCTCAAAGATTTCGGAGGAAATACCAATTTTTTCAAGGAATAATGCCATGGCTGTACCAGCAATTCCGGCACCTAAAATAATGGCTTTTCGATTCTCTTCCATAACTGATCGGTTTTTGTTTACTTTGTATATAATAAGTTTGATTTTATTTTACTTATGAAATATTTTACAAAGTAAAATAAATTATTTTACACCAACAACAATGAGCAGAAATAAAATAGAACAAATCGGTGAAAGACTTAAAGAACAAAGTACCCATGCTGTTAGAAGGAGCAATCTTATCGCCGCTCAATTGAAAATCAATCCTACCGATCTTGAAGCTTTGGAAGTCCTGTTACGAAACGGAAAAGCGACTGCAGGAACACTTTCCAGCGAAACAGGAATATCAGGAGGAGCCGTTACCAAAATGATCGATCGCCTTGAAAAAGCAGATTTTGTAAAAAGGGTCCTGGATAAATCTGACCGAAGAAAAGTAATTATTGAGCCCAACTTAAATACCATACAACAAAGGGTATTCCCGTTATACACTCCTTTAATAGCTGCTACAACAGAATTATTCAAAACATATTCTGACCAGGAACTCGATATTATCAACGGTTTTATGGAAAAAATACTTCAGATAAGCAGTGATGATCTGAACCAGATGACATCGGATCTGTAATATGATGTGATAAATAAGTCTATGTATCTACAACCTAATTAAAAACATGCAAACAGCTCTACAGACTTTCAAACGACAACCAGGATTTATCCATTACCTTGTATATTTACATTATGCATAAGGTCCTGCTTTTATTGGTATTCCTGAACCTGGTGAATATCCCGGTTATTCAGAACGATGAACCTGTATCGCTGTATAAAACAGGAGATGATCCGGCCTGGGCAGCTAAGAACTACAATGACAAAAACTGGTCACGGGTAAGAGGAGATACTTCTGATAACATATTCTGGTCACGGACCCGTCTTGATCTCCGGCAAGTAGAACCTGAACTTACGCCTTTAGGACTTCAGATCGAATCTTTTGGCGCATTTGAAGTATATTGGGATGGTGTTTTTATCGGAAACAATGGACAATTACCTCAAAATGGAAAACCTGAAATCCCAGGTTCCGAAAGCAGTTATTACAGAGTTCCGGACAGCCTGATTTCACCAGGTTCCCATATTGTTGCATTGCGAACTTCTCAATCATTACTTCCTCATGTACATCGTGACATTGGATTTAAGATGAATAAATACACGACCTTATTAACCAAGCCCCTGGTTACCATGTCGTACATGAATCTCATGGCCGGAGCTTTTCTTATTGCAGCAGTCTATTATTTTTTCCTGTACCTGAACAGCAGGCGAAGACCTCTTGATATCCTTATTTTTGCAACCACCTGCCTTTTATTTTTTGTTTTACTGATCATGGAATACCTTAAATTTCATGTGGTTATTCCCTACTCTCAGTTTTTTATCCGCCTGGAAATTATTGGATGGCTCACCTTTGCCAATGCGCTTTTGGTTCCCTGGTATTTTATTATTCAGTTTAATTTTAAAAGAGGAAAGTGGCTCATGGCAGCCCTTCTGGTAACGCTCTTATTATTATATGGATTTAATTACGGACACTACGACCTTACCGCAAGACTATACAGTCTGGCAATGCTGATAGCAGCTATCATTGTCGTTCTGAACGGCATTATCCAAAAAGAAAAAGGAGGTTTTATCGTACTGGCAGGACTCTTGATCAGCGGCTTGATGCATAAATTTATTTTTTACGACTATGGACTCTTTATCAGCTTCACGATCATTGTTTTAAGCATGCTTTACCTGCACTCGATCCGGACCAGTGTTATTGAAGCCGAACACCAGCAGGCTGTATTGCTTTCTTCAAGGCTGCAACTGGAACTGCTGAAAAAAAATATCCAGCCTCATTTCCTGAGAAATACCCTGACCTCTATGATGGATTGGGTCGAAGAATCACCCAGGGAAGGATCGCGCTTCATCCAGGCATTGGCCGCAGAGTTTGACATTATGAATGAGATTTCCGAACAGACCCTGATTCCCATAACAAAAGAGCTCGAACTTTGCCGGCAGCATCTTTCAGTCATGGGTTTCCGGAAAGAGATAAACTATAAATGGGAGCAAAACGGAATAGATGAAACGCAATTCATTCCACCCGCCATTATTCATACTTTACTGGAAAATGGCATTACCCATAGCGAACCATTACCCGGAAATATCATTACATTTAAACTGAGTTACTCCTTATCGGGAAATCATCACGAATATGTATTCGAAACCATTGCAAAAAACCGTGAGGTATTCACAAGCCGGAGTGGCGGCAACGGACTTAAATATATCCGTGCCCGTCTGACAGAAAGTTACGGACAAAACTGGGTATTCAAATCCGTTCAAACAGAAAACGGCTGGCTATCGACCATTCAAATTACAAGATCATGAATATACTGATTATAGAGGACGAATCAAGGATCGCACATCGCCTGCAGCGTATGACAGCAAAATTCTTCGAAAACAGACCTGTTCGGATTACAGTTTGCGATTCTCTGCAAAAAGGACTTTCCCAAATAGAACACGATCTTCCTGATCTGCTGCTTCTCGATCTGAACCTCAATGGTGATAATGGTTTTGAAGTATTGGAACATATGGTAGCCTCTTCTTTTCACACCATCATTGTTTCAGCCAATACCGATAAAGCAATCACTGCCTTTGCATACGGAGTACTGGACTTTGTTCCCAAGCCTTTTGATGAGGACAGGCTTTTTCAGGCCCTTAACCGTTTTAGCAGCCCTTCCATAAAGTCGGGTGACGACATCCAATACCTGGCTGTGAAGAGATCCGGACAAATACGGTTGGTGAATATTTCGGATCTGATTTATATAAAAGGAGCCGGAATTTATACCGAACTTCACTTAAAAGATGGCCGGCAGGAGCTTCACGATAAATCTTTAGAGCTTTTACAACAGCTTCTTCCGGGAGAATTTGAGCGGATTCATAAATCCTATCTTGTCAATCTGTCTCAGGCTGAAAAGATCACCATAAGCCCCGGCTCCCGTTACGGCTTATTGCTTAAAAACGGAGAAACCCTTCCGATTGGCCGTTCAAAATACAAAGAGCTCAGAAATAAGACCATTTGATTGTTATCATTTTATTTTATCCATCCTACTTTCTTCTTCCAGGCTTCCACCTCATTTTTTCTTTTGCTAAAATCTTCAGGTGGCAACTGATTTTCTCTTTTTACCTGTTCGCGAATTATGGCCGCTTGCTCTTCGAGTGTGTTCAGCCCAATAGATTTTCTACGTTCATTAACTTTTGCGATATTGTCAACAAAATTCGGGACCATTTCTCCGTTCTCATTCCAGTCAAATTGGGTTCCGTATAGCTGCGGCTTTCCTTCAAACACGGCAATCCGGTCACTAAGATAGGCGAGGTTTTTAGGATCGGCCTTTTGTTCATCTACTGCGTCTTTTAATAACCGGACGCATTTTCTCATCAATTCAGGCTGGCCGATAGCATGCTGTATAATCAGCCAGGCAGCTTCACTGGCTTCCTTACCCACTTTGTCAATACCGGGGTAACCAATAATATCCATGATATCATTTAGTTTTTCCGCATTCCTGCTATGCAATTGTTCCATTTCTTTATGATATCCTTCCCCGAGTTCCCCTCTTTTGATAAGCTGATCACGCAATTCGAGATCTTCATTTTTTAGTTCAATAATTCTTTCTGCAAAATGGTTATGGCTCATAATAAGTTTTTAATAATATTTACTACAGGTATTTTTGATCGCTTAATACCTATCTTGATCTGCCTTTATAAATATACTCTATATTTTAAACTAATCAATTGAACTCTGACACTCCCGGGAAACTTTCTAAAACTCCGGAATGCGGATTAGGGAGAAAGATAATTAACACAACTTTAACGCCTTTACTTAAATTCGGAGGCTGTGATTTTAATACATAAAGCCGTACTTTGCAGCCTAAAAAACAACGAAAAAGATGGGGCTATTTGATATGTTTACACAAGAGATCGCAATGGATCTTGGAACCGCTAACACACTAATTATACATAATAACAAAATCATCATTGATCAGCCCTCGATCGTCTCTATTGACCGTACAACGGGAAAACCAATAGCAGTCGGAGAACAGGCGAAGCTTATGCAGGGGAAGACCCATGAAAATATTAAAGCAGTACGTCCGCTGAAAGACGGTGTGATTGCTGATTTTCATGCTTCCGAACACATGATCAAAGAATTCATTAAACAGATACCGGGAATTAAGGGAAGATTTATACAGCCAGCACTTAGAATTGTCATTTGCATTCCTTCAGGGATTACGGAAGTAGAAAAAAGGGCTGTAAAAGATTCTGCATTGAAAGTGAATGCAAAGGAAGTTAAGCTGATCTATGAGCCAATGGCCGCTGCAATTGGTGCGGGTATTGACGTTCAGAATCCGGAAGGAAATATGATCGTAGATATAGGCGGCGGAACGACTGAAATTGCAGTCATTGCACTTGGGGGAATTGTTTGCGACAGATCGCTTAAAATAGCCGGAGATGTCTTTACCAATGATATTGCTTACTTCCTGAGATCCTATTACAATCTGTATGTTGGAGAGAGAACAGCTGAAAGAATAAAAATCGAAATCGGATCTGCACTGGAAGAGCTGGACTATCCTTTGGAAGACATTCCGGTACAGGGAAGAGACATGATCACCGGGAAACCTAAAGAGATCATGGTGAATTACAAAGAGATTTTTAAAGCCCTGGATAAATCCCTGATGAGAATTGAAGATGCGGTGATGGAAACGCTTTCCCTCACTCCGCCTGAACTGGCAGCAGACATCTATAAAACGGGAATCTATCTCGCCGGAGGTGGCGCTCTTCTTCATGGACTTGCAGACAGAATACACAAAAAAACAGGATTACCTGTATGTGTGGCGGAAGATCCCTTGAGAGCCGTTGTAAGAGGTACAGGTATCGCGCTTAAAAACATCAATAAGTTTAGTTTCCTGATGAGTAACTAATATTGACCGGAATAAATAGCAAAAGGCTTTGAATACATATTTAAGGCCTTTTTGTGTTGGGTAAAAAACAACAATATTACAAATGGTTAAAATATATTTATCACCTGGCATTGAATTGTTTTAATTAAAATTTTATATTTGCTGAGTACATAATTTGCATCCGGATTATAAGAAAAGCAGTACTAAAAAGGAAAAAGTGTTCCAACATATCATCACCCAAAAAGCCATGAAAACTTTAAAAACAGCCTTATCTGTATCTATTTTCAGTCTTGTTCTTACTTCCTGCGCTACTATGCAGCGAACCGATCTGTATTTTGGAACTAATATCCCGACCGGTGGCAATGTAACCCAGCAGCAGTGGAAGGAATTTTCTGACGGGGTTATTACCCAATACTTCCCTGAAGGATACACAGAAGTAGATGCTCTCGGGAAATGGATGGACACCCAGACCAAACAAACCATTTCCGAAAATACCAAGGTGGTGACCTTTCTCGGTAAACCCACCAAAAAAAGAAATGCTTCCCTCGACAGTATTACACAAAAGTATATTCGTCAATTTCATCAGCAAAGTGTCCTCAGAATAGATAGCAAGCCCAAAGTAAAATTCATCAGTAAGACATAATCTGTTTGTAAATTACCCTTTCCCTACATTTCATCCTTCAGGAAACTCCGTGTATACCTTTTCATTAGAAAAATCATTACTAACTGATTTAACTTATATTTTTTACAAGTAAGCTCAAAGCGAAATTCTTTGTTCAAAACCCTCATCATCATTCATATAAAAGAACGACCAAAAAAGTGAAATGACTTTTAATATGTAATTCCGGATCAATAGCCTTAACTTGGCAGGAAACTTGGTAAGTAAAACAATAAAGCCGATCAGGTTAAACAATAAACGGAAATACAATGGTAACGATCAACAATTTTGAAGAATATAAGTCCTATGAAGGAAAAACCATAGGTGTTTCCAACTGGCATCAGATAGATCAGGAACAGATCGATAAATTTGCTGATGCAACTTTAGACCGGCAATGGATACATGTAGATCCGGAAAGGGCAAAAAAAGAAGGACCTTTTGGATCAACCATAGCCCACGGGTATCTCACTCTTTCTCTTATCCCCTATTTATGGAAGCAGATAGCGGATGTCCGTAATGTAAAAATGGAAATCAATTACGAAATAGAAAGCTTCAAATTTGGCCAGGCTGTACGTGTTAACAGCGAAGTACAGCTACAAGCCACCGCAAAAATGATATCCAACCTCAGAGGAACTGTTAAAGCGGTGATCCAGGCTAAGCTGATCATTAAAGGTGAAGAGAAACCCGCATACACCGGTGATGTTATTTTTCTTTACCACTTCGCTTAAAAACAGGAAGAATTCATTATTTTCATTCCGTAAACATGAATAATGTTTAGTTGCATCTATGAAAGACCACGAATTACATCAGCTTACTGATCTTCTTTTCAAATCCGGGAAAGAAGAAAAATACGGGCCTAAAAGCGTAATAATCGAAGAAGGAACGGTTTCGCGAAAGTTCTATTATTTAAAAAAAGGAATTCTGAGAGGCTGGACTCATTATGACGGTAAAGAAGTCACATTTCAATTCCTTTTTGAAAATCATATTTTTTGCTGTTCGGAGAGCTTCTTTTATCATCAGCCAAGCTCTTATACAGTGGAAACGATCGAAGCATGCAGCCTTTTATCAGTAGAAAAAACGGATATCGATACATTATCCGAAGACATTACCTTCGTGAATCTCTTTAATAAATATCTCATAAGCCGGGTAAATGATTACCAGCAGTTATTGATCTCTCAGATCCGGGAAAAGCCGGAAATGCGCTACAAAAAGCTTCTTGAAGAAAATCCGGAAATCATCCTCCGTATTCCTCAGCATTTGATCGCGTCTTACCTCGGTATGACGCCGGTCAGCTTAAGCAGGATCAGAAATCGATGAATGCTTCATTTCTTTACAATTGTTAACGACGGATCACTTACTTCCAGGCTACATTTGTTGAAAATTATATCAACAATGGAAAAATTAATACAAGCCGTATTCAAAGAAGTCATAGAAAACAAAAATTATGACGAATCTCTTATCAACAAATACTTCAGTGAAGATTATATCCAGGATGTAGATGGGGTAACGCTGGATTTTAATTCTTTTAAAAAACATATCCGGAAATTAAAGGAAAAGGTAGTTGAGCAAAAGGTAGTGTTTGAAAATATAATGAGTGATGAAGATTGCGTGATTACAAAGCATTATGTGACCAGTATTCTTCAGAATGAAGAGGTGGTAAAACACAAAGTCTTTGCAGAATTCAAATTCAAAAATGACAAAGTAGTCCATTGTGACGAACTAACTTTCCTTTTCGAAGGTGATTCATCTCAAAAAAAATTAGGTTCTGAAGTTTGATCTATTTCGGGATATAATCTCAAACAAAAAGAGCCTTCTCAGGAAGGCTCTTTAAACGAAAGTATAAAAAACTGTTCGTTAATTTCCAAAATTCACAAAATGCGGAATATCGGTCGAAAAGTTATTGATTGGTAAAAGATTATTTCGGTTGCTGTTAAAATCAAAAACCGAATTATTATCAAACGGAACACGCGGATAATAAGTAAAAGAGATCTGGATCCTGTTGAAAACCAGAAAAGGATTATTGATCAGAACACCAATTCCTATTTTTGTGTTGGCTGTTGTTTTCAGTAATTTGTCATCAGGCATACCCAGCCAGCCCACTGCGGCGGTTAAATACGGACTGAAGTGAAAATTCTTCCATGTTTTATTAACGAACAACTGAAGCTGATATCTCAGAATCAGTTTCTTAGTTCCGATATAATCCGAGTTATAAACCGGAAATTCATCTGAAGCCGAGAGATTAATTCTGTCTTTGTACGAATAGTTATGCTGTGGATTCCCCAAAGCCAGGGTCGGAGAGAAAAAATGTCTCACCTTGGCAAATTTCCAATCCATAAGATGGGTAAAATAAGTTCCATCTAGCCGGAAGGACTCGCGATTTTGATTGTCTTCATTAAAAAACCTTCCGAACTCAGCTTTTAAATTAAAATATCCCAGCCTGGTAAAATTACCATAAGATGCCGCAACTCCCACATATGGTTTTACGTCGTTATTTCTAGACAATCCCCCGGCCGTCAAATTCAATGATTTACCATAAGCAATATCTTCCGGTAAATCATATTGAAAAATATTTTTCTGAACCGAGAAATTTCTTTGGATAAACCCGATAGACATCAGGAAACTGCTGTAAGAATTAAAATACTGATACCGGTCGATTCCCGGGCTGTCTTTATATTGATAGTTTTGAAACCTCCCGATTATGGCAATATTACTGGAGACTTTTTCATTCGGATCGGATGAAACAGGAATCTGATACCCACCCCATACATCCTGGCTATATACCTTGATCTGAACTTCCGGATATGTTGTATCATTCTCTACAGGAAGTAAAACATGCCTCATGAAATATTCCAGACTAATACCACCGGCCCATTTGGTGAGCGGTGAAAAAAAGTCTCTCCTGACATTGAAGTTGATTCTTTCATTTTTAAAAAAATCCCTCTCCCCCAGAATCTGTGCATCAACATAGGACCCGAAAAGGTTATAGGCCGTGTAACTTCCCAAAAGGTAGTTTTGCTTTTCTTTGGAATCGTTTCGGTAAAGGAAATCGAAGGTATGGCCTAATCCCAGAACATTTTCTTCCGTAACTCCAAGGCCGATTTTACTTCCCGAGTAGCTTAGCCTGGGTTTTAAACTCCATGAGTCGAGAACCCTTACCACCACATCAATAGAATCATTGTTGGAATTACTTTCCTCAACACCGATATGAACCCTGTTGACAAAAGCCATCTTTCTCAGCAAACGTTCGGATTCATAGAGTTTCTGTGCATTATACTCTTCCCCTTCGTGAAAAAGCAGGTAATTATTAACCGTGGAAGTCCTGGTATTAGGATGAAGGTGATTGGTGATCCAGTCGTACCATTTAGATTGCTCTTTAGTATCCTTGGAACTATATCCAAAGGGGTCTATCGTTTCTATACGGATATTTCTGATGTATTTCCTGTTATATTTCTCCTGCGATAGCTTTTCAGTTCTGGACTTAACAGAAGTAGAATCCGCTTCTCTACGGAATATGAGACGATGAAAGAATTTGGTCACTTTATGATGATCCGAAAATTCTTCTATTTTGTAATAAAGAGAATCTTTTTTTTCCTGTGCATTTAAAAAGAAAAAACCACCGAACAGCAAAATTAAAAATATAGTAGATCTAGTCATTAGTCATCAAAAATTCAATAAGCTTGATAATATCAATTTACAAGCCAATAAGAATTAAAAACGTACTAAATTCTATTGAAATCACATCATCTTTCACTCCAGGAAAGATGAATGCATCTGCAGATAGCAAATGAAAAGTTATCTTTTGGTATAAGTTGAACTGAAACAAATTCAAAATCAATCAATTACTTTGTTATAGATCAACTGGCAATTTATTGCGCTTTGAACCAAAGTAAACAGCAAGCAAAATACTGGGGTGTTCAACCGTAATAGCGCAAAAAACTTTTGTAGAAAACTATTTCAAAAGCGACCAGATAAGAACCCCTGCACCGGCATAGGCCGCTACCGTAATGATATCAGCTATGGGCTGCGAAAATCTTTTTTCAGCAATTCTTTCGGCATTAATCTGATTCTTATGAAATTTTAGAATTTTCTTAGGATTATGGACCGGATGCGCAACCAGGCTATCACTTTCCCATCTGTCCACTATTACTTTGTAGGTTTTGCCGTCTGCTTCAATCCTCACATTTTTATTAGGTGAGAGCTTCTCCTGAACGTTCACAGGAGCGGATACTTGTTGCAGATTCAGATTTTGGGAATCAGCGTTTGGATTTTTCGTTTGCGCAGGTGCATTATTACCAGAGCTCATTTTGGATGCCTGCTTATTGTCGGCTGTGGGACCGGCCTGTTTTTTTACCTGATAAGTATAGCAACTCACAAGAGAAAATGATATAAGGATACAATAAAGATTCTTTCGCATGAGTCAAATTTAAGAAATAAACGCAAAAATCAGTATTTTCTTTTGAAAGATCCTGTGATATTATTACCAAAACAAAAAACACTGTCAACAATAATATTTCCCTGTTTTTAAATGTATTGATTTTGGCCTTTAGGAGAAAGGGTTCAGGTCATTTGTTACTCCTGATTATCGGTTCTGATCAAGAACAAATTTTAAGTTCGCAAAATCCGTATCGGCTTCCACCAAAGTACAAATTCCATTGCTGTAGGTATAAGTAGTGGAGTTTCCGTTGGGCAGATCGATTCTGTACTTTCCCGAAGTAATCTTCCGGACAGGAATCATTTTTTGGAATTTCTCCGAAAAAACGGATTTTATATTTCCCGGTTCATTAAAATACAAACTTGCCGTCGAACTGAAAATTGACTGTTTCAGCGAGCCACTAGCTCCATCTTTATCCGAAAGATGATAAAAACTTCCGTTCCAGGTAGCGGTATTGTTCACCTTTAGTTTCCCGTTCATTGTCCGGTAAAGTCTGGCCTGCTGAAGGATATTCTGTTTAAAGGTAACCCCCATTTTGTCATAAATTTCAATACTGTAAAGAAGTTTTACTTTGGCCCTGGATTCAAAAAGATATTCAGTGACATCATCCTTTAAAGAACGTTCCACATGGATCTTGCCAATCATTTTATTATCCTTGATAATGGAATAGTTCAATTCTTTGCTAATGAGTGGTGCCATGAAAGGTTGAAAATAATTGTACACCATCACCGTAAAAATCAGGAGTGCTTTCATAATAAAAATATTTATGAAGCAAAATTAGTCCGGGAAAACGCTTCAAATGTTCCGGAGGATAAATGTGAACTTATTATTTTAAATAATTTAAATGATTAAAAATGAGATATTTGAATACGGATCTTCGTTCTTGTTTATAAAATTGAACTTTTTTAAAATAATTGTACTAAGCTTAGCCACCGATTCGTATTGCTGCAACCCAATTGACATGGGATACATTTTTCTTCACACTCTTTCCAATTTAAATTGTTCTGTTGTCACCAATATTTTACAGGATAATTTTCAGCAAAAAAACTCAAAAAAAGAAATAATTTTTTTTAATACGACGAGTTCTGTCGCTGTGCATAAGTACCTTTGTATTAGAGATAAGATAAAGAATCCCGGGAAATTAACTGTCTTACTAAACCAAATTTTAACCTAAAAACAACTTTTTTACATGATGTTTAAAAAACAACTGATAATCATTTTTCTTCTTTCTTTTTTCATTTCCTACGCGCAGAATGAATTTACTACGCTCTGGAAACCAAATGCAAATGGCATTATTGATCATTCAATAAAGTTCGGCGGCACAGGAACCGATTATACCATTTATTGGGAAGAAGTAGGATATCCTCAGCATAACGGAATCATGAATTCTGTCACTTCAAACAGTAACAGTCCTATAACCATAAATTTCGGACCTTCATTACATACAGATCCTTTGCAGGCTACCTACGAAGTGAAAGTATCCGGCGGTAACGGATTATTTTATGGGTTCAGGGCCAATACCGGTATTATGCCTCCTGAGGGAAATCAGGAGCTCATAGAAGTAAGTCAGTGGGGAAATACTACATGGCTTCAGCAATTCGAAAGTGCATTCGCCAACTGTCCCAGTCTTAATGTAACGGCTGCAGATACTCCTGACCTTACACATATAAACAATTTATCACAAATGTTCCTAAACTGTTCATCTTTGACAGGGCACACTTCATTTTCTTACTGGAATCCGTACAATATTACGGATATGAGCGGTATGTTCAGCGGAGCTACTCTGTTTAATCAGAATATTGGAAACTGGGATACAGCAAAAGTAACCAATTTTAGCGGCATGTTTTCTTCTGCTTCTTCTTTCAATCAAGATATTTCTTCCTGGAATACAATGTCCGGAACTGACTTCTCTTCTATGTTTTCTGATGCTACTTCTTTTAATCAGCCATTAAATTCATGGAATACGGAAAATGCAACTAATTTCCGTTATACATTCTATAATGCAAAAGCATTTAATCAGCCTCTTAATAACTGGAATACAGGTAAAGTAAAAGATTTTGAGCATATGTTTGAAAATGCAGTATCATTCAATCAGCCCATTGGAAATTGGGATGTAAGTAAGGTTGATTATATTGCCGGATTTAATATGTTTTCGGGTGCTTCCCATTTTGACCAGGATATTTCTTCGTGGAACATCAAGCTTCAAAACTTCAGCTGGAATGCAATCTATTTCGGATTTAAAAATGCCGGCTTATCATGTACAAATTACAGCAAGTTTCTTATTGCTCTGAATAATAATCCTACATGGGCGAACTCAACAATAACATCCGGAACTATAGATGCAACAGGACTTGTTTATTCTACACCGCAGGCTATGCTGGCCAGAGCTCAGCTGATCAATAAAGGCTTTAATATTATCGGAGATTCCTATATTGCCGGTTGTTTTCTGTCAACAAGAGAAGTTTCACCAAAAACTAAAACCTCTGCTTATCCTAATCCAACGACAGGAGTGATTAATGTGGAATCCTCATCAGACGAAAATGTTCATTTATATGATATCAACGGTAATCTTATTAAAAATATAATCTTTAGAAAGGGGAAAAACACGATCGATCTTACTGAATATCCATCAGGAGACTATTTCTTAAAAGGTGATACGATACTAACTAAAATAATCAAGCAATAACAGGTTAATTTACAATTAAATTCAGCTCCAAAGTACAATAACTTTGGAGCTTTTAGATATTATATTTGTGTAAGTTAGAAGAATTACTACAATGACGATCAGGAAACCTTCGAAGTTTATTTAAATCTGTAAGATATGGATGAGCAATGAGCGTGACCCGCGCACCAGCGAAAGCAGCTAAAGAGACTACCTGAAAAGGTTTCAAAATAATTATAGAAAATCTATCACAATTCTCTTCATTCCATCTATTTCTTCCACATAAAATAATCTAATCCATCTGAAGTTTAAAAATAGTTTCAAGCTGCTTCCGGTTGGCAGAAGCTGGAATATTTTTCATAAGATTGTTTCTCAACCATACTCCCAAACCATTATCTATATGCGCCAGGCGTCCCACAGTACGACTGCTGTTTACGACCTGTAAAGCCTTAGGCATTCGTATTGCTTCATATTGTTGAAAGGCAGTCTGTATATTTTGTCCCTTGGCGAGTAGCTTCCCGAGTATGTATGCATCTTCTATAGCCTGACATGCCCCTTGTCCCAAATTAGGCGTTGTGGCATGCGCAGCGTCCCCTACAAGACATACCTGCTCCTGCTGCCAGCAATTAATAGGCTTAAGATCGACAATATTGCTGGTAAAAATATCACTATCTCTGCATTGGGAAATTATTGATTGAATAGTTGGGTGAAAATCTCTGAAACTTTTTGTTACATCTTTTTCCTTTGCATTTTCATCCACTAATGCGTACCAATAGACTTTATTTGGGGCTATCTTTACAAAGCCAAAGCGCTTTCCTTTCCCCCAGGCTTCATTAAGCTCATGATGATATTCTGCAGGCAAATCCATTTCACTAACTCCACGCCAACATCTTTGCTTAGCATCCCGAAGGTTGCTTGTTGGAAAAAGTTGCTTACGCACCACAGAATTGATTCCATCTGCTCCAATTAACCACCGTGTCTTATGTACAGAACCGTCTTCAAAATAAAGATGATAATTGTCTTTTTTTTCTATTTTTACTAACCGTTTTGATAAACTTATATGCTCGTTACCTAATGCTTCTACCAACAATTGCTGTAGCGCACCACGATGGATGGCTATATTGCAAACTCCATATTGCTTTTCAAAATCTTTCAGGTCGACCACTGATAAAGCTTGAAGATAACGATCCGTAATTTTCATAGCAGAAATACAGTTACCAGTCTTTTCAACCTGTTGATGAAGGCCTAAGGATTTAAAGACCTGCATGGCATTGTTCGCCATAATAATTCCTGCTCCAACTGCTTTTATTTCTGTTGCTCCCTCATAGATGTGTACCGCATATCCTTGCTGTCTGAGCATTAGGGCCGTTACCAATCCACCGATACCTGCTCCTATAATTGTGATTGTTTCATTCATAACATGCTGTTTTGATAGCACAAATGTAGAAGCTCCCCTCCTCCAAAAACGTTCACTTAAGTTAATAAACATTCATCAGTTTGCGATATAAAAGTATCCTTCTCAAACCGTAAGCATCAGTTAGTTTTTAATTCTAACGCATCAGTCTTCTGCGGATCCGGCTTAGCGATTGAGGTTGAATACCGAGATAGCTTGCTATATACTTCTGAGGAAACTTCAGAACAATTTCCGGATAATTCTCTAGCAGTTTGAGATACCTGTTTTCCGGTGTAAAGTATAATAATTCTTCAATTCGATGCTTGGCAGCAAGATACACTATCTCCGTCATGCGCCGGCCAAATACCTGCCAGTATTCATCACTATGAGTAAGTTCCATGCAATTTTTACGCGATATAAGGGCAACATATGATTTTTCTAAAGCTTGGATATTGAGTTTAGCCTTCTCCTGTAAAAGAAAACTCTCAAAATCTGTGAATCCCATGTCTTCCAGTCTGTTATGAAAATGAAAAAGAAAATTGATCTCACAGCCTTCTTCATTGATGTAAAAAGTACGAAGCGTTCCTTTAATGACAAATCCAATAAAATTACAAAACTCATACTGCTGAATTAAAAATTCTTTTCGTTTTAGCTCTTTGAACTCTAATAATTCATAAAAAGTATCTATTCGAACCTCATCCACAGCAAGTGCCTGAGCTAATGTTTTTTTAAAGGTATTATGATCAATCATGATAAATCAAAAAGCTTGTAAGAATCTTTCTCAAATATACATATCCGGAATTATGTTGCCAAATCCCACTGCTGGCGCGAACGCGACGTTCATGTATGAGTAATCTCTCAGATCTGTTATATTTTTGTAAGTGAAGAAAATCCTGTTGGAATCTTGCAAAAGAATTATTTGAGATTTATTGTAACTAGAAACCTTTTTAAGCAACTGTGAACCCATGACTTATCAATTTCTTTCATCTGTGGTGTATTTCCTGTTAAAATCCTCTCAATAAATTTGAATGCGAAGATTTATTGATAAAAATCAAATAGTCAAAAGAATCTGCAATATTTGTTTTTCTAAACTCATTACTTTCTATTCCGGAACCGGTTTTTCGAAACAGAATCTTTTTCAATATCCATTCTCCCAATTCATTTTTATCAGCCTTTATAGATTTTAAATCTAACACAAAATAAGGTATGTTTAATGAATTTAAATTATATTCTAAACTACCTTGTGGTGCTGTTTGTGATGTGAATGTTCCTATCTTTTTATTTACGCTCGCCGTGTAATTCCCTTCAAAAAATGCAAATCCAAAGTTCACATAATCACTTTGGTATTTTTTGTTTACATGAAAGCCCATTGACGAGGAATTCTCTTTAGAAACATGGAAATTATGAGCAGATACAATTACCCTGCTTGGTGTATAGTTTTGTTTGATCCAATCTATATTTTCAGCCATAAATTTATCCCTGGTAACTGAACTTCCAACCTGTATATTTTGTCTTATTACTGTAATATTCTGTAAATATCTTTTCTTTGTCTCTGCATCATCAATTTTCACAGCATTTTGGGAGATTTTATCCAATAAGTTATTTATAGCAACTTGAATTTTATCTGTATATTTTCTTTGACCTCGATTGTTTTCTTTCAAAATTTCAGTCAGATTATTAATATCATCTAGCTCATAATTATTTGCTTTATAAATGTCTGTAATCTGCTGTAAAGCTCCTAAATAATATTGCATGTCAAAGCCGTCAAACAGTACTTTGTTATTCATATTTTCGTTATGAAGCTTTAACCATTCAACAAAATCCAAGGTCTCTTGTGTTTGCCAAAGCCAAAAATACATTCCGCGCAAAACATCTTTTGGGGAATCTGTATTTTTGTTAATATAATTATTCATCACATAACTCTCCGGCATATTTGCTTCTAAAGAAAAAATATTATAGTTTAAATTCTTGATTAAATACTCGCTTATACGATATTTCATTTTATAAACTTCACTTGAGCCGTGAGTGGATTCCCCTAAACCAACAATTTTAGAGTTTCCGATAAATTTGTCTAAAATTTTTAAATCTTCGTTATTGGGAGTTGCTGGTTCATAAGTGGAAAGTGGATAAATGAATTTACTCATATATTTTTTTTGCTCATCAGTTAATTCATTTCGCTTTTGTGCTTGAATTGAATAAAAAGAAAATATAAAAAGAATTATTAAATGGAATTTTATTTTCATTTATTGAGATCGTTTTTTAAGAATTAGTGCTGTGCAATATTAACGTTTAGGGGCGATCGTTAATGCCAAGATGTTGACAGAAAAAATTTTTAAAAGTATCCTCCTACTAATTTTACATAATTAACTTCATTTTAACTCCAAATGCGATGTGGGAAAGTGATTGATGTTTTTCCTGTGCATTGATAAAAAAGCTTGCTATAAATGCAAACCCTAAAATTAGTTTTTTCACAGTTTCGGATATTAATTTTTATATCTTATGTTTGATATTCCTTAGTATTTAAGGTAAGACAATTTCTTTAGGTATGAATTCAAAGCTCCCAGTAAAACATTCATAATCAACACATTTCTGATTTTTTAATTTTAAAATATTTTCTTTGCTTATTTTATCTAAAAAGACATTAGCACCATCGTCTTCGAAAATAATACTTTTCCCACTTCTATATCTACTTATTTTTAAATAATATCTTTTTTCACTTTTCTTCTTTAGAAATTTTGGAATGGAAGTAGTCTTGGCTTGCATTAAGCTTTTAATATTTTTACATTTTAAAGTTTTGGTGAGGTGTAGATCATTACTATCAATGATATTATTAAAAGATTTTTGCATATATAGAACTTCTGAATTACTTGATATAAGCTCATCTTTGTAAAAAAAGTTTTCTAATTCTGGAAACTCAATCAATAAATTTGAATCTGTATTATTTTTAATAGTTAAAATAAGTGTTGAATCATGTTGGCTTATAGAAGGATATATAGTAACGTCTTTTTCTCTAGTACTATTACAAGAATAAAATACAAAAACAAGAATTATAATGATATTTTTCATAAAACTAAAATTGATTTACACATCAGTTTGGGAGAATCCCAAAAAACCTATCAATACGGAGAATAAAGAAAGTAATTTTGTTTCATCTTTATTTTTGTTAGATAAGATATATGATTTTTATGATATTGCAAAAATAACATTTATTTCTCTAGTTGGAGATAATCGTTGTTTTAGCATCGTTTTTTTGATCATTATTTAGTTTTAATTCATAATCCTATTCAAATATTGAGAGTAATTCCTAGAAACTTAAAATACAGCAATTTCCAAAAACAAAAAATCCCGTAAATCAAAGATTTGCAGGATTTTCTACTTTTTAATGCCATTTGAAAACTTCCGTTTTCACATTTTGCGGAGAGTGAGGGATTCGAACCCCCGGACCTGTTACAGTCAACAGTTTTCAAGACTGCCGCAATCGACCACTCTGCCAACTCTCCCTGAACTCCGGCTATGCCTTCGTTTTCAGTGGTGCAAATATAGAACGTTTTTTAATTCTGACAAAATAATTCCCGGATAAATTTTAACAAAATAAAATAATCAGCTAGAAATCAATCGGATTAATTTCCTGGGATTGTCTTTCTGTGTTTCTTGGTCAACAAAGAAGGTAAAAAATAAACGCACCAATTCATGATGCGTTTATGATATGATGTATTGATTCAAGTATTAATGCAGTTCAGCAAGATACTTTTCAGCATCCATGGCTGCCATACATCCGCTTCCCGCAGCTGTAATGGCCTGTCTGTAGATATGATCCTGAACATCTCCTGCTGCAAAAACACCAGGAAGGTTGGTTCTTGTTGATCCTTTCTCCGTTTGAATATACCCGTTTTCATCCAGATCAATTTGTCCGGCAAAAATATCTGTATTAGGTTTGTGACCAATGGCAATAAAGATCCCGTGCACATCCACGGTAGATTTTTCCTGAGTCTGGTTATTGATCACCACAGCTCTTTCTACCAGGTTGTTTTCCCCTTCGATCCCGATTAATTCATGGTGAAACTTCACTTCAATATTCGGTGTATTCTGAACTCTGTGAACCATTGCTTTTGAAGCTCTGAACTCATCCTTTCTTACCAACATGGTTACTTTATTCACCAATTTTGCAAGATATGTAGCTTCCTCAGCAGCTGTATCACCCGCTCCTACTACCACTACGTCTTTTCCTCTGTAGAAAAATCCATCACAGGTGGCACAGGCAGATACTCCTCCTCCATTATATTTTTTCTCATCGTCCAGCCCCAGATATTTTGCAGTGGCTCCTGTAGAGATAATTACTGTTCTTGCCAGGATTTCTTTGTTTCCCGCATACAATTTATGAACACCACCCACTTCCTTAGAAAATTCAGCCTTTGTGATCATTTCATAATGAACTTTGGTGTCAAATCTTTCTGCCTGTTTCTGCAAATCCATCATCATTTCAGGACCTGTAATACCTGCAGGATATCCGGGAAAGTTATCAACCTCCGTTGTTGTTGTTAATTGTCCGCCCGGTTCCAAACCTGTGAACAATTCAGGTTTAAGATCTGCTCTTGCTGCATAAATTGCCGCTGTGAACCCAGATGGCCCTGATCCAACTATTACACAATCTAAAATGTTTTGCTCCATAATTTACTTTTCAAAAAGATTAAAATTAAAGTTCGCTAATTTCGTAATTTTTAATGTTTTATTAAAGGAATTTTAATGATACTTGTCAATAATCAATATGTCGATTGTCGATGAATATGGTATGGATTATCAGGCGCTGGTTTCGGGTTCATCAGAGTTTCAAAATTGCTTAATCGCGAAATCGCTTTATATGTCAACATGAGCAATCTCCGACTTCTCAACGCTCTATAAAAATCTTACCCCCGCAACTCTCAACTCTCAACTCTCATCCAACCTACACCTTCATCTTAAACTTATCCACATTAATAATCTTATATACCAGTTCCTTAATCAATTCTGCTTCGCTCATATTCACGGCACCAAGCCCCTTTCCTTTCATATCGAATTCCCTTAAAATAGAAATGACTCTTGTGGCATGTTTCAGCGGATATAGCCTGGCTGTTTCTGCATAGTCTTTGATAAAATACGGGTTGATTCCCATCTGAGAGGCGATAACCTGTGGTGCCTGTCCTGCCATCGTCTGATAAATAATTACATTTGAAAAGTAATTGTACAAACTGGCCAGCATCATCACAAAAGGATTATTCTTGGGATTCTTTCCCATAAAATGGGCAATTTTAAATGTTGCATTGGAATTCTTTGTTCCCAAAGCCTTCTGAAGTTCAAAAACATTGAATTCTTTACTGATCCCGATGTGGTTTTCAACGATCGTTCCGTCCAGAACTTCTCCTTCCTTTAAAATAATCTTTAATTTTCCAAGCTCATTGGCGATCCGTGAAAGATCATTTCCAAGATATTCCGCTAAAAGATGGGAAATATTAGGTGCTGTCTTAATGTTCAGCTTGATGCATTCATCAGCAATCCATTTAGGAAGATTATTCTCCCGGATTGATTCACTCAGGAAAAGAGCCTTTGCCTTGTCCAATGCTTTTGTTACTTTTTTCCGGCTGTCCAGCTTCTTATGCTTGTGGGCAAAAACAAGAACGGTGGAAGGTACAGGGTTTTCAACATAAGCTTCCAGGATTCTGCTTTCCTCTTCATTCAGCCTGAGATCCTGTGCTTCTTTTACAATGATCACCTGCTTGTCCCCCATCATAGGAAATTGTCTTGCCAGCGAAAGAACTTCCTGATAGGTAGTATCTTTCCCATAGGTCACGGTCTGGTTGAAAGCTTTTTCATCCTCTTCCAGAAAGTCGTGTTCAAGAGCCTTTACGGCAACATCAATAAAATAAGGTTCATCTCCGTGGAAAAAATAAATCGGTAAAACTTCTTTATTTTTAATATTTTTGAGGATTAAATCTAATTCTTTCATCTTTTAATGGAACTTCCAAAACTGAATTTTCAGGAAACTTTTGATTTTAAATTCAAGAAAGACAAAGATAAGTTTTTTATTTATGACTTGGTTCGTAAAACTTACCTTTTGCTTACCCCTGAAGAATGGGTAAGACAACATTGGATACATTATTATCTTACTGTAAAATCCTACTCTGTATCTGCATTGGTTACAGAAAAAAAGATCGTTTTAAACGGTCTTACAAAAAGAGTTGACCTGCTGATCACAGAAAAAGCCCAGCCTGTTATTCTGGTGGAATGCAAGGCTCCCCATATTAAACTGACGGAAAAAACTTTTGAACAAACGGCAAGATACAATTCGATCATCGGAGCTAAAGAAATTGTCCTTACCAACGGCCTTCAGCATATCAATGCTTATTTTGAGAATGAGCAGTATCAGTTTTATAAAGCGGATCATTAAAATTCCATTTGCCATTAAATATCTTAGCAACCAATTGTATATGAATCCTCCCGTTAACTAATAGTTCACAATTTTTAAACACAGTCTATAGTTCATAAGAGCATAAATCTCCCTACATTTAAGCTACAAAAATTGTAAATCATTAAATAACAAAGCACTTAAGAGATTCAGTTGAATGTAAAATTCAGATGATAAAGCTATTGTGCGGTTAGTAAATATTGAGCGGATTACTATGAACATCAGGAATATTATATTCGATTTCGGGGGCGTTTTAATGGATTGGAACCCAAGATATTTTTTCAGGGACTATTTCAATGACGATGATAAAATGGAATATTTCCTTACCCACATCGCACAGTCGGAATGGAATGAGGAACAGGACCGGGGAAGAAGCCTTATGGAAGGAACCAACATTCAGGTTCAGAAATTTCCGGATTGGGAAAGAGAGCTTAGAGCCTATTATGACAACTGGCACGTTATGCTGAAAAGTGACATTCCACAGAATGTGGAGGTTTTAAGAAAACTCAGCAAAACCAATTATCACCTGTACGGACTCACCAACTGGTCAGAAGAAACATTTCCCTACGCTCTTGAAAATTATGACTTCTTCCAGCTTTTTGATGGAAAAATTGTGGTTTCAGGAACCGAAAAACTGATAAAACCGGATCCCAAAATATGGCATCTCCTACTGGAACGTTACGATATCCATGCTCATGAATCTGTTTTTATAGACGACAATCCAAAGAATATTGAAATGGCACAATCTTTAGGTTTTCATACCATACAGGTATATCCGACAACAGATCTGGAAAAAGAACTGATCGGTTTGGGATTGAAATTCTAATAAATAACGGCTTAACAATGTTTTAATGGTTCTTCTAATAAGTTATTTTTATTAACTTAGATGAGGATTTTGATACATTTTTGTCACTTTATTGAGGAGAAAAACCCTCTCTTTACATGCAGTTTCAAGATCGTACCTCATCCATATTTATTCAGCTATTAAAGAGTAATTAGTGTAATTAAAATAACAAAATATGATACGTTCCATCTTATTAACCACCCTTTTTATGACATCGGGAGCATTATTCAGTCAAAACTTAAAACCCGTTTCTTATCAGGACGGCTCACAGAAGCTCAATGGTCTTGTAACATCCAATGCCGGAAAAAAGCTTCCGGGAGTACTGATTTTACCGGCCTGGAAAGGAATTGATGACGAAGCCAAAACAGCTGCTGTAGAGCTTGAAAAACAAGGTTATATCGCGTTTATTGCTGATATTTACGGTGAAGGGAATATTCCTGCCGACAACGACGCAGCCGGAAAAGCAGCGGGACATTACAAACAAAATTATACGGAATACCAAAAACGGATTTCATTGGCGTTAGAACAGCTTAAAAAGAGCGGTGCATCCAACGGGAAGGTAGCTGTGATCGGCTATTGTTTCGGTGGAACCGGAGCTTTGGAAGTTGCCAGGGCCAATATGCCTGTAGCCGGTGTTGTATCGATTCATGGAAGCATTGGTAAGGACCAGACAAGAAAGAACGGTCCGATCTCAACGAAAATGCTGATTGAAAATCCGGCAGACGATAAAGGGGTTACCCAACAGGATTATGATAACCTGGTGAAAGAAATGAACGACGGGGCTGCTGACTGGCAGATCATCACCTATGCTCATTCAAAGCATACGTTTACTGATCCAAAATCTCCTGATTACAATGAAGTGATGGCTAAGAGAGCATGGAATCATACCCTGATGTTTTTGAAAGAAATTCTGAAGTAACTTTTATACGGACAATGTATTGATCTGGCGATACAATAACCTTATATTGTCAGATCATATACTGTCCGGTTTCTTTTTAATGGCTACTCTTCCCTGTTCACCAGTTCAATGGAAAAGGCAGGAAGACAGATCGCAATGTATTCACAGGGCTCAGTAAAAGGATTACTATAACGTACTCTGGCTCCCTTTTCCACAAGAATGCTTTGCCCCTTTTCAAGGATGACCGTTTCACCGTCAATTTCAAACTGCTTTTTTCCGGAAACAATAATGGTAAATTCATCAAACTGAGGAGTCTGGTGAGGTTCGCTCCAATCGGGAGGTGCCACCATATGAGCAATTGATATATCTGAATTGCTCGTAGAATTTCCCCAATGTTCCTCAATGAGTTTCCCATCTGTAGTGGGAACGATAAAAGGGGATTTCTGAATTTTGTATTTTTTCATTTCAGCCAGCTTTCTTTTTTAATTTCGTACACAAAGTTGGTCCGGGTAGGTTCTGCAAAATAAGCAACCTCTTCTTCTCCTGTTTTTACACCTCCCAATCGTTCCATAGCAATCTGGGAGCGGAGATTTTCTTTTCCTACATGGAAATGAACTTTATCCACGAACTGAAAAATGTAATCCAGCATCAGCTTTTTCACTTTAGGATTGATGCCTTTTCCCCAGGATTTTGTTCCATAAAACGTATACCCGATAAAGATGCTGCTGTCATCTTCGTCGTAATTATAATAACGGGTGCTTCCCAATACGTCTCCCGATGCTTTATCAATAATTTTAAAAGCTCCTTTACTTTCCATCGCTCCCTGAAAAAAGCTTTCAAAAACGTCTCGCTTGTAACGGTCTTTGTTCGGGTGTTGTTCCCAGACCTTAGGATCTGAAGCCACCTCGTATACAGATTCAAAATCCCCTTGTACCAAGGGGATTAATTGAAGTTCATCATCTTCTAAAATAGGTTGAACAGAGAAATTCATACGTCTTAGCTTTTGGTTTTAGCTGCGTCGGTTTCTATTTTCTTAATTTCTTTCAACTTATCAGAAATTTTGATCACCGCATCTAATTTTGCCGGCTTCAAAGCAACTTCTGCCTGAGCCATATCCCACTTAATGACCAAGTTTCCGGAATTTTCATCGGTAGGGTTTAATGTAATTTCAAACCATTCCTGCTTATCTGCTAATTTATTTACGGGTACGGTAACGTCTACAACATCCTGCTTTGGATCATAGGTGTAAGCACCCCACTGCTGGAAATCTTTATTTAAAATAACTTTCCATTCTTTTTCTGTTGGAATAATGAATAGTCCATAAGTTCCTGCAGGAACTGTTTTCCCTCCAAAGTTAACGGACTGTCCGAAAGTAATTTTTGTCGAAGAGTTTGCTCCTGCTCTCCACACCTGTCCATAAGGAACCAATTCACCGAAAATTTTACGGCCTTTCACTCCGGGTCTTCCATAATCGATCGTAATCTTAGACATCGAAAATTGTTGTTCCACTCTCTGACGTGGACTTGCTGCCGGTACAGAATAATCCTGTGCAAAACTTAAAGCTGAACCAGACAGGCAAACTGCGAATAGTAATTTCTTCACGTGTAAATTTTTGCCTAAAATTACGAAATCAAAATAAAACAGCCCTCCCCATTCTTAATAATTTTTGCTTTCGCACTATTAATTTTTAAGACTTTCCAATACTTTTTTTGCCTGCTCAATATGCCTCAAATGATGGTAGATCACAAAACGTAAAGTGTCTCCGAGCTTCAGTTTAATAAGCTTTGAAATACTGATGTTCGTTCTGGTCTTTTCAAGGTTAATATCTTTAGCTTTCTCAAGCAGTCCGAGTAATTGATGCTGTTGTTCAATAAAATCCTTCAACACGTTCTTATCCAATTTACTGTGAATGGGATTCATTGTTTTGAATGTTTTCATTGGATTAAGCTTCTCTTTTGGAAGCATAGACTTTGCGAAGTAGTCCCCTAAAATTCCAGGTGAAAAAGTAACTTTGGGTGGAAATTTAGAGGATAATACCCTTCGGTGGATTTCCGGAATATAAAATTGACCGTACCGGTTAAGGTGCGCTATACATTCCAGTACAGTCCAGGAGTTTTCAGAGGCTCTGTAATTGAGTTCCTGATCCGTTCTATTGAGAAGAGTTTCTACGTACCGGGTGTTATTTTGCGTAATTTCCTTTAATTCTGATAATAATTGAGCGGTAAGAATTTTCATTGATCCTTTTTCTACAAATTTCAGGATTAATCCATTCTGAAATCTTGATTGAACTCAAGATTTCTTTAGCCTCGATAATGTTTCGGGGCTCATGCGCAGATAATTGGCAATATATTTATTGGGAATCTCCTGAAACAGCTTCGGACTCCTTTTCAAAACCCTCTCAAAACGCTCACGGGGAGAATAGATCAGGAGATCTTTTTCCCTTTCAATCTGTTGTAGAACGAGATCTTCCAGAACATGGGTCCACCAATTCAGATGCTGGTGATCCGACCGCATCAACTCATAAAAATTTTTCTTGGTGGCTATTTTTACAGTAGTCCTTTTTATAGCCTGGATGTAAAAATCAGAGGGTTTTTCTGATAAAAAAGAATCAAGTGAAACAATAATGTTCCCCTTATATCCAAACCTGACGATCCGTTCTTCATCCTCATCCATGATAAAAATCCTTACACTTCCTTCTTGCACAAAGTAAATATGGGTATCAGTCTCTCCTTTTACTTTTAAAAACTGGTATCGCTGAATGGTTTTCTGAGCCTGAAATAAACCGGCATCGATCATTGTTTGGATGGTATTTACAGAACTCATAAATTCCGGATATTTGTTATGATGTGTCCTATAAATTTAAATAAAAAATCAGAATAAGATCGCTTTTTCCAGCTCCAGTAATTTTTGTTTTCTCCAGATGCCACCGGCATAGCCTACCAGATCACCATTAGACCCGATCACCCTATGACAAGGAACCAATATAGCTATTTTATTAATCCCGTTGGCGGTTCCTACAGCACGTATAGCCCGAGGGTTTCCTAAAACCTCAGATTGCTGCTTATAGGTCCTGGTCTCTCCCATTGGAATTTCACGTAGCAGCTGCCATACTTTTTCCTGAAACTCTGTGCCCGTTATGTATAAAGGAACATCAAAAGACTTTCGCCTTCCCTCAAAATATTCCTGTAATTCTCTTTCGAGCTGCTGGAAATGTTTGTTTTCTCCCTGAACGATTTCTGCATTGAGGAATTTTGACAACGAAGCAAACTGCCGGTCCATATTTTTCCGGTCTGTAAATTCAAGAAGACAGATTCCTTCATCAACAGCACAGGCAAACATGGTTCCTAAAGGTGTTTCAATCCTTTTGAGGTCAATAATCTTCTGCCTTCCTGTATGTTTTGGGGAGACTCCTACTATATTTTTAAAGCGTTCATTAAAACCACTCAGACTTTCATAACCCGAGGCCATTGCGGCATCGAGAATACTTTCCCCGTTTTTAATCCTTTTGAAAGCCTTATTTACCTTCAGTTTCCTTTGAAAAGCATGAAAAGTGATCCCGTGATTTTTCAAAAACCAACGGCGAACTGTTACAGGCTCTATATTTCTCGCGATCAAGTCGGAGTCTTTAATTTTAAGGGATTCATCACCCATTAATTCATTCAGCAATTCCCGGATGTAGGATGGTGTTTCATTGAGTTTTTCCAGCGGCCTGCATACTTTGCATGCTCTGTAACCATGTGCGATAGCCTCTTTCGTGTCTAAAAAAAACTCTACATTTTCTCTTTTGGGCTTTCTGGCAGTGCAGGTGGGGCGGCAGAATATTCCGGTCGTTTTTACGGCCATCCAGTACGTTCCTTCAAATGTGGAATCCTTTTCCAGGGAAGCCTGATACATTCTGTCTTCTGTAAGCCTCATTATGATATAAAAATAGGTGAAAAGCTTTGTTTTGCAACAACCTCGCGGCCCGCATCTTCCAAACGATCATAGATGTATCCGTTTAAAAAACTACCTGAGGAAATTCTTTTTACATTAAGCGTTTTTAAAGTTTCAAAATCGGGTAATTCCGGCATACACATAACATTGATAGGAGTCTCCGTGGCGTTCACAATGGTTTTGATATCCTCTTCACCGGTAATACACGGTACAAAGATCCCATCCACTCCCAGTTCTTCAAAGATCCGGATTCTTTGCAAAGTTTCTTCAACAGGATTTTCAATTCCCATCAAAAAGGGATCTGTGCGGAAATTGATGAAAATCTCAACAGCATTGTCTTTCAGTTTTGAAATAACAGGTCGGAATTTTTCATAAATCTCATCCTGTGATAGTAATCTCCTTTTTCCGTCCACCACGATACTGTCTTCAATATTAATCCCTACAGCTCCGGCAGCCGACAGTTTGGAAATATTGGAAACGATCTCATCGGTTGTATTTCCATAACCCGCTTCCAGGTCCACAGATACTGGAATATGAACAGATTTCAGTATCCTTTCAGCCATATAGAAATACTCATCAAAACTCATCTCTTCTCCATCCTCGTACCCCAAACTATGTGCTACCGCAGAGCTTGAAGTGGCTAAAGCTTTATAACCCAGCTTTTCGTATACTTTCGCGCTTTGTACATTCCATACATTTCCCACCAATAAAGGTTCATTACCATGATGCAGATCTCTGAAAATTTGAATATTTGTCATTTCGCTTTTTTTTATAAAATTAAGTACTGTGGGGTATATTTTGCAACCGAAAAATGAACAAGTATTTTTATTCTTTTATATTTCAAAAATAAAGGTTAATTTCTATACCGAAATCTTTTATCCATGCTGACAAAAATAAAATTCATACTCTTTTTCCTTATTAGCCTCACTACTCTTCACGCACAGGAAACAATTCCTTTCAGATTAACCAAGCACAATAATATTATTGTAAAAGCACTGGTTAATGACAAGGATTCACTAGATCTGATGTTTCAGATTGCCATGGAGGATGCTTCCATATCCCCTCAACGAACCCGGAAGGCAGATCATATTATTTTTAATAAAGATGAAATCAGTGACAACAACAGCGTGCAATTGGGAAAAATCACCTGGAAAAATGTGCGTTTTTTTGATAATGAACTGACCGGGCATGAAGCTGACGGAAAGTTCGGAACAGGAGCTTTCTCCGGAAATGCCTTCAAGATCGATTATGACCAGAATCAGTTTGTAATTTATGATCATCTACCCGATCTGAAGGGATTTCAGCCTATAAAATTATTTCCGGAAAGGGATCAGTTGTTTATTGAGGCAGAAAATATAATCGATGGGAAAACGATTACCTGCCGCTTTCTGTTACAATCGGGATATTCCGGTGGACTGCTGTACAATAATCAGTTTGCGGAAGATAACCTGCTGGATAAAACATTAAAAATAACGGGCGAGAAAACATTAAAGAATTCTAGCGGAAAAAGTGTGACCACAAAACAAGGAATTTTACCTGAGTTTAAAATAGGAAATACAACATTAAAAAATGTTTCTGCAGGATTCTTTGCAGGAGATCTTAAAACGCAAAAAGTAAGTTATTTTGCAGCTGACCTGATCAAAAGGTTCATATGGATATTTGATGCAGACCGGAAAACAGCTTATATTAAACCCAGCCGATATTTCTCCGATCCTTATTATAAAATCAATTAAAAATAAAAAACTAGCTGATGGGCATTCTATAGTTATATTACAGAGGCTGAACTCATCATAGACATGTAATAATTGGCACAATGCAATGAAGTGATCAATATAATTTCCTTATCAGGAATTTCTTCAAAAGCTTCGGAGGTAGCGATCTGGTATTCATAATCGGGGTTATTCCACTTAAAATTAGGTTTCATCACTACATATTCAGAACCCTCTTCATCCACCAGCACGAAAGATTCTTTAAAAATCCCTCTGTGCTTAAAGGCATAACTTTTTTTACAATCATTAAAATGGGTCTGAATGACGATTTCTCCGTTCCAGTTCATTCTGAACTTCAGCAGAACACGATCATGGTATTTCAGTTCAATCGTTGTTCCCCAAAAACCTTTAGGTTCTATTACATAATGGGAATAATCCGCCAGGTCAATGACTGCATTGAACTTAAACCAGCTATTATAAGAAAGTTTTCCAATTAATTTCTCATCTTTTGTCACTTCAAAAGATAAAGCATTATTTGATTTTGCGTTATATTCTGCCATGGTTACTTTTGATTTGATGGAATTCCTATTAGTTTTTTTTCAATTTTAACAGCCTGAATTTTAACGCTCTAATTTATAAATAAATCGGCAAAAAAAAACTAATATGTTTACATCAACTAAAAACCCCGTAAAAAATTTACGGGGCAAAAATTATCTGTTTTTTTATATCAAAATATCGATTATTCTTTTATCGTATTCAGGAAATCCTGGCTGTTGACCAGCTGCTCTACAAGATTGTCGATAGCCGGTGGCAGGAATTTTTCAAATTTGGCTCCTTTTGTGTTTGCCTTTCCTGTTATCAGATCAGTCCAAACCACTTTTCCTTCATTGTCAATCAACTGAAACTTTACGGTGATCTGAGGAATCAGCTGAACAGTAGAGAATCCGGAAATGGCTTCGTAATCCATTTTTTGTAATTCTGATTTTAACGTAAAACTTTTATTATCGCTGCCTAAGTTAACATTCTTTTCTTTAAGCCCGTTTTTTATAGCGTCCGTAAGGATTTCTGAAACAGGTTTTTCAGCCATATAAGCACCGGACATGGTTTGGTTGTACATGTTTTTCTTATAGAAAATAACTTTATTATCCTGATATCCCCTTGTATCTTTCATAGGATCGATCTGAACAGTCTTACTGGAAGCTAATTTATTATCAATTTTTAACCCTGATTGATAATTAATTTGCTGAACAGAATTAGATAATGCACAACTCGTTAAAGACGTCAACGAAACACCTAAAACAAAAATTTTAAATTTTGATTTCATTCAATTTTATTTAATAAATTTTAACGGGCTAATTTACATATTTATCAATTTCCTTTTACCTACTCTCTTTAACTTTTCTAATGTTTATCGTACATTAAAATAAACCCAATAAAATATTCGCCAAAAATAAAAACACACCTTAAATTATTCATTAAAGTGCGTTTAGAACTATGGTAAGAAAAATGTCCGAAGTCATTTTATGATAAGCCTTGTAATATCGTAAACCTTATATTGTAGAACCAAAACTTTACTCAAGATAATATTGATTGAAATCAATAGAGTCTTTTGGTTTATTTAATCCCGTCTTATTTTTAAACTCCTTATCAATTACAAAATTCTTTTCTGTAATCATTACCTCTTCACTGTTTTTGAACAATTTTAAAAGTTCAATTTTATATTTTGAATGTAATGTTTGAAAATATTTATCATACAAACACATCCCAATTTCTTTTTCAGCGAACTGTTTTCCAAATGCTGTGGTTGGTTGTGGTTTTATATAGGAATCCCTTAGTTTCCAATCATCAAAATAATAGTCTCTGTAAGTATATTCACAATCGAGTACTTTGATTGTTACGGTCTTATAGGGGTTTTCAAATAAAACATAAAAAAATGCGGTTAAGAAGACTACTATACACACTCCAACAATGAGAATTCTTTTATTTTTCATATATTATATTGATCCGAGAAAATTAAAATCCAAAAATATTTTAAAAATTTCTTCATACATTGATTCAAATTTAGGCAATGATTTCTTCATTATCTCTATTATTTCTATAAGATTTATTCTTTACTAAAAAACGCACCCCAATTACTTAGGGTGCGTTTTACATTTATTTTTTCAGGAATTACATCGCTTCCATTTTGAAAGTCATGCTTTCAATTACTTTTAGAATTGCTTCTACAGTATCCATGGAAGTTAAACATGGTACTCCGTTTTCAACACTCATTCTTCTGATCTGGAAACCGTCTCTTTCAACTTGCTTCCCTTTTGTCATGGTATTAACTACATACTGTACTTTACCTTTCTGGATCAGGTCGATAAGGTTGACATCCTCTTCTCCGATCTTGTATCCTATTTTACAAGGAATTCCTTTCTCTTCAAAGAATTTAGCCGTTCCTTCCGTTGCCCAGATTCTGAATCCGACTTCATGGAATCTCGCCGCAAGATCAGCAGCCTCTTCTTTATGCTTATCAGCCACAGTGAAGAGAATAGAGCCATGCATCGGAACTTTTCTTCCTGCAGCGATCAAACCTTTGTAAAGTGCTTTTTCCAGAGTTGTATCTTTTCCCATTACTTCTCCTGTAGATTTCATTTCAGGTCCCAGGGAGATATCAACTTTTGTTAATTTGGAGAAAGAGAACACAGGAACTTTTACAAACACCCCTTCTTTATTAGGTACCAGTCCGTTTTCATATCCAAGGTCTTTTAGTTTCTGACCTAATATTGCTTTTGTTGCCAGATTAGCCATCGGCACATCCGTAATTTTTGAAAGGAAAGGAACCGTTCTTGATGAACGTGGATTTACCTCGATCACATATACATTTCCTTCAAAAAGAACATATTGGATATTCATTAATCCGATCACATTAAGGCCTTTTGCCAGCCTTTGTGTGTAATCTACCAATGTATCAATTTCTTTTTGAGAAACATTCTGCGGTGGATACACTGCGATAGAGTCTCCGGAGTGAACCCCTGCTCTTTCAATGTGCTCCATAATTCCAGGGATAATTACAGTTTCCCCGTCACAGATGGCATCCACTTCCACTTCTTTTCCGGTGATGTAGCGGTCTACCAGTACCGGATGTTCCGGGCTTGCATCTACCGCAAATTCCATATAGTGTGCCAGTTCTGCTTCTGTATATACAATCTCCATGGCTCTTCCTCCCAACACATAACTTGGTCTTACCAACACCGGATATCCGATTTCATTGGCGATCTTTATTGCCTCTTCTTTCGAAGTTGAAGTTTTTCCCAGTGGTTGAGGAATTCCAAGCTCCTGAAGCGCTTTCTCGAATTTATCTCTGTTTTCAGCTCTGTCAAGATCTTCTAATGAAGTTCCCAGGATCTTTACTCCATGGCTGGCCAATTTATCTGCAAGGTTAATCGCTGTTTGTCCTCCGAACTGTACAACGACTCCTGTTGGCTTTTCCAGTTCGATGATGTTCATTACATCTTCTTCCGTCAGAGGTTCAAAATACAGCTTATCTGAGATTGAGAAATCTGTAGAAACAGTCTCAGGGTTGTTATTGATGATGATTGCTTCATATCCCATTTCTTTGATCGCCCATACTGAATGTACCGTTGCATAATCAAATTCTACCCCTTGTCCGATTCTGATAGGTCCCGAACCTAAAACAATGACCTTTTTCTTATCTGAAACCACACTTTCATTTTCCTCCTCATAGGTTCCGTAGAAATATGGGGTTTCACTTTCAAATTCAGCTGCGCAGGTATCCACCATTTTATAAACCGGCATCACCCCATTTTCTTTTCTGAAGTTGAAAACTTCACGCTGTGTCGTCTCCCAAAGGTGGGCGATATTAAGGTCTGCGAAACCTAATTTTTTAGCTTCAATTAAAGTCTCTTTATTGAATTTATTATCTGCAATAACTTTTTCGAAATCAATAAGCTTTTTGATCTTCCAGATAAAGAATTTGTCGATCTTACTCCATTCTACGATCTGTTCCCAGTCATATCCTCTTCTCAACGCATCCCCGATGATAAATAATCTCTCATCATCACAAACTCTGATTCTTCTTTCGATTTCTTCTGCTGTAAGCGCTTCAGCCTGCTTTTTCTTTAATCCGAGATGTCTGATTCCTGTTTCTAGAGAACGGATCGCTTTTTGTAAAGACTCTTCAAAATTTCTTCCGATGGCCATAACCTCTCCGGTAGCTTTCATCTGAGTAGAAAGTCTTCTGTCAGCAGTTTCAAATTTATCGAACGGGAATCTCGGGAATTTGGTTACCACATAATCCAGTGCAGGCTCAAAACATGCATATGTTTTTCCTGTAACCGGATTCATAATTTCATCCAGTGTAAGTCCTACTGCAATTTTAGCCGCAATCTTAGCGATCGGATATCCTGTTGCCTTACTTGCTAAAGCTGATGATCTGGAAACCCTAGGGTTTACCTCGATGATATAATAATTGAATGAGTGAGGATCCAGGGCCAGCTGCACATTACATCCTCCCTCAATTCCTAATGCTCTGATGATTTTCAGTGATGCATTTCTCAATAGTTGATACTCTCTGTCCGAAAGTGTCTGTGAAGGCGCCACAACAATTGAGTCCCCCGTGTGAACTCCTACCGGATCGATATTCTCCATGTTACAAACCACAATGGCATTGTCGTTCGCATCACGCATAACCTCATATTCAATCTCCTTGAAACCGGCAATTGATTTTTCGATAAGACACTGGGTAACCGGGCTGTATTTCAATCCTAATTCAGCAATCTCCTTCAATTCAGTCTCATTGGAAGCGATTCCACCTCCTGTTCCTCCCATCGTAAAGGCAGGACGAACAATTACAGGATATCCGATTTCTTCTGCAAAATTAAGTGCTCCTTCCACCGTATTTACAATATCAGATTCCGGAACCGGCTCGTTCAACTCTCTCATCAACTCACGGAACAAATCTCTGTCCTCCGCTCTGTTGATCGCTGAAAGTTTAGTTCCAAGTACCTCAACTTTACATTCTTCAAGAATCCCTGATTTCTCTAATTCTACTGCCATATTCAATCCGGTTTGTCCTCCCAAAGTAGGAAGTAACGCATCCGGACGCTCTTTTCTGATGATATGACTTACAAACTGAAGGGATATCGGCTCGATATATACTTTATCAGCGATCTCCACATCCGTCATAATCGTTGCAGGATTTGAGTTGATCAAAATTACCCTGTAGCCTTCTTCTCTCAAAGACAAACAAGCCTGCGTTCCTGCGTAATCGAATTCGGCCGCCTGTCCAATGATGATAGGCCCGGAACCAATTACTAAAATTGTTTTTATATCTGTACGTTTTGCCATTTTCTTTTTTTAGATACAAGATGTTAGATGTCAGATTTCAGACTTCCAACATTGTGTTTTACTTTTTTAAATTAGATTTGAATGTATAAATCATTCTTTGAATTTCATTCAGATGTGATATTAGACTGTCGACTTTTTCCACACTTAGCAATTCCAGTTCTCTTGTTAATATTAGCTGTGTCTGTAGCTCAAAAGAAGAGGCATTTGCAATACCCAGAAAATGATAAAATTCTCTATCATTATTTCTTCCTGCTCCCTCCGCAATATCAGATGGAATTGAGACTACGGATCTTTTAATTTGAGAAATCAAACCAAATTTCTCATCCTTCGGTAAATCAACACAAACCAGGTAAACTTCTTTTGCAAGTTGAATTGATTTCTGCCAGAAAAGTAATTTCTCAAAGTTGTGCATATTTACTTTATTAAAGTCTGAAGTCTAGTGTCTGATATCTGATGTCTATATTATTACTTCTTAAATTTCTCCATTAAATCAATAAACTCATCAAACAAGTAGTTCGCATCTTCCGGGCCTGGGCTTGCTTCCGGGTGATACTGAACAGAGAAACAAGGGTGGATTTTGTGTTTTAATCCTTCATTTGTTCTGTCGTTCAGGGCGATGTGTGTTTCGATAAGATCGGTTCCTTTAAGGCTTTCCTGATCCACTGCATAACCGTGGTTCTGAGAAGTGATTGAAACTTTGTTTTTCTCTAAATCTAACACTGGGTGGTTACCTCCTCTGTGTCCGAACTTCAATTTGAATGTTTTGGCTCCGCAGGCTAATCCGATCAATTGGTGTCCGAGACAGATTCCAAAGATGGGAACTTTTCCTAAAAGACCACGGATCATTTCCAAAGCTTTAGGATTATCTTCAGGGTCACCAGGACCGTTTGAAAGCATAATTCCATCCGGATTCATTAATAAAATTTCTTCGGCTGTAGTATCGTGTGATACAACAATAATATCACAGTTTCTTTGGGAAAGTTCTCTGATGATTCCCAGTTTGGAGCCGAAATCTACCAGCACCACTTTAAACCCTCTTCCCGGATTAGCATATGGTGTTTTTGTAGAAACTGTTTCTACCTGGTTGGTAGGGAAAGTTGTTGATTTTAATTCCTGTACGATTGTGTTTTCATCTGCATCGGCGTTCACTATTTTCCCTTTTACAACTCCCGAATTACGAAGAATCCTTGTCAGTCTTCTTGTGTCAATTCCTGAAATTCCTGAAAGGTTTTTCTTTTTGAATAGTTCATCTAAAGTAATCTGAGTACGGAAATTCGATGGTAAATCGCAAATTTCTTTTACAATAAGACCTTTAATAGCCGGCTCAATACTTTCATAATCATCACGGTTGATCCCGTAATTTCCGATCAGCGGATACGTCATACATACAATCTGACCACAATAAGATGGGTCGGAAATCAATTCTTGATATCCCGTCATTCCGGTATTGAAAACCACTTCTCCTGCAGTTTCCAATTCTGCTCCGAAACCTTCTCCGTAAAAAACCTCTCCGGATTCTAATATTAATTTCTTTTTCATTTTACTTTTATTAGAGCTAAGAACCTAGAGTCAAGAATCAAGATTTAAAATCTTGTGCGTCATCATTGCTCTTGGTTCTTGTATCTTGTTTCTATTATCTATTTAAATTTAAATCCTTTTCCTTCCAATGCATTTTTCAGTATGGCCATCCTTGCAAAAACCCCGTTCTGCATTTGTTTGAAGATCCTTGAACGTTCACATTCCACAAGATCTGTGTCAATCTCCACTCCTCTGTTGATCGGTGCCGGATGCATAATAATAGCTCCTTTCTTCATTGCCTGCTCCCTTTCTTTTGTTAATCCATATTTTCTATGGTACTCGGATGCTGAAAAGCTCATTTTAGCATCGTGTCTTTCGTGCTGAATTCTCAACAGCATCAGGACATCCACTTCATGGATCAGCTCGTCTACCGATTGGTATGTTCCGTTGATTAAGGCTCCCTCATCAAACCATTGCTCAGGCCCAGAAAAATATACTTTGGCACCTAACCTTCTTAATGCCTCAGCATTCGAGTTGGCTACCCTGCTGTGTTTCACATCTCCTACGATTCCTATTTTCAGTCCTTCGAATTTCCCAAACTCCTGGTAGATGGTCATGAGATCCAGCATACATTGTGACGGATGGTTTCCGGTTCCGTCTCCCCCGTTGATCACAGGGATGTTGATATTTTTCAATTCTTCGAAGAACCCGTCTTTTTTGTCTCTTATTACGACTAAGTTTACTCCTATACTTTCGATCGTCTTCACAGTGTCATATAAACTTTCGCCTTTATTTACTGAACTGTGAGAAGCATCAAAAGGAACCACCTGCAATCCAAGTTTTCTTTCAGCCACATCGAAGCTTGTTTTTGTTCTGGTGCTGTCTTCAAAAAACAGATTTGAGCAAAAAACCTCACCGTCAATTTTAGCTGTTTTTCCTTCAGCAAAAGCCAGCGCTTCTGTTAGTATACTGTTGATTTTCTCTGTACTTAGTTCTGCAATCGTAAACATAATATCTTAATTTTTTTACATAAAAAAAGCGAAGACAAAATCTTCGCTTAATAACAATAAATATCGTAAAGGGCGCTTTCGCCCGGTAAATCTAATGATATAAATACTCTTTTATTCATTAGGTGCAAAGATATAACAATTAACCGAATTGACAAAACTAAAGTTCTAAAAAAATTAAAAAACTTTAATCACACCTTATTCTCATTTTTTCTTAATATTTTTGTTAAAATTCAAATTGCTCATATGGACGCCAAAGACAAAATGATTCTCAGTATTATCCAGGAAGACTCTACCTTATCAGTAAAAGAAATCTCCGAGAAGATAGGTCTTACTTTTACTCCTACTTATGAGCGTATCAAGCAGCTGGAGAAACAGGGTGTCATTGAAAAATACGTCGGCCTTCTGAATCGTGAAAAACTAGGCCTTAATATTGTGGTGTATTGTAATGTCCGGCTCAAAGAGCAATCCAAGAAAGTATTGGAGACTTTTGAGAAAAACATCAGCAAATATGACGAGGTTCAGGAAATCATAAGTCTCTCCGGAGAATATGATTATATGTTAAAGATCATCGCTAAAGATATCAACTCTTATAATGATTTTGCCGTAAGCGTGATTTCAAACATTCCTAATATTGGTCAGTACCACAGCTCCATCGTTCTGCATGAGGTTAAAAAATCCACCAAATTTAAAATTGACCTGGACTAATTTCTTTTAGCAGAAAGGCATAATGGCCATTATACGATTGGGCAATTCAGCTATTCTACCTTTTTGCCGGATTGGAAATCCAATGTATTGATTTACCCTACTATCTTATTTTTTAATTTATTGAACTGGTAGCTTACTTTATCCAGACAAAGGTTTCCGATACTTCCCTGGTGAGAATGATGGAGGTCTGTAATTTCATAATCAAACTCATTATTCTCAATTTCCTGTCCTACCTTTATATATGCATCACGGAAAGAACTTCCTTTTTTAACCTCTTCATTGATCTTCTCTACACTGAACAGATATTTATATTTCTCGTCTTCAAGAATACCATCCTTTACTTTAATATGTGGTAAAGTGTAGTTCAGAATTTCAAGACATTCCTTCAAAGAGTCAATCGCAGGAAATAAGATTTCTTTTGTGAGCTGCACATCTCTGTGATATCCCGACGGAAGATTATTCGTTAATAAGATAAGCTCATTGGGCAGCGATTGAATTCTGTTGCATCGTGCCCGTACCAGTTCGAAGATATCAGGATTCTTTTTATGAGGCATAATACTGCTTCCGGTAGTAAATTCTTTAGGAAAGCTTATGAAATCAAAATTCTGACTTAAATACAAGCATACATCATACGAAAATTTCCCAAGGGTCCCTGCCATTGTTGCCATTGCCATTGCAAGCATTTTTTCAGATTTACCGCGGGTCATCTGTGCATATACTGCATTGTAATTCATCGTCTGGAAACCCAGATTATAGGTGGTACTTTCACGATCTATAGGAAAAGAGGAACCATAACCCGCAGCAGACCCTAACGGATTTTTATTAATGATGTTTTTTACTGAAAACAACATTTCAAGGTCGTCTAACAAAGCTTCTGCATAGGCTCCAAACCACAGTCCGAAGGAAGATGGCATTGCAATCTGTAAATGGGTATACCCGGGAAGCAACACATTTTTATGTTGGTCTGCCAGCTGGATAAGCAGTTGGAAAAACCCATCCGTAAGACCTGCTATTTCACGGATCTCATCCAGAAGGTATAGTTTTATATCCAGTAAAACCTGATCATTACGGGATCTTGCGGTATGAATTTTTTTACCGGTATCTCCTAATTTTTCAATCAGGATGGCTTCAACCTGTGAGTGGATATCTTCTGCCTGGGTATCGATTTCGAAATCTCCGTTTTCTATATCTTTTAATATCATCGACAGAACAGAGGTCATCTGTTCAGCTTCGTCATGGGAAATAATTCCAACCTCTGCAAGCATCTTACAATGTGCCAAAGAACCTTTAACATCATATTTCGCCAGACGTTCATCAAAATCAAGGTCTTTACCGACAGTAAACTTATTGACTAATATATTGGTGGCAAGATCATCTTTCTGCCATATCTTTTTCATAATTGTTTGTTTAAAATAGTATTAATTGATTTTAGGTTGTTTTTTTACCCAGCATGCTCTTTCCATCTTCCTGAACTGAACATCTTCCACATTCAACAAAGTCTTTTATTTTTAATTGTCATTTTGCATAAATCTTATTAAAAACGATACTCTTCATTATGATCATGCTGGGTGTCAAAACATTTTCTTTAGATTTCAGATGTCAGATATTCAATGCTTTCAAATAATTCTGATATCTGCTGTCTTTTACAAAACCCTTTCTAAAATCCGGATATAAATATCAATTCCTTCTTTTATCTCATGGAGTTCTATAAATTCATCAGCCGTATGAGAGCGCCTACTGTCTCCGGGACCGATCTTAACAGAAGTACATGGGATAATTGCCTGATCCGAAGATGTCGGGGAACCGTAAGTTGACCTTCCAATAGCCAGTCCTGCCTGTACAAAAGGATGGTCAGGTTCTATTTTTGAAGAATTCAGCCTGAAAGACCTTGCCGTAAGGTTGGATTTCATTTGGGACTGAATGATATCAAAAGCCTCTTCATTCGTATACTCATCCGTCACCCTCACATCCAATGTAAACTGGCAGGATTCGGGAACTACATTGTGCTGAACTCCTGCATGGATACCGGATAGGGTAATTTTAACCTCTCCGAGATAATCAGATACCTTTGGGAATTTAAAATGGGTGATATGCTGCAGATCCTCCATACATTTTACAATGGCATTATCATCATTGGGATGGGCAGCATGGGAAGCAGTGCCTTTCATTTCACCGTCAATGACCAGAAGTCCTTTTTCTGCTATCGCCAGATTCATCTGTGTGGGTTCTCCCACAATAGCCAGCTCCACCTTAGGTAATTGTGGAAAAAGAGCTTCAATTCCATCAAATCCTGAAATTTCCTCCTCTGCCGTCAGGGCAATAATTAAATTATATTTTAAATCGTCTCTATTATAAAAATGTAGAAAGGTTTGTGCTAAAGAAACCAAGGATGCTCCTGCGTCATTGCTTCCCAAACCATACAGTTTTCCATCTTTTTCAATCGCCGTAAATGGATCCAGTGTATACGCTTTATTAGGTTTCACCGTATCATGATGGGTGTTCAATAACACAGAAGGTTTGGATGCGTCAAAATATTTATTGACAGCCCATATGTTATTTTTAAAACGTTTTACCGGGATCAGATGCTTCTGAAAAAAGTTTTCAATAGCTACAGATGTATTGTACTCATCCTTGCTGAATGAAGGAATTTCAATCAGTTTTTTCAGCAGTTCAATCGCATTATCGAACAATTCTTCTTGACTATAAACAGATTTCAGTGCCTCCATGATGGTTTTCTATATGGTTTTTTAATTGAGTTTCTTTTATTAAGAATACCTTATTTACATTGTTTTTAATCGCACCCAGTGCGTTTTCAAGTTTTGGCAATATGCCTTTATGCAGTTTTCCCTCTTCTTTCAGGGTTGAAAAATCTTCGGACGATACACTTTTAATTACAGAATAAGGATCATCCACATTTTCCAATACTCCTTCTTTATCAAAACAATAGAGCAATTCCACATCGTATTTCTTCGATAAGGCCTGTGCAATCACCGAAGCTATTGTATCTGCATTGGTATTGAAAAGATTTCCTTTTTTATCATGCGTAATAGCCGAAAATACAGGAACAAGCTCAAGCTTAATTAATTTGGATATCAATTTATTATTGACGCTTTTCTTCTCAATGTCTCCTACAAATCCAAAATCAATTTCTGCATGTTCTCTTTTCTTGGCTTTAATCAAATTGGCATCAGCTCCTGAAAACCCTATTGCTTTACATTTTTTCTGCTGAAGTTTTGCGACAATGTTTTTATTAATTCCACCTGCATACACCATTGCCACAATATCCAGAGTCTCCTTATCAGTAATTCTACGCCCGTTGACGAGCTTCTGCTCAACTCCCAATTTATCAGCCAAATCAGTAGCAAGTTTTCCGCCACCATGAACAAGAATTTTCTTTTCTTTGATTTGAGAAAATTGCTCTAAAAACTGATCCAATAACTCTTCGTCATCAATTAAGGCACCTCCTATTTTTACAACAAAAAGCTTGTCCATAATCTCCTGTTATTTACTTTGGTTAATTTCATCCAGGATTTCACTGAACACTGCCTGAGCAGAAAAAATCCGGTTTTTAGCCTGTTGGTAAATAATAGAATTTTCACCATCCATTACTTCGTCACTCAATTCTACATTCCGGCGAACCGGAAGACAATGCATTACTTTTCCGTTATTGGTTTGCGCCAACTTCTCAGCTGTCAACATCCAGTTTTCCTTCACTTCTGGCATCGCAGCATATTCATCAAAAGATGACCAGTTTTTAACATAGACAAAATCCGCATCTTTTAAAGCTTCATCCTGGTTATGAATGATTTTCGTTTGTTTTGTGAAGTTTGGATCCAAATCATATCCTTCAGGATTGGTGATAACAAAATCCACATCCATTTCCTGCATCCATTCCGTAAAGGAATTCGCAACTGCCTGAGCGATCGGCTTGATATGAGGAGCCCAAGTAAGGACTACTTTAGGCTTACGTTCTTCTTTCCAGTTTTCGCTAATGGTTATACAATCCGCTAAACTCTGCAGAGGATGACGTGTTGCCGACTCCAAAGAAATTACAGGAACCTTCGCGTGTTGCTGAAACTGGCTTAGAATACTTTCATTCACATCATCTTCTTTACTTTTCATTCCCGCAAAGCAACGAACCGCAATGATATCGCAGTATTGATTCAATACTTCTATCGCATCTTTAATATGTTCTACAGTATCTCCGTTCATTACAGCTCCGTCAGCAAATTCAAGATTCCAGGCTTCTTGTGCAGCATTTAATGTTAAGATATTAAGTCCCAGGTTCTGTGCAGCGATCTGGCTGCTTAAACGGGTTCTCAGACTTGAGTTAAGAAATACCAATCCAATGGTTTTTCCCTTTCCTTTTTCGGTTTCAGAATGGGGATTTTCTTTTATATATAAGGCTTTTTTTATAATTTCCTGTAAGTTTTCAATATCGCTTACAGCAGTAAAGTTTTTCATTGTATAAATTTTATTTAATGGTCAACAGACTCTTATTTCTATATTTTTAAAACCATTAGAGACGTCTTATGACTATCCTATAGTTTTACCCTTTTACGATCCTGCAATTTTACGCTTAGCAATCTATCATTTTCGTTTTTGCAATTCCGCAATTTTCACTCTTACAATTTCGTCAGTACTTCCCTCAATGCATCAATGAAAAGATTTGTTTCCTCTTTCCTGATATTGAGTGCAGGAAGGATCCTCAGCACCGTTTTATCATTAGAATTTCCGGTAAAAATATGATGATCGTAAAGCAGGCTTTTCCTTACCTCTGCACAATCCCTGTCCAGCTCTATCCCTATCATCAGACCCTTCCTTCGTATAGAGATGATATGTGGTAAATCTTCAATTTCTTTTTCGATATAGCTTCCCATATGCTCAGCATTATCAATAAGGCTTTCATCCCTGATAACATCTAAAACAGCAATCGCTGCAGCACATGCCAGGTGATTACCTCCAAAAGTAGTTCCCAGCAAACCATGGCTTGCTTCAAATTTAGGATGGATCAGGACTCCACCAATCGGAAAGCCATTTCCCATTCCTTTTGCGGTTGTAATTATATCAGGCTGGATACCGAACTCCTGGTGAGCAAAGAAATAACCCGTTCTACCATACCCTGACTGAACCTCATCTAAGATCAAAACAGCATTATATTGATCGCATAGCTCTTTAATTTTAGATAAAAACTCCGGCGTTGGAATCATAATTCCACCCACTCCCTGAATCCCTTCAATAATCACCGAAGAAATTGTATCTCCCTGAGTTCTGAAAACTTTCTCTATTTGCTCTACATTATTCCACTCCGACTTTATGAAACATTCGGAATAATTGACAGGTGCTACAATTTTCGGATTATCCGTTACGGAAACTGCCGCAGAGGTTCTTCCATGAAAAGAGCCGGAAAAATAAAGCACTTTACTTTTTCCATTATGAAAAGAAGCAAGTTTTAACGCATTTTCATTGGCTTCAGCTCCGGAATTACACAGGAAAAGATCATAGTCTTCATATCCTGATATCTCTCCAAGTTTCGATGCCAGTTCAGTTTGCAATTCGTTTTGTACTGAATTGGAGTAAAAAGAAATTTTTTCTAACTGATCCCTTAATTTCTCCTGATAATAAGGATGATTATGACCTATAGAGATCACTGCATGGCCTCCATAAAAATCAAGGTACTTTTCTCCCTTATCATCCCAAAGAAATGATCCCTTTGCTTTTACAGGATTTATATTGAATAATGGATATACGTTAAATAAGTTCATTTTTTTTAATTGAAGTTGAAAATTTTTAGTTACCGGCTTCGGGTTATTGTTTTACAATTCCACCCTTCCCCATTTTACTTTTATAAGAATGTATTAAAAACCTATTGGTTTCAAATCCAATCCCAGGTTTTCTTCCCATCCCATAGCAATATTCATATTCTGAACAGCCTGTCCGGAAGCTCCTTTTAACAAATTATCAATCGCTGAGTGAATAACAACAACATTATTATTCTTTTCAATATGAATCACACAGCGATTGGTATTGATAACCTGTTTGAGATCAATTGCTTTCTCACTCACCTTTACAAAAGGTGCATCTTCATAAAACTTCCTGTACAATTTCTCAATATCCGAAAGCTCCAGGTCTGATTTAACCGTTGAGCTGGTAAAAATCCCTCTTGTAAAATCTCCCCTCCAGGGAACAAAATTCAGGCTAACGTCTTTATTGTTAAAAGAATTCACTTGCTGCAAAATTTCATCTACATGCTGATGGGTAAGTGTTTTATATGCAGAAATATTATCATTTCTCCAGGTAAAATGAGTGGTCGCCTGTAAAGACTGTCCGGCTCCTGTCGATCCGGTAATTCCTGTTGTATACACATCATGCAAAAGCCCTTTTTCAGCCAATGGCAATAGAGCCAGCTGGATAGCAGTTGCAAAACATCCCGGGTTGGCAATACTTTTTACCCCTAAAAGATTTTTTTTATTGATTTCCGGAAGCCCGTAGATAAAATTTCTATTTCCGAAAGCACCATCCAAACGAAAATCATTTCCCAGGTCAATCACCAACGTCTCATCTGTAAGAGCATTCTGATTAAGCCAATTCTGGCTTTCCTTATGAGGAAGACACAAAAAAAGAATATCTACAGCCGAAGGTTTGTCTTTTAAAACCATTTCACAAACCGTCGCTAAATCCGGGTACAGATCAGAAATCTTTGTACCCGAATTAGAACGACTATATAAAAAACTCAATTCAATATTGGGATGAAAAGCCAACAGGCGCACCAATTCACTACCGGTATATCCGTTAGCTCCTACAATTCCTACCGTTTTCATATTTTCACGCCGTTAATCTGGTGATAAATATTCAGGGAATTGCTTACAATTTTTGTGTACCCTTTTACATCGTCTCCGCTCCATGCTCTGTTTGCCTCTCCGTAACTTCCAAATTGATCAGACATCAGATCATGTTCAGATTCAATGCCGTTCAAAACAAATCTGTAAGGATAAAGAGTGATGAAAACTTTTCCTGTTACCATTTTCTGAGAGTCAGTAAGGAAAGATTCTATATTTCTCATCACAGGATCTAAAAACAATGCCTCGTGCAGCCAGTTCCCATACCAGTCGGACAATTGCGACTTCATCATTTGCTGGTATTTCGATAAAGTATGTTTTTCCAATAAATGATGGGACTTGATGATCACAGATGCAGCAGCAGCCTCAAATCCTACTCTTCCTTTAATTCCGACAATAGTATCCCCTACATGAATATCCCTTCCGATACCATAAGCAGAGGCCAATTGTTCTATTTTTTGGATAGCATACACAGGATGACTGAAGCTCTCCCCATTTACTGCTGTAATTTCACCGTTTCTAAATTCGATTTCCAGTTCAGATGACTGGGTTTCTTTGATCTGCGACGGAAAGGCCTCTTCCGGAAGGTTATTTCTGGAAGTCAGCGTCTCCTTTCCACCCACAGAAGTCCCCCACAACCCCTTATTAACAGAATACTGAGCCTTTTGAAACTCCATATCATATCCGTGACTTTTCAGGAATTCAATCTCCTCTTCTCTCGAAAGTGCCATATCACGGATCGGCGTGATAATCTCAACATGCGGAGCCATTACCTGGAAAATCAGATCAAAACGAACCTGGTCATTTCCCGCTCCTGTGCTTCCATGAGCAATAGCATCCGCCCCTTTTTCCAGTGCATATTTTGCAATTTCCTGAGCCTGAATGGTACGCTCAGCGCTTACGGAAAGCGGATAAGTATTATTTTTCAATACATTTCCGAAGATCAGATACTTCACACATGAATTATAGTAATCTTCCTGAGCGTCAATACACCTGTATTCCTTTACCCCTAATTTCAGGGCTCTGTTTTCAAGTTCTTTTTCTTCTTCTTTTGAAAAACCTCCTGTATTCACAGTTACTGCATACACCTCATATCCCAGACTTTCACTAAGATATTTGGCACAGTAAGAGGTATCCAAACCACCACTAAACGCTAAGATTACTTTCTTTTTCATCGATCTTCTTTTTCGTATTATTATTCGTATAATGTAATCCACCGGATGTAATCTGCCCCGAAGACAAAAGCCCATCCTGATTTACTTCATCATTATCCTTATTTTGAGGTTCATTATTTTTCACCTCCTTTATATCATTGTTGGAAGGAATAAAAAGCATTGCTGTACATAAGCAGTTCTTTCTTTCCTTTTTCATTAAAATTTCGTAATTCACACAGTTTTTACAACCATTCCAAAATTCCTCATCCTGGGTAAGTTCAGAATAAATAACGGGCTTATAACCTAAATCGCTGTTGATTTTCATGACAGCCAACCCGGTTGTTAATCCAAAAACCTTAGCCGCAGGAAATTTATCCCTTGATAACTGGAAAACTTTATTTTTAATCAGGGTCGCAACACCCCTGTTCCTGTATTTTGGCGAAACGATCAGCCCCGAATTGGCCACAAACTGACCGTGGGACCAGGTTTCTATATAGCAGAAACCTACCCATTCCCCGTTTTCAGTAGCAACAACGGCATTGCCTTCTGAAATCTTCTTACTTAAATATTCTATGGAACGTTTTGCGATCCCCGTTCCTCTCCGTTGTGCAGAATCATACATTTCCTGCTGTATTTCACTCACATACATTAAATGTTCGCATGAGGAAATTTCTATTTCCATTTATTTATCTGAATTTTTTGGCAAATTTAAAGCATAATAACTTTAATAACCAAATTAAAAAGATATTTTTTTTGTTTAAATGATTATTACAAGATAATATATCTTATTTGAAATATATAATTTTGCTAAATTATTATACATTTGCTAAAATATTATATATGGAAAATAAATGCCCTAAATGCAATAGCACCCATCTTGTAAAAAGTGGGGTGATCAACCAGAAACAAAGATTTCATTGCAAATCCTGCAATTATTATTTCACCGTAAAAAAAATAGGCAAACAGATCGATGACTACTACGTTACCAAAGCCCTTCAGCTTTACCTCGAAGGATTAAGCTTCCGCGAAATAGAAAGGATTATCGGTGTCTCTCATGTAACCATAAGCTCATGGATCAAGAAATACAATATCACCCGGCCGCCGCATTCCGAATTCCATCCCGTATATAAAATCCTGAAGCAAAACGAATTGATCGAATACATGTCCAATGAAGACAATATTAAAAACTCAGGATTGATCATCACACAGTTCGCAGATAAATACATGTTGATCAAGTGGGAACGTTTTAAAAAGTAAACAGACAAAAAGAAGGAATCATAAAATCACCTATTTGCAAAATCAGGAAATGAAACTCTCTATTCCGAGCTTCAGCTTCAACTAACAAACAGGTACTTATAAAAAAACTATATACTTACCATTAATATATATTAAATTTCTCTAAATAAATTATTAATTCCAATTTGGCTTTCACAAAATTAACGCCAAAAAAATTGATAATTTATGAAGAAAATACTCACTTTTATTGGATTAGCTTTAATCAGCAATACATTATACTCCCAGGGATCTCCCGACTACGGAAACGGATTAAAAATAAACCTTAATCCTGAAGGAGATAAATTTGTCAGATTTATTTTATGGGATCAGTTCTGGTTAAGGAACTCACAAATGAACCCGGGAAGTATGGTCGGAGGAGAACCCACAGACAATACCTGGAATGTAGGGAACCGCAGACTCCGTGCTTTAACGTACGCCCAGGTTACCAAGCGATATATGATCCTCCTTCACTTCGGCATCAATAACCAAACCTTCATCAATGGAGGAGCGCCGGGTACAACAGGAACAGGAGGAAACGGAAATGGCAAAAAAACACAGCTTTTTTTCCATGATGCATGGAATGAATATGCAGTACTGATGCCGGGAGAAGCAGGAAAATTTACTTTAACATTAGGAGCTGGGCTGCATTATTATATGGGACTCTCCAGAATGACTATGGCCTCCACCCTCAATTTTTTAACCCTCGATTCTCCGATATTTTCGTGGCCGTTAATCGATAGCTCTGATCAGTTCGCAAGACAACTGGGTATGTTTGCCAAAGGAAAGTATGGAAAACTTGAATACCGCCTCAGCTTAAACAAACCCTTCGCTACAGATCTGGCTCCTGTAAATGTAACCGATCCCTCAAAAGCTGTTGCTGTGGATAATAACGGAAATCCAAGTTTTTCCAAAGCCGGATACGTAGAATATCAGTTTCTGGACGAAGAGTCCAATACTCTTCCTTTCAAAGTTGGATCATATCTGGGAACAAAGAAAGTGTTTAATGTAGGAGCCGGCTTTTATCATCAGGCGGACGGAACCAGAACTTCCGTAAACTCAAATATCGAAAAGCACGACATTACTCTTCTAGCTGTTGATGCTTTTGCAGATATCCCTTTGGGAAATGCCAAACATAAAATGGCAGTTTCTGCCTACGCAGGATATTATAATTATCAGTTCGGCCCCAATTATATCCGAAATCTGGGGACTATGAATATCGCAGCAGCTGATCCTAACTTTACAGGACAAAAGGCAATTGCCGGACCTGGAAACTTACAGCCAACGATCGGAACAGGTAATATTATCTATGCACAAGCCGGATTATTACTTCCCAACGAAGCAGAAAAACCTAAAATCAGAATTCAGCCGTTTGCAGCATATACCCATAAAAACTTTGAAGCCTTCGACAAGTCGTCTTCACAGTTTGACGTTGGAGCCAACTGGTTTATAGACGGACATCACGCCAAAATAACAACCCAATACTCCACCAGACCGGTTTATACCAACCCTACCGAGCGTCCAAAATCCAAAGGCGAGTTCATTGTTCAGTTTCAGATTTATTTATAATAACAGACTCGTTTAAACCCGCATAAAAAAAATTAACTAACATCAAAATCAAGTGATATGAGCGAAAACCATCATGAAAGCTATGAAAATATGACCGATAAGCAGAAGAACAGAACCATATGGAGCGTTATTACTGCATCATCACTCGGTACACTGATAGAATGGTACGATTTCTATATTTTCGGAAGTTTAGCTGTTGTGCTGGCAACAAAATTCTTTCCGGCAGACAACCCTACCGCAGCATTTTTATCTACCCTGGCCACTTTTGCCGCAGGATTTGTTGTACGACCTTTCGGAGCCCTGTTCTTCGGAAGATTAGGAGATATTATCGGACGAAAATACACCTTCCTGGTCACCCTGCTGATCATGGGATTTTCCACTTTCCTTATCGGATGTATTCCTAGTTATGAAACCATTGGATTTATGGCTCCGGTTCTGGTTCTGATCCTGAGATTATTACAAGGACTAGCCCTGGGAGGAGAATATGGAGGTGCAGCAACTTACGTTGCAGAATACGCACAACCCCACAGGAGAGGCTATTGGACTTCATGGATCCAGACCACCGCTACCGCCGGACTTTTTATCTCATTGATTGTTATTTTAATAACAAAAAACACCCTTTCTGCAGAGGAATTCGACGGCTGGGGATGGAGAGTTCCTTTCTGGATTTCTATTTTAATGGTGGGTGTCTCTTACATCATCAGAAAAAACATGAAGGAATCCCCGCTTTTTGCTAAAGCCAAAAGTGAAGGTAAAACATCAAAAAATCCGTTAAAAGAAAGTTTCGGAAATAAATACAACTTCAAATTCGTCCTGCTGGCATTGTTCGGAGCCGCAATGGGACAAGGTGTCATCTGGTATACAGGACAGTTTTATGCCATGAGCTTTTTGCAAAAAGTAATGAATGTAGAATCTGCTCAGGTTGATTCATTAATGGCCACCGCACTATTTTTAGGCACACCATTCTTCGTATTTTTCGGATGGCTTTCGGATAAACTGGGCAGAAAAGCCGTTATGATGACCGGGATGCTGGTTGCCATTTTAGCTTACCGCCCGATTTACAACAGCATGTACAAGAGTGTTAATCTCGAAAGCAAAACCATAGCTTCCAACGGCATCAGTGAAAAGAGAACGGCAAAAATCCATAAAGATATTGCCAGCGACAGCCTGATCACTTTCCATAAGGAAACCCTCTTTACGGATGGAACTTTAATAAAAAAAGACAGCATTGTACACTGGTCGGCAAACGGCCCCGTTATAAAAGACGGAAAGATCGAGGAACCTAAGGTGTCACAGTCCTTAAAGCTCAGTGATGATACCAAATGGTACCTGATATTCCTTGTGTTCATTCAGGTGATCTTTGTAACGATGGTGTATGGTCCTATCGCAGCATTCCTGGTAGAAATGTTCCCGGTAAGAATACGATATACTTCCATGTCATTGCCTTACCACATTGGTAATGGTGTATTTGGAGGACTATTACCTGCAGTAGCCACTTACCTTGTAACCACCGGAAAAGAGGCAGGACACCCTTCATGGTATCTTCAGGGACTGTGGTATCCTATCGGTGTTGCAGCCGTGTGTTTACTCATTGGATTATTTTATCTTAAGAGCAAGAACAATAATATCCACGATTAACCACTGAATCAGTCAAATTTTTATTAATTTTAAAACTACTAAAATGAACGGACTAAAAAAAATATTAGGTATCCTCTGGATTTTAATTGCTTTGGTTGTAGGATATTTCGGGATCACCGTTTTGGGTATTCCAAAAATCACTTCAGGAAAGCAGGAAGACCTTGTTTTTGGCATCATCATCCTTTTTGTTTTGATGCCAATTATTTCCGGAGGACTGGCAGTCTTTGGATATTACGCCTTAACCGGAGAATATTCTGACGACAAAATATAATTATTAATGATGAATGATAATTGGTGAACAATCTGTACAAAGGATCTGTTCATCAATTGTCTTTTATCCATCATCATGTATGAAAAAAAGACACGAACAAAAACTGATCATACTAAGCATTGGATTAGTCATTCTCTTCAGCATTCCTATTTCATTGTTATTCAACAGTGAAAAAGATACTTTTGGCTATCCCGTGATTTTGATCTACATCTTCGCCGTCTGGATGATTTCGATCATCATATCGTTTATAATCGTGAAAAAATATGATGAGTAGTTTTGCTTTATTTGTTGTTGTCCTGCTTTACCTGGCCCTTCTCTTTGTGGTCGCCCACCTGGCAGAAAAGAAAAAAAGCAAGTTATGGATCAACAATCCTTACATCTATGCGTTATCCTTAGCAGTATACTGTACAGCCTGGACTTATTACGGGAGTATTGGCGTTGCTGCCACTAGCGGGCTCAACTATCTTCCCATCTACGTAGGACCTATTGTCATTATTCCTGCATGGATATTTATCAACACAAGAATCGTAAGAATTTCACGAATCAATAAAATAAGCAGTCTCGCCGATTTTATTTCGCTGCGCTACGGAAACAGCAGAAGCTTTAGTGCCGTTATTACCATCGTTTGCCTTTTAGCAATCGTCCCTTATATAGGTTTACAGATTAAAGCCATATCAGAAACCTTCCATTTGGTTACGAAAACTCCGGTATCTCAAAATATTTTAACCGATAATGCAACCTTCGTAGTGGTTTTGATTGCTTTATTTTCCTCCTACTACGGAACAAGATATGTGGATGCTTCAGAAAAGCGCCTTGGAATCATATCCGCTATTGCCCTGGAAAGTTTTCTAAAGCTGTTTTTCATTATCATCCTTGGATTATTTGTGATTTATTTTGCCTTTGACGGATTTTCAGACATTTATGAAAAGGCAAGCAAATTCGAAGATTTCAAACAAAAGAATACATTCAATGGTATTGAAGGTGCTTTGAACTGGATGATCTTATGTATGATCTCTGCAACAGCTATTTGTATCCTTCCAAGACAGTTTCATACAGCCATCGTAGAAAACAGGCAGGAAAAACACATCAAAACCGCCATTTGGTTTTTCCCTCTCTATCTTTTAATTTTTACCATTTTCATTTTTCCAATTGCCTGGGGAGGCAGGCTTTTATTTAACGGACAGAATGTAAATCCTGAATTCTATTCGATCCTGATCCCTCAATATTTTGACAACACTTTAATCACAGTATTTGTTTTCCTTGGAGGACTGAGTTCTTGTATTTCAATGATCATTATATCCGCGATCACATTATCCATCATGCTTTCCAATAACCTCATCATTCCTTACGGTTTACTGGGAAAATTTAAATCTGAAAATGAAATTCAAAACACAAGAAGCATAACGAATATCAGGAAGATAAGTATTTTTGCCCTCATCATAATGGCTTTTGCCTTTTACAAGTATTTTATCCTTAAAACATCCCTGGATTCAGTGGGCCTGATCTCTTTTGTTGTCATTGCCCAACTCGCACCTGCCTTTTTCGGAGCTTTATTCTGGAGAAGAGGAACCTATAAAGGTGCAGTAATAGGGCTTCTTGCCGGGCTAGCCATTTGTTATTTCGGTCTGATTATCCCACAGTATTATTTTTCTTACAATCAGGAATTCAAAGGAGTATTGAGAGATATGTATACTGTTTTTGATTTTTTCAGGATTCCTTACTTAAGTAAGATCCCGGAAATTTTCTTTTGGTCAATCTTAATAAACACCGGGCTATTTACTACAATTTCAGTCAGCGTAAAAGGAAATTACAGGGAACGAAACTTTGCCGAGCTGTATGTAGATGTTGATAAATATATTCAAAACCATGAAAACGCCTTTATCTGGCGGGGTACCGCTTATGTTTCGGATATAAAAAACATCCTGGAACGATTTTTAGGAAAAAAGAAAACAGAACAGGCACTGCGGATATTTAATTTAAAATACAACATCGATTCTCAAACCGAAACAGCGGATTCCAGGTTTATAAAATTCTCTGAAAACCTTCTGGCAGGAAGAATAGGAACCGCTTCCGCCAAGATTCTCATTGAAGGCGTAACGAAAGAAGATAAAATTTCTTTAAAGGAAGTTCTGAACATCCTCGAAGAATCAAAAGAGAATATTACACTCAACAAAAAACTGACTGAAAAATCCAAAGAACTTAAACAACTTTCTGAAGAACTTACCGTAGCTAATGAAAGTTTAATAATTAAAGACCGTCAAAAGGACGATTTCCTGGATTCCGTCGCACATGAACTGAGAACTCCTATCACGGCCATCCGTTCTGCGGGAGAGATTCTAGCCGATGACGATGATATCCCTGCGGACATCAAAAGAGAATTTTTAAACAATATTATTACGGAATCCGATCGTTTAAGTGAGATCATCAATGACATTCTTTATCTTGATAAGCTGGAACATGGAGAAATTGCCCTTACGATAAAGAAAAACGACATCACAGAAACCTACAGGAAGGCATTAAATCCTATCCTTCACCTGATCCAGCAGAAAGATATCCAGGTTAGTGAAACCAATCTTCTCACAGAAAGTGTATTTGAATACGATGAAGCAAGAATGATCCAATTGTTTCAGAATATCCTTGGAAATGCTTTGAAATTTGCAGATGAGCAGGGAGAGATACAAACCCGTTTTTTAAAAAATGAAAATGCCTTAAATATCACTATCTTCAATACGGGTAAACCTATTCCTGAAGATGATCTGGAAATGATTTTTAATAAATTTTATCAGTCCAAAAATCAGAATATTTTAAAACCAACAGGAAGCGGGCTTGGGCTTGCCATCTCAAAGCAGATTATTGAGGCCCACGGAGGTATAATCTACGCTGAAAACAAAAGCTCAGGAGTAATATTTACCATAAGCCTTCCGGAAAATATATATAAAAAAGATGAAGTCGAACAGTACTAAAAACACATTATGAAAAAAATAATCATTGCAGATGATGAACATAAAATACTGATGTCCCTGGAATATAGTTTCAAAAAAAACGGCTATGACGTATTCATCGCCAGAGACGGTACTGAGGTATTGGATTTTCTTAAAACTATGGTTCCCGATGTTATCCTTCTGGATATTATGATGCCGAATCTTGACGGATACAGCACACTGGAAGCCATTAAAGAACAGGAACAGCTGAAACATACAAAAGTTATTTTCCTGAGTGCCAAAAACAATCCAAAAGACATTGAAAAAGGCCTCGAAATGGGAGCTGATGCCTATGTTACGAAACCCTATTCTATCAAGAAGCTGATACAGCAGATTGAGGAATTATTTGATAACTGAGAATAAAAGCTTGGAGAGGCCAGATACAAGACTGCGGACTATCACAAAACAAAAAAACACGAAATACTATTATTAATATGAATGCAGAAGATTTATTTAAAAGAAGTATCGAAGACAAAGAAAATTTCTGGAAGGAACAAGCCCGGGAAATAAGCTGGTATACATTTCCTCAACAAATTCTTTCGCGAGATACAGACCGCTATCCGGAATGGTATCCGGATGGGCAGCTTAATATGTCTTATCTGTGTATAGATCAACATATTGAAGATGGTTTTGGAGATCAGATTGCTATTATTTATGACTCTCCTGTTACAGACCAGAAAAAAACATACACATTCAGGCAACTGCAGGAAGAGGTTTCAAAATTTGCCGGCGGACTTGCTTCTTTAGGATTAAAAAAAGGAGATACCGCTGTAATTTATATGCCGATGATCCCGCAAACCCTTTTTGCAATGCTGGCCTGTGCCCGGATTGGAGTAATTCACAATGTTGTTTTCGGAGGATTTGCCCCGCATGAACTTGTGGTAAGAATTGATGATTGCAAGCCTAAAGCTTTGATAACCGCTACTGCAGGAATAGAAATCGCCAAAAGAATTCCTTATCTGCCATTGGTAGAAAAAGCAATTGAGCTGGCTCAGGACAAAGTGGATCACATCATTGTTTACAACCGAAAACTGGTTGATAATGAAGATGAGATGTTTGACGGCCTGATCGATTATGAAGAACTCACCCAGAAGTCTTCCCCGGTTTCTCCTGTTCCGGTGGAGTCTACCCACCCACTCTATCTTCTTTATACTTCAGGAACAACAGGAAAACCCAAAGGAATAACAAGAGATACGGGAGGCTACGCAACAGCCCTGAAGTTCTCAATGAAATATATTTATGGTATTGAGCCTGGAGAAACCTATTGGGCTGCTTCCGATTTCGGATGGGCGGTGGGACATAGTTTTTCCGTCTATGGACCTTTAATAAACAGAAACACGACCATCATTTTTGAGGGCAAACCAATCATGACTCCGGATGCCGGAACTTTCTGGCGCATCCTTTCAGAATATAAGGTTTCCGCCATGTTTACCGCCCCTACAGCCATCAGGGCCATAAAAAAAGAAGATCCGGACGGGGAGCTCGTCAAAAAATACGATCTATCACATTTTAAAAAGCAATTTTTGGCAGGCGAACGGTGTGATGTAGCTACCCTGGATTGGTTCAGTAAACACATTGGAGTACCCGCCATTGATCACTGGTGGCAGACGGAATCGGGGTGGCCAATGCTGGGACTGATGACTTTTGATCATCATTATACCATTAAAAGAGCCGCAGCAGGAAAGCCTATTCCGGGGTACGACATTAAAATATTCGATGAAAATGGTTTTGAACTCGATCCTCATCAGGAAGGCTATCTGGTGATCAAACTCCCCCTGCCTCCAGGTGCACTTTCCGGAATATGGAAAGATGAAGAACGTTTTCAGAACAGCTACTTATCACAATATAAAGGATATTACTTCTCCGGAGACGGAGCCATACAGGATGAGGACGGATATTTTTTCATCACCGGAAGAGTGGATGACGTTATCAACGTTGCAGGACACAGGCTCTCCACTTCGGAAATGGAGGAAATTGTCGCTTCCCATCCGGAAGTGGCGGAATGTGCCGTAGTAGGAATCGATAATGAGCTGAAAGGACAAGTTCCTTTTGCCACTGTAGTATTAAAAAACGGTTCCACGATTTCAGAGGAAGATCTTGAAAAAGACATTGTACGAATGGTACGGGAGAAAATAGGAGCAGTCGCATTTTTAAAGAATGCCATGGTTGTAAAACGATTACCCAAAACACGCTCAGGAAAAATCCTGCGAAAACTTATCCGGACGCTTCTGGATGGAAAAGAATTTCAGGTTCCCTCAACGATAGACGACGATCAGATCATTGAGGAAATACAAGAAAAAATCGTTAATTACAGGGCAAAATTCACAAATTAGACATACATTTAATATCAATAAAATTCAAATTTCAAAAACAAAAGGGATATGAGAAATTACTTAATAGAAGATTTACCACATTATTTTGAGGAGTATAAAAAATCTATTAAAAATCCTAAAAAATTCTGGGATAAAATAGCCGATCAAAATTTTGTGTGGTATCAGAGATGGAGTAAGGTAGTTAAGTATGATATGAACGAGGCAAAAATCACCTGGTTTAAGAACGCAAAATTAAATATTACCAAAAACTGCATCGACAGGCACCTGAATGAAAGAGGAGATAAGACGGCTATTATCTGGGAACCCAACGATCCTAAAGAAAAAGCTGAACATATTTCTTATAGTGAATTGTACGTAAGAGTTAACAAAACGGCTAACGTCCTAAGGGATATGGGCATTGAAAAAGGTGATCGTGTATGCATTTACCTTCCTATGATCCCTGAACTGGCAATCACAATGCTCGCCTGTGCAAAATTAGGAGCCGTACATTCAGTAATCTTTGCAGGATTTTCAGCCAATGCAGTAGCTTCAAGGATCAATGACTGTGAAGCGAAATTAGTAATTACCTCCGATGGCAGCTACAGAGGAAATAAAGTGCTAGACCTTAAAAGTATCGTTGATGAAGCTCTTGAAAAAACAACTACGGTTGAGAATGTCCTGGTCGTTAAAAGAACAAACAATGAGATCAAAATGAAAGAAGGCAGAGATCACTGGATGTCTGAACTCTATGAAAAAGCTTCTCCTGATTTTGTTACGGTAATCATGGATGCCGAAGATCCCCTTTTCATTCTTTATACTTCAGGTTCTACCGGAAAACCAAAAGGAATGCTCCATACCTGTGCGGGATATATGGTCTATACCGCGTATACTTTTAAAAATATTTTCAATTATCAGGAAAATGATATCTATTGGTGTACTGCAGATATCGGCTGGATCACGGGACATTCTTACATCCTTTACGGGCCTTTGCTAAACGGAGCCACTACAGTTATTTTTGAAGGTGTTCCTACATATCCTGAACCGGATAGATTCTGGGAGGTTATTGAGAAGCATAAAATCACCCAGTTTTACACAGCACCAACCGCTATTCGCTCCCTGGCCAAGGAAAGTGCCGAATGGGTAGATAAACATGACCTTAGTTCGTTAAAGGTGATAGGGTCGGTAGGAGAACCCATTAATGATGAGGCATGGCATTGGTTCAATGACCATGTGGGTAAAAAGAAGTGTCCTATTGTGGATACCTGGTGGCAGACCGAGACAGGAGGAATTATGATCTCTCCTCTACCTTTTATAACGCCTACTAAACCTACCTATGCAACCCTTCCCTTACCTGGCGTTCAACCGGTACTGATGGATGATAAACGGAATGAAATCACAGGAAACCAGGTAACGGGAAATCTTTGTATCCGTTTTCCATGGCCTGGAATTGCAAGAACCATCTGGGGTGACCACCAGAGATACAAAGAAACTTATTTTACAGCTTTTCCCGGAAAATATTTCACTGGAGACGGTGCTTTAAGAGATGAAGTTGGATATTACAGAATTACAGGCCGGGTAGATGATGTAATCATTGTTTCCGGACATAATTTAGGTACGGCCCCCATTGAAGACAGCATCAACCAGCATCCTGCTGTTGCCGAATCTGCAATTGTGGGATATCCTCATGATATCAAAGGAAATGCTTTGTACGGGTATGTTGTTTTAAAAGAAACCGGAGAAAGTAGACAAAGGGAAAACCTTAAAAAAGAGATCAACCAGCTTATTGCCGATCAGATCGGACCGATCGCTAAACTTGATAAAATACAATTCGTTTCAGGATTGCCAAAAACACGTTCAGGAAAAATTATGCGTAGGATCCTTAGAAAAATTGCCGAAGGAGATTTCAGCAACTTCGGAGATATTTCTACGTTATTAAATCCGGAAATTGTGGACGAAATTAAAAATGAAAGAATTGACTAATCTTTATCATTAATAAGAAGGCGCAGGATTTACCTGCGCTTTTTTTTATCAACTCTATTCTTTGATAATTTTTATAGCTTGTCTACCGAGGTTGGAATGTACACTAAGCAGATAATTCCCTTTAGGATAATGAAAATCCAAAGAATATTTTTTCAGCCCTTTCCCGCTGATATCATCTTTCAGAATTTCTGTAATGAACTTTCCTGATGTGTCATACAGCCCGATAATGATATGATCGGAATGTAAAAAATGAATACTGAGATTCATCTTGTCTTTAACAGGGTTGGGAGCTACATCGATCTGAAGTTTCCTTTCCTGATTCTCCCTGATAGTTTCCTGCGTTGCAAGATTACCGACAGTCATTTTATAAATACCGGTACCAGCAGCATATGCCACATTACTGTTAACAAAAAATATCCTGTTCAAAGTACCGCCTACTCCTGTGTCCGTCCAGGTTTCCCCACCATTAAAGGTTTCATAAAATCCTGTATTATGACCACCCATCCACCCATGATCTGGTGAAGTAAAGCCCACAGCCTGAACAAAAGTATCCGGAAAATCCTTTGTTTCCCAGGTAAGTCCGCCATTTAAAGATTTCAATAACCTTCCTGTGTTAGGAGATTCTGCTTCAATAGAGCAGAATATTTTATTATTATCCAGAAGCTGCATTTTCCAGACGTACTCAAAAGGAATATTACTATTATATATTTTTGTCCAGCTTGCTCCTCCATCAGTCGTTTTAAGAATAACCGCACCATCATCATCACTTCCGGATGCGAAACCAACGTTCTCATTGATAAAAGTAATTTCTACCAGGGCGGTAGCATACGCGGACATATCCATATACTGCCATGTTATACCGCTATCTGTTGATTTGATAATATAAGCAGGATAAAACCATGCTCCGCAACCGTACACAGTGGATGTACCCACACAATCCAGACCACAGATTCCTTGCGGGTATGGCGAAATATTATCAACTCTTTGCCATGTAGCTCCGCCGTCTGTTGTCTTATAAAAATTGTTATTCAACGTCCCCAGAAAACCTACATTTTCATTTAAAAATTCAATATTCCTATAGTATTCATTGGGTGTCGTGCTCACAATTTGCTGTGTCCAGCTGGTACCACCATTTGCTGTCTTAAAAACAGCTCCGTTGCCGCCCCGGGCCGCCCATCCTAAATTTTCATTGAGAAAGAACACATCATCATACCGCCCTCCCCCATTTCCGGGAGGATAAGAGAATGCGGTCCAGTTATATTGCTGAGCCTGCAGAAGGAATGATGATAGAATAAGAGTCAATAAAATTCTTTTCATAGGTATTAATTTTAAAAACAAATTTGAGGTTTTTGAGATAAGTATACAATAAACTTCTTAATAATTCATGATACTGTCTATCAACGACTAACGGACTTTTAAGTTCAAACATTTGATTGATAGAAATCATCAAATATTTTAACATTTAATTATAGATAAAACAATATAAATCAAATTTTATTGAATTTTATTCAAATAATTTGAAATTTAATTATTACCTTTAAGTACAAATTTAAAACACACGATCATGACAAAAATATTAGCCGGATTATTTCAATCTCACAGTGATTATAAGAAGCTTGAAACGGACCTGGAAAGCTCAGGCTTCGGAGATTCAGATTATATTGTTTATCTCAACGACCATCAAAATTCACAATATCTTGCAAGTGTTGCAGTAAAAGATACAGATCAGGCAGATAATGCCAGGAACGTTTTTAATAAAAATGCTGTGGTAAAAACCTATTTATTTGAGAATATGGGAATAGAACAAGCAGACTACCATAACATAAAAAGATATATTGACGCACGAAATAAAGCTGAAATCCATAACAGTCCCGACGTTAAAATCAAGGGCTCAAGCAATGGCATGGATTCAGAAGTAAAATTCTAATAAAAACTAAAATCTAATAACCGGAAATCCGCAGATCTTTCTGCGGATTTTTTGTCATTGACAACTGGGAAAATTTTCGTATTTTCGTTTAATTATACGGGATTTACACAAATGAGCTACGACTTAGAACGGGAGAACAAAGAAATACTGGCAAGATATAAAGACCTGATTTCTAATACTTACAGGACTTTGGATGAAGAAAACAATAAACTCATCCGAAAGGCATTTGATATTGCATTAGATGCCCATAAAGATCAAAGGAGAAAATCCGGAGAACCCTATATCTACCATCCTATTGCCGTAGCTAAAATTGTTGCAACGGAAATAGGTCTTGGAGCTACATCAATAGCCTGTGCACTGCTGCATGATGTGATTGAAGATTCCGACTATACCTACGAAGATATCAAGAAGATCTTTGGGGAAAAAATAGCCAATATCGTGAATGGATTAACCAAAATATCCATCATGAATCATCAGAACATTTCCGTACAGTCTGAAAACTACAGAAAATTACTGCTCACACTATCGGAAGATTTCCGGGTTATACTGATTAAAATCGCAGACCGCCTTCACAATATGCGGACACTGGAAAGCATGGCCCCGGATAAGCAAAAGAAAATTGCTTCTGAAACCGTGTACATCTACGCTCCCATGGCCCATCGTCTGGGATTATACAACATTAAATCCGAGCTTGAAGACCTTTCATTAAAGTATAATAATGCGGAAGTTTTCAATGAGATCACTGAAAAATTAGAACTAGCCAAGGAAAACCGGGAAAAATACATTGAAGAATTCAAAAAAGAAGTTTCCGAAAGGCTCAAAGAGGAAGGATTAAATTTCAGTATAAAAGGCCGTGCAAAAGCAGTTTCTTCCATTTACCGGAAAATGCTCAAACAAGGAGTTTCTTTTGAGGAGGTATTTGATAATTACGCCATCAGGATCATTTACAAATCAGATGCAAAAAATGAAAAGTTCCTGGCCTGGAAAATTTATTCAATCGTAACGGATGTATACCACAGTAACCCTTCAAGAATGCGTGACTGGATCACACAGCCCCGTTCTACAGGATATGAAAGTTTACACCTTACTGTCCTTGGACCGGATAAAAAATGGATTGAAGTACAGATCCGTTCAGAAAGGATGGACGAAATCGCTGAAAAAGGGGTAGCCGCACACTATAAATACAAAGAAGGATACAAGCAAAGCAGTGAGGACAGAAATTTTGAAAGATGGGTAACAGAAATCCGGGATGTTTTAGAACAGCAACAGAATCTTTCTACCTCCGAACTTCTGGATAACATCAAACTCAATTTATATTCTAAAGAGGTTTTCGTTTTTACTCCCAAAGGAGAAATCAAAATTCTGCCAACCAACGCTACGGCACTGGACTTCGCATTCTCTGTACACTCTGATTTGGGTATGAAATGCCTAGGAGCCAAGATCAATGGAAAACTGGTTCCAATCTCATATGTTCTTCAAAACGGAGACCAGGTAGATATCCTTTCTTCCCAGAATCAAAAGCCTAAATCGGACTGGCTCGAATTCGTAGTTACTTCCAAGGCAAAATCCAAGATTAAGAGTTATCTTAATTCACAAAAAAATCAGCTGGTAGAAGAAGGAAAAGAAATTTTACAAAGAAAGCTTCGTCATGCTAAAATTAATTTTAATGATGAGGAAGTCAATAAACTTCAGAAATTTTTCAACTTAAAAACATCACAGGAACTGTTTTTAAAATTCCAGAGCAATGAACTGGATGTAAGCAGTCTTAGAAAATACATCGAAAGTAAAAATGTATTCAATAATTTACTTTCAAGATTCAGAAAATCTCCTTCCAAAAACGTTCATTATGAAGAACCAAAGGAGCAAAACCTGGACATGATCGTCTTTGGAAAAGACGAAGAAAAGTTAAACTATAGTTATGCAAAATGCTGTACTGTAATACCGGGAGATAAAATTTTTGGATTCATTACGATTTCAGACGGTATAAAAGTGCATAGTGATAATTGTCCGAATGCTATTAACCTGAGGGCACAGTATGATTACCGGGTTATTCCAGCCAAATGGGTTAATGCTGAGAGCTTTAAAAACAGGGTTAAAATTGAAATTGAAGGTTTAGACCGGATGGGAATGATTAACGACATTACCGCCGTAATCAGTGGCACTATGGGAATGGATATGAAAAGTCTTTCCATAGAATCCAATAATGGCGTCTTTATGGGTAACATTATTCTTGAGGTTAAAAATAAAGGTCAATTGGAAGAAACCTTTAAAAAACTTAAAAATATTAACGGAGTTTCAAGGGTGAGACGATTACAATCATAGGCATGAATTTATCTATTTATTTTAAAAAATTTTTCAACAGCAGTCAATCTTCAGGTATCATCCTTATTTTTTGTGTAGCGATTTCTTTATTAATTGCTAACTCGAGCTTAGGAGAAGGATTTCAGAATTTTCTCCACTATGAAATAGGCACTCATCTTTTTCACTTGAAATATCCGATCCATATCTGGATCAATGATGGTCTCATGGCTATTTTTTTCCTTTTGGTAGGCCTCGAAATAAAAAGAGAACTGGTGGAAGGTGAGCTTTCATCTTTTAAAAATGCTTCTCTTCCGATTTTTGCGGCAGTCGGAGGAATGCTTGTTCCCGCAACCATTTATACCCTATTCAACTCAGGAACAGAATTCAGCAATGGATGGGGAATTCCGATGGCTACAGACATAGCCTTCTCGCTTGCGTTGATTTCCATGCTAGGAAGTAAAATTCCTAATTCCATTAAAATTTTCCTAGCTGCTCTGGCTATTGTTGATGATCTGGGAGCGATTTTAGTTATCGCCATATTTTATACAGATCAGATTCAATGGATGTATTTGTTGATCTCTTTCGGAATTGTCGCTTTCTTGTTTCTTTTGAATTTTTTAAAAGTGACGAGGCTTATTTTCTATATTATCCCTGGATTATTTTTGTGGTATTTTCTTCACAATTCAGGAATTCATGCTACCATCGCAGGAGTATTACTGGCTTTGTCTATTCCTACCAATGCATCCAATGTTCAAATTTCTCCTTTGGAAAAATTAGAGCATCATCTTCATATACCTGTAAGCTTTCTAATCATGCCAATATTTGCACTTACAAATACCAATATTGCCTTTCACAGCGGAATGGCAGAAGGGTTGATAAGTACTTTGGGATTAGGGATCATCGGTGGTTTAGTCCTGGGAAAACTAATCGGGATCAATTTATTTTCATTTATTGCCATTAAACTTAGAATAAGTTCACTTCCACACAATAGCACATGGTCGCATATGCTGGGGGTAGGCTTTCTTGCAGGAATTGGTTTTACGATGTCTATTTTTATAGCATTACTATCCTTTAAGGAGCAATTTGAAATCCAGGATGAAGCCAAATTTGCAATCCTGATTGCATCGTTTTTATCAGCTATTTTAGGCGTAATTATATTAAGCCTAAGTGCTAAAAAGAATAAATTTATCGACGACGATAGTGATGAATAATTGCTAACTATAAAAATAAAAAAGAGCATCTTTCTGTGCTCTTTTTTATTGTATTACGGGCAAATGTAAGTGGATATCTTACATAGTCCGTTACAGCAGTAGGTCGTTCCCGGACAATAATCATCCCCGGTTCTGCATGCTAATCCTCCTTTTACGATTTTCAAATCGTTTCTCGTTAATTTTTTGATGTTTTTCATAATAAATTAATTTGGTATTTGTACAAGAATTTCAAATTCTTACTAGTCACTAAATTACCATAAAAATGAATACGAAAAAATATAATCAGGTATTTTTAATTGACCCATAAATAAAATATTAGCTGAATCAATACAATATTGATTGAAGAGAATTCAGATTAGTCTTTTTCGTTCGGGGAATGATCTGCATGCACTTCTTTTCGGAGTTCATCAGCCAGTAATTTTTCTATCCTGAGTTTTCTGATAGCCATATTAAGTTCATTACCAAATAATAGCAGATAAACATTCACATTTACCCATACCATTAAAAGAATCATACTTCCAATGGACCCGTACAGAACATTATAACGGGCGATATCTTTCACATAAATAGCAAATATGTAAGTAGTAAGAACAAAAAGAACAGTCGTTAAAATAGCCCCAGGAACCGCTTGCCTGAATCTGGCAATCTTCACTGTTCCCAACCAGTAAAACATCGCTAATAAAATAAAATAAAAAAGAGGAAAAGACACAAATCCAATAATCTTAGAAAGGTTATTCACCAGCCAGGAAACATTATGGATAGGTGTAAATAGTTTTAAAACTACTTCTACATAATAGACTCCAAAAAGAGCTAAAAAAACTATAGTGATAAAGCCTATGGTAATAAAAAAAGAAAGAATAAACTCTTTTACGTCACTCAGCTTTTCTTCGGAATTTTCATTGAATCCATTGATAAGGGAAAAAGTCCCGTTTGTAGCAAAAACAAGGGCAAGAATAATGGTTAGATTACTGATTCCCCTCATATTGGGAATGATACTTTTCTCAATATAGCCTCTAACATCAGTTTCCATATTGGAAGGGAAAACATTGTGAATCAGTACTTCAAAAATATAAAAATGAAGCTTATCATAATGCGGCATATAAGGTAAAACGGAAAGCAAAAAAAGGAGAAAAGGAAATAAACTGATGGTAAAGCTCCATGAAATAGCGGCTGCCTTTCTTCCTATCTTATCCTTAAAAATACCCGAAATATAAATCTGAAACATTTGCCACAGTGATATTCCCAGGAGCGGGATATGGATATCATCTAAGAATTCCTGAATCTTCAGGATAAAATTAGGTGTTTTTATATTCATAATTATTTCAGGATATTATCTATTTTATCAAAATTTCTGTTGACTATTTGTGGCGCATTAAACCTCAGACCAATTCCAGCCCTGAATTGCCATTGTGTAGATGAATACAAATTGGAATTTGAACTATTTACCCAGTTAAGCTGAGTACCGGCTCCAACAAACCATTTTCCGTTATCATATCCGATCCTTACATTGGAATTCATTCCCATATTAAATTCATGAAAGTCTTCATCAATCAGCTTTGAATAATAAAGCTGAGGATAAAATTCAACCACCGCATACCAATTACTATCGATCACTCTTTGTATTCCTGCACCTGTTCTTAATGCCAGCCTTATATCTTTCGTGGCAGAACCTTCTTCCCCGCTTCCTATCACTTCTCCCTTATATATTGCCCTATCGGAATCTTTCAATATATTATACTGATAAAACAGACCTGTAATAACGACAAAATCATTTTTAGCAGGCTTATAAGTCATATTAGTATAGCTTCTGTAGTTCTCTTTATTTCCGACCCATAAATAACTTGTCTCCCCTTTAAAAGACCTGTAATTAGCATCCGGAAACTGAATATATGCATCCGTGATACTTTCGTCTGAACCATTTAACAAAAGATCTATATACTTCTTGGTATCCTGGAAATACAACCCTTTGATCTGATTATAACCTATCATTTGTCGTAGCTTTGGATTCAGGAAAAAAGCAAAATTCACATTGAAATATTTCGTTTTCCCCTTGATATCATCATCATTATTTATTTTAATCAGTTTAGGTGTAAATGAAATACTGGTATCCAGCCATCTGTACCTTAGAAAAAGCTCAGTGTAAAAAGAATCATTTGGTTTTAGCCTGAAAATTTCTCTTTCATAGCGAAGCCCAAAGGAATTGTTAAGGTAGCTTACGCCTGCAACGAGAGAAATTGTATTATTATCTTCCCTGTACTTCTTATTATACTCATTAACTTCCTGACCATAAGAAGCTAAAGGAAAATATAAAAATAAGTAAGGAATAGATTTTATTTTCATCGTGTGATATTGGCTCCGTAAAAATACAGATTTTTTTAGACTTGATAATGAACCGGAAAATTACACCGGTAGGCAACGACGGGTAAAATGTATCATAAGAACCCGGGAAAATTCCTTAATTTATGAATATCTTTGTCATCCTAAATGTGATTATATCCTATGCGAATAAGTTTACTTTGTATCGGTAAAACAGATGATAAAGAAATTAATTCTTTGATCAATTATTATATTCCCCGCCTTCCTAAACATTGGAATTTTGAAATAACAGAAATTCCTGATGTTAAGAATGCCAAAAATCTCTCTTCAGATCTTCTGAAAAAAGAAGAGGCAAAGCTTTTTATGAATTATATAGATAAAAATGATCTCGTTATTATTCTCGATGAAAAAGGAAAACAGTTTACCAGCAGGGAATTCTCTCAGAAAATAGATGCATGGATGAATTTGTCGGTAAAAAAGATCCACATACTAATCGGAGGAGCCTACGGGTTTTCTGAGGAAATATATACCAGAGCCAACGAAAAAATGTCATTATCTAAAATGACATTTACCCACCAGATGATCCGGTTATTTATCGTTGAACAATTATATCGTGCAGATCAGATTCTACAGGGAAAACCTTATCATAACGATTAAGTTTACTTGGCAGGAGGACATTTTGCAAAATGATCTGCAAGAATTGCTTTTTCGTATCCCAAAGCAACAGCTTTCTCCAGATTGACACAAGCTTCTTTCGGCTTGGCACCGTCAAACAAAATCAGAGATTTTGTTACATAGGACTGAGCAAATTTCGGATCTATGGAAATAGCTTTATTGATATCAGTCAAAGCCTCCTTCTGTTTTTTCATTTTTAAATAGACTTCCGCACGTCCGTTGTATAACAAAGACTCCGGTTTTTCAGAAATGAGCTGATTATAATCTTTTAATGCTCCGTCAAGATCGCCATTATTCTTCTTTAAATTAGCCAATCCCGTTCTTGCAAAAATATTTTCCGGAGCAAAAGATAAAATCTGGTTCAGATCTTTAATAGCCAGTTCTTTCTTTCCCTGGCTGTCATAAATTTTAGACCTTGTCAAATACATATCTACATTTTCAGCATCAATCTGTAATCCTTTATCAATGTATTCAAGGGCTTTCTGTTTATTTCCTTTTTGGTTGTTTACCGATGCCAGATTAGCATATACTGGTGCCGACATTGGATTTGCCCGCAGAGCTGCTTCATACGATTTAAGAGCAAGGCTCGTTTTACCCAATCTCCTTTGGGAAGTCCCCAGATTATTGTAGTACTCCGACTGGTATTTCTGAATCTGTTCTTTTTCGGCTAATTTAGCGTACTGCTCTTCAGCGCACTTATAATCTGCTTTTTTAAAGCATTCTTCCGCTGTTTTTGCGTCCTGGGAATAAAGATTAGCAAATGTAAATGCTAATACTACAAGTAATAAATGTTTTTTCATGAGGTTATCGTTTGTTTGTTGATGACTTTTTTCGCGAGTGCACTAAATATCACTCCCAATAAAAGTCCAACAAACGCCCCCACCAAAATATCTATCGGGAAATGCACTCCTAAATATATACGGCTGTAAGAAACCACTGCAGCCCATACAAATATAGCATAAGGAAACCATCTGAGTTTTTTTCCTAATAAAACACTCAGATATGTAGCTAAAAAGAAAGTATTCGATGCATGAGCAGAATAAAATCCAAATTGTCCGCCACATTTTACGATCCTCATATAATGTTCCAGAGAAGGATCATGGCAAGGTCTTAATCTTTGTACTCCATGCTTAAAGATGCCAGCGACCTGATCGGACACGGTTGTTCCTATAAGTATAAATAAAAGAATAAAAACTAAGGATTTTAACTGGTAATTTTTATAAAGAAAATACAGAAAAATAATATAAAGCGGAACCCAAATCCATGTACTGGAGATAAGCATCCAAAACTGATCAAACGAAGAACTCCCCAAATTATTGAGAAATAAAAAGACATTTTTATCTTCCTGAATGATTTCTTCCATCAGTTATCTGCTTACAGGTCCTTCATAGGTTTCATCTTCAGAAGGCTTTGGCTTTGCAGGCTCAGAAGAAGGTTCGGTAAGAATATCTTTTTCAATATTCTTCATTGGGTTAAAATCTTTAGCAGCATCTTTCACCTTTTCGATCTCACGTTTGATTTCAGAAACAGGGTTATCCGTCTCTTTCATGATCTCGGTTTTAATGTCTTCTACCGCTCCACGCATCTTTCTTACGCCTGCTCCTAAGTCACGCGCTATCTGAGGGAGTTTATCCGGACCGAATAATACAACGATTGCGACTGCAATCAATGCCATTTCTCCAATGCTTAATTCCATGAGGTAAAATTACAAAAGATTATACATATATAATGTAGAAACATAAAATTTAAACAAATTTTAAGATTTTCCATTTCAAAGCTTTAAATATTTTCAATTCAGGCTTATTAATCCTCTTAATATTCCGGTCTTTTTAAATTAATCAATAATTAATTCTCTCATTAAAGAATTATATGATATTTTTCATTATTTTTATTTCTACACAAACATTAAATATATACTTATGAAAAAATTAGTAACTACCTTCAAGGTTTTTGCCTTGGCAATGGTGCTGTCTTTAACAAGCTGCCAAAATGAAACAACTGAAGTACTTCAGGACAATACCGCAAAAAAAGAATCGGTTTCCGATTTGAAAAAAGTATTAACTCCCTCTTCTCAAACACTCCCAGATATTGTTCAAACACAATTGAGTGATTCGAAAAAAAATCTGGAACAATATCTTAAAAATGATCTTCAGATTACAGGAGTTTCAGTTTTAGGAAAGCTGTCTGATGCAAATGGAATTTCAATTTCCCAAAACCTCATTTCAGATAAAAATACTTATGTGGCGTTTGGTAATATCACAGACCCGGCATCAGTAAAAATAGGCAAAATGACAAATTTTAATTCAGGAGATGAACTATCAGTTACCCAACAAAGCCTGAAGGATGTCATTACTCAGGAGGTAAAACCAAATACAGAAGTACTTGAAATTACATGGAACCATAAGGGAGAGCAATTTACTTCATTATGTTTCTATAATACCAACGGAATTATCTGGGATAATGTGTTAGGAGGCCTGGTAATGATGGATAGAGGAAGTAACGTAGAAGCCTCTAATGACAATCAGGCAAAGGTACTTTCGAAGTGGTATAAAGAATGGTGGACGGCAAAATGGCTATGGGGATCCAAAAGAGGAGAAATCGGATATAAGATCACGATTTATTATAATGGATCTACCGTATCTAATACTGATGTAAGTGATTGGGGCAATATCAGTTTAGGAAAAGCAAAAAGCGAAAGCAAAATATTAAAGAGAACCGGAGCTTACGGACAATGCAGATATGCACTTGGATTATGTACACCGACAGGTTCTTTAAGCTTTAATTCAAATAACTTTACCGTATCATTTTCCGGTTTGGGAAGTAATATCGTAAGTAACGGAACAAAGTCCCTTTATCCTTAATCAATACATAGACTAAAAAAATAAAGCAGGATACCAATAATGATATCCTGCTTTTTTATTTAAAATAATTTACTTTTTAATTTCTCTATTTTTCTCGAATGCATAATATGAAATAACCACACTTACCGCCATGAGAAGGAAAGCTAAAAAGAAAGGTGCTCCTGAAAACTTAAATGGCGCCTCATCATGGGTAAAGTAATAAAACAGGTTTGTCATCATAGGAGGGCCTACAATTGCCGTAGCACTCATCAGGCTTGTTAAAGCGCCCTGCAATTCTCCTTGTTCATTAGAAGGGACACTTTTTGTAATCACAGATTGAAGTGCAGGACCACAAATTCCTCCTAAACAATAAGGAATAAGGAATGCAAACATCATCCACCCTTCTGTAGCAAATGCAAACAATAACATTCCGATGGCATACAAGGCCAATCCGTAATAAATACTTTTCTGCTCTCCTAATCTTGGAGTTGTCCAACGGATCAAACCTCCCTGTACAAGTCCGACCAATAATCCTACTGCTCCGAGAGATAATCCAACCATCCTTTCCGTCCAGCTGAATTTATACATCGTATAAAAACTCCAGTTGCTCTGTACAGCATGACCTGCAATATAAATCAAAATTAAAGACACGATCAATCCAGAAATTTCTGGATGCTTACCTAAAAATTTAAATGATCCCACAGGGTTGGCACGCTTCCAGCTGAATTCTCTTCTCTTATCTTTATCCAAACTTTCAGGAAGAATAAAATATCCGTAAAGAAAATTGAGCAGGCATAAACCGGCCGCAGCGTAGAATGGAACTCTTGAGCCATAATGCCCCAGAACACCTCCCAGCACAGGCCCAATAATGAATCCCAAACCAAAAGCTGCTCCTATCAGACCAAAGTTTTTAGCCCTGTCCGCGTCAGTAGAGATATCAGCGATGTATGCACTTGCAGTGGTTACACTCGCTCCTGTGATTCCGGCTATAATTCTTCCCAGGAATAACCACCAGATACTTGGAGCTAAAGCCAGTAAAACATAATCTATTGAAAATCCAAAAAGCGAAATGAGGATAATGGGTCTTCTTCCGTATTTATCACTGAGATTTCCTACTACCGGAGAAAATATAAACTGTGTAAACGCATAGGCGAAACCAAGCCAGCCACCATATTTTGCGGCCTCACTGATGTCTGCATGAATCAGTTCCTCAATTAATTTAGGAACAACGGGAATAATGATCCCCCATCCGGTGATATCAATCAGGAGCGTTATAAAAATAAAGCTCATGGCGGCTTTTTTCCTTGAATTTTCCATAATTGTGCAAAATTAATGAAATATAGAAGTATAATGATTCTAAATTGTGAAGATTTAATAATGATAATTGATTATCAAGGATTGAATAGTAGGTCGGATTTACAGCTTAACATTTAATTACTCAAACAATTTTCTTTCCTTAGATTTAAACCAATAAAAAAATAGCCTTTCGAAATGAAAGGCTATTTTTTTATTTATTGTAGTATAATTATTTTGAAGCAAGGACTTCTTTATTCGAAGTCGTTTTTCCATGTACTCCTTCTTCTTTCCCTGACTTAAGGAAGTCATAAGCAATAGCCGAAGCAACAAATATGGATGAATAGGTACCGAAACCAATACCAATTAGCATCGCAAACATAAATCCTCTCAGATTATCTCCACCAAAGATAAAGATTGCTAAAATTACAAGGATCGTTGTAAATGAGGTATTGAATGTTCTACCCAATGTACTTGAAATTGAATCATCAAATAAACCTGCCAATGTTAAAGATTTCTTCTCTCTCAGATATTCCCTGATTCTATCGAAGATAATCACGGTGTCATTGATTGAGTACCCTAATACGGTAAGGATTGCAGCAATGAAATCCTGGTTGATTTCCATATTGAAAGGCATGAATTTATGCAGCAATGAATAAGCTCCCAGAATGATAATCGCATCGTGGAACAATGCAGCTACAGCGCCCAGAGAGAATTGCCATTTTCTAAATCTGATAAGGATATAGATAAAGATACCTCCTAAAGCAGCAACAACTGCAAGAATACCGTGGGTTTTGATGTCATCTGCTACAGTAGGACCTACTTTCTCAGAAGAGATAATTCCGGCATGGTCTTTATCCGCAGATTTAAAATCGTGAAGCGAGATATTAGCCGGTAAATTCCCTTTTAATCCTTCATACAATTTTTGCTCAACAGTCTGGTCAGCCTTAAGCGATTCATCATCAATAAGGTAATCTGTAGAGATTTTCAATTGCTTAGAGTTACCAAAGGTTTTAGCCTCAACAGAAGAATTCTTACCATCTTCCGTTTTAAACATTTTTACCAGGTTCTGCTCGATATCTTCAGCATTTACATCTTTATCAAACCTTACCACGTAGTTTCTACCACCAGTGAAGTCAATTCCATACTTAAATCCTTGAGTTGCAATAGATCCGATGCAGATAACAGTTAATATAGCAGAAATGATATACGCATATTTTCTTTTCCCAATAAAATCAATCCACGTATTTCTGAACAGATTTTTTGTCGGAGCTGTCCATACAGAAAGGTGTTTTCCTTTATTCAGTCTGTTGAAGATCATTACTCTTGAAAGCAATACAGAAGTAAATAAAGTCATTGCAATACCAATCATTAGTGTTAAAGCAAATCCTTTAATAGGTCCCGTTCCGAAGAAGAATAACACCACTGCCGTTAGGAATGTTGTCGAGTGACCATCAATAATGGCATTCAATGCATGTTTGAAACCATCTTTGTAAGCCTCCAAGATACTTTTCCCGGCAAATAGTTCTTCTTTGGTTCTTTCGTAGATAATTACGTTCGTATCCACAGCCATTGCCATTGTAAGAACGATACCTGCAATACCTGGAAGAGTAAGCGTAAAGTCTCCGGAATCCATAATTCCGAAAATGTAGAATAAGTTAATAACCATTGCGATTACAGCGTACACTCCAGCACCACCATAATAGAAAATGATATAAACGATGATAATTAAAAATGCAATAGCGAATGAGATCATCCCTGCATTAATAGATTCCTGTCCTAGAGACGGTCCTACCTGTGTAGCCTGAACTACTTTAGCTCCTGCCGGTAATTTACCTGCTCCTAAAACGTCTACCAGTTCTTTAGCTTCTTCCTGAGAGAAGTTACCGGAGATCTGAGTTCTACCGTTAGGAATAGCATTTACTACGTTCGGGGCAGTATATACTCTGTTATCAAGAGTTACAGCAACCGGTTTATTAACGTTTTTCTCTGTTAATGTTTTCCATTCTTTAGCCCCTTTAGAATCCATCTGCATATCAACTACTACTCTTCCCAGCTCATCATAGCTGATGTTAGCAGTTTCAACAGCCCCGTCTACTGGTGCTTTTTGGTTGATGTTTCCTCTTATGGCATACAATACCAGGCTCTCAGCATCTGTAGCTTCTGGTTTGTACCCCCACATGAATTGGGTATATTTAATGTTAGCCGGACGTAATGCCTGAGCCACTTTGCTGTTTAAAATTTTATTTACAACTGCAGTATCAGACAATTTAATGTTAGCAACTCCGTTGGTTCTTAACTTGTCTAAATGTAAAAGGTTCATGAAGTTCACATTCTTTGCAACTCCCATAGAATCTCCTTTTGCTGCAACCACACTTGTTAAAGTCTGAAAATAAGGTGCAATTTCAGGAACCTGCTGTACTTCCCAAAACTGAAGTTTTGCTGAAGTCTGAAGCATTTTCTTTACTTTATCGATGTCTTTCATACCAGGCATTTCAACAGAAATTCTCGCTGTTCCCGGTACTCTCTGAACATTCGGCTGTACAGCCCCCATTTTATCAATTCTGGTTCTGATAACCTCAAAAGCAGTACCTACAGAAGCATCAATTCTTCTTTTAACGATACTTTTTACCTGCTCATCAGTAGTATTATACTTAATCTCAGTAAGATTAGTGTTTCCGAATATTTCCGGATCTGCAAGTTTAAGATTGGTTCCTTTTGCTTTGTTTATAGCATCAAACTGATCGAAAAAATTATCTACATAAGATTTAGTAGAATTCTTCTGAACCTCATCAGTTTTATTTAAAGCTTCGATTAGAACAGGATTAGAAGAGTAATTCGTTAAATCACTCACCAAATCTCTTTGGTTGATCTCCAAAAGAACGTTGATCCCTCCTTTCAAGTCAAGACCAAGTTTCATTTCTTTGTCTTTCGCTTTAGAATAATAAAGCTTCGTATAACCAAGATTAAGAGTATCTTCCTTTATTCGTTTGATCTCTTTCTCGTTTCCGTTCGCAGCTTCAATCTGCGATTCAATTTTGCTGGCGTACCAGGTTGGTATAAGCTCATTTAAGCAAATCAACCCCAGTACAATAGCAACAATTGTAATAAGTCCTTTTCCTTGCATTTTGTTATAACTACGTTAAATTAAGTCGGCAAATATAATGATTTTCTTTATATTTTATGAACTTTCAATAACAGAAATGGTTTATTTTCAGATATATCGACAATATGACTTCCATTTAAGATTTATCAATTTTAAAAGCTTATTTTAATGAAGTTTATAAAGTTTAATTGGTATGAAATTTTCATTATGAATACAATACACTAAATATCAAAATATTATGAAAATTTTACTTTTTGTGATAGGGATTTTTTCTTCCCTATTTCTTAATTCCCAGACAATTAATCTGGTAGAATTTGCCACCGGGCTCACGAGTCCGGTCGAAATTACAAATGCCAATGATAGCAGGCTTTTTGTAGTACAACAGAACGGAATCATTAAAATTATTCAACCTTCCGGGACTATTAATGCTACTAACTTCTTAAACATTAGCAGCAAAGTTTTGTATGGTGGAGAAAGAGGACTTTTAGGATTGGCTTTCCATCCCCAGTATGCAACAAACGGTTATTTCTTTGTGTATTACAACAATGCAACCAACGGGAACATTACTGTTGCCAGATATACCGTAAGCAGCACTGATCCGAATGTAGCCGATGCAAGCTCTGAAAAAATAATACTCAATATCCCAAAGCCTTTCGATAATCATAATGGAGGAAGCATTCATTTTGCGCCTGACGGCAAATTATGGGTGGTAACCGGAGACGGAGGTAGCGGTGGAGACCCCAACAATAATGCACAAAACAAAAACTCATTGCTGGGTAAAATGCTACGCCTCGATATTAACTCCACCAATGCCTATAATATACCTCCTGACAATCCATTTGTGGGTATAGATGGAGCTGATGAAATATGGGCATATGGCCTTCGAAACGCCTGGAAGTTTTCCTTTGATCTCACCACAGGAAATGCCATGATTGCAGATGTGGGTCAGGGACAGATTGAAGAAATCAACAAAAATCCGATTACCCAGGCCGGAATTAATTATGGATGGAGATGTTATGAAGGAAATACGGCCTATAATACCGGTGGATGTGTAGCTGCTTCGACAATGACTTTTCCGGTTGCCGTATATGATCACTCTGGTGGAAAATGCTCTATAACTGGAGGTTATGTTTACCGTGGAACTCTTTATCCGGCATTACAGGGAAAATATTTTTTCGCAGATTATTGCTCCAACCAGATCGGAATGTTGAGCTCTGATAATTCCATAACATGGACGACATCCTACTCTGGAAATGGTTTCTCAACTTTTGGACAAGATAATCAGAATGGTCTATATGTTGCCGGTGTTAATAGCGGAAAGATTTACAAAATTACAAGCGGAACACTCTCAACACAGGAAAATAATAATTTAGCTAAAATAAGGGTATATCCAAATCCTGCTTCTAAAAAAGTATTCATTGACGGTATTAAAGGCCAGAAATTTTCAGTAGAGATCATTAACTCTGAAGGCAGGCTAATGAATCAGCTAAAAATTGGTAATGATAACAGTATTGATATTTCAGATCTTAGCCCGGGAGTATACTACATCAATTTAAAGTCAGGAGAATTAAAATCCTATAGTCAAAAGCTAATTATTCAATAATGTTAACGAAAGCCTCAATTTTACTACATTGGGGCTTTCTTATAAAAACACGCAGTTCCTAAAGCTAGAAGTGGAATTAAAATCAGCAGCCTTTGAACTAAAGAAAAACGCTCCACTTCATCATCCAGTAATTGACTCGGAACTAACGATACCAATGCAATTGCAAGAGCAGCAAGCAAAATTTCAGGTAAGGATAATTTTTCAGAAACATCGACTGAAACATTGTACCCGGAACTGAGAATCCAATAACCCAGAAACAAAATCATGAAAGGAAATGACCATATCCTGTAAGTGTCATAGGCAATAGCATGAAGTCCTAAGGGAATTAGAATAACAATAGCAAACAATAGCAAAAGATACTTGTTGGCCTTTTCAAACTTCCTGTAAACAACATACATCATAAAGAGAATGGGAATCCCAAAAAATATTGAGCATTTGGAAACAAATACCCTTTGAAAGAAATGCGGACTCTCATCTTGTATATAGTCTGTAAATTTTACAGTATAAGCAGATGCTACAGAATCGGCAACTTTTACGTTTATAAATTCTAAATGATCCAGATAATTAAAAATCATTTTATGATAGTTTGACCCGCTCATTTCCTGGTAGGCTGACACTCCAAAAGTAACAGCAAGCGGTAATATAAGAAAGAAGCTGATCCTCTTTATTAAATGGGAATTTAAAGTGTCTTTGAAAGAAATTCCTCCTCCCCTTACTCCATCCACCACCAAAGCAAAGCAACAGATAGGGAGCATCAGGAAAAATGAAACCTCATGTATAAGAATGCTAATAGAAGCAACTAATGATGCCAGCAGAATCTTTTTCTTCCTGAGAAGCCATATAACTAAAATGGTTAGCAAAAAGATGATATGATCCAGGTACCCTATAAGATGGGCCGTAAATATGATATATTGAGATAAAAAAAAGGTCAGATAAAATACAAGAGTGTAAACATCCCCTTTGTTCCGGATTGTTTCTTTACTAGCCATAAACAACAACAATCCATATAGCAACAATATTATAAAAACAGATAAAACAAATATGTTCTGTTCATTTTTCTCTACAAATAATCCCAAAAAACCTCCGGCAAATCCTCTTTTTATAAACCCGAATCTATAATCGAGCATCCAGTGAGCAGCGGACCATTGATTGGGAAACCTTATCGTTTTTAAGACACTAAAAACAAGTGCATATGTATAGACAATAATGAAAAGAACTTTTCTATTCATCTATTAAATAGTCATAGAGAAAATCCTGGTTTCAGGTTTATTTCGCATCATTCTAAGATCAAACACCATGGCTACATTTCTTGTAAACGCTCTTCCCTTTTCTGTAATCTTGATCTGATGATCTCTGATTTCAACCAGTTCATCTCTTTCCATTTCCTTAAGCATCTCCAAAGCATTTTCCAGTTCCGGGAAAGAGTTTTGGATATCCCATGTCGTTTCCAGCTGACACATAAGGTTCAAAATATGTCTTCTTACAATTAAATCTTCATGATTAAGGATGTGACCCTTTACCACCGGGATCTCTCCTTCTTCAACGATTTTCTGGTATTCTTCAACCGTTTTTACATTTTGAGCGAAAGCATACCAGGAATCTGAAATTGAAGACATTCCAAGTCCCACCATCAATTGCGTTTTGCTTGAAGTATATCCCATAAAATTCCTATGCAGCTTTTTCTGAATTAAAGACTGATAAAGGTCATCATGCTCCAGGGCAAAATGATCCATCCCAACCTCTATATATCCCAGTTCCTGCAATAAGCTTTTACCATCTTCGTAGAGTTTTCTTTTTTCCTCTCCGCTTGGCAGGTCATTTTCATCAAAACCTCTCTGTCCTACTCCTTTTACCCACGGAACATGCGCATAGGAATAAAAAGCCAGTCTGTCAGGCTTAAGTTCCAGTGTTTTACGGATCGTGTATTCCATTGCATCCCAATGCTGGTGAGGCAGTCCAAAAACCAAATCGTGGCTTATTCCTCCATATCCTATCTCACGGGCTAATTCGGTTACTTCCTTTACTTTTTCAAAAGGCTGGATCCTGTTGATTGCTTTCTGAACTTTCGGATCGTAATCCTGCACGCCGAAACTTACTCGTCGGAAGCCAAGATCATACAAAGTCTGAAGATGCTCTCTTGTTGTATTATTGGGATGTCCTTCAAATGAAAACTCGGGATGTTCTGCAATATCTACCGTAGCAAATATTCCTTCCAGTAATGTCTTTAAATTCTTAGGAGAAAAAAAAGTAGGCGTTCCCCCTCCTAAATGAAGTTCTTTTAATTTAGGTTTTTCATCAAAAAGCTCAAGATAAAGCTTCCACTCTTTTAAAACACTTTCAAGATAAGGTGTCTCAACACTATGCTGCTTTGTAATACGTTTGTGACATGCACAGAAAGTACATAATGCTTCACAAAACGGCAAATGGATATAAATAGAAATTCCCTCACCTGAGTTACTTTCATGGAAAGATCTTACCACACTCTCCTTCCATTTTTCAGGAGAAAAGGTACTTTCGTCCCAATATGGAACAGTAGGATAAGACGTGTAACGTGGTCCGGGAATATTATATTTATCGATTAAAGAGTTCATCTAAAAATTTTAAATTTTTATAAATTGAATAAAATTCACATAAGAATTTCATTCTGCAAAATTAGCTATAACTTATGAATTTTAAATCATGAATTATATTAGGGTTTGTTTTCGAAATTTATAATCAGTCTAAATACCCTTCACAGGCTCAAAATACAAAAAATAAAGCCTTAAAATATTCAATAACCTAATTGTATCCAAAATCACTCAAAGGTATACCGAAGAAAATAATAATGGGTAATAAAACTACAGATATCCTCTATACCAAAAATTTAAAATTTTAATTTCATCAGCTGAATCTTGTCTTTACCCGCAAAGGCAACGGAATTTTGATCAATCCACTCACACACGTATAAGTTTTTTTCATCAGAAATTTTCCTCCAAGTTTTTCCAAAATCTGAAGAATAACTGATATGCTGATCTCCTACTGCTATCATTTCTTTTCCTTTGGATCCCGGTCTAATTTTTACACAAGTAGTATAGCCTTCGTTCGCACCTGACGCCTGAATCTGCCAGGTTTTACCCCCGTCATTAGTCGTCGCTATGTTATTGATGTTCTCTTTCTGTTTGGTATAATCTCCTCCGACTGCAACTCCAAACCGGTCATCATAAAAATCTATAGAATACATTCCCTGCGATGGCTCACCCTGAGTAAATGGTGTAGTAAAAACATCAAACTTCTCCGTTTTAAGATCTAACCTCAGAATTCGGGAAGCTTTACCTCCTGTTGCGATCCACATGTATTTTTTAGTTGAAGCAATGTTTGTATTACTTGCTGCAAAAGCTGCTTCCCCACTGTTTAATGAAATTTCATTCTTTAGCAAATCCCATTTCCCATTTTTAAAAGCAACCAATTTAAGGCGATTACTTAAATCCGAATCACTGAAAGTAAAAGCAAGATGATCATCTACAAAGTGTAAAGCATCATAAAATGCAGTTTTCACCGTATCCTTATACACTGTTTTTGACTGCATATCCTTTTTATCAATTTTAAAGAAATAAGCAGGACTTCCAACATTAATAGCATAAAAATCATTATTGTTCTGAGCCAATGTTCTGAACTCTAACTTCTGATCCGATAATGAAATCTGTTTTTGATTTTTAAAATTTTTAAGATCAACAAAACCAAATTTGGAATCCGTACCCGCATACCAGATTTTATGATCCCAGACCTGGAGCGCTCTTATGCTAATTTTATCATTAAAAATTGTTTCCATGTTTACTTCCTGGGAAAATGTCAATATTCCCAAAAAACAAAATACACATGCTAGAATATTTTTCATAAAAATTTAATTTGGTGAAAGACAAAAATAAAAAATCCACAACATTCTGTGGATTTTTTATTTTTATTTTTATTCTTACAAATCTAGATCAGGTTTTTCCAGTGGCTCTTGTTCCGCTTTAAAGGTTTCTCCGTATCCTCCGTTTTGTAATTTGGAATTTCTTTTACTATAAAGGAAGTAAATAATAAATCCGATGATCAACCATGCGAAAGAATACATTTTAGCCTCTCTACTTAAATTAAAAATCAGATAAACATTAATTAAAATTCCAAGACAAGCGATTAATGGCAATGCCGGAACTTTAAAGTTTCTCTGCAGATTAGGTTCTTTAACCCTCAACACCCAAACAGCTACACAAACCATAGTGAAAGCAAATAAAGTCCCGAAGCTCGTCATGTGAGCAAGATCATTGATCGGTGTTAAAGAGGCAACTACAGAAATTAAAATTCCCAAGATAATTAAGTTCTTGGTTGGCACTCCTGTTTTTGGATTTACTTTTGAAAAAGTTGCTGGGATCAATCCATCTTTAGACATTCCAAGGAAAATTCTTGATTGTCCCATGATCATTACCATCAATACTGAAATCAATCCAACAGTTGCGGCAATTGTAATGATGTAACCAGCCCAGGCCTGACCAGCAATATCAAATGCATAGGCAACAGGAGCTTTGATCGCATCAGGATATTTCCCTAAAGGATTGAAATCCGTATAATGCATCATACCCGTTAATACAAGAGACACCAATATATATAAAAGTGTACAAATGATCAAAGAAGCAATAATAGCAAAAGGAACATCTTTTTTAGGATTGATTGCCTCTCCTGCCTGAGTCGACACCGCATCGAATCCTACATAAGCAAAGAAAATTGCAGAAGCTCCAGCAACAACCCCTCCTATACCATACGCAGAATGGGAAACCCCATTTTCAGTAATAGTAGTCGCTTCAGGAATGAAAGGAACCCAGTTATCCGTATTGATAAAGAAAATACCGGCAATAATAACAAAAATGATTGCTGACACTTTAAGCATTACAATAAAGTTATTCGCTTTTGCAGCTCCCTTTGTTCCTCTCACCAAAATAGATATAACAAATAATACAATCAAAAATGCAGGTAGGTTCATAGAAAAACCGGAATTTCCGGCTGCCCAATAAGTCTGGGGGTCAGTAGTAAGCCATGTAGGCAAATGCAATCCGAACATTTTAAGGAGTTTTCCAAAATAACCGGACCAGGATACGGCGACCGTCATAGATCCCATTGCATATTCTAAAATCAATCCCCACCCGATAATCCAGGCAAAAATTTCCCCTACTGTTCCATAAGCATAAGCATAAGCCGAACCTTCTACAGGAAGTATGGACGCAAATTCAGCATAACATAAAGCTGCAAATACACAGGCAATTCCTGCAATTACAAAGGAAAGTGCTAATGCAGGTCCTGCATTATAATAAGCTCCTGTCCCGGTAAGTACAAAAATTCCTCCTCCGATAATTGCTCCGATTCCAATAGCTGTAAGACTCCATTTTCCTAAAACGCGTTTCAGCTCACTTTTCTTAATATCAGCTTCATAAGCGCTCATTGGTTTCTTAACCCAAATTTTTGACATATTTTATTGTTTATTTAAGATTTACGAAAGTATAAAAAATTTACAAATACTAACAATTATTGACAAACTTTCATTATTAAATTTATATTTAAGGATATAAAAAACTGATTAACATACCATTCAACTCATTTTTCATCAATATTGAATTTTTGCTTATTTTTGAACACATTTGAACATATGAATCTATATGACCTCTTTGTAAAACCGTATGAAGACTATACAACCTTACAAATTATGCTGGAAAGCGCAGGAACTTTTTTCGGCATCCTCAGTGTCTATTTCTCCATCAAAAAAAATATTTGGGTATACCCCACTGGTATTATTTCGACCCTTATTTATGTTTATATTCTTTTTAACTTCGGATTGCTGGGCGATTGTATGATCAACATCTACTACACTGCTATGAGTGTTTACGGATGGATTTTATGGGCAAAAAATTCAGAAGATAATGTTCATGTGGAAGTTTCATGGGCAACCAAAAAAGAATGGGTCTTTGCCAGCATCCTGTTTGCAGTTAGTTTACTACTCGTTACTTTTATATATTATTACAAACCTTACATAGATAATCATTTTTCCATGACAGGTGCTAATTTAGGATTGTATCATCTTGATTGGGCAAATTGGCTTGATGTATTTACCACATCCATATTTTTAGTAGGCATGTGGTTTATGGCCAAACAACGCATTGAGAACTGGATTTTCTGGATCATCGGAGATTTTATTTGCATGCCTATGATGATTTTTAAAGGACTTGGAATCACTTCGGTTCAATATTTGGTATTTACTATAATGGCGATCATAGGATTCGTCAAATGGAAAAAAAGTTATAAAGAAAAAAGAAAGATAAAGTCATGAAAAATTTATTAAAATTAACGTTTAGTTTTTTCACTATAGTTAGTTTAACTTCTTGTTTGGCATATTCTGACGGATATGCTGGTGGTTATGGAGATCCGTATTATAATAACGGGTATTATTATGCTCCATCAGGATACTACGGAAGTGGCGGATATTATGGCAATGATGGATATTACTATAGAAATGATATCAATTATTATTACGATAATGGTGCTCCTTATTATTACTATGGGAACAATAATAACAGAAGAAGGGTTTATGTAGAAAGAAGAAGCTCTACAATTACTTCTCAGAGACCTAATAACGGATTACAAAATACGCGTACCAATAACAGTAATTATAACAATAGTAATTACAATAACAATAACGGATATAATAACAGAAACAACGGAAATAGCGGTTTCAGAAATAACAACTCCAATAGTCAGAGCAATCAGGGCAGCGGATATAGAAATGTTCCTCAGCAAAATACTGAAAGACCTCAAAATAACAGCGGTTTCAGAAGTAACAGTTCATCCAACTCTAATAGTACAATAAATACAAATAGCGGAAGTGGATTTAGAAGTAATAATACTCAGCAAGATAACTCTAATCGATCAGGCGGAAGCGGATTCAGAAGATAATCATTCTAAATAATAAAAAACGGGCAGTAAATACTGCCCGTTTTTTATTTTAATGTACTAATTTTGTTTGTTTATTTTAATGTAAAGAAATTATGGAATTTTATAAATATCAAGGCACTGGAAACGATTTCGTAATGGTAGATAACAGAGATCTGCAATTTCCAAAAGACAAAGCAATTATCGAAAAGCTTTGCGACAGACGTTTTGGAATTGGAGCAGATGGTCTTATTCTTTTAGAAAATGATGAAAAGTATGATTTCAAAATGGTGTATTACAATTCCGATGGTGGAGAAAGTACCATGTGTGGAAACGGTGGAAGATGCCTTGTTGCGTTTGCTTTTTTCCTTGATATCTTTGAAGCCAAATGTAAATTTATTGCTATAGATGGAGAACATGAAGCAGAAATCCATAATGGTATCATCAAATTAAAAATGATCGATGTTACCGACATTTCCAATGACGGAGCAGATTCTGTAATGGATACCGGATCTCCACATTATGTAAAATACGTCGAAGATTTGGTTACCTACAATGTTTTTGCAGAAGGAAACGGGATCAGAAATTCAGAAAACTATAAAGAAAAAGGTATCAACGTCAATTTTGTTGAAAAAATTACCGATGATGAAATTTTCGTAAGAACCTATGAACGAGGCGTTGAGGATGAAACATACAGTTGCGGAACAGGAGTTACTGCATCTGCTTTAACCTTTCTACAAAAAAACAATCTAATCTCTGTAAAAGTTAAAACTTTAGGTGGAAACCTTAAAGTGTATGCTGAAAAAAACGGAAATTCTTTCCAGAATATCTGGTTGGAAGGACCGGCAAAACAAGTTTTTAGAGGTAAGGTTGACTTGGTTTAAAAAAAACAGACAACTTTTAATCAACTATTAAATAATGAAAAAAACTATTCTCATTATCATACTGCTTGTTGTAGCGGTAGCAGGATTTTTTGGGTTAAGATTTTATAATACATATTACGGTAACAACGTAGAAAAAGAAGGATATGTTTTAATCCCTCATGGAGCAAGCTTTAAGCAGGTACTTGATTCTATTGGACCGTATATACAAAATAAAGAGTCGTTTGAAAGAGTAGCAAAGGATAAGGATCTGGAACAACATCTCAAACCGGGTCGTTACCACATCCAGAATGGAACAGGAAATACGAATATTGTCAATATGATCAAAGCGGGAAACCAGACTGAGAATACCTTTAGAATAGGAGATTTTGGTGATATGTATCAAATGATCGGTAAAGTCACAAAAAAAACGGAGCTGGATTCACTCAGATTTGTAAAAGATTTTAATACCATTGCAACTGAAAAAGGATATACCAACGCCGAAGACCTGAAAAAGTATTTTTTTATCGATTCATATAACTTTTTCTGGACAGTAAGTCCTAAAGATTTTTTTAAAAGATTTGAGGATCAATATAATGGTTTCTGGACAAGTGAAAGAAAAAACAAAGAACAGCAGTCCGGGCTAACAAGAGATCAGATTTATGCACTTGCCTCTATTGTCTATAAAGAATCCGGCGGAAAAAAAGATGAAATGAAAACTATTGCAGGACTATATTTAAACCGATACAGAAAAGGAATGAAATTACAATCTGATCCTACGGTGATCTATGCTATTAATAAGCAGACAAATTTTAAAGAGCCAATCAAAAGGGTTTTATATAAACATCTGTCTACGCCCTCTCCTTACAATACATACGCTAATCCCGGTATTCCTCCCGGCCCGATATGTATTGTAGATAAGAACTCTGTAGATGCTGTGCTTAACGCAGAAAACAACAATTATATATATATGTGCGCTGATCCGGCAAGGTTTGGCTATCACAAATTCACGGCAAGTGCTGAAGAGCATGCAATCAATGCAAAAGCTTATCAAAACTGGCTTAATTCAAAAAATATAAAATAAAAAGCAAATTTAACTTTATTTTAACAATTTCATAATTAACATCCAGCCTTAAAAAGCGACATATCTATTACAAACAATAAATTAATCGTAATATTTTGAAATTTAACCCATTAATAATTTCACAATATTAGGAGTTATCCCTTCACGATTTTACACAAACAATACCTTATGAATCAGACGGAAATTATTAACCTTTTTACAAAAAAAACCTTAGGGCTTACTTTTGTTCTTTCGGCGGCAGCATTTGCTTTCGGACAGGAAAAAGCAGCTATATCAGGGACAATTGTTAGTAAAAACAATCAGCCTGTTCCTTATGCCTCAGTCACCTTCAGCAATAAAGAAAATAAATTACTTAGTGATGCTGCTCTTACTGATGAAAAAGGACAGTATAAACTTGATCTTGCTCCCGGGAATTACGACATCACCGTTGAAGCAATTGATTACAAAAAAAGTGTAGTTAATAAACAAATTGCAGCTGCGGGAAATATCGGCGCCTTATCCATTGAGCCTGAAAAAAGTGCGACCAACCTTAAAACGGGAGATATACAGGGTGTAACGATTACGGTACAAGCGAAGCCATATAAAGTGGAACTTGACAAAAGAACATATGACCCCTCTCAGGATATTGTAAGTAAGGGAGGAAATCTTCAGGATGTATTATCCAATGTTCCTTCTGTTTCTGTTGAAACGGACGGTACAGTTTCTATGAGAGGAAGTTCTAATGTGAAGTTTTTAATTAATGGAAAACCTTCTGCATTACTTGGTATTGATGATGGCGCCAATGCTTTGCAAAGTATTCCTGCAGATCAGATCGATCGAATCGAGGTTATTACAAACCCTTCTTCGAAATTTGAAGCAAGCGGTACTGCAGGTATTTTAAATATTATTTTAAAGAAAAATAAGAAAACAGGTTTTAACGGTAGTGTTGTTGGAACTTTAGGATATCTTCCACAAACTTCTCTCAATACCAACTTAAGTTGGAGAAAAGGAAAGTTCAATTGGTTTTTAAATGGAGGTGGTGGATACCGCGAGTCTAAAAATACAAGCAGAAACAATTCAATATTTTCAAGTGGTACAACAAGCCAGATTGACAACGAGTCCATTACAAAGAGTAAAAATGATAATTATAACGCTTCTGCGGGGGTAGTTTATGATATCAATGACAAAACCTCCGTAAACGCATCCGGTACTGTAAGAACTTTTGACAACAACAGCAACGGGAACGTAACCTATTATGATTACTTCACCAATAATACAACAGGTTTCAGACAAAGATCGAATACAGGAAATGGCAATAACTTAGCATTTCAGGGAGATTTCGGACTTGATCACAAATTTGATGATAAAGGCCAGAATTTATCCCTCTCAGCAAGTTTGCAAAGGAACCGATCTAATAATGATACCAATATATATGATACCAACAATAACGTTTTCCAGCTTGAAGATTTTGTAGCACAGAAAACACTTAATCGATCATTTATAGGAAAAGCTGATTATGAACTTCCTATTGGTGAAAATTCTAAGATTGAAGCCGGTTATAGATTAGATATCAATAAAAATGACTATAATAACATGGTCATGGAAAGCACAGCATCCCATCCTTTGCTATCTTATCTTGAAGATTACTCATACAACGCGACTTACAAAGAAATGTTTAATGCATTTTATCTTCAGTTTAAAAGCAAAATCGGAAAGCTTGGGTATCAACTGGGTTTAAGGGACGAAATTTCCAAAGTAGATATTGATTATTTAAATCTTGCCGGAGGAGCTCAAAAAACAACCAAAAACTATAATAATCTTTTCCCTAGTGTATTTCTAAGCTATGAAATTGCAAAAGATAATCAGTTTTTAGTAAATTATTCAAGAAGGATTGATCGTCCACGTTCATTCTTTATGATCCCAAATCCAAGTTATAATGACAATCAAAACATTTTTGACGGGAATATTGATCTGAATCCATCTTATGTCGATTCTTACGAAGTAGGATACAGCATTTCTAAAAAAAGCTTTACCATCAATCCTACCCTTTACTACAGACACTCAAGTGATGATGTTAAAATGCTGGTGTACAAAACAGTTGATGATAACGATATTACAACATTTCATACAAAGCCAATCAACTTAGGAAATGACGATCGCTATGGTCTAGATCTAAATTTTAATTGGGACGCAACCAAATGGTTAAAATTTATGGGAAATGTTGACCTGTTTGGCTATAAGACTACCGGTAGTTATTACGATCCTAAAACCATGGATAAACCAATGTCATTTGATGGAAGTGGCTTTTCTACAAGAGCCAGATTAACATCTACTTTCAAAGTTGATAAAACTTTTAATTTCCAGCTACAAGGTTTCTATAGAGGAGCACAAAAGACCCAGAGCCAGGACAGAAAAGATATGTATGCAGTAAGTTTAGGGGTCTCCAAAACGATCTGGGATGGCAATGGTACGATAGGTTTCAATATTCAGGATATTTTCAATACCAGAGCAATGAGATCCACAACTTATGGTACTGATTTCACCAGAGATTCTTACATGCAATGGCAACCAAGACAGTTTGCTCTATCTTTAACTTACAGATTCAAACAAGGGGAAAAAGTAGACCAACCTAAAAAGAAAAAAGACATTAACGCTAATGCTGCCGGAGATGACCAGCAGGCACCAATGTAATAAAAAAAAATCCCGATCAATCTTGATCGGGATTTTTTTTATTTTGCACTTACGGGTACTTTACTTTTTTCTGCTTCGAAAATTCTCTTCCTTAAATCGCTGGAGGAAAACCGGTGATCTCTTTTGTTGTAATAAATCTCTATTCCCTTCTGTTCACAGTATTTTTTTCCAGTGAAGTCCCTGTCCATATAATCGTCTCCGATAATTCTTACGTCTATTACGAAAGATTTCAAAATATCTTCCAGGTCTTCTTCGGTATAGTAAGGAATGATTTCATCTACAGCACTTACTGCCTTAAGTTGAATATATCTTTCTACAATGGTCTGAGTAGGTTTATTTTTGTTTGGGCGGTCATGAGACGGGTCAATCTGTAAACCTACAATCAGATAATCGCAAACGGTTTTTGCTTCTTCTAACATTTTTATATGTCCTGCATGAAGTAAGTCAAATGAAGAGAATGTAATCCCTATTCTTTCTGTTTTCATATTAGTCTATTTAAAACTTCGCTAAGATAGAAATCTTTATTCAATTCCTTTCAAAGAGAAATATTTTGTTAATGATTTAATTTAAATTTCTTGAGTTCAGATATGATTGCCATTCCCAAACCGTCTTTAATGCTTCCTGTAAACTGGTTTCCGCTTTCCATCCCAGCTCACGCTCAGCTTTGTCAGCATTGGCATAGGCAACCGTAATATCTCCCTCTCTTCTGTCACAAATCTGATAAGCAACCTTCACATCATTTGCCATTTCAAAAGCATTCACCACTTCCAAAACTGAGAATCCTTTTCCGGTTCCTAAATTATAAATATCAATAACCGTATTGCTACTAGGATCTGACATTAATTTTTTTAATGCTGCAACATGAGCCTTAGCAAGGTCAACAACATAAATATAATCGCGAATCGGTGTTCCGTCCTCCGTGTCGTAATCATTCCCCCAAATATTTAATTTTTCACGAATTCCTGCTGCCGTCTGCATCACATAAGGAACAAGATTATTTGGAACTCCAATAGGCAATTCGCCTAATTTACCCGAAGGATGCGCTCCAATAGGATTGAAATATCTTAATAAGGAAATCTTTCTTTTATATGCATTGGCAAAATCTTTAAGGATCTCTTCACCCATTTGTTTAGTTTTACCATAAACGCTCTCCGGCATTTTTAATGGGGTATTTTCATCAATGGGCATTACATCCGCCTGCCCGTAAACCGTACATGAAGAACTGAAAATAAAATTAGAGATCTCTCTCTTCTTAAATTCCTGAAGAATATTGATCAGAGAAAATAAATTATTCTCATAATAATCAACAGGTATAACCTGACTTTCGCCAACTGCCTTAGAAGCCGCAAAGTTGATACATCCGTCAATCTGATGAGCATCAAAAACCTGACTTAAAAGCTCCTTTCTTTTTAGATCAAAGGGATAAAAAACAGGTTTCTTTCCGGTAATCTCTTCTATATTATTTAAAATAAATCTTTCAGAGTTAGACAAATCATCTACAATAACAACATCAAAGTTATTATTAAGTAATTCCACTACGGTATGGGAACCTATATATCCAAGACCTCCGGTTACGAGTATTGCCATTTATGTTTATGTTTTGATTTTTATTCTTGGTTTTTACCTATGAAATCAATATTTTCATATTGTACTTCTTTAAATTTAAATCTATTAATTGCAAAAATTAAGAAAATTAATATCATACTACCAATAGAAGTAAATCCAATATCATATTCTTGAATTTCTATCTGTAAATAGATTTGTTTTCTTATAAATCCAAACACAATAAGACCTAAAAGTAATAAGTATAATACATTTAAAAAAAATACAGTTCTAACAGACTTTTTTATTAATAATATAAGACTTGTATGGTTTAGTAGAAATACCAAAATTGCAAACGAAAGTATCCAATATCTGTAAGTACCATTCTCTTGATTACTATATTCTGCACTAATCCCATATCCAAATAAAATAGAAATAAAAAGGCCAAACAGAAAAACTAATAATCCTATGATTCTAAATTTAAATACTTTCTTTTTCACAGTGCATTACTACTACCCCAGAAACTCTAATACAGCATCCGTAATATACTTCAACTGTTCTTCATCCAATTCTGTGTGCATCGGAAGAGAAATCACCTGATCCAATAATTTATCCGTATTTACAAAATCTGCATCATTACTTTCCTGGAAATAAGCTTTTTGCTTTCTTAATGCTACCGGATAATAGATCATAGCAGGAATTTCTTTTTCTGCAAGGAATTTTTGTAACTCATTACGTTTTCCGTTTACTATTCTTAAAGTATACTGATGAAATACGTGGGTTGTGTTTTCGGCTCTTTTTGGTGTTAATATGTTTGGGTTTCCCGCAAAAGCCTCATCGTAATAATCCGCAGCTTTTCTTCTCGCTTCATTATAAGAATCAAGATTAGGAAGTTTTTTCCTTAAAATAGCAGCCTGAATACTGTCTAAGCGAGAGTTCACTCCTACTTCATCATGATAGTACCTTTCATACATTCCATGATTAACAATCCCTCTTAAACGGTGTGCCAGTTCATCATTATTGGTAAAGATAGCTCCTCCATCTCCATAACAACCTAAATTTTTAGATGGAAAGAATGAAGTGGTACCTACCGTAGACATCGTACCTGCCTGTTTTACAGTCCCATCGGAAAACGTATAGTCTGAACCAATTGCTTGCGCATTGTCTTCAATAACGAATAAGTTATTCTCTTCGGCAATTTTCAGAATTTCTTCCATATTAGCACATTGTCCGAAAATGTGTACGGGAATGATCGCTTTTGTTCTCGGAGTAATTGCTTTTTTAATCTGTTCCGTAGAAATTGTGAATGTATCGTAATCTACATCTACCAAAACAGATTTAAGTTTCAATAAATGAATAACTTCTACAGTAGCTGCAAAAGTAAAATCAGCAGTGATCACCTCATCTCCTTCTTTAAGGTCTAAAGCCATCAAAGCAATCTGTAAAGCATCAGTTCCGTTTGCACAAGGAATAACATGCTTTACGTCTAAATAAGATTCCAATTCATTCTGGAAGGACTTCACTTCTGGGCCGTTTATAAAAGCCGCAGAATCCATTACATTTAATACTGCATTATCTACATCATTCTTTATCTTGTAATACTGACTTTGCAAGTCGACCATCTGAATTTTTTTCATAAATAAATATTTCCGTAAAAATAAGGAATTTAAAATCCATTCAAAAATTTTATTGATTTTGTTTTACCTTTATACAAAATAATTCCATGAAGAAAACTCTACTCTTTTGTTTCTTAACCGGTTACTCTCTGGCTTTTGCACAAACAGCACTGGTATTCGTGTATTTCACTGATAAGCCTAATAAGTCAGCATTTTATGCTAATCCCCTTTCTGAGCTTAGCCAGAAATCATTGAACAGACGCACGGCTTTGGGAATTCCCCTGAATGATCAGGATGCTCCCATTGAGCAATCTTATATTCAGAATATCCAAAACCTTGGTTTTACAGTTACCGATTACTCAAAATGGCTTAACGGAGTAGCCGTAAATGCCTCTTTAGCCCAGATTGCAACACTTCAGTCACAACCCTATGTCCAGTCGGTAGAAAGTTTTGCAAGAAATGCTTCTGCAGGGACCAAACAGACCAACCCTAATAAATGGGAAAATTTTGACAATACAAATAAAAACCTGACCACATTTGATTATGGTTCAGGCTCAGAACAAATTGATCAGATCAATCTAAGACCTCTTCATCTTGCAGGCTTTACAGGAAATGGTGTAACCATCGCAGTTATAGACACCGGCTTTCCGACAGTAAACACAGGCTCTTCTTTTGCCAGATTATGGACCAATAATAAAATTAAAGGAGGATTTGATTTTGTCACTAAAACGAATGATATTTATAACCCCTCACTCAATGTCCATGGCTCTGTTGTTTTAGGTGCAATTGGAGGTTATATTCAGGATATATTCGTTGGTTCGGCACCTGATGCTGATTTCTATCTTTACCGCAGCGAAAATTCCCTTGTAGAAATTCCTGAAGAAGAATTATACTGGATTGAAGCAGCAGAGGAAGCTGATCGAAAAGGGGTCGACCTTATTACTACATCTCTGGGATATACCACATTTGATGATACACGATATAATTATCAGTATTCTGATATGAATGGAAGCACATCTTTTATAGCCAGAGCCGCTGGGATTGCAACAACCAAAGGTATTTTTGTATTAATTGCAGCAGGAAACTCAGGACAACTTCCCTGGCATTACATCAGCACTCCTGCAGATAATCCCCAGGTGTTTACGATAGGCTCAGTAGATTCTTCCGGAATCTCATCCGGATTTTCATCTTTCGGGCCTAATGCGTTGGGTGTAATAAAGCCAGACGGCAGTACAAGAGGTACTGCATCCGCTACTGTTTTCAATAATTCAATAACTTCTGCTACCGGAACCTCAATTGCAACACCAATTGCTGCAGGTGGAGTAGCTTGCTTAATTCAGGCTTTTTCTAATATGAACCGAGATCTGATGAAAAACAAATTACGACAAACGGCCTCATTATATCCTTCCTACACAGATCAGATGGGTTATGGGATTCTTAATTTCGGAAACTTCTATAATGGAACTTTAAACACTTCCGAAGCAGTAAAAAAGCACAAAGTTGCCATATTTCCAAATCCTGTTAAAAGCATTCTAAATGTCTCATCAGAAGCAGATGTTATTGCATTGGAAGTTTATGATAACATGGGTAGGCTCATCATCCGGAGCAACCGGCAAAAATCGATTAAAGTTGAGCATTTTCCGAAAGGTACTTATTACCTTAAGATTCAGACAAAAGATAAATCTTATTATGAGAAATTTATAAAAGAATAAACAAAGGCCACTCAAATTGAGTGGCTTTGTTATAACGAGATTAATTATTATAGTTTTGAGATCCTTTGCTAAGCTGAGTTCCTACTCGCATTAATATTTCCAAACAATGATCTTGTTACCAGCTTTTCATAAGCTTCTTTGTTCCCTTCTCCTTTCTGGATCTTCATTAAAGCATATTGCTGGATGCTTAACAAAGGCAATACAATCTTTTCACGGATCTTTACAGATTTTCTTGACAATGGATCTTCTTCCTGCAGCATGGTAAATCCGGTAAGTTCAAGCATGATATCTTTTGAAAGGTTATATTCTTCAAAGAGCACATTCCAGAATGCTCCGAATTTCGGATTGTTTTTAATATAGTAAGTAAGCGGGAAATAAGATTTATTCATACTCATCATAGAGTTTAAAACTAAAGTTTTAAAGAAGTCCGAACCTTTGTATAATTCTCTTACTTCTTCAAACCTTCCCTGCTTTTTCATTTCCTCAATGGCAAAACCAAAACCAAAAAATCCCGGCACATTCTGCTTCAGCTGGGACCACGAACCTACAAAAGGAATAGCCCTTAGGTCTTCGAATTTCAATTCGTTTCCGTTTCCTCGTTTTGATGGACGGCTTCCAATATTTGTTTTACCATAGTATTCCAATGTACTCATTTCCTGCAAGTACGGAACGAACATCGGATGTGCTTTCAGATCGGAATATTTTTTATAACTGATCTCTGCCAGCTCACTGATCAACTTTCTTTCTTTTTCAGTAAGGTCTTTTTTAGAGTTTTTAAATACATCGTTTTCCACTCCCGCCGTTAATAGCTGCTCAAAATTGTATTTTGCCTGCTCTTTATTTCCAAAAATACTGGTTATAGTCTGTCCCTGAATGGTTAGCTCAATTTTATTATTGGCAATGGTATTTCCCTGAGAAGCATAAAAATCATGGGTCTTGCCCCCTCCTCTGGCCGGAGGTCCTCCCCTTCCATCAAAAAATACTACTTTGATCCCTCTTTGTTCGGAAAGTTTAGTAAGAACTTCTTTGGCCTTGTAAATCTCCCAATTGGCCTTTAAATACCCACCGTCCTTTGTTCCATCGGAAAAGCCCAGCATTATGGTCTGCTGATTACCTCTTTTTTCAAGATGTTTTTTATAAACCGGATTTTCGTAAAGTTCTTTCATTACCTTTTCAGCATTATCAAGCCCTTCCATGGTTTCAAACAAAGGAACAATATCCATATTGATATTCTCTTCCTGATAACCGCAAATTTTGAAAAATGCATATACATTCATCACATCTTTCACAGCATCGGAGTTGGATATAATATAACGGTTCATTCCTCTCATACCATTCAATTGCTGAATTTCAGCAACTTCTGAAACCGTAAGCAAAGTATCGTTTACAATGCCTTCAAAATCATCAGCCTTAACTGTTTTTGAATCCTGAATTAATCGGTTGAATTTTTCATTATGATCGGCTTCCTTATCTCCATATAATTTTGCAAAGACTTCATCTATAACCTGCTGATGAATCCTGCTGTCCTGACGAATATCTAATGTGGCGAAATGGGTCCCGAAAATTTTAACCCGGTCTTTGAAATTCACGAGAAGATCTAAAAATAATGAGTTATGTTCCCGTATAAGAATATGTTCTGCTTCATCTGCCCTTTTCAGGATATCTTCAGTGGTAATTTTGTGGTTATTAAAAATAGCCGCATACAATTCATCATTAAGCTGTTGTAAAACTTCCGACACGCCTCTGAAACTTAAACGTCTTCTGATAAATTTTAAATGGCTGTAATAAGATTTTAAAATTGCAGAACGAAGTTCTTCAGCGACTCTTTTGGTAACATCAGCCGTTACAAAAGGATTCCCATCCCGGTCTCCTCCCGGCCAGAAACCAAGCTGTATGATATCTTCATGCAAATGAAAATGTCCGTTTCCGAATGTTTTTCTAATCTTGGTAAACAATTCACCAATGGTATCGTAATACACATAGCGTAAATAGGAAATGATACTCAATGCCTCATCAATAGGAGTCGGTTTTTCTTTATTAACAAAAGGAGTTTTTCCCAGCTGCTGAAGAAGCATATCAATATTGGTAACAGAATCAGTGGTAATCGCTGACCTTAAATCCTGAATGATCCTCTGTACAGAACTTGGATAAAATTGTGTAGGGTGAGCGGTGAACACAACCTTTACTGTAAAATCCCTCAACTTTTCACGAACTTTTTCAAGTTTATGATCCTGTTGGGAGCGCTCAAAAAGATTGGTTACCGTTCCATTATCGCTCTCCGAATGTAGATTCGGAAAGGCAGCATCTTCAATACTGTCAAATAAAACCACCTGCCTTTCGATATATTGTATGATTTTAAAAAGCAATTCCAGTTTCTGTTCCTCAGTATGCAGGTCGGTATGGCTTTTAAAAAACTCCTCTACGATTTCTTCAGGAGTCTTTCCGGCCTCGTAACCGTTTTTGCTTTCTTCGTATAAAAATGGGAGTAACATCCCGATATTGGTCATCTTATCATAAGGCAAACTCATAAATAATGAATTGTAGATCTGAAATTTATTTTCTACAATCTGCCTGAATTTCTCTGCGCGTTGGTCATGTATCATATAACAAATTTAGGAGATTTTGTTTTTAATCAATGTCTGTTTAATTAAAAAAATATAAAAATGTGAGATCATAAAGTCTATATGTTAATCACTGATGAGAAGCGATGCGTATTAAAGCTTAGTGTTCCTCGACAATGTAAAAAAAGCAATCACTTGCGATAATGAGAACCCTTCATAAATAGCCGATATTAACTTTAAAAATAACCAATTTCAAAATCACATTTCGTAAATTCGCATGAAAACACTTTCCTCTATGAAAATAATCATCGCTACTTTCCTTATGATATCATATCTGCCTTTTGCACAGATTAAAGTTTCTGATGATTATAAAAAAATTCCGGATATATTGGATACCACCGATTATTTGTATCCATTTATTGTTCCGGATAAAGAGTATCAGTATTGGAGAGTCCTAACCAATGTTTCTGATCCTGATAAAGCTGTAATTTATGAAAGCCAGATGCCGGAATTCATGACCATTAATGAACCTATGCCCGAAAAAGGGTTTTTCCAGCAGTGTATCGGTGAAGGATGTTTTTCCTATATCCTTGCCTGCAAACAGGATAGATCAGTATACTTCACAAACGAACAGCAATTAAGAAGTTTCATCGGATTCATAGACAACCTTCCAGAGGCTTTACTGATTGCGAAAACCTATGGTTATTCGATTGATACAAAAAACAAATTCACAGGTTCATACAAAATAGAAGAAAAATACGTTTCCTTATTTGGTTTAAAATCTAAAGCCTGCCCCGCTACAAAGGAATCGTTTCTTATAAAAATTAATAGAAAAACAGGAAGACTCGAAGCAAAAAGTAATGGAGTGTATTATAAAAGTAATGACTGCAATACCCAATAAAAAAACTACTCTAAAGAGTAGTTTTTTCACAAGATTAAATATTAACAGCTCCCTGTCCGGACGCAATCAGATAGGCTTCCTTCAATGTCTCTGAGTACGTAGGATGTGCATAGGAAATACGGAACATATCCTCTGCTGTCACTTCATATTCCTGGGCTATAACCCCCTGGGCAATTAAATCTGCAGCCCTTGCTCCAATAATGTGAACCCCTAAGATCTCACCATATTTAGGATCTACCAGTACTTTTGCAAAACCTTCCGTATCCATCGATGCTCTGGCCCTGGCACTGGCCGAGAAAGGAAACGATCCTGACCTGTATTCGATCTTATTTTTTTTAAGGTATTCTTCTGTAAATCCAACAGATGCCACTTCCGGCCAGGTATACACCACTGAAGGAATACGGTCATAATGGATATGGCGATTCTGGCCATTGATTGTTTCTGCAACAAGAACCCCTTCTTCCTCCGCTTTGTGGGCCAACATTGCACCACCGATAACATCACCTATTGCATAAATAGTAGAAACTTCTGTGCAGCATTTTTCATCTACTTCAATAAAACCACGGTTATTAACCTGCACCCCTGTATTTTCAAGTCCTAAACCTTCTGTGTAAGGTCTTCTTCCCACCGCCATCAATACATAATCTCCTTCCAGCTCATTTTCTTTTCCGTCTTGATCACGAAAAAAAACTTTTGCCGAAGCTCCCAAATTTTCCGCTTTATAAACAGACTGGTTAAGATGTATTTCAATTCCTTCTTTTTTAAGAATCTTTTGAAGGCTCCTGCCCAACCCGTGATCCATGGTGGAAATAAGATGATCCGCGTATTCAAGAATGGTAACTTTAGTCCCTATTCTGCTAAAAATAGAGGCCATTTCAACACCGATTACCCCACCACCGATGATTATCATCGTTTTAGGCTTTTCCTGAAGAGAAAGAGCTTCGGTAGAAGTGATTATTCTTTTCTTATCAATTTCAATCCCTGAAATAGTTGAAGGCTTGGAACCTGTTGCAATGATATAATGTTTAGCCACAACAGTTTGTTCACCATCTTTTCCGCTGATCTGTATAGTGGAATCATTAATAAATCGGGCCATCCCCTGAATATGGGTGATTTTATTTTTATTCATTAAAAATTCAAGCCCGGAAGTATTTTTAGTTACGACCTCCGATTTCCTTTTATACATCTGGCTAAAATCAAGATTAATTTCATTGAGCATAATTCCATGGCTCCCAAACCCCTGATGCGCTTCAGCGTAGTGATGCGTACTATCCAGTAATGCTTTTGTAGGAATACAGCCAACGTTTGTACATGTACCTCCCAATGTTGTATATTTTTCTATGATTACAGTTTTATAACCCAGTTGTGCACTTCTGATTGCAGCTACATATCCACCAGGGCCAGAGCCTATTACAGCAACGTCATAATTTTCCATTGATTTATTAATTTATTTATAGTTAAATTTGCTTGCAAAATAAAAGTAAAATTAAATAAAAACTTTCATTTTGCAAGTGTTTTTTTTCAATTAAAATTATGAGTAAAAAAAGATCCGACTGCCCTATCAGCTCTTCCCTTGAAATATGGGGAGATAAATGGTCCCTGCTTATCATCCGTGACCTTATGCTTCATAAAGAATGTACTTACGGAGCTTTTTTGAAAGCAGAGGAAAAAATAGCCACCAATATATTAGCCTCGAGGTTACAACATTTACTGGAAAACGGTATTATTGATAAAAAAGATCATCCTGAAAATAAATTAAAAGTCATTTATTCTCTCACTGAGAAAGGAATTGACCTCATCCCTATCATCGTAGAGATCAATCTTTGGGGTGATAAATATTTATCAACACCTCCTGATAAAGTAGAGATGCTGAAAAGAATAAAAAAAGATAAAGAAAAGTTTATAGAAACTGCCAAAGCGTACCTGAAGGGAAAATGATACAATTCCCATACACTAATAGTTTTCATAAAACAGAATCATATAATTTTAAAACTCCATTAACTCAGTTTTCACTTTGCATTCCGTAAATTTGGGTAAAATAAATTTACACTAATGCTCAATTTCGAATTTAAAAATCCAACCAAAATACTTTTTGGAAAAGGTGAAATCGCTAAAATTTCAAAAGAAATTCCTGCTGATGCCAAAATATTAATGATTTACGGAGGTGGAAGCATTAAAAGTAACGGCGTTTATGATCAGGTAAAAGAAGCTTTAAAAGATTATGAAGTGCATGAATTCGGGGGTGTTCCAGCTAATCCGGAATACGAGGTACTTATCAATGCACTGCAGGTGATCAAAGAGAAAGGAATTACTTTTCTCCTGGCAGTAGGTGGCGGTTCGGTTATTGACGGAACGAAATTTCTTTCCGCGGCAGCCAACTACCATGGTGAGCCTTGGGAAATCCTCACCAAACCGGTGAGAACCTTTGAAGGAGAAGGGATGCCTTTCGGAAGTATTCTGACTCTTCCTGCAACAGGTTCCGAAATGAACTCAGGATATGTTATTTCAAGAAGAGAAACTAACGAAAAATTATCCACAGGAGGTCCCGGTCTTTTCCCGCAATTTTCAGTTTTAGATCCGGAGGTTGTACGATCGATCCCTAAAAGACAAATCGTTAATGGAATTACTGATGCATACACGCACGTTCTTGAACAATATATGACGGCTCCATCTTCTGCAGACCTGCAGGAAAGAATTGCAGAAAGTATTTTGATCAGTCTTCAGGAAACGGCTCCAAAAGTAATGGCCGACAATTTTGATTATGATGCTGCCGGAAACTTTATGTGGTGCTGTACCATGGCTTTGAATGGTCTGATCCAGAAAGGAGTGATCACAGACTGGGCCGTTCATGCTATGGGTCATGAATTAACAGCGTATTATGGCATTGATCACGCGAGAACTTTAGCCATTATTGCCCCTTCTCATTACCGGTATAATTTTGATTCCAAAAAAGGAAAACTAGCACAATACGCTGAACGAGTTTGGGGAATTAAAGAAGGAAGTATTGAGGAAAAAGCAGAAGCTGGTATTAAGAAGCTGGAAGAATTTTTCCACAGCTTAGATATCCAGACTAAACTCTCGGAATATACCCAAGAATTTAAAGGAACTGCTGAAAGAGTGGAAAAAGCTTTTACAGACAGGAACTGGTTAGGTCTGGGAGAATACAAAAAGTTAACTCCTCAGGATGCTTATAAGATCGTAGAAATGAGTTACTAAACAGATTTGAGGCTGGAAGTCAGATAATGGAAGTTATTTGAATAATCAATTCCTTCATTTTAAAATATATAAATTCTAATCGTTTCTGACTTCCAACTTTTAATATAAAATTATTTTATTTGTAAACATTTGTTTAAAAAACCTTAATTTCATTATCTATATTTCAAATTTATTTATATTTTAGCATATTCTTAAATTTGTGAAAATGAAAAAACAACTACTTTTATTTGCCTTTTCAGCGCTAGCGCTTACTTCGTGTGAAGATGACAACATGCAGGCTTATGAACTGGATATGATGAAAGGAGAATGGAAGACAAGTAAAACAGAAATTATCTCCGGAAAAGACAATAAAACTGTACTTGCCTCTGATACTCCCAGTGGATGTAGTACCAAAAATACTACCGTGTTCAGAACCGATTATTTTACTTCATATACTTCTTATGCCGGAGTTGGTGCAGATTGTCAGCAGAATGGATTAAGTGAAGGAACCTTTAAGTATGATACAGAATCTAAAGACCTTACCATAACATATGGAAATAGTGGGGAACTAAAATACAGAGTTGCGATTTTAAATAGTACGGAACTTAAGCTCCAACAGCTTTTTGGCAATATAGATATCAATGGAGACCAGGTTGTAGATATCGCCTACATTACCTACAAAAGATAAAACCACACTCCCGAAAAGTTCGGGAGTTTTTTTTGAGACGGGTTTTCAATAACTAAAAATTATTAAAAAAATGAAGAAGATTTTATCAGCATTCTTACTGCTGTCATTTGCCATTTTCTTTTCACAGGAAAAAAAACCGATGTTCTGGCAGGACATTCAAAATTTCAAAAAATTAGATAAGGAAACTCCACCACCCAAAGATGCTATTCTTTTAATCGGCAGCTCATCTTTTACGAGATGGACAGATGTGGCGAGTTATTTTCCTGGTAAGGTAATCATCAACAGAGGATTTGGTGGCTCAAGATTAACAGACCTGAATGCCTATGCTGATGATCTTCTCGCTCCTTATCAACCCAAACAAATCATCATTTATTGCGGGGATAATGATTTTGCAGACAATCACGATTTAAAAGCAGATGTAGTTGTCAAGCGTTTTAAAACTTTCTATAAAAAGATTCGTCAAAGGTTTCCTAACATAGAAGTCGATTACATTTCAATTAAATTTTCGCCAAGCCGGGAAATTCTCTGGCCACAAATGAGAGAAACCAACAAACAAATTGCCGCCTTTATGAAAAAGGAAAAAAATGCTGAATATATTGATATCACTAAGGCAATGGAAGATGCGAATGGAAATGTAAGAAGAGATATTTTCCTTGAAGATATGCTTCATTTAACTCCGGAAGGAAATAAGATCTGGGCAGATGTGATAAGACCTTATATGAAATAACAGTTGTTAACAGAAGATACCTTCTCCACATCCGTAAACAAAAAGCTTCATCTTAAACGATGAAGCTTTTTGTTTATTATTTCTTTCTTTTTGATTTCGAAATTGCTTTCTGCTGTGCCCTGTTAGCTCCAAATTTCTTTGGTGCTTTTCTTTTAGAAGGTCCACCCCAGTTTTCCTTTTTATTCTTATCTTTTTTCTCATGGAAAGCTCCACCTCCTTCGTAAAGCTTCACCTGTGCCGGATTCTTCATTATAATCTGGTCTTCTTCCGATGCAATCTTCTTAGGGTTGATTTTTACTTCTTCAGGGAAATCTATAAATTTCAACTCTTTATCCATCAAAAGCTCAATATCCAGTACCAACGATTCTTCTTTTTTAGTAACAAAGGTAACAGCTTTACCGTTTTTATCCGCTCTACCTGTTCTACCAATTCTATGGATATACTGTTCAGGAACTTCAGGAGTCTCAAAGTTGATGACATGGGTAATATCCGAGATATCAAGCCCCCTTGCCATAACGTCTGTAGTGATAAGGCCTCTGATTTCTTCATTTTCAAAGCGTTTCATCGCTTTCAACCTGTAATTCTGAGATTTATTGGAGTGAATAACATCAAATTGTCCGGGGAAAAGTTCCTCAATCTTTGTAAATAACAAATCGGAGTTCTTCTTATTATTGGTAAAGATCAGAACTTTAGACATTTCGGCGTCATTTTTAAGTAAATGCTCCAGTAGATTGATCTTCGTATTGAAATTTTCAACTTTATATCCTGTCCGTTCTATCTTTTCCAGAGGAGTTCCGGACTTTGCTAATGAAATTTCTATAGGATGGGCAAAATATTCATCCAGCATTTCATCTACAGCTTCCGTCATTGTAGCAGAGAAAAGAATATTCTGTCTTTTCTCTTTCATCATTTCAAAAATATGAGTCAGTTGTGGTCTGAAACCTAAATTAAGCATTTCATCAAACTCATCAATGATCAGCTTCTGAACTTCTTTAAGAGAAATTGCGTTATCAATTGCCAGATCCATTACCCTTCCCGGAGTTCCTACCAAAATATCACATCCGTTATCAAATAAAAGCTTCTGTGTATTGATATTTTTTCCTCCGTAAATTCCGATAACTCTTGCGGTAATATTGGCGGTTAACTTTTCAAGAATTTCAGTTACCTGTACCACCAGCTCCCTGGTAGGAACCAATACCAATACCGTTGGATTTCCACTTTTGTTATACTTCCAGGTCTTAAGAACCGGTAAAAGATATGCTAAAGTTTTTCCTGTTCCGGTTTGGGCAATTCCCATTACATCCCTACCCGAAAGTATCGGGCTGATACTCTTTTCCTGAATAGGAGTAGGTTCAAACAGTTCCAAATCTGCTAAAACATCAAGAATTTTTACCGGCAGGCCAAAATCTGCAAAAGTGAGTTTTTCCATTTTGCAAAGATAGGTATTAAAATGTACAATGTGAAATGATAGTTGAATGGTTGATGAATAGCAGGTTTCAATTTACTTTAACGCTTTGACTCACTATCTTAATATCATCATCTTTCCATTGGCTTGACGTAATAATTACATGTCCTTTCTTCCGAGGATCTTTTTTGATCGGAAATTTATCGGCTTCCCATTGCGAGCAATGGGTTGAAATAGGTTTCAATAAAGGCTTCCAATCGGTTTTACTGTTGGTATATACATAAAACGGAGCCCAGCAGCTTGTACACCAAAGCGTATAAGCCCCGATATCATCTTTTCCATCCCCATTAAGGTCTCCGAGATTGTACAGTTCAACACCATTTGCTTTTGAAACGGTAAAAGACTTTATTTTTTTGTCACTAAAATAAATTACCGTTTCGCACGCTCCATCACATTCTTCAGTGCAGTCATTTATTTTAAAATAAGCATACTCTTTTGTTCCATTTCCATCGTAATCACCCAGGATTCCTTTTTCTTCTTTATTTTGAGCTGACAGGACAGAACTTCCGAATGTCAGAACAGCTAAAATCATTAGTTTCATATGGTTATTTTTTATTTTAAATGAATATTTCTTCTAAAAAAATTACTTTCTGGTTATCCTTAGTAACAGAATCAAAACCAATATCACTGAAAAGATAAACCCCAATACCGCTATCAATGACATTTCTCCGATCCTCGGAGGAGCCTCTGACACAAAAACAATTGCCGTTGCAATCATGTTTGCCCCCAATATGAGCGCTAAAATCATATTAACCGCACTGGATTTGATGATCTGATTCGTTTTGTCGATATTTTTAATTTCACTGGAAATGCTAAACTTATTTTCATCCAGCTTTTGTAAAACAGAACGGAGTTCTCTGGGAATTTCATCAACATTATCCGTGAAATTCATCATTTTATCCATTCCGGTTTTAAGTATATTTTTCGGACTTATTTTTTTGGCAAATATCTTTTTGGTATAAGGATTAAGACTTTTAACAATGTCCAGATCAGGATTAATATTCCTTCCTACTCCCTCTATAAGGCTGATTCCTTTAAACAACAGATAAAAATAGTCCGGCATATGAAGGCGGTTATCTTTCAAAATGTCTTTCATTTTATTGATTACCGTCTGAACATTGATATCCTGTAAAGAAGAACTATGAACAAAATTCAGAATATCATTTACATCATTTTCAAATCTTCTTTCGTCCGGAATTTCATAACTGACAGACATCTTCTTCAGATACCTCACTATTTTGTGTGAGTTTTTCGCTACAAAACTTACAATAAGATCCTCAAGGATTTCTTTATCATTAGGCTGAATCTGCCCTACTGCTCCAAAGTCAATAAAAACGACTTTCCCATCTTTCTTTACCAGAATATTTCCGGCGTGCGGATCTGCATGAAAGAAACCATAGTCGAGGATCTGAGATACAAACAACCTTAATCCTACTTCAGAAACCTTTACAGGATCAATATTATGGGCTAAAAGTCCTGCTTTATCAGTGACCTTTATTCCATCAATAAATTCCATACAGAGAATGTTATTATTGGAAAATTCCTCATAAACTTTTGGAACGTAGGTCTCCTTATTATTTTTAAAGTTCCGCGTAAACTGTAAAATGTTATCTTTTTCATTGATCAGAGAAACTTCCTCAAGCAACGATTTCTCAAATGTGGATATAGCCTGTTTTAAGTTCAGTTTCTCTCCAATTTCAGAATAAGAAGAAACAAGCCTTTCCAGGTCTTTGATCAAAAGCAAATCATCCTCAATAACGGTCTGTACATCGGCTTTTTTTATCTTTAGGATTACACTGGTCCCATCTGCTAAAGTAGCCTTATACACCTGTGCAATTGATGCGGTTGCTAAGGGTTGGGAATGAATTTCCAGAAAATGATCCTTCACTGAAATATTGAATTCATTTTCCAGGATTTCAGTTACATTCATTTCTACAGTATCCACCTTATCCTGTAGTTTCTGTAATTCCTGAATCAGTTCCGGGGGAAGTAAATCTTCCCTGTTGCTAAATGTTTGTCCCAGTTTCACGAATGTTGGCCCCAACTCTTCCAAAACCAATCTGATCCTTTCGTAAACAGTTCCTTTTGAAATAATTTCATCAGAACGTTCAGAATCCTCCTCTTCCTGCTTATTCCCATTCATCCGGGCCAGCATATCTTTAAAACCATATTTGCTTAATACGGAAATCAGCCTGGCAGATCTTTTCAGTTTTCTCTGTTGCTTATCAAACATAATTGTGAATAATAAGTGCAAATTACTCCAAAAACCATTCCTAATACAATATCCAAAGAACTATAGAAGAAAAAAAATCCATCTTTATTGTTATTTGCAGGATTTTTTTATCTTTATAGGGTACAAAAATTATTACTAACCCGTAAAATATTACAAAATGAAAAATTTACCGATCAAAAAATTATCAAGAGAAGAATTAAGAACTGTTTCAGGAGCTGGAATTATCGTAGGATGCTCAAATCAATGTTGTCCTACAGACGGAAGACCTAGATGTCCAAAATTGATTTGCCCGGCTGTAGTTTGTCCACAACTTCAATAAGATAGAGGTAACAAAAATTATTTATAAAAAAACAGAATGCAAAAGCATTCTGTTTTTATTTGTTAACTATTTAAGATAAGTTTCATAGAGATCATTTCTCCTGTCTTTGAGAATCTGAACAGAACCATTATAGTGAAGGTCTTTTAAAAGATTTAGATCTACATCCACAATCAAGGTCATCTCCGTATTAGGGGTTGCTTCCCCTTTTACGGCATTAGATGGGAAAGCAAAATCAGAAGGGGTAAATACAGCTGCCTGGCCGAATTGAATATCCATATTATTCACCCCCGGTAAGTTCCCCACACAGCCAGCTATGGCAACATAACATTCATTTTCAATGGCTCTTGCTGCTGCACAATGGCGAACCCTCATATAAGCATTTTGAGTATCTGTAAGGTAAGGAACAAAAAGGACCTTCATTCCCTGGTCTGCCAGAATTCTAGGCAGTTCCGGAAACTCCACATCATAGCAAATTACAAGACCTATTTTTCCGCAATCGGTATCGAATACTTTAATTTCATTCCCACCTTTCATTCCGTAGTATTTTCTTTCATTAGGTGTAATATGAATTTTCCTGTATTCATCAATGCGTCCGTCACGGTGCAACAGGTAGCTGACGTTATAAAGGTCATTATTTTCAGGATCAAAAACCGGCATGCTTCCTGAAATAATATTCACATTATAACTGATAGCCAGTTCCGAGATTCTCTCTTTGATCTGGTCAGTTAATTTTGCCAACTCAATCATGCTATCTCTTTCCGATAGTTTGTTAAAGGGTGCCAGCAAAGGAGTATTGAATAGTTCCGGAAACAAAACGAAATCAGATTTATAATCTCCCATTACATTAACAAAAAACTCCACCTGCTCATAAAAGGCATCAATATTCTTAAAGTGCCTCATTTGCCATTGTACAAGGCCAAGCCGGATAATACTATCCTGCATCGTGTTTGGCTTTTTACTGTAATAGATATTATTCCATTGCAGCAAAACTGCATTTTCCTTTGAAGATTCATCTTCCGGAAGATATTTTTTTAAAACACGGATAGGTAAAAAGTTATTGGAAAGCTGAAAAGATAAAACAGGATCATAAATTTCCTTATCCCTCACTTTCCGTATATAATCTCTCGTCGATAATTCGTCACTGTATTTGTGGTAATTCGGAATTCTTCCACCCAACACAATCGATTTCAGATTCAATTGTTCGCATAATTCTTTTCTTGCATCATACAGTCTTCTTCCCAATCTCAGTTCACGGTATTCCGGATCTACAAAAACTTCGATCCCATACAGTACATTTCCTGTTGACGAATGGGTATTGAAAGTATAATTTCCGGTAATATCACTATAAGTATGATCGTCTCCGAATTCATCATAATTTACGATGATAGAAAGCGCCACAGCAGCTAATTTGCCATCTACTGTAATACAGATCTGTCCCTTTGGGAATATTTTCGTTAATTTTTCGATGCTTTTTTTAGACCATACATATTCTGACATCTGAGGGTAGGCACGCCTCATTGTTTCTACCAACTCATCATAATCCTGTACACTTAAGGTCCTTGTATCTACTTGCATTTTATATAAATTTTATTAAATTTAAGTAAAATAAATCAGATTATGTGCCAGATTTCCTTGTATCCGGGGCGAGTTCTTTAATCTATTGAATAATTATTAAACATCCTTTGTTTTTCTCCACATTAATTTCATCATTGATATTAAATGTCTTTGCTTCCTGAAAATCTTTAATTGCAGGAGTACTTATTTTCACATTCTTCGGGTCTATGCCTAAACCTTTCCAATCTATTTTCAGCTTCACTCGAATATCCTGAGGAGCCCAGCTTGCAAGGGAAACCATGATCTTTTTTTCCTGTTTATAAATTGTAGCCAGTACTGCTGGATTATCTGTTTTCACAGGATTGTCAGGAACCCAATAGCCAATCATCTTTGAGCCTTTAATTCCGAAATCATCCCAGGCTTTCCACAGATGAGTTGGATTACTTTTTGCCGACCATCCCAGACGACTTGTCATGCCATAAAGCATTCCCCGCCAAGGATTGCCATCATCCTGAAGCATTTCTCCCATTAGCCCGAAAGGAATACCACTCACCTCAGTTAATAAAAATTCAGGATTATTGTTGTTATAATCAAAATATTCCCCAAACCATAAACGGTTGATATAAGGAAAATGCTCAAGATAAAGATTGGCACTGTTATTAAAACCATCCTTATCATTATACTGATTTGCAGAATGCAGATCAATGATACCGGGATGTCCATTCTGGGTCATTACTCTTTTAATCCTCTTCATGGTTACCCTGTCAAATGCTACATCGTCGAGATAAATTCCGTCAATCCCTAAATTATTGACCAGCCAATTCATCCCTTCCACATAATAATTATGCCAACGGTTCATCCCACTATTAATAATTGCAGCATCTTTAAATTCCGGCACATACCAGGCTGCGATATAGTGATCATGAAGATGCTCCTGCAGCCATGAATAGCCTCCACCCTTTCCTGCGGAAAAAACTTCCTGACCCAAACTTTTCACGGGGTACAGCTCATACATCCGGTTAGAAACCTCCCTGATCGTATTGTAAATTTTCACCTTTAAACCTTTCTCGTGCGCTTTCATAATGTAGTCCTTCATCTCTTTCGTCGCTACAAACGGATAATTGATATAAGGATTGATCTCATTTCCGTGATGAATGTTGATTACATTAGCTCCACTGGCTTTTATTGTATCAACCGGCTTATAAGCATGATAAAAACGGTTATTCCATTGTTCCTCTGTATTGATCGGATGGAACGGAGTAATCAACAGATGAAAGTTATAATATAGTTCATCTCCTTTTTTCATGCTGCGGACCCCACTGAAATTATTGACAACAATTTTTCCTCCGGCTTCTTTTATCGTGATCCCTCCTTTATTTTCATTACCCCATGAAGATGGCAGAATCAATGGTTTTTGAAGGTAAAAATTGGTATTAAGCGGACGTGAATAATTCTGGTCCCTTAAAGAAAATTGTATTCCGGCATTTACGTTGCCCAACCATGCTCCATCCTGGTTTTTTTTGGCAACATCCCATTTCCAGTTAAAATGATCAGGTCTGTAACCTCCTTTCTGCCCTAATCCCATCATATAGGTTGCTTTATCTTTCTCAAAAGGAATCTGCAAGGCAATATCTTCAATCTGCATATCTTTTAATGCAGTAATCTTCACACTGTATTCCATAAATCCGTCAAATTCTATGGAACCTTCTACCTTCATTTGTAAGTTCCCTGAAGTATTTGTGCTTATCCAGGATATTTTACCTTCTTCTTTTCCTATAAACTTAATTCCTGAATTTTTGAAGTTCTCAGGTTTTGCCCCGGGTCCTTTTACTACAAAATGTATAGGTTCACTTAGTATTGAATTGGCCTTTTCTCCGATTGATGTCATTTCCGGAGTAAAAAAAGTCTGAATCTGCTTAGGAAATCCTGAAGCATCTAATTGTACCTTCCTTCCCAGTAAGGAAATTTCCTGTCCTTTGAGCTGTAATGGTGTATAGGGTTTGATTACGGTATTAGCCTGCGCCAAGGTAGAATTAAGCCATGGCAACCTGGTCATTTTCCAGGGTTCATCAAAACCTTTATTAACAGGTTTTTCCCCACTTATGTTTAATACAATTTTCACTGTTTGTACAGCAGCATTTTCTGGACGAATGGTAATTGTCCCTTCATAAATTCCCGGAGAAGTATTTTCAGGGATATCAAAGCCACACCAGAAAGCCTGTAAATCATCTTTTTTTACATTTGCGTTTAACTCCAGCTTTTCTCCTTTATAATCTGTACCATTTGTATTAATACAATTAAAATATCGGGAATCTATTGTCGCTCCTGAAGTACTTTTTAATGAAGAAGCTGTTATTTTTACTTTTTCAAGATTAATTTTTACTGGTAAAACCCCGATCTGAAAAGCATAAAATAGGCCTCTTTCAGTATTTCCATGAAGAACAGATGAGTCCTTTTTATCATCCACCCAACGTTGAGGGATTATATTCATTTTAACAGGGTTTTCTCTAGTCTCAGGGAATACAAAATAAGACTGACCTTCATGTTTTTTCATGTATTCTGCAATCTCTTTTTTAGTAGCAATTACTTCCATCGGATCATTGGAGTTGAACTTATCCACCGACTCTATTCTTATCACACGGGCCAATGGTACGGCTCCAACATCTTTAGCAGTCGCTGTATTGGTCCTCTTAAGGTAAGTCGCTTTGGGGTAATTCGTTCTTTCATCCAACTTATAGGGAAGAAAATAGACATAGTAAATTCCCTTTCCTGAAACCGGATTAAAAACAAATGAACCTTCTTCTTCATTCATATTCAGGTACGCATCCGGCTCATACTGTTTTTGAGTAAGGCTGTCTATAATTATCATCTTCTGATCAGCTTTTACATTAATATTTCGCCAGGGAATGACGGCCTTTGCCTGCTTTGAAGATTCATTCCACCGCAATACTGCCCGTTGATTACCCAATTCATCGGCATTCCATTTCTGGATTTGAGGAGGATAGACATGTTGTGCATTACTAAAATTTGGAATAAGGCTTCCTGTCAGAATCAGTGGGAAAATTTTTTTTAAAAGCATATTAAATGAGATAAAGTGGTCAATGATTTACTATTTTTCAAATTTAAGATAAATCACAATACATAGAAAATATTAAACAACTCTTAACACATTACAGGTAAATAAAGAAAGAATATCTCCTCAGAAATAAAAAAAACCTCCCATAAGGGAGGTTCAAAAACACAAATGATGAAAAAAAAATTATTATATCTATTAGAATATAAATCATGTAATTCTTATACAAATGTACGGCCTAAAAATAAAATAAATCATGAGCTTAATCATAAAATACAAATCCTACTAAAAAAGTAGGATTCTGCATTTTTATGTTTATAAGTAAGATTATTCCCACTCAATAGTTGCAGGTGGTTTACTTGAAATATCATAAGCTACCCTGTTAATTCCTCTTACTTCATTAATGATCCTGCTGGAAACAGTATCTAAAAATTCATAAGGAAGTCTGCTCCAGGTTGCCGTCATAAAGTCGATTGTATTGGCAGAACGAACTACCGCAGTGTATTCATAGGTTCTTTCGTCTCCCATTACTCCAACAGACTTAACCGGAAGCAATACTACAAAAGCCTGAGAAACTTTTTCATAAAGATCATTTTTGTATAATTCTTCAATAAATATGTCATCAGCTTCCTGAAGAATTCTTACTTTTTCTGCATCTACAGCTCCTAAAATTCTGATCCCTAAACCAGGACCCGGGAAAGGGTGTCTGTATACCAAATGATGAGGAATTCCCAACTCTTCCCCTACTTTCCTTACTTCGTCTTTGAAAAGCTCTCTAAGAGGCTCTAATAGCTCAAATTCCATTTCCTCAGGAAGCCCTCCTACATTGTGGTGAGATTTGATCACTGCTGATGGTCCGTTTACAGACTGACTTTCGATTACATCAGGATAAATTGTTCCTTGTGCTAAAAACTTAGCCCCTTCAATTTTATGAGATTCTTCATCAAAAACATGGATAAATTCGTTTCCAATGATCTTTCTTTTTTGTTCAGGATCATCTACTCCAGCCAATTTTGATAAAAATCTTTCTGAAGCATCAACCAATTTAATGTTCATATGGAAGTGCTCTCCATAATTCTCCATCACTTTTACATCTTCATTTTTTCTCAAAAGACCAGTATCCACAAAGATACAAGTCAGCTGATCGCCAATTGCCTTATGAATCAAAACTGCAGCAACAGAAGAGTCAACACCTCCTGAAAGCCCAAGGATTACTTTATTATCTCCTACTTTTTCTTTGATATCAGCAACTGTTCTTTCAATATAATTGGTAAGCTTCCAATTTTTCTCAGCATTACAGATCGAGAAAACAAAGTTTTCAAGCATTTTACCACCTTCTTCTGTATGAGAAACTTCTGGGTGGAACTGAACGCAATAGATTTTTCTTTCAGAATTTGAAATAGCAGCGATAACTCCCGATTTTGCATTTAATTCAAAACCTGCCGGCAAATCACCTACTTCATCAAAGTGGCTCATCCAAACCACAGAATTCTGACTTACCCCTTCTAATAGAGCATTTTCTTTAATAATATCAAGGTGAGCCTTTCCGTACTCCCCTTTTTCTCCTTTATTTACTTTTCCTCCTAAAACATGTGCCGTAAGCTGCATTCCGTAGCAAATACCCAGTACAGGAATTCCCTGTTCGTATAATGCTTTCTCAACCAGGTGAGCATTTTCAGCATTTACAGAACTTGGCCCTCCAGAAAGGATAATTCCTTTAGGCTGGCGTTCAAGAATTTCTTGTAATGGTGTATTGTAAGGTAAGATTTCCGAATATACTCCCATTTCACGGATTCTTCTTCCGATAAGCTGGTTGTACTGAGATCCGAAATCTAATATGATAATACCGTTGTTCATTTTATAATTGATTTGTTTGAAAGATATCAGATTTCAGACATCAGATTTCAGATTTTAGTCTGAAGTCTTGAATCTAGCATCTGACTTCTTATTTCTAATATTAACTGTTTTACAAAAAAAGACTTGGAAACGTTCCAAATCTTTTTTTATGATTTTTATTAAAACTTTCCGATGTCTTCTCTGTAGAAACTGTAATCGAAGTGAACCGGAAGTGCATCTTCGTATACTTTCTTGCGAGCTTCTTCATAAGTAGCACCCGTTGCAACCAGGTTAAGAACTCTACCCCCGTTGGAAACCACTTTGTCTCCTTTTCGGATCGCTCCGGCGTGTAGCAACTGACTGTGTTTTACTTTATCTTCTCCTTTGATCTCGAAGCCTATTTCTATATTTCTCGGGTAACCTCCTGAACACATTACCAGACATACGGCTTTCTCGTCTTTAAACTTAAGCTCGATGTCTTTTCCGCTCATACAGTCATTGATTACATCCAAAAGATTGTTTTCCATAAGAGCCATCAATACCTGAGTTTCAGGATCTCCGAATCTCATGTTGTACTCAAGCAGGTAAGTCCCGTTTTTAGTAACCATTAATCCGAAGAAGATAATCCCTTTAAAGCTGAATCCTTCTTCTTTAAGACCGCGAACAGTAGGCTCCAAAATATTTTTTTCAAAATCAGCCTGATGTTCAGCAGTAAATTCTGGGCTTGGTGCCACAGATCCCATACCTCCTGTATTAGGTCCTGTATCTCCGTTTCCGGCTTTTTTATAATCTTTAGCAGCAATACAAGGGAATAGTTTTTCTCCGTTTGAGAAAGCAATGATTGAAGCTTCAAAACCCTGTAAAAATTCTTCGATAACCAAACGGATACCTGCATCTCCATAAATTCTGCGAATCATGAAATCGTGGATTGTAGCTTCAGCTTCTTCCAGGGTATCACAAATTACAACACCTTTTCCGCCTGCTAAACCACTTGCTTTGATCACTAAAGGGTATTCCTGAGTCTGAACGTATTCTTTAGCTTCGTTATATGAATCAAATACTACAGCTTTTGCTGTTTTAATATCATAGGTCTGCATAAATTTCTTAGAGAAAGCCTTGCTTCCTTCAAGACTTGCCACTTTCTGGTTCGGACCAAAAACTTTAAGATCATGTTTCTTAAACTCATCTTTCAAACCAGCTACAAGTGGAGCTTCAGGACCTACAATCGTTAGATCCACCTTTTCCTTGATAGCAAAGTCTCTAAGTTCTTTAATTTCTGATAAATGAACATTTTTCCCTATTACATCCGTACTTGCATTTCCATTAGCAAAAAACATTTTAGTAACTCTGGAGTCTTTATGAAGTTTCGCTGCCAATGCAGACTCTCTTCCACCTTCACCTATGATTAAGATTCTCATACTTTATTTAATTATCTAGTCTATATTATACAAATATATAATTTTGAAAGCGATAAATGCCACCTCAAAACTACTTTTTAATTCTAATTTAATTAATGTAAAAAATGTCTAACTCCTGTAAACATCATCGGAATTCCGTGCTCATTTGCAGCTTCGATGCTTTCCTGATCTTTTACACTTCCTCCCGGCTGGATGATCGCTTTGATACCTTCCTTAGCGCAGAAATCTACAACATCACGGAAAGGGAAAAAAGCGTCTGAAGCTAATACAAGATTTCCGGAGAATTTCTCTTTAGCTCTTTCGATTGCCTGCTGAGTTGCCCAGATCCTGTTAACCTGACCTCCTCCGATTCCAAAAGCCTGAATACCGTTAGAAACTACTATCGCATTAGATTTTACATATTTTACAACCCTTTGAGAGAAAAGCAATGCTTTTTTCTGCTCTTCAGTAGGCTGTACATCGGTAACTACTTTAATATCTTCAGAGAAATAAGTATCGTTATCCTGAACCAGCATTCCTCCATCAATTTTCACCCATGTCTGCTTATCGGAAACCGGATTTACGATCTTTATAATTCTTAGGTTTTTCTTTTTTCTTAAAATTTCAAGAGCCTCCTCATCAAAATCAGGAGCCATAACAATTTCAAGGAAAGTTTTGTTTAATTCTTCAGCAGTAGCCGCATCGATCTTATAGTTCATTGCAACAATTCCGCCAAAAATTGAAATAGGATCACATTCAAAAGTTTTTTGATACGTTTCCAATGCTGAAGTCCCGATCGCCACGCCACAAGGTGTAGAGTGTTTCACTGCACAACAAGCCATCTCTTCTTTAAATTCAGTAACCACTTTCCAGCAAAGATCCATATCGCGAAGATTGTTGAAGGAAAGTTCTTTTCCTCCAAGTTGTTCGAAATCTTTCATCGCTCCGTTTTCGAAAGTGGAAACATAATAAGCAGCAGTCTGATGAGGGTTTTCACCGTATCTCAGATCAGCAGCTTTTTTATAAGATGCACTTAAATAAGTAGGATATTCCTCTTCTAAAAGCATTCTTGAAATAGCAGCATCGTAAGCAGAAGTAAGATTGAACACTTTACCGGCCAACTTTTTACGGGTTTCGATATACGTGTCTCCATTCTGTTCCATTTCAATTTTTACGGTTGTATAATCTTCAACATCAGTAATTACAGTAACAGAGTCAAAATTTTTGGCTGCTGAACGAAGCATTGAAGGACCACCGATATCGATAAATTCTACCTTTTCATGTAGAGAAATATCTTTGTTTACGTTTTCAAAGAAAGGATAAAGGTTTACAATAACCATATCGATCAAACCAATTCCGTGTTCCTGAACCGTCTTCATGTGTTCCTCATTGGAACGGACAGCAAGGAGCCCGCCATGAACTTTTGGATGCAGGGTTTTTACTCTGCCATCCAGCATCTCAGGGAAATTGGTCACCTCATCAATCTGAACCGGATTCAGACCGGCTTCCTTCAAATGTTTGAAGGTACCTCCGGTAGAAATCAATTCGTAGTTTTGAGCTTCCAAAAACTGAGCAAATTCTATTAATCCACTTTTGTCAGAAACACTGATTAAAACTCTCTTTTTACTCATCTTACTTTCAATTTTTTACTTTTCACAGCTATCTCAAACTGTATTCCCGGTCTTTCACCTCCGGATTTACTTTTATTTTACTTAGATTTTTTTTAATTGTAACAATGTCCCTTTCCAGCAATGTAATCTTATCAAACAGGTATATTGTATTAATTCCCTAATACTTTATTGATCGCTATCGGAAAAATTTCGTACTCAATCTTGTGTACTTTTCCAGCCAATGTTTCCGGAGTATCATTTTCTGTAACGTCAAATGCTTTCTGAAGGATAGCCTGGCCTTCGTCAATTCCCGGAGTTACAAAATGAACTGTTGCCCCGCTTTCTTTTTCTTTAGCTTCAATAACGGCATTATGAACATTCATTCCCCACATTCCTTTTCCACCAAATTTGGGGAGCAAAGCAGGATGAATATTAATTATTTTACCATTCCAGTTTTCGCAGAATTCAGGTTTCAGAATAGATAAGAACCCTGCCAATACAATTAAATCAGTATTTTCAGGAATTACTTTGCTCAATTCACTGCTGAAATTTTTCCCTCTTGGAATGAGTATATTTTCTATATGATGATTTTTTGCTCTTTCCAGCCCGTAGCATTCTCTGTCTGCAACAACTAAAGACACTCTTGCATTTTGGATTTCTCCACTTTCAATGGTATCTAAGATTCTCTGAAGATTGGTCCCGGAACCAGAAACGAGTACAACGATGTTTTTCATTAATTTAGATACTAGATGTCGGATATCAGATTTCAGACTATTTCGTCTTGTATCTGATATCTGACATGTGAAGTCTTTTAAAATGTTAATTTTATTTTCTCACTTCCTTCCGTGATTTCTCCGATTTCGTAAGCATCATCCAGCAGGTGTAAAACTTTCTCGGCATGTTCAGCATCTACAACAACGATCATCCCCACTCCCATATTGAAAGTTCCGAACATTTCTTCGCGAGCTACCCCACCTCTTTTTTCAAGTTCAAGCATTATGCTTGGGATCTGTATTTTTGAAGCATCGATAGAAGCACACAAACCTTCAGGAATAATTCTTGGGATATTTTCATACAACCCACCTCCCGTGATGTGAGCGATTCCTGCAACTTTTACTTCTCCGATTACTTTATGAATATCTTTATAGTACAATCTTGTAGGAACCAATAAAGTTTCATACAAAGGTTTTCCTTCAAATTCTTCTTCAAAATTCGGGAATACTTTTCTTACCAGTGAAAATCCATTGGAATGGAATCCTGAACTTGGTAATGCAATGATCTTATTTCCCGGTTTTATTTTAGAGCCATCAATAATCTGATCTTTTTCAACAATTCCTACACAGAATCCTGCAACATCATAGTCCCCAGGCTGATACATCCCCGGCATTTCAGCGGTCTCACCGCCTATCAATGCACAGTTGTTATCTTTACAGGCTTCTACCATTCCTAAAACAATTTCTGCTGCAATTTCAGAGTCTAATTTTCCACAAGCCAGATAATCCAGGAAGAACAATGGCTTGGCACCGTGACATAAAATATCATTGGCACACATTGCGAAGCAATCTACACCGATAGAATCATATTTTTTAGAATCTAAAGCTACTTTAAGCTTAGTTCCTACTCCATCCGTACCGGAAACGAGTACCGGATTTTTATATCCACCGATTTCATAGAAAGCCCCAAAACTTCCCAAATGGTTCAGTACATTGGAATTGTGGGTCTCACCAACCGCCTTTTTGATCTTATCAACGGTTTTGTATCCTTCTTCTTTGTCTACTCCTGCAGATTTGTAAGTATTGCTCATGTTATTATTTAGATTTTAGATGCCAGATTTCAGATTGCAGACTATTGAAAATCTAATATCTTACATCTGAAGTATATCCTACCTTTTTATATTATAATTTTATTTAAAATTTAGAAAATAAAAAAGCCGACAATCTTAGTAGATTATCGGCCAGTATTTTATCTGAGAATTTTAGAGCCCACAGTTTTCCCTTTTATGGAAAAACATTCTTTGAAAGTGGACTGAATTTTCATCTCTTTTTCTTTTTGCAAAAATAGTAATTTTAAATTAAAATTCAAATTCTATTTTTCAAGGATTGTTTCAATGGCAGAAATCTTAATAATTTTCTCTCTCAACTCATTATCTTTTTCTTCATTAGAGATCTTTTCAGCTGTTTTATCAAAATTATCGTTGAAGAAAGGAAGAGAGAATGTTTCTACAATATTTCCTCCGTGGAAAGGGAAACGTTTTGTTGCGGCTTCCAAAACCCCGGCTCCACCTCTCCCTCCCGGTGATGTAGACATTAAAAGCATTGGTACTTCATTCCATACTGTTCTGTCCTTGATTCTTGAAACCCAATCAAATACATTTTTAAAAGCTGTTGAATATGTTCCGTTATGTTCAGGTAAAGAAACCAAGAGTACATTAGCGCCATCAATTTTTGCTGCAAAATCTTTTGCTTCCTGAGGTACTCCTCCTGCCAATTCTCTCTCATGCTTATAAATAGGCATTTCGAAAGGGTTAAGGTCTACTACTTCTACTTCTGCTTTTCCCGCAAACAAAGAAGCTGCGTAGGATACCAAATGCTTATTCATTGATGCTTCGGAATTACTTCCTGCTATTGCTAAAACTTTCATTCTGTTTAATTTTTTTAATGTCTACAAATTTAATTTTTATTTTAGATAAGATGGTAATTCCATTGGCACTTCCATCAATAATATTTCCGTGTCCTCGATTGCTTCAATATTAAAGCTTTGGGTATCCCAGATTCCTAATCCGTCTCTTTCATTTAAGATTCTGTCGCCTACTTTTGCACTTCCTTTTAGTACAAATGCATACACCCCGTTTCCTTTTTTGTTAAACACGTAGTTTTTACCATTCCCTTTTGTAAAGTTAGCCAGGTTAAACCATGCATCCTGATGAATCCACACTCCATCATCATTTTTGTTGGGTGAAAGAATCTGCTGGAAACCATTAATTCTCTCTCCTTCTTTGATGCTTTTCTGATCATATCGGGGCTCTACATTCAGCTCTCTTGGAAACACCCAGATCTGAAGAAATTTCACCTCCTCATCCTTGTTTTTATTGTATTCGCTATGCTGAACACCTGTTCCGGCACTCATTACCTGAATCTCTCCTTTTTTGATAACCGCCGTTGTACCCATTGAATCTTTATGCTCCAGATCTCCTTCTAATGGAATAGAAATGATTTCCATATCTCTGTGAGGATGTGTTCCGAATCCCATTCCCTGAGAGACGGTATCGTCATTCAACACTCTTAAAACTCCGAAGTTTGTTCTTTCAGGATTTTGATAGTTTGCAAAACTGAAAGTATGGTAGCTGTTTAACCAACCATGATTAGCATGGCCTCTTGAATCTGATTTATGATATACTGTTTTCATATTGTAATTAATTATGGTACAAATGTACGGAGCGTAGACGGAGTGGATATTGATGTAGGGTAAGAAAGGAAAAAAAGGAGAAATCGTTGAAAGGTGAAAAGGCAAAATCGCTGAATTGCGGAACTGCAAAATCGCCATCTTTGTCGATGAACAACTTTCACCCTTTGATAAAAACTTTTTTCAACAAACATTCCTAGCGATTAAACGATTTAACTGTTCTGACTTTTCGCCTTTCGGCATTTTTGCCATTTTGCTTTTCATCTATTCAGCCACATCGTCATTCTTCGCCTCTTCTTCAATTGTTGTCCCAAAGATATGCTGACGGTGATTTTTACCCCAATTTCCCAATGATTCTACCACAGGGTGAAGTGTTTTTGTATATTCCGTCGGTAAGTATTCAATAGAAACAGGATATGTATCCTTCACAACCCTTTCAAGCAAACCATTTTGTTCTAATTCCTTTAATTCTTTGGCTAAAACTTTCGAAGTAAGCTTGGGAATGCTACGTTCAATCTCTGTGAAACGCTTATTTCCGGCATTCAAAGAAATGATGATCTGTAATTTCCATTTCCCATTAATGACATCCAATGTATCCTGAACAGGTTTAAGAGCCTTTGTACAATCTTTATGATTATGTTGTTTTTCCATTATTCCACTTTCCTTTAGGTAACCACTATACTTTTGAAAGTAAATTTACAATAATTTTGACATTAATAAAAACAAAAAAAATTTAAACAAAATGGCTAACATTTTAAATATCAAAACAAGTATTGTAGGAGAAAATTCTATAAGCAATCATTTATCTCAGACTGTTATCAATCAATTGCTGGATAAAAATCCCGGGAGCACGGTTGTTGTCCGTGATCTGGGTTTAAATCCTATCCCCCATCTGGAGATTCATCATTTTAGTGCTTCAAGAATTCCGGATGAGGAAAAGAATGATGAACAGAAAGAAGCTTCAAAATATTCTAACGAAGCATTAAAAGAAGTTCAGGATTCAGATATTATTGTTATAGGAGTTCCTTTTTATAATTTCAGTTTTCCGTCAACTTTAAAATCCTGGATCGATAGCATATCTGTTGCAGGGAAAACATTTTCTTATATTGACGGGGTTCCAAAAGGTCTTCTGCAAAATAAAAAAATATACCTGAATTTCGCATCTGGAGGTGTGTATGAAAATGGACTTATTGAAAATATGGAAACCTACTTAAAAACCTTATTCGGTTTCATCGGTATTACGGATATCAAAGTTTTCAAATCTCAGGGAACCATGGTTCCACAGTTGAAAGAAACAAATTTATCAAAAGTAATTGCTGAGATTGAAGAACTGGTATAATTCAATTGAGCTAATAAAAATGTAAGTTTTGGCTAAGCCGTTTTTATACTCTTATTGTTGAGGTGGGTTTAAACCCACCTTTTTCATTACAGGAGGATTAGTATATTTTTGGTAAAAAGATTAAAAAGCCTCCTTAATTTTGGAATTTCGTTTAAGATAGAAAAGTAAAGCGAAAATAATCAGCATAAGCGCAATCAGAGATTCTAAAATTGCAGAAGTATAATTGGAAAAACTGCCCAAAACATTCGTTACAACCCCTGTCCCTATTTGATTGGCCGCCATCAAAAAGCCAGATACCAAAACCGAAAACATCGGAAACTCTACTGTTCCCCAACCTATAGATCCGGGAAAGATACTTCCCATAAAAAAACCAATGAAAAACATCAGCAATAAAAGGATATTTATATCAGGATCAACTACCATCAGGGTTAGAAATCCGGCAACAAACAATGGTGATATCAGAAAGACATATGATACATTAAATTTCTTTGAGAAAATCCCAAACAGCAGGCGGTTTATAGCAATACCACCCCAAAATAAAGAAAGCCCAAGACTGGCTTTACTGTTATCCAATCCTTGATTTTTGAGTATTATCCCTCCAAAGCTCCCAAATGTTCCTTCAATACAGCCGTATAAAATAATGGTGATAAAAAAGATCCATAATTTTCCAGGGATTTTAAAATGATCAGGAAGCTGGAACAATCTTCCTTTTTGTATTTTTAAAAATAAAAACATAACAAAGGCAACGGATACCATTATAAATATACTTCCGGGAACATATTTCCAGTTTTTCACATCACCTATCAGATTCATCATTAAAGGAGAAGTAGATGTCCCCAACCCTACCAGAAACTGTAAAATTAAAATTGCAGAAGACCTGTTATCATCAAACAGGCTTGCAGCCAATGGATTCAAAGTGGTAATAGAAAGTCCGAATCCGACTCCCATAAAGGCTACTAAAACCATCAATACCGGAAACAGCAGAGTTTTATTCGCCATAAAATAATGGAGCATCCACAAACAACCTGTAGATATAATCATCAGCAAAAGCCCACAAACCAGAACCGGCTTAGGTCCTGTTTTATTAATCAGGAACGGTGCTCCGAAGCAGGCAACTATAATACATATAACCTGAGGGATAAAAAGATTTCCAAATTGTGATGAAGTAAGTGTAAATAATGAAGGGTCTGTAAAAACAGTTCCCAATGCTGGAAACACCACAAAATTAACTCCCGTTAAAAATGCTAAAATATAAACGACAATGATGGTGACTGTTTTAGAATTCATTACATTAATTTAGCCTTTATATGATCCCCAACACGTAAAGCCATAGCTATAATGGTAAGCGCTGGATTTACAGCACCACTGGAAACAAAAAATCCTCCGTCTATGATATACAGATTTTCTAAATCGTGAGCTTTGCAGTAGATATCTACAACCGACGTCCTGGGATCGGTTCCCATTTTTGTCGTTCCGTTCTGATGAGCCGGAGAAGCAATGTCCATCCCTTTACTAAAATAGAAACCTTTGAATAAAAAGCTGTCAAATTTACCTGATGCTTTTAAAGCTTTGATCAGCTCAGCCTTTAAAAATTCGTGCCCCTTTTGATTGTTTTCAGAATAGGCAATCCTGATTTGTCCGTTTTCTACAGTAACCCTATTTTCAGGATCCGGCAAATCTTCTGAAGTCAGCCAAAAATCTACGGCGTGTCTGGCCATCAATTCAAACGTAAAACCGGGAGCTGCAACAGGACTATCTGCTCTGATCTGATACTCATCTGATTTTCCCAACATCTGAATATGCCCAAGAGGAAACTCATATCCACGGTTAGCATGGTAGAAGTCATTCACACCGAATGTTTTACCGAATTTTGTGGGATTATGTTCTGTGTACAACGCAACAAGAGCTGTATTCTGGTGGAACATATAGTTTCTTCCGACCTGATCCGAAGTATTGGCGAGCCCTGTAGGAAATCGTTCATTTTTACTTTCAAGCAATATAGCCGCAGAATTGATAGCTCCTGCTGAAAGAATAACAAGATCTGATGTAAGGATTTTTATCTGTCCATTTTGTTCTATAACAACTTCTGAAATCCTGGTTCCGGTATTATTGGTATTCAATCTAATGACTTTTGTATTCGTCATCAATTCCACGTTGGGATACTCAAGCGCTTTTGACAATGAACATAAGTGCGCATCTCCTTTTCTTTCGGCGGCATCAGGAAAACCATCAAAACGGTCCAGCACATAAGGCGCATTAGCTGTTTTATGAGGTTCAAAGTTAACCCCTATGGGTAATTCAAAAGGATGCAGTCCATAATCGGTGAGTTCATCAACAATTTCCTGTATCCTTGGCTCATGGGGCAAAGGCGGGTATGGATAAGGTTCTGCATCATAAGGTTCAGTAGGATCAGATCCTCTTTTACCATGAACATGGAAAAGCTTTTCAGCTTCCAGATAGTAATCCTTTAAATCTTCATATTGAATAGGCCAAGCTGGTGAAGTTCCGCCATAATGTTTTATTTCTTTAAAATCTTCCTCCCTTAAACGAAATAAAGCAGCTCCATAAAATTTGGTATTTCCACCTACATTATAATGCATACCGGGACGAAATGGCTTCCCATGTTTATCCAGCCATAAATCGGTTGTTGTATATCTGTTCTTTTCAAAAACCTCTATGGAATCCCAATTCTCTTTTTCAACGGGCACATAATCTCCTCTTTCAATAACCACAATTTTTTTGCCGCTATCGGCCAATCGGTAAGCCATTGTTGCACCTCCGGCTCCACTTCCTATAATGATGATATCGTACATTATTACTATTTAATCAATCTAAATTAAAAATTTAAAGCCATGACTAGCTTAATAAAAGATTAAATTCCGATTGATTGTATAAATAAAGAACGATGACTCTTTCTGAATATGGATATATTAAATAATCTCATCAATTTTATGGAACAGTTGCAAACTTCATTTTATGATGGATAAATCTGTAATTTAAACTATGTTTTGGCTAAAGCCATTTGTATAAATTAGAAAAGCGGGCTAAAGCCCGCTTCTGTTGATATATTTTTCGACATAATTGTATTTCTGCCTTCTAACTTCTAATATCTGATATATTATTTATTGATATAAAATTAAAAATGGACCTGTTGAATTTCTTCTTCAATTTCTTTAGGTGTTTCATCTTCTGATTTAATAAAAATCATCGTAAGGACGGCTCCAAGCAACATACAAACACCTCCTACAACAACATACCCAATTGCATAATTCCCAAAGAATCCGCTTACAATAGGCCCACCAAAAAGACCGTTGATAATCTGAGGAATTACTATAAAGAAATTAAAGATTCCCATGTATACTCCCATTTTCTTTTGAGGAATAGCATCAATCAGCATCGCATAAGGCATTGCTAAAATACTTGCCCAGGCAAAGCCTAATCCTATCATTGAGATTTTCAGATAACTTACATCTTTGATAAAGTACATAGAAATCAGTCCTATCCCTCCACAAAAAAGAGCTAATGCATGAGTTTGTTTTTTTCCGATTAATTTGGCGATTGGGGTGAGCAGAAACGCAAACGGAATTGCCCACAAGTTATAATATCCAAACAATTTTCCTGTAAGATCGCCAGCCCTATTGAATTCAGCTGAATGAGTGTCCTGCGGGGACAGTCCGAAATGATGTGTTGCCAAAGCACTTGTGGTAAATACCCACATCGTAAAAAGAGCAAACCATGAAAAAAACTGAACTGCACCTAATTTCTTCATAAGCAAAGGTATTTTAGCAAAATCTTTGAAAATATCAGTAAATTTAGATGGTTCTTGAACCATTTCTTTTCCATTTTCAAATTCTGCAAACTCCTCTGGGGAATATTCCTTTGTACTCACTATGGTATACAGTATGCTTGCCAGTAAAACCCCTGCTCCGATATAAAAGGCATAAATTACATTATCCGCTACAAAACCAGGCTGAGCAACGTTGGAAATTCCAAGTTGAGTTAGCCAATCCGGTAAATAGGACCCGATAACCGCTCCGATTCCTATCAGTATTGTCTGAACAGAAAATCCGATTGTTCCCTGATGTTTTGGAAGCATATCCCCTACCAACGCACGGAACGGTTCCATTGCAACATTGATGGATGCATCCATCATGGCCAAAAATATAACAGCTAATAATAAGACATTTGCTGCCATCATATGGGTTGCGGAAGCAGCATTGGGAAGTAGTACCAGGCCTATTGCGCACAAAATGGCTCCTATTAAGAAGTAAGGCTTTCTTCTTCCCAATGGGCTCCAGGTATTATCCCCCATGTGACCGATAATAGGCTGAACAATCAATCCGGTAACGGGAGCGACCAACCAAAACCAGGAAAGCTCGTGAACATCTGCTCCAAAGTTGGCAAGAATCCGGCTGGCATTTCCGTTTTGTAAACCAAAAGCCATCTGAATCCCTAAAAATCCCATACTCATATTGATGATCTGAGCCATGGAAAGATTCGGTTTTACTTTTTTAGCCATTGTCTGTTATTTGGTTTTCAATTGCTGCAAAAGCACATCCTCAATCGGTGCCTTTTCGGCCACCACTTTATCTATTACATCATTTGGAACCGTTACGGAAAGGACATATTGTTTTACTTTCCAGCTTCCGTTTATTTTTTCCACTACACCGGAACCACGGCAGATTTTCATCTGGGTATCCAGTAATTCATCGAACCAGGCTAGTTTACCGTCTTTACTGAAATACACATTTCTTTTCAAAGCAGTAAAATTCCAGGTCTTCTTTTTATCAAAATACGGCTTAGCCCAAATCATAAAAGCTTTCTTATCCCAAACTTCTGTAGCATCAGTCCCGATGAATGTAGACTCATCAGCAAAATAATTAAAATATGCAGTATAATCTGCTTTGGCAGCAGCAACATTGAACCCGTCGAGCATGGTTACGATCTCAGCTTTATCTTTCTCGAATTTAGACTGCGCTGAAGAATAGTTAATAGTAAACACCAGGAGTACCAGCGTATAAATGATTGTTATTTTTTTCATATTCTAATTTAATATATTTGATTTCATTATTTTTGCAATTCAATCACCAGCGATGTTTTTGCAGGTATGGTGATGGTGTTCTGTAATGAAAATTCCTTCCCTGAAATGATATCTTTTCCCTTTTTAATGGTGCCTATAGATTCAGCAAATCGTTTTAAATCCAAAACCTGCTCTTTTTTATTATTATTTAAAACAACCATAACACTGTCTTTTTCATTATACCTGAAATATACGAAAACATTGTCTTGGGGAATATAATTTTTGGTTTTTCCCGTATGAATAACCTCTTTCCCTTTTCTCCAGTTCAGAAGTTTTTGGGTAAAAGTGTAGAATTCCTTTTGCTTTTTCGTTTGAATTGAAGGATTAAAAGCATTTTGACTGTCTGATTTCCATCCTCCCGGAAAGTCTCTGCGAATATCGGCATCTCCTCCTTTCTTTTTATCCCCCCTCATTCCTATTTCAGAACCATAATATATTTGCGGAATTCCCCGGACAGTTGAAATTACTGTTAAAGCCATTTTGTATGCATCCGGGTCAGCATTAAAAATTTCATTCCATCTCTCGGTATCATGATTTTCGAAAAAGACCATCACATTATCAATATCAGGATACAGGAAATCACTGGTAAATACGTTATACAATTTAATCAGCCCGCTATCCCAACCATTTTTTTCAGTAAATGCTTTAGATAGATCACCATACAGCATAAAATCCATTACAGAAGGTAAATTGGAATTATAGTGAGCAGCTTCTCCTGTTTTTGAATCTTTCTGCCAGGCCGAAATCTGACCGGCTGTATATAACCACGTTTCACCAACAATATTAAATTTCGGATATTCATCAGTAATGGCTTTTGCCCATTTTGCCATCGCTTCTTTATCGTTATAAGGATAGGTATCCACACGAAAACCTCCCAGCTCAGCATATTCAATCCACCAGATTGCATTCTGAATGAGATATTTCAGAACCAAAGGATTTTTTTGGTTGATGTCGGGCATTGTTTTATCAAACCATCCATCCAAAGCATATTTTGTATCAATATCAGATGCATTGGTATCAAACTGAGTCGTTGTTTTATAATTCGAACGATAGAAGCCTTTTTCTCCTTCATCAAACCAATGGATCCAATCTTTGGTTGGCAGATCCCTGATCATCCAGTGTGAAACTCCCCAGTGGTTGGTAACATAGTCCAAAACAAGTTTCATATTCCGTTTATTCAGTTCACGGGACAGTTCACGATAATCTTCGTTGGTACCATAACGTCCATCGATTTTATAAAGATCTGTTTGTGCATATCCATGATAAGAATATACTTTTTCATTATCTTCAGTAACCGGAGTTAGCCATACGGATGTAGCACCTAAATTCTGGATATAATCAAGATTATTGATAATACCGCGGAGGTCGCCACCATGCCTTCCGTTGGGAAGCTTTCTGTTTGCTTTTTCAGTAAGATCAGGCTGAGAATCGTTCTTCTCATCACCATTAGCAAAACGATCCGGCATGATCAGATACATCACATCTTTAGAGGTAAAGGACTCCCTGTTGGCTGAATTGGGATTTCTTTGTCTGAGTTCATAAGAATAAGAAGCTATATTTTCAGTTCCTCTTTTTATGTTGATTTTAAACTCAGAAGCATTAATTTCATCCGTATTAATGGTAACGAAGAGATAGTTTGGGTTCTCAACTTTCCGGATATCTTTAATTCTAATACCATTGGACAGCTCAATCCCATAATCTGCGATGTTCTTTCCATAAATCAATAACTGAAGCTCAGGATTTTTCATCCCTTTCCACCAAAATGCAGGCTCTACTTTTTCTAATGTTTTCAACTGGGAAAAAGCAAAGCAACCTGTCAAAAGAGCTAATATTATATATAGTTTTTTCATAATGGACTGGTTTAAAAAAACCTTACAGGAATCATATACCTGTAAGGTTTAAGTTTTAAGTTGGTTCTTAAAATTTATTTTATGGGCTTAATGGAGATTGCAAAACCACCACTTCTTACCATTTTAAAATTGATCTTAGACTTGCTTGTAATCTGTTTTTTGTAGATGTTATAGCTTTGAGGATTATTAATATAATCAGCGTCTTTACCGTCTTCATAAATTGTTGCCTCATATTTCTGACCTTTATCCAGGAAAGAGAAGTCTACTGTATATTCACGTTTGTTCTCATCTGTAATTCCACCCACGAACCAATTGTCGGTTCCTTTAGCTTTTCTGGCTGTAATTACGTAATCTCCAGGTTCTGCTGCCAGGATTTTTGTATCGTCCCAATCCGCTGCTACATCTTTGATAAACTGGAAAGCATCCATATGCTTCTTGTAATTCTCAGGTAGATCGGCAGCCATCTGAAGTGGCATATACATGGTAACATATAATGCCAGCTGTTTTACCAAAGTAGTCTTTACAAATCGTTTATCACCTGGGAAGTAATAATCCAGTTTAGTCTGGAAAATTCCCGGAGTATAATCCATTGACCCCCCCATCCATCTTGTAAATGGTAAAATGGTTTGATGATCTGCATTATTTCCTCCAAATGCCTCATATTCCGTTCCACGGGCTGCTTCTGCGGAAATGTAATTCGGATAGGTACGGCTTTCTCCTGTCGGACGTACAGATTCATGAGAATTAACCATGATCTTATATTCATTCGCTTTCTCTGCAATTCTGTAAAAATGATTGATCGTCCACTGAGAATAATGGTGCTCGCCTCTTGGAATAATATCTCCTACATATCCTGTTTTTACAGCATCGTATCCATATTTATTCATTAACTGGAAAGCTTTATCGGACCATCTTTCATAATTGGTTGCCGAACCTGAAGTTTCATGATGCATGATCAATTTGATCCCTTTGGAGTGGGCATAATCATTCAGCATTTTGATATCAAAATCCGGATAAGGTGTAATGAAGTCAAAAACAAATTCCTTTGAATGTCCAAACCAGTCTTCCCAACCTATATTCCAACCTTCGATCAGAAGTCCCTGAAATCCGTTTTCAGCAGCAAAGTCGATATACTCTTTAACTTTAGTATTGTTCGCAGCATGCTTTCCGTTTGGAGTTAATTTGGTAAAATCGGTTTTACCTAAATGAACATTTTCTGCCGTAGAATAAGCCCATTGGGATTTTCCGATGATCATTTCCCACCAAACACCCATATATTTTGTAGGGTGAATATAAGAAGTATCGGTATATTTAGTCGGCTCATTAAGATTAAATATCATTTTTGAGTCCATTACCTCTTCTGCTTTTGGAGATACTATAATCGTTCTCCATGGCGTAACAGAAGGAGTTTGAATATATCCTTTCGCTCCTTGCCTGTCGGCTGTAAGATGCGTTTTAAATTTAAAATTCTGAGCATCCACTTCCAGATGCGAAGCAGGATAATCCAAAACCGCCGCTTCAGCTACATTGACGTATAAAGGACTTTTACCTTCTTTTTTTAACATTAAAGGAGACTGAACTGCATTTTTAACCAATGACTGAGAAGCATTGGCATCAAACGCTTTGTCCCATCGACCCGGGATTTCGGAAATTTTTGTTTCCTGATATTGGTACTCCTGAGAATCATAATCAGCCACAATCCACCATGCTTTCATATCTGTCGGAAAATCAATTTCAGAATCTTCCTCTCTGATCACAAAATAATTAAGGTTCTTCTGTTGTGGGAATTCATATCGGAAACCTAATCCGTCATTAAACAACCTGAATTTTACCACAATGCTTCTGTCTGTGGAAGCCTGATTAAGCGTAACAGCTAATTCATTATAGTTATTGATATAGTTTTTCTTTTCTCCAAGTACAGGCTGCCAGGTTTCATTTTTAGAATCCCTTTTCTCATCTGTCTTGGTAAACCCTTTATTCAGGTCAAATTTAGCGTCTTCTGCTTTTGCAATTTCAGAGGCAAATTTAATAGCTGTGTCTTTAAATAATCTCAATCCCAATTTAGAATCTTCAACAACTACTGCCCCATTATATTTTAAGTTATAATAAGGTACTCCCTGCTTTAGCTGAAAGTCCATTTCGAACTTTCCGTCCGGCGATTTTAAAGTTTGTGCATTAACACCCGCAAACATCATTGAGAACAATAAAGCTCCAACTGTAATTTTCTTCATAATGACTATTTATATGTTTAAAAAATAAATAAAGTGTTACTAAAAAGCAACACCTTACTTTTTAAATTCTATGTAATTTAATATTTGATATAGTATTTTTCAGGATATTTTAAAATACAGGAATTACAGAATATTCACCTGTTATATCATTAAAATATACATCATAATGGAATGCTGTAGCTAAAGGAATGTTAGCACCTCCTACGGCTGCTACTCCAAAGAATTCCTGTGCTACTCCCCAACTTGTTCCCCAATCATGATTAGCTCTGAACTTAAATTCACCGGAATTCATTGCAACATTCTTCTTCACCCAGATATGAGGATCAAAAGTTGATTTCTGAAGATCAAGATCCGTATTCCAGTCCCCCGATGCTGTTCCAATCATTGAAATAGTTGTATAAGTTGTTGACGGAGCAGGTACGGATACCAATGTATAAGTCAAAGCGGTTGTATTAATACTTAGCTTATAATACCCCGCAGCTGCAACAGGAATATTCCCTGATCCACCACTTGTACTTAATGTTCCTGGAGAACCTAATCCATATTGCGGATCCCATGATCCGGGAGTTTTAATCATTTTAAATTCTCCCTGTGCAAAATACCCAGTATAGGAATAGATCCCGGCAGTAGCAGTTTTTTGCAATGGAAGGAAATTAGTATTAGCTGTTGTATTTGTCCATCCGGCTGATGTGGCATCCCCTATTAGATATAAATCTGTATAGTTATAAACAGGTCCTAAAAGATATGGAGTTATTGTTAAAGTAATTACCTCAGAATAAAAGGGTGCTGCCCCAACTAAAGTTCTTAAGCGAACCTCAATTTCAGCTGCTGCATTTGTAGGTGCTCCTAAACTCAATGCTATATTGTTAAGTTGTTTATGAGTAAAGGCTATAGGAGAATTTGTAGCTTCCATAGTAGAAGCATCTTTAAAACTTTTCCCTTTTATTGCAAACTGTAACTGTTGTGTGTAAACTACAGGTAGATCAAAAGTTGACTTACTCCAGGTCACATTCAAAGCTACGTTATCAGGATTGTTTTTATCCAAAACGATCGTTGTCTTATCTGGTGTAATCTTACTTTGGGTAGTTTCAGTAATAACAGCCTCATCATCGTCTTTTGTACATGAGATAACCCAAAGCCCTACGAAAGCTATTGCTAAGATTTTAAAAAAATGTTTCATTTTTAGACTTTTAAAAGTTAATACCCTGGATTTTGAATCAAATTAGGATTAGCTACGATATCATTAGCTGGAATAGGAAATAGATTTCTATATTCATCCACTCCTTTTCCTTCTTTCACACCACCTTTCCAAGGCCATACATAAGCACTTGAGGTAAATTTCCCATATCGTATTAAATCAGTTCTTCTGGTAGCCTCCCACGACATTTCTCGCGCTCTTTCATCTAAGAAAAAGTCAGTATTAATTGATGTAACTAAGTTTCCTCCTGCTCTTGTTCTGAGAGCATTTACATATCCTAATGCAGTTGCAATATCACCTCCTGAACCACCTCTAGTAACAGCTTCGCCATACATTAAATAAATATCTGCTAAACGATATAATGGTATATCAGCATCTACAAAATTTCCTGTAGGGTCAGAACCTGGTGCATTGTTAGCATATTTTATATTTTTATATTTAATAAAAGCATATCCGTCAGTAAAAGCAGTTATATCATTAATCTCCAGATTTTGCCCGCTTGTATAGAAATTACCTCTTTGGTCATTAGAGTTTCCGTTAAACAAACTCACAAAGGATTTTGTCGTTCTTAAACCACCCCAACCACCATTGACACCAAATTGAGCAGCAGGCATTGAACCTCCAATAGCAGCATGTACCATGAAAGTTGAGCCCCCATAAGTTTTTGTACGCATTCCATCATAATTTACTGATAAAATAACCTCCGGATTATTCAAATTATTATCCGCCATAAACAATGAGCCATAATTTGATTTTAAGGCATACCCAGAACTAATTACTTTTTTACAATAAGTAATACAATCTGTATTTCTTTCTGTCCCCGTATAAACTTTTGCGTTTAGATACAGTCTTGCAAGTAATGCCCAGGCAGCAGCTTTATCCGCTCTACCATATTCATTTGTTTTAGGATCTTTTAAATCGTTGGCACAAGCCAATAATTCAGTTTCCACAAACTTAAATAATTCTGGTCTTGTAATTCTTGGAGGCGGATTATTAATGATATCAGTTGTTTCCAATACATAAGGAACATTTCCAAATAAATCTAAAGCATGATAGTATGATTGAGCTCTTAAAAATCGAGCTTCAGCATTCATATATTTAGCTTCAGTAAGATTACTTCCTGAAATTCCATTGGTAGCAAGTTTTTCATCGGTTGTATTTTTGATGAATTCATTACTAACAGCAATAACGTTATACATTCTATAATAAATCGCCGCAACAAAAGGATTTGAAGCATTCCAGGTCATATTATGCATTTCAGGCAAACCAGCATCACTCCAGGCAATAACAGCCTCATCTGTCGTCAATACCTGCATACTATACATCTGACGAAGATAATTGGAAAACCCACCATCTATACCTCCGATATCCGTATTTCCATCTCCATTATTTTCATCACCTTGTCCTCCAATTGCTAAACCTGCATAGATTTTTGCGAGAGCAGGTTTATAATTATTAAAATCTTTGTATAATACGGTAGAGGTTAAACCCAAGGTTGGCTCTCTTTCGAGATCCTGTGTACAAGATCCTGTTGAAATTAAAGTTCCTAATGTAATAGTTCCAATAATTAGTTTTTTATATAAATACTTATTTTTCATGATAGATTAAAATTGAAAGTTAAACCCTACTGAATAAACTTTAGGTCGTTGATAAAATCCGTTATCAATTCCACCAAAAACCTCAGGATCCACACCTTTGTATTTGGTGATTACAAATACATTTTGAGCCATTGCATTTATCCGTAAATTTGTGCCTTTCCCCATAAATTCACCTGCGTTATATCCAACCGTAATGTTATCCATTCTTAGGAACGAAGCATCTTCTATAAACATATCAGAGAATAACTGTGTAGTTGCAAACTGAGTATTTAGAACACTTGAATTGGTATTGCTTAAGAAATTGTTTGCCTGAATATTTGCTATGGAACTGTTAGAAGCTGAATTATTATAAACATAGTTACCTAAAACCGCTCTAAGAGATGTTCCAATATCCCATTTCTTAAACTTCACCTTTGTGGAAAAACCTAGTATAACATCCGGATTCGGTGACTTGTAAAAATATTTATCATCTTCTGTTATTTTTCCGTCCCCATTTCTGTCAATGTAAGCCCCGTCCAATGGTTTTCCGTTAGCACCGTAGACCTGTTGATAAACGTAAAAAGCATTAAGAGGTTGACCAACTGTAATTGCCTGAATATAATTGTTGATTCCAGAAATACTTCCAGCAGGTATCTTATAAGCAGAATCTACATATTGTGAAAGACTCGTAACTTTAGGATTGAATCTCGTTGCATTAAAATTTACATCCCACGTTAGATTTTCATTTTTTATCGGAATGATATTTAAATTAGCTTCAAATCCCTTATTAGCAATAATTCCAACATTTTTAATATTAAAGTTATTTAAATCTCCAGCCCAAGTTGGAACTTTTGCAATCAGATTCTCAGATTTCTTATCAAAATAATCTATTGAACCATTAATCCTACTATTAAGAATTTCGAAATCCAACCCTAAATTTTTTGTGGTTGTAGTCTCCCAAACCAGATTAGGATTATAAACATCCGGACGAAGTAACGTATAAAAGTTATTCCCAAATTGATACTGAGCAGTACTACTATTGCTATATGAATATGAACCAAAAGCGGGATAAAAATTACCTGTTTCCTGTTGTCCTGTTTTACCCCATCCAGCTCTTATTTTAAAGGAATTTATACTTGAAATATTCTTCAGAAAATTTTCTTCATTGATTTTCCAAGCAACTGACACTGCCGGGAAATTACCCCATAAGTTATTTTTATCAACTCCATTCCAGAATGTAGAAGAACCATCTCTTCTTATTGATCCGTTAATGACATATTTATTAGCTATAGTAAAAATACCTCTAGCATAAAAAGACAATAAGGTTCTTCTTGTGTCTCCGGGAGTTGAATAATCTGTTTTTTGGTTGCCATAATATGTAGGTGCTTCAGGAGTAATAGAACGAGTATCCTGATAAGAATAGCCTGCAATAATATCCAAATTGGTATCTATGGCATCAATTTTCTTAACATAATTTAAATATGACTCGAAAAGTTTACTTTTTATTTCTTGGGAATACGAACGGTAAGATCCTAAACTCCCTATTCCTTGAGCATAGTCTTTTGATACATTTACAGATCCATCACTTTTTGCATAATCATATGATCCCGTCACATTTAAACGTAAATCAGGCAGAAAATGGAATTTATAATCTAATTGAAGGCTAGGTATAATCCTGAAAACAGACGAAAGATCTCTTTTCCCGTACAATAATCCCAAGGGATTTCTGGTACCATTTACATTTAGTCCTGTAGCCTGATTTTGAGGATCCAACCACTCATAATACCCTCCATAATTTGAATTACCAGAATACACAGGCTGAGTAGGATCAAAATAGATAGATGCTCCAATAGCCCCTTTATCTGGAAATCTGTTCTCAGAAAATGTTCCTTTAAAGTTACCATTAACAGTTAAGTGATTATCAAAAAATTTAGGTGAAAAATTTAAACCTAAAGATGTTCTTTTAAACTCATTGGTTCTAACAATACCATTTTGCTCATTATATCCTATAGAAACTCGATAAGGTAATTTTTTAATGCCTCCGGAGAAAGCTATATTATTGTCAGTTCCCCATGCTTGTTGATAAATCTGATCCTGCCAATTGGTATTTGCATTTCCTAGGTATGTCTTTTGAAGTGCAGTTCCGTATGTATTTACAAAATCTCGAAATTGGCTGGCATTGAGGACGTCCACATTACCCATTTTGGTAGAGACTGAAAAATTGGTATTGAAGTTAACTTTCAATTTACCTGTAGTTCCTTTCTTTGTTGTAATTAAAATGACCCCATTTGAAGCTCTGTTACCATAAATCGCTGCGGAAGAAGCATCCTTTAAAATATCAAAAGTTTCAATATCATTTGGATTTATGAGAGCTAATGGATTAGTGGCACCACTTAAGCTATTAAAGTCAATAGGTACACCATCAATTACTATTAATGGATCATTATTAATAAATGAAGAACCTCCTCTTACTCTTATAGTAGAACCTGCACCGGGCGCTCCACTGTTCCCAGTTATCTGCACGCCTGGGGTTTTTCCCACAATTAATTGGTCTGCAGTTGCTGCACCACCATTAAAATCTTTTGATGTCACTGAAGAAATAGATCCTGTTAAATCTGTTTTCTTCTGCTTTCCATATCCAATCAGCACCACTTCCTCTATTTTCTTTTCTTTAGTCACAGAGTCTTGTGCATAAACCATTGAACTGGCTAATAAAAAAGCAGGTGCTATTTTTAATACCGTTGTAAAATTTCTCACAATATTTTTTTTATATAGTTTCGTTTTTGTAGTAATAATGGCGTGAAAACCACGCTTGCAATTTAGAAAAAAATTAGAATTATCATAAATTTAATAAAACTTTAGATAATTTTATGTAAATTAAACGCGGCCCAAAGATTAGATTTCTGCTTTTCATCAATTTACACGATCTTATGCATTACATAATATTATCGCAGGATTAACAAAAAGTTAAACAAACGTTTAACAAAATGTAATATTTATTTCCCAATAATCGCTTATTGTTGCTAATATTAAGGGCTATCAAGAATTTTCGGGAGATAATCCGTATATTTGTAGTTAAATTATTACTATAAATGTCAAACAGAAAGATGATTACGGCAGCTTTGCCTTATGCAAACGGACCGCTTCATATAGGACATTTGGCAGGTGTTTATATTCCTGCGGATGTTTACGCAAGATTTCAAAGAAGGTCAGGAAAAGATGTAGCGTTTATCTGTGGTTCGGATGAGCACGGGATCCCTATTACCATAAGAGCCAAAAAGGAAGGAGTTACTCCTCAGGATATTGTGGATAAATACCATGAGATCATTAAAAAATCTTTTTCAGATCTTGGAATTTCATTCGATGAATATTCCAGAACCACTTCTAAAAAACATTATGAAACCAGCCAGGATTTCTTTAAAACATTATATGAAAAGGGAAAATTCACTGAGGAAGTTTCTGAACAATATTTTGATGAGCAGGCTAACGAGTTTTTAGCGGACCGCTATATTGTAGGAACATGTCCTAATTGTGGGAATGAAAATGCTTACGGAGATCAGTGTGAGAAATGTGGTACTACCCTTTCTCCTTCAGAACTGATCAATCCGAAATCAATGTTAAGTGGAAATGTTCCGATCCTTAAAGAAACCAAAAACTGGTATTTACCTTTAAATGAATATGAAGATTTCTTAAACGAATGGATCATTGAAGGCCATAAAGACGACTGGAAGCCCAATGTATACGGACAGGTAAAATCATGGTTAAATGACGGCCTAAAACCACGTGCAATGACCAGGGACCTCAACTGGGGAGTTCCGGTTCCTCTTCCTAATGCCGAAGGAAAAGTATTGTATGTTTGGTTCGATGCTCCTATCGGATATATTTCTTTTACTCAGGAATGGGCAGAAAAAAACGGAAAAAACTGGAAGGACTACTGGCAAAGTGAAGACAGTGACCTGATTCACTTTATCGGAAAAGATAATATTGTATTCCATTGTATCATCTTCCCGGCAATGATGAAGGCACACGGAGATTATATAATGCCTAAAAATGTTCCGGCATTTGAGTTCCTGAACCTTGAAAACGATAAAATTTCAACTTCAAGAAACTGGGCGGTATGGGCACATGATTATGTTGAGGATTTCCCGGGACAACAGGATGTTTTGAGATATGCTCTTCTTTCTTCTGCTCCCGAAACAAAGGATAATAATTTTACGTGGAAAGATTTCCAGACAAAAAATAATTCTGAATTAGTTAATAAATTTGGAAATTTTATTAATAGAGTTATTTCTTTTACAAATAAAAACTTCGAAGGAAAAGTTCCAAACGGTACTTTAGATGAGGAGAGTAAACATGCAATCAAAACTGCATTAAATGAAGTAAGTAACTATTTAGAAAAATACGAATTTAGAAATGCTCTAAATTCATTTATGGCTCTTGTCGATTATGGTAACTTGTACCTTCAAAATGCCGAGCCTTGGAAAACAATAAAAGAAGATCCAAATAAAGCTGCTCAAGCTCTATTTGTTGGGGCTCAAATTGCAGCTGTAACAGCCCAAATCTGTGAACCATTTATGCCTTTCACAGCTGAAAAACTATATGGATATTTTAATATTACAAAGAAAAATTGGGAGGAAGTACAAAACTCACAAATCCATATTGAAATTGGCCATAAAATTGAAGAAGCACCTTTATTATTTAACAAAATAGAAGATGATGTTATTGAAGCGCAAATCCAAAAGCTTGAAGACACAAAACAAAACAATAAGAAAACAAATCCTAACGCCAACCCAATGAAAGAGGAGATTACTTTTGACGATTTTTCAAAAATTGATTTAAGAACAGCTACTATTTTAGAAGCTGAAAAAGTAGAAAAAGCCGATAAGCTATTAAAGTTCACGGTTGACACAGGAGTTGATGTAAGAACAGTAGTTTCAGGAGTTGCTGAGAGTTTTACTCCGGAAGAGTTGATTGGAAAACAGGTGATGATCTTATTAAACCTGGCTCCAAGAAAAATTCGTGGAATAGAATCTCAGGGTATGTTATTATTAACCACAAAGCCGGATGGAAAACTATCTTTCGTTACTCCGGACGACAGCAATGTTGAAAACGGTATTGAAATAGGCTAAATATTTAAATGAATAGTACAAAAATCCCCTAAGATTTTACTTTAGGGGATTTTTATTTTTATACAATTGTCCTCGCAGGGATACTCATATTCTATTTCTTCATTAGTTTTGCCAAATAAGCATCTTCATCCTGCATCACCTTTTCAATATTGAAACCATTATTTTCTGCAGCATTCTTTAAAGTCTCAAAATCCAGGTATAACCACTTGATAGGATCTTCGGACTCTCCTTTATAGTGTACAATATAATCCAATTCTCCATAATAACCTTCTGCCGGGATATATACTCCGCCATCTTCATCCCTGTCAAACATGTATAAAATATCTGTACTGTCGATTAAAACCTGTCCGTTATCATTGAGCAATAAATGCAGTTTTTGCAGGTAATTATCTATTTCAGCCAGGCTTCCAAAAATCCCGGTTCCATTCATTAGCAACAATATGGTATCAAAAGTTTCACCAGAGAAATCAAGCATATTCTCGCAAACAGCTTTTTTAATTCCTCTTATCTGACATACCTGAATCGATTTTGGGGAAATATCCAATGCCACAACATCCAGATTCCTGATATCCTGAAGATATAAAGAATGAGAACCAGCTCCGGCTCCGATATCTAAAACCTTTCCATAAGATGATTCCAGAGCTTTTTGTTCCAAGGCATTCATCTCTTCAAAGGTTCTGAAAAGATAATCTACAGGAAGTTCATCCAGTTCGGAAATTGAAGTTTCAGTCTGCAAATCTTCAGGATCCTCATTATGATGGTAATCCCAGATCGCTTTTCCCATTAAATCTTTCATAATAACTTTTAATCAAGCAAAGATAAGATTTTTGCCTCGAAAAGCTATCGCGGTAATTGATAGGACAAAAGATAGTCTAATCCAATTAGCGGAGATTTATTTGTTTACCGGTAGTAACAGATAGCCCCGATAGGAACGGTTACCCCACAGCAAGAATCGGGAAAGCAAGGCGCGAGGAGTATGAGTGGATAGCGGGAAAAAGCTTCAAAATATACCTATCAAAAGAAACCAGAACGATTTGTCGGGATCATTCTTATTCATTCGCATGCAATTCTCTCTTCCTTTCTGCCTGTGACTCATCCTGCGCAGCACCGGCTTTCCAGTATGAATATGCATATAGCTCAGACTGATTCCAGCTCTTTTCTTTTCTGAAATAATTGCGAACCTCTTTCATGGTGGAGAGTTCACAGGCGATATATCCGAATTTTGAAGTTTCCGGGATCTCCACCCTTCGCACCACCTCAGCAAGCCTGTTTCCTAAGTGAGCATCAGGATTATGAACCCATATGAATTCAATATCGGTCTTGGTTTCCAATTCCTGCTCGTCTTCCCTCCCATGGACCTCAATGACACAAACTCCTTTTGCCGTTTCGGGAAGGGTTTCTAAAATGGCGCTCAAAACCGGAATTGCAGTACCATCACCAATAAGAAAATACCAATCTGCCTGAGGATACAATTCCTTGGCCTCTGTACGCATCATCACGCCTAGCTTTGAGCCCTTTTCCGCCTCTCTAGCCCATTTTGAAGCAGGACCACTATCACCGTGATCAATAAAGTCAATAACCAGTTCATTGGCTTCAAAATCAATTCCCCGATGCGTATACGTACGGATAAAGGGAGCGACTTCCTTTGACGGATGGATCCATTCATGATTTTCATTTAAAGTTGGAAAATAGATCTCGTTCAGCCCCTGGGGAGGAATCGCAATTTTATTGTTATCTCCGATCGTTGTATTTCTGAACATCGAAACATCTTCGGCCTTAAGATAAACTCTGATAAAATGAGGAGTTATGTACTGTTTTTTGATTACTTCGGCAACGATCTGCCCTGCTTGCATTGTAGCCATACCTTTTCTTTTTTAATTAATATGCTATACACCAATCATCCTTTGAAGCCTTTGATAATAGGACATAAGGATAAAGAACATTCTTCATAAAGAATGATACAAATGTAGCTAATTATTTTTATTACGTCTAAATAAAAATAATATTATTGAAATAAACTACATTTTATCGGGTTCATTTTCATACCATAAGATACCAAACAAGAAAACGTAAACCCCAGACTCAAAATAAATCCGGGGTTTACAAGTGAAAAACAAGGTATCTTTACATAGCGGGACCAGCCGCATCTTTTATTTCTTCTAACAATTTTTTACGTTCTCTCAATCTCCTTCTGGCAATCACGGATTTACCACCCAGCATTCTGATAAATCTACCATATTGAAACCGTTCTTTACCGAAATGATGGGTTAAAACGTAAGCCAATACCCCTAAACCTACTATTATAATGTAACCAAATATCTTTTTGGACGCGATAATGATCGCGTTCAGCTGAACGAGTTTCATATTACTTGAAAGTGTTTGAGGAGTCACTGTCATTCCATCAATATAAACAGTCAGATCTCCTACCGCCACCACCTGAAAGTGGTATTGAAACCATGAATAGATTGCTGAAAATATCCCTACCGCTAAGAATGTTCTCCAAACCAGCACCAAGCCGATTGCAGCAAGCATATCATCAAGTTCCAGTTTATCAAGCGTATAATACCATACTGAGATAAACAATGAACACATCCCATAACCTTTTAAAAACATAGGCAGATACCAACCTTCATAATTGAATTCCAATACCATTGAAAAGTACATGATCATAGCATATCCTATCATCGCAGAAAATCCTGAAAAAATGAACATCTTTAAAGGTTTTTCATTTTTAAACCAGAAAATAGCTGTAATCCCAGCCAAAATAATTCCCGGAATCATCAGGATGCTGAGCCTTGCATTGGTCAATTGATCATATCCCAATACTCCCACCGCAAACGTATTTTGCAAAGTTGTTGTCCCTAAAAACATTCCCAGCCAGAACAACATGAACAATCCATTCTGGACATTGTTTCTTTTGAATATGGAAAATGACAGATAAGGTCTTTTTAATGTTAATTGTCGTGTTGCCAATAACACAAAACTTATAAAAGCACCAATGCTGGCCTTCATTATTTTCGAAGAATTCCACCAATCCTGCTGCTTTCCAAAAGAATATACATATGCCGAAAACATGAATGAGGAAATAAAAAGCAGAATACTCAGCCAATCAATATAATGCAAAGGAACTTTAAGGGCAAAATATTTATCATGCATAAAGATCCAATGAATCAGTGCCAGTACAAAACATAAAACGGACACAATAATGTAAAAATGCTGCCAGTTGTAAAGAACAGACACTTCTACAGCATAATAACTTGCCACCTGATTCATCATAAGGACGAACGTATAAAATGCTCCGTAGAACATCCCCCTGTTTCCTATCATTGCCATTAATGGTAAGAACAGTTCAATAGTAACCATCATTTTCAGAAAACCAATGACTAGTGCTGTTATTACGATTACCATTGGCTGCAGCGTGGTAGCATTAACATAGCTTAATAGTCCTAAAAGAACAAGAATTAAAGTGATCTTATCCCGTACTTTAAATCTCATCTTCATTCTTAGAACTACGGGCATACAGGCTCCCATTCCTATTGTCGTTGCATAATTTGCCCATAGAAAATATTCTGACAGAGCTCCCGTTCCTCCTACAAGATAACTTATATTACCTGTATACACTCCCCCCAACGGCATTACCACGGCAAGAAGTAATAGGATCAGTAAAAGCTGAACCGGCTTTGGAACCCAATCATGATATAAGCCTTTGTTATACATTTTTTATTTTTTTTAGATGTTACAGACAATTGAAAAAGTTGAAAATGATGTCTTACTGACAAATCTTTCAATCTTTCAATCTTTTAATCTTTTAATCTTTCTTGTTAACATTCACATTCATATTCATCCCCGCACTCAGTTTATTGATATCCTCTTTTTTATTAGCGGCAGTAAATTCTATTCTTACGGGAATTCTCTGCTGTACTTTAATGAAGTTACCGGTAGAGTTGTCTGTCGGAACACTGGAATATCTCGATCCAGTAGCTGCAGAAATAGCCGTAACAATTCCTTCAAATTGTTGTCCGCCGAGCGCATCCGCCGTCATTATCATCTTCTCTCCAATTTTAACATTCGGCATCTGGCTTTCCAGAAAATTGGCAGTTACCCATTTCTGACCATTCAGTACAATCGTAGCTACCTGCTGCCCCGGCTGGATCAGTTGGCCTTCGGAAATCGTTCTTCTCCCCATAACGCCGTCATAGGGTGCAGTAATTACGGTATAAGAAAGATTGATTCTTGCCATATCCAATGCCGACTTTGTTCTTTTGATCTCGGCATCATTGATCCCAAGCTTGCTTTTAACTTCCGTCGTAGAAAGGTTCGCTGATTGCTTTTGATTAACTAATGTTTCGTAAGCTGCTTTTTGTGCATCATATTCTGTTTTCACCTGGTCATATTGTTGTCTGGTAACAGCTTCTGAAGCCAATAGGTTTTTGTACCTGTTCAGGTTTTGTTCAGCATTCCATAATCTGGCTTTTGCCCCTGCTATGTTAGACTCCATCACGTTAACATTATTAGAAACCGTATTTACGGATGATGATGTAGCGGAGCGCTGTGCCAAAGCATTTTGATACGCTGCTTCGGCCTGGCCTAGCTGGGTTAAAATTTCATTTTTATCTAAAATAACCAAAGTATCTCCTTTTTTTACCTGCTGGTGCTCAATAAATTTAATTTCTTTGATATAGGCTGAAACCCTGGTATTGATTGGATTGATAAATTCTTCAACCTGGGCTGCTTCTGTATAAGTCTTATCTCCGATATGAAAATATTCCCTAACCAGCCAGAATAAGCCAAAACCAATAGCCAGAAATACAATAATATTGGAAATAATTGCTCTAATTTTATTTTTCCTGGCTTCCTTCTTTTTAGCTACTGCGCTTGAAACCGCAGGTGCCTGTTCTATATTTTGTTGTTCCTTGTTTTCCATTATCTTGATTTTCAGTTTTAAAAATTAAAGTGTTCCCGTAGATTTTAAAAGATTATAATATTGATACAGAACATTGATTTCTGCATTGGCAAAGTCCAGTTCAGACTGTAATTTCTGATTTTGAGCATCAATCATTTCAGCTTGTACAGCCAGCTGATTGAGATATCTAGCCTCTGTAATCTTGTAATTCTCTTCGGCCAGTTTTTTGGCGTCATTAAGAATATCAGCCTGCTGAATAGATTCCTGGTATTTAACATAAGCCGCATTAACTCCCATGTCTACATTTTGCTGAACTAAAGTCATTGCATCTCCAGCTTGCGTTTTTTGTATTTCTCCAAGTTTAATTTTCTCTTTCGTTTTATAAAGATTGTCGATATTATAACTTAGAGAAACTCCTGCCTGCCATCCTCCGGAATACATATCCACAACAGGATTTCTTGTCGTAATCGGGCGCTGTAAAGTATAACCTCCAAAACCGGATAACGTAGGAAGCTGATCGGTTTTTATAATCTCTATATTTTTATTTGCAACATCAATATTCGTTTTGGCAGACTTTAGCTGTGGATTACTGTTATGAGCCAGATCCATATAATACTCCATTCCGATACCCGCTTCCTTATTGTCTAAACTTTCGACAGGAATAATTTCTGTTTCAGAAGGTAATCCTAATGCAATATTCATATTATAATTAAGGATCTTCCGGTTATTAACGAGCGTTAAGATTCCCTGATCGAGATTCTTTATTGCCAACTCTCCACGGATCACTTCATTGCGGGTAACCATTCCTTGCTGATAAAATTTCTGGATGTTTTTCAGGCGTTCCTGGGCCAGTTTCTTATTATTCTGAAAAACGGATTCCTGATTAAGAATTTTGTAGATATCCAGATAATTGGATATAACTAAGAGCTTAACGTCCTGTTTATTCTTTTCAAGATCCAATTCAGAAAGCTGTTCCCTTAATCCGGCTAATTCTATAGATTTATTCACCAATCCTCCTTTGAAGATCAACTGAGTAGCCTGTACTGCATATGAGCTTCCATAGTGAGGCATAGGAATAGTGGTAGAACCCGAAAAATCTTTGTCAATTGCTACTGCATCTCCCAAGTAAAACTGACTTGTTGATGCCGTTATATTAGGCAACTTCTGGAGTTTTGCGACACCTGTCTGTTGTTTTGCAATATTGATATTTTGAGCGGTAACTTTTAGCTGCTGATGATTCTGAAGAGCCAGTTCAGCGACCTCATTCGCTGTCATTTGTCTGACTTCCTGAGAAAAAAACAGCGCAGGGAATATAGCTATCAAAACTGATAGTGCTGTTTTTATGTAATGTATCATTTTACCTTGTTTTTACATAGGCAAAGTTACGGCAACACAGAAATCAAACAAATGTTTGATAACTGGAAAAAGATGTTCAAATGTAGGATTTACCTGTCAAACTGATTTCTGTATTGGGTGGGACTGATCTCTAAATGCTTCTTAAAAAAGTGAGAAAATGAATACTGATCACTAAACCCAAGCATGGAAGAAATCTCTGAAACAGACTTTTTGGAAGAGTTTAGAAGTACTTTGGCTTCGTTGACCACTATAGCCGCTATGATCTGACTGGCCGACTTTCCGGTAATAGATTTCACCACCGACGAAAGATGTCTGGTTGTAATGGACTGTCTTTCGGCATAGAACTCAACAGCTCTTTCCGTATGGTGATGTTCTGCGAGATCTGTCAAGAAGATAAAAACAATTTCTTCCTGTCTAGACATCTGCCCCATGGCGTTGCTATCCTCCTTGGAAATAATCCCGGCCATCTGGTAGCAAAAAACGGAAAATAAGTGTTCCACTATCTCCTTTTTATACATCATTTCCGTTTCCGAATCCAGTATATATTTAAGGAAATTAACACTTTTCCACACCAACTCCATTTCATCCTGCTGAAAAGGAACTCCTTTATTCATTTGTTGCCTGAAATAACGGTATCCGATAAGACGGTTAAATTTCAGGGATAAAGCAGAAATAAACTCCCTTTTATAAGAAACCATTCTGGATTGAAAGTCATCACTTACCGATACCATTTCATAAACAGTCTGGGGATCGGTTACCATAAACATATTGGGCATAAGTTCAAGGTCCCTGAAGTGCTGACGAAGCTTTATAGTCCCGGTTTTAACAAATATAAACGCAGGATTATCTGGACGAAAGGGTTTTTCGACAGAAATTCTTTCAAAGATATTATGCTGTGTAAAGATCTCTACACCGAATTTTTCAAGGACAGACATACCACAAATGTATTCAATCTCTTGGACGATTGCAAAATTTTATTAATTTCGTATTAACCAAATTCCAAATTATGAGAAAGATAGATTTATTTTTCGCAGAATATTGTAAAAACCACAGAAATAAAACCAATAAGCTCATTCATTGGATGTGTGTTCCTCTCACTTTTTGGAGCATATTAGGCTTTATCTCCTTACTTCCTTCACCGCATATTTGCTCTCCTTACTTTGGTTGTGCCAGCATCATAAGCATGGTTGCAGTTGCATTCATTACACTATTTTATCTCAGACTATCCTTCCTGATCAGCATGATGATGCTTATTATCATGATATTGATGGAGGGTTCAATATATATGGTTAATATACGATTCTTGAAAAACGCATGGATTATTTATTTTTCAATATTCGTGGTTACCTGGATCTTAAGACTTTTCGGACACAGAATCGAAGGTAAAAAGCCTCCCTTCTTAAAAGATCTTCAATTCCTTCTAATGGGGCCTATTTGGTTATTAACCTTTATTTTCAAAAAGACAGGAATAAAATATTAACAGTCTTTCTTTTGAATTATGCATCATTTTTGATAAGATTCATAAAAAGAATCATGAAGAACTTAATTTTACCCTTATTGCTCATAATATGCATTCATTGCAGTAAATCAGATGGTGTCGCCAGTCCAAGAGCTAGTGCTGATCTTGTAGAAGTACTACCGGATGATAAAACAGCTAATTTCTCAAAAAACGAACTAGTTCCTTCGCCTCAAGAGGAACCGCGGGAAAATACACCCAAAAAAATTGATACCATTTCTAAAAAAATCATTAAAAATGGAGAAATGCGTATCCAAGTTTCAGATATTAAAAAATCCCTGGATCAGGTAAATGAAGCCTTAAAGAAAAATAATGCTTATATACAAACAGAAGATTTTCAAAACTCAGATGAAGATGAAAACCTGAGCCTTACGATCCGTGTGCCTCATAAAAATTTTGATGCTTTAATCAATTCCTTTTCTAATGGGATAGGTTCTGTTTTATCTAAAAACATTTCCTCTGAAGATGTTACGGAAGAGTATACAGATGTTAGCATTAAACTAGCCAATAAAAAGATTTATCTTGAAAAATACCGGGATTTGCTTAGAAAAGCCTCCAATACGAAGGATATGCTTGAAATCCAGGAAAAAATCCGTGGTCTGGAAGACGAAATAGATGTTGCAGAGGGAAAACTTCGTTTTATTGATGACCGTGTGAACTACAGCACACTCAATTTGAGTTTATATAAAGAAAAAATAAGAAGTTCAGCTACATCAAAAATAGGTTTTGGAAGCCGGTTTGGAGATTCCATTACCCAAGGCTGGAATAGTTTTATAAGTTTCATACTTGGACTCATCTCTTTTTGGCCATTCTTTTTAGCCATCCCGCTTATTGTTTTCCTTTGGAGAAAATGGAAAGGAAGAAGAAAACAAAAATAGATCTGAATATCTATATCCGGATCTATTTTTGTTTTTAAAACTATGCATTAAAATGCTTCTTTACCATTTCCAGCACTTTCTCGTCTGACATTTGCTGGGACGTGTCTAATGTAATTTTCAGATCCTTGAACTGAGCAGTATCATGCAGATAGTGTTTTAATTCTTCCTGAATTTTTCCCGGACCGGTAATATATACTTCCTGAGAATTTATTAATAAATGTTCAACTTCTTTAAAAAACTTAATCCGATTCGTCCTTTCCGCATTATTACCTGCATTTTCACTTGAATTACCATGCTGAATCTCAGCTTTTACAGGATTACAAAGAAAAAATTTAAAGGCATTTTGTGCATCGTGATTTTTTGCAACGATAGCTTTTTCGGTATCTATCCAGATTCCTGCTAATTTTTTGTCTGACATAATCTTGTATTTTAATGTTACCCTATATAGAACAACAATGGTGCAAAGACGACGTTAATGCATGTTAAAAATAATTGCACTAAAAAAATTAAACAACAATGAAACAAGACCTGTTATACGAAAACTCTTTATAAGAAAGATCTACATAATTATTTACCAAGCACAAATACAGCGGGGATTTTATGAAGTTCCGGTTTTTTCTTTTGCCATTCTTTAATGGTTTTCGTCTGAATAAATTCATGCTCAGGATCGTTGATATTAGCAGCGATACACAATTTTGTATTGGGAGACAAAAATTTACACAGGTCTTCGATAAGGGGATTATTCCGATAGGGTGTTTCCATAAAAATCTGAGAATATCCTGTCTTTTGTACCAGGCTTTCCAAATGCAGAATTTGTTTTTTCTTTTCTCCTTTATCAATAGGAAGGTATCCGTTAAACGAAAACTCTTGACCGTTAAACCCACTTGAAATCAGAGCCAGGATAATAGAAGATGGTCCTGAAACAGGTATTACTCTTATATTTTTTTCATGGCACCATTTCACAATCAGATTTCCCGGATCAGCGATGCAGGGAAGGCCAGCTTCAGAAAGCAATCCAAAATCCTGACCTTTTAACATGAGTTCCTGAGCATCTTTAATATCTTCATTCTGGGTATATTTATCCAGTAAAAAAAGCTTGAGATCGGATTGTTTTTTTTCAGGAGCAAAGAATTTAATGACCTTTCGGGCAGTTTTTTCATTTTCCACAAAGAAATAATCGGTTTGCATGATATAATCATTCATCACCGGTGAAAAATGATTGATAGGAGTATTTTCTGATAAATAGGCTGGAAGTAAAAAAAGCATTTTTTTATTTTTGGGTTCTTTCTTTTAATGAGGGTTGTTGAAAATATTGGGTCAGATCCATTGAGAACGTCACTGAGGTGATTTTCCATGTCCCGCTGATCTTCATTAAGGTCCATATTTCTTTTCCCCAGTTACTCATTTTTCCGTCATACCAAAAGCTATAATCGAAATTAGCAGAAGCTATGGAACCGTCTTCAATGATCCTGATATTATCAAACTTTTCTTCTGATTTATCGTCTTTAAAACCCTTAATAAAGGTTTTATAATCATCGGTAAAGTGGCTTTCTGCTTTTGGATTTTTTTCAAGACGTTTCAATTGAGTCCTTTCACTATATGTTCCCATCCATAAAACCGGTTCCTGAAAAAGGGAAAGAAATTTACTTTCATCCCTGGTTTTGATGCTTGTCATAAAATCATCCATTACTTTTCTAATGGCAATCTCGTCATTTGTCTGGGCAAATAGAAAGTTGGCAATTAAAACAAAAAAGAAAATAAAGTATTTCATTTAATTTATAATTTGATTACAGATCGTATTGCATGCTTCATCCAAAAGTTGATAAACATCTTCAAAATCATCCATATTTCCCCAATAAGGATCGGGAACATCAGCATTTTCATGATTTCCTGCAGCTTCTAAAAACAGAAATATTTTCTGCCTTTGCTCCTCATTTTTTGCTTTTGAAATTACATCTCCATAAATATCAATATCCATACAGTAGATTTTATCAAAATTTTCCAGATCCGCTTTGGTGATGGGTCTGGATCTTTGTTTGGAAATATCAATCCCATGATTAGCTGCCGTTTTTATCGCCCGTTTATCCGGATGTTCACCTTCATGCATTGAAATCGTTCCCGCAGAATCCACTACAAAACCGGGAGGGAGCTTTTCTTTCATAATTCCTTCTGCTAAAGGGCTCCTGCAAATGTTTCCCAAGCATACCATCAATATTTTCATGTTACAATTCTATGAATTAAGGACTAGCATATCTATCAAAATTAAACAAAAAAATGAAGAATAATTCCTATCCTTCATTTTCTTTATATCAAATTAAATTATTCTAGTGTTTGATTCTTTCCGTAAGCTCTTTTACGTACTTTTTCACTTCTTTGTCTATCTTGGAAACATCTTTAATAGTTTCACAAGCATACATTACCGTTGAATGATCTTTACCTCCCATTTCTTCACCGATTTTAGTAAATGTAGCATTGGTAAATTCCTTTGCAAAATACATGGCCAGCTGTCTTGGAAGTGCAATTTCCCTTTTTCTTGTTTTCGAAAGCAACTGCTCTCTTTTAATACCAAAGTAATCACATACGATCTCCTGAATATAAGGAATGTTGATGATTTTTTTCTGATTGGCTGCAATCTTATTGATGGTATCTTTTAATAACTCAAGACTAAGATCGGATTTATAAATAGTGGAGTAAGCAATTACAGAATTGATCACCCCTATAAGTTCTCTTACGTTGGTCTTTGCTTCAGCCGCTAAGAAGTCAAGCATATCTTCCGTCAGTACAATACCATCTCTGCTTAACTTATCAACGATAATTTTTCTTCTGGTTTCCAGATCCGGAGATTTGATCTCTGCAGAAAGTCCCCATTTGAAACGGGAAACGATTCTGTCCTGAATATCCATAATATCTACCGGAGCCTTATCAGAAGTCAGGATGATCTGCTTTCCATTCTGATGCAGATAGTCAAAAATATGGAAGAAACTATCCTGTGTTGCCGATTTACCAGACAAGAACTGAATATCATCAATGATCAAAACATCCACCATCTGGTAGAAGTTTGCAAACTCGGTTTGCTTGTGTGCCTTTGCTGCTGAAATGAATTGCTGTATGAATTTTTCAGAAGACAAATAAAGCACTACTTTATCCGGAAACTGGCTTTTAACTTCCAATCCTACCGCCTGTCCCAAGTGTGTTTTACCTACTCCATATCCTCCATATAAAAACAATGGATTAAAGGCAGTAGCACCAGGTCTTTTTGCTATAGATCTTGCTACTGTTGCAGCAAATTTATTGCTTTCTCCCTCTACATAGTTATCAAAAGAAAAATCAGATTTCAGATTGGAATCGATATTTACTTTTTTAATTCCAGGTACAACAAAAGGATTAACAATATTGGATGAAAAACCTTGAGGCATTGTTTCCTGCACTTTCGGTGTAGGAACACTTTTCCCTTTCATGTTCATGGTAACTGGTTTTTCTAAGCCATTAGGCTTATTTTCCATTACAGAATACCATAATTTTACTCCTTTACCTATATTTTTCTTCAGGGCCGCAGAAAGTAGAGATAAGTAATTATCCTCAATATATTCCTTGTAAAAATCACTAGGTACCATTAATGTAAGATTATTGTCAACCAAAGAGATTGGCTGCACCTTATCGAACAATAAGTCGAAGGATTTTTCAAGTTTTTTCAAATCAGAATTATCTTCAGCTGCGTTAAGGTTGTCACGCATAAACTGAAGGCACTTCTGCCATATCATCATTAAATTTTCATCCATATTTATGCCCCGATTAATTCTTTAGTTAGTACTGTGTTTAGAAGGAAGACAAAGGTCTAATTTTTTATTTTCAAAAAAAAATTTTGCAGGTATTGATTATTTAAAAATATATTTGTATGTATAATTTGAGACCCAAAATGATACACACAATCCACTCAATACGAGTACGTTACGCCGAAACCGACCCTATGAAATATGTCTATTATGGCAACTATGCAACGTACTTTGAAATTGGCAGAGTTGAGCTATTTCGATCCATCGGAATGTCATATAATGAAATTGAAAACCAGGGAATTTGGTTACCCGTTTCCGATTATAAAATTAAGTATTTAAAACCAGCTTTATACGATCAAAAATTAGAAATCCACACCTATATAAAAAAAATACCCGGAGTACGGATTGAATTTGAATATGAAATCTACAACGAAGAGGGAGTAAAAATTACCGAAGCTTCTACCACCCTGTTCTTTCTGGATTCATCAACCAACAAAATCATCAGATGCCCGGAGCATTTATTGAATCTTTTTAAAGCAAACTGGAAGGTTGAAGAAAATACCCCTGAATAATTAAGGTATATAATTTTTTTAACTATCAACTATTTCATTCCTTTGTTGAAGTTTAATTTACATTTAACAATTACGCAGAATATATGAAGATTGCATTTCTTGGCCCACATGCAAGTTTTACCCAACTTGCCACCACACAACTTTTTCCTGAGGAAGACCTATTACCACAGGCAAATATCCTGGATTGTTTTGAAGCAGTAGAAAAAGGAGAAGTTGCTAAAGCTGTTGTCCCCTTGGAAAACTCCATTGAAGGTACCGTTTCCATGACATTAGATTATCTGTATAAAACCCCTGCAATAAAAATCGAAGCTGAAGCTGTGATGCCCATTGCACATCACTTAATGATTCATCCCAATAATTCTATTGAGGAAATTGAGAAGATTTATTCTCATCCGCAGGCATTGGCTCAGAGTTTTCATTTTTTAGATGACCACTACAAGAATGTTCAAAGACAGGATTTTTCTTCTACGGCCGCCGCAGCAAAATATGTATCTGAGAACCCTGATCAAAAGATCGCAGCTGTCGCCAATCAATTTGCTGCCAACCTTTATGGTTTAAAAATCATTAACCGGAATATTCAGGACTTTGAGCAGAACCATACACGCTTTATCGTGATCTCTAAAGAAGGAAATCCTTACAAAAACGAAAAATTAGAAGTTCTGGGTGAAAAATCCGGGATGCTCATTACATTACCTGAAGATCATGCCGGAGGATTACACCAGGTACTATCAGTATTCGCCTGGAGAAAGATGAATCTTAGCAAAATAGAATCCCGGACCTTAAAAACGGGACTTGGAAACTACTTTTTCTATATCAATGTGGTAGGTGAATGGCATCCGATCCTGCATGGAAATGCAATACAGGAGCTGGAATCCATTCATGCAGATGTTGATTTCCTTGGAAACTACAAAGAATTTTTGTTGGAAAGTTAGATCTTATCAAAAACACAAGGAATTATATACTAATTTATAAATATCAATAATATTTCAAAAAGCTGTCAGACGTTCTGACAGCTTTATTTTTACCTTAAATAAAAATTATTCAATAAAAAGGGATTTATTTAAATTATTTTATTTATCTTTATTCTCAAAAAATTTAAGTATATTTACTTATAGTATAAATACGTAACGTTATATTGAATATAAATTGTAAATTGTTAAAATATTTAAACATAATTTACAATAACTTTATATAAAATATAACCTACAGGCATAATTTTTGCTGTATTTTTACGAAACTAAAACTAGAACCATAACAATTTAAACTTTTATAACATGAAAACTAAAATTTCCATTCTGATCTTATTTTTGATCTCATTTCAAGCCTTTTCACAGGTAGGAATAAACACCACAACACCAGCAGCTACTCTTGACGTAAACGGAGATGTGAAAGTACGCCAGGTTCCAACAACGACAACATTAACCGGATTTGATGTTATGATGTATAATATTGCTACCGGTGAGTTACAACAAGCAGATCCTGCATTAGTAGCGAGTGCCGGAAGTGGTGGTGCAACAAACCCTACCCTGTTTGCTGCTAAAAAAACAGCAGGAATCAGTTTATTAAGTTTAGGATTATTTCCTTCCGGATTTAGAGGAGTTAACTTCCTGACAGCAGAAAGAACAATCGGTAGTGCAGCATTATTCTCTGATACCGACAATACGTACGTTGTTCCATCTGACGGAGTATATGCTATTGGATTTACTTTCCGTTACGGAACAGGATTACAAGCTTCTATCCTTGCCAACAGTCCGGGAGTAGGAATCGTTAGAACAAGAGCTGGTGTAGCTACTACAATAGACAGCCGTGCGTTTAGTGGAGCAAACCTAATTCTGTTAAGCTTAACAATTTCAGAATCCAGCTTGAACTCAATCTATAGCCTACAGGCAGGAGATAAGATTTCATTCGGTCTTGTAGGGTCTTCTGCGCTTGACGTAGGTTTACTTGGATCAAGTGTTGCTTCATTCTATATTTACAAAGTATCTAACTAGGACTTTTATTTAATTTAATCACTATACACCGTTAATCCATCATATCCCAATATGATGGATTAATTGTTTTTACGAGTAGCTTAACAAACATTTATTTATATTTGATCAAACAAATGAAAATTATGACGGCAAATTTCCTGGTTATTCTACTTATTGTATTGATTGTTATTGTTTATAGTAATTTAAATAGCAGAATACAAAAGCTTGAAAAGAAAATTTCAGACTTACAGGAAAATACTCCTAAAGACATTCCGGTTGCAGGGCTAAAAAAAGAATCTACAAGTCCATCTCAGCTATCTCCTGAAGCTTCACCTATCAATACTCATCATGAAAAAGAATCTGCACCAGAGATCTACCCCAACATTCAGGAACAGGTACCATCAGATCAACAGACAGACTGGCTTTCCCCTATTATGGGTTTTCTTAAACAAAACATTCTGGCAGTTATTGGTATTTTCACTTTGGTTTTAGGTATCGGTTACTTTGTAAAGTATGCCATTGATAAAAACTGGATTGGAGAAGCAGCAAGGGCGACAATAGGATTCTTCATCGGTTCAGCTATTATAATTACAGGTCATTTTCTAAGAAAAAATTATGCAACATTTTCATCTATAATATTGGGAGGTGGTATTGCAATCTTATATTTTACCACTACCATAGCGTTTCGTGAATATCATCTGTTCGCACAGAATACCGCTTTTATTATTACATGCTGTATAACATTATTATCTATCATTCTTTCTTATCGCTATAATAGCGAGGTCCTAGTTATTTTTTCATTATTTGGCGGATTTCTAGCCCCTTTAATGATCAGTTCCGGCCAGAGTAATTACTTATTTTTATTCACCTATATATCTGTTTTAAATATCGGAATGTTTATCATTACCTTTTTGAAACAATGGAAAAGTGTTGGAGGAATTGCATTTTTCTTTACGCATCTCTATTTGTTATATTGGATTGTAGAAAAACCTGAAATATTAAGTATTTATTTTTATCTGATCAATTATGTTATATTTTATGCTTTCGCATTGCTAAACTATAGTAAGAAAAACATACTTTTTGCTTTTGATACAATATTATTAGTCCTGGTCAACTTCTTTAGTACTCTAAGTTTAATTTACCTTTTTAACAAATTGGGATATGAACCGGTCATCATATTTCCTCTAATCTTTGCAGCAATTAACGGCTGTCTCGTTTTCAGGGAATATAATAAGAAAAGTTTTAACAGCACTTATTCCATATTTACAGGTATTACTGTAAGCCTTCTAACCATTGCTGTCGCATTGCATTTCAAAACGCATTTGATCACAAGCATCTGGGCAATTGAAGCAACTTTACTTCTTTTTATCTGGAAAAAAACAAATCTTAGTATTTTTAAAGTTTTCTTTTATATTCTTTTTCCTTTGGTCCTGTTAGCTCAAATCATTACATGGGCACAATATTTCGACGCAAAAGATCTTAACGTAATAATCAACCCTATCTTTTTAACAAGTTTGGTGACAATCATTACCATCCTTTTTAATCTTGCCCTACTCAAAAGATTACAGGGAAATAACACTTCCGGAAATAGCTTCTTTGAAAATGCATTTAAAATCCTTAATTACTCTATCATTTATTTCGCGATATTATTTGAATTGATTTATCAGATTTCTGAACAGCCTTTTGCTATTATTTTAGTATCGGGGCTTTTACTGAGTCTGTTCTACATCTTCATCCTTTTACTACTCGGCAGAAAACTGGAAATAAACAGACAAATCGAAAACGGATTGATTTATTTTTTCTTTTGCCTTACTATCATTCATGTTACTTTCTGTGCTTCCGAGCTTATACATGATATCGTATTAAAGAAAACTTCACCTTCTTTCTATGGAATTTATTTACTATACCTCATTCCTTTTATATATGTATATTATTATAAGGTAATAAACACACCGGATTTTTTGAAAATAAAAATTTCGTATTGGCTCGGTGCCTTTACATTGGTTACTGGTGTAAGCTGTGAATTGTATCATTTATATTTATTGGGAAATTCAGTAAACCTTACAAACCTGCCTGCACTGCAAAAACATTTTAGCATTCTGTATCTTCCAATCATTTGGGCTATCCTTTCAATTATCTTTATTTATACCGGGCTTAAAAGAGAGAATAATGAATTAAGCAGAATCGGATTCACCCTTATAGGGATCGTTATTGTGAAACTGTATGCCTATGATGTATGGCAAATGGATAATATCTCCCGAATTATAGCTTTTATATTACTTGGAGTGATTTTATTGCTGAGCTCATTTATGTTCCAGAGATTGAAAAATATCATTAAAAATCTTGTGGATAAAAAGGAGGAAACTGATAAAAATGAAAATTCAGAATTTTAATAAAACCCATTATTTATACATAATTTTTAATTTATCTTGAAATCACATTCAAATTCTACAAAAAAAACTTATATTTAACCTGTTTTTAATCGTTACTTATTCTTTAGATTATGAAAAAAATACTTTATTCTTTTTTATTAGTATCTTCTGTATGTTTGTTTGGACAGAAGAATCCTTCAGCTAAATTTGCTGTTGCTAATGATATTGTTGGAACAGTTGATATGTTCAAGGACAAATCAGATTTCATACAAAGCATGCATGTTTATAAAACGCCTGCTACTTTGCCACAGAATCTAAAAAAATTCAGTTATCTGGCAGACAATGGGATTACAGAGTTCAAAATCAAAAAAGGATATGAAAACCTTGACAGGTTAACATTAGCTCAGCTTAATGTACAAAACAACCTACCCAAAGAAACACCTGTAATCATCGAAGGTTATGAATTTTCTAATCCTGAAACCAGTATTTATGCTGATATTTTAGCTAAAACTGAAGTAAAGGATTACAATGGCAAAAAGTCCCTTTTTATTACAACAACCCAGAAATAATCATTAATTTTTGATCATAAAAAGGATGCTCATTGAGCATCCTTTTCTAATATTTATTATTCCATTTTTTTCTGAGTTCTTCATAGATCTTTTTCTCAGTGGCATTATCTCCCGGCTCATAAAGCCTGGTGTCTTTAATTTCTTCAGGAAGGAAATCCTGGTCTACAAAGTTTCCTTCATAAGAATGTGCATATTTGTAGTCTTTGCCATAATTGAGATCCTTCATTAGTTTTGTCGGAGCATTTCTGAGATGAAGGGGTACAGGAAGATTACCTGTTTGTTTTACTAATGCCAATGCATTATTAATAGCCATATAAGTAGAATTACTTTTAGGAGATACCGCCAGATACACTGCAGTTTCACTTAAAATAATCCGGGCTTCGGGATTACCGATTACGTTGACAGCCTGAAAACAATTATTAGCAATAACCAAAGCATTCGGATTTGCCAATCCAATATCCTCAGCCGCAAGAATAAGCATCCTTCTCGCAATAAATTTAATATCTTCTCCCCCGGCGATCATTCTTGCCAGCCAATATACCGCACCATTGGGGTCACCTCCCCGCATGGATTTAATAAATGCAGAAATAATATCGTAGTGCTGTTCTCCGTTTTTATCATATAAAGCTATTGTTTCCTGAAGAACGGCAAGAACATCTTCATTGGAAACCTCAGTTGTCTCTGTATTTTTATATTGATTGAGAACCAACTCAACAGAATTGATAAGTTTTCTGGCATCACCACCCGAATATTGTATAAATGCACCTTTTTCTCCAATTTTTAAATGGGTATTCTCGTCTTTATTATACCTATCGAGAGCAATGTCCACCAGTTCTTCCAGTTTTTCATAGCTTAAAGCTTTCAGGATATACACCTGACTCCTTGAAAGCAAGGCTGAAACTACCTCGAAACTTGGATTTTCCGTGGTTGCACCTATCAGAACGATCCATCCTTTTTCTACTGCGTGAAGCAATGAATCTTGCTGCGACTTATTAAAGCGGTGAATTTCATCAATAAATAGGATTGGCGATTTTCCTGAAAATAGATTCTGTTTTTTTGCTTCATCAATGACATCACGAACATCTTTTACACCCGAAGAAACCGCAGAAAGTTTATAGAACTTTCTTCCGGATTTTTCAGAAATAATTTCTGCCAATGTTGTCTTCCCCGTTCCTGGAGGCCCCCATAAAATAAGAGAATTGAGCGTATCGTTCTCAATCATCTTCCGTATTGTTCCCTTCTCACCCGTAAGATGCTCCTGCCCCAGAACATCATCCAGGGTTTTGGGTCTTAATTTTTCAGCTAATGGAATATTTTGATTCAAGATATTTTAGGATTTTTGAGTGAATATTTCAGATTTATGTGTCTGAAACTTATAACAAATTTAAACTAATTTTCATTTTTTTACCCTATTTTTGCATTGTTTTGAAATTAACAGTCAACAAGATCATTACTTTTCCTTTGGTAATTTTAGTTAAATTTTACCAATGGTTTATCTCGCCCTTACTCCCTAAAAACTGTCGTTATGAACCTACATGCTCCCATTATATGATAGAATCACTGCAGGTGCATGGTATTTTTAAAGGATTGTGGCTGGGTATCAGGAGAATTTCAAAATGTCATCCATGGGGAGGTAGCGGATATGACCCCGTTCCTCCAAAGAAATAAAAATTCAGTAATAAACTATCAAAAAAATAGAAATGAGTAATATTTTTTTCAGAATGTACCTCGTAGTATTTGCCTTCGTTACCCAGTGTATTTTTGCACAGGCATACCCTGGCGGTCTATCGGACGGAAGCTTACAAGTAAATGCTACGGAAATCCCCGTTAAAATCTATTCAACAACTGAAATCAGAGATCTGGACTCTTTTGTGGAAAGACCTATCAATAGTAATGTTCTGGTAATTCTGAATAAGTCTAATTTTGAGCCTGCTTACTTCAATTTCAGCGCTGCAACATTAAGTAAGTACAAAGAAGCAAAATACCAGTTTTTTGATAAACACTTTAAGCTGATAGAAACTCCGGCTACTCAGGAAAATATTGAAACTTTCAAATATGCTGTAAAAGCAGACAAACCCATTACAGCTGCAGACCATGTTGAACTGGAAACTCCTTTTAAAATATGGGATCCTTCCAATGGGATCAAACTGGGACCTGTTACACTTCATTTTTATAGCCTGATGTTCATTTTTGCCTTTGGATTTGGTTATCTCCTGATGGCAAGAATCTTCAAAACTGATAATGTCAATTTAAAATATCTGGAACCATTATTTACATGGACCTTGATCGGAACTATTTTAGGTGCAAGGCTAGGCCATGTTATCTTTTATCAGCCTGAATTATTCAAGGAAGATTTCTGGAGTGTCTTTTTGCCAATAAGCACAAAAAACGGCCTGAAATTCACAGGTTTTTCAGGATTGGCAAGCCATGGAGCTACTATTGCTTTAATTCTTACAACTCTTTATTACTCGTTTAAGATCATCAGAAAAAACCCTTTCTGGGTATACGATAGATTAGGAATAGTGGTTTCTTTGGGAGGTGCATTTGTAAGAATGGGGAACTTTTTCAATTCTGAAATTGTAGGAAAACCTGTAGACCCGAATTCCCCGTTTGCTTTACTTTTCCCACAGCAAAGCAGTGAATATGGTCTTACCGTACCTCGTTATCCTACCCAGCTTTTTGAAGCCTTCGGATATATTTGCCTGTTTATCCTGCTGTGGATCTTATACAAAAAGACAGATAAGAAATATCAGCAAGGCTGGTTATTTGGATTATTTTTCATTATTCTTTGGGCTATCAGATTCTTTGTAGAATTTTTAAAAGAGCCTCAGGGAGATGAATTTATCCAGATCGGAGGCTTGAATACCGGACAGGTACTTTCTATTCCTTTCATGCTTGCAGGAGTAGTGATCATGATTATGTCTAAAAAATTCAAAATTACTCAGGAACAAAACGCAAAACCTGAATAATTATATTCCTTAAAATAAATATATAAGCCACAATTGAATTGTGGCTTTTATATTTTTACGACCTCCTTTAGAAGTACTTTATAGCTTAACTGCCGTTTTTTTATTGATTTTCTCAAATACTGTTCCCAGTTCATTAATGAGATCAGTAGGAAGCATAGATTCTTTAGAATATCTTTCTGCCGCATAATCTGCTGCTTTTCCATGAAGCCACACCCCGAAAACAGCGGCATCTTCTTCGGAATATCCTTGTGCCAGTAATGAGGTAAGAATTCCTGTAAGAACATCTCCGCTTCCTCCCTTGGCCAGTCCCGAATTTCCTGTTGTATTATAATACACTTTTCCATCAGGAGTAATAATTTGTGTATGATGATCCTTCAGGACAATATATATCTGCTGCTCATCCGCTTTCTGACGAGCCAGTTCCAGTCTTTCAAAAGAGTCTGCAGATTTACCAAATAGCCTTTCAAACTCCTTGGGATGAGGAGTAATGATTGAATTCTTCGGGATCAGTTTCAGATTTTTTTCATTTTCCGAAATTATATTCAAAGCATCAGCATCCAGGATCAGTGGTTTCGCATATTCTTTTAAAAATTGCAGAAGGACTTTTTGCGTTTCCTTATCTGCTCCTATACCCGGCCCTATACCAAATACAGAATTATCTTCAATCTCTATCTTACTTGTAACCTTATCACCACTTTTTATAAACATGGCTTCCGGACAAGATATTTGTAAAATATTATATCCGCATTCGGGAGCAACCGTAAACGTCAAACCGGCTCCGGTTTTTAAAGCAGCTTTTGTGGATAGCACAGCAGCTCCCATTTTACCAAAGCTTCCTGCAACAATATGTACTTTACCATACAATCCTTTATGAGAAAAGTCCGGTCTCGGTCTAAAAATTCTTTTGATCCATTCTTCATCAACTGAAAAATCAGCTGTTTCAGTATTTGAAATATACTCTCTGCTAAGATTTATATCCAAAATCTCTACCTTACCTGTAAATATACCACTTTCAGGATGTAAAAAGCTCTTCTTCCAGAATTGAAAACTCAGAGTATAATCAGCCTTGAAAATAGTAGAGCCTGCAACAGAAGTGGTATCTGCAAAAAGTCCGGAAGGAATATCAATAGAAATTTTAACAACCTTCAGAGTGTTTAAATAATCAACTATTTCTTTGTATGCTCCTTCAAGTTCTCTTGATAATCCGGTTCCGAAAAGGGCATCAATAATAACAGTATCATCATCCAGCGGGTCCTTATCCAGCTCACTGAATCTTTTAACCGGAATTTCCGAAACCCCTTGTACTCTTTCAAAATTGACCTCTGCATCATCGGAAAGTTTCGATTTGGGATCCTCTACAAATACCTCTACATCAAAACCTTCGGTATGGAGCAGCCGTGCAATAGCAAATCCATCTCCTCCGTTATTTCCAACGCCACAGAAAACAAAAAACTTCTTATGATTTTTACAATGTTCAGATATCCAGTTTACACATGATTGTGCTGCGCGCTCCATTAGTTTAATTGAAGAAATTTGATCGTTCGATATCGTAAACTGATCACACGCCCTTATTTGCTCCTTCGTAAATATTTTCATTTCATATTAGTATCCGACTAATTTATAATATTTTTTATTAACGCAAAGGTGATTACTCCACATTCACATTATTTAAAAAGAATACAAATAAATATCCCATAAACGCGAAAAAAATAACAATTTTAGCTATATTTGTGTCATACACAACATAAAAAAAATTAAATTATGGGATTTTTAAAGGAATTTAAAGAATTTGCAGTCAAAGGCAATGTCATTGATCTTGCAGTAGGGGTTATCATTGGTGCAGCTTTTGGTAAAATTGTTTCATCATTTGTAGAAGATGTTATTACTCCTCTTTTACTTAATCCGGCTCTAAAAGCTGCAGGGGCAGAAAATATCAAAACCCTGGTATGGAACGGCGTTACCTATGGTAATTTCCTGGCGGCAGTTATTAACTTCCTTTGTATAGCAATGGTTCTTTTTATAATGATTAAAGGAATTAACAAAGTATCAAAGGCTAAAGAGGTTGCTCCGGCTGGTCCTACAGATGATCAGAAATTATTGATGGAAATCAGAGATTTACTAAAAAACAAGAACAACATATAACATAAAAACACCTCATTTGAGGTGTTTTTTATTTCAATACGAACTTCATTCGATTAGTGAATCTGTAGTATACTTGAAATCTGCTCCGCTAAAGAAAGACCAATTCTATCCTGTGCTTCCAATGTTGAAGCTCCTGTATGAGGGGTGAGGGAAATTTTAAAATGAGTGAGAATGTCTTTTGAAGGAGTAGGCTCATTAATGAAAACATCCAGTCCTGCAAACTTCACTTTTCCGGAATCCAGGGCTTCAATTAAAGCGACCTCATCAATAACACCTCCGCGTGAGCAGTTCACTATTGCAACTCCGTCCTTCATAATTTCAAACTCATTTTTTCCGATCATATATCCGTCTTTCTGTGCCGGTACGTGAAGGGTAATAAAATCCGAATGCTTCAGAACATCCTGTAACGGTTCCGTTTCAATATCCACATTGATAAACTGATTGTTATAGAACCTGACTTTTATACTTGCCCTGCCTACATTATTATCAGCCGCAACTACTCTCATTCCAAGACCTAAAGCAATCCTTGCAACCTCTTGTCCTATTCTTCCCATTCCAACGATACCGATGGTTTTCCCTCGCAATTCTATTCCTTTAGCATATGCTTTTTTAAGTCCTGCAAATTCAGTATCTCCTACTACAGGCATCTTTCTGTTCGAATCCTGTAAAAATCGTGCTCCTGAAAATAAGTGGGCAAATACCAATTCCGCAACCGACTCCGAAGAGGCAGATGGTGTATTGATTACATGAATTCCTTTTTCCCTTGCATAATCTACATCAATATTATCCATACCAACACCTCCTCTTCCGATAATCTCAATGGATGGACAGTTATCAATAATATCCTTTCTTACCTGTGTCGCACTACGTACCAGTAAAGTACGGATCTTGTGCTCATTAATGTAATCTACTAAAAATTCCTGTGGTACTTTTGTTGTGATTACTTCAAACCCTTTTTCAGTTAATGCATCAATTCCAGATTGATCCAGACCGTCATTTGCTAAAACTTTCATAAATACAATGTCTATTTAAATTTAAAAAGATTTAAAAATTAAAATTCGGCGTGCTGCTTTATCATTAATCTTTAAATCTTTGAATTATTTTTAATCTTCTTTGAAAACTTCGATTGTCACTTGCTTTTCGACCAGATCAGTAAATTTCCCTTTGTATCTTGTCGCTCTCACCAGGTGGTTATCAATCCAGTGATAGTTCCCTCCTCTTGGTTTTCCACACAAAACACTATGGTATTTGAATCCGTGTTTATCCAGCCAGTCAATTGTAATTTGTTTTAAATTTTCAGTGCGGGAAGTAAAAAAGCATATCTGATGTCCTTCATCATACCATTTATTTATGGTTTCTAAAGCATCGGGATAAGGCTCACAGGTAACCATTCTCTCCGGTTCTTCGTTCGGAACATCATCTGTAATTGTTCCGTCAATATCTATTAAGTAATTTTTTACTCCGTCCTTTAGTACTGGACTCACGTGTTCGATATAATCTAGCTCCATCATAAAAATTTGAATTACAAAGTTACGATTTTTACAATGAAAAGAGGTGTTAAACTTTGTTTATGTTAAAAATTTACTACTATAACGTAAATTAGATTAATAAATTCAATATTAAATCAACCAATTTTACATTTATGATTTAAAATTTTCAGTTTCACTTGAGTTTAATCACCAGAAGTTCACTAAAAATAATATCAGATTTCAACAAATAACCACAAGATTTACATTATTGATAATCTGAAATATCATGATTAAACCGAAAATTTTAAAATTTTTCTCCAAGGCTAATACGCAACCGGTTCAAGGCATTCATAAGGGAAATACTTGATGTAAGTTCTACAATCTCCCTTTCAGAGAATTCAGTTTGAAGTTCTACAAGTAAATTACTGATATCTCCATTGATGAAGGTTACAGCGTCTGCCCACTGTAAAACTAAGAGCTGTTTTTTACTGAATGATGCCGAGTGCTTATATCCGGGGATCTTATCAATTATAGATTGATCGATACCCATATCTCTGAGTTCTCCGGCATGGAAACTGCAACAATAGGCACAGCCGTTTAACTGGGATATCCTCAGCTCGGCCAGAGCAATAAGCTTATTATCAATTCCTGAATTTCTGATACTTGAATGAGCCTGGTATAAATATCCAACAGTTTGCCTGGCTATACTTTTATAATCCATCTTTTTTTTCACAAAGCTACAGCAGGCATACATTCTTAAAAGAGTACAAAAAACAGAAAATTGAGTATAAATAAAAGATTAATTTTGTACTAATCATTGATGCTGCGATGGACCATATACATGAGCTTATTGAAATCGAAATAACTGAGTTATCTGAATGGAAGGACCGTTTCCGTAAAAACAGTTTTTTTGAACTCGTCTTCATTCTTTCGGGGAAAGGAGTACAAAGTATAGAATACAAAACCCGGAATTATCAACCTCAGGATTTCTTTTTGCTTCCCTATTCAAAGTGTCATGCCTATGACATCATCCAGCCTACTCAGTTTTTATTCGTCCGGTTTACAGAGCATTATTTTAAAAATCTTAAAAGTACGGATATCAATTATTCACAATGGTACAGCAAACTCAATTATATCATAGGATTCTATGATTTCAGCAAAGGACTTGTTTTTCATGATAATAAAGACAAGGAACAGGTTAGAAGATTATTGGATATTATAGTTCATGAAAGGGATCAGAACGCGGCGTATTCTGAAACTTTAATCGCCAATTCCCTGTCTTCAATACTTACAATTATCAGTTCAAGACTGGCCGATACGAAAGAGAAAGGCGATACTAAATTTTCTGAAATCATCCGGCATATCAATCAAAACATCATTAATGAGGATCAATTGTCTATCGATTATTTATCCAAAAAATTTAATCTTTCCGGAAAGTATTTCAGCGAATATTTTAAAAGAAATGCCGGCGAAACATTAAAGGAATATACTCAGAAAACCAAACTGCAGATAGCGATCAACAGGATTACATATACAACAGCTCCATTACAGGAAATTGCATGGAGCCTGGGTTTTACCGACGGAAGCCACCTTAATAAGGCCTTAAAAAAGCATTTCGGTATATCTTCATCCATATTGAGAAAAGAAAAACGAACTGCAGATCATTAAAAAGTTCCGAAAATTTCAGGGATTCCATCCGCGATCTGGCATTGATATGATGTTTCCCCAAAAATTTCCAAAATACATTTATTAGACTTACATTTGTAGGAATGGAAGAATTGGTAGTCTTAGTAAATCCGCAGGACAATGTTATAGGTTTGATGGAAAAACAGCAGGCACACGTTAATGGCTTGCTACACCGGGCTTTTTCCGTATTTCTATTTAATGATAAGGGAGAAATGCTCTTGCAAAAAAGAGCTTCGGAAAAATACCATTCTCCAAACCAATGGACTAATGCAGTATGCTCGCATCCCAGAAATGGTGAAAGCTATCTGGCAGGTGCAAAGCGTAGGGTGAAAGAAGAACTGGGAATAGAAGTAGAACTTGCGGAAAAATTCAGTTTTATTTATAAAGCTGATGTTGGCGGTGGACTTTGGGAGCATGAGCTTGACCATGTATTCGTTGGAAATTACGATGCTGATTTCAGTTTAAATAAAAAAGAGGTTGAAGAGGTAAGATACATCTCCATTGCTGATCTGGATAAAGAGATCTCTGAGAACCCAGAAAATTTTACAGAATGGTTTAAAATCATTCTGGAAGAATACAAACACCATTTTTAGATGAGAAAAAATTTGATCGCAGGATTAATATTGATGTTAGGCTGTTTTACCTTTGCACAGAAAACGGCAGTTTATGAAAGTACCAATTACACGATTAACGTTCCTGAAGGGTGGAAATCGACAAATGACGATGATATTGTAAATATATTTCCTTCGAATGAAATTGGTGCCATTACAATTTCAGAGTACCATGACCTGAATATTCCTAAAGAGGAAACAAAAAAATTCATCCTTGCCCTTTACAAATCCAATGATGAAGAAAGCAAGGTAAAATCCGGTAAAGGAAAGAAAGGATACACAGAATATACGTATGAATATTTTGATGATCACGATAAGCTTTTCTGGATTACCAAAGTTTTTCAAAAAGAGAAAAACCTGTTCATTATTTCCATCAATTGTGGCCAGAAATACTGGAATGGCAATTATATGAATCTTTTCAATGATACTTTTAACAGCTTTAAAATAAAGTAATAAAAATAAATATGAAGAAAACAGCCTTGTACGACAAACACGTTTCTTTAGGAGCGAAAATAGTACCTTTCGCAGGCTTCGAAATGCCTGTACAATATTCCGGAGTTACGGAAGAACATTTTGCAGTGAGAGAAAACGCGGGAATATTCGATGTTTCTCACATGGGACAATTTTTCATTGAGGGTCCTGGTTCTAAAGAGCTTTTGCAATTCGTTACGACAAATAATGTAGATGCACTGGAAAAAGGAAAAGCCCAATATTCTTGTCTTCCTAATGAGAATGGCGGTATCGTAGATGACCTTATCGTGTATCAGATGGATGATGAAAAATATTTTGTAGTAGTTAATGCTTCAAATATTGAAAAGGACTGGAATCATATTTCAAAATACAACACTTTCGGAGCTAAAATGACCAACGCTTCCGATGAAATGTCACTTTTGGCAATTCAGGGACCGAATGCAACAGCAATCCTTCAAAAGCTTACTGACGTTAACTTGTCTGAAATTCCTTACTATCACTTCACAGTAGGGGCTGTAGCAGGAGTAAACGATGTCATTATTTCAAATACGGGATATACTGGCAGCGGAGGATTTGAAATTTATTTTAAAAATGAAGATGCCGTAAAACTTTGGGATGAGATCATCAAAGCAGGAGAAACAGAGGGTATTATTCCTTGTGGACTTGCTGCCAGAGATACTTTGCGACTTGAAAAAGGATTCTGTCTTTACGGAAATGATATCGATGATACAACTTCTCCTATTGAAGCCGGTTTAGGATGGATCACAAAATTCGATAAAGATTTCCTTTCTAAAGAAACCTTTGCCAAACAAAAAGAAGAAGGAGTAACAAGAAAACTGATTGCTTTTGAACTTCAGGACAAAGGGGTTCCCAGACATGATTATCCTGTAGTGGATGCGGAAGGAAATGTAATCGGAAAAGTAACTTCAGGAACACAATCTCCTATGAAAAAGATTGGTTTAGGACTGGGTTATGTTGCTAAACCTCATTTTAAATTAGGATCGGATATCTTCATCCAGGTAAGAAATAAAAATATCCCTGCAAAAGTTGTGAAGGCACCTTTTGTATAGAAAGGAATATTTTATTAAAATAAAAACCGTAGGAGTTCCTACGGTTTTATTTTTTTATTGGGGTTTTTGTTATCGGTAAACCAAAATATCCTTGATGATCATACTTCCATACAATTTCTTTTCCGCATTGGTAAAGTAATATTTATTTCTTCTGCTATAAGCGTCAGCAGTTCTGTAAGAAAATCCCGTTTGCCAGATAATGAGCATTTTGGTTTCATTTAAAATAGGATAATTGATATCATAAAACCGAAACAATGACCGCTCAACAGTGGTACTATCTTTTATATCCGGAGTGTTCCAAACAGTTCGTGGGTATATTCTGGTCATTTTACTCAATAAATAAGAAAAGGGTTTCCCTCTATATTCGGATTTCTTAAGTTCAAAATTTGTTTTAAGATAATGTAAAGTATCCAGTTCCTTGGTATTCTTTTTATCTAAATCAATCTTATGCTGAGCATGAAGATGACAAAAGACGCAACTTAACAGAACGAAAATATATTTCATGATACAAAAGTAAAACAGAATACAAATATTGTTAAAATAATTTGCTTTTCCACAAAAAAAAGACTGTATAGGATACAGCCTCTTTTAGTTTAATAGCAGATACAGCATAATTTCCGATCCGAGGAACATACATCACCCATTCCCGGATTATTGGAAACTACTCCACCGGCACCGCCGCATAAAAAATTGCAATTTACAACAGGTCCGATTCCTCCATTGATTACTCTAAGGTCTCCCCTGTTTAGGCTTTTGATTTTGTGAACATTTTTTAACATAATAATATTTTTGGTATCATCAAATATAAAATTTTCCCGACATATAGAAACGATATCTGAAGAAAAATAAATCACATAAATACCTGAAGTAAAATCACATAGAACAAAACCACGCCTTAATCTTTAGCTATATTAAACCAATCACTCAACATTTATCTTTTAATTGACAAGCGATGTGCTGATGTCTCGTCCATACCACCAGCCAAAACACTAAGAACTTTATTCCATACATTCTTTTTCTCAGACAGGGATTGATTTAATTCATCGTAAGCCTCCGCATATTGTCTTTCATAATTTTGATCTTCCGAATCCGGGTAACTCCATGGAATATATTTCAGGATATCTAATGTTAAAGCATCAATTTCATCCGGTTCAAGCTTTTCCATGAGGGTTAGTTTTAATTTATAAGATTCAGATGTGGAAAGAATCCGGTTCAGATTCTTTGAAATAATCTCCCAGATGCTGTCCCATTTTTGAAGGTTTTCTGCTGTAAAAATACTGTTTCCTACATTTTGCATTTCTATCAGAATGTTAATTACAACATCTTTATAATGGTTGTAAGCTTGTCTTATTTCAAGCAGGTTGGAGCGGTCCTTATTTATGAATTTGTCTTCGATACTCCTAAGTATTCCAAGCAATACAATGATATTTTCAAGTAGCTTAGCTTTTTCGTTCAGCCATAAATTGATAATGATGCAATCATTAAACAAAACAATAAGTTCTCCAGCTTCATCAATCTTTTTTATGATGCCATCATTGCCCTCCACAATCTCCTTATGGGTAAGGGTAATATCAGTGCTTAATTTTCTTAGGTTCTGGACAGCTTTTATTACAGGATTAAAATCTTTTTCCATCATAATTTGTTTTATTTTTTGTGTTTATAAATTATAGATGAAAAATTTCACAGATCCTGTTTAGGGAATTTGGGAATTAAGAGAATCAGGGAGTTTTTTCATCACCAGCTAACATACAAAAAAATCTAAAAATCATTTTTTTATCAAATTCTACTGAGAAGCAAATATCCGGTAAACAATACCGGATATTCAAAATCGTACATGTATTTAATTGAGTGAAATATTTCGAATCAGAAAAATAATCCTTTACAAATCGAAGTTTTAAATTTGTATGATCTTATTTTCAGAAATTAATCGGCACCAAAGAACGTTTTTAAATTCTCAATATTGTTTTTATCATTTCCCACAAAAATTTCCTTATCCGTTACGAAAACAGGTCGTTTCAAAAAGGTATAATGATCCAGTAATAAATTTTTAAAATCCTTTTCTTTTAATGATTTTACATCCAGTCCCCGTAATTTAATCTGTGTAGACTTTTTGCTAAACAATGCTTCGTACGATTGAGTCCTTTTGTACATCTCAGCAAGCTCTTCTTCTGTAACCGGCTCTTTCTTAATTTCTCGGAGTTCCCAGTCTGTAAGATCAAACTGTGCCAATATCTTTCTGCAGGTATCGCAGGTATTCAGGTGGAATACTTTTTTCATCTCTATTATGATTTTTATGATCCTAAAAAAGCTTATGATAAGCTTTAACCCTTCAAAATTATGATTTAATTCAGGATTTTGAAAATTATTAAATATCTTTATTCAAATTTTATACAATGCAGAACAAGCCAATTACGTTTCAGTTTATCTCGGAACCATCGGATGTTAATTATGGAGGAAATGTTCACGGGGGAAGCGTGATGAAATGGATAGACCAGGCCGGCTATGCCTGTGCCACTACCTGGAGCGGAAATTATTCTGTAACGGTTTACGTAGGGGGAATTCGTTTTTATGAACCCATTAAAATCGGTGAAATTGTGAAGGTTGAAGCTCAGGTTATTTATACCGGAACCTCCAGCATGCACATTTCGATCAATGTATTTTCGAGAAACCTCAAGCAACCTAATTTTGATAAAAAGACACATTGCATCATTGTTTTTGTAGCCGTGGATGAAAATGGCAAAAAGCTGCCTGTTCCTAAATGGGTTCCCGAGACTGAAGAAGAAAAGCAGCAGGAGCAGTATGCAAAAAGACTTATGGAATTAAGGACCCAGATTGAGGATGAAATGAAGCCTTTTTTATAAGAGAAGGCAGCAATTCATTAATCATAAAGAGGACCAACAATTTATAGTTAAGGAATAGAAATTTATAGATATCATGAAAATTATTTTTACATTATCTGCCCTGTTAATTATTACTTTTGTTCAGTCCCAGACCCATAGGTTCATTTATGAGCTCAAATATAAAATGGACTCCACGGAATCCGGTTATGAAAAGCAGAATATGATCCTGGATATCACCCCAAAAGAAGTTAAGTTCTACAGACAAAACCTAATGTCTACTGATTCTTTAAATAAAAAGTTCGGAATGAACTCCAGCTATACGGATATGTCCGGACAGGTTGTAAAAAGAAAAGTCAACTCCTTTGATCATGAAAATTTCATTAATATAAAAGCAGGATATTATTCATTCAGGACTACGGACAAAATCAACTGGATGATCTCTGACGAAGTGAAAAAAGTAGAACATTACACTTTGCAAAAAGCAACTGCCGATTTTGGAGGAAGAAGCTGGACTGCATGGTTTTGTAAGGATATTCCATTTAATGAAGGACCTTTTAAATTTCGTGGTCTGCCGGGTTTAATTTTTGAATTATCCGATTCAAATAAAAATTTCATCTATCATCTTCTAAAAAGCGAAACATTAACCGGAACACCATCCACTGAAGATTTTCTGGAGTCTAATTTTGGCAACAAAGCGATTTCCATCAATGAAAAGCAAAAGCAAAAATTATTGCTGGAATTTTATAATGACCCTTTTGCTTTTGAAAGAAATACCATCAGCAAAACGGCAACTGATCTTAATATCAATATCAATGGAAAGGAAATCCGCAATGTAGATGAGCTCAATACACAAACCAAAAGCATGCAGGAGGTAATAAGAAAGTATAATAATCCTATTGAGATTGATAAAGTAATGCATTATAAAATTAATAAATAATATTTATCTTTGTAGCTCAAAAGGAAATGGTGTTCTTCCTTACCCAACCGCTTTACGTAAGCTGATGACGCCTGATTAATAGATTATCAACCAAAATTAATCAGGATTATTATGTCTAAAAATCCCCGAACAGTAAGTAAAAAAATAGTATTTCATTCAAGATTTTTCTTTAGAAAATTCCCTGCTTTCCCATATATTGTAAAATGGCTTTGCATCAGCTCGATCATCGGGATTCTGGTCGGAAGTGCCTCAGCCGGGTTTTTGCAGTCCCTTGAATGGGCTACCCGTTTCAGGGAGAACCATATCTGGTTGATTGCGCTTCTTCCGGTGGCCGGTTTTTTAATAGGGCTGCTATATCATTACTATGGAAAGGACGTCGAAGCCGGTAATAATTTACTAATCGATACCATTCATGATCCTCAGAAAACCATTCCTTTTAAAATGGCTTCTTTTGTATATCTGGGTACTATAGTTACTCATTTTTTCGGAGGTTCTGCAGGCCGGGAAGGAACAGCAATACAAATGGCAGGAGCAATTTCAGACCAAATCAGTAAACCATTCAGACTGGATAAAACCGAAAGGAAAATTTTAATTATTGCTGCCATAGCTGCTGGTTTCGGTTCTGTTTTTGGAACACCGCTAGCCGGAGCGGTATTCGGTCTTGAAGTTTTTCTCATCGGAAGGATCCGTTATAATGCCATTTTTCCTGCATTTGCGTCTGCTATTATTGCAAACTGGGCAACCGATCTGTGGAATGTAAAACATACCCATTATCATATTGATTTCGTCCCAAAACCTGAGTTTTTACCTATTCTTTACAGTATTCTGGCCGGTGTTGCTTTTGGTCTGTGTGCAGCAGCATTCAGTAAAATGATACATTGGGCAGGAAGAATATTCAAATCTAAGATCACGTTTCCCCCATTCCGGCCTATTGTGGGTGGTGGTATTGTTGCTATTGCTGTATTTACAATGGGAACGACACGGTATATCGGTCTGGGGATCCCCACAATTGTGGAATCATTCGAAAATCAGCTGCCTTTTTATGATTTTGCCTTAAAAATGATTTTTACGATCATAACATTATCCGCAGGATTCAAAGGCGGTGAAGTAACTCCGTTATTTTTTATCGGAGCAACATTGGGAAGTGCTTTATCCCTGTTTATCCCTCTTCCTTTCGGGCTTTTGGCAGGAATGGGTTTTGTGGCAGTTTTTGCGGGAGCAACCAATACTCCCCTTGCGTGTATGTTGATGGGGATTGAGCTTTTTGGAGCTGAATCCGGAATTTATGTTGCCATAGCTTGCGTTGTTTCTTATTTGTTATCGGGCAGAAACAGTATTTACACGCGGCAAAGAATCGGACAAGCTAAACATCGCAGATACGAGAGCGACCAGGATAAAAGTTTTTCAGATCTCTGAATTTTAAAGGTATTCTTACATACAATTTAACTAAGTTTGTGTCTTAATTGTTTTTACAGCATGTTTGACTACAGACTTAAAGTTTTTCACACGGTTGCTTCAAGACTGAGCTTTACAAAAGCTTCTGAGGAGTTGAATATCTCTCAACCGGCGGTCACCAAACATATCAAGGAAATAGAAAGCCAGCTTAACACCAGGCTGTTTAACAGGAAAGGTACATCTATCCAGCTTACTGGTAGTGGAGTCATACTTTACAAATATGCAGAAAAGATCCGCAATATGTACAGGGATCTGGAGTTTGAAATTTATCAGCTGAATTCTGAACACAGGGGCAAACTGATTATTGGCGCAAGTACTACTGTTGCACAATATATCCTTCCTGAGATCCTCGCAAAATTTCATTCGTATTACCGGGATATTAAGATTGAACTGCTTACTTACAATACAGAAGTTATATCAACATTATTAAAAGAGGGTAAAATTGACCTGGGAATCATTGAAGGCGAATCCCAATCTTCTTATTTTGATTATAAAATTTTTAAACCCGATGAAATTGTACTTGTTGCAAAATCGGACCACCCTCTTATGAACAAGACACTGCAATTGAAAGATTTATACAATACAGACCTGATCTTCCGGGAGCAAGGTTCGGGAACACAGGAATTTATCCAGAGTCGGTTAAAAGAAAAAGGCATTGATCTAGAAAATCTCAATATTGTTATGCAATTAGGAAGCAGCGAAAGTATAAAAAACTACCTCCTTCATTCCGAATGTCTGGCATTTCTTTCCGTAAGCACTGTCTTAAATGAGCTGAAAAATAATACTCTGACGATTATTGATATTAAAAATTTCAGTATTGAACGAAACTTCCATTATATCCTTCCGAAAGGAGAACAATCTGCCCTTATTCAACTTTTTTTAAAGTTTATAAATTATAACTAAAAGTTATCCAGTATAACAAAATACAATTTACATTGTAATAATTAATTGTAGAATTTTGAAGAATGAATTCAAGAATCTATAATATGAATCGTTTTATCCAAAACGAAAAAACAAAGAAAATCATTTTCCTTACATTAGCAGTCATTACGCTTACACCGTGGATTTCATCTCCCATCGCTCTTGCTTTAGGATTTCTACTCGCTGTCCTTTTAGGAAATCCTTTTGAAAAATATCTCCATCGGTATATTCATTTACTGCTTCAGATATCCATTGTAGGGTTGGGTTTCGGATTAAAACTTAACGAAGCTTTACAGGCTGGTAAAACGGGTTTTATATTAACTGTTGTGAGCATTGCAACAGTAATGATCCTGGGGTATTTTTTAGGTAAAGTATGTAAGCTGGAAAAAAAATTGTCATATCTGGTTTCTGTTGGTACCGCTATCTGTGGAGGTAGCGCCATAGCGGCTACCTCTCCCATCATTAAACCCAGCACCAAACAGATTTCTCTCGCTCTTGCAATCATTTTTACTTTAAACTCTATTGCATTATTTGTTTACCCTGTTATTGGTCATGCATTACACCTTTCCCAGGAGCAATTCGGGTTATGGTGTGCGATCGGTATTCATGATACCAGTTCCGTTGTAGGAGCTGCAGGCAAGTTTGGGGATGAAGCATTAAAAACAGCCACTACTGTGAAGCTTGCCCGTGCTTTATGGATTATTCCGGTTTCTCTTATTACCATGTTGATCTTTAAAAATAAAGAATCGAAGATTAAAGTTCCGTGGTTTATCGGATATTTTGTTTTTGCAATCTTATTAAATACCTATATACCCTTGTTTGCTCATTTCAGCCAGATCATTACCACAGTTTCAAAATCAGGATTAAACTTAACTTTATTTCTTATTGGATCCACCCTTTCTCTGCAAACCTTAAAAACAATTGGTTTTAAGCCACTGGCTATAGCGGTCATCCTATGGATTTCTATAAGTACGGGAACATTGTTGTATATTATCCATTAAAAAGACAAAAGCCCTTTGGATCCCCAAAAGGCTTTTGCGTATTAAATGTGGAAATGTTTATTTCTAACTGAAATAATTCGTAATTAAATTGCCGACTGATCACAAGTATAAACCTGTGGGCAAGCAATGTACTGAATGCAGTATTTAGGACCAGTTACAGAACCTGAACAGCTGCATCCGCATAGAGATAAATCAGGATTCACGTTTACACCTCCTACGATGTTTTTAAGTTCTCCTTTGTTTAATTTCTTAGCGTTTTTAAAAATGTTGTTTACCATGTGATTTGATTTTGAGATTGAACAATATAGTTTAATGATTTCAAATTTAAACAAATAATTAATATTCAAAGCATAGTTTACAAAAAAAATTCATAATTTATTTATATAAAAACAGTTATTAATTTTTTAACGCAAAAATACTTTTACAATTTATTAAACACCTGCTGTTATTCTGTAAATTCAAGGTCTTTGTTATGGGTTTCGGAAATCGTAATTGATGAATAAAATGCCAGTCCGAAAACGATTACTCCAACAATAGCGGCACTTATGATAACGGTAAAATTATGCTTAAGTAAATCAAAAGCCAGAATCATTACAGGCACCAATCCCCTTACCATATTAGGAACAGTAGTCGTTGCCGTATTCCTGATATTGGTCCCGAACTGTTCGGCAGCCAGGGTAACGAACATGGCCCAATATCCAGTTCCCAGCCCTAGCCAGACACAGAAAATGTAATATTTGGTTTCGGTATTGGTATTACCGAAAAGCATAATTGCAACGCCTACCAGCGTAAATGCCAGCATATAAAAAATAGCCATTTTCCTGGATTTTAAAAGATGCGAAATAAATCCACTCATCAAATCCCCGATAGATATTCCGACGTATCCCCACATAATAGCTTTTCCAGGATTGATCTCCTTAATGCCCATTTCCGGAGCAAACTGATTGGCTAACACAGCAAGAATACCTATACAATACCAGGTTGGAAGTCCGACAGCAATACATTTCATATACCTGATGAAACGATCTTTATTGGTAAAAAAGGAAAGAAAATTGCCTTTTGAAACATTCGTCTGATGCTCAATATTCTTATAAATTCCCGATTCTGAAACGCTTATCCTTAAAAATAGCAGCATAATACCCAGAACACCTCCGATAATGTAAGAAATATTCCAGCTTCCGGCGAGTTCAACAGTTAGCTGAGCCACTACCGCACCCATTAATCCAAAACCTGCCACTACAGATGTCCCTATTGCCCGTAAACTTTTCGGGAGGCTTTCAGAAACAAGGGTTATTCCGGCTCCAAGCTCTCCGGCTAACCCAATACCTGCTATAAACCTTAAACCCGCATATTGGTACACCAAATGCTCTTTAGGAAAGTAAGGAAGGAATCCACAGGCTATGTTTGCGAGGGAATATACAAGAATAGAACCGAATAATACGGACAGCCGGCCTTTTTTATCTCCAAAAATACCCCAGAAAACCCCACCAATCAATAAGCCGGTCATCTGGCAATTCAAAATGAAGGTACCATCCACATCAGGATTGAGGCCTAAAGCTTTTAAACTGGGAATCCTTACAATACCGAATAAGAGAAGGTCATAAATATCTACGAAATAACCGAGAGCAGAAATAATTACCGGAATGGAGAAAATGTACTTCAGCTTTGAAGACATGGATAGTTCTTGCATTTTTAAATTTTGATAAAAATAAAAAACCTTTCAATTTCTTGAAAGGTTTTTACAGAATATCTTTGTTAAATTATTATCTCGCAATATTCACAGCTCTCGTCTCTCTGATTACTGTTACTTTTACCTGTCCGGGATATGTTAATTCGTTCTGGATCTTTTCAGAGATATCGTAAGACAACTGAGAAGCAATTTCGTCATTCACTTTTCCGCTTTCTACCATTACTCTCAACTCTCTACCTGCCTGAATCGCGTAAGCACTTGATACTCCATCAAAGCTTAATGCTGCCGATTCAAGATCTTTCAGTCTCTGAATATAAGACTCCAATACCTGACGTCTTGCCCCCGGTCTTGCTCCGGAAATAGCATCGGCAACCTGGATAATTGGAGACAACAGGGAAGTCATTTCAACTTCGTCGTGGTGAGCTCCAATAGCATTGATTACCTCAGGATTTTCTCCATATTTCTCAGCCCATTGCATACCTAACAATGCGTGAGGAAGTTCAGATTCCTGCTCAGGAACCTTACCGATATCATGTAAAAGACCTGCTCTTTTCGCCAGTTTCACATTTAATCCTAGTTCAGCAGCCATGGTTGCAGCAATATTAGCAACTTCTCTGGAGTGCTGTAATAAGTTTTGTCCGTAAGAAGAACGGTATTTCATTCTACCTACGATCTTAATCAATTCAGGGTGTAATCCGTGAATTCCTAAATCTATGATGGTTCTTTTACCAACCTCAATGATTTCTTCTTCGATTTGTTTTCTCGTTTTTTCAACAACTTCTTCAATTCTTGCTGGGTGGATTCTTCCATCTGTAACCAATCTGTGAAGTGATAATCTTGCAATCTCTCTTCTTACAGGGTCAAAACATGAAAGAAGAATAGCTTCCGGGGTATCATCTACGATAATCTCAACTCCTGTTACCGCTTCCAGTGCACGGATATTTCTACCCTCTCTACCGATAATTCTACCTTTTACTTCATCAGATTCGATATTGAAAACCGATACTGAGTTTTCGATAGCCTGCTCTGTCCCGATTCTTTGAATCGTTTGAATTACGATTTTTCTGGCTTCACTCTTGGCATTAAGCTGGGCTTCTTCCATGATGCTCTGAACATGCGCCTGAGCTCTGGTTTTAGCTTCTGCTTTCATGGATTCTACCAATTCAGCTTTTGCTTCTTCTGCCGTATAGTTAGATATTTTCTCAAGAATTTCAACTTTTTTAGAAGTCACAGAATCCAATTCCTGTTGTTTTCTTTCTAAAATTTCGTTCTTCTTTGCATAATCTGCAATCTGCTTATCCAGATCCTTTTCAAGCTTTCCGGTCTTACTAAGCTCATCATTCAGCTTATGTTCCTTATCTTTTGTTCTTTTCTCAATCTCCTGTATTTTCTTTTCACGGGCCTGGATATCGGCATCGTGCTGAGATTTTAATTCAAGGAATTTCTCTTTAGCTTGAAGGTTCTTTTCTTTTTTTATGGATTCGGCTTGTACGTTAGCTTTTTCTATAAGGTTTTCAGCATTTTTCTTTGCATCATCTATAATAAATTTTGCCTTGGCATTGAGTGAGCTCTTAGAGAAAAGAATCCCTATAACCGCACCAACTACCAAGCAAATAACGCCGACTATAATGGCTGTTGTCATATATATTGAGTTTTAATTGTCTTTAATCATTTAAATAAAAAAAGCCTACAATAATCCAGTGATATAGAGTAAACTCCTAATCAACACGATTTGAACTGATTTCCACTGTCTGTAATCCGGAGAACCGGCACGCCATTCGATGGACATTTGTTCGGTAATTGTTTAGCGTTGAGTTTACCTTTAATGTGTTAGAACTATTGTAGGCAGTTGTTTCAGGAAAAAAAATCTATTTCCCAATTTCATTCAACGTCTGATTAATCTTTACTAATCTTTCGTTGGTTGAATTTATGTTTTTTTCGTAGTTAAGTGATACTACTTCAGCATTGGTTCCTAATTTAAGGGCACACATGGCCAAAGCATCCTGTTTATCTCTTACATCGAAGTTTTGTTCAAAATCTTTAATCATACTTTCAATCTGCTTCCCTACTTTACGCAAAGTCTCTTCCTCTGCGGCCGGTACGTTCAGCGGATACACTCTTCCTGCAATGTTGATGGTTATTCTCCTTACCTCCATTATAATCCACTGTTTTGAAGCTGAGCAATACAGAAATCAATTTCCTTTACTAATCGATTGATATGGTTTTTCATTAATCTATTATGTTCGGGATTTCCTGATATTGCTGAATAAAGTTTTATCTTTTTTTGTTCTTCTGCTAATACCTGACTTTTTTTTCTTTCCTCATCATATTTCTTCTTCAATTCTTCATGCTCTGTATTCAATTCCGTAAATTTCTCAGTAAGATTCTGATAGTTTTTATGTAAATTCAAAATCTTTTTTTCCAGCTCTGAAAAATTATTCTCTAAATCTTGAAGCATTCCAGGTTTTATATATTCTAACTGTTAGCAAAAATATAAAAATATTGACATTAACAAAAATAAAAGTCTCTATATTTTGATATGATGAACAAAAAAGGAGATGCTTTCGCATCTCCTTTTTATATTTTAAGTCTTTTCTTATTCAAATTTCAATACAAACATGATGGCTCTTGTCTGTAAAGTAGACATTGCAGCTGCCCAGTAAGGAGGAGTGTTTGCGTTATCCGCAACAACTTCGTTGTTCATAATGAACGTACCTCTGATGGCCGGAGTCAGTTTAAACTTATTGAAGTAAAACTGGATTCCCATCTCCGCAGACCACGCAAAGTTATGTGTAGTGGATCTGAAAACCTGCTGAAGGTTATCATCAGTGGAAGTAGAGTTGGATTGAAGATTCACGATATAATTTACCCCTGCAGCGACATAGGGTCTGGAATTGTACCATCTCTGTCCGTGAAGCTCAAGCATGACCGGAATATCCACCAATGTTGATTTTACCTGTCTTACTTTATCTTTTTCCGTTAAAGGAAATGGAGTAAAAGGAGCATTTGTTAAAGTACCAGCCGCATACTGGTCATTAGACTGCGTGTTGAAAGTAAGTTCCCTTTGAGCAAATTGCAAGCCTGGTTCTGCTCTTAAATCTAAATAGTCATTCAATCTCCATTTACCGATTAATCCGGCTCCGAAGCTTGTACTGCTCTTAGATGTAACAAGATTTTGATTCCCATTCATACCATATCTTGGGTTTAATACGATACGGTAGTCCAGTATATTGCCATTCAGATAAAAACCCCAACTGAAGACTTGTTGATCAAATTCCTCCAACTTATCCATTCTGTTTCGGGTTCTAAATTGCGCATCCGCAAAGATTGCAATATTTACTGAGGCTAACACCAGTGCTTTTAATAAAAATTTATTCATAGGTTACTTTGTTGCTTTATAAATTGTGGCTATACCTAAACTTAGTTTTTTATATTCTACTTTCTTAAATCCTGTATCTAAAAGAATTTGTCTCATCTTCTCCCCGTAAGGAAAAGCATTTACAGAATCCGGAAGGTATGTGTATGCCCTATTATCTTTAGAAACCAATTTCCCTATGGCAGGTAATATGTTTTTAAAATAAAACATATAAAATGGCCCCAAGAACCCCTCAACCTTTGAAAACTCAAGTATAAAAACACTTTTGTTATCTTTTACTACTCTTCTTAACTCTGCTAAACCTTTTGTAAGGTTTTCAAAATTCCTCACTCCAAATGCAACGGAAACAGAGTCGAATCTATTGTCCTCGAAGGGTAAATTTTCTGCATCCCCCTTCTGCATGGAAATTTTGCCGTCTAATTTAAGTTTTTTTATTTTAATAACGCCAACATTTAACATTTGTTGCGATAAATCCAAACCAACTACTTTTGCATTGGTTCCTTTTTCAATTGTAATGGCAAGATCCCCCGTTCCTGTAGCCACATCCAGCACTTCCTGAGGGTTGTCATTTTTCATCCATTTGACCAATTTATTTCTCCATATGATATCAATCTTCATTGATAAAACACGGTTTAAAAGATCATACTTGGGTGCAATATTGTCGAACATATCCTCTACCTGGCTTTTTTTTGTAGCATCAGAATTGTAGGGAGTTACTTGGTTGATATCTTTTGTCAAAACTTGTAATATTCTTTATAGTAATTAAGGTAATCTTGCTTTCTGAAAATCTTTGAACGGGATTCTACTTTGTCAATATTTTTAATGATCTTATCATAATCCTCATCTACATTATAATAAAAATCATCAGTAAACAGTTTATTGAAATGCTTTGCCCCGCCCAGATATTCTTTTCCGTCTATTACGGTTTTATTAAGCTCCAAAAGTAATGAATCTTTTTTAAGATTGTATCCATAATATTGGCGGTTAATATAATAATCCTGATGAGCGATGTTCAATAACCCGCGAATTTTATTTACCTCAAAGGCAGAATCGTAAAGTATTTTTTTATTCTGATCGAAAACTTTAATAGAATTTTTTCCTTTATTCAAATCAACCTTCACCGACTGTCCTGCTGAAATAATTCCTTCAGAACCGTTATTAATTCTATAGTAATAGGTATTGGGAGTGGGGTTGTCTACTAAGTAATAATTTTTCTTAGCTAAAAAAAGGAAATAAATCCCAAAGGCAATGATAAACGCCACAACAGCAATAAGTAAGCCTTTTAAGGATGGATTATTTTTCATAGACTGTAAAGTACAATTTTTGCAAATTTAATAATATTTTTAATTCTTTCTTATTAAGATTAATTATTAACTTTGCGTTTTTAAAAAATCATTTAAACGAATGCCGAATACGATCATTATTGGTTCTGGATCTTACCTTCCTAAAAGGATTATCGGAAGAGACTTTTTTCTAGGTTCAGAATTCTATACAGAAGACGGGGTAAAGATTGACAAGCCTACTGAAGAAACGATTGCCAAGTTTGTAGAAATTACAGAAATAGAAAACAGAAGATTCATTGACGAAGATCTTTCAAACTCACAAATAGGTTACGAAGCTGCAAAGCTAGCCATTGCAGATGCTAAAATTGACGGTGAAGAACTGGATTATATTATTTATGCCAGTAATTTTGGAGAAGTTACTGTAAACGGATACGCTGATTTCATGCCTACAATGGCTGCCAGAGTAAAGAATAAACTGGGTATTACGAACAGAAAATGTGTAACCTATGACATGCTTTTCGGATGTCCGGGATGGGTGGAAGCAATGATCTTAGCAGATAATCTGATCAAAGCCAAAGCAGCAAAAACCATTTTAGTAATCGGTGCGGAAACTTTAAGCCGTGTTACAGATCCACACGACCGAAACAGAATGATTTTTGCAGACGGAGCCGGAGCTGTAGTAGTAAGAGCTACAGATGAGGAAAATGTAGGAATTATTGCACACAATACAATTTGCGATAATGGAATTGAATTGAACTACCTTGCCAACGGACCTTCGATCAATAAAGACTCTGATCAGACCCGCTTATTTGTAAGAATGCAGGGTAGAAAGATCTATGAATACGCATTAAAAAATGTTCCGGCAGCTATCAAAGAAACTATTGATGACGCTGGGCTTTCTATTGAGGATATCGACAAAATATTAATCCACCAGGCTAATGCAAAAATGGATTACGCTATGATCGAAAGACTTCACAAGCTTTATGATGTAAAAGATTATGATCATACTATCTCTCCGATGACCATTCAGGAGTTTGGAAATTCGTCTGTAGCAACCATTCCTACCATGTATGATTTAATAATTAAAGGAAAAATGGCCGGTCATTCGTTTAAAGAAAAAGGTAACGTTGTTATGACTTCGGTAGGTGCCGGAATGAACATCAATGCTATCGTTTATAAATTTCCTTAAGAATAAATAATTTAAAAATATTAAAAGCACAAAGGGAAATTTTCTTTTGTGCTTTTTTAATCTGATTATGCAAAAAAATTTTTTAATTATTGCCGCCATATTTCTGTTTTTGGAAATATACATTTATCAGGCGATAAGGACATTGACGGATAATTCCTGGGTGAAAATCGGTTACTGTGTTTTATCATTAGCTATTTACGGGCTTTTCGCCTATGAGCTTGCCCATTTTCAGAAAGCAGACCGGAGTTCTGTAAGAATTCAATGGATGATGTCCCTATTTCTCATTTTCATCCTTCCCAAAATTTTCATTGTTCTGTTTTTATTGATCGATGATATTTTCAGGACCGGTACCTATATCCTTGGATTCCGGAACCCTGCGGAAAACTTTTTCCCGGAAAGAAGAAAGTTTTTAAGCTTAATGGGACTCGGTCTGGGAGGTGTACTTTCGGCACTTTTTATTGATGGAATTACATTTGGTAAGTACAGGCATAAAGTGAGAAAGGTTAAAGTAAAAATTGCTAATCTTCCTAAAAACTTCAAAGGTTATAAGGTCATACAGATCTCCGATGTCCACAGCGGGAGTTTCGCCGATCCAAGCAAATTAGAGCACGCCATTGAGCTGATTAATGAGCAAAAACCTGATCTGGTCTTATTTACTGGAGATATGGTCAATAATGTTTCTGAAGAGTTCAAACCATTTATACCCTTATTTTCAAAAATAACAGCCAAGGATGGCAAATTTGCAGTACTGGGAAACCATGATTACGGTGATTATGTTACCTGGACTTCTCTAGATGCCAAGAAAAAGAACCTGGAAACGCTTATTGACTATGAAAAACAGGCCGGATTTGACATGCTGAGAAATGAACACAGAATCATCGAAAAAGATGGTGAAAAGCTTTTTATTCTGGGTGTAGAAAACTGGGGGCTTAAACCGTTCCCTCAATTCGGAGATCTTGATAAGGCGATTGCAGGAGTACCGGAATCAGCCGCAAAAATATTAATGAGCCACGACCCTACTCACTTTGATTCCATTGTAAAACAACACCCCGGAAATGTTCAGCTGACATTATCAGGCCATACCCACGGAATGCAGTTCGGTCTTGATCTTAAAAACATCAAATGGTCACCGGTCCAGTACCGTTATCCAAAATGGGCGGATATCTATGAGAGCGAAGGTAAATTCCTGTATGTAAACAGAGGGTTCGGAGTGCTTGGATATCCAGGGAGAGTTGGAGTTTTACCTGAAATCACACTTTTTGAGTTGAGTTAGAAGACAAAATTAGATCTTAGGTATCATTTCAATAAACTACTTAAGACATTTTTCAATTCGTCTGTTACTGTAAACTTTCTTATTAAAAAATATAATCTTTCATGCGGGAAGTAGCCATTTCTTTCTCGTTGATCCAGGTAAGGAGGGCATTTAATTTGTCCTCCATTTTTTTTCCTGACGAAAAGCTTCTGTAAAAAGGAATATCAAAGGGATAGGTCTTAAAATCCGTAAACTGCCAGGAGTTAAGATAGATCAAAACAAATTCATCATTCTTTAATGTTTCAAAAACCATATTCTGGTAATATTTCATGGGCAATATCTGAAATACAAAATCATTATAGGGTAATTGACTGTACGGCGAAATACTTTCAGGAACAATACTTAACCCATCTTCTTCTGTAATCTCAGTATCTCTTTTCAGCCTTTTGAACGGAAAAAGAATATTGGCATTATCGATATTGGAAACATAATTAAACTCTAGTAATTTTAAATTCTCCTGCGGATGTTTTACATCTTTCTGGCGAATTCCCCGGATCTGTTTTCCAAAACATTCTTCTATATTTTTCTTAACCACTTCGATCTCCTGAAGGGAAGAATTTTTATTATAAAAAGCAATTTCATGCCCACGGGTTGAAATTGCTTTTATAAGATGATGGAGTTTTTCAACGATAGAGACCTCAATAAAAAATGTGGCTTTCGTATCGTGAATATCCAAAATTCTGAGAATAGCTTTTGTATTATCAACTGTTATTTTTAAACGGTCATCGCCTGTAATCTGAGCATTAGTTTTAGTCTTTGCTTCAATATCAAGGATGTTAAAAGTTAATAATACCATTTAAACTTAATTTTATATAAATTTTATAATACATTAAAAATGAGACGTTAAAAACATTTTTAATTAAAGCTATACTTTAAGTAATTAATTTTTATCTAATTTTACTTTAAGATTCTTGATCATGTCTTTTGTCATTTCAGAAATTCCAAAATCATACGTCAGTCCCCAATCTTTTTTGGCGATTGAATCATCAATTGAAGCTGGCCATGAATCTGCAATTTCCTGTCTGAAATCAGGTTTATAATCGATCTCAAAATCCGGAATTTCTTTCTTGATTTCTTCTGCCAATTCTTTTGGAGTAAATGACATTCCACCTAAATTATAAGAAGAACGAACCGTTAAACTTTCTTTTGGAGCCTCCATTAATTTCAATGTCGCATTGATAGCATCATCCATATACAACATAGGCATCCCTGTATTTTCAGAAATAAAACTCGTATACTTCCCCTCTTCTATCGCTTCGTAAAAAATCTCTACCGCATAATCCGTAGTTCCTCCTCCTGCCGGAGTCTTCCATGAAATCAACCCCGGATAACGGATACTTCTCACATCCACTCCGTGTTTGTCAAAGTAATACTCACACCATTTTTCACCTGCCATTTTAGAAATACCATAAACGGTAGTAGGATTCAGGACTACATCCTGCTCAACATTTTCTTTTGGAATTCCTTTTCCGAATACTGCAATTGAACTTGGCCAGAAGATCTTTTTAAGCAATCCTTCTCTTGCCATTTCACAAAAATGAAGGAGAGGCTCCAGGTTTAGCTTCCATGCAAAAATAGGCTGCTTTTCTGAGGTTCCGGACAATAAAGAAGCTAAGTGATAGACAGTCGTGATATCATAATCTTTAATGATTTGTCTCACAAGCTGGGTGTTGGTAACATCCATTCTCTCATAATAGCCGGCTGATGTAATTCCCTTCTGCCATCTGTCGAGGCCTGAGGCTACAACATTTTCCGCTCCGTGGATCTCAACAAGTCTGTTGGTAAGTTCAGTTCCGATTTGCCCTAAAGCACCGGTAATCAGTATTTTTTCCGTATAGGATTCCATTTTTATTTCTTTTAGGTTTTGAATTTTACAAAAGTAAAAAAATCATGCTTATCATAATAAAAAAAGGTGCGTAAAAACACACCTTCAGAACATTGTCAGAAGTTCTCTAAAAACTAAAATTCAGCCTTGTAAAAAGAAATCTTCCATTCATCCCAAACTGCGAGACATTTCTGGAATATACAAACTGATTTTGATTAGAGAGATCAATTGTAGCGGGTGTATAAACAATATTTCCTGCAGCATCCACAGATGGCCTCTGCACCGGCGTTGGCCCATAATTTTTATCAGGATAGATATCGAACAGGTTATTGGCACCAATCGTCAGGATAAAGCTCTTATTGAATTTAAAACCAACGGAAAGATCGGTTATTACCTTAGCACCCCAAACCGGATGTTCATTTTCAACAACACTGCCATTGATTATTTCATAGCCAATTTTACCATCTCCATTAACATCCATTGTATTAGGATCGGTCACCTTTCCAAAATATACATTTCTTAGTAAAACATTAAATCTACCAATCTCCAGGCCATTATTAAGAGATGCTTTAAACCTCGGAACGGCTTCTTCTACATAGATGCGACTGGTCTCGGAATAATAACGATTGATCTGCCCTGCATTAATTAAAACATCAGAGCCGTGGATATTCCCTACCCTATTTGTTTTGGAAATAGTGACAGCCAGATCGGAATTTAGTGAAATGTTTGATGAGAATTTAGCACGGTGGGAAATAACACCCTCCAATCCTTTTGTCTGAGTATCAATAGCATTGGCGAAAAAAGTTGCCGCATTGGCATTAGCCTTATCAAACTCCCTTTGAAGGTTAAACAAAGGACTTCCGCCTGGATACGTCCCGCTTGGCCTCAAAAACTGGTCCGTTAAAACAACTCTGTTTTTAATTTTAATATAATATCCATCCACCGTAAATGTAAGGTTGGCATTAGGTATTTTAGCAGTAAAGCCGGCGGAATAGCTTACAGATTCCTCCTGTTTCAATTGTGGAATTCCTAAATTTTTTGCTATTTCAGAATCATTAGAGAATGTACCAACTTCATATGCTATACCACCCACAAACTGAGTAGATGTCGCATTATAGTAGATCTGCTGTAAAGAAGGTGCACGAAATCCGGTAGAATGTGCGGCTCTAAGGTTGATCTGATTAGTAAGCTTATATCTTGTCGCAATTTTGTAATTAAATGTGGATCCAAAGTCAGAATAATTCTCATATCTCACGGCACCGCTTATCAGCCATTTATCCGTAACATCAAGCTCAGTATCTATATAGCCCGCGACGGAACTTCTCCCCTTATTTAAGCTATTGGCTGGTCTGAATCCCGGAAATACCTGGGCTCCACCGGGTCTCACCGCACCAAAAAAATCAGTCGGTTTAAGATTAGCAGGTGTTGAAACATCCTGAATATTGCCATTAATATCATAGAGTGCCCAGGAATCCTGTTCTCCACTTTGAATTTTATACCTCTCAAATCTGGCCTCTCCCCCAAATGCAATATTAAACCCCTGAAGCCAGTCAACTTTTGTATCAAAATCCGCATTAACGGTATTCTGTGAAAAATTAAGCCCACCTGCTTTAAATTCTGTTTTACTCGGATAAAGCATAGAAGCATTCGCCGTATTTTTAATGGTATAATCGAAAGTATTCCGACCGTATGTGTTGCTTATATCATAATTAATATTCCCTATTTTACCTTTAAAACCTGTTGCCAGGGAAAGATCTATAACATCAGAAGCGATTTCAGGCAGTAAATAGAAGTAGAAGCCCTACTCTCATAAGGCCTGCGGAAAAAACCTCCCGCATTGCCACTTCTATAGGAAATCCCCCCAAAAGCATATCCTTTTACGGAAGAAGCAAGATCAAATTCAGAATTCATGAAAAACTGCCCCGATGTCAACCTGGACTGTCCTACTCTCATATTAAAATCGTTTCTCGCAAGCCCTCTGTATGTCATTTCATTTTCTGAAACATCAGTTTTTAAAAGTGTTTGAAGCTGAGAAATACTATTGGCATTCTGAATCTCAGTTTGAAAAGCGGGACTAAAATAATTTACATTTTGAGCATATTGATGAATATAATCAATAATCTGTTGGGAATTGGGAGTGTTCCCGATATTTCCGAAAAGGGAGGAAATATTGACACCGTTCTCCAGCGCCCTTTGTTCGATAGCATTATAGGCATTAAAAATCTGCCCGGTAGCAGCATTGGCTCTTCGTGTCTCTTCCCGCTTCATTAAACTTGCCGTAAAATTGATGAATCCATTCTTTCCTATAGCTGTACCATAATTAAGGTCTAATTGATATTTACCTCCATCCCAGCCTCCGCTGTGGTCATTGGATCCTTTGGAATTAAATCCCCCTGCTGTAATTGCCGAAGTAAATGCATTGGTATTCTTCTTCATGATAACATTAATCACCCCCGCAATAGCATCGGAACCATATTGTGCAGAAGCTCCATCTCTCAGGACTTCCAGACGTTCTATAGCAAATGCAGGCAATGCATTCAGATCGGTTCCCACAGAACCTCTTCCGGGAGAACCATTTACATTAACCAGCGAAGAGGTATGTCTTCTTTTACCATTAAGCAAAACCAATACCTGGTCGGGACCCAACCCTCTCAACTGAGCCGGATCAATATGATCCGTACCGTCTGCAACTGTGGTTGAATTTGAGGTAAACGAAGGAGCTGCATAATTCAGAATCTGGTTGAGATCCATCTGCGGAGTGATAACAGACTGTGAGCTGATATTGATAACATCTACAGGTACAGGCGTATCCGTTGCTACTCTTGCTTTGTTTCTGGACCCTAAGGTAATTTTGATTTCTTCTATATTCTTTGTTTTTGTAGAATCGGTTTGCGCATGGGCATAAACGGAAACAAAAAATAATGCAGCGAGAGAAGCTGCCTTCTGGTAATTTTTGATCATACGGTTGTTTTTTTTCCAAAAGTAATGAATTATCTTTTAAAAACAATTTAAACGCAAACAAAAACCGATTTTATTAAATTATAATTATTTAAAACGAATAAAAATTACATAAAATAAACACCATGTGTTGTTTTAATAAAAATAACATAATACGTAATTAATCTTTCAACTGATCAATTATACATATAGACCTGAAAAAGAAATTTTTCATTTAAAAATATATAATTTTGCTATCAATAAAAAGCAAAATGGTATGAAGAACCTATTATTCGCCGCCGTGTTTTTAAGCACAAACCTGTACTGGAGTCAGTATACAGATTTTAATATCGTAAAAGAAGTTAAGGTAAAAAACAAAGGAGTTATTGTTTCTGCCCATCCGCTAGCAAGTGAAGCAGGAGCAAAAATCATGAAGCTAGGAGGAAATGCTTATGATGCTGTCATAGCCACTCAATATGCATTAGCTGTGGTTTATCCTCAGGCAGGAAATATAGGCGGTGGCGGATTTTTAGTGGGTGTAAAAAATAATGGTGAAAAATTTACGATCGATTATAGAGAAACAGCTCCAAGGAATGCATCGAGAGATATGTACGTCGACAAAACAGGAAAAGCCAATACAGACCTTTCGCAGAACGGCAGATTAGCTGTAGGAATCCCTGGTAGTATTGCAGGCTTTTTTGCTACCCTAAAATATTGCAACCTCCCCATGGAAAAAATCATTCAGCCAGCCATAGATCTCGCTGAGAAGGGGTTTGCTATTACAGAGAAAGAAGCTGATATGCTTAATACCCACAAGGTAAATTTCCAAAAACACAATCAATCACCAATTCCTTTTGTAAAAGACACCCCGTGGAAAGCGGGTGATATTTTGGTTCAGAAAGAATTAGCTGAAACTTTAAAACTTATACAGAAAGAAGGAGCAAAAGGATTTTATAAAGGTAAAACCGCAGCCCTTATTGTTGCTGAAATGAAAAGAGGAAACGGAATTATCACTTCTGAAGATTTAAAAAACTATAAGGTTGCCCAGAGAAAAGCTCTTGAATTTGATTACAAAGGAAATAATGTTGTTTCCATGCCCTTACCGTCCAGTGGTGGCGTTCTTTTAGCCCAGATGCTGAGAATGGCAAGTTTCGAAAATTTAGAAAAATACCAGCTGAATTCTACTCCTGCCGTACAGATTATGGTAGAAGCCGAAAGAAGAGCCTATGCTGACCGTGCAGAATATATGGGGGATCCGGATTTTATAGAAGATAAGACCTCTTATCTTATCTCTGATGATTATTTGAAAAAGAGATGGAAAAGCTTTAGTTTTTCTAAGGCCACGCCTAGCTCTGAGGTTGGAAAGATTATTAAGCAACCTAAAGAATCAACACAAACGACCCACATTTCAGTAATTGATAAGGATGGAAATGCTGCATCTGTAACCACTACCCTTAACGGGTATTACGGAAGTAAAGTGGTTGTGTCCGGAGCAGGATTCTTTTTAAATAATGAAATGGATGACTTTTCTATCAAACCGGGAGTTCCGAATATGTTTGGGGCTGTAGGCGGGGAAGCCAATTCTATTCAACCGAATAAGAGGATGCTCTCATCCATGACTCCTACCATACTCTTAAAAAACGGAAGACCTTTTATGGTAGTAGGAACACCGGGCGGAACAACAATTCCGACATCGGTATATCAATCCATCGTAGATGTTGTTGATTTTAAATTGAACGCCAATATTTCCGTAAACGCACCTAAATTCCATCACCAATGGCTTCCAGAAACCGTATCTGTGGAAAACAATTTTCCGGAATCAACAATTTCTGAATTAAAGGCTAAAAATTATGTTATCGAAAAAGTAAAACAGATCGGAAAAACAGAAATGATCGTTATTGATGAGAATGGAAACATACATGCAGTAGCGGACGGACGTGGTGACGACTCTGTCGCAACAGAATAACTTCTGCTTACCTATTTGTAATTTTCAACTAAATATTTAAAGGACGAAAAAAGGAAAAGATCATTTTTTCATGACATCTATCATGATTCCTGATATTTTTTCTTACTTTTCGTCCTTTAAATTAAAACACCCCATTGAAAGCAAAAAAAATCTATCAGCAGCTCTATTTTCAGGTAATCATCGCCATCATTGCAGGTATACTTCTGGGAAGGTTCTATCCCGAACTGGGAGAGAAAATGAAGCCTTTAGGCGATGGCTTTATCAAACTTGTAAAAATGATTATTGCTCCGGTAATTTTTATTACGCTTACATTAGGAATTGCCCATATGACCGACCTGAAAAAGGTAGGGAGAATTGCAGTAAAGGCAATGATCTATTTCTTTACTTTTTCAACATTAGCTTTAATCATCGGATTAATCGTCGGTAACATCCTTCAACCCGGCACAGGCTTGAATATTGATCCGGCCTCGCTTTCTGGAGATATTTCCCAGTATCAGCAAAAAGCCCACGAATCCACACTTACGGGTTTTATGATGAATATTATTCCTGAAACCCTTTTCAGTCCCCTGGTCGGTGAAAATATTCTTCAGGTCTTATTGGTCGCTATTTTAATGGGAGTTGCACTTGTATTGACGAAAGAAAAAAGCCAAAGGATAACCAACTTTCTACAGGATCTTTCAACACCTGTTTTTAAAATTGTGCATATGCTTATGAAACTGGCTCCCATCGGAGCTTTCGGGGCAATGGCTTTTACCATCGGAAAATATGGTCTTCATTCAGTTCTCAATCTTCTGTTCCTGGTAGGGACATTTTATATCACCTCATTACTATTTGTTGTTTTGGTACTGGGTGCTGTTGCCTGGTACAATGGTTTCAGCATTTTTAAGCTGATGTTTTATCTTAAAGAGGAGCTTCTTTTAGTTCTGGGAACCAGCTCTTCAGAATCCGCATTACCGGGAATTATGGAAAAGCTTGAAAAAGCAGGATGCTCCAAAGCTATCGTAGGATTGGTGGTTCCAACCGGCTATTCTTTCAACCTCGATGGTACTAATATTTACATGACACTGGCTTCATTGTTCATAGCACAAGCCCTGAATATTCATCTGCCTTTGGAAAAACAATTAATACTACTCCTTGTCGCTATGCTAAGTTCTAAAGGTGCAGCGGGCGTAACAGGAGCCGGATTTGTAACTTTGGCCGCCACATTGGCTGTAGTTCCGGAGATTCCGATTGCAGGAATGACACTGATCCTGGGAATCGATAAATTCATGAGCGAGTGCCGGGCATTGACCAACGTTATAGGAAATTCCGTAGCCACTGTAGTGGTTGCAAATTGGGAAAAACAACTGGATAAAGAACAGCTCCATTACTCCCTGAACCATCCACAAGAAGTAGAAAAGAAGTTAGAGGCTTAAATTAGAATCGTCAGACTGGCAGGAAGCACCTTAATATGGATCGGGGATTTTATTTTATTAAATTCACCGTCCAGGTGCCAGTTTTTGGTATTGACACTGAACTCGATTTCTGAAACCGGAAGATAGGTCACATAATCATCATCTTTCAGTTTTTTGGTAAACATCCTGTATGCAAATAATGCAGAATAGGTTAATGGAAATTTCTTAACCAAAACCATATCTACCAATCCGTCACTTTTACTCGCGTGCGGAGCAATATATGCATTATTTCCAAACTGACGGGTATTAGCAATATTCAGCATCAGATATCTGCCGTTATATTGCTCGTAAGCTTCATCAACAAATTTAACCTTAATGGGTTTATAATTAAAAAAGGTTTTAAGGGAAACCTTGATGTAATTTTTGAAACCCCTGTCCGTCTTTTCAAATTCTTTTACCACCTTGCCATCAAATCCTGTTCCTGAAACATTGATGGAAAGTCTTTCATTTACGGTAAAAGTGTCAATTTTTCTGGATTTTTTCGCCTTTAGCTTATCCAGTAGCTCATCTAGATTTTTGCTGAATTGGGTTTCGTTCGAGAATCCGTTTCCTGAACCTGCCGGAAAAATAGCTAAAATTTTAGGTGTATTAATCAACTTCCTTGCTACTGTAGAAATAGTGCCATCCCCTCCTATTGCAACAAAAATTTCTATTTCATTGAAGTGCTCTTCAATAAAATCATCTGTTCCCTGAATGGATTCTGAAATATAGTAAAGGGGATTTTCCACCTTTTTTTTCAACTCATTGAGAAATGGCTGATAATTCCTTTTGGCAGAAAACGGGTTGATGATAAAAGCTACTTTTTCCATTACAGCAAAAATAAAAAATGCTTCCTGATTTGGAAGCATTATTCTTATTTAATTTTCATTCTTTCTTTAAACTCGGGCTTAAGCGTCCCTTTAAGATCCTCCCATGATACGGGGATTGTGATGTCTCCAGCTGCGAAAGCTGCAATTTCGTATGGACTATAATGGAAATACAGGTTCTTATCATCAAAGTAGAAATTGCTACTTGCAGGAATTACTTCTACCAGAAGCATATCAGAATTTTTCACCTCTCCTTTCTCATCAGTCGTTCCACTATTCATCTTATTGATATTCTTCATCAGAATTCCCTCAATTTGTTTTTTAGGCATGGTGGTAATATCCGCCAACTGTACTTTCTTATTGTTTTTCAGGTCAAACACCCGCTCGGAAAACCCGTAATTATCGTGGGCTCCCCCTTCATACGCACTGTAAACATATTCAATGTGCATATAATCATTGGTTGTGGATTTCAGATTCATATAGTTACTGGTATACCATTCCTGAGGAAATGATACTCCAAGATCCTTCGCCTCCTTCTTGATAGAATTGAAATATTCTGCCTTTTCTCTTTCCAGGTAGGACTGAATCCCGTTTTTAGAAAAATCTGTTGCCCCTTTATTGATAAAATAGATGCTGTCGAGAAGTTTTTGGTCTTTCAAAGAAGGAAATACTAAAAGTTTCGAAGTATATTTTACAGTTAAAGAATCATTGACCTTCGTAGAGTCGCTAACTTTTACTGAATCGACTACAAATTTTTCGGACTGATTCACTTCTGTTTTTTCTGTCGATGAATCCTTTTTTTCATTCTTTTTACACGCTGCCAGAGCAAAGAACGAGGAAAGCAAAATAGCTGCAATTGTATTTTTCATATTCTATATTTGTGATGTCAATACAAAAACCATTCACAAAATGAATGGTTTTGTAAATTATAATGAATTTTTTTAGTTCGCCGGTATTTTCTGGCTTTCAAATTGATCATTCCCAAAAGCTAAAACAGGAATGAATATAAATCCTAAGAAGAATAAAAGAATCGTGTATAAAGGCGTTTCTTTGCTAAATCCTTTGGCAAGACCATCATTAACCATCCATGATGCAAACAGGTTAACAAGCGGAATAAAAAATAAAATAATCCACCAAGCCGGTTTCTTTACAATATCAAGCAAAACGATGATGTTATAAATAGGAATGAAAGCCGCCCATGCATCTTGGCGCCCAGCTTTCTGAAATATTTTATACATACAATATCCATAGAACAAATATATAATCAGATAAAAGAATAACATTCCGATTCCAATTCCGGCCGCTGCCGCAGAATCCATCCCATCGTAAGGATCTGTTTGTAAAAGAGTTAACATATTATTAATTTTTATTGGTTTGCTCAAATATAACGAAAAAGCTTCTATAAATAGAAGCTTTTAATTTATTTTTTAATTAAACTTATCACCTGATTTTCACTTTTTGAAGCTACTCCCCAAATCTGCTTAAATGCGGGATAATAATCTTTAGGATAATCCGGACTGCTTACTTTGGTCTTTGAGGTGACCTCCAGTTTATTTCCTTTTTGCTCTGCAACATAGCTGTATTCAATCTCCTTATCATCCGTTATTATCTTTTTATTTTTTGGCATTTCTTCAATAACATAACCTTCGGGAATTTCGAAAATGATTTTTTTCGTTCTTGTGTAGGCTGATATAAAATCTATGGGGTATTTTCTTTCATCGGTCTGATCAAATTCATTGGAGTTTTTATTAAGAAACAACATAGGATTTATGATCATTTTTTTCCCTATTCTATCGATTAGGTTTTCTGATGTAAATTTCATTGTACTTTCGAAATCACCATTTTCTAGAACTTTTGAGTTAATATCCGTAAAATCAATAGCAAAGTTTTCCTTGTACTGCTTTTTGTATTTATCCATATTCTCGTCATAGCTTTCTTTGGCAAACATCGCATAGCTACCTGTATCTTTGTCGGAATAAGTTCCGGAAATACTTCCATCTTCATTGATCTTAGCCTCAGCCGTAAGGTAAGTAAAACTTGGTTGTGCATTGGTCATAGATAATTCCTGTACTTTTTCCTTTGGAGCCAGGATCCCAAATTGATTCCAATCTCTTGGAGGCAGCATATCCCTTGAAGATTGCTTGGATGTAGCATCATATAAATGATATTGGTCTTTAATTTTAACGGCTGCCAGGACAAAGTTTAAATTCGAGACATTCGGAGATGCAATATTGATCATTCCGTTACTAACAGTAGAGATCAATAACGGATCTGCCTTTAGTCCTGCTTCTCTAAGCATCATGATTAAAAAAAGATTGATCTCCGCAGCGTTTCCGGTTTTTGTTTCGAGAAGTTTTTTTATTCCATCTTCTGTCCTTACTCCCGAATATTTATTCCAGGTAAAGGCCTTTTGGACATATTTAAAAATAGCATCCGCCTTGTCCATATCTGTAAGCCCCGAAATTCCTGAAGGCATATTTTCTTTCGCCAATTTTGTTCTTTTCAGTTCTCCACCAAAATCTTCATTCTCATATAACCTTTCTTTGATCTTCTCCCAGGATGATGAATACAACTTCAGTTCTTTAAAATTGGTGGAATGCAATTCCGCACTGATCTTCGTTCTGTAATTTCTATCATTTTTTATGAATTTCTCCGTTTTAAAACCTTTCAGGTTTTCATACCCGAAACGATACGTTCTGTAATTGGAGCCATACAGAATCTTTTCCTCAACCTGCTTGTATTTCGGACTTAGCGATCCTGTATAATTGATATTATATGCAATATTGGAAGGAGTATCCAGAATATATTCAGTATATAATGATGGCGTATCAGATTCTATTAATATTTCCGGAATGGAATACAGAAACGGAGAAGTGATCTCATACTGGTATTCAATAACGGAACCATTTTTTACATTAGGAAAAGCAAATTTGGTAACCGATATATACTTATTTTCTTTACTCTTGTACTTTGAACTTTTATCTACTTTAGTCGTGACCACATTTCCGTTTTCAAGATTATAGGTATAAGCTTTCATTTTAGATAAGCTTTCCTGGCTGCTGCCATCCTGATAAAGGGGCACTTCAAGATTAAGCCAGTCTTCGGCTTTTTCTTTATCATAAATCTTCACCCTGTAAAAGGCTCTTTTCTCCAAAGTACCATTATTGGAATCTATATTAAAAGACACAGATTTATACAAAATTTCTGCCGGAGCATTCTCGTCCAGCAATGATTTTTGCTTTGATAAATCGGTATCATTAAATTTAGGAGGGTTGAGAAATTCCTGTTTTTGGGCTTTGAGGCAAACAATACTGATTGAACTTAAAATGACGAATATAATTTTTTTCATGCTTAGATTTTAGTTATTAGAATTTTAGAATTGTCCATGTTTATGGTTTTCTTTCTGAATTTGATGTAATCATTGTATTTTTCTTTAGGATACATTCCTTTATTCACATGAATAGTCCTGGTAACGGTAAGCTCTTGTCCATTCTTTATAAAGTTAAGCTGATAAGTTCCAAACTCAGACGGAAGTTTTACATCCTCAGGAACCTCATCGATCTTATAATTTTTAGGGATTTCAAATGTAATCTTATATTCATCTTCAAAAGACTGCATGATCTCAAACGGCAATTCCCTTTTATCATCTGCTTTATAATTATTATCAGAAAAGATAGGTACCGCTCGGAATACTATACTGCTTCCGGCATTCTTGGAGTAGTTATTAGCCTTAAAATCAAGATTATATTTTATAACTGCATTATCCCTGTCATTAATAAAATCTTTCATTTCAATATTTTCAAAATGTAAAATATTTAAAAGGCTTTTTACTGATTCATTTTTTTCCTTGGGAGATAATGTGGCAAATCTTAAGTTATAATCATATTGACTGCCTGTAAAAGCAAACTCTCCTTTTCCTGCAATACTATTATCTTCATTAAGCTTAATTTTAAGGATTTGCTTTTCTTTATTTTGTTCTGCAGAATATGAAGGCGTATCCATCACTTCAATTCCATCCTTTTTAACCAAAAGAACATTTCGGTCCGTTGTACTGTAGCTCAAATGGTTAAAAGCAATCTGCTGGGATGTATTTTCCAGCCATATGTTTCCCTTTTCAGTAGGCACCATTAAGATAACATGGTTCCCTCCCATTTTTGGAAAATCTTTATCGAAAGACACCGGTGAAGAGCCGGAGTTGATGGTACAATAGTACGATGGAATTCCCGCTTCATCAAGCAAGGTCTTCATATAATTGGATAACCCTTTACAGTCTCCATATCCTTTTTTCTGTACTTCATCCGGCATCATAGGCTGCCATCCCCCAATTCCCAACGCAACAAATATATATCGGGTTTTACCCTGCATATACTGATACAGTTTTCTCACCTTTTCTTCTGTAGACCCCTGTAAATTAAGCGCTGCAACATCAGCTTTTATAGAGGGTGTGGAAACAGACACAGGTTGCAAAATGCTATTATAATACCAGGATCCGAAATCTTTCCAGCTCGTAATACTTCCCTGCTTTCCTTCCAGATTGAATTTTGCCAGTGAAAAACTCACTTTAGGTAAGATCTTAAGTGGTGAAGGAAGTAAAGAAGCATCTTCTATAGCAGGAACATTTTTATATGAATATATTTTTTCTGCCCCATTACTGCTTTCTGCAACCGTAGTATAATTGTACTTCGAAGGATAGGTTTTAGTACGCAGCTCAATACCTGAATTATTAAGAATCTTAAACTGGCTTTCCTCCAATGCTACATTGGTGCCTGAAAAAGGTACAAAATCCGGTATGAAAATAGTGTTTTCATTAGTGATCTGGTACGAAAACTCGAGTGTATAAGGATATTGGGTTGGAGTATAAGCCAATGATAAATATCTGCTATCCGAATAAAAGACTCCCTGGGAATTGTTAGCAAAGTCTCCGAAATCCGATTTGGAATAAGACTTTATTTTTTTACCGGATTCGTCATACACTGTAACTTTTACGTCAGAAATATGATCTCCTTTGTCATATGGAATATAAGCATGAGCCTGGGAATCCCCGTCTTTATTTAAAACCGTAGTTACGGTATTTATCTGATATTTTACCTCATCTATCTTGTTGATCTGGATCGTGGTAAAATCTTTTCGGATCACCGCATTGGCATCCTTCTTTAAATTCTCCGGGATTGCTGATACCGGATAGCTCTGGGCGTAGTAAAGAGAAGCAATACAAACGGCACCAACTGTTAAGATTTTCATCATTGTTTTAAAAAATTTAACAAAAGTAATGAAATCTTAATAAATGTTAAAATTTAATTTTCGAAGACAAAAAAAGGCTCCATAACGGAGCCTTTTTCATTATATTTTTTAGAAAAATAAATTATGCATCAATTTTAGCATATTTTGCATTTTTCTCAATAAACTCTCTTCTTGGCGGAACTTCATCTCCCATCAACATAGAGAAAACACTATCTGCTTCTACAGCATTATCAATAGTTACCTGTTTCAATATTCTATGCTCAGGATTTAAGGTCGTTTCCCAAAGCTGCTCAGGATTCATTTCCCCAAGACCTTTGTAACGTTGTACCTCTACTCCTTTTCCATCCGGAGACATATCCAGAGTAAATTCCTCACGCTCTTTTTCATTATAGGCATACACTTTTTTGTTACCTTTCTTCAATAAATATAAAGGCGGTTGAGCAATATAGATGTAACCATTTTCAATCAATTCTTTCATATATCTGAAGAAGAATGTCAGAATCAATGTAGAAATGTGGGAACCGTCAATATCGGCATCGGTCATGATGACAATCTTATGATATCTCAGTTTCGCCATATTCAACGCCTTGCTGTCTTCTTCCGTTCCTACAGAAACCCCAAGAGCTGTATAAATATTTTTAATTTCCTCGTTGTCATAAACTTTATGAAGCATAGATTTTTCTACGTTCAAAATTTTACCTCTTAATGGAAGGATAGCCTGGAAATGTCTGTCACGACCTTGTTTTGCAGTCCCTCCTGCGGAATCTCCCTCAACAAGGAATATTTCAGATTCTTCAGGACTTTTAGAAGAACAGTCGGACAATTTCCCAGGAAGTCCGGAACCTCCCATCGGAGATTTTCTTTGAACCATTTCACGGGCTTTTTTCGCAGCCTGTCTTGCTTTTGCTGCTAAAACAACCTTCTGAACGATAATTTTAGCTTCGTTAGGATTTTCTTCTAAGAAGTTCGTAAGCATTTCCCCCACAATTTTATCAACTGCTCCGGAAACTTCGGAATTACCCAATTTTGTTTTGGTTTGCCCTTCAAACTGGGGTTCCATTACTTTTACGGAAACCACGGCTGTAAGACCTTCACGGAAGTCATCTCCCGTAATTTCTACCTTTTCTTTCTGAGGGATCCCCAGATCATCGGCATATTTCTTTAAGGTTCTCGTTAATGCACGTCTGAAACCTGCAAGGTGTGTTCCCCCTTCATGGGTATTGATATTATTAACGTAAGAGTGAAGATTCTCATTAAATGAAGTATTGTAACGCATTGCCACTTCAACCGGAATATCATCTCTTTCGCCCTCCATGAAGATTACATTCTCCATAATGGCCTCACGGCTTCCGTCAATATAGGCAACAAATTCCTTTAACCCGCCTTCGGAATGAAAGACTTCTGATTTGAAAGAACCATCTTCCAGAGTCTCTCTTTCATCGGTAAGGGTAATGGTAATACCTTTATTAAGATAAGAAAGCTCTCGTAAACGGCTTGCTAACGTATCATAGTTATATACTAATTCAGTGAAAATGGTATCATCAGGCTGGAAGAACTGCTTAGTTCCTCTTTTGTCACTATTCCCTATTTCTTCAACTCCCGTTTGTGCTTTTCCTTTGGAATATACCTGCTGGTAAACGTTTCCGTCTCTGTATACGGTTGTAATCATTTCATTGGAAAGTGCATTCACACAAGATACCCCAACACCATGAAGACCTCCGGAAACTTTATAGGAATCTTTATCGAACTTACCTCCTGCTCCGATCTTCGTCATTACAACTTCAAGAGCAGATTTTTGTTCTTTTTCGTGGAAGTCAACCGGAATACCTCTACCGTTATCCATTACTTCGATTCCGTTTCCTTCTTTAATGCTAACGAAAATGGTATCGCAGTATCCTGCTAACGCTTCGTCAATAGAGTTATCTACTACTTCATAAACCAAATGATGGAGACCTCTTACTCCTACATCACCAATGTACATTGAAGGACGCATACGAACGTGCTCCATTCCTTCCAATGCCTGAATACTACTAGCTGTATATTGTTTCTGACTCATATCAAATTATTAAACTTTGCCAATTGCAAAGACCTACAAATATCGTGATTTTTTTCGAGATATGAAAGTTAAAATATGTCAAAAAAGATGGAGTTTTCAACACGAATCACGTGCATTTTTATCTTAAAAAAATACAAAGTTATATTGCATTTCAATAATATCAACTGTTTTAAATCATGTGTTCTTCTATAATTAATGCTTAAATTTATTTACTCAAAATTGATATTATGGACGATTTCATTGCAGCCCGTGCCCAGATGGCCATGTCCCTCGGCTTCCACATTATATTTTCGTGTGTAGGTATGGTTATGCCATTTTTAATGGCCTTTGCCCACTGGAAATACCTTAAAACAAAAAACGAAGTATATAAGGGACTTACAAAAGCATGGAGCAAAGGAGTCGCCATTCTTTTTGCAACAGGAGCTGTTTCCGGAACTATGCTTTCTTTTGAATTGGGACTTCTTTGGCCACAGTTCATGAAACACGCCGGCCCCATCTTCGGAATGCCTTTTTCTCTTGAAGGAACAGCATTTTTTATCGAAGCAATTGCTATCGGTTTTTTTCTTTACGGATGGGATAAGTTCAACAAATGGTTTCACTGGTTCTGTGGATTTTTAGTCGGACTCAGTGGATTGGCTTCCGGCATCCTTGTCGTTGCCGCCAATGCGTGGATGAACGCTCCCGCAGGCTTTGATTATATCAACGGACAATATGTAAATATAGATCCTATCAAAGCGATGTTTAATGAAGCCTGGTTTCCACAGGCATTGCATATGACGGTAGCTGCATTTTGTGCAACCGGTTTTGCCGTTGCAGGAGTTCATGCTTTTTTAATTATGCGAAAAAGAAATGTGGAATTTCACACCAAAGCATTTAGAATTGCCGCAGGTTTTGCCCTCATAGGAGCTTTCGGAGCTCCTTTAAGTGGTGATATCGCTGCCAAATCGGTTGCAGAAAGACAGCCTATAAAATTAGCTGCAATGGAAGCTCATTTTAAAACAGAAAAGGGGGCCTCTTTTGTGATCGGAGGAATTCCGGATGAAAAGAAAGGCGAAATCAAATATGCATTAAAAATCCCTAAATTATTAAGTTTTCTCGTCAGTAATGATTTTAATGCCGAAGTAAAGGGATTGAATGATTTCAGCAGAGATGAATGGCCTCCTGTTGCCGTTGTCCACTACTCTTTCCAGATCATGATCTTCTTTGGTGTCATAATGATCTGCATAGGTTCTCTATATGTCTATTCACTATTCTTTAAAAAAGAATGGCTGAGCAAGAACTGGCTGCTGAAAACATTTCTGATCGCCACTCCTTTTGGATATATAGCATTGGAAGCAGGCTGGACTGTAACAGAAGTAGGCCGCCAGCCCTGGATTATTTATGGTATTATGCGAACCGTAGATGCCGTAACACCTATGCCGGGCATCCAGTATTCCTTCTATTTCTTCACCGCAATTTTTGTTTCGCTGTCATTGATTTTAATATTTCTTCTCAAAAGACAAATTCAAATGGTTCCGAAATTATATGACCCTACCGATATTCAGTTTAACGCTAAAAATACAAAATCATGATCTACGTTGTTATAGGCTTTCTTTGGCTGTCAATTTGCCTGTATGTAATCTTGGGAGGAGCTGATTTTGGCGCAGGGATCGTGGAGTTATTTACCAATAAAAAATCCCGTCATAAAACAGAGGAGATTATGTATGAATCAATCGCTCCGGTTTGGGAAGCGAATCATATGTGGGTCATTATTGCTATTGTGATCCTGTTTGTAGGATTTCCTGAAATTTACACAACGATGTCCACTTACCTGCATATTCCGTTAGTTCTTATGCTTGTAGGAATTATTGCAAGAGGTACCGCTTTTACATTCAGGCATTATGATGCGGTGAAAGATGACTGGCAGTTTTTATATACCCACATTTTTTATTATGCAAGCCTTCTCACTCCTTTTTTCTTAGGGCTGATTGCGGCAGCTACAGTTTCTCAATCCATTAATCCGGACGCCACCACTTTCCTGGATCTCTATATTTTCAGCTGGCTGAATTGGTTCGGAGTGACCGTTGGTTTATTCACAGTGGCCCTCTGTGCCTATCTGGCTTCCATATTTTCTCTTAGGGAAACCAAGGACCGTGTGCAACTTAATCTGATGATCAGAAAATCCAAACAAACGATGATCTTTGTAGTGATCACCGGAGCTCTGGTTTTTCTTTCAGCCTATCTTTCGGGCATTCCTCTAGTTACCTGGGTTTTCTCCAAACCTTTGGGAATTATGGCTATTGCCTTTGCAACGATAGCACTGTTATTGATTTTCCGGGCTATGAAACAACGGAAGCTCCTTCCCGTTCGTGCCTTAGCAGGATTCCAGGTTATTATGATCCTGGTGGCCGCAACGTATCAGCATAACCCTGATATCATATTATTAGGGAATGGGCAGCATCTTTCGTTATTAGAACATGTAGCAGCTCCGAAAACGATTTCTGCTTTAGCGTGGGCATTAATGTTAGGATCTTTATTTATTCTGCCGTTTTTATTTTACCTGATGGCTTCATTCAGTAAACTAAGGAAGTAAGGATTATTTTTTAAGTAAAACAATTTCAACCCTCCTATTCATAATCCGGTCCGCTTCCGTTTGTTCGGGATAAGCAACCGGATTAAGATGTCCTTGTCCGCTTGCTTTTATACGGGTGGAATCTATACCTTGCATCTGGAGGAATTCCTTTATGGAATCAGCCCTTGTATGTGAAAGATTAAAAGTACCCAAATCAAGATCTTCACCATCAAAATTATTATAATCACAGCAAATATGCCCCTGTAATTCTACCTGCATAGCCGGATTATCTCTTAGTATTTTAAGCAGCTTAAGAATTGTTTCATTTCCACCCGGGAGCCAGACATGACGGCCGCCAATAAAATTAACATTAGGAAGAGAATATGTATTTTGAACTTTCAGCTCAGCAACACTCAGATCTACAAAACTTGGAGGAACTTTTCGTAGAATTTTTTCTCCCTTAGCCCATTCCCTGTCTATAAAAATATCTACCCTTCTGTTTTTCTTCCGTAATTCTTCTGAACTGTTATCATTGATCTGTTTCCCCTCACTAAGACCTACAACATTTTCAATTGTAATATGAGTTTTAATTTTCTCCTGCAGGTATTTTTTAACTGCATTTGCACGGTTTTCAGACAATACTTTATTGTAATGTATGCTTCCCGTAGAATCACAATTTCCAAAAATCCTGAATCTTAAATTGCCTTTTAACTGAGCCAAACTATCTAATTTCTTTTGGGATTGCTTATCAAGTTTATAGTCATCATGCACAAAGTAAACAGATTCAATCGTTTGCGACTTAATGACAAGACATTGTAACAGAAAAAATAAAACAAAAATTTTCATCGAAATTGAGTTTTTATACACAACGGGAAATAGCAATTTATAGTTTATCGCAAAAAAAAATCCTGAAATATTTCAGGATTTTTTTTAGTATTGTTGTGAACTTTTAAACCAATTTCATCAAAACATTTTCGTCAATCTTTTCAACTTTCACCAAATTATTTTTAGTTAGAGTCTTAGATGCTTTATCCCATTTTTTACCGGATAACTGACTTCTTTCTTTAACTTCTGCTAAAGAGAATGCTTCTTCCTGAGAGTTTAAAATTTCAAGAATTACTTTCTCATCTTCTCCCAATTCAATCTGAGGAACTGTTTTTTCAGGTCTCATCTGAGGGAAGAATAATACTTCCTGGATGGATGCATTATCCGTTAAGAACATGATCAATCTGTCCATACCAATTCCTAATCCGGAAGTTGGAGGCATTCCGTATTCCAAAGCTCTAAGGAAATCCTGGTCGATAAACATCGCTTCATCATCACCTCTTTCAGAAAGAGCCATCTGCGCTTCGAAACGTTCTCTCTGATCAATAGGGTCATTTAACTCAGAATAAGCATTAGCTATTTCCTTTCCGCAAACCATCAACTCAAAACGCTCTGTTAAGCCTTCTTTGCTTCTGTGTTTTTTAGTTAAAGGAGACATTTCGATCGGATAATCGGTAATGAAAGTTGGCTGAATGAAATTTCCTTCACATTTTTCTCCGAAGATCTCATCAATTAATTTTCCTTTACCCATTGTTTCATTAACCTCAATCCCAATAGATTTAGCAAAATCAAACAATTCCTTTTCAGTTTTTCCTGTGATATCGAATCCTGTATATTTTTGGATCGCTTCAGTCATTGAAACTCTAGGATAAGGTGCTTTCCAATTTATCTTATGCTCTCCGAAAGTAGATTCGGCATTTCCATTAACCTGAGTAGCACAGAATTCCAATAGCTTTTCTGTGAAATCCATCATCCAGTTGTAATCCTTGTAAGCCACATAAATTTCCATCGCTGTAAATTCCGGATTATGTGTTCTGTCCATACCCTCATTTCTGAAGTTTTTGGAAAACTCATATACCCCATCAAATCCTCCAACGATCAATCTTTTAAGATAAAGCTCGTTTGCAATTCTTAAATATAATGGAATATCCAAGGCATTATGGTGTGTAATGAACGGTTTTGCCGCAGCTCCTCCCGGAATCGATTGAAGAATCGGAGTTTCAACTTCAAAATATCCTGCATCATTAAAGAAGGTTCTCATGGCATTGAACAATTTTGTTCTCTTCACAAAAATTTCTTTAATATGCGGGTTTACGGTTAAATCAACATAACGTTGTCTGTATCTTAGTTCAGGATCATTAAATCCATCATGTATTACTCCATTCTCATCCGTTTTGGATTGTGGTAGCGGACGTAAAGATTTCGTAAGGAGAGTAAAATTCTTTACCAGTACAGTTTTCTCCCCTACTTGTGTGGTAAAAAGTTCCCCTTCGATACCGATAATATCCCCGATATCTAAAAGGTGTTTGTATACTTCATTATACAAAGTTTTATCTTCTCCTGTACAGATCTCATCTCTGTTGAAATATACCTGAATTTTACCTGTAGAATCCTGCAATTCAGCAAAAGAAGCCTTCCCTTGAATTCTTCGGGACATCAATCTGCCAGCAATCTTCACCTGTTTACTCTCAGAAAAATCCTGTTTTATAGATTCTGTTGTATCTGTAATTTTGTATTCATCTGCCGGGAACGCGTTGATCCCCATTTCAACAAGCTTATTAAGCTTTTCTCTTCTAATGATTTCTTGTTCTGATAATTGCATTTCTTATTTTTCTAAAAGCCTACAAATTTAGGTATTTTTGAGTTGACTGTCAATGACTTTTCCCAGAAATATATTTATTTCTGTAAAAATACGGTTAAAGAGAGGTTTGCCTACAGGAACCAGCCTTTTCTGTCTTGTTGAGGAATAAATGTCCAGGCCAGAATTCTGCTTATTTTTTGGCCCTGAGCCATATCGATGGTTTTGAACTCTACTGTCTTACTCTTTTTCAGGAGTGTGGTAAGGGGATACAGATTATCTTTTTTAGAAACCAGACAGGTAAACCACAGGACCTGCGAAGCGAATAAACTGCTTTCATGTATCATCCTGGTGATAAAAGCAAGCTCCCCACCTTCGCACCATAATTCCGATTGTTGTCCCCCAAAATTGAGTAAAGGCTTCTTAACTCTGGATTGACGGAGATTTTTAGTCTTTCTGAGATTTCCTTTTATGGCAGATTCCTCAGAGTCATGAAAAGGAGGATTACACATTGAAAACATAAATTTGTCTCCTTCTTGGATCACATTCCTAAATATACATTCAGAAGCCGGCTGATGCTTCAAATGAATAAAAGATGACAGATCCGGGTTATTGTCCAGAATACGTTGTGCATTTTGTAACGAGTCTTTATTAATATCTGTTCCCGTCATTGTCCATCCGTAAGACCTGTGAGCAAGTAAAGGATACACGAGATTAGCTCCAACACCTATATCCAGGCAACTTATTGAAGAGCCCTTAGGGATTTCACCGGATTCAGATTCGAGAGCGAGTAAATCAGCAATGTAATGGATATAATCTGCTCTTCCGGGAATCGGAGGGCATAAATTATTTTCAGGAATATCCCAGTTCCGGATATGGTAAAAATGTTGTAAAAGGGCTTTGTTGAGTAGTTTTACCGCCTTTGGAAGGCTGAAGTTGATCGTTAATGTTTGGTGTGCATTAACAAAAACATAGTGCTTCAGTTCTGGCACACAAGAAATGAGCTGATCAAAATCATAGGGATCACGATGAAGATTTCTTGTGTGCAGACTGGATTTTTCAGCAGACATATTTTATTTCTTCTGACTTAAAATATATTCTACCATTTTTTTTGCATCCTCTTTAGATACCTGAGGATGGGGCTGCATAGGAACACTTCCCCAAACTCCGCTTCCGCCTTCTATAATCTTGGAGGCCAGCATTTCAATATCTTTTTCAGAATATTTGTCAGCTATTTCCTGATAAGAAGGTCCTATCATTCTCTCATTAACCGTGTGACATCCTGTACAATCCAACGTTTCTATGATCTGGCTCCCGGAAAGATTGGTTTTTGCCGGTTCAGAAGCAGCAGTTGTTTCTGATGAAGGAGTATCAACAGGTGTATTTTCTTTTTTGGAACAGGAAAGAATAAAAAATCCTATGCATCCTGTCAAAAACAGTTTTTTCATTATTTAGTCAATGTATCTGCTTTTGCGTCCTTTGCAGGTACGGATACTGCTGCATTTACATCTGCTTCTGGTTTGTTGCGGGCTGTTGCGGTAGTGTCTACAACTGTAGTTGCTTCAGGCTCTTCAAGCATTGTGTTGCTATCTTGTAGTGAATGATCTGGTTTCTTTTTGCAGTTTACAACTAATAAACCTCCGATAAATGCAAGTGCTAATACTTTTTTCATTATTTTTTCTATAAAATTTAAGCAAAAGTATAAAAAATAAATTTTTAAAGTGATGATAAATATCCGTTTCAACAATAATTTATCTGGAATAAGATTACTAATGTTCTTTTATCTAAATAAAAATTTTAATTTTAAAGTATGATATTCATTTCTAAAATTCTGTTTTTCACCAGTCATCATGGTTTTTACACCGTGGTCCTCCTGATTGTTTTCTTCAGCTTAGTATCATTCCTTACTAAAAAATGGTGGTTATTACTGCCGATTATCCCTTTAGGAATAGCCAATGCCTTTGCGGGACAGTTTTTGAATGCCTGGTTTTTAAACAAATACGGAACTGAAAGTACTGCAATCATTACCTCCGATGTGGAGACAAGTTCTACATTAAACGATATGTATATCCATGATTATGAAGCAATTGTCAAAAAGCAGGACGGTAAATATATTACAACTTTTTTCTCTACAACTTCGGCTTCCATATACCCTATTGAAAATGCAATCCGTATTCCACAGGTAAACAGTCCGTTTCCCGTAAAATATATTCCGGGATATGAGAAAAATATCGTGATTTTATATGATCAGTCCGAAGAAGGCAGACGTCTTCGCCAATATGAAATGCGGGCTCCTATCAATACAGCAAAAATAAAATATGAGGCAGATCCCACCAATAAAGAATTCATCAAAGAATACCTAACTGCATTAGAAAATTATGTAGAAGTTTATAAAGATGATAACTACAATATTCAAATTGAAAAGCTGAAGAAAGAATTGGAAGAGGGCCGATAGTTAATTTTATCTTAAGTTTTTTTAATTTTATTCTTTTTTGGTTTTGATATTAAAAAAAATTTTTACATTTGTGCCATGTTTAATACGAGCAATAATTTTTGGTGGTGGCTTTCAAACTCTTCGTCGGGTCTGAAAGGATTATCGTATTGCTAATTGTTAAGCTGCTTCGCAATAAAATAAGATAAACAAAATATCAAGACTTTGACGGATTCCGTTGAAGTCTTTTTTTATTATTTAATCTCAAACAAAAATAAAAACATCAAATGTTTAATAAGAATATAAAGGTAAAAACCGTATCAAAGAAAACACTGGGAGATCTTCAGACTCCCATGAATATTTATCTGCAGATCCGTGACAAGTTCAGGGACACCATTCTTTTAGAAAGTTCGGATTCTAAAAACATAGATAATAATTTTTCATTTATCGCCATAAATGCCATAGCAGGAATTGAGGTTAAGAACCTTAATGAATTCGAGGTTAAGTTCCCCAATTCAGAACCTGTAAAACAGTTTATCATTGATCACAAGATCGCAGATATCCTGCATGACTTTTCTTCTGTTTTTGATTGTGAAAAAACAACGGATCCCATTGAAGAAACAGCACAAAACCTTTTCGGATATACCAGCTTTGAGGCGGTTCAGTTTTTCGAGAACATCAATTTTAAAGCACAAAGCCCGGAGGTTGAAATTCCCCTTGTGAGATACAGATTATACCAGTACGTTATTGCAATCAATCATTACAATGATGAAATGCATTTTATCGAAAATCAAATCGAAGGGATCAAATCAGAACTTTATACTTTAGAAAATTTAATAAAAAATAAAAGCTCAGTAGTCTACCCTTTTGAGAAAACGGGTGAAGAAACCTCAAATATTACTGATGAAGAATATCTGGAACTGGTTAAAACGGCTCAAAAACACTGCATGCGGGGAGATGTTTTTCAATTGGTATTGAGCAGAAGATTCGAACAAAAGTTTCTGGGTGACGAATTCAACGTATACCGTGCTTTAAGAAATATCAATCCTTCTCCTTATCTGTTCTTTTTCGATTACGGAGATTACAAATTATTCGGATCGAGCCCCGAGAGCCAACTGATTATTAAAGATCATAAGGCCATCATCCATCCTATTGCGGGAACTTTTAAAAGAACCGGAAACTTTGATGTAGATCTTCAATCTATAGAAGAATTAAAAAATGACCCCAAAGAAAATGCTGAACATACTATGCTGGTAGACCTGGCAAGAAATGATCTGGGAAAAATGGGAAGAAATGTAACGGTAACAAAGTTAAAGGAAATCCAACTTTTTTCTCACGTTATTCATATGGTAAGTGAAGTAACATCGGAATTACCGGAAAATACCAATCCTTTTGAAGTGGTTGCTTCCACCTTTCCTCAGGGGACTTTAAGTGGTGCTCCTAAGCATAAAGCCCTTCAATTGATCAATCAATATGAGAAGGATTCCCGGGGTTACTATGGAGGCTGTATCGGAATGGTAGGTCTGAACGGAAGCTGCAATCAGGCTATTATGATCAGAACCTTTTTAAGTAAAAACAATACTCTTTTTTATCAGGCCGGTGCAGGACTGGTGGCCAAATCCAATCCTGAAAGTGAACTTCAGGAAGTCAACAATAAGCTTAACGCACTCAAGAAAGCTGTAGAAAAGGCAGATAAACTCAAATACTAATTTAAATAAGATGAACGAAAATATAAAAACCCAATCAACAGCTAAAGTTTTAGTATTTGATAATTACGATAGCTTTACCTATAATCTGGTTCAGATTATTGAAAGAATTCTAAACCAGAAAGTGGATATCTATCGGAATGATGAAATCAGCCTGGAAGAAGTGGAAAAGTATGATAAAATCATTTTGTCTCCAGGTCCCGGCATACCTGAGGAGTCCGGTATATTACTTGATCTGATCAGGAAATATGCTCCTACTAAAAGCATTCTCGGAGTTTGTCTGGGGCAACAAGCCATTGCTGAGGCTTTCGGAGGAAGACTGATTAATCTTTCAGAAATTTTTCATGGTGTGGCAACCACCACAGAGCTGGTGAAAGAAAAAACCAAACTTTTCCAAAACCTGTCATCAGGAATGGAAGTAGGAAGATACCACAGTTGGGCTGTGGATCCCGATCAGTTCCCCGAAGAACTGGAGATCACTGCCGTAGATAAAGATGGAATGATCATGGCCCTGCAACATAAAACCTATGATGTACATGGTGTCCAGTTTCATCCTGAAAGTATTTTAACTCCGGACGGAGAAGTTATCATTAAAAATTTCTTATTACATTGAAAACACAAGATATTCCCTCAACAATAAAAACACCTCAAATGAAAGAGATCCTGCAATATTTATTCAATCATCATACCTTATCTAAATCTGAGGCCAAAGCGATCATGATTGAAATTGCCCAGAATAAATTCAATTCAACGGAAGTTACTGCTTTTATGAGCGTTTTCCTGATGCGCAATATTACATTGAGAGAACTGGAAGGCTTCAGGGAAGCATTATTGCAAATGGCAGTTCCTGTAAGCCTTGATGCCACTGATGCTTTAGATATCGTAGGAACGGGAGGTGATGGCAAAAACACGATCAATATTTCAACGCTGGCCGGTTTTGTTATTGCCGGAGCAGGACAAAGAGTAACAAAACATGGAAATTATGGGGCCTCAGCTGTTACCGGTTCTTCAAATGTTTTGGAAGAGCTGGGTTATCAGATGAATAATGATTCTGATAAGCTGAACAGAGATCTGGAGAAAGCGAATATCTGCTTTTTACATGCTCCCTACTTCCATCCTGCCCTTCAGTCTGTCGGAGCATTGAGGAAATCACTGGGGCTAAGAACCTTTTTCAACCTATTAGGTCCATTGGTAAATCCGGCAAAACCAAAATTTTCTGTGATCGGAGTATACAACCTGGAAATCGCAAGGATTTATCAATATCTTTTACAAAAAGAACCTCAGGAGTTCGTCCTGGTTCATGGTTTGGATGGATATGATGAGATCAGCCTTACCCATGACAGTAAAATTATAACCAAAAAAGGTGAAAATATTTATTCTTCTGAAGATCTGGGATTCGATCCGGTAAGTCCTGAAAGTATCCAGGCAGGTAAAACCATTCAGGAAGCAGCAAGAATCTTCAGGAATATTTTGGAAGGAAAGGGAACAGATTCTCAAAATGCCGTTGTTTTAGCGAATGCTGCGGTAGCACTTTATCATACGGAAAAATTCGGTTCCTATGATGATTGCCTCCTTTTGGCACAGGAAAGTTTACATGGCGGAAAAGCATTGAGAAGCCTGGAACTGTTATTAGAATAATACATTTTGAGGTTTTGAATAGAATTAATTAGTTTCAGGAAATATAAAAACACACAATAAATGACCATATTAGATAAAATTATATCGAGAAAAAAAGAAGAAGTCAATTTTTCAAAAGCAAATGTTTCTGTAGAAGAATTAGAGGATTCTGCTTTTTTTGAAAGAAAAACCGCTTCTTTAAAATCTTCTCTTAAAGAGAAAAGTGGAATAATCGCTGAATTTAAAAGACAATCTCCTTCAAAGGGAGTAATTAATGATAAGGTTTCTCCTTTTGAAGTAGTGTCTGCTTATGAGAATTTTGGAGCAAGCGGAATTTCAATACTTACCGACACCGATTTTTTTGGTGGTAGTTTTAAAGATATTATGGATCTCAGAAGTCAGATTAAAACGCCCGTTCTCAGGAAAGATTTTATGATCGACGAATATCAGTTCTATGAGGCTAAAAATATAGGTGCGGATGTTATTTTACTGATTGCCGCCTGTCTTTCACCATCACAGGTTCTGGAGTTCACCCATTTATCACACGAACTGGGATTGGAAGTTTTACTGGAAATCCATACAGAAGAAGAATTGCAACACTTCCATCCAGATATTGATCTGGTAGGAATTAATAACAGAAACCTAAAAGATTTTAAAGTAGATCTTCAACATTCTGTCCGATTAAAAAATCAACTGCCTGAACAAACTTTATCTGTTGCTGAAAGTGGAATTTACAGTATTGAGGATTTCAGTTACCTGAAAGAAAAGGGTTTCGACGGATTCTTAATGGGTGAATATTTTATGAAGAATGAAGATCCTGCCAAAGCCTTTAAAGAATTCATCAACCATATAAACCTATCGTGATGAACCAGCAGCTACAAATAAAAGTATGTGGTCTTACACTGCCTGATCAAATTCTGGAATTAATTTCCATGAATATTGATTTTATAGGATTTATATTCTACAAAAAATCGCCGCGGTATGCACTTAATCGTTTAAGTTTAGATGATATTTCGAAAATCATTCACAAAGGAAAGGTAGGAGTTTTCGTGAACGAGGATATAGAAAATGTAGCGGATATTACTCAAAAAGCTGAGCTTAATTTTATTCAGTTGCACGGTGATGAAAGTGATGAATATATTAAGGTATTAAAACAAAAAACAGATCCGGAAGTAAAAATAATCAAAGCCTTAAGGATTGGTGAAACAATGGGACATCTTTCTTCTGAAATTGACCGGATACAATCCGTTATTGATTATTTGTTATTTGATACGGATAGTCAATCATTTGGAGGAACTGGAAAACAGTTTGACTGGTCGCTGTTAAATGATATCAAAATAAATGTTCCCTACCTGCTGAGCGGGGGCATTTCAGAACAGAATATAAAAGATATCAAAGTATTGGATCAGAAACCTTTTGCCTTGGATATCAATTCAAAATTTGAAACCGGACCAGGAATTAAAGATGTAGAGAAAATTAAAGTATTTAAGTCAAACCCATTAATCTCATCCTTATGAATATACAATCATTGAAAAAACAGTTCTATAAAACTTTATTCCCACCGAGGTTTGAGAATGAAAGGGTAAAAAAACTGCATGATTTCATATGTGAAAATGACAGCACCACAGACTTCTGGGAAATGGGTGGTTTATTATCCATATTTATAAGTATCATTAAGGATTTTAATGAAGATGATATTGAGTATTTTTTTGAAACCATTCATTTATGGGATGGATATCATTTGGTAATAATTGCGGATAAACTGATGGAAAATACGGTCAAAGCTAATGTTAATTATGACCTGGGAAAAATCTATTTTAAGATATTCTTATCTTATGAAAAACTGGATTCTTATTATTTGCTGGATAACCTGGAACTGATCTTTAAAATGTATCGTTCAAAGCTAGATATCCAAACCCTGATCAGCATTTCAAGTAAAATAAAATACCTGTACCAGAATAAACAAATAACAAGACAGCAATTCGATCATAATCTGTCCTATCTAAATACCCTGAACCATGACGTACCACATTAAAAATCCGGAACAACTTACCGTACAGGAAATAGGAGTAATAATAAAGCTTTGGGAAAACAAGGAATGGACAGGTATGAAAGCTGATGATTTCAGACAGCTATTTAAAAATTCTGAATTTCATTTATTACTGGACACTGATGGAAATATCAAATCTGTATTGCGTCTGAATTTTGATTTTACATTAAAGATATCGGGAAATCTACATTCTTATACAGAAATGGTGGGCTTTGTTTCTGCACAAAAAGGACATGGCTATGGCAGCCAATTGCTGAAGCTTTCAGCAGAAAATGTTACTGAGAGGGACCTGCAGGTTATTGGATTCTGTATTTCCGATTTGCGCCCCTTTTATAAAAAGTGCAAAATTGATATATTATACGATAAAGCAAAAAAAATTCTGGAGCAGGAAGATGATCACTGGATCAGTTCTGAAGATGATGACATCCTGATCATCCATTTGTCTGAAGAAAATAGAAATCTTTTCAAGCAGCTTGATTCAGAAAAAACTGCTTATTTAATACAATAACAACAATGAAAATGAATTATAAAAACCCTGATCAAAATGGATATTATGGAGAATTCGGAGGAGCTTTTATCCCTGAAATGCTTTATCCAAATGTAGAAGAGCTTCAAAAAAACTATCTTGAAATTATAGAATCTGAGGAGTTTCAGGCAGAATATCAGGATTTACTGAAAAATTATGTGGGGCGTGCTACTCCTCTTTATTTTGCCAAAAATCTGAGCAACCAGTACAAAACGAACATTTATCTGAAAAGAGAAGATCTTAACCATACCGGTGCCCACAAGATCAATAACGCACTAGGCCAGGTTTTACTGGCAAAACGATTGGGAAAAACCAGAATTATTGCAGAAACCGGAGCCGGACAACACGGCGTTGCTACTGCTACCGCCTGCGCATTGCTTGGTTTGAAATGTATCGTTTATATGGGTGAAATTGACATTCAGAGGCAGGCTCCGAATGTAGCAAGAATGAAGATGCTGGGTGCAGAAGTAGTTCCGGCAACTTCGGGATCAAAAACATTAAAAGACGCAGTAAATGAAGCCTTAAGAGATTGGATCAATAATCCAGTGACAACTCATTATGTTATAGGCAGCGTTGTGGGACCTCATCCCTTTCCCGATTTGGTTGCAAGATTTCAAAGCGTCATATCAAAAGAGATCAGGGAACAGCTTCATGAACAAACAGGAAGAGAGAATCCTGACTATGTGATTGCCTGCGTAGGAGGTGGTAGTAACGCAGCAGGAACTTTTTACCATTTTGTGGAAGAAGAAAATGTAAAAATTATTGCGGCAGAAGCAGGAGGCTTCGGTGTGGAATCCGGAAAATCTGCGGCCACCACTTTTCTTGGAACTTTAGGCGTTTTACACGGAAGCAAAAGCCTTGTCATGCAGACCCGCGACGGTCAGGTAATCGAACCCCATTCAATTTCTGCCGGTTTGGATTATCCCGGAATCGGGCCTTTCCATGCTCATTTATTTAAGGAAAAGCGTGCGGAATTTTTCAGCATCAACGATGATGAAGCCTTGAAATCAGCTTTTGAGCTCACAAAACTGGAAGGAATTATTCCTGCCCTTGAAAGCTCACATGCCCTGGCCGTCCTGGATAAAAAGAAATTCGACGAAAATGACATCGTGGTGATCTGCCTGAGCGGACGTGGTGATAAGGATATGGAAACTTATTTAAGAGAAATTAGAAGTTAGAGATTAGAAATTAGAATTTTTCTTAATTTCTAAATACAAAATTCAGCTTCTAAACTCTACTATCTAACATCTAACCTCTATACAAAAATGAAAAAACTCAATATATACTTCACAGCAGGGATTCCTAAATTGGAAGATACTGCAGATATTATAAAACTCATACAGGATGCCGGTGCGGACATGATGGAAATCGGAATGCCTTATTCGGATCCGGTTGCCGACGGTCCCGTTATACAGAAAGCACATGAACTTGCATTGAAAAATGGAATGACCATTGAGAAATTACTATCACAACTGAAATCCATTAAAACTGAAATTAAAATTCCTATTATTTTAATGGGATATATCAATCCGGTTTTAAGTTTTGGTTTTGAAAATTTCTGTAAAGAATGCTCGGAAAGTGGCGTTACCGGACTCATTATCCCTGATCTCCCTCCTATTGAATTTGAAAAGAATTATCAGCAAATCCTGAAGAAATATCATCTCAACTTCACATTTCTGATCACACCTGAAACCTCAGATGAAAGGATCTTATATCTTGATTCTTTAAGCTCAGGGTTCCTGTATGCGGTAAGTTCTTCATCCACAACAGGAAATAAAAATGCCGTATTAAAAAATGAAGATTATCTTTCCCGGATATCTCTTCTTCAGTTAAAAAATCCGGTAATGATCGGTTTTGGTATAAAATCGAAAAAAGATTTTGAAAGTGTAACGGAAAAAGCAGACGGCGGAATCATAGGAACAGCATTCGTTAATGTTCTATTACAGGATAAAGATTGGAAGAATAATGCCATAGATTTTATAAATTCAATAAAGAATTAAAAATCACTAAATTTGTATGTCTAAAAAATGGTACAAGTCTTTCCACAGGACCATAAAAAAAGACAGACGCTCATTATGAATACACATCAAAATAAAGTAGTAGAATTCGAAGATCTGGGTACAAGAGATTATCAGTCCTCATGGGACTATCAGGAAAAACTGATGAAAGATATCATTGATACCAAAATAAAAAACCGCGATTTACCTGCTGAAGAACATATTACCACACCCAATCATTTGCTTTTGGTGGAGCATCCCCATGTTTATACTTTAGGAAAAAGCGGACATGAAGAAAATATGCTGGCGGGAATTGATAAACTCAGAGAGATTGATGCTACTTTTGTAAAAGTAAACCGTGGCGGAGATATTACCTATCATGGATACGGACAGGTTGTAGGTTATCCGATCTTAGACCTTGAAAATTTCTTTACAGATATTCATTTATACATGAGAAACCTGGAAGAAGTGATCATCAGAACCATTGGCGAATATGGCCTTAAGGGCGAGCGTTCCCAGGGAGAGACCGGGGTCTGGCTGGATGTGGGAAAACCGTATGCCCGGAAAATTTGTGCAATGGGTGTGAAAGCTTCCCGTTGGGTAACTTTACATGGTTTTGCCCTTAATGTAAACACCGATATGCGCTATTTTGAATATATCATTCCTTGTGGTATCAAAGATAAACAGGTGACCTCTCTGAAAAGAGAACTTGAAAGAGAACTTTCCCCTCAGGAAATGGAAGATATCAAATCTAAAATTACAAAACATTTTGCAGATGTTTTTGGAGCTCAGCTTACCAATAGATAGTACTTTTCCGCAGACCTTTGAAAAGTAATAATATTGAATTAGAGCCTGGAATGGAAAGGAAGATTAAAATTTCCTTTGCTGTTTTCTTTGGATTTATTATATGTGTCATCATTATATATCAATATTTTTACGGGGAAGAAAATGTAAAAAAGCAACTTTTACACATAGAGAATCATTCTAGGGTTATTGATATTTACAATAACCAAAAAGAACATAATTTCTTATTTGTAAAGTATTCTAATGGCAGAAAAAAAATTTTAGAGTTTGACTATAAAATTGGTGATTCCATATCAAAAAATAAAGGAGATTCCATTGAGTATATTTTCAGAAATGGAAAAATAATTGAAAACAATTTATTTGATGAATATCGGAGAAATAGTGGAAAAAATTAAAAATTATTTATCATTCGGCTATTCCACAGAGTCTTTGATCATATATGATTTGCCTTATTAAAAAATAGTATTTAAATATACTTTTGGCTGAATCATATGGATAAAAAATCGAAAAATCTCCTACATATTTAGTATTTTGCATTGTGTTTTTAGCGCAATTAATAAAATCTGAAAGTCCAATGAAACTATTAACCCGGTTCTTTTGCTACCTGTTATTATCCATTTCTTCGATCTGTTTTGCGCAAAAGGATAAATACAAACAAAAGATCGATAGCCTAATTCAGGTTAAGAGCCCAAGAACTTTCAATGGGGTTGTTCTCGTTACCAGAAACGGAAAGGTTGAATACTCCAGAGCTTACGGTATAGAAAATGCTAAGACACGAATTCCTTTAAAACCAAATGATCAGTTTGAAATCATGTCCAACACCAAACAGATCACCGCCGTTTTATTGTTAAAAGAGGTTGAAAAAGGAAAAGTTGATTTACATTCTCCTATAAAAAAGTACCTTCCATCACTATCTCAGCCCTGGGCTGATTCAGTAACAGTTCATCAGCTGCTTAACCATACCCATGGGATTGTTGATCTCGAGAAACCTTTGGCATTTAAACCGAGCTCTGATTTCAAATATGGTAACCTTTCCTATATCTTGTTAGGGAAAATCATCGAAAATGTCAGCCATCAATCTTACACGCAATTGGCTAATGAACTGTTCAAGCAACTTAAAATGAAAGATACTTTCTGCTATGCGAAATCGGATCTGAAGAAGCTGGTTTCGGGGCATATGAGTAATGAAAAAGGATTAACTGTTTCCAATGACTCTTTTATCAATGATGAAAATATGCCAGCAGATGGAGTAATAAGCACAGCAAAGGACTTATCTGTCTGGAATGATCTTCTTCATAAAGGCAAAATCCTAAACGCAGACACCTATCAATTATTAATAAGCCCATCGGTATTGTCCGAACATGATGTATTCGGAACCGGTAAGATGGGTTACGGATATGCCATTCGTATTGTAAAGGACCACGGAGTGAGCTATTTTGGTCATACCGGTCTCGGAGATGGCTTTACTTCATTGAATGTTTATATGCCCTCTTCTGATGTGAGTATTGTTATCCTGGAAAATCAAATGAGCGAGATAAATACGCTGTACTATTATTTTGAAAAATTAATCAGAGATATTGTATTGCAAAGCAGCTTAATTATGAAATAACCAATCCGTTGGCAACCTGCACAGATAAAATAGTAAACCAGATTTTTTTTATAGTAAAATTCACAAAGCCATTATTAGCACTTATAAAACAGTAGTTTTTAATGAACAAAACACTATAATTATTACTAAAAATTTTGGTTTTTATAAAAATAACTTGCTTATATTATTTTTTTTATTAATTTTATTTTCACCAAAAAGTGAAGTAAACAAGAATTAAAATAACCAATCAACTTAACAAAAACTCACCATTAAACTACAAATTACAATTATTATGAAAAATCTTTTTTTATCAATGATGGCCTTTGTGACCGTCTTAACTTTTAATTCCTGTGCCGATTCCAACGGGAATCAGGAAATCAACGGAAAAGAAAAACTAAGTGTAAATGATTCTAAGCTGAAAGATTTCGGAAAGACTGTACCGGTAGGGATAGACGAAGAAAACGGAATGATAAAAGTGTCATTTATGTTAACTGCGCAATTCTATGAAATTAAGCCGACCAAAGAAAATGAGCAGTATATCGGAATGCTTAGACAGGCTGTTAAGAATGAATCTCCTGTACACATTTTCTTAAAGCCTAATAGCAATGAAATAGGAAAAGTGGAGTCTGCAAGTCCGGAAGACGTAAGATATTTTAAAACGATCCTGACAAAAGAAGTAAAAGGGCAAACCAATAAATTGGCGAGTGTAATTCCTGATGTAGCTACATTAAATTCTTTATTCAATCAAATAAAGAATCAGTCTTGCGGTACCTCTACGGCGTCCTCACCATGCATCACATTCAGATATCCTGTAGACGGATGTTATGCTAGAGCCCATAAGATGAGACAAATCTTAATGAACAACGGCTATGACTGTGAAAAACAATTTGTATACGGAAACCTAAAGGCATCAACAGGAACTTGCTGTGTGGCGTGGAGCTACCACGTTGCAATATTGGTAAGCTATAAAAATGCTTCCGGAGTAACGGAAAAAAGAATTATTGATCCTTCACTATTTTCAAGCGGTCCTGTAACAGATACAGCATGGAGAAACGCTTGCGTTAACACCTCTTGCGGATCTGCATCCGTTTCCTCTTATGCTAATACTGCAGGAAATGTTTATTACAGAAGTCCGAGTAATTCTTACCTGTATGACAACAATCTGATCAATACCAACTGTGTACTGACTAAATTTTCACTGCTTTCCGGATGTTCTCCTTCACCTGCACCGGATGTATCCAGCTGTGGATTTTAATTAATTGATAATTTTACAGCACCTGCTCATTTACAGAATCAGCAGGTGCTGTTATATAATAATACTATTTTTATGAAAGTATGGACATTACTATTATTTTTTTGTATGATAACATCCTGCTCCGGTAGTTCGGGTTCACAGAATTTAACCTGGTACAAAAATGCAACAATCAGTCAGATTACGGAAGACCCCGATCATCCCGGAGATTTTATGCGTGTCTCTATTGGAATCAGCGCGCAGGTTTTTTATGTGTCAAAAAAAGATTCTTCCTATAAAACTCTTCTGGAAAAGTTAAACCAAAGCCTGAAAAAAGGTAAGGCCTATAATATTGGTATTGAGAACAAAACCAATATTATTAAACAGGTTAATGACATCCAATAACTTTTTCCTAGGATCTTATCACAGAAATTCCGGCATCTACTTTTATTTCGGCTCCATGGATATAAGACGCTTCCTTGGAAGCAAGGAAAAGCACCGTATTTGCTATTTCCGATGGATCTCCCTGCCGTTTAAACGGAATTGTAGGAATAATATGCTGAACGGCATCTTCAATCTGCTCTTTATTCAATCCGGTATTATTGAAGATATTGGTTTTAATATGTCCGGGACTTATAGCGTTTACCCGGATTCCCCTTTCCAACAGCTCAGTGGCAAAAGTCTTCACAAAAGATTGCACAGCTGATTTTGCAGCCGAGTAGACAGAGAAATTTGGCATTGAAATCTCTGTAGCTACTGAAGTATTAAAAATAACCGAACTTCCCTTTTTCATTAATGGTAACATTTGTTGAACGGTAAAGAAAGGTCCTTTTACCAGAATATTAAACAGTTCATCGAAATCCTCAGGGTCCACATTTTCAATAGGCTTAAATTTCCCATACCCTGCATTGGCAAAAACGAGATCAATATTTTCAGTGTATTGTTTTATTTCATTTTGTAAATGCATCAGGTCTTTCATATTACCTGCATCGGACACTATCCCTACTGCTTTTCTTCCTAACTTTTCAGTTGCTTTAAGCACGGTTTCTTCGGATCTTCCGGTAATTATAGCAGTTCCGCCTTCTCCAATAAACTGCTCAGCAACTGCATACCCCATTCCATTCGTTCCTCCCGTTATCAGCGCATAGTGATTGATAAATCTTTGCATTGTATTTTGTTTTAAAATTGTACAGCAAAGATTGGAATATGGTCTATTTTACGAAATCCGAAACTTGTGATATTTCTATTATCGATTTTATCTAAAATATATTATTTAAAATTAAATTGCAAGCAATTTAATTTTGTCATAACTTTGTCCCATAAAATTATTTCACAAAAAATAAAACAATGTCATTAATAGAAAATTTAAACTGGAGACATGCTGTGAAAGCATATGATCCGACAAAAAAAGTATCGGAAAAAGATTTAAATACGATTTTAGAAGCTGCAAGGTTGGCTCCTACTTCATCCGGCTTACAGCCTTTCCGTATCATTGTAGTAGAGAATCAGGAATTAAAGGAAAAAATGGTTCAGGGCGCTTTAAACCCTGAAGTGATGAGAGATTCTTCTCATGTGCTTGTATTTGCAGCGTGGGATAATTATTCCAATGAGAAAATTGATAAAGTGTATGACTACCATACTGATGTAAGAGATCTTCCGAAAGGCCGTTTTAACAGCTATACAGATAAATTGAAAGAAATTTACGGTGCGCAGACTCCTGAACAGCATTTTTTACATACTGCCCGTCAGACTTACATCTCCTTAGGCTTAGCTTTGGCTCAGGCAGCAGAATTAAAAATCGACAGTACACCGGCAGAAGGATTCAGTAATGAGGTGGTAGATGAAATTCTTGGTTTGAAAGAATTAGGATTAAAAAGTGTAAGTTTGCTGTACTTGGGATACCGCGATGAAGAAAAAGACTGGCTGGCTTCTATGAAAAAAGTACGTATTCCTATGGATGAATTTATCATCAGAAAATAATATCAATTCCCAATTCATATTCTATTGTTATGGAAAATTCGGAAAACCTAAAACTGGAAAATCAGATCTGCTTTCCTTTATATGCAATCGCAAAGGAGATCACAGGTTTGTACCGTCCTTTTCTTGATGAACTGGATATTACCTATCCTCAATATCTCGTGATGATGGTATTGTGGGAACAGGATGGCCTGCCAGTTACTCAGATCGGTGACAAACTCCTGCTGGATAGTGGTACATTAACGCCTTTACTCAAAAGATTAGAAGGCAAAGGCTTTATTTCGAGAAACCGTAAAAAAGAAGATGAAAGAGTGGTGCAGGTATTTCTGACTGAACAGGGGAAAAATTTAAAGGAAAATGCGTGTGGTGTCCCTGAAAAGATTATGAAAAAGATCAATGTTCAACCTGAAGACCTGTTGCAACTTAAAAATTCCATCAATATTATTTTAAGTAAAATTGAAAAATAAAAAACCGGCAGCCAAAAATTGGCTGCCGGTTTTTTTATTTAACTTTCTGAAAAGCATCTACTTTCAGATAAGCATCGTTTTTTTCTTTTTCTTTTTTATCAGAAATCAAAATTCCAAAAAGGTGGTCTATCTCATGCTGAAAAATAACGGCTGTAAAACCTTCTACAATCTCAGAGTATTTCTGACCTTTCAAATCAACATATTCGAGTTGTATAACTTTGCTCCTGTAAAACTGATCCCTGAATTCAGGAATGGACAGATCTCCTTCGGGTCCCAGGTTTTGAAGCTCGGATCTCCAGATGATCACAGGATTTATAAAATACTCCAAAGGATTATTCTTTTTATCAAAACGCTGAACCCAGATTATTTTCCTGTTAATACCCACCTGCGGAGCTGCTATTCCTACTCCTCCATCGGTAGAAAGAAGAGATTCCTTCATCCTTTTAACCAGTATCGCCGTATTAGGATCAACAGGATCAGCCTCACTGGAAATACTCAGTAATGTTTTGTGCTGATCAGCATTTGTTGTCTGATAAATCGGAAGCGGAGAACCAATATCTCCCTGATTAATTATTGTAATTTCATTTGAGGTCAGCTTTTGCGCATTAGCCAGGCTAACGAAGCAAAGCAGCAGGAAAGATAATTTTTTCATTTTTTAATTATTAATGTATTCATGTATTGATGTAAAATGTATTCATGATTATCTAAGCTGCCTTTGTTATTGTTGTCACTTCGAATGAAACAAAGTGTAATGAGAAATCTTTTTAAATAATTATATTAATGTATATTAAATTACATATTCCTCCTGCATCTATTAAAAGAATACAATCTCTCAGCTGACCTCCAAAATCATTATACATGAATACTTTTACATTGTACAACCTTTTTAACATTCAAAATTAAAAAGTTTTCGTCATATCGGCTGGAATAATCAAATTAAAATCTGTTGGGATATAGTCTTTCCCGGGAACTTTCAATTCAGGATCGTCCGATTCAAAAACTGAGATCACCGCCATTTTAAGATTGGGGTTCTTTTGTTTAACATACCAATAGGTTCCACCGAATTCCTTGCTATGATAATTACCATTATAATGGATAAAAGTTTTACCGGGCTGGATATTTTTGAGGATGGATTCTGCCATCGTAGCATCTTTGGTTGCCTGAGCTGAAATGAAGTTCATCACTTTTGTTCCTTCTGCATGGTCTCCCATCATTTTTTTCATTTCAGGATATCCTGGTGTGTCTAAACTCACTTTGATAGGCAACTGGGCAATGTATGTTTTTTCTTTGGCAGACAATTTATTCAAGGATTCCAGACCTTCTTTTGCCGTCTGGGAAGCGTACCTTCTGGGAATATTTGTTGCAATGAAACCTAGTTTTTTTTCTTTAGCAAAGTCAACCAGTGGCTTATAGTCCGTTGCATAATTATTCCACAAGCGTGCAGAGTCCTTTAGTGTTTTGGCATCGAATTTCCCATTTAAATAATCATTTAACTTAGCTTGATTATCTCTCTCGAACATTTCCGCTCCTAAAATAATCTGTCCGTTTTTCTTCTGGTATAATGCTTCGGTTACTTTCAGCTGAAGCCAATGATTGATGGAGCTGTTGTGATTCTCACCAAAAAAAATAACATCATAATTGGCAAGTTCTTTCACCAAACGCTCTGTTTCTATTTCTTTTCCTTCTTTATCATAAAACCGATAAGCTCTGAAATTTTGGGCATTTAATGCACAAAACATAATCAGTAATATTGATACGAAAATATTTTTCATTGTAATTATTTTTGGTTAAGGGTGAAAGGACTTAAAGGCTGGATCGCTGAACTATTTAATCGCAAATGAGCCTTTTTACTATCATCTTTTTGCCTTTCAATCCTTTTGCAATTTAGTCTTTTTTCGATGTAACACCTAAAAAAAGACCGCTCTGATCTTAAAAACAAAACGGTCCAAATCAAATCATCTAACTATTACTTTTCTAATTCTGCTACAAGGTCTTTCCACTCTTGCAGTTCAGGAATTCCAGGTTTTCTTTTTCCAAAAAACTGAACGATAAAATCACCTTCCTTATTGAAAATTTCAATAGCCGTTACTTCACCGTCTTCAGTTGGCTTTTTTACGATCCATGCTTCTTCAATCTTGGTAGCATCCAGATGCAGGTTAAAATCAGGATCCATTACGTTGAACCACTGCTGGTGCCAAAGCGTCTTTTTCACATGACCGGTATGGATCTGAATAATTCCTCTGTTTCCAACGAAAACCATAATCGGAACATTCTTCTCGGAAGCATCCTCCAGGACGTTTACCACTTTAGCATTATCTATTTTCTTCGCATAACCATCCGGAGCCAGTCTTAGAGCCTGAGTTCTGCTCACTCCGAATTTTCTTGTCATCATGAAAAAATCATGGGTATCTTTCAATTCAACCCATGCTTTTTTGAAAGCTTCGGCATCAATTTCAGAATCCGGTTTTTCTGCCGGTTTCGGAGCAATAGCTTCAAAAGAGAACACTCCGTTCTGATCTTCGGCCTTATATTTTTCAACGATTGCATCAAAAGCCTTTTCGTCGCTATCTTTTGTCAGGTAGATCTTGTGAAGAGCTAAACCGTCTTTTCCGAAAAACTGAAGGCTTTTTTTATCTCCTTCCACAACTGCAAAAGCAAACTTCCAGGAGTTCAGGAAGATCCTCAGATCAATATCTTCTCCCACGAAAAGCTGTGCATGAGGGCTGCTGAAGTCACCGTTCTGGTAAATTCCTTTTCTCTCGTGTACACATTCGTCATTACGGGTAAGAGCCATCACCTTACCCAATTGCTCAACATCAGTTAAAATATTTTGAAATTCCGGTTTCAGAACGGTTACCCCTTCACCGATATTAGTCACTAATAGATCAGCTTCGCTTACACCTAACTGTAAAGCCGCATTTCTTATTCTTAAATGTGGATTCTCTTCTTTTAGAGCGTCCCACTTTTCTCTTAATTCGTTAACTAATGTGCTCATTTTATTTATTTTTTTATGGTTAAAACTGTATAAATTCTATGTATGGTTTCAGCTCCGGATTTACTTGGGATATCCTCCTCTTTCTCCGAAATTTTCATTCTTTTGAAATGGCTCCTTGAGATCAATTCTTCCATTTCATTATTGCTGTACATGGTAAAGTTGTATTCTGTAAACGGTAAGGTTTCCATGAATCTTCGCTGCCCGAAGGTGAGTACGAAAGTCCCGTCATCCTTCAAAACCCTGTAAATTTCATTCAGGAATGCCACTGGCTCTTCCCAGAAATAAACCGTATTAACAGTGAAAACCTTATCAAAAACCCTATCTTCAAAAGGGAGCTTTTGTCCCTCGTACAATATAAAATCCGCCTGACCTTCAAAGTCTTTATTCATTTTCCGGGCCTCATTATACATTGTTTCGGAAATGTCAACCCCTGTATATTTCAGATTTTGAGCTCTGCTCAGGATATTTTTCAGATGCCCCGCATTTCCGTGTCCTATTTCAAGGATAGATTCATTATCTTCTATCAAAAGTGTTTTGATGCTTTCCAAAGTCATGCTGATATTGGTTGCATTCATCATCTCGCCTATCTCAATGCCTTTTTCTCCCTGTGGATTGGCTAAGTTTTGAGCGAGTATTTTAAGTTCATCTTTTTCCATGGTTATCCAAAAATGATCATTGGGTTATTAGTAATAGGATGCTCGCAGATGGTACAGGGAAAGTTGTATGCCTTAGTTATATTTTCGGCAGTAAAAACTTCCTGTGGTGTTCCATAGGCTGAAACCCTTCCCGATTTCATGAGTAATATCTTATCGGCGTACTGAGCCGCCAAATTTAAATCATGTAAAACCACAACAGCACTGTTTGCTTGTTTTGTAAAACTCTTCATGATCTCCAATGCCTTGTATTGATGTTTAACATCAAGGTTATTGAGTGGTTCATCAAGGAACAGTAGTTTGTGGGCAATATCATTCTGTAGCTGTGCCAGTACCCGTGAAAGATGTACTCTCTGCTTTTCCCCTCCGGACAGGGTATTGTATTCACGGTCTTTCAGATGAAAAACATCTGTTTCATACATCATATTGTTCATGGCTTCCAGATCCTCTTTTCTCGGCTGAGCATCAAAATAGGGATAACGCCCCATCATGACAACATCTTTTACTTCCAAAGGAATATCATTGCTGTTGTGCTGGGAGAATTTAGCCTTATGCCTGGAAAGCTCAACCACATTCCACTCGTTAACAGGTTTGTTTTTAAACAAAACTTTTTGCTTTCCGGATTTCACCTCGTTGGCCAGAACACTTAATAAACTTGATTTTCCAGCTCCATTGGGTCCTACAATAGCTAAAAACTCACCATATTCCAATGATACGTCCACTCCATCCAGAATATGAAATTCTTTGTGTTTATAGCTGATCTGATGCGCCTTTATCATTAGAGTGATTTTTTAAATTTAATTAAAATGGCTATAAAAATCGGCCCTCCCATTAATGCCGTGAGGATACCGATTGGCAATTCCGAAGGCTCCACAATACTTCTGCTGAATGTATCGCCGGTCAACAGCAAAATACTTCCGCAAACAGCAGACAACGGTAATATAAAGGTATAATCCGATTTGAACAAAAGCCTTAAAATATAAGGTACAATAAGACCTACAAAACCAATCGTTCCCGAAAATGCCACCGAAGTTCCCACCATTAACGCTACGACAATAATGATTTCTTTTTTAAGTTTTTCTACATTGATCCCTAAGTGCTGTGCATCTTTTTCACCCAACATCATGGCATTCAATGCTTTTCCTTTTGGGATTAAAACGATATATGAGATAATCAAAACAATGACTAAAACAATATTTTTTGTCCAGGTGGCTGCAGCCAAGCTCCCAAGATTCCAGAAAGTAAGATCTCTCAATTGTTCATCTTTTGAAATGTAGATCAGAAACCCGGTAATTGAAAAACCAATTGCCGTAATAGCTACACCGGTTAGCAACATCATTACTACGTTTGTTTTACCTCCGCTGGTAGAAATCCTGTATACCAGCATCATGGATAGAAAAGCCCCGATAAAAGCAGAAATACCCACCAGTGAAAATTGTACTACCTCAGGAAGATACTGTTTGAAATGTCCTCCTAAAACAATAGCAATGGCTGCAAGTAATGTTGCTCCCGAGGTAAGTCCTATTAGATCCCCCGTCGCCAAAGGATTCTTAAAAAGTCCTTGCAATCCTGTTCCGGACACCGCCAGCATGCTTCCAATTAAGATTGCCATAACGATTCTCGCAGCACGGACATCCCATATCACATATGTATCGCTAGGCGATATATTTTCATTTCCTTTTACAACCTCCCACAAAACTTTATACGGAGAAGCTCCGTTAAAATTATAAACTCCTGTACTAAGCGACCATACTGCTATGGTAGCAAGCAGTATGGCACTTATAGATAGATAAAAGTATAGTTTACTTTGTGTTTTCAATTAATAACTTATTTAATCCTACTGCAGCCTCTCCTAATCTTGGTCCGAATCCTGAAACAAGTCCTCCGTCCATAGCAATGATCTTTTTATTCTTGCCGGCATTTGTTTGAGAAACACCTGGCATTTTAAGCGCTCCTTCGTTTCCTCCTGCACCCTGTAAGCCTGATGAGAAGAAGAATAATACATCCGGATTCGCTTTTACTACAGCCTCAGGGGTCAGCGGTTTGAAATCTTCAAATTCCGTAACTGCATTTTGTCCGCCTGCAAGACCGATCAAAGCATCCATTGGTGTCTTCGTACCGGAAACCATCAGCATATTTCCTCTTGCATAAATAAACAGTACTTTAGGTTTTTTAGCAATCGGTTGAACCTGTTTCAGATCCGCATCGATTTTATCATTCAGTTTCTGATAATCTGTGTTGCCAATAGCTTTTGCTACCTGCTCAATTAATTTTTTAGTTCCTTCCACTGAATATTCCTGTTTGAAGATTTCAGTTTTTATCCCTGAAGACTTTATTTTTCCTAATAACTCAGGGTTTATATCTTTATCAGACGCTAAAATTAATGTAGGATTTACGCCCATAATCGGCTCAATGGTCATTGATCTTACATGTCCCAGATCTTTAGCTGTTGCTTTTAAAGTTTCAGGATAGGTACTGGTAACATCAGTTCCTACAATTTCTTTTTCATGACCTAAAGCACTCACTATTTCTGTGATGCCTCCATTTAAGGTCACAATTTTATTATTTGTTTTCGGCGTTTGTGAGGCATTTGTTTCTGCTGTATTTTCCTGTTTTGCGCTTTCGGCTTTTTTGCAGGAAGCTACTGCTAGAAGGATTGATGCTACTAAAATTATCTTTTTCATGATATATTATTTATTGATTTATTATAAAGGTTCAAATTCAAAACTGGCATGCCCCCGATTTCCCTGAGGATCTTTCATTTTATTAAATCTAAGCTTGAAGTAAAAGCCCTCAGCATCTTTTAATACAAAGAAACGGTCAGCGTATACGAATGCTCCCGGCACTTCGCTTGTTCCGGTAGTCGTTCTCCATTTATCCCCAATTGCTCTTTGATCAGTAGATACAAGCTTCGCCTGATCTACATTGCTTAACTTAAATGAGTTATAGGCCTGATCCAGGTTTCCGGAAGCCGTTACCTGATACGCACTCACTCCACTGGCCGTATTGGTGATTATGAAATCAGCATAAAAATAGCTTCCTGCGCTATTTCCCGGACCCATAAAAACTTCATTGGTAAATGTGGTAAAGGCTAAATCCCAATTCTTTTTCTTTGGCTGGATTGTAGCTGGAGCACCCGTTTTAAGATTGAAGAAATTAAAATTGTATTCTGTATCTTTTGTTATCATATACTCCTGGTAGGTAGTTGCATTGATGTCGGCATATCTTAGTTTATATCCGTTAGGAGCTCTTAAAATCTGAATTTTTTTCCATCCTCTGGGATCGGATGATAATGAAACAGATCCTGCAGCAATATTAGAGTTTGGATCTGCTAAATTTCGCCCCAGGTTAACCAAATAAACAGGATTGTCAGCATCGTTCTCTTTGATTGGCTCTATCCCTGAAGACTGGTTTAAAAAATTACCATCAGGATTATCCACATACTTCATATTAGCAGCATCAAATGTACCTACCTGAACTTTTTCTTTAAGATCGGCTACATCAGATTCTTTTACAGTATTGATGTTCGTAGCATTAGGAATTTTAGCAACAGCCATTGCGATAGACCCATTTAAAATTACCCTATATTCATCTCCTGTATAAAATCCAAGATCCCAGTCTGTCCTTTTATTGATCGTATGATTTTTTGCATCACTTAAGTCGATCCAAACCTGATTGGCTTCTGTGGGTCCGCCTACATCGGCGCTTACTTCAGAACCTGTCATCTTAGGAACCTGAACAGGATCTTCATCAGCTGAAAGACAAGACTGTACAGCAGCAATAATGAATAGAAATGAAAATATCTTTAAATACTTCATGATATATTTTTTTAGAATTGATACATTAATCTTGCGAAATAGCTTCTTCCATAGTACAAATTCAAACGATCAGATCCTGCAGTATGTGCATTTCCTCCGTTTGCAGTGGAATTAATGGTAGTAACATCAAAAATGTTTTTAACTCCTGCAGAAAGCTCAAGCTGATTTTTCCAGAATGGCTGGCTTACAATAAAATCCATCATGTGGAATCCATCATTTTTCCCTAAGCGGAATGCATTGCCTTCTAATACATACAGCCTTGACGGCCCCGTATACTTATAATAAAGATTAAAAGCAGTTCCTGCATTTTTTAGTTTATAGGAAACATTAGCTCCTGTCTGAAAATTATACTGAAAGTCCGTTGGTGAGGCAATATCCATATCTTGTTTTGACACAGAAATACCATTTAAGGAAGTCCTTACTCCTAAAGTAAACTGGTCTTTGACAATATTGGCATTGGCGCCAAACAAAAGGCTTCTGTAGGTATCTATGTTCATGTACTTATAAGTGGACGGTCTTTTAATCATAACCATTTCAATTTTATCTTTCAGATCAACGTACAGAGCTTCCAGATTGTAATTGAATTTCCATCCATCTCCTATGGTGAAGCCCTGATCCCAGAATGCACCGACAGAATATCCTTTTTCAGGAGTAAGATCAGGATTTCCCTGAATGTCGTGATTTACGTTAACGAAATAAGTGAACATTTCATCATAGGTAGGATAGCGATTGGCTGTTCCGAAAATACCTCTTAGATTGGAATTTTCAGATGTTTTCAGCCTTGCAGACACCGAATAGTTGAATTGATTATCAAATTTATTGCTAAGGGATAATCTTGCTCCGGGTCTTACTGAGAATTTATCCGAAACATTCCACTCTGCAGAAATAAAGTTGCCATAGGTAAAAATCTTTCTTCTGATATTCTGCCCGTCAAAATCCCCTGCAATTAATGCAGCATACCCATTGGTATGGTCTAATTCGTAGCCTAACTGGAAGTCAAATTTCTTGTTATCGAGAAAATTACTGAACATTCCTCTTGAATAAAATACATCGGTCTTGTAATAAGATCTTTCATCATAATGGGTATCTTTAGCTCTGTTGGGTATATCATATACATAATCAAAGTACTTCCGATCCTGATTCTGATAAGAGAAATCTCCCGTGTAGCGGATCTGGCCCAGGCTGGTCTGAATATTCAACTGATGAAGCCAACGCTCTGTATTATATTCTCTGTCCGTACTTGTATAGGTTACACCACCCTGCCCGTCATTAAGTGAAATTCTGTCAACTTTAGGATTATAAAAATTAAATTTTTCGCTTAAGTAAGATATTTTATAGAAAACTGAAGTTTTATTCTTGGTGTACTTGATCAATCCTGTTGCTTCATACTGATCTTTTGGATTCCATTCATAGCCCCGTTTATTATCTTGTCCGAAATATTTGTATCCTTCACTATTTCCCTGATATCCCATAAACTGATTATGGTTAAAACTTATATTGGTAAACCAGTGATCGTTAAAGTTGTAACCTACATTCACATTCTGAATATGTCTGCCTTTCCCTCTTTTCCTTAAATCATAGCCATCCCTCACCGTTTCCTCCTGTAGTGCCGCTCTTATGCTTAATTTTTTATGACTGCTTTTTTTTGTGATGATATTAATTACGCCTGCCAGTGCACCATTACCATATTCCACGCCCATGCTTCCTTTTACAACTTCAATCCTCTCAATATTACTTAAACTGATCTTCGTAAGGTCTATATTACTTCCTAAACCTGTATCTCCTACAACCGGAATATTATCTATCAAAATTTTGACATAGCTCCCGCCTAATCCCATGATATTAGCAGTTGAATTTCCGGAATTGGTATCTGGAGTGATTTGTATGTTAAGTGTTTGGTTAAGAACGTCAGCAGCGTTGGTCGCCGCCATATTTTTTATTTGTTCAGCATCAATAACTTCAACTTTATAAATCGATTTATTGATCGATTGTTGCATATACTGTCCTGTGATAACAACTTCTTCAATTTTTTTCTGATTAAGAGAATCTTTTTCCTGTGCATTCATCCAAAAGACGATGGATAATGAGAGTATAGAAAGCACCTTCTTCTTCATAGACACAAATTTTCGACAAATATAATGCTTTATTTAGAACAGATAAAAATAATTTATTACTTTTGTCGAATAATTCTAAATAAAAATAATGTTATGAAACTAAAATTACTTTCTGGAGTTTTAATGTTTTCTGCGATTGCCATTAATGCTCAGTTACCAACAATAAATGAGAATTTTGATAATTTCACTTCAGGCAGCACAACTTTCCCACAAAACGGATGGACTGCTAAACTAGCGCCCAATCCGATGCCCTTTCCCCCAGCGCCGTTAATGATCGTTACAACTGATGCAAACAAAGCTGTTCAGGCTTACTCGGGAAACAATACAAGCGAGCCTTCGTATTTAATTACCCCTCAGATTGTTGCTCCTGCAGGAGATAAATCGTTATCATTTACTACCAGCTTAGTATCTCCTTCGCCTGGTCCGGGCAGTATTCAAATTGGGCTGGCTTCCAATCCAACAGATATGTCTACATTTACACCTGTTGGAAATCCTGTAACATTATCAACCGTAGGTACTAATGTGAATGTGAATGTAAATATTCCTGCATCCGCTTCTACCTACATTGTTTTCAAATTTACACCAACAGCAAGCCATGTGGCGATCCAAATTGATAATGTGGTCTATAATACAACATCAAGTCTGGCTGTATCTGACCCTATCAAATCAAAAGATGCTATCCAATTTGCTGTTAACCCAGAAAACACAGCATTGCAATTTGTAACTAAGAAAGATCTTAAAAATATTGAGGTTTATTCTTCAGCGGGTCAAAAAGTAGCTGAAGGAAAGTTAAATAATCAAAGATTCGATATCAGCACATTACAAACAGGTATCTATTATATTGCTATTGAAACAAAAGACGGCTCAGTCACAAAATCAAAATTCCTCAAAAAATAAGATCTATTAGAAATTAACTTATGTTTTGTTAAGGCTGGCTTTTTGAAGTCAGCCTTTTCTGTTCAAAATCCATGAAAGGGTCTACTGTCACGCTAAAGTTTAAAAAAAATTAATCTTAAAACACGACAAAAGTCATGTTTTTATTTAGAATCATTAAAAATAAATATATACTTTTGTAGAATAATTCTAAATAATTAACAATAAGAGATGAGAACAAAACTACTTTTGACTTCAATGCTTGCACTGGCTGTACATCAAACAGTATTAGCCCAAACAGATGTTAATGGGTATACAACGGTCAATTTAACCACTGGTCCCAACTATCAAAACCGGGTATTCTTTGACTTTAGTACAAATAATATTATTTCGCAACCTGCAGATTCATGGGATATTGCATTTTTTAGAAATTCAAGTATGAGTTTTGGAACAAGGATCAATGACGCCCAAAATATAGAGGTTTATCAAGCCTCTGCAGTACCAGGGGATTGGGACAATATTAATATCGCCAATATAGCATCATGGGGATCTCCATTATATAATCCGGACCAGACGACTTCTCTACAGGAAGGAGCATTTGAGCAAGGTTCAGCTACGTACGGATGGGGAGATTATAACGGAGGAACCCATCATATCGATGGAAAAGTAATTTTTGTTTTAAAATACCTTTCTAGCAATACTTATGTAAAATTTATGATTACCGGTTACTTTGGTGGTTATACTTTTAAGTATTCTAAATGGAACGGATCATCGTGGGAAGCAACGCAAACCAAAACAATTGCGAACGGAACAGATGATGCCTACTTTAATTACTTTTCATTTACTACAGGAGACAAAGTAGCTAATCTTGAACCACCAAAGGCAAACTGGGATTTGATGTTTACAAGATATTGGACATTCTATATGAATATTATGATGTACAGAATGTCTGGAGTTATTCAGAGTCCCACTACTAAAGTTGCAAAAGTTCAACCGGAAACACAGGAAGTTGCAACTTCAAACATTCCAGTATCCACCGCTTTTTCCTCGAATATTACATCAATCGGCCATTCATGGAAGCCAACATCCGGGATTTATAATGATGTTGTTTACTATGTAAAACAAGGTTCGGAATATTACAGAATGTATTTTACTTCTAACGGTGGAGCGTCTACAGGAAATATGTACTTTAAATATAAAAATATCAGTTCAACTTTAGGAATCAAAGAGGTTGGCACCAAAGCTTCCTTTGGATTGTATCCTAATCCTACAACAGCTGATAAAAAAGTGACCGTACTTTTTGATGTAAAAGAAAAGGCAAACAATAAAGGAAGTGTAGAAGTATATGATCTTTCAGGAAAACAGGTCTATAAATCAGAGCTTACCAATCAAACTGGTTTCTATAAGCAAGACCTTAATTTATCTATGCTTCCTTCAGGAACCTATCTTGTTAAAATAACTTATGGTGGAAATAGTGAAACCAAAAAGTTAATCGTAAAATAAAAATCTTAAATTTTAATACTTTCTATTTTTTCTAATAAAAGGCTGTCTACAATGGTAAACAGCCTTTTAACATTGGGTTTGTTAATAGATTTTAAATCCTTTGTATACTTCCGTTGAGCTTTCCATCATTCTGGAAGAATCCGTACGGAAATTGAGAAGATGATCCTGCCCCAGATGATTATTATGGTGTTCTGATGTTTCCCATAATTCTATCAGAAAAAAAGTTCCTTTATTATCCTTATCTTCAATAAGGTCGTACTGCAGGCAGCCTTCTTCTTTTCTTGTTTCTCTTACCAGGGTCTGAAACAATTCTACCGCTTCCATCAAGTAATTTTCATTAAACTTAAAAAGCGCAACAATATGTAAATTCATATGCTATTTATTATGCTGTAAAAGTAAAATATTTTCAAAACTGAAAATCGTTTTGACCCTTTTATTTTTCCACAATAATCGTACTATTTGAAAATGGATTTGTATATGGTTATCAGACTCATTACAATAACCAGACTTCCTATGAATAAAAACATCTTTTTCACCGGTAATCTGGCAGTGAGCATTGCTGAAAACGGCGCGGTTATGATTCCTCCGATCAAAAGACCCAGAATAATATTCCAATGCTGAATTCCCAGGGTAAAAAAGAAGGTTATTGCAGCAGTTATTGTTAAAATAAACTTGGCTACAGTAGAACTTCCTACTGCAAATCTGGGAGTAAAAGCATTCTTAATTAAAGTCCCTGTAACCAAGGGGCCCCATCCTCCCCCTGCAAAAGAATCTATGAACCCTCCGATCAGCCCCAGGCTGGTGAGATTCGTTTTTCTTTTCAGAGCTTTATTTTGTTTAGGCTTAAAAGCATTGGATAAGATTTGAAAACCAAGATATAAAGTATAAAATGCAATAATGGTTTTGGTAATTTTAGAGTAGTATTCTCCAAGATACGTAAGGGATAATGCACCGATGATGGCTCCTATAATCGCCGGAATAGCTAGTTTTCTAACCAAGGTCTTGCTTACATTCTTCAATTTGATATGACTGATGCTTCCCGCAGCAGTTGTAAAGCTTTCAGCAGAATGAATACTTGCACTTACAATATGGGGCGGAATATTAAGAAAAAGCAGTGTTGTTGTACAAATCACACCATAACCCATTCCCATTGACCCGGCAACAATTTCTGCAAAAACCCCCACCAGCAACATCCAATAAAATATATAATTGTCTTTTGCGAGGATATGGGTCAGTTCATCAAGATACCCCATGCTGTACATGGAAAAAACAACAATAACCAATATAGCAACCGTTACCAGTAATACATTCAACCTTACCTGCATTTTTCTTGAGATGACCATTCTATACAAGTATTAGTTTAACAACACTTTCAGGTAAGAACATATTTTTGGTAAGCTGGCCTCTGCATTCCTTCTGCAAAAGCCACATTAGTGTATCTGCAACATTTTTTGAAATCATAGTTTGTTCATTTGGCATCCTGCAAATATCAAACAAAATAATTATCCTACCAAAAAAGTAGACTAACAATTCAAAAAAAAGGACCCGATCAGTCGATCAGATCCATTAATGTTTTTTCTTCTAAAATTTTAAGCGAAGCATCCCGAACCTCAATGAGGACATCGTGCAAACCACAATGATCTTCGTTGCAATCGTCACATTTTTCATAAAAATTAAGACTTACACAAGGAAGCATTGCAATAGGACCATTAACCAGGCGAATGATCTTCGCCAGTTTTACATCGGCAGGATTTTCTTTAAAGAAGTATCCACCACCCTTGCCTTTCTTGCTATCAAGGATATCAGATTTCTTGAGTTCAAGCAGAATATTTTCCAGAAATTTAAGCGGAATCTTCTTATGTTCCGCAATTTCAGAAATAAGGGTTGGCCCTTCATTTCTTTTTTCTACAAGATATGAAAGTGCCTTAAAAGCATATTGAGATTTTTTTGACAGCATTACAGCAAATTTAAGAAAATAGTTTCATATGTGGTAAGTCGTGAAATTGCTAATTTATCGAATAGCGAAACCATCTAATTGTGAAGCTGCTGAATTCACAATTTTACCAATAAGTAATTCCGCTTTTTCGCCTTTTCCGCTCTTCCCCCTTCCCTTTTCCTCATAATTCATTACATTTGCGGTATGTTCAGTAAACAAGAAGCACAGCAACTAAAGAAAGAATTTTGGACCGCCTTTGGGAAATCTTTTCCAAGAAAATGGATGTTGTACGATACCAAGATCAAAGATTTTTCTTTCAAATTCCATGCGGATAATAAAAAAGCCGAAGTATCTCTGGATATTGAAATGAAGGATGAGATTTTTAGAAATGCATATTATGAAAAGATATGGTCTTTGGAGGACATTCTAAAAGATTATGTGGGAGATTTTAATAAAGATGAGTTTTTTACACTGGAAAACGGAAAAGTTATCAGTAAGATCTGGATTGAAAAGCATCATGTTTCAATTTTCAATAAAAATACGTGGAGCGAAATATTTGAATTTTTTGTCGAAAAAATGGATGGCTTTGAAAGGTTCTACTATGAATATGAAGATTTTATCAAAGACGTGTAAATAATGACCATCATTCTTGAGTTATTTATCCGGTTATTTCTTGGAATACTCCATGATTCTTGTGGAGATATTCTTTCAACAAATAATTTATGGCGTTATAAAATACCTATATCGAAAGATTAAGAATATTCTTAAACTATTCTGATGAGCAACCCTGACAGCTGATAAATTATTTACCTTGCTATTTCTCTTAGAGAATTTCCTGATAATTTAGCTTTTGCTCTAAGTTGGGAAGCTTCTCTTTTTTTCTTCCTCCATTCCCATGGAGAAATTGTTTCACTTCCGGACCATAATCCTAATTTAAGACTTCTGGCTTTTGATTCGAGTACTCCAAGATTTTCATTATTAGAGTATTGGTAATACCACCACCCCAATCCTTTTTTTATAATCTCTTCGGACAGGTACTGATCTTTATCGAAATATACTTTAGCAATGATGCGTCCGTACCGGTCAGAAGTGGTTTTATAGTATAGGATCTCTTTTCCAAATACCAGATCACTTGTCAGTTGTTTGGCGTTTTTTCCAAATGGCTGACCTTTCTCAGGACAATCTACCTCAGCAAGACGTAATGTGGTCTGGTTATTATTTTTATCAAGAACCAGGATCGTATCACCATCCTTAATACCGATTACTTTTGCTTTGATTTGCGCCAAAACTAACCCTGAAGTCCCTATCAATAGTACAAAAAACATCTTCCCCAGCCTTTTCATGTATTTTTCTTCTTTAGTATAAACAAAATTCGCGAGGCAATTTTAGCTATTTTAAACATAATATCGCTTACTTTTCTCTGAATATTATCCACAAATTGTTTATTGTTCAGGAAATCCCTCTATAAATGATTGTACAGCAAACCATAATAGCTTTAAAAGTATTTTTTGCCAAAAGGCAAATACGGTATCATTTTCTTTAGCTAAATTTCGGGCATGAAAGAATTATTCAATTTCGTTTTAAGGTTTGGGAATCTCAATGAACAGCAGATCGAATTTATAAAAAGTAAATCCACCGAACTTCATCTTTCCAGAGATGAATATTTTTCCGAAGCCGGAAAAATTGCCAGACAGGTAGGATTTATCGTTGATGGTATTCTACGGGTCTGCTATTATGATAATAAAGGAGAAGAAATTACCAAATACTTTATCGAGGAAAATAACCTGGTCGTGGATCTGGAAAGTTTTGATAACGAAATTCATTCCAGCACATACGTTCAGGCAGTTACGGATTGTACGATGATCGTTTTTTCACGGAAAGACTGGCTAGAACTGTTGCAGACCATTGTCGGATGGGAAGCTATTGTTCATAAAATTATTTCAAGAGCACTGATCCAGAAGGTAGAAAGAAGAAGCCCTCTGGTTTCAGAAGATGCGACCACCCGTTATCTCAAATTTCTTGAAATCTACCCTACTGTGGTCAACCGGATTCCTCTTTCCTATATCGCCTCATATCTTGGTATCACACAGTCTTCCCTGAGCAGGATAAGAAAAAATATACGCTAAGATCACTTTTTGCCAAATGACAAAAGATCTCATTTTTTAATACCTCACCTTTACATCACTAAATAAAACAAGAAAATGAAATCAGTATTAATCACAGGTGCCAACAGAAGCATTGGCCTGGAAACTGCAAAACAACTCTCATCAAAAGGACTATTGGTCTACCTTGGAAGCCGCAGTCTTGAAAAAGGAGAAGCTGTAGTAAAAGAACTTCAGGATAAAGGATATCAGAATATCAAAGCAATTGAAATAGATGTTACCAACTCCGATTCTATTTCGGAAGCGAGGAATACTATTGAAAGGGAACAGGGCAAACTGGATGTTCTCATCAATAACGCAGGAATTCTGGGTATCAATCCGCAAACGGCTTCAGAAACTTCTATTAAGGACATCCAGCAAGTCTTCGACACCAACTTCTTCGGAGTGATCAGCGTTACACAGGCTTTCTTAGATCTTCTTAAAAAGTCAGACAGCCCGAGAATCAGCAATATCACATCCGGGCTCGGTTCTCTGACTTTACAAAGCGATCCCAGCTGGAAGTATTATCATGTAAAGGGAGCCGCTTACGGGCCATCAAAATCAGCGTTGAATGCATACACCATTGTTTTGGCGTATGAATTAAGGGAACTTCCCTTTAAGGTCAATGTAATAGATCCCGGCTATACGGCAACAGACTTCAATGCCCACAGCGGTCCGGGATCCGTAGAAAGCGCTGCTTCTTTTATCATTAAGCACACTCTGACTGATGAAAACGGACCAACAGGTCAGTATTTCAGTAATGATATTGAAGATGAGATTGGAATTAGTCCTTGGTAGGTTTGTATAATTTGATTTTTTGTACAATGTAAAAAGTAAAATGTATCAATGATTTTAGAGAGACCTTAAGGTTTCTCTTTTTTGTTTTCCTATTTTTGTTACTTACATACTAGCATGAATATTTTTAATAAAACAGAAATCAAATACATCGTCATCCAGATTATTGCTTTTAACTTTATTCTTATTCCGCCAAGGTTATTTTCCTATTTAACGGATATACACCTTTCGCAGTTGTTTTTAAATTCGGCTAAAAACTCTGGTAGTTTAGTTGAACTGTTTGAGAAAAACAATATTGATTCCATTCGATTCAATGACCTTATCAGTACGATCAGAAATTACCAGACTGTAGGGTTTATTATTGGCTGTCTGATCTGTATATGGATCACCTCAAAACGAAAATTAAGCTGGATCAATCCTTTAATTGTTATTGTGATCAGCTTTTTACTTATATTTTTAAAACAGGCATCATTTCCCTTTAAACCTTTGTATCTGGAACATTGGTTTAATCAATTTGAAATCTATGTCTATTTCAGTGGTTGCTTATTTTTGGTAATAAGTCTATCTTTATTTTATTTAAGTTATAAGATGAGACTCGGCAAAACTTAGAATTATCATATAAAGTTTACTCTTCAAGGATTCTCAATTTTCTATATGCCAAGAAAACATTTATCTTATTTTAAATCTTTTCTCTTATATCTATATTAAAAGAAAACTTAAAAGTTCCATCTCATTTTTTTATATTTGTACAAAACACAGGTACAACATCATTATGGAAAAACTACGAAATTTAAGAAAACAAAGAGGATTCTCACAGGAGAAACTGGCAGGCATTATCGCAACAGATCCTTCCAACTACTCCCGCAAGGAAAGAGGAGAAATAAGAATATATGATGACGAATGGGAAAAGCTTGCAGCCGCTTTGGATGTTCCTGTAGAAGAAATAAAAGAGGAAAGACCTACAGGTATAGTACATAATGATAATTCAACTTTCAGCGATAACTCAAATTCCGGTAATTTTTACAATCAGCAGTTCAATATCCCGGATTCGGTTATAGAAAACTTACAGGATTATATTAAGGTTTTAAAAGAACAGATTGAAGCCTTAAAGGAGGAAAACCAAAAATTAAAATCTAAGTAAGATATTTCTCGTTGATCATTTCTAAAGTTAGTATATTACCTATGACTATAGAAGAACAAATCAACCATTACATTTCAACTCAATCAGACACGAAACGCCGAGATATGGAAACCCTGCATCAGTACATTCTGCAAGTGATGCCAGAATGTAAATTATGGTTTCTGGATGGTAAAAATGAAGAAGGAAAAACGATTTCCAATCCCAATATCGGATATGGTTTCCGGGTCATGAAATATGCTGATGGAAGTACCCGGGATTTTTACCAGATTGGCCTCAGCGCTAATACAACAGGTATTTCAATTTACATTCTTGGTATTGATGATAAAAACTATTTACCCCAAGCCTATGGTGAAAAAATAGGAAAAGCCAGTGTGACCGGTTATTGTATTAAGTTCAAAGCATTGAAAGATATCGATATTGAAGTGCTTGGAGAAGCGATACGAGACGGTATTAGTAAGAGCCTGACACAGTAAAGTATATTCTGATCAATAAAAAAGAGAAACCGTAAAGTTTCTCTTTTTCAATTCATTATCGTTTAATTGAATTTTCTTTTTCTCAACCAGAAGAACAATCCTCCGAGTAACCCAATAATGACTAGCGGAAGCAGCAAATTAAACCATTGCCAGTTGGTCTTTTCTTCTGTAATTCTCTGTCTGTCCAATAGCCTTTCTTCGATATTCCTGTTTCTTAATTCCATCAGGTTGCTGTCATCTAAAAGGTAATCCAAAGCGTTTCGCAGGAACTGTTCATTTCCAAATTGTTCATTGGTTAATAAATCTACTCCTAACGGCAAAGGTTCTCCCTTGATCACTTTATTTCTTCCTACGTCACCATCTGCAATCACGATCATTTTATTTTCCGGGCTCTGACCTTTAAAACCAGGATAGGATTTTCTTTCAATTCTCGAAGCATAAGCGGAAGTAAATTTCCCTTCCAATGCTACAGCAAAGATTTTCGGAGTACTTGGCTTTTCCATTTGCCCAAGACTATCTACGCTTGAAATTTCTTTCAGATCCACATAATTCGGAACCTGTTTCAATAAAGTCCTTTCACTCGATTCAAAAAGAACTTTGGTTTTAATATTCTTTCTGCCTAAAGTATCAATTGATGTGGGAAATTCAAATTTTACCGGATTGATATTCTTGGTGATCGGGTCGTTCTTTTCAGCAATACCCAAAGGGAAATAGGGCCATGGAAGACTTGTATACTGCGGATTGCCACTCACCTCTCCCGTTACCAGCCTTAACAAAGCAAATTTCTTTACATCTTTAACCAAAGCAGGATTGATCCTGATTCCATAATTGAAGAAGAAATCAGTCATGTTGATATCCACTGGGAATGGCATTACCTTTTTAGATCGGGTTAAGGTATCCATTTCGGCATTTACGGCATCAATCATCCATAATGTTTTTCCACCGTTCATAATATACTGGTCCAGGATCACTTTTTCACCATCTGTAAATGCTTTTCTCGGCTTTGCAATAACAAGAGCGCTCATTTGTTTCAGCAACGGAACATCCGCAGCCGTTAGCTCAACCTGGTTTTTAGGAATCACAGGACCGGCATCGTAGTTTTCTAATGCTAAATGCATAAAACCCTGGAATTCTCCCGGACTTAATTCATCCTGGTTAACCAAAACTCCTATTTTCTTTCTCTTATCAGTGGCAATATTCTTGATGTTCGATACAAGATTATATTCTAAATTTTCAATGGATTTCGTCAGCTGTTCATCGGCATTGATATTGGCCTGCTGTACCACCAGCGGGATAGAAACACCGCCCTTATTGTATTTAAGAACCGCATACGGGAATAATACGATCTGGGAAACTTTACCGTCTTTTACATCCGGAAGAACGGAAGGCTGCATTCCCATCGCCATCAAAGTATCCTGGGACATTTTGGTTTTGATGGGATCAATAAATTTAAAATCAATTTTCGGATTGATCTTTCTGAATTCCTCCAGCATAAACTTCGTTTCACTTTGCAATTGTTTGAAGCTGGCCGGGAAATCTCCTTCCAGATATACCTCAACAGTCAGAGGCTTTTTAACCGATTCCAATACTTTGATGGTATTATCGGAAAGGGTATATCTTTTTTCTTTCGTTAAATCCAATCTGATCCCAGAAACGGCAAGAATAATCACTAAAGGCAGGATCACAAACAATAAAATCCCTAATGGAGATTTAAAAGGTATCTTCTTCATAATTCTACTTCTTTTTATTGATAAAATGATTGGACAATACTAATGAAACACCGATGATCAGAACAAAATAGGCTACATCTTTGAAATCGATCAACCCTCTTGTAAATCCAAGGAAATGCTGATAAAAACCTATATTCTGTAAGATAAAATCTGCTCCACCCAACAATTTATAGCTTGCTAACTGCTCGATTCCGAAATACATGATAAAACACATGAAAACACCTAACAGATAAGCCATGATCTGATTCTGAGACAACGATGACGCTAAAATCCCGACACCCGAAAAAGCAGCGATAAGCATGATCAATCCGATATAACTCCCAAAGGTCATTCCCAGGTCAATATTCCCCGCAGGAACTCCCAAAACATAAACGGTATACAGATAGATCAATGAAGGAATGAGGCATAAGATGCCGACTACCCAAACGGAAAGAAACTTCCCTAATACAAGGTCCGATATCTTTAAAGGCTGGGAAAACAACCAGTACAAAGTTCCCGTTTGCTGCTCCTCTGCAAAAGTTTTCATGGAAAGCGCCGGAATAATGAACATCAGTAGCCATGGGACCAAAACAAAATAGCTTTGTAATGAGGCCATTCCGATCTCAAAGATATTAGAGTCGTTGTCGAAAAAAAACAAAAAAAGAGTCGCTATCAGACTGAAAGCTGCGATAATGATCCACGCACTCCAGTTCCCGAAGTAACTCCAAAGTTCTTTTTTTAAAATTGCAATCATAGTTTTTTAGTAAAATGTAAAAGGGATTATATTGATGTACACACGATACCCTTTTTCTATTGTTTCTTTTTTTTGTTTTTATTGACCAGTTTCACGGTCATCATGATTAAAAATACAAGAACGAAAAATCCAACAATTAATTGCCACCAGTACTCAATTACTGAAGATTTCAGAATAACGGTAAAAACGACGAGGAATAAAATGAATGTGGCAATCTCATTCGCCTGTCTCAGTTTTATGTTCGCTGTCTGTAATGTATTTCCGTGAAGTGCTTTTAATTGAAGAACTTTTTTCCAGCACCAGTAATGGTAGATCGCCAGACCGACAAGAAATGTTAGTTTTAAATGAAACCAAGGCATTTTCATCAATCCTGTATTAAGAAAGATCATCACCAGTCCGCAAACCGCCATGATCACTCCTGCAGGAACTGTAATGATATTCCAAAGCCTTCTTGCCATGAAGGTATACTGTTCTCTTAGGATACTTTTCTTTTCTTCAGAGAATTCATCGGTATCTTTATAGTAAACAAATATCCTGACAAGGTAAAAAATCCCTGCAAAATAACTGACCATAAAAATAATGTGCAGTGCTTTGATTATTGTGTAAAGCATTTTAAAAACTTTCTATTTTTTATAAAACAATACGATACCATACTCCCGTCTCTCACTTCAACCTTTGAAATAACTTTGGGATCATCAGCCACAAAAACAGCCGAACAATCCCAAGTTTTCAATTTTTATTTTTTAATATTTTTAAGAGATCACACTAAGCTCTTTCCCCACTTTTTCAAAAGCAGCAATAGCTTTATCCAGATGTTCTCTGGTGTGGGCAGCAGAAAGCTGAACCCTGATTCTTGCCTTTCCTTTAGGAACTACAGGATAGAAGAAACCAATTACGTAAATTCCCTCGTCCATAAGTTTCTCTGCCATTTTCTGAGCCAATGGCGCATCATAAAGCATTACCGGAACGATCGCAGCATCTCCGTCAGGAATATCGAAACCTTTAGCTTTCATTTCTCTTCTGAAGTATTCTGCATTTTCCATCACCTGATCACGAAGTGACGTGTCAGCAGAGATCATATCCAACACCTTCAATGCTGCACCTACAATACCCGGAGCTAATGAATTGGAAAACAGATAAGGGCGGGAACGTTGTCTCAGCATATCGATAATCTCTTTTTTACCCGAAGTGAATCCTCCTAAAGCTCCACCCAGTGCCTTTCCTAAGGTAGAAGTGATAATATCTACCCGACCCATTACTTCATTCGCTTCATGTGTTCCACGACCTGTTTTTCCAATAAAACCAGTGGCGTGAGAGTCATCTACCATTACCAAGGCGCCATATTTATCCGCAAGATCACATACCCCCTTCAGGTTAGCTACAATACCATCCATAGAGAAAACCCCATCGGTAACAATGATCGTAAAGCGGTGATTTTTTTCAGAAGCTGCTTTCAGTTGAGCTTCCAGATCCTCCATATTATTGTTTTTATAACGGTATCTTGCCGCTTTACAAAGACGAACCCCGTCAATAATAGATGCGTGGTTCAGTTCATCTGAAATAATAGCATCCTCCTCGGTGAAAAGCGGTTCAAAAACACCACCGTTAGCATCAAAACATGCTGCATACAAGATCGTATCTTCCAATCCTAAAAACTGAGCGATCTTCTCTTCCAGCTGCTTATGAATATCCTGGGTTCCACAGATAAAACGAACGGATGACATTCCATATCCGTGAGAAGCGATCATATCCTGGGATGCTTTCATCACTTCAGGATTGTTGGAAAGTCCCAGATAATTATTAGCACAGAAGTTCAGCAACTTTTTACCGTTAGCTTCTATTTCCGCACTCTGTTGGGAAGTAATGATTCTTTCTCTCTTATAAAGCCCGTCGTTTTCAATATTTTTAAGCTCGTTCTGTAAATTTTGAAGATATTTTTCAGAGATCATTTTTAGTAATTTTTTAGATGCGCTAATTTAGTAAAAAGGCGGTAAACTATCCTCTTTTATGATTCTTATTCTAAAAAATTGAGCAGAAACATTCATTTTAACAATTAGTCTACTAATTTAGTAGGATAATAATTTTATATTTGTCCTTTAAATTCTAAAAATGAAGTTATCATCTGTACAAAAAGTTAGGAATATACCATCAATAAATTTTCTGAATCTCTACATGAAACCTCGTCTTCCGGTTATAATCGAAGATTTTGCAGATCCAGAAAGCCCGGCTTTTAAAAAGTGGAGCTATGATTATTTTAAAGAAATAGCAGGTAATCATAAGGTCAATATTTATGGCAGTGACCTTGAATCTTTGGATAGGGTTGCGAGTAAACCTATCGCTCAGAGCCATTTTTCTGAATATCTGGACCTGATCAGCACAAAACCAACAGAACACAGGCTTTTTCTTTTTAACCTGCTCACTATAAAACCTGAAATGAAAAGTGATATCCACTATAATGATGTTACCAATGGAAAAATTCTAAAGTGGCTTCCCTTTATGTTTTTTGGTGGTAAAGGCTCCATTACCAGAAGCCACGTTGATATTGATATGTCCCATGTTTTCATCACCCAGTTTCAAGGCATTAAAAAGATATGGCTATTTCCCTGGGAACAATCCAGTCTGATGTACAAATTACCTTATAACTTTCACAGTTTAGCTAATATTAAGGAACCCGACTATCAAGAATTTCCTGCTTTAAAGTATCTAAAAGGTTACGAAGCCGTTATCCATCCCGGAGAAACACTTTACATCCCTTCCGGATGGTGGCACTATATCCAATATGAAACAGAAGGATATTCCGTCTCTGTCAGAGCTCTTCCTTCCAGCTGGCTCGAAAAATGGAGAGGATTTAAAAATCTGGTCATGATCAGGCATTTTGATAATGCTATGCGAAATTTATTTAAAGAAAAATGGTTCGACTTTAAAGTAAGGAAAGCCCACAGGAAAGCAAAAAGAGCAGTTGCAAGGATTCTGAAATAACATAAAAAGGACTGTCTCAAAATATCATTTTGAGCGAATATAGGATGAAGGATATAAAATATTTGTCTTTATGATATTTTCCGTCAAGCTTAAGTTGAGAAAAGATAATTATCTGAATTTTTTTGAGACAGTTTTATTATTTCCGTATCCAACTTTTCTATTTTTCAATAAATTATTGATTTTCCCTAACCGGAAGATATTTATTAAATATTTTTCCACTTTTAAGGGCAAGAGAACTTTCCAGTTGTAAGACTTTCCGGCCATTAAAAATAGGAAGTCCTTTTCCGATCGCTACCGGATTCACAACAATATAATATTCATCAACAAGATCCTGATCGATCAGCGAGCTTACAAAATCAGCACCACCATACACAAGGATATCTTTTCCCTCCTCCTTTTTAAGAGCTTCTACTGAAGTTATAAGATCATTATTATTTACTTCCAGATTTCTGCCGGCTATATTGTTTTCTGTCCGGCTAAAAGCAATTTTACGCATATCAACGATCAGTTTTGCTAAATGGTTGGTAGGATGATCAGGCATATTATCTGCCACATTTTCCCAGTGATCAATGAATGGTCGTGTCATTTTTCTTCCCAGTAAAAGTGTGTCACTGCTCTCAGCAAGATCAACGATTTTCTGAAAACCTACCTCATCCGGCGGGCTTAACCATACCCAATCCTGCTCGCCCTCCGGCCCGGCAACAAAACCATCGATTGTCATCTGCATCTGTAATTTTAATTTTCTCATAGTAATTGTTTTTGGTGATTGTGTTAGTGTAAGTTGTTTTTCAACGTATTACAAATTTAGTCTTTTTCTAAAGTAAGAGAGTTGCCATTTTTAAGACGTAATAAAATTAGTTTTTAGAAGTAACATAGATTTTGCTAAGCATCTTAAAGAGGTAGAATAAAAAGATGTCGCAGGAAGGCATAGCTAAGCTGGGAGGTGTTAACGGTGCTGTCATTGGTAGATATAAGCGCGGGAAGTAAAACCATCTATTGTGATGGTTACGCAACCGAAGATTAAATACAGCTTAATTATAAGGAGATGGTCAGGCGTCTCGAGGAATTAGAAAGCCTCTCGGAAGATGAAAGACAATATACCCTTCACTACATTGATCACATCATCAGAGATAATAAAACTAAGAAAAATTGTATTTAACAAACTCTCACTTTTGTGAGAGTTTGCTGTTATTTTTTGTAACAAAGACCTTTCAAATTCTCTGTTATAAATAAATCTTTTTTAATATTGTAGTCTCTATCAAAAGGAACTAATGTACCATTGTATGTGATACCTCTAAGATTATGTGATACTAAATTTTTAGGATATAAAGAAATAGGTTTTAATTTATAATTCTTATCAACAGTAATGAGATTTTTTCTGTCACAATTTGTTTTAGCCTTTGCTGATGCTATTTTTATTATGGCAGTATTTTTTATATTAATATCTACCTTTTCCGCATATACTAAATACGTATTTTCAATAGAATCAATTTTAGTAATTCTATAATTATAACTCGCAGTAGATTGTGGTTTTACGCCACAAGCGTATAAAACGAATGATACTACTACAACAAATATTATCTTTTTCATAAATTTAAGGATAGGTTTGAACAACTTTAGGCTTTTCAACACCATTTGGATCAGTTACGAAAAATTCAGCTCTACCACTTTTGTATAAAACGCTAGAAGGTTTTCCATTTTTATCAAAATATCTCACATCATAACCATCCGTCTGTGGAGTAGCATTATTATGAGCGGCGTTATATACACTGAAAAGATTATCATTTTCCGCTTGCGACGCAAAACCAGAATCTTTTCCAAGTCTTCGGGAAATTACAGCTCCTTGATATGATTCCGTTACTTCATGTAGCATATCTGCACCAGGTTTATTAAAATAATCACTCATAGCACCTAATACTTTAGGATTAACTTCCTGATAAGCATTTGTTATAGCATTTAAAGCACTACCATCTCCATTAAGTAAATAGCTTGTTTTGTTACCTGAAAAAGTACCTCCTACATATAAATTTCCTGATTTTGTTATATTCGTATTTTCTGCACTAACATTTACATTTACCGAATGATCATCAATTGCATTAACCAACTGTTGAGCATCTGTGGATAGCTTTGCTTTAGGATCATTTTGTGTGTAGCTAACTTTTCCATTACTATCCATTTTAAGGACAAGTTCCGAAGAAACAGATTTTTGCAATTCCTGCAATGCAGCATCCTTTGCCCCTCCCGTAATAATAACATCATAATTCTGCCGCCCATCAGGGTCTATGAATCTTGTAGGATTATTAAAAGCATAATTATAAGGTGAATATCTTGTCATCTTTTCCGCCAACGGATCTACTACTCCCCATCTTCCCAAGTCTGGCATATACATCCTTGCTCCATAATCATACATTCCAGTTTCAGTCTGTAATTCTTTGCCATTATATTTGTATTGATACGCTGGATTTCCAGCTAAACCATTATATCCTTCATGTTTCAATCCAAACGGATAATAATTGTTTTCTTCAATAATCTCTATCCCTGTTGTACCCTTCTGATAACTCAACCTTACATTTCCTAAGTGATCTGTATAATTGTAAATGTACTTATTTTTTACAAAATCATAATAACCTTCTGAAGTGGGAATAAACTGTAGTATGGGACTAGGAGGAGTACAGCCAGTACATATTTCTCCGTTTACTAAGTTATATTGAAAGCCATCTAAATATTCTGTTTGGTTTATTCCTATTACCAAACTCCCTGACAAACTCTTTTTAAGTTTCACTCCATCTGCTCGATAAAGATAACTATTTGTTGTACTGAATTTACCGATTCCGTTTGTTATACTATTGGGTAAGTTCAGATAATTATATCCAATCTTGGTAATGTCCTTATCTTTATGACTTGTCATATTTCCATTATTATCATAAGTAATTTCATTTGGAGTTGCAAAATAAGGATACCCTGATGAATTCTGAGAAGCTTCTGCGACTTTTGATAATCTGTTTCCAGTGTATGAATACGTAAGATTATCTATCTGCATGGCTAGGCCATTGGTTGTGTTTTTTGTATTTCTGTATAATCGTGTAATATTTCCGTTTAAATCATATTCCGAAGATTCCCCAAAATGATTTTCCTGTGGTACTGTACTATTAGGTTCAGAATAATGTCCGTAATTAAGTCTGTTTAAAGTATCATAGGAATAAGAATATCGTCTTAATACGCTATCTACAGAAGTTTTCCAGTCTACTTCTGCAATATTTCCATTGTATCTTGAAATAGCAAATAACGTATTAACTGGATTATTATACCTCAGCTCATACCCAAAAAGTTTTCCATTGAGATTTGAAGGATCATTAATTTTAGTCATCCAACCTCTAATGTTGTATTTATAATCCACCTGCTGTAATGGAGTTGTAGTACTTACTCCACCTACTTTTTTAGATTCTAACTGGGAAAGTTCATTGTATTTGTTTTGAGCCAGATATTCAACAGCACCACCATTAACCTGATGAGTGTGGGTTAATAACCTATTTTGCGGGTCATAAGTGAAATTCTCGACAATAACTTTTTCAGTATCTGCGGCTAATCTTTTATGCCTTGTTACAAGCTGTTTAACTGTGCCTGCAAAGTCCAGTTCAGTTTCTGTTTTGGTATATCCTCCCAGGTGATTAACGGAATGAGTTCCTACCACTCTTCCTTTGCCATCATAATACGTATAATTACTGGTCCAGTTATCATCTTCTATATTTTTTACCAGGCTCATCACAGGAAGACTTTTGGTACTCACTGCATTTGATGTGGAATTATCCGTAATGACAGGCGTTCCTAAAATATGGGTTGGAAATGTTGGATTAAAGCTGTATACAGGATAAGTATCATAATAGTTGATACTTAAAAGACTGGTAACGGTATTAGGATAACTTGAAGCATTATTCGTGTAATAAGCTCCCCGGCCTCCCACAGTAAATCCTACGGAAGTAGTTCTTGTTACGTTGTTACTTCCCACAGCATCGGCTTTTACTTGCTCAGCAGCCCTCCCTATTGTTCCGGACGTTTCTGTGGAGGTGTAGATTCCTGTATAAGCAACTCTTCCAAACTGATCATACTTGGTAAAAAGCCACTGTTTATTAGCTCCCATTACAGCATCCTGGGTCATGATCAGTCGATCCTGTTTATCATATACCATAAACTCATAATCTTTACCCGGAAGTTTCTTAAGAATAAGCCTGTTTCTTCCATCATACCGGTAAATATAACAAAGACTTCCCAGCACCGTATTAACATCAGCAACCACAGCCGCTTTAGGAGGAATGACAAAAGCTAACTGATCAAATTCGTTATAAACATAATAAGTATCTGCATTTTCAGTAGGGCTAATAACTTTTCTTACCAGAATAGTCTGACCTTTTCCATTCTTGAATTCAATGGTCTTATTGCCATCTTCATCTGTGATTGTGTTTTTATACAATTGATTTGCGCCATAGTTCATGGACTGGCTGATGGCAGAAGACGTGGTTTCACTGGCCCATCCGGTTACCGTTACATATTTTTTAACTTCTGTCCCGGTATTAACACCGTACTCAAACCTTACAGGTTTATCATTCCAGGCTGTCCCTACTTGTTTTTGTTCTAATAGCCTATCCAAAGGAGAGTTTTCCAATGTCTTCTCAGCATATATCTTCTCCTGCCCGTAAGGAGTATTTATTACATTGGCTAAAGGATTTGAAATAATACCTCCGTTTAAGGTCTGTCCCTGGGGAATAGGTAAATAATCTTTTACCTGTCTCCCAAATCCATCGTATTCAATAGGAGTAACTACATCTTTTCCTGTTGGCGATGCTTTTATATTCACAACCTGCTTGGGTCTTCCAAGACCATCAAAATACTGAACCGTTTCTGAGGTTTTACTCGGTTGATTATTGGCATCATAATCAAGAATGGTCTTTGAGTATACATAGTTTTCCGTTGGAGAAAGTTGTGCATGAACCATGCCCGTTATTAGCAAAGCTCCTATTGGAATTATTATTTTCTTCATCGTGTGTTAATTTTTATAGTTGTACTTGAATTCTTTCACCAACTTACCTGTTTTAGAATCCTGTCTTATTTCCTTTAATCTGTTAGCAGTATCATAAATATATACCTCTCTAATCCCTGATGGAGGAGTAATACTGGTTACTCCGATCAAAGGATCGTAAGTATAGGTTGTAATCTGATATCCACTCAAAGTAGAGTTTTTTCTAAAGGTATCTAAGGCTAAGATTAAGCTCTGTTCAGTTTGCTCTGGAGTTGTTCCTTGTGGAGCAGTATTATCATCATTAGATGCATTCACGATGCTGGTTATTAAAGATTGAGTAATATCAGACAGTTTAGCTCCTTCAATTTTGGCGATAGGCTGGGTTTGATTATACCCCCAAATGATTACTGTTGGAATTTCGTCTTTGGTGGTGTATTGCAGGATATTTCCCTTAGCGTCATAATTATTATAAGTAACTTCTGTGGATGGAGTATTGCTTTGGATGTCATATGATAATACCGAGGTTGGAAAAAGATGAGATGGATCATCATACTTCGTTTCTGATCTTGAAATAGTTTTTCCTGCATCGTTATCATTTTGTTTTTGAACAACTGTAGTCTCTAAAGGAATTCCAATCATATTAGCATCAATAAGCTTTTGGTTTGCTTTTTCGTGAGCGTATTGATAGCTAGTTTGTTGAACAGATTGATCCGGATAAATTGTTTTTTGAGATGTTACTTGGTGATGATTATCACTATTTTGTACAGTATTTACATACGTAACTTGAATAGGAGTTCCATTAACATATTCAGTCTTTATTTTCTGATAATTTCTAATCATTCCACTATGGAAAAAAGCCGTTCTGTAAATATCACTAGAAATTAGAGTATTTGAATCATTAAGATACTTTCCCCATTTATACATTGGGACACTTTTTATATTATGTGATACAATATAGCTAGAAGGAGCTTGATTAGGAGGTGCCGGACTCAACTCAGTAGGTGGAGCATTTGTGCCTAATGTACCATCATATTTTTTAAAAAACCTGTATGGAGAAAATTCTTCTCCTGAAAAATTATATTTATTTTCTAATGTCTCCACTATTTTCCCTGCAGAATCGTAATTTATCGTTTTTAAGTTTAAGCCTCTTGCCCAATCCATATCATCAGGAAGATGGTATGGGAATCTGTAATATTCTCCCCCATCAGAATAATTGGAAAAGGTGTACTTTTTATTCCATAATAGGGAATCATCAGCTGATAAAAAAGATTCAATTACTTGAGAATAACCCACTTGCCCTGCATTATTAAAACTCGACATTGGTTGTATCCTGTTTGATAACTGTCCTGCCACCAAAGGAATACTACCATATTTTTTTATGATACACATATAATCAGGAATACCTAGCAATTTTCCTGAAGTTGTTCCATCATCCAAAGTATAAGTAAACTTTCTTTTCGTAATTTTACCATTTTCGTTAGCTTCAATTCTTGAAATTCTTCGTCCCCCTCCAATAAAGCTATTAATGGGAATATTGGTTTTTTGCTCTCTCCAACGGACCACAACTGAAAATGGATTAGTTTCAAAATTCTCAGAGTCAATTAGTGTAAAACTTGGATTAGATACTTCTAAACGATAATTTCCATTCTCAATAGGAGGGTTTATGATATCAACATTATTTCCTTGAGTAATAATATATGTGGCTAATATGGCACCAGTAGTTGGATTGAATCGATGAAGCCTTACCTTTGTTTTGCAGTCTGTGGTCTCTACAGATGTACATCCGACTCCCAACATAGCATTGAAAGAAAGTTTATTTCCATAAATTGAGGTAATTTGAAATTCTTTTATATACTTACCAAGTGTTGAACTGCCACTATTTAATACAAAATTGTTTGAAGTCTTAGCAATAGCTGTTGATTTTTCATCATATACAATTCCAGAAGGATTTGCCAACATGAAAAGTGAAAAATAATTTGGAACCAAAACTTGATTATCTTCATAATAAAAGTTCTCACTTCCACCAGTAGGATATATAATTTTAGTTAAGATTCCTGCCTCAGCAAAATTACCATAAACATCTCTATCCGAAGCATCAGTGAAAATGTTCATTTTATTGGGTTTGCCATTAAAATAGCCCCAATAATCAATTGATGTAGAGTGCCGGTTGGGAAGTTCATTGGGATTATATTCCAGTTTATAGGTTGAAATTATACTTTCATCTTTGCCAATTTCGTTGATTTGACTTAAAAATAGTCGCTTATCCGATTTCGGATCTTTACTAAGCACTACAGGATGAATATTGTTATTATCTCCATTTCCTAAACGGTAGTTTTGAACAAAAGACACTTTTTTTATCTGCGCTCCTATTTTATCCTTTAACGTGACGCCTATCAAAGCTTTACTCCCATTTAAATCTTCACGCTCTGACTGGTTAAATATGAATTCTATTGTTCCTTTAGGAAAAGAAATACCCTGAAGAATTTGTTGACTTGTTGTTATCTTACTTAATGAAATAGAACCAATATTATCACCTTTATTTAGATCTGATTTTGAATATGTAGCAACTTGTTCGGAAGTATAATTAAATATATAAGTATCTTTTTGTGTTTTAATTTCTTTTAAGTGCCAAGCAGTTTTATACCCATTTTCCTCATTTTTAGGAGTATCTGTAATTATTCCTGAACTCACAGAAGTTACTATATCATATGCAGAGGTCGTTCCTGCAGAGTCTTTTCCAAAATAATATTTATTTCCTGATTCGTCTGTGATTATAATTCTGTTAATTCTAAAATTTCCAGCACCCGCATCTTCATAATCTATATCGATTTTCCAATCATCAAAACTTTGAACAACCGCTTTTTTAGTAACATTATCAATAATAAACTTTGCAGACCTCCCTAAAAAATTGATGAAAAATAAATCGGGATCTTCATCAACTGGCGTATCCGAATCTCCATTACTTGCATTTTCATTAGCTAATTGTTGACGTAGTGTAGCATTATCCTCAAAAGTAGAATTATATGAATAAGTCAGATAACCTCTTGTATATTCATCCGGACGTTGTCTTACTTGTCTGGTTATTAAACCACCAGCATTTAAACTCCAACCAGTCCCAATAGAAGAAGCTACTTCACCAACACGAATTCCTTTGGTATCATATTGTATGGATACATTCAAAGGAATATCTCCAGTATCAACACTAATTAATGGAATATTTATATTAGCCGAACCTCTGTAATAAGAAACAGGACTTTCTACAAATTTTGCAATCGACACAGCATTTGGAGATGGTGGTAGTATTTTAGGAATATACTGGGCATCAATCTTACAGCTTACAAATAACAATATTCCTAAAAGTATAATTTGTCTTTTCATCCTTAATTTATTTCTTAATCAGTTTAGCATTAGCTGTTTTATTAGTATCCGTCTTGATCACCACCAGGTAAGCACCTTGTATCAACGGCTGTGTATTAATCTTCGTAACCTTATTCTTGGTTTTCAAACTTTGAAGCTGTCTTCCTCCCATATCATACAAAGTAATATCCGCTTCCCTGAAATCAAAACCTATTTCAACATAAGCATAATCTGATACCGGATTCGGATAGATCTTGATATCTTGTTTCTCAATTAGCTGATCCAGTTGTTTATCTCCCAGCTTCACAATCTTCCAGTTCTCCTTCCCTAATTCCTCTGCACTGGTTCCTGCTAAAATGATGGAACCATCTCTGTTCAGCTTAATATCCGATAATCTCTCCTCCCTTTTTCTTGATTCTCCCTTTACATGCTTTCTCCACTGTTCATTTCCATTATGATCCAGATACAGCATCCAGAATGTTTCATCATCTGTTTCTATTCTTCCTTCTGCCTGAGTATAGCCACCCAATAAAATTCCTTTAGTAACCTCTTGATTCCTGGTTCTTGATTCCTGGCTCTGTATCACACTCATACCCATCAAAACATCCCTGTTTTTGAAGTTGTAGGATTTCTGCCACTGTTCATCTCCTCTTTCATTTAAAGAAACCAACCATAAATCTGTTCCTTCTTCTATTCCTACTGTCTTGTTTCCGGATCTCTCACTTCTGGATTCTCCTCCGATGATATAACCGTTTGAGGTTAAAGCCAGTGTTCTTAGATGGTCATCTCCTTTTCCTCCCAGGTTTTTTTCCCATTCTACCTTTCCCTCTTTGTTTAGTTTTACAATCCAGTAATCTCCTTCACCAAAGTTTTCAGTGGTTTTTGCATAGCGGGATACGGAATCTGAGGTTCCTGTAGCTGAGTTTTGATTCCCGGAATCGGAAACACGAAACTCGGAACTCCTTGAATAGATTCCCAGAAGTGCTCCTCCGTCTCTTGTGGGGATCATCTTCTCCACTTCGTCTAATCCTCTTCCTCCTAAAATAAGTTGTGAGAGTTCTTTTCCGTTTTTATCGAGTCTGATAATCAGGATATCTTTTGAACCATAACCTTTGGATGCATTCTGAACATTTCCGGCTACAACAAATCCTAAATCTGTGGTTTGGATAACCGCTCTGGCTTCTTCATCAGCACTTGTTCCTAAAGTCTTCTGCCACAATTCATCTCCAAATTCATTAATCCTGATGAGCCAGATATCTGATCCTCCTTTCGAGTCATCTTTTTTATCTATTCCCTTTCCGGAATATGAGGTTCCTGAAACTAGAAAGCCTCCTTCCTGGGTAGCTACGGTAGACGACAAATAATCATGATTGTTTCCTGCGAAATATTTCTCCCAAACCTGATCTCCTTGCTGGTTCAGCTTCACCAAATGAAAGTCGTAACCATTATTTTGCTGGGTGCTTCCTGCATCTTTCTTCTGGTTTCCAGCCTGTATGACACTTCCTGTTATCAGATACTGCTGATCGATTGTTGTGGTTACCTGGCTCAGGAAATCCTGGGTAGAAGATTTGATATCTTTTTGCCAAACCACTTCCTGGGCCGATAGCCCGGAAATAATGCACGTAGAAAGTACACTGAAGTAGAGTTTTTTCATGCCTTGTGTTTAATTGTTAAATTCATTTTTATAATTGCCGCAAAAGTAATCTTTTTTATCTCACAACGAAAAGACTTATCGAAAATTTTTGACTTCATCTTTTTCATTTGTACAAAGTTAGCTTTGAGCTGCGACAAAACTCGTCGCTTAAAAAAGTTTATAATCTGATTCCACATAAAAACCGGTTTATTCCATGTATTTTAGAATAAACCGGTTCCTTGATAATGATGATATATAAAATTACTCTTTCACAAATTTCACATTTCTATCATCGATTTTAAAGATATATACTCCGGGAATAAGCTCAGCAATATGGATAGACTTTCCGGGTTGATATTTTCCGGATCTTACCAACTTACCGTCTATGGAATAGATGACAAACTCTGCCGATTTTTCTATTCCCTTCAGATAAAGTTCATTTTTAGCAGGATTTGGATATAGGGCAAACTGATCTTTCTCAATATTTTCAACGCTAAGGCTATTATCTTTTGCTACAGTAGAATTTCTTTCCAAAATCTGGTATTCATAATTGAACTGAACATTGGCAATCGGGAACGGTACCGGTTCTACAAAATATTGATTATTTGAGGTATTGTTTAAAGTAAGATAAGCGACCTGTCCTGCTGTTCCGTTTACCTTTATCGGAAGAGGCATTTCATAAAAGCTTACGGAAGAATTACTTTGAGTCTGGCTAACTTTAATCGTAATGGTTTGATTAGAAGACTCCCTCCATCTGATATCATAGGTAGGATACCCTTCACCATACACCCAATCACTGAAAAATCCCGAAAAATCCTTACCGGTAGATTGCAGTAAAGAAGCCGTAAGATCTGCTGTTTTTGCGTAGCTGTAGGCTAAGTTGGGTCTGGAATGATATTCCTGAATTGCCTGATAAAAAGCAGCATCTCCTAAGATCCATTTAAGCATTCTCAGAATATAGCCTCCTTTCGCATAAGATAATCTTCCACTGAAAATAGCCCCCTGATTCCCCAGGTTCGCATCAGCAACATAAGTACTTCCTCCTGGAGAACTGGTAATATAATCTTTCTGACCTGATAAGTAATTCATAAATTCAGGTTGGGTCATCAGTAACTTTTCATTGGCAAGGTGCTCCCCGAATGTGGCAAATCCTTCATTCAGCCAGATATCATTCCACGAACCACAGGTTACTTTATCCCCAAACCATTGGTGAGCCAGCTCATGAGCTATTACACTTTTTCCCCAGGAACTCATTGAAGACATCGTCTGATGCTCCATACACACACCTCCGTATTGAAACTCCATATGTCCATACTTCTCATTACGGAAAGGATAAAGACCGAAATAAGTTTCAAAAGTGTTCATGATCTGTTTGGTCCATTCTATATTGGACATTACTGCCGTATTATTTACAGTTGTAGGATATACATAATTTACAAAAGGGAAAGGTGGATTTCCCATAGTATCATTAAGCTTAACAAAATTAGTGATAGCAAGGGCTACTAAATATGCACTGGTTGGGTACATTGTTCTCCAGAATGTCAGCTTTTTATTATTCGGAAGTGCTGTCTCAGACATCAGCTTACCATTGGCAGCTACGTTATACTGATTTGGTGTTGTAATTTTAAAATCAAAACGGTCAATTTTATCATTTAAACTTTGTTTTGTCGGAAACCAATCCTGCGCGCCATAAGGTTCACTAAGGGTTGAGAGAATAAGCTCCCCGTTTTGGGAACCGGTGGAAAACGCACTATTTGCCGTATCCGGTGGGCCTGCATACTGTATTGTTAATGAATCAAGCACATTCGCAGGAAGGGAGGAAGGGAAGTCAATTTTTACCTCTTTCGTGGATAATTGCTGAAAGGTCAAATTATTTCCATGGTATTTCACTTGTGAAACCGTTAAGGTATTGGCCAAATCAAAATAGATACTGCTCATGCTTTGATTGGGCTTAAAATGTGATGTTACCGAACCGGAGATATTGTAAACTGCAGGATCCAGGCTTACATCCATCCTCTGGTATTGGAGATCATAGTTTAATGTATGGGGATTGATGTTGGGTGCCGTCATCTTTTGGGCAAAAGTTTTCATCTCTTTTACTATTAATCCCTTCATTTCAACATTTTGATTCTGACTATGCAATGATCCAAATGAAATAATGCATAAAACTACAAGATAAAGTTTTTTCATTTTTATTTTTATAATAATGACCAAAGATAAAAAAAACCTTCTAATCATTGATTAAAAGGTTCTTATGATATTAAATAAATATTTTTAAAGGTCTAATGCCGGTTCCAGCAGCCTTTCCATTCTTTTCTTCACCATATCTACGGATCCTGCATAGTTGTTAACCATCAGTGAGAACACAAGGGTCTTCCCGGAATTGGTTTTCATATACCCTGCCAGAGTTTTTACTTTATTTAAAGTTCCTGTCTTAGCAAATATCTGTCCGTTTCCTGTTCCGATAAACATTCTCTTTAATGTTCCCGATTGTCCTCCTACAGGAAGTGAAGTCAGGTAAGCTTTATAATACTTTTCATCCATTAATGAAGTTAAAAACTTCGCCTGTGAAATAGGAGTAACGGTATTGCTTCTTGAAAGCCCACTTCCGTCCATATAGTTTAAACCATTGATATCAAAGGCGTTTTCTTTCAAATGGGTTGTTACAACAATTCTTCCCGATTCTGAAGTCTGATCTCCCAGTTTCTGGAATCCTACTGTTTTTAACAGTGCTTCTGCTAAAGAATTATCACTATGCTGGTTGGTGTAATAAATAATATCGCTCAAAGTCGGAGATTTGTATGCTGAAATCAGCTTTCTGCTCTCCGGCATAGGATCTGTCATTTTTGGAGTAACTTTTCCACTAACTGCAATTCCACTTTTCACCATGGTCGCTCTTAAAGTATTGGCAAGATATGCCGGGGCATCAGGTAGCTTAGTAGTAAGAATACCATCTCCTTCATATTTATCTGCATATACCATCTGATTGGCATAAGGAGATACATAAAAATACTTTTTCTCAGTAGAGAAATTACCTGATTTCTTTACAATCAGTTTTTCATTAGCCGGATTAATCTCACGGGTGGTTCCAACCGGTAAATAATAGTTGTTATTTTCCAACCAAACAACATTTTCCGGAAGTCTTGAAATATTACCTTTGAAAAGTGCTGTCTGGATGATAATATCACCATTTACCCTTTTGATTCCTTCGTGAGAGATTCCACTAAGAAAGTCTGAAACAATCTCTCTATAGGATAACGCTCCGCCTTTGTTTGTTCCAAGCGATGGATCCCCGCTTCCTACGACATATAGATTACCATTTAAAACCCCGTTTTCATCTATACTTCCTGAGTATTCCAGCTGAGTCATCCAACGATAGTTCTCTCCCAACAGATTCAAAGCTGTTTCTGTGGTCAAAAGTTTTGTTGTAGAAGCAGGAACCAAAGGAGTGTTTTCATTGTATGAAGAAATTACTTTCTTCGTTTTCGGGTCGTACACTACAAATCCCCATGATGCATTTTTCAGCACAGGATCGGAAACCAGAGTGTTTACATTAATATCTACGAGTTCTTTAGCCGACAGAATTGTTTTCTCCACAACAGAAGTTATAGGAGAAGGTAAGTTTAAATTCGTTTTCTGATTGTCATAAGCCTGAGAGTAAAGAACGGTAGAAACGGTAGATTGAGCAAGGAAAAACCCAGAAGCCAGTACCGCTACGCTTGAAATATATTTTCTGAAATTTACCATCTATCTTAGTTTTGTTTCTATGTCTGGAAACCATAAAAAACGATTCATAATAATCATCCAATAAAGGCACCAAACAATTAATCAACGACCAAAAGTAGAAAATATTGTTAGAAATCAGACCATTATAGTCTGATAAAAGGCTATAAAATTTGTTAAAAATTGTTAAAAATCCACGAAAACGTCTTTTTTGATGCTTTGATAAGCAGTTATTTCATCAAAATCTTTTAAACTTAGCAAAACCTGCTCTTTGTATTTTTCATAGTTTTTTCCACGGGGAAGTTTGAGTAATATCTGGAACTGATACAGATTATTAATCCTTGCAATCTGAGACCTTTCCGGACCTAAAACACATTCTTCCGGAAGGTATTTTCTTAGAACAGAACCCAGAAACTGGGAAGCCCTGTTTACTTTATCTTCTCTCCTGTGTTTCAGCTCAATCATAATAAGCTTTGTGAAAGGCGGATAATGGAATTTCTGGCGCTCTTTTAAAAAATAGTAGTAGATCTTGGAAACCTTATTCATTTTGATTAGCTGAAAGACTGAATGCTCAGGATTAAATGTTTGAATATAGATTTTTCCTTTTCCAGACACCCGTCCTGCCCTTCCCGCAACCTGGGTAATCAGCTGGAAGGCCCTTTCTTCAGCTCTGAAGTCCTGTACATATAATAAAGAATCCGCTTTAGGAATAGCGACCAGTTCAATATGATCGAAATCCAATCCTTTTGAAATCATCTGTGTGCCCACTACAATATCAGTTTCCCTGTCTTCAATCTTTTCATAAAGTTTTTCATAGGCAAATTTTTTCCGCATGGAATCGACATCCATACGATCTACCTCGTTTTCAGGAAATAATTTGGAAACTTCTTCATGGATCTGTTCAACACCTACTCCTCTTTCATTCAGATTCTCTGAATGGCATTTCGGACATACTTTAGGCCTGGAAGCCCTTTGTCCGCAATAATGGCATTTCATTTCATTCGCAGCCTTATGATATGTCATTACCACATCACAATTGGAACAATAATTAACATATCCACAGGATTCACATTCCAAAACATTGGCATAACCACGGCGGTTATGAAGTATAATAGCCTGATTCCGCTCTTCCAGTACTTTTTTTATTTCATCGATCAGTTGCAACGAGAAATTTCCTGAAACTTTTTTAGAATCCTGAGCTTCTTTAAAATTTATAAGTTCAAATTCCGGCAGCTGAACATTTCCGAACCTTTCATTAAGGAAAACATATTTCATCTTCTCCTTACGGGCTAGATAATAGCTTTCCACAGAAGGAGTAGCAGAACCTAAGATCACGCGGGCATCATAAAAATTACCAAATACCAGGGCAGAATCTTTTGCATTAAAATAAGGGGAAACCTCCCGGGCTTTATAAGCAGAATCATGCTCTTCATCCACAATGACCAACCCAAGATTCTGGTAAGGCAGAAACAGTGCATTTCTTGTTCCTATAAGGATTTGGATATCATTATTTTTGATTCTTCTCCAGACCTCTACTTTTTCAAAATCCGTTAGCTTCTGGTGATAGAAGCCCAATTTCCGACCGTATTTTTTTTCAAGTCTCTGCGTAATTTGTTTGGTAAGAGAAATTTCAGGAAGCAAAAATAAAACATTTTTGCCCTGCTGAACACACTCCTCTATCTTCTCTAAATAAATATGGGTTTTTCCCGATGAAGTCACTCCATGAAGCAGCACATTTCTTCTTTCTTCAAAAGCTTCATCAACTGCCTCTTTTGCTTCTTTCTGAGCCTCTGAAAGCGCTTCTATTTCTTCTATTTCCCCATCATAACTTTCCAGCCTGTCTTTTTGCAGATAATACTCTTCGATGAAGTTTTTATCTACCAGAGGCTTTAGATGGGAATGCCCAAACACTCCATCTTCAAAAAGATCTGACTTTTTAATAAAAGTATCCGGATTCTCAGTCTGATGTGATAAAATGAGAAGAAAAAGATCCTTTTGCTTAGGTGCTTTGTTCAGTTTTCCGAGAATTACAGTAAGACTTTCATTGTTTAAAAGTTCTTCGTTGATCCTGACATAAGCAACTTCTTTCGCTTTGTATTTTTCGCCAATCTTTTCATCAATTTCAATGTATTGCAGATCAATCAACGAATTGATTGTTTTTATAATATCTTTTTTAGGAATAAAAGCTTCAAGATCTGTAAGATTGATAAGTTGCCGGACTTCAAGTGCCTGAATGAGATACATTTCATTAACATCCAGATTTTCAAAATCAACTGTTACGTTCGGCTTTAATTTCAGATATGTTTCACTTTCAAGCTTTAATGAGGAAGGAAATGCAAAACGATAGATTTCACCCAAATTACAAAGGTAATAGGCAGAAAGCCAGTTCCAGAAACCGATCTGCTCCTGGGGCAAAATAGGAGATTCGTCCAGAATACTGATGATTTCCCTTGGAATAAACCTTTCCGGTTCTGTATCATGAATTTCAAAAACAATTCCTGTGTAGATTTTTTTTCCACGAAACGGAACTAAAACCCTCATTCCGGTTTGTAGTAACGGCATTAGCTCTTCTGGCACTTTGTAAGTAAAAGAACCTTTTAAATTTAATGGTAAAACAATTTGGGCGTATCGCAAGAGAAATGATTAAAGTGTAAAATTAAATCATTCTTCACAGAACTGCAATTTTTTATGAGTTGTTCCCCATTTTCTAACCTATATTTGTTATTCAATTTTGATTCATGGAAAATTATATCCTGCTTTTTTTTATTGGACTCCTGGCCGGAGCGATTAATGCAGCAGCTGGCGGTGGATCATTTATTACATTTCCCGCACTTATATATGCCGGTGTTCCCCCGATTCAGGCCAATGCTTCAAGTACCGTTGCCCTGTTTCCGGGAAGCTTAGCCAGTGCATGGAAATTCAGAGAATATATTAAACCTTTCCCTGCTATTTCAATCGTAGCGATGATTATACTGACTCTGCTGGGAGGTTGTGCCGGAGGTCTGTTATTGCTATATACACCATCCAGTGGATTCAATCTGGTGGTTCCATGGTTGCTTCTGTTAGGTTCCATGGCTTTTGCATTTGGGAGGCAGGCCGGTAACTGGTTGAGAAAGAAAATGCATATAGGAGCGGGATTAGTACTGGGTGCTCAGTTTCTTTTAGGAATATATGGCGGTTACTTTGGCGGAGCCGTAGGAATAATGATGATGGCCGTTTGGGCGTTATTCGGTTTATCGGATATTAAAGTAATCAATGCCAATAAAACCCTGTTTACAGGAATTGCCAATGCGGTGGCTGTTGTACTTTTTATTTTTGCAGGGAAGGTTTACTGGCCGGAAACCTGCACCATGATGGTTGCCACAATTTCAGGAGGTTATTTTGGAGCTCATTTTACAAAAAAGCTGGATCCTGTAAAACTGCGTACAGGAATAGTTATCTTCAATTTCCTTATTACTGCGGTTTTTTTCGTCAAAACTTATTTTTAATTAAAAAATATTTCAATTATTCTATACCAGATAGCGGTTGTTAAGAATCCGACGATAATACTGAATCCAATGGTTAAATTCGTGAGTTTGGTATTCAGCCTGAACTGTTCGGCAATAATACTTGAAGTTACAAGAGTAGGCATTGCAGCTTCGAAGATGGTAATTCTAGCAATATCTCCTTTAATGCCTGAAAGCAAAGCCAGTCCCAAAACAATCGCCGGTGCCAGAATCAGCTTATACAGCATAGATACAGACATTTGGGGAATGAGTTTTTTCCAGCCATTAAATTTCAACTGTAACCCCACGGAAAACAAAGCTAATGGACTTACTGTCGCAGCTAATTTATCAAAGAAGGGCTCAGCAGCTGTAAAATCAATAAACTGAGAGAGGATCAGCGCACTGATACATCCAATTAACGGAGGAAATGTGATCAGTCTTTTCAAAATGAATACAGCACTTACCTTCCCCGACCTGCTACCTCCTTTTACTGCGGCAATAATTCCCAAGGTAGAAAGACTGAAAAACATGGTCTGATCACAAATAATAGCAATGCTCAAAAGGCTTTCTCCATAAAAAGCACTTATTAAGGGAAAACCGATAAAGGAAGTATTGCTGTATCCGCTAATAAGCTCCATTGTACTTTGTGAACGCCTTGAATAACCTTTTTTCTTGCTATAAACCGACATAAACACAAAACTGAATACCGCAATAAGAAATGTCGCCACAATAGGAAAAAGCATTTCCAGTGTCCAGTGAACTTTAGGTAAATATTTAAATGAAACGGCAGGCAGGGCTAGATAAAGAATCCAGGTATTGATTCCTTTATGGGCATCCGGATGAATTGACTTGGTTGATCTGAATACCATTCCAGCCAAAATACATACCGCTATCAAAACAAAATTCACCATAATTGTGTCTAAATATGTTGCAAATGTAAGATTGATTTTTCAGCCGGACATAGAAATTGAATCGATTTTTAACCGAAAACTATGCATGGACTATCTTTTTCTCTGGATTTTACTATAATCAGGAATTAATAACGTCCCATAAACTCATCACTCCTATTTTATCCAATGGCTTTGAAAGTTTAATACGTCTTGGTTTTTTGGGAAGCAAATCAAAGAAGTTATCACTGAAATGAGTATCTCCCATCAGATAAATATTTTTAGTTAAAACATCCGTAGATATTTCGATCTCTGAAGAAGATATTTTTTTGATATGTACCGCAGGTTTTGAGAGCTTCAGATCTTTAGGCTTTACAAGGAAATAAGTATTTTGTGCTATTTCTTTGTTACTTTTATCATTTAAAACCACATTTAGAAATACTTCGTTCCTGGAAAACCGGCCAAGTATCTTTTTAATTTCTATCGGATCAAAGGATATAATATCCTTTAAATTCCTGTTCCCGGAATGAATCCTTTTAATAATCTCCCCTTTAAATGTGGTTACTTCTATGGTTGCGCTTACACCGTTCAAGTCCTGTATAAGATCGTTAACAGCAAATAAATTCAGTTTATTGTCCTTTTCTTCTGCCAGAATAACCTGCTGCTCAAAACTCCTTTTGACCTGGTAGTGCAAAGCTTTCCAATTTCCGGAATAGTCGATAGAAGACCACGAAACCACAGGCCAACAATCGTTAAGCTGCCAATATAACGTTCCCATATTATAAGGTTTTGCTCTTCGATGTGCTTCAATAGCGATTTGCATTCCACGTGCCTGCAGCAGTTGTGAGATGTAATTGTATTTTATAAAATCAGCAGGTACAGGATAATCCCGTTCCATATATGTATTGATGATTTCCCAACCTCTTGCATGCTTTTCATGTGCTTTTATAGTACCATTATTCAGATCGAGTTGAGAAGTTCCGGAAAACATAGTTTTCGTGGTCTCAAGACTTGGCATTCCCTGAAATCCATATTCAGACATGAAACGCCCTACTTTTTCATTATACACTTCAAAGGGCTGTTCACCCCACCACACGCCCCAGTAATGAGAGTCACCTTCTGTAAGGCTTTCCTTATGGCCCCAGCCGATCGATGGCGAGCTTGGCCAATATATATTCTTATCAGAAGCCAGCTTTTCTTTTAATGTGTTGGGAATTAATTCATGAAAGACCTTTCTGTAATCTTTCCAAACCTGCAAAGAATCTTCTTTCGAATATTTAAATTGTTTCTGGTATCCCCAGTTGACAATAGCTTCGTCTACTTCATTGTTTCCACACCATAAAGCTATGGAAGGATGATTCTGCAAACGGGTGACCTGATCTTTTACCTCCTCTTTTACATTGTTCAGAAAATCCGCATCAGAGGGATAAAAACTTCCCGCAAACATAAAATCCTGCCACACGAGAATTCCATTCTCATCACATGCCTTATAAAACTCATCATCTTCATAAATCCCACCACCCCAAACGCGGATCATGTTGATATTTGCCTCTTTGCAATCTTTTATCAGTTTCTGATATTTTTCTTTCGTAATCCTTGGTGAAAAGCTATCTGCCGGAATCCAGTTCGTCCCTTTAATGTATAACGGTTGATTATTCACCTTAAAATAGAAAGACTTCCCTTTTTCATCCTTTTCCTGAACCAGTTGTATAGTTCTGAATCCCGTTCTAAGGCTTTTTGCATGAATCTCTTTTTCTCCTTTTAAAAGATTAATTTTAAAATCATAAAGATTGGCATCTCCCCAACCATTTGGCTGCCAGATTTTCAATCCATCGATTTGATAGGGAAATCTTATTTTATTTTCACCTTTTCCAAGAGAAAAGGTCTTTTGGGAATTATTGATTTTTAAGGCATAATTACCTGGTGTCTGTACTTCGATATCAACTTCAAAGCTAAAATTACCTTTAGGTTCCGCTGATACATTTTGCAAATCCTTTATGCTTTTAATCTTAGCATCATTCCAGAAGTCAAGTTTTACCTCTTTCCATATTCCTGCCGTAACCAATCTCGGCCCCCAGTCCCAACCAAACTGATACTGTGCCTTTCTAACAAAGCTTCTAGGGCTTTCAGGCATCGTGAAAGGAACTTTTTGAGCCAGCTTTTTACCTTCTTCTACAGCAGATCTGAATGAAATCTTTAGAATATTGTCGCCCTGTTTCAGATAATTTTTAACAGGAATACTCCATTTTCTAAACATGTTATCCGTCTTCTGAAGAAGTTTTCCATTAAGGTAGATTTCAGAAAAGGTATCCAGGCCTTCAAATACAAGATCTATATTTTGATTTTTCAACTCGTGTGATGAAATTTTAAAACGGGTCTGATAATCCCAGTTTTCATTTTCTACCCATTGGACTTTTTTCTCATTTTCATCTTTAAATGGATCGGGGATCAATTTATTATCCATCAAATCCTGATGCACGGTTCCCGGTACTTTTGCAGAAAGCCACTGAGTTTCTTTTGAGTTTTTAAACTGCCATTTTTCGGATGATAAACTGCGCTCAGAAAATTGTGCACTAAGAAAATTGTGAATAAGAAAAAAGGTAATAAGTATGGTTTTATTCATTGATGAGTTTATTTACAATTCTAAGAATTCCATCTTTTATAAGGAGTTCATCAGAATGAATGGGCAGGCCTCGTTAAATGGCAGATTGTTAATTATTTTTAAATCTTTATATTAAAAATTTAATGATCATTATCAGGAACCGTGATTGACAGTATCAGATTCTGTTATTTATTCTTCAAAGCAATTACCTCATCTGCGTCGGCAAACTGCCCACCATCCGTAATAGCTGAAGAATGAAAATAAGCTGCGTTTGTAAATTCACGGATATCCTGTATATTGGTTGATCTTAGTCCGCCACCCACAAGAATTTCTATTCTCCCATTTGAAAGCTCTACCAATTTTTTCAGATTTTCTTTACCCTCGGAAACATTAGGTTTCTGTCCGGAAGTAAGAATCGTTTTAAAACCACAGCTGATCACTTTTTCCAATGAGCTTTCTAAACCTTTTGCCCTGTCAAAAGCACGGTGAAAAGTACAAGGTAACGGATGTGCCATTTCAACCAGGGTTTTATTTTGTTCCATATTAACTTCATCGTTTTCATCTAAAATTCCGAAAACAAAGCCGTCGACATTAAGAGATTTAAGCTGGGTAAGCTCATTTTTCATCTGTTCAAATTCTTCATTTGTATAAGTGAAATTTCCTCCACGGGGACGGATCATGACAAAAACAGGAATGTTTATCTTTTCTCTCAGTTTTTTAGTTGTTTCAAAATCTGGTGTAGTTCCTCCCTCACTTAAACCATCACATAATTCTATTCTGTCTGCCCCATTTTCAAAAGCAACGATGGCAGAATGAGGATTAAAACATGCTATTTCTATCTTTGACATTTTTAATTTTTTTAGGAATTAGTAAAAATAATTTCTGATTTCTGATTATTATTTCAAGGCAAACTCAGGAGTTTCCAGCCTGTTTCCTTTTTGATCATGTACCGCAAAATTAAACCCGTCCTGTATGCAATAAGATCCATATTCCCCGTTTTTATTTAATGCAATAAAACCTACCTGAATATCTTTCAGATTTTTATTTCTTCTCTGTGTAATCTTTACGATTCTTTCAACCGCTTCTTTGCAGGCTTGCTGCGGATTTCTTCCTTGTCTCATCAGTTCCACAACGAGGTGAGTTCCAACAGTTCTTATTACTTCTTCACCATGTCCCGTTGCTGTAGCGGCACCCACTTCGTTATCTACGAATAATCCGGCTCCGATAATAGGAGAATCTCCTACCCTTCCGTGCATTTTAAAGGCCATACCGCTGGTAGTACAAGCTCCGGAAAGATTTCCCTGGGCGTCCAATGCAATCATTCCGATGGTATCATGGTTTTCAATATTTACGATAGGTTGGTACTTGCTGTTTTTAAGCCATTCCTTCCATTCTTTTTCAGATTCGGGCGTTAATAGGTTTTCCTTTTTAAATCCCTGAGAAAGGGCAAACTGAAAAGCACCATCTCCTACCAGCATAACGTGCGGAGTCTTTTCCATCACTGCTCTGGCTACAGAAATTGGATTTTTAATATTTTCAATGCAGGCAACCGATCCGATGTTGTAGTTTTCATCCATGATACAGGCATCAAGTGTTACTCTTCCATCTCTGTCCGGGCGTCCGCCATATCCCACGCTTCTTTCCGTGGGATCCAACTCTACCAAACGTACTCCTTTTTCAACAGCATCTAACGCTCTTCCGTTTTTGCCAAGAATCGTCCATGCTTCCTCATTGGCCTTTAAACCAAAATTCCAGGTTGACAGGACGATCGGTTTGTTTATGGTTTTATGACTTTCAGGTAATGGCCCAGCCATTAGATCTAGCGGATTTACGGCAAGAGCCAAAGAAGCAACTGCTGTCTTTTTGATAAAGTTTCGTCTGCTTTGCATATCAGGTTTATTAGGCTTACAAATTAGCAATTTTCCTGCTGGTACAAAAGTAAAAAAACAACAGATCCTATTTCATCGCGTTTAGCAATCGTCATTACAAAAAGTCTTTAAAACAATCTTCATATCATTGATCGGAATATTTCGGAATTCATATCAGCAAGATGGAAAATTCACCCCTGTAACTTTTCATTTACATTACTGACCTATTGTATGTTAAACTTTTTCAACCATGATCAGAATTTCAGTTATTTTAAGTTGTGTTTTATTCATTTTATTTTCCTGCAACAAAAAATCAGAAAAAGATATTCTTATAAATTTTTACAAGAAAGGAAAATTTAATGGTACCGTTCTCATAATTGAAAAAGGAAAAATAATATGTGATACAGCATTGGGATATAAAAATTTTGAAGACAAAAAACTTATGACCAAGGATACGCCATTCTGTATTGCGTCTGTAACCAAACCTTTTACTGCAACAGCGATTATGCTTTTACAGCAGGAGCACAAGTTGTCGTTTGATGATAAAGCAAGCCAATATCTAATGGACCTTCCGGAATATGCACAAAATATCAGTATCAGACAATTGCTTAACCACACTTCAGGGTTAAAGGATTATGAGAATGTTTTGATCTCAGATAACAGGATCACCAATGAAGATGTCCTGGCCTTTCTAAAAAAGCAACCCGGATTAACATTTCCTTCCGGCAGTCAATTCGAATATTGTAATAGTGGATATATCATACTTGGACAAATTATAGAGGCTGTATCGGGACAGTCATATAAAAATTTTATTCAAAATAGAATTTTTTCTCCTTTGAATATGCAGCATTCATTTGTTTTTGATGCTCAAACGGTACCGCCTTCTGATATTGCTAAAGCGTATGATATAGATAAAAAACCGAATGATTATTTTCTTTTAACATTGGGGGATGGCGGGATCTATTCTACGACATGGGATCTATATAAATTCGACCAGGCTTTAAGAAAGCATCATTTACTGACTAAGGAAAACACAAAAATTATGTATGAACTGCCCGTTTTAAAAAATGGGAAAACGAGTGATTATGCATTCGGATGGTACATTTCTGACGATACCGCAATGCATACCGGTGGAATCAACGGGTTCAGAAGTATCATCTGGAGAGACCTGAGCAACAATACCTGTATTATTGCTTTGACGAATCAGGGAGATGCCTTTCCGGTGTATCAATTTCTGGAAGCTGAGAAAAAGTCGATACGGAATGCTTTCTGATATTGATTAATTCATCCCAATCTCATCTACAAAAAGCCAGGCTTTAGAATCAGCTCCCGGATTTCCGGCAGGAATAATTCCTGCATTTTCAATTTTAACTTTAATATATGCCGCGTTCTGATTACCAACATTGAGTTTTACTTTTCCTTTTACATTCTGAATTTCATCTTTTCCAATTTCTTTGATCATTTTAAAATTTACATTATCATCAGAAATAAAGATCTGTGCTCCTTTGGCTAAATGAATCCAGCTTCCTTTATTTTCAAGGGTATTAAAATAAACTTCTGAAAACTGAGTTTTTACTCCTAAGTCAATAACTGCTACAACATCTTTTCCCTGAAAGCCTAACCATGTTTTTCCCAGCTGTTTTTGATTACCCAAAATTCCATCCACCAAAGTAAACGCTCCGCCAAAAGAATAATTTTCGCTGGGCTGTTGTTCCAGAGTGATCTTCTTTCCCGTTGTTTTGGAAGGAATAAATGATTGGGAAGAAACCGCACTTTTTATCTGTCCATCTTCGAAATAGGCAGACTTTATGGTCATAGCTCTTGAAACAGGGATAGGCTCCTTATAAGATGGTGAATTTACTGTTGGATCTGTACCATCGGTTGTATATTTTATTCCCTGGGAATTTTGAGAAGTTGATAATTCATATGCAACACCTTTGGCAGAAGGTGTTACTTTTCCTGAAATATTATAAATGCTTTTCGCATAGTTAATCTTCATTTTATCTAAAACCTTAAACTGCCGGATAACCCTGTTTTCAAATTCTTTATAATTCTTAGGATCAGAAGTTCCCCATGCTACTTCTGAAAGTGCCATTATTCTTGGAAAAATCATATACTGGACATGCTTAAAATCCAATATATATTCGGTCCATAAGTTAGCCTGAACACCTAAAATATATTTAGCTTCCTCAGCAGTAAGCTCTGAAGGAACCGGATCGTAAGAATATACTTTATCTAAAGGAGTAAATCCTCCAAAAGCATTAGGTTCGGACTGGGGATCCCCCTGATAATGGTCAAAATAACAGAAAGCTCCAGGAGTCATTACAGCAAAATGCTTTGATTTTGCAGCTTCAATTCCTCCATTAACACCTGTCCAGCTCATTACCGCAGCGTTTGGTGCCAGACCTCCTTCCAGAATCTCATCCCATCCGATTATTTTCCGCCCTTTGCTATTTACATATTTTTCTATAGTCTGGATAAAATAGCTTTGTAATCCATGCTCATCTTTCAGATTGTTCTTTTTGATCAGCTCCTGACAATGCGGGCACTCTTTCCATCGTGTCTTAGGACATTCATCACCACCAATATGGATATACTGAGAAGGAAATAACTTTATCACCTCATCCAGGACATTTTCTAAAAATGTAAATGTTTCTTTTTTAGGACAAAAAACATCATCAAAGACGCCCCACTTGGTGGCAGGTTCAAAAGGTCCTTTCGTACACGCCAGCTCAGGATAGGCTGAAAGTGCTGCTAAAGCATGCCCGGGCATTTCAATTTCAGGTACAATTGTGATATGACGCTGTTCTGCATACTTAACCACATCCTTAATCTGTTCCTGAGTATAAAAATAAGGGCCATATGGTTTTCCGTCAAAGGTATTATCTACATAGGCTCCAATCATAGATTCTTTTCTCCTGGAGCCAATTTCAGTCAGCTTCGGATATTTCTTGATTTCAATTCTCCATCCCTGATCATCGGTTAAATGCCAGTGAAAGGTATTTAGCTTATACATGGCCAGATAATCAATATACTGCTTTACTTCATCTACCGTAAAGAAATGACGGCAAACATCCAGATGCATTCCTCTCCATGCAAATTTTGGATTATCTTTAATTTCCATAGCGGGAATCTCTCCTTTTTCCTGATAATCATCAAACAACTGGATCAAGGTTTGAATAGCAAGAAAATAACCTTGTTTAGTATAAGAACTTATAAAAATCCTTTTGGGAGAAATATCAATAGAATATCTTTCTTTATCACCCTGCGGATCGATCGGCATTTTGGGTTGTGGAATCAGCATATGCATTATATGAACATTTTCCGTACTTCCTGAGGATTGAAATGTTACGCGAGCACCAAGATGCTTTTTGAAATATTCCGTTTCCTCTTTTGGAAGTTTATCATTCAGTATCAATGTTTTGGGGATCACAAATTTACCTTCCTGAATCGTTAAACTTTGCGGGTAAGGAATTAAACTTGGTTTAGTTTGCGAAAAAAACAGATTGGAAATCATAAGGGAAAAGACCAATAATAAACGCATTATTTTGTGTAATTTAGATTTAAGCGAATATAATTAATTTCTGAAAAAAGTCAGTGAATTATTTAACCTATTATGATATAAAAGATCTAATTTTGCAAAAATATACAATGAGAAAAACAATTTTTTTAGCGGCAAGTCTGGTGTTTTCAGTTTCAGCACAAGCACAACTTTTAGATATTATAAAATCTAGAGTTAAGGAAAAAACAGGGGTTGACCTTAACAATACAGGAAAGATAAAGAACACTTCTACAGGAACAACTGTAATCACAACTCCATCACCCAACAGAGCCTCTTCAGTTAATCTGAATAATCTTACTTCTACCCAAATTTCGTCCGGATTAAAGGAAGCCTTAAGTATGGGAGTGAATGATGGTGTGAAGAAGCTTGCTTTAACTGATGGTTTTTTCAAAAATGAAGCCGTAAAAATTTTAATGCCCGAAAAACTAAGAAAGGTAGACACGACCTTGCGTTCTTTGGGAATGGGAAAACTCACTGATGAGGGAGTGAAATTATTAAACAGAGCTGCTGAAGATGCCGTAACAGAAGCTGCTCCTATTTTCACCAATGCCATTACATCAATGACAATTACTGATGCCAAAAATATTTTATTGGGCTCAAATCATGCTGCTACTAATTATCTGCAAACTAAAACCCAGAACCAGCTCTTTACAGCGTTCCAGCCAAAAGTACAGGCTTCATTGGGAAAAGTGGGAGCTGACACCCTTTGGAAAAGCCTTATTTCAAAGTACAATACTTTTACAGGGCAATCTGTAACTACTGATTTGAATGAATATGTGACTACAGAAACAATTAATGGCGTTTTCAAAATGGTTGCAGATAAAGAAAGCGGGATCAGAAATACTCCAGCCATGAGAACTACCAGTATTTTACAAAAAGTTTTTGGAGCTCAGGACGGTAAATAATCAATTATGAATAGTTGAAAAAACTCAATTTATAACATCTAGATACAAAATAAAAAGGCTGTTTCAGAATTTGAGCAGCCTTTCGTATTAAATTGTATTGCAAATCATGTAATTCTTCTTTTTTAAGATATAATAGTCAGGAATTCTGTAAACATAACAATTTTTTCATAACTTCAATTCCGTATATAAAATACAATCAGCGAAGTAAATCAATAAACACAAAAATAAACAACCATGAAAAAATTAATGTATGCTTTTCTTGTTTTCAGTCTGTTCGCAGCTTGTTTACCCATGTCCGGAAGTCCCATGACAGCTTTTATTGTGAAAAACACTTCAGACAAGCCCGTTAGCTTTACCTCTAGTGTTATCAAAATGTCACAAAGTTTTGGAGCGCAGGAAGTCTCTAATTCTTTTACGGTAAAGCCTCATGACAGTATTATTGTGAGGCAGACTTATTTCAAAAAAGACGGTACCAATCCTCAAAAATGGTTTTCAAAGTTCGACATATCACCAGTAGATGGTGTGGAATTAAATGATCCTCAACTTGCAGAAAATTGGAAAAAGGGATCCAAAGATAATGTTCCCACATATACATTTACCATTAATAAATAAGGACATGAAGATCTTTAAAATCTTAACCATTTTCTTCTGTTCAATGTGCTTTTCTCAGGAAAATAATATCCTCACAAGACTTTCCGCGTTGAATAATAATGGCAAAATCTGGTACAATATAGATGGATATAGTGTTACAAGTGAGGTTTTCAATAATTCTTTTGATGAAAAAGGGCTTTCAAAGGTTTTAAAAAAACATAAAATTTCAGATTCTGAACTAAAAACAAGAGATGAGAAAATCAATAGTAAAAACTTCTTTGTAACCAAACAACAAAAAATTTCAGGAAACAGCTTTCAAACAAATAATTATTATTTCGTTGAAAATCCGAATAAGACAATCACTGTAGTCTGGTTTATAAAAAACGGAAAAACAGATCAAGATACTGAAGAAAAGCTCGTTAATGCAATTATTGAGAATAGAATTCCGGAGGAGAATTTTGTTTCTATGAATATCAGTTCAATTAATTTTGCCGGAAGAAAAATAGAACTTGGCAGTAATTGTTACTGGACCTTCCTCAATACAGTTCAATGCCCATATGCAGGTGAGATGAACTGGTCTGTTCACAGAACATTACAGGATGCAAAAGAAGCTGTTGAAAACCAATTGAATGTAACAAAATCTAAAGGAGGAGGAAAAATTACATCCGAAGAAATGATTGATATTAATTTTCTGGATGTACCCACAAAAGCAAAAAAAATAGTGTATGACTTTACGGGCCTAACTTCTGTTCTTACAAAAATGTCCGGCGGAAAGTCTTTAACAATCTACTATATTGCAGAAAATATACGAGATCAAAATATAAGCTGCGTGATAAGTTTCTGGAACAACGATGAAATAAATCCACAAACAAAGCTTCATGCTCTTCCTGAAAAACTAATGAAACTTAATTAATCGATGATAAAAAAGGCTGTTAATGATAACAGCCTTTCTTTTGTTTTTATTAAAATTGCATTTCGGGAATTTCTCCTTCAATGATCAGATCTGCTTCTGTAGATTGTACAATATGCTCTACGGACACTCCAGGTGCTCTTTCAACAAGCTTAAAACCAGCTGGTGTTACATCTAAAACAGCGAGTTCCGTAACTACTCTTTTCACACAATTTACTCCTGTTAAAGGAAGTGTACATTTTTTCAGGATTTTACTTTCTCCTGCTTTATTTACATGCATCATCGCAACAATGATATTTTCAGCAGAAGCTACCAAATCCATCGCTCCGCCCATTCCTTTTACCATTTTTCCAGGAATCTTCCAGTTGGCAATATCTCCGTTTTCAGAAACTTCCATTGCGCCAAGGATCGTAAGATCTACTTTCTGTCCACGGATCATCCCAAAACTAAAAGCGGAATCAAAAAATGAACCTCCTGGTAGTATCGTAATGGTCTGCTTTCCTGCATTGATGATATCAGCATCTTCTTCTCCTTCAAAAGGGAAAGGTCCCATTCCCAAAACTCCATTTTCACTCTGAAATTCTACTGAAATGCCATCAGGAACGTAGTTGGCAACCAAAGTGGGAATCCCTATTCCCAGATTTACATAATAACGATCTTTTAATTCTTTTGAGATTCTTTTAGCAATTTGTTCTTTTGTGAGCATAGTAAAAACTTAGACTGCAATTTAATTATTTTCAATAGAATACAAAAGGGCTTTGTTATTGAAAATTATTAACATAATAAGTCGAAATAATATCTCTAATTTTGCAACATTATTTAACAGAATGAAAATACTTTTAAAATACCTTAAACCTTACCAGTGGTTGATTATTCTTTCATTGTTATTAGCAACCATTAATCAGGTATTCTCTTTATTTGCTCCGGCAATAACGGGTAATATTCTCGATAAACTGGTTACCCATCCTAATTTTTTTGATAAAGAAAAGCTTTTACCAAGAAACCTGAACCAATATTTATACGGAGACGGCATTTATCATGGTGTATTCTATTTCTTATCCCTCCTTATCGGAACAGCCATGGTGAGCAGGATCGCCAAAGCTTTTCAGGATTATGCAGTAAGTGTTATCACCCAAAAGTTCGGGGCAAAAATTTTCACGGACGGTTTAAAGCATTCTATGGCATTGCCATATCAGGAATTTGAAGACCAGAGAAGTGGTGAAACCCTTTCTATTTTAACGAAAGTAAGAGAAGATACTGTAAAGTTCATCAGTAATTTTATTAATATTTTCTTCGGAATTCTGGTCAGTATCATTTTCGTTGCTGTGTATGCTATCCGTTTACATTGGTCAATCATGCCGGTATACATTTGTGGAATATTTCTGATTGCATTCATCACGAATTTATTAAGCAAGAGAATAAAGAGTATCCAGAAAAATATTGTTTCGGAAACCACAGCTCTGGCAGGAAGTACTACAGAAAGCCTTAGAAATATAGAAATAGTAAAAAGTCTGGGATTAACCAATCAGGAAGTCATCCGCTTAAACAATAATACCTATAAAATTCTGGGGCTTGAACTTAGAAAAGTCAAAAGCATCCGTTCATTAAGTTTTATCCAGGGAACAATGGTTAATTTTCTTCAACAGCTGATCACCCTGACTTTATTACTTTTAATTTTTAAAAATATTGTAACTCCGGGACAATATTTATCGCTGATGTTTTATGGCTTCTTTATCTTCGGACCTATGCAGGAGATCGGAAATATCATTATATCTTATCGAGAGGCTGAAGCTTCCCTTCTTAATTTTGACCGTTTAATGAAAAAAACAGTCGAGGAAAAACCCCTTCATCCTAAACAGATCGGTGCTATTGAAGAATTGGAGTTCAAACATGTTTCTTTCAAACATCAATCAGCTCAGTATAAAGCGTTAAACAATATATCTTTTACCGTAAAAAACGGAGAAACAATTGCTTTTGTTGGTCCCAGTGGTTCCGGAAAAAGTACCCTGGTAAAACTTTTGGTTGGGCTCTATCGTCCTCAGGAAGGAAATATTTTTTATAATAATATCAATGGGAAAGAATTTGATTTTGATGAATTGAGGAATCAAATTGGCTTTGTAACTCAGGACACCCAGCTTTTTGCAGGAACCATTAAAGAAAACCTTCTTTTCGTAAATCCAAAGGCTACTGAGGTAGAACTTCAAATAGCTTTACAAAAATCAAGCTGTACTGCTTTACTGGAAAGGGCTGAAAAAGGTATAGAAACCGTAATTGGAGAAGGTGGATTGAAATTAAGTGGCGGGGAAAAGCAAAGAATTGCGATTGCAAGGGCTTTATTACGAAGACCTCACCTGTTAATTTTTGACGAAGCCACTTCAGCTTTGGACAGTATTACGGAAGAAGAAATAACTTCCACCATCAAAAGCATATCGGAGGAAAAAGAACAAATCACAGTATTGATTGCCCATCGTCTAAGCACCATTATGCATGCTGACCGGATTTATGTACTTGAACGAGGCCAGGTCATAGAAATGGGATCCCATGATAATCTGATTGCCGAAAAAGGATTATACTATGCCATGTGGAGACAACAGATCGGAGAAAGGAAAATGGTAATTCCCGAAGAATCATAAGAAGAATGATAAATAAAACGCCGGAAAATATTTTCCGGCGCTTTATTTATATGAATACTCTCTTTCAAACGAAGACTTAATCTTTTTTCCTTACTGTTCTTTGCTCAATTCGCTTTTCGAATTTATCACCCTGGAATATTCTCTGAATCATAATTCCTGGAATATGGACTTCATTGGGATCTAATTCTCCCGGTTCTACCAATTCTTCTACTTCTGCTATTGTAATTTTTGCAGCCCCGGCCATTGGATGATTAAAATTTCTTGCAGATCCTTTGAAGATCAGATTTCCTGCATGATCTCCTTTCCACGCTTTTACAATAGAGTAATCTGCATTATAGGCATGTTCAAGAATGTGAGGCTTACCGTTAAATTCCTTTACTTCTTTACCTGCCGCTATTTCAGTCCCATATCCTGCAGGTGTATAAAACGCAGGAATTCCGGCTTGTGCAGCTCTGCATTTTTCAGCAAGGGTCCCTTGTGGAGTAAGTTCAACATCAAGTTCCCCGGAAAGCATCTGTCTTTCGAATTCTGCATTCTCCCCTACATAAGAAGAGATCATTTTTTTAATCTGTCTTTTATGCAACAATAATCCCAATCCAAAATCATCAACCCCAGCGTTGTTGGAAATGCACGTCAGATCTTTCACATCACTTTCTACCAAAGCATTAATGGAGTTTTCAGGAATACCGCAAAGGCCGAATCCCCCCAGCATTAGTGTCATCCCATCCTGAATTCCTTCTATAGCTTCCTTTGCATTTTTTACTCTTTTATCTATCATGAAATATTAGATTTTTCTGTTGGCTAAATTTAATAATTTTCTTTTAAATCAAGGCACACAGGATTTTTTATTTAAATAGATAAAAGTGAAACACCATTTTAGATAATTGCTAAAAATCCAGCAAACCATCAGAAAGGGCCTTCCATTGAATTTTAGAAATTCCCATCATTCCTCCTATGCCTACCATGATATTTCTGATCTTATCAATAAAAGAAGCATTAAAATTGGGTGATTCATTCCTTCCGTAAATTGCTGCCATTATTTCTTTGCCATTATTTGAGATCATAAAAGTTGACGTAGCTTTACTGCTGTAAAAGTGTGCTATACGGTTGTTTTCGGAGTTTCCCGGAATTTTGGATGGTCTGCAGGTTATACTAATACGTTCAAATGACCCTGTATGATGAGAGGAAATATTGACTATCTGTACCCAATCGTATCCTTTTGCTTCTTTTTCTCCGGGACCAGGTATATCAATACGGATGTAATCATCAATTTCAGGAGATCGGTCAAGAGGTTTTCCTTTTGAATCATACAATTTAAAATCGGCTGTGAGAGCGCCACTGTACTCCCTCCACTGATTCACTGAAAAAAATCTTTTTTTCAAAACAGAAAACTTTTGCTTGTTCAATTCAGGATCGTCAAATTGTTTTTTACTTTCAGTATCATGAAATCCTCCACTCTTTTGTTGGGGAACTCCCGGAATTTCTTTAGGTTTCATAATTTCATCTTTTAAAATTGAACATGTAAGGAACTCACATTTTAGCTTTATTCACTGGTAAACTAAGATTCATAAAGTTAACCGGACCGGTAAAAACTATTTTATGACCAGGCTCATAAAACCAACAATTCCAATTACTACGACAATATACAGACCAAATCCTAATGGTCTGAATTTTGGAGTTCATGTATAAAAGAATTATAAAATTCTGAGTACATACAACCAATCACATTATTATGGAAACGAAAGACATATCAAGAATAGGACTTGGTGCATTTCTGATTACTGCAGGAATCAGTCACCTTACATTTGCAAGGAAAGAATTTCAGGCTCAGGTTCCCGAATGGGTTCCTTTAAAAAAAGATGATACGGTGGTATATTCCGGAATCGTAGAAATACTCCTGGGAACAGCAACGATCGTGACTCCTAAAAAGTATCGAAAAACAATGGGAAAAGTTGTTGCAGGCTTTTTTGCAGCGGTTCTTCCCGGAAATATTGCCCAATATAAAAACAGAAGGGATTCTTTCGGCCTGAACACCGATAATCAGAGATTCGCAAGACTTTTCATGCAAGCTCCTTTAATCGCATGGGCATTAAAATCCACGGATTAAAGTAAACTATTTATCTTCATTAGGTAATCTTAATAAAAAAAGAGGGAACAAATGTTCCCTCTCTGTACCTGATTAAAAAAGTGTTACTGAATAATCAGTTTTAAAGTAAATAACTTTCTTGTATGAACTTTTACAAAGTATACACCTTTAGGCAGATTTTCGTTGACCAAAGAAAAACGCTGATTGTGTACATTTTTAGATTCGTATAATAGATCTCCTGTAGCAGATAATAACTCAATCTTATCAATTGGATAATCGCTCTTAATAAATGTAGGTTCACCTGGCTTGGTCGGGTTAGGATACAACACTACATTTTTCTCCGTACTTTTTGAGGTTTCAGCAGTTCCTAATGTTGAAGAAGTTACCTGGAATTGCATTCTGTTTGAAACTTCAGTATAAGAATTATTGGTAAACATTACCATATAATAATTTCCAGGAGTCGTAGGTAAGGCAGCTCCATTCAATGTTTTTGTACCCTGAGTTATCCCGTCAAAATAAGTATATGAAACAAAATTATCGTCCGGCGTCTGAATATTTTGTGGATAAATACCCAACCAGTCTTTGATAATCCCCGGAGAATCCGTCCATGAAGCTGTAATATTTTCGCCCAACGTATAGACAGGTTTGTTGATCCATAATTCGGTAACAATATCTCCTACTTTAAAAAACACTTTCTCACCGATTGCCGTATAACCGTCTTCCAGAAAATATTGCGCAAAATAGTACCCTTTAGGGAGTCCGGTAAACTCAAGATTTCCGGCAGCGGTTGTTACATATTTATACATCGCAGAAGTATTGGTTCCCGGAGTTTGCCCCATCTTATAAATCCCGATCCAGTCTTTTACAAGATTGGGTCCGTTACTGAAATTTATTTTCACAGTTCCTCCTACCTGATAAGTATCTGAAGTGGCCTGAAGAACAACTTTAGGGCCTACATAGAAATTTTTTCTCGGTGTAATCTCCGTATATCCGTCATTGGCAAAAAATCCGGCAAAATACTGTCCTTTAGCTGCAAAACCATTGGTAAAAGTGGCCGTTCCCGCTGTTTGTCCGTTGGTATAAATATAGGCCTGCGAAGTTGATGTTCCCGGAACCTGCCCTTTTCTATAAACACCCACCCAATCTGTCTGATTACCTGGACCACCTGTATAGGTTGCAGTTACGGGGGTATTTTGTAAATATTCTGTTTTATCCAGCGTAAATGTAGGATTTGAAACTACGCTTCCCGTTATTTCAAACTGCTTTACATCACTCCAGTCACTCCATTCCAGATTTCTGTCCCTGTATCTTGTTTTTACGTAATACACACCATTGGAAATAGAATTGGCAGGAAAGCTTACTTTCGTAATATCTACATCGGAATTCAGATTTTTAGCCTTATCAGGAGCTCCGTCCTTACCGAACCAGTTTTCATAATCACGATAGAATTCTTTTTCTATCACCGAAAAATCTGCTGCTTTACTAATGAGGAATTGTGTTGTGTTTAAAAGCTCATTGTTAGGTGACGTAAAACTGCTTCCATTCAAAGTTAAGGGTAAAGTCACAGGACCTGAAAAAGTATTGGTGATCGTAGGCTTAACAGGTTTTGGCTGGTTTTTATACCTATGGAAAGAATCAACGAGCTCATTGTATTTTTTAGTATAGATCCCTCCAATCGAATAACATTCCACATCTACCTTACCATTGGTAACATCTACCTCTACGATTTGGTATGTCCAGTCGGTAAGTGTTTTCTGAACATCATCAAAATCCTGTTCTGTAGACATTCCCCAGTACTGATCCCACGCTGTTCCTCCAGATATAATCTGGTAGGTAGGGCTATCTTTTAATTGCCCTCTGTGATACAGGTGATGGTGCGCACCTACGTGCATCAGATATTTACTCGATGACGTTAGAAGAGGAACTGCATTATTTCTTACCCATGTTGAGATATCCCCTACATATTGCTCTGCCTGATAAGGCCTGTGGCTTAAGGAAATAATCCAATCTATAGTAGGATCGTTATTCGCAGCTGTAAGAATTTGCTGTAACCAGGTCTGCTGAGCAGTTCCCGTATGTTCAGAGCTTAAGCTGATAAACAAGACGTTCCCCGCTTGTTGCGCATAGTAATTTTCATTCCCGGAGCTGATATTTTTATATTTAATTTCATCGATATAAAAATGAGCATAATAAGAATTCATCCCCAATGTTCCATACGTTTCGTGATTGCCCATAGTCGTCTGGATCGGAAGATATGGTGATAATTTAATATTCTTTTTAAAGTGGACATTTTCGTAATGATCAAGCGTCCCGACATCTACCTGATCTCCCACCATAAAAGTAAGGGCAACATTATCCGAAGGATCTGAGTTTGCTCCAAATTTTTGCTTTAATTTTTTAAATGCATTTAAGGTAAGTGTATCATATCTGGGTTCCGCTTTGATTTGATTATCTCCCATAATCAAAAAACGTATTTTACCGTCTGGCGTAGTAGGCTGTCCCGGCATGGGAAGTGTCCTGAAGTTGTAAACTGCCGACTCGCTGTTTCCTGTTTTTATTTTATAATAATACTTTGTATTCGGCTGCAGATTATTGATTTTGGCCGTGTGATAATAGTAGTTATTATTATATCCCGTATCCGAAAATATATTGGTGGTTCCTGTTACCGTAACATTCAGGTTCGTCGGAGAATTCCCGTAGAGAACAGTAGTCTCATTATTGGAAGCTGTTTTCCAGTTTACGATCATTGAATTTGGAGTCGGATTTTGTAAATAAGGAAATAAAGCCTGCCCAAAGGTCATCTGGACGACAATAAAACATAAAAGGAAGAAATAATTTTTCATAGCTAATAATTTTTAAATTGGCACTCTTTAATAATTTACTGTTTATCAGTAAAATAAGAAGAGCAATGGTTAATTTTTACTTCGTGCAAAAGTAAAATTCCCATGTAAACACAGTTTCATCACAAGGTGAAGGATATGTTAAGTTTTGGGATTTCAATTCATGAAAAATGTCTGTTCAATTACATTTAAATTTATTTGGATTATTCAAAACTAATTTTGTACATTTGCAACCTGTTATTCAACCTCTGACGAAAAACGTGTAAGTTGCTTAGCCTTAACATTATATTATCATTAATAATGGATTTATTAAAGTACGTACAAGAGAAGTACATTGCAAAAAAAGAATTCCCGGAATTCAAAGCAGGTGATACAATTACTGTGTATTACGAAATTAAAGAAGGACAAAAAACAAGAACTCAGTTCTTCAAAGGGACAGTTATCCAATTAAGAGGTACAGGTTCTACAAAAACTTTCACTATCAGAAAAATGAGTGGTGATGTAGGTGTAGAAAGAGTATTCCCTATCAACATGCCAGCTCTTCAGAAGATTGAAGTTGACAGAAGAGGTAAAGTTAGAAGATCTAGAATTTACTACTTCAGAGATCTTAGAGGTAAGAAAGCAAGAATTAAAGACGCTGCTTACAAAAAGAAATAATTCAGACAACAATACATACAAAAGAAGCTGTTTACTCAATGTAAGCAGCTTCTTTTTTTATATATAAGATGTTTCATATAACTCTGATGCTATCCTGTAAACGGACTTCCCGTTCCTGTTTCAAGAAATAGCTTCAAACTATTGATAAATTGTACCCAGCCATTGGAACATATATGATAACATTCGACGTCAGGATGCAAACCCCTATGCGTAAGTTTCAGCAGAATTTCATTCTCATTTTTTTCAATTTCCCAAACGATAGTCGTTCCAATCCATTCTGTTTGATTTTTCAGCTCTGGAAGACCGATCAAAGAATCCACAACATACCATACAATTCTTGATTCAGGCACAGCTTCCTTTACCCGAAATGTCTTGTGAATATTGTCACCAAATTGTATAGTAAATACATCATCGGGTTCCCGGGAAGATCCGTTAAACATTTCTGACCACCATAAAGGAATTTTCCGGGTCAAAGCTTCATATGCCTTTTCAGGTGTAGTTATTACTTCTGTTGTATTGGTATAATTTTCCATAAATCCGTGTATTGGTAATACAATTTTATACAATTTATTTCATGGAAAACTATACATATGGCAAGAAAAGCTTTTAAAGTCAAAATTCTAAATCCTCCACTGTTTTCATTTTCGTTATGAACAGGCAAATTTCAAGAGTTCATGTTTTACCTTATAAACTCATATAAGGCTTCAAAAAATCGGGGATAAACTTCAATATGGGGAAGATGCCCTACATTATCGATTTCCGTTAATCTGGAACCAGGTATCTGCTGTTGTGTCTTTTTTCCCAGTTCCTGATATTGCCCCATCCTGGATTGAAGCTCTTTAGGTGCCCTATCCTTTCCTATTGCAGTTCTGTCCCTTGTTCCGATTATAAGCAAGGTTGGAGTTTTAATATTCTTAAATTCATAACAAACCGGTTGATTATAAATCATATCGGATGTGAGAGCAGCATCCCATGCCACAAGTGGATATTCTTTATGTAAAGTCCAACCAGCAATAAGATCCAGCCAGGGCTGATATTCTTTCTTCCATTGATTATCATAATAGAATTTTAGCTGATAATTTTTATAGGTTTCAGCTGTATTTTTAAACTCCGACTGATATGCCTGATCAATAGTCTGGTATGAAGCAAAGGTCTTATAATCTTCCAGGCCAATCGGGTTTTCAAGGACAAGCTTGTGAACCCTCTCAGGGTAAAGTAATGTAAAACGGGTTGCCAGCATTCCTCCCATAGAATGCCCCAAAACAATTGCTTTATCAATCTTTAATTCATCCAGTATTTTTTTTGTATTGTCTGCTAATTGCGAAAAAGAAAATTGATAACACTGAGGCTTGGAAGATTTACCAAATCCTATCTGATCGGGTATAATAACCCTGAAACCTTTAGCTGAAAGATCTTTCGCCGTTTGTTCCCAATACGCTCCGTTAAAGTTTTTCCCGTGAAGAAGCATAATTACTTTTCCATTGGGTTCTTTAGGCTTTACATCCATATAGGCCATTTTCAGATGCTGATTCTGAGTGTTCAAATCAATAAAATAAACTTCAAAAGGATATTGATAGTTCGTAAGCATGGCATCTAATGATTTTATCTGGGAAAACGATAAAAATGGTATCATCGATAGCATTAAAATCATAATGCTTTTTTTAAAATATTTCATGAATTCTTATTTATAGATTAAAATTAAAAAAACCGTTCCAAAAGAAACGGTTTTACTTATTATTTTCAGCTTAATTATCTTTTCAGGACAGTTGTTCAGCAACTTGCAATTCTTTTTTTACCGGCAAATTCATAAGTACAATAGCAAAAAGGATTAATGCAATGCCTGCCCATTGAACTAAAATTACTTTTTCACCCAACAAAACAAAAGCCATTGTCACAGAAACCGGAAGTTCCAGTGATGAAATAATGCTTCCCAAGCCCAATCCTGTATTTGGAAATCCCAAATTAAACAAAATGGGGGGAATGATAGTTCCAAAAACAGCAAGAACAAAGCCATAGGTCCAGAATATAGAATAATCAAAAGAATGAATATGTTGGGTATTGTCGGTAAAATTTAAATAAATTGATTTAAGACCATCAAAATAGAGGGGCCCGATCTGAGCAAAGAAAAGGAATGCCAGAATAACAATAGATCCTCCTGAAAGCATTACCATACTTTTACGTAGGACGGGTAAATGTGTAGCCAGTGTATTAGAGGTGAACATCGTCAGAGTATAGGAAGCTGCTGCCATTAATCCCCAAAAAACACCATGCCAGTCTAATTCTATATCCACATTAATAAGATTCGTAGCCAATACAGTTCCTATTAGTACAATAATTGTAGCGACCACTTTCCTCACGTTGGGAAATTTTCTGGTTAAGAAACTTTCTACAACCACACTAAACCATACAGACTGCATTAACAAAACAATCGCTATTGAAACATTGATATATTGAACTGCGATATAGTAAAATAAACTTGTACACCCCAGTGAAGTACCTGCCAGCATCAGCATCCTAACTTCTTTTCGGCTTGGTGATGATAATTTTGTTTTTGATGTTAAAGTCTGGATAAAATTCAGGATCAGAAGTCCTACTAATCCTAATACAAACTGAGCAGTGGTTACTTCGGATGTGGTATATCCATCATGATAAGACATTTTAACAAATGTAGCCAACATTCCATAAACACTTGCACCAATACCCACTAGCAATACGCCTTTCAATAAATTTTTCTTCTTCATAATCTTTTTAACAGCCTGCAAAGGTACAATATAATAATTTAATTCACCAGGAGGTAAAAAGCTTATAGATAAATAAAATCACCCCAGGTTTTCCCTGGGGTGATTGAAACTGAATAAAAAAAACAGCTTATTTTTTAACGATTACTTTAGACGCAGCTTCAAAGCCAAGGCCTTTTACTTTTACCATATAAGTTCCGTTGATCAAGCGATCTGTAGAAATAGCTTTTTTAGCATCCGGAGAAATTTTATCTTCAGAAGAAACAAGCTTTCCAGACATATCATAAATTTCCACACTTACTTTACCCATTGTATTGCTTGGGAAATTGATGAAAAATTCATTTTTAGCAGGATTAGGATAGATAGAAATTGAGGTATTTTTTACAGATTTCACTTCATCAGTAGCCAATAACGGACATTCATCAGGAATTGTGAAATCCTGAATCTGATCATTGATATTTGTTTTAACTCCTGCACTTGCATTCACTCCTAAACCTCTTTTTGCAAAAGTTCTCCATATCATACATTTATCTACTCCTCCGGTAGTTGCCTGTTCTGCAGCTAATATCGCATTTCTTCCATCAATAAATGTTGGATTACAAACCTGAAGTTTTAATGCATCGGTAACAAGTTGTAATATTCTTGAACTACCATTGGTTGTATTAGCAGTAACATCGGCAGAATAACCATATTTTGCTACATACTGCCAATGCAGATCCCATAACATCGTAGCCCATACAAATCCGATTGAATGCACATCAGGAACTATATTTCCACTTTGATTCGTATATTCCATTCCATTGGTATCTCCATAGGTATAATCGTTGATCGTGAAGTCAGGAGAATATTTTGCAGGGCGAATTCCTCCTCCATCCGGAAGCTGTCCTGCAGCATATGTTGCCATTCCTCTAGGAACAGAAGCATTATCTCCTATTTTATTGGTAAGCATTAAGGCAAAGAAATCCGACCAACCTTCACCCATTTGTTCTTTATCAGATGAAGCATTCAGACATCCATATCCGGTTCCCGTTAATCTGTTAGAAATTCCATGACCATATTCGTGTGTTACAATTCCATTATCAAAACTACCATCCGGAGTAACACTGGTTGCAGGATCATTCTTCAAAGTAACATTTACTGTTGTGGCCGCTGAAAGCTGGGTTTTAATATATTCTCCCTCTGCATTACTAATTAATACAGATGGAATAGTAACTGTTGCATCAGTTCCTGACATATTTCCTATAGTTGATCCATTCGCAGCATTATTATAGATAATGGCAGCAGTAGCTCCTGCATTCTGTAAATTCTTTGTTTTGATCACGAAAGCACAGGTTCCACGCTCAACCAAACCAATCTTCCCTGTAAGTGAACCTGCTGGTAATGCAGTACATCCATCTAATACGGATGATAATTGTACATTTCCAGTAACTCCAGTAGGGTTTAGTGCATTCCCGAATTCAGCAACACCAGCAGCGGGTTGGCGGGCTACCGCTGTACTAGGTGTATTATAGAAGAAAAGTCTATTTCTAGTCGACCATAAATACATCTGCATTCTCCCATTGTAATTATCCGGAGGACTGGAAAAGTTCGCGTTATTAGTACCTCCGCCATCTTGCGCTTCTGCATAAACTGAATCATCGTCTAATCCGCCAAGTCCAAAATTATTTTGCTGGAAATTTCTCGCAGATTCTGTAAATCCAAATTTATAGAATACATCATGCACTCTATTATTAATATAAAATAGATTGGTAATTGCTGCACTTTGATTCGCCGCAGGAGTTCCATTGATACTAAAAGGAAAATTAAAATTTCTTGAAGCTCCACCATCAGGTGAAAATCCAGGAAGATTTGCATTAGCTGTATCTTCATACGCATATACATTATTTCCCCTTGTATTGGTGTAATGGGTTGTGCCATCCGAATGCCATCCTTCTGGTGAGGAAGTCAACATCCATGGATTAGAAACTACAGATCTTGATCCGAATGTGGGCGCTTCCAATGGCGTTGGAAATACATTGTAACTTGCTGGATCAGCCACCAAAACCAAATTTTGCTGATAGCCATTCTCAGGACCGACAAAAGTATTATTATTCTCTATTGCTAATCCCTCTGAAGAATAAGAATCCGGTTTAAAATTACAAGATAATGTTAAATTATTCTTTTCTATGATTTTTCCATCATTGGCATCTACCAGAATATTCCAGTAATTGGAAGATTTTGGCTCCATCATAATAAACTCATAGGCTAAACGCAGATCTCCAGTAGACGTATTTGCATACACCAACCTTTGTTTAGCTGATTTTGTATTATTTAAGCTTTTTTCAAAAAATCCAAGAATTGAAAAATCAGCAATCTCAGTGTTTCCAAGTTCATTTGCTATTTTCTGAAGAGCTGCTGTTTTAGTGATTTGTGCAGAAACGGGAGTAGATTCTGTATAATTTTTCACAAAATTATCCGTGTAATAAACGATCTTACGATCTTTAATTAACGCAGTTCCTCCGGAACTGTATATAGGAATTCCATTATAAGTCTGTTGAAATTTTATAACATCACCATTTAATGACTTTGATGCATCCGTATTATCAATAACAAAATTAGTGAGATCGGACTTTTTATATTCTCTGATCTTATTCTGAGAAATATAGTCTTTGATAATCTGAGTATTTTCCTGTGAAAATAATTGTAAAGATGGAATAACTGCGAAAGCAGCAACCATAAGAGGTAGTTTTATTCTTTTCATTTATACTGAACAATTTTTAATATTGAAATTTATTAGACTTTATATTTCCTGATCTTACTTTGTGAAACATAATTTTACTTAACCTTTCCTTATATATTAATATTAAGAAAACGAACAAAGATCAAATACTGCGGATACAGTAAACAAAATGGATCGGGTTATATTTTTCATATATATTAACAAAGCCGCTAATTTACAAATATTTACTAATCAAAAATCATTTTAATTGATTTTATTACATGAAAATAAAATTATAAGTATTTTTTTCCACATCAATACTTATTTAAACATTTACATAATTAATTTTTTATACTTAAACTCTATAAAACAGACAGCTATTTTTATTAAAAATACGATAATTAGAAATAAAAAAAGCCACTCTTACGAGTGGCTTCATATTCATAAATGATTAAGGATTATTTACCTTCTTCCATTTTTCTTTTTAATTCTGCTAATGCATCAATATCTCCCAATGTAGATCTTTCTTCGTTTGAAGAAGATGAAGAAGAAGTATTAGATCTGTTGTTAGATTCTTTTACATTTTTCTTTTCCTCATCTCTGAAGATACCTGTGTGAGATACTACTACTCTCTTGAACTCCTTGTTGAATTCGATTACTTTGAACTCAGCATCTTCACCTTTTTTGATTTTAGATCCATCTTCTTTCTCTAATAATCTTGAAGGGCAGAACGCTTCAACCTCAGCATCTTCGAATTGTACAGAAGCACCTTTATCGTGTACTTCTACAGCTTTACCAGCATGGATAGTTCCTTCAGCATATTTAGTTTCGAATTTATCCCAAGGGTTTTCAGTCAATTGCTTGTGACCTAAAGATAATCTTCTTGCCTGGATATCTAATTCCAATACGATAACATCTAATTTGTCTCCTACAGCGCAGAATTCAGATGGATGCTTGATTTTCTTAGTCCAAGAAAGATCAGAAATGTAGATTAGACCGTCGATACCTTCTTCCAACTCTACGAATACACCAAAGTTTGTGAAGTTTCTTACAGTTCCTACATGCTGAGATCCAACAGGATATTTAGCTTCGATATTTTCCCAAGGATCTTTAGATAATTGTTTCATACCTAGAGAGATTTTTCTGTCCTCTCTATCTAAAGTAAGTACTTCAGCTTCAACTTCATCACCTACTTTTACAAAATCACCAGCAGATCTCAAGTGAGTAGACCAAGACATTTCAGAAACGTGGATCAATCCTTCTACACCTGGAGCGATTTCTACGAATGCACCATAGTCAGCAAGAACGACTACTTTTCCTTTTACTTTATCTCCAACTTTCAGGTCAGCAGAAAGAGCATCCCAAGGATGAGCTTCTAATTGCTTCATACCTAACTGGATTCTTGTTTTCTCATCATCGAAATCAAGGATAACAACTTTTACAGTTTGTCCATCTTCTAAGATTTCAGATGGGTGGTTCACTCTAGACCAAGAAAGGTCTGTAATGTGGATCAATCCATCTACACCTCCTAAGTCAATGAATACACCGTAAGAAGTAATGTTCTTAACAGTTCCTTCAAGAACTTGTCCTTTTTCAAGCTGAGCGATGATTTCTTTTTTCTGACCTTCGATATCTGCTTCGATCAATGCTTTGTGAGATACTACTACGTTTTTGAATTCAGGGTTGATTTTCACAACTTTGAACTCCATAGTTTTACCTACGAACTGATCGTAATCTTTAATTGGCTTAACATCAATTTGAGAACCTGGTAAGAATGCTTCGATTCCGTGTACGTCAACGATCATACCTCCTTTAGTTCTAGATTTCACAAAACCGTTAACGATTTCTCCAGTTTCGTGAAGTTCGTTTACTCTATCCCAAGCTTTAAGCGTTCTTGCTTTTCTGTGAGATAATTGTAATTGTCCAGTTTTGTCTTCTCTTCTGTCAACCATTACTTCTACCTCATCACCTACTTGTAATCCTTGGTTGTAACGGAATTCGTTAAGAGAAATAACACCTTCTGATTTGAAGTTGATGTCTACGATAGCTTCTTTATCAGTTAATCTTACAACTCTACCAACTAAAACGTCGTTATCGTTTAAGCTGTTTAAAGATCCGTTGTAGATTTCTTCTAAATCACTTTTTTCTTTTCTCGCATCTGCATCAAGACCTGATTCGAATGAATCCCAATCAAATTGTTCTGGTGCTACGTTTTGGTTTAATAAAACCTCTGCTGAATTTGTCTCTTTTGACATTTTCTAATAAAATTTGTATTCCTTCTTTTTTAACGGTTTGAATAAATGTGGATTTAAAAAATACGGAAGTAATTAATTTTTAATAATTTACCTCTTCAAACCTTGACCACAAAAAGTGGGTGCAAATATACGAATATTATTTAATATAAACAATATTTTAATCCGCAGAAACGTCACACCTAAATGCCTGATTGTCAAAATTAAAATCATTAAAAGATTAAAATACATCTTCGCCAACAATCTTTACAACAACTTACAGCTTATGACTCTAAATTCCTAGCCACCTATTTTCACTATCTTTGCCCAATGGAACTACAATCAATTTATCAAAAACTGCAAATTCAGGATATGAATCAGATGCAGAAATCTACTTATAAAGCTTCTGAAAACAATACGGATATTGTATTGCTCTCTCCTACCGGATCAGGGAAGACGCTTGCTTTTTTATTTCCGGTTCTAAGAAATCTGAAAAAAGACGTTCAGGGAGTCCAGGCATTGATATTAGTTCCGGCCAGAGAATTGGCTCTACAAATTGAACAGGTGTTCAAGTCAATGGGAACGGATTTTAAGGTTTCCGTTTGCTATGGTGGCCATGATAAAAAGATTGAGGTTAATAATTTAATTGAAGCTCCTGCCGTATTGATTGGAACACCGGGAAGAGTTGTTTACCACGTAAGAAACAATAATTTTGATCCTAAGACAATTAAGACATTGGTTCTTGATGAGTTTGATAAAGCATTAGAGCTAGGCTTTCATGATGATATGGAATTTATTTCTAATTCTTTAAAAGGGTTATCCCAAAGAATTTTAACTTCTGCAACTGCCATGGATGAAATCCCTTCATTTACCGGGCTGAAAGATGAAAAAGTAATCAGTTTCCTTAAAGAAAACGATATTAAACCTGATTTACAACTGAGAAAAGTAATGACAATTCCGGAAGAAAAGCTGGATACACTTTTCAATCTTGTTTGTAAAATCGGAAATAAAAGAACGCTGATTTTCTGTAATCACCGTGACGCAGTAGACCGTATTTCCGAACTTCTTCATCAAATGGGAATTGACAGGGAAACATTCCACGGGGGTATGGAACAGGACGAAAGAGAACGGGCTTTACTGAAATTCAGAAATGACTCTGCAAGAATCCTAATCACAACCGACCTTGCCGCCCGGGGACTTGATATACCTGAAGTAGAGTCTATTGTTCATTATCAACTACCTCCCAAAGAAGATGCTTTCATTCACAGAAACGGACGTACCGCGAGGATGAATGCTAAAGGTTTTGTTTACCTTATCATGACAGAGGAAGAAAATTTTCCTTTTATCAAAAATAATACGCCTGAAGAAAGTGTTTCAGGATACGATAAAGCTCCTGAAAAGACACCTTTTCAAACAATTTATATCAGTGCAGGTAAGAAAGACAAAGTTAATAAAGTAGATATTGTGGGTTATCTCATTAAAAAAGGAGAATTACAAAAGGAGGATATCGGGCTGATTGAAGTGAAAGACACAACATCATATGTTGCTGTTTCCAGGAAGAAAGTAAATTCATTGTTAAAGAAATTATCCAATGAAAAGCTTAAAGGAAAAAAAGTCAAAATGGAGATAGCGTATTAAACGACATCAATTTTAAGATAAAAAAGAAAGCGGCCATTATTTATTAATAGCCGCTTTCCTTTTACAATAATATTAAAAAACTTATTTGATGATCAGTTTTTGACTATACATTCCTTTGGAAGAATTAATATTAATAATATAAACTCCTTTTGGAATGTTCATGTTAAATTCTTTTGTAAAATCTCCATTACCTTGATAGGAATCCGAAGAGATCAGCCTGCCACTTGAATCAAATAGAGTAACTTTTATTTCTCCTGATAAATTCCTGGATTTAACAAAGAAATTCCCATTACTCGGATTAGGGTAAATTTTGATATCATTTCCTGATACAGCGGAAGCATCCTTTGTCCCTAAATTTTGTGTTTCGCGGGTACAAACTTCAAGCGACCAAGAATTAATTGTTCCCACATCACCTGCATAATTGTCCGATGCGAACAACTTCCATTCTCCCTGAGCCTTATGCCCTTTAAAGATTGCTAATGATTCATCAGATTTCGTTTCTCCCTGAATCGGAGAAGCACAAGCTACTGCATTACCTGTATCTGTGAACGAAGCTGTAATACCTGAATATGCCGCATTTCCACATTTTCTGTTCCATATGAGAGCAGAAGATCCTTGCGGACTTTCTATACCAACAGCCAAATCACTTACATAAGGGTGTGCTATAGTTGGAGTTACTTTAATTTTAGTAATAACTCCGGTATTATTTACCATTAAAGGAACAATAACTTTAGGTGAAGAAATCTTGTTCCCTCCAGGTCCATCTGTAATGCCAACAGCTGGTCCATTATAAGTATACGTTGCACATGTTTCTCCGGTTACATTATAATCAATAACAAAACTTGGACTTACCGCATAATAAACATTTCCTATAGCTTCAATCAGAATGTATGCGTTTGCCGAAGTTGATCCGGCAGGAATTGTAATCTGTTCGCTACCGTCATTAGGTGTATTTGCTGCCAGCACGGTAAATGTTTGCCCTCCGTCGGTAGATAATTTAATCGTAACATTTGCTGTATTAATCGGAGCCTGAGTGGTATTGGCAACATCCCAGGTTATAGTTGCTGAATTTCCGGAACTTAACGACTGTCCAAATGTCGGAGCTGTAATTTTGAAAGGCCCCGATGCAGCATCAACCGTTATTACCGTTTCATCTTTGCTCGTTTGCGGAGCAGTAGGATGATTATTTCTTGCCGTAACTGTAAAATTAAGTGTCCTTGCCACACTGGATAAAGACTCCCAACGGGTCGCATATACTCCGGCCAATACTTTATTAAAATCAGGGAAGTACCTTACAGGTGTACTTACCGGAGGTAAGGACCGGAAAGTAGGACCGGAAGGTTTGGCAGCATAGGTAAGAGAGTTCACCGTTCCTGTTTGTGCCGAACCGGAATCCATCTGCTCCCACGTATAAGTATAACCAGCACTATTGGCATCTGTTGTGGTTGCTTTCAATGCGAAAGGTGTAGATTTAGGAATTGTATAATCAGCTCCGGCATTTACTGCTGGTGCAGGGTTAGCAAACGGCACATTAACACCGCATGCCACGCCATTGATCACATCTTTGATCTCTTTAAGATTAAAAGCATGAAAATAATCAAATGAGTTAAACTGCACATCACTATTACCACCCATAATACCTGTATAAGCCATAATCGTAGATCCACTTCCCGGCTCTACTAAAGAAGCATCCGTATAGCTTGCATTATAAAGCGTAAATGTATGGTTCGCCCCCATCTGATGACCCATTTCATGAGCAACATAGTCTATATCGAATTTATCTCCTTCAGGAAAATTATGAGCTGTCCATCCACCTGCTTTAGCATTATCATCACAGATTACTCCGATATCTCCTGCCTGGCCGTTACCATTCTTTTTATCCAGCAAATGACCCATATCGTAGTCCTGAGCTGCAATACGCGCTGAAATCTGGGTTTGAGCTTCACCAGGTCCTCCGTTGGTATAAGGATCTGCAGTAGGTTCTAAAAAAATAAGCACATCATTATTGGCAATTAAATTAAAATGTAATGACAGATCTTTTTCAAATAACTGATTAAGACGGGTTAATGTCGTATTCATAGCTGCCAGTACTACCGCTTTTTTCTGCGCTTCCGTAGCATTTGCCGGTGTTCCGGCTGCTGTTAAATGATACTGGGCATATTCCCCGGTACATGACATAGCCAGCCTGAAAGTATTGAAACCTGCGGCTTTTTTGTTTTGTGCACCATTTTTACTAGATAGGGACTTCGTTGCCAGATTTTCAGCAGTACCACAAATGAAAGGTTCTGCCTCCTGGTTCTTTCTTGCTTTTGAATCGAATACAGCATATACTGTTCCGTCCTGTGAATAAGGTTCAATAAATTCAGAATTACCGGATCTTGTAATCATGGATGAAAAACCTACCGGTGAAAGACTAAATCTTAAATAAGCAGACGGGTCTTCTATTCCCCTTCCCATATAAGATTTTATGTCTGGATATTTCTCCTGTAATTCAGGAGCCATATTGGAATATTCCCATACCTGAAACCTTTCTGTTTTCCCATTGATATCAGGAATTGAAATAACAACACCTTTTCCCTCAGAAGTTTTAGAAGATGTATTTTTAAGGGTTTGTTTTAAAGCGTTTATATCTAATGTATACAAGCCTGAAAATTCCAGTTTTTCCTGTACTTTTTTTACGCTTTGTGAACGTAGTTCTGTTCTCTTCCATTGTGATGACCCCATAAAAGGAACCATCGCCAATGCGATCAATAAGTAGAATTTCATATCTATAATAATTTAAACTGTTTGTGTTAAGGTTGGTATATGTTCTAACTCACGCAAACATCTTAAATAAAATAAACGATATTTTCCAGAGCCTAAAACACTTTACAAAAAAAGCAAAAAATTAAACACAAAAACCATAATATTAATAATAAATAACACTCATTATTAACATTTTCACAATTAACTTAAATTATTTTACGATAGAAGTAAATAGATTAAAAATTTTATATAAAATAAGATTTAAAAAGAAATAAATTCAAATACACATGAAATAACATCAATGAAATCAAAGCCCACCTCACTGATTACCTGAATATTACATGTAATTTTCAAGTAACTAAATCACTGATAAAAGATTTAACAACAATAAATGGAATCGATTATCTTGTCCCTTTTACCCTTGTTGGTAAAGTATATACTGACTTTGAAGCAGTAATAAAAAGAATATCATTATGCTTTCCTCCGAATGTTACGTTAGAGGTCCATTCCTCTTCTATTGGAATATGATAGATTTTCTTACCATCGCGATTAAACACCGTAACCCCATTACCTGTTAAATAAACATTCCCGTGCTTATCTAATGTCATTCCGTCAGACCCCATTTCACAGAACAGTCTCTTCTCAGAAAGTTCTCCTGCATCCAATATGTCGTATACATAAGTTTTTCCTGCATCAATATCAGAAACATAGAGTTTTCTGTATTTCTCACTTCCGGCAATGCCATTGGGCTGGGTAAAAGTATCGATTTTTTTTACTTTACCTTCTTTATTTCTGTAGTAAAGACTTTTATGAGGAATTTCCTGTTTAAAATCAATCCAGTAATCTCTCTTATACAAAGGATCAGTAAAGTACATTCCACCTGAAGAATCTCCCCATACATCATTCGGACCATTAAGCCTTTTTCCTTCGAAACCTTTTAATAAAATCTGAATCTTTTTATCTTTAGAGATCTTCCAGATCTCGCCCTGATCATCAGAACAGGTAATCAGATTATCGTCTTGATCAAAATGGGTTCCATTGGCGCGTCCTGTTTTGCTTAAAAATTCCCGGATTTCATTTGTTTTCCAATCCCAATAATAAATTTTATCATTGGGCTGATCTGTAAAATAAACATTCCCTTCTTTATCTGAGGAGGGCCCCTCAGTAAAACCGAACCGGTCTGAAATCTTCTCTGGCATTACATCATGATAAAACATACGGGTATAATTTACTGATTGACAATTTAGTAATACTAAAACCAAACCAACCCAAGTCATTTTAAAAAGATTCTTCATTTCTTATTTCATTTTAGGCTCACAATGTACAACATGAAAAAATAAAATTCAAGAATTATTTTCTCATTTTGATACAATAATAAAAAATTGATAAATGTCCTATTTGTCCTATCCAATACGTGTATACTATTAGTAATGTATTCCCTTAATTAAGAGCTTTGCGGTAAGAAACTCAATAGATGTTTTTTAATAAAAAAAACAACAAAATGAGGGATTATTCAGTTGGTTATTTAAAATAAAAGAATGAATACAGACACCAAACCCGAAAAGGTTATAGCAATAGAGAATGAAGCTTTCAGAAATTCTGTGGGAACAATGGATGATACAGGAAAAAGAAAATGGGTGTTCCCCCGCAAACCCAAGGGGAAATATACCAATTACAGAAATTACACCAGCTACATCCTGCTTGCTTTGTTTTTTATTCTGCCTTTCGTAACTATTAATCATAACCCTTTTCTTCTGATTAATGTTATCGACAGAAAATTTTTCATTGTGGGGCAACCTTTTTATCTCCAGGATTTTTTTATTCTGGCTCTGGGCGCTGTTACTTCTGTCATATTTGTTATGCTTTTTACAGTAGTTTTCGGACGAATATTCTGTGGCTGGCTTTGTCCGCAAACTCTTTTTATGGAGATGGTTTTCAGAAAAATAGAATATTGGATCGAAGGTGACCGTAATAAGCAAATGAAGCTGGACCGACAGGAATGGAATAGTGAAAAAATAAGAAAGAGGAGTCTGAAATGGTCGGTATTCCTTTTGGTTTCATTAATTATCAGTCATTTCATGTTCATGTATATTGTAGGATACAGAGAGGTTTTTAAAATCATGAGTGAAGGCCCTGCAGAACATTCTTTGAAATTCATTGTTATGCTTTCTTTTACAGCTGTTTTTTATTTTACTTTCGCATGGCTCCGTGAGCAGGTATGTACATTGGTATGCCCCTACGGACGCTTACAGGGAGTTCTTATTGATAAACAAACCATCAATGTATATTATGATTTTAAAAGAGGTGAAAACCGTTCCAAATGGAAAAACGGTGAAGACCGAAAATCAGAAGGAAAAGGAGATTGTATCGATTGCCAGCAATGTGTCGTGGTTTGCCCTACAGGAATAGACATCAGAAACGGCCAACAGCTTGAATGTATTAATTGCACGGCGTGTATTGATGCCTGTGATGAAGTAATGGAAAAAATAGGTCTTCCAAAAGGATTGGTTCGCTACGCAACTGAAGCTGAAATTGAAAACCAATCCAGGTTTATTTTTACCTCCAGAATGAAAGTCACTACGGTTTTTCTGGCATTATTAATCGGTTTTCTTGGTTTTCTAATGTATGACCGTGGATCTATGGAGGCCAAATTTATTAAACCTGCCGGATCCACTTTCTTTACAAAAAATGGAAAAATAACGAATACATTTATTTATACTTTTTTAAACAAAACCAATGAGAAAAAGGTTTTAACAATAAAAGTAATAAGTCCTAAAAATGGCGAGATCACTTTTTTTGGTTCAGATAAAATTGTATTAAAGGGAGATCAGATTTTAAAAGGTAACATTAATATTACATTTCCTGAAAAAGACATCCGATTTTCCAAACAGAACATTGTGATTGCTGTACTTGATGAAAAAGGCAAAATTGTGGATACTTTTGAAACAACTTTTGAGGGACCTTTCAAACTTTTGTTGTAGCCAAAAAGTTTATGATTTATACTTTTGAATAAACTGAGTCGGGGTTATTCCGGAAGTTTTCCGGAATACCCTCACAAAATAAGAATATTCTTCATATCCTAATCTGAAGGCAATCTCAACAAGACTTTCGCTTAAATACATCAGCATCCGTTTTGCTTCCAGCACTACCCTTTCAGTAATAACTTCAGTAGCCGTTTTCTGAACCATAGTCTGCGTAATCCTGTTCAGGTGTTTAGGAGAAATATCCAGCAAAGAAGCATAAAATGAAATCGATTTTTCTTTTGTAAAATGTTCTTCGAGTAAAGTCTCAAAATCCTGATAGTGCTTTAAATATGAAATACTAACCGGGGAATTAAAAGTATTGTATTCTTTAGAAAACAACCTTGATGAGGTGATATACATTTTTGTAATCACTGAAAGTATCAGCCCCTCCTTCATAAGGTTATGAGAATAATACTCATTCTGAATCTCTTCAAACAAACCAACCATTGGGTTCAGGTATTTTTTTTCAAGCTGAAGCTTTCTTAAAAAATTAACCGAACTAAAAAAAGGGAAGTTTCTCAGATGCTGATTGATATAATGCATATCATAAAATTCCTGAGATAAGAAAAAAATATACCCGTCCGTGTCTTCCGAAAGTTCCCAGCTGTGGACCTGACCGGGTGATAGAAAAAACATGCTTCCCTCTGAGACATCATACCTGTGAAAATCGACTTCATGAATTCCTGTACCTTTTGTAAAAAGCACCGTTACGTAAAAATCATGCCGATGGGGCTTCTCAATATGTTTATGGCTACTGACCAGATGATCTTTCATTGTATTGAAATAAAAATCCGAAGTATTTTTCCCGGACTGAAAAAGATCAATATGAAGTACAGATATAGAATTCAAATCTATTAATTTACTTCAAAATTAAAAAAAGACTTCCATTTAATCTTAAATAGCACTGGAAGATTATAGTATTTCAAGAAAAGAAAAGAGTTTTAAGAATATATTTTGGATGGTAAATTTGTAAAAAAATTCAAAAAAAATTATCTTTGAAGATTAGGATTCATAAAATGAAGATAAATTTACCCGATAAGCTGTATTATTCAATAGGAGAAGTTGCTAAAGCATTTGATGTAAACACTTCATTAATACGTTATTGGGAGCAGGAATTCCCTATTATCAAACCTAAAAAAAACAAGAAAGGTAACCGGTACTTCACCCCTGAGGATATTAAAAACCTGCAGATCATTTACCATCTGGTGAAAGAAAAAGGTTACACGCTGGATGGAGCAAAGATCGCTTTGGCAACAAACAGTAAAATATCCGAAACCATTACTATTATCGACCGTCTGGAATTCGTAAAAGCTGAATTACTGAAATTAAAAGAATCTTTAGTAGAAAAAGACTCTGAATAACAGAAACGGATAAAAAATACCCTAACATTTTTTTCCAAATATCAGATTTTACATAAACATCTGCTAATCCTGTGATGATCAATTTTCTGCCCCTTTTCACACCTTGGCAAAATAAGATCAGCAATGAAAGCTCAATGACTTTTTCACTTATTTATTTTATTTTTTGGCATTATTTTAGTTAGTAAGAAACCAAATTTAAAAAACATATTATGAAAAATTTATTTCTCGCAGCAGCTTGCGCATCATTCATCGGATTTACTTCTTGCAGTACAATGAAAAATCAAAAGGAAAATACTTCGGTAACTAAAACTTCTACTTTTGTACCAGGAGTTTATAAAGGAAATATCCCTTCAGGAAACTCAAAACAGAATTTTGAAATCACTTTCAAAGATGATAATACTTTCGCTTTGTCTGAAACTTTTCCTGGTAGTACAGCTCCTATGTCAAGTACAGGGACTTGGAAGTATTACAAAGACACCAATAAGGTAATTTTAAAGTATTCAAATATTGCAGACCGTGTAACAACCTTCTCAATTGTCAATGATAAAACAATTCAAATGCATAGCGGAAGTGCATGGACAAAAGAAACAGCAGGAACAGAATATAATCTTGTTCGTCAGTAATACAATAATCTGTTATTAGTTAGATATATCCCCAAAAACATTTTGGGGATTTTTTATGCCATCATATATCATATTATCTCGATTATTCCGATGAGTAGGCTTGAAAAAATTCAATTAATCAAAAGATCAGCTTCATTTTAAAAAGGGTTACCATCAAAAAACAACCCTTTATATATCATTATATCAAATTCTGAACATTATTCTTTTAAAAGTTGAGGTTTATCAATAAGTTTAGCTTGATGAAAAGAAGCTACTATCAAAAGATTGCATTTTTAGGTATACTGCTGCTCATATTATTCATCTTCCAGGAGTATACCAGTAAAGAAAAAGAAAATTTCCCCGAAATAAAGTTTGTGTCGGAGGAAAACGCTTCATTGTATTTAACCGAATTTAATCCTAATGACCTTAACGAAAAACAGTGGCAAAGCCTTGGATTTTCTTCAAAACAGGTATTAACGATACTAAACTATAAGAAAATTGTTGGTGGAGAATTTACTTCTAAAGAACAATTACAAAAATGCTACGCTATTTCCAAGGAGAAATTTTCAGAGATCAGTCCATACATTATGCTCCCAAATGACCATAAGGGTATAAAAAATGATAGATCGGGAGTGCCTGATAAAAAAACAATCACCGTCTCCGGAACATTCAATCCGGATCACCTTTCTGAAAAAGAATGGGAGAATATGGGATTCAGCCCGAGACAGGCCCAAGCGATTTTGAAATACAAAGCTTATCTGGGAGGTAGTTTTGTAAGTAAAGAAAAATTAAAAGCCTGCTTTATAATCAATGATGAAAACTATCAATTATTAGCACCACATCTGCTTTTACCGGAAAAAACACCTGAAAATTTAAAAAACATTTCTAAGAGTACTGAGCAAAAGCCTCGTATTTATCTCCGTTTTTTTGATCCTAATACTTTAAACACAGCAGGATGGCAATCTCTTGGTTTTTCCGAAAAGCAAGCATTAACTATAGTTAATTACAGAGATAGAAATTTAAAGGGACGTTTTAATACCTATCAGGATATTCAGAAATGTTTCGTCATTTCTCAGGAAAAGTTTGAAGAATTAAAACCCTATATTAAAATCAAAGATCAGCAAAATGATGAAAAAAAGAATCCAATCATTCAGCAAAAAACAGATTTCGCATCTACTGATTTAAATCAAATTACTTTTAAACAGCTTCTGGAATTCGGACTTGATGAAAAAAGTGCAGGATCAATTATTGGTTTCAGAAAAAAACTGGGCGGATTCGTTACCAAACAGCAAATCCTGGAAACTTACAATATAGATACAGATCTTGTGCAGAAATTAATTTCAATTTGTAAGCTTGATTCGTCCGGCATCACAAAATATACACTTGTGGACGCGCCGGAAGAATGGTTAAAGAACCATCCTTATTTCAGATACTCTGCAGATAAGATTATTTATTACCGTGTGAGCAATCCCGAAGACAAAAAAATATGGAGGTTTCTGAAATTAAAGCCAGAATATGAGACAAGGATGAAATTATATCTGAAATGATTGAATCTTACTTTCTTATCAATTTAATCTACCGTTTTACTGGAGTCTTCAAGCAACTTGTTCAAAGCGGACAGCTCCTCATCGGTAAGATCTCTCCATTTTCCTACAGGTAAATCCAGCTTGATATTCATGATACGCATCCTTTTAAGTTTTTTCACTTCGTAGCCCAAATATTCACACATTCTGCGAATCTGCCTGTTGAGGCCTTGGGTAAGAACAATTCTGAACGTCATATCATCTACTTTTTCTACTTCACATTTTTTAGTCACGGTATCCAGGATGGGAACTCCATTTCTCATTTTCTCCAAAAATCTCGGATTAATCGGCTTATCGACTCTTACAAGATATTCCTTTTCGTGATTGTTCCTGGCCCTTAAAATTTTGTTAACAATATCCCCGTCACTGGTTAGAAGTATTAGGCCTTCACTAGGTTTGTCCAACCTACCAATCGGAAAAATTCTTTTAGGATGATTGATATAATCTACAATATTGTTTTTTTCTCTTTTTGTATCTGTGGTACAAACAATACCAATTGGTTTATTAAAAGCAATATAAACAGGTTTTTCTTCTGTTTCCCGGATCGGTTTACCGTCTACTTCCACAACATCTTCGTCGGAAATTTTCGTTCCCAATTCAGGAATCTGCCCGTTGATTTTTATTCTCCCTTCTTCCAGTAATTTATCTGCCGCTCTTCTTGAGCAGAAACCAACTTCTGATAAATATTTATTAATCCGTGTCTTTTCCATTAATCGTCTCCGTAACCCGTGTAGTTTTTATTACTAAAAAATGTTATCCCATAACTCAAACCGATAAAAAAAGCATTTGATTTTCCAAAGTTATGATTTTCAAGAACAAGTCCTCCTTCCTGGCTTAATCTTTTCGAATATGACACCTGTTTTCCCAACTTTATTCCCCAGAATTCAGCATTTGAAACAACAGAGTGGTTGATCTGCTTTCCATAATTAATATCAATAAAAAAAGGTTCATCTCCAGGACCAATTATGAATTTAGGCTGGATAACCCAATAAAGCAAATGAAAATTCTTATCCGTAAAACTATATTTTATCCCTGATCCTAAGGCAAAGTTAGGAAGAAAATTATACCCACCGATAACTGTCATTCCAAAAGTAATTTTATTAGGGAGATAAGGAGCTATGTATTGTTGATAATAGGCTGAATCCTTATTTCTGTCATCCTGAATACTATTTCCAAGATTATATCCTAAATTGAGAGTGGGATTAACATAAAAATCCATTTTCGGCTTTTTGTTCTCAACATTTTGAGCGTATGATAGAGTTATCGAAAATAAACTTATGAACAAAAGGAGAGTTTTTTTCATATACTTTCAAATTTAAAATCATTTTCTAAAAACTTTTCTGTACTGTCTTCTATCTTATATTCCCCGATCTTCGTGCGTCTCAGTTGCGTTAAATATGCACCAACACCAAGCTCCTGCCCAATATCATGTGCAAGACTCCGGATATAGGTCCCCTTTGAACATCCTACCGTAAAACTCACAAAAGGAAAATCAATCTGAATATTATTAAGATAAAAAATAGTAGTTTTTCTCGACTTCATCTCTACTTCTTCACCTGCTCTCGCTAGATTATAAGCTCTTTTCCCATCAATTTTTATAGCAGAAAAAACCGGAGGTTTCTGGTCTATTTCTCCAACAAATTTCTGTAAAACTGCTCTTACCCGCTCCTCGGAAACGTTTGAAATATCCTGATGAAGAATTTCAGGTTTTTCAGTATCGTAAGATTCCGTCTGAACCCCTATCTTGATTTCAGTCCAATATTCTTTAGGGGCATCCTGTATTTCAGGAATTTTTTTAGTGAATTTCCCGGTACAGACAATGAGTAAACCTGTTGCTCTAGGATCTAAAGTTCCGGCATGCCCAATCTTAAATTTTTTAGGAAGTTTAAACTCACTTTTGAGTTTATATTTCATTTTATTAACGGCCTGGAAAGAGGTCCAATCCAAAGGTTTATCAAGTAAAAATATATGGCCTGATTGTAATTCTTCGCTAGTCACTTAGTTTCTATTAAATTATTTAAAGCTGATTTTTAGATGTTTGCAGGTAATCATAGATAAGAGTACTATCATTTCTGTATATATAATAAAGGGCAGAACTTCTTTTTTTTGAAATGGAATCACCTTCTTTGATTATTTCATAAAAATTAGAATCAATATAAAATTTTTCTTTGTCGTAAAAGATGATATAGGGCATATTTCTATTTTCAGTATCCAGCCTCTTCTCAACTACACGTCCTTCCTTTCTATATTCTAAATTCTTTTGTAAATGTAACAGCATGATACGACTATAGTCAGAATCACGGTTACATTTTTGGGCAACAAGACCCACCATAGCGGCACCGATCAGCACAAAGATTACAAAATACCTTGTATCAGTAAATACTTTCTCAGCAATTTTATCATTAAATTCCTTACCAAACACTTACTTGAAAAAATAAAAATAAATAAGCAAGGCTACTCCCACAAAAATACGATACCATCCCCAAGGTTTGAAACCATATTTATTAAGGACTCCGATAAAAGCTTTAATAGCAATCAAAGCCACAATAAATGCCACGATATTTCCAATGATAAAAATAGTAAGATGATCTTGTGATGACAAAATCATTTCATATCCTTTCTGAGGATTAGGAGTTTCTTTTCCCCAAGTTTTTACAAAAACTGAATACACAGTAACTGCCAGCATCGTAGGAACAGCAAGGAAAAATGAAAATTCCGCAGCCGCCTTTCGCGTTAATCCCTGTGTCATTCCTCCGATAATAGAAGCAGCACTTCTGCTTGTTCCCGGCATCATTGCAAGACACTGCCAAAAACCTATGGTCACGGCTTTCTTGATAGTGATTCCCTTTTCATCATCAATTGTCGGGTTTTTAAACCAGGTATCTGCAAATAATAAAACGATTCCACCTAAAACCAAAACAGACGAAATAGCGATCTGATTTCCAAGAACAGCTTCAATCTTATCATCAAAAAGATATCCCAAAGCCAAAGCCGGTATTACCGCAAAGGCAAGCTTATAATAGAATTTAATATTATTAAAATCAAAGAACTTTTTCCAATAAGCAACCACCACTGATAAAATAGCACCAAACTGAATAGATACCTGAAACATTTTTAAAAATTCATCTTCCGGCAATCCCATTAAGCTAGCCGTGAAACCCATGTGGGCTGTAGAAGAAATTGGAAGATACTCAGTAAGACCTTCTATAATCGCAATAATAATTGCTTTGAATAAATCCATATGTATAAAATTAAAAGATTAAAAAGCCTGAAATCCGGAATACTCCGAATTTCTCAAACTTCTTAATCTTAAATAAAAAATTATTTTCTTTTTAAAATCGCATATACTTCTATGACGAAACCGATAACTACAAATAATGGAGCTATCCGGATTCTGCGAATAGAGAAGATACCGTCGTTCCATGAGTTCGGATCATATTTTCCATCGACAGTATTAGCGTCGGCACCCATCATCAGCAGAAAACCTACTACAATGAATGCTAATCCAATCAGCATCCATTTAAAGTTTTGTTGTCCGAAATAAAAAGTGTTTTCCTGTGGAGCTTTGGTATCCGTACCAAACTCAGCTGCAGAAAATTTATTTGTTTTTTTGCTCATCTTTTTAAGAGTAATATAAATCGTCAACGTTTGTTCTCAAGAATCTCCAGGTAGCAACAATGGTACTTAAAACAGTAATAAAAATCCCTACCCCGAATACCAATATAACAAGCCAGAAATATTGCTGATTATTCTGAACAAATGCAGACCCGATCTGACTTGTGAAATAATACCATACTCCAAATAGTGCCAGAAGTCCGATAACAGAGCCTATACAACCCAAAATCAAAGCCTCAATAATAAATGGTTTCAGGATAAACCTTCTCTTTGCCCCTACAAGCTGCATGGTCTTAATAATAAATCTTTTGGAGAATATTTTCAGACGGATTGAATTGTTAATCAAGACAACCGCTAAAATAAGGAATAGTATAGAAAAGCCTAAGATCCATTTCAAGATTCTGTTCAGGTTATTATAAACATCTACCATCAGGGTACTGTTATTCTTTACATCTACAATACCGGGAACGGATTTCAGCGTTTTAATAGCCGCATCAATTTTTGCCGGATCCACATACTCCGGTTTTAAGGCAACTTCGATAGATGAAGGGAAGATATTTTCTTCAAAAAGTGCATCACTATCAATTCCCATACTGGCTTTTGCTTCCTTAGCAGCCATCTCTCTTGAAATATAGGTTGCCCTTTTTACGGGGGCTAAAGTCTGTACTTTTTTAAAAGTTTCTTCTTCCAGTTTCGCAATTTTAACAGAATCTTTAGCGTCATAGTTTTCATCAAAGTATGCGTTTACAACCAACTGCTCCTTGATATAGTCAGAATATTTCTGGGCATTAATTAAAATCAATCCCATTAATCCTAACAAAAATAACACTAAGGCAATACTAATTACCACTGTAATATTGCTGGACCTAAGTCTCTTCTTATTAAATTCATCTACAGATTTCGCCATTAATATTAAATTTTTTGGCTAAAATAGAAAAAATCTTCCGAAATTTGGGACGAAAAAAAGAAAATCATTGTTAACAAAATCATAAAAAACTTTGAGTGTAAAAGCAAAAAAACATCTTGGTCAACACTTCCTGACAGATGAAAACATAGCGAGAAAAATTGTAGAAGGCTTAAGCTTTGAAAACTACAATAATATCATGGAGGTTGGTCCGGGAATGGGAGTCCTTACAAAATATCTATTGGAAAAAGACCAATATATTTATCTTGCTGAAATTGATAACGAGTCCATCGAATATTTGAAAAATCATTATTCAAAAATTACAGATAAAAATTTCGTAGGAGATTTTTTAAAGCAGGATTTTGCTTTTATCAATAATGAACAGCTTGCTATTATTGGCAATTTCCCTTATAATATATCTTCGCAGATCCTTTTTAAGATCATAGATCATTACGAGCTAATTCCTGAAATGGTAGGAATGTTCCAGAAGGAAGTTGCAGAAAGAACAGCTGCCGTTCCGAGAACAAAAGACTATGGTATTTTATCTGTTCTTATTCAGGCGTACTATGATGTATCCTATATGTTTACTGTTCATGAAAATGTTTTCAACCCGCCACCAAAGGTAAAATCAGGAGTTATCAGGTTAACCAGAAATCCCAAAGAAGGTTTAGCCGGCAATGAAGTCCTGTTTAAGCAAATTGTAAAGGCAGGATTCAACCAGAGGAGAAAGAAATTATCCAACTCTCTTAAAATACTGAATATTCCTGAAGCATTAAAAACGCATGAATTTTTAGATAAGAGAGCTGAAGAACTCAGCGTTAACGATTTTATTTCTTTTACAAAACAGTGGAAAGAAAACGCATAATAATAAACTAAGAAATAAAGAAATAGGAAAAGCCTTTCAGATATCTGAAAGGCTTTTCAATTTACAATCTATAAATAAATAATTTATTCTCTGTTTTTAAGTAATATCCAACCGGACCAGTTCATCTGGGCTTTTGATTTAGGATATTCAAAGTTAAATTTATACCAGTACGTAGCGGTAGATAATCTCTTTCCTCCTACGGTTCCATCCCAGATCGGATTTTCTTTAGAGAACCTGAACATTTCCACACCATATCTATCATAAATAGATCCGGTAAAGTTATTAAAGTTCTTTAGAGACGACAGGTCAAGAACATCATTGATTCCATCTTCGTTAGGAGTAATAATATTGGAAATCTTTAAAGTAAAGAAGTCAAGTGTTCCCACACAATGTGTTCCCTGTATTCTTACCTGAAGATTATATGTTGTATTATCCAATAACCCCGTAAACACGTTAGAGGCCTGCCATGAAATTCCGTTATCAATAGAATACTCAAGTACTCCCGGAATATTATTAAGCGATGGATTTACCGCTGTGATTGTTAATGTATTATTGCCATAATTTAATCCGGTGATAAAAGGCAGCGTAGCTCCCATCACTTTGACCGTGAATACTTTTGTACAGTATCCATTATCTATAGTAACAGAATAAATACCCAATTGGTCTACAGAAATCGTTTGCGTCGTTTCACCCGTACTCCATAAATAAGTATAATTAGGTCCGGCACCCGCATCCAGTGTAATTCTGTCTCCGATACACATTTCAACATCTTTCAAAGGAGAGGTTATTTCCGGAACTACTTCTACTGTGATTGTAGCAGGCTGCAATGATTTACATCCTTTTGCTCCGATAGCATATACTGTAAACGTTGTAGTATTGAATAAAGTTACGGTTTGTGTATTACCGGTTCCAGGGAAATTATTCCATTGGTAAGTAACTCCGCCAGTAGCCGTAAGGTCTACTGAATCTCCCGGACATATTTTCAGTTTTGTTGAAACAACATGTGCGGTAGGGGTAACCTCTTTTGATAAAGTTAATTTAATCAGCCGGCTACAGAACCCTCCATTAGACACCACAACATATAAAATCTGTCCATCATTACCATTATAATTAAGCGGAGTGGTAATATAATTATCATTTTGCGCTAAAGCATCTGCCTGATTTTCATAAAAATGGAATACCGCATTAGGTGTTGTACTTATTGAAGGCATTGCTGTAGTCAAATCAAATGTTGTAACATCCGGCGTAGAGCATAACAACAGCGTAGCATCATTGGCATTAGGAGTTGTCCCCCCATGAATCTGTATAGATGCTTTCCCCGGACATGGATTTCCCGGAAAAGTAACTTCAATAGTATAGGTTCCCGGCTGTACTGCTGTAATGGTATTGGTTGTTGCTCCAGGCACAATAGCACCGTTGTAGTACCATTGATACGCCATATTGGGATCACTCACTGAAGCTGTCAGTACCTGAGGAACATTATCACAAACATTGATATCTGATGGCAATGTACCTCCATCCGGATCCAATAATTCCACTCCGATATTAAAAGATCCACCTTCTAAAAATACCGCTGAATCATAACTTGTATCGATCGCATCAGCAAGAACCATTTTGAAATGATAGGCCTGTCCTGGAATTACCGTTGCGGTAGCCGTAAGAGGAACGGTTCTACCGTTAAAATTAGTCTCAATATTAGTTGTATTATATCCTCCGAAGAATGTTGGATTAATTGCTCCACAACTCAAAGGGCTCCCATCAAACTGAGTATCCGGGTGAATATTGGTTACACTTACAGGTCCTGCACCACTGGGTAATACCGCCATATTGACGTAAGGTGCTGTACCCGCTACAGGTTTAAGCAACAGCGCAAATGCATCGGAATAACTGCATGGAAAGGATGTTGTATATTCTTCGGAAGCAAATAAATAATTAAATTTCACCTGCGAAGAAGTAGGAACGAAATCAAACTCCAATACAACAGCATCATTTAGGTTCACTGACGGATTGGTAGCAGCTACCAGATCCGGGTCGCTTCCTGTACCGACAAGGTCACTTAAAGGACTCAATACATCTATATAGCTGTTTCCGGTCCTGTTCGCCTTTCCGGTCACAAGTACAATTCCATCTTTAAAAGGAAAGTTTGTGGTACCCTTATGAAAGTAACCCCACGCCCTATTGACATCACTTGCCGGTAAAGAAGGATTTACCTGGACATTTGACACATTGGGAGTAACACATGAGTTTGTTCCTGATGAAATAAGCACGTCTTTTACAAGCTGGGTAATGTTGTAAGCTGACTCATTATATCCCGGTGCATTTACATCGATAAATGCCCCTGCTTTGGCAGCTAAATTAGGTCTTGGCTTAGGAACTTTTCTGGGATTAATACTTTGTGAATGATAAATATTCAGCGAAACTAAAAAAAAAGAAAACAACAGGAGATATCTCTTCATAATATTTTTGTTTCAACAAATTTAAATTATTTTTAAACATACCACATACATATTTAACATTATTATGTTAAAAAAACAAAGCCTTCCAATTATGAAAGGCTTACATTTAAGAGTATATTTTTAAAAATTAATTCCTGTTTTTCAACAATATCCATCCTGTTCGTAATTCTAATTTTTTACTGGCAGGATTCTCCCACTGTACTCTGTACCAATAAGTAGCAGTTGGCAGTGCTAATCCTTTTACTGTTCCATTCCAGGCAGGTTCTAACTTAGTAGCTTTAAAGAGTTCCTGTCCATATCTGTTGAAAATAGAAGCCGCAAAATTATTATATCCGCTTATTCCTGAAAAGTCGATTGTGTCATTCTTTCCATCCGAGTTAGGAGTGATAGCGTTACTGATTACAAAAGTGAAGTAGCTTAATGAGGTACTACATTTGGCATCCTTTACCCTTACCATCAGATTATAATTTGTGTTATTTAGTACATTATTAAATATATTGGAATTCTGCCAGGTAAGCCCTCCGTCAATAGAATACTCCAATGTTCCTCCGGTAGGATTGGTTGCACTTAAAGTCAGCACATGGTTTTCATAAACAATATTGGTGAACTGTGGCAGATTAGGATTTAATAGCTGAGCGGTAAACGCTTTCGAACAGGTTCCATTACTTATGGTAACCGTATAGGTTCCTGTAATATTTGTTGAAATTGTTTGAGTCGTTGCTCCGTTACTCCATATATAAGTGTAATTCGGGCCACTTCCGGCATCCAGGATTCCTGTATCACCGGCACAAACATATACATCCTGTAAGGTAGAGGTAATAGCTGGCACCACTTCAATTGTAATCGTGGCAGGAACCAGTGATGTACATCCGTTCCCTCCCAGCGCATATACTGAGTAAGTTGTTGTAACCGTTGGAGAAACCACCTGGGTATTTCCGTTTCCTGTCAATCCTACCCAATTATAAGTAATCCCTCCGGAAGCTGTTAATGTAACAGATTCTCCGGCACATATTTTTGATTTTGAGGCAGTCACTGATGCAACCGGTGGCCCTACGATCACGGTAACCGTTGCAGGGTTTGTTGAAATACATCCATTAGCTCCTACAGCATATACAGTATAAGTTGTAGTGACTGTCGGAGAAACCGTTTGTGTACTCCCGTTTCCGGTCAGACCCGTCCAGTTATAGCTTACTCCTCCGCCGGCTGTTAAAGTCACCGACTCTCCTACACAAATTTGAGCGTGGGAAGAAGTTAAGGTTGCCGTTGGTGGTGTTTTATTTTCCACCACCGTAACATTGGCTGTGTAGCTACAGTTTACATTTCCAGGCTGTGTTGTATTCTGTACTGTTAATGTATACGTTCCGCCTGCATTAACAACCGGTGTTAATGTATTGGCCCCTGAAACAATATTGCCCCCTGTTGTAGTCCATAATATGGAAGAACCTGCCGGCACGACTGATGCCGATGCGTCCAATGTAATCTGTGTTGTGGTACATGTAATAGTTGGTGGAGTTGCAATCGTTAATGTTGTTTCGGCAGTTTTTAATAGCTGCAGATTGACCACATAACTACATCCGCCATTCTTCACCAGAACATAAACCGTTACATTCCCTGGCGTCGGATAAGCTGTTGGTACCGCAATCGTATTGGCGTTTCCTGCATTAGCGTCCGCTAAATTGGCATAGTAAGCAAAGGTTGCCGTTCCTACCGTTGTAATTTGTGGCTGAGCAGAAGTAAGATCATATGTTAAATTACCTGGTTGATAACATTTAAGCAAAGTAGCATTTTGCACTGCAATAGGTTGGGAAACCTCAATTGTTATACTTGCAGGATTTTGAGAAACACATCCATTTGCTCCAACAGCAGTTACCGTATAAGTGGTGGTAGTGGCTGGTGTTACGGTTTGCGTATTTCCCGTCCCCGGTAATCCCGTCCAATTGTACGTAGTCCCACCGGAAGCAGTTAATGTTACAGTCTCCCCTGCACAGATTAATACTTTAGTTGCCGATACAGCCGTAGTTGGAGGAGCACTATCCCCTACTACAGTAACGGTTGCAGTTGCTGTACACACTACATTTCCGGGCTGGTAGGTATTGGAAATAGTCAATGTGTAAGTTCCGGCCGCATTCACTACAGGAGTTAAAGTGTTTCCTCCGGAAACAATATTTCCACCTGTGGTAGTCCAGTTAAATGTAGATCCTGCAGGATATACAGAAGTCGATGCATTTAATGTTATTTGTGAATTAGCACATGTAAGCGCTGTAGGAGGAGCTATTGTCCCCGTCATTTGAGGGGCTTTGATCAACTGGAGCTGAGCAACTTTTGAACAAAATCCGTTTTTAACCAGAACATAGACCGTCTGTCCTCCAGGACTTGAATATGTTGCCGGTGTTGCTATCGTATTTCCATTTCCGGCATTGGCATCCGCTAAATTGGCATAATAAGCAAATGTAGCTCCTGGAGTTGTACTGATCGATGTTTGAGCAGCCGGTAAATTAAATATTGCATTTCCTGGAGCATAGCAGGCTGTCAACGTTGCATTTTGTACCGTAGGTGAAGTTCCGCCTACGATCGTTACAGTGGCCGTTCCCGGGCATGTATTTCCTGCAAGAAGCACCTGAAGTGTATAAACTCCTGGTTGGGTCGCTGTATAAGTCGCGTTGGTAGCTCCAGCAATAGGATTATTATTCAAGAACCACTGGTAGGAAGCTGTTGCATTCTGGATCGATGCAGTAAGTACCTGAGGAGTATTGTCACACATATTAATAGATGGAGGAAGTGCTACTCCTCCGGGACCTAAAATCTGAACTCCGATATCGAAGGATCCTGCCTCCAAAAAAACAGCAGAATCAAAATTTACGTCCTGATAATCCGCTAAAACCATTTTAAAATGATAGGTTTCACCTGGAATTACCGTTGCTTTTGCTGTTAAAGGAACCGTGCGTCCGTCAAAGTTGGTTTCAACCTGAGGATTATTCATTCCTGCAAAATATTGTGCATTTTTAGGACCACAAGCCAAGCCTGAGGGAATAATATTGGTTACACTTACAGGACCTGCACCATTGGGTAAAACTGCTAAATTAGTATAAGTAGGATCACCGACTTTTTTCAGTAATAAGGCAAAGCCATCTGCGATACTACACGTAAAAGTTCCTGATGGTGAATATTCTTTAGAAGCAAATAAGTATCGAAAAGAAACTTCAGTAGAACTAGGTACAAAGTCAAATTCGATATAAGTAGCATCCCTTAAATTGGCATTATTAACATTCAGGGCTGTTGCTAAGTCAACGTCACCTCCTGAGGGAAGCGGATCACTTAAGACACTTTGAAAGTTATTTCCTGCTTTTCTGGCAAATCCAGTTACAAGGACAATACCTTTTGAAAATGGAAAGTTGGTCCCTGCCTTATTAAAATAACCCCAGCTTCTGTTCTGATCCGTTGTTGGTAGATTAGGAGATACATTTACATTACTTACATTGGCTGTGGTACACGTAGACCCTCCTGCGATAAGAACATCTTTTACCAACTGAGTAATGTTATAGTTAGATTCTGCATATCCGGCTGCATTTACATCAATAAATGCTCCGGCTTTCATACTTTCAGCTGTAGGTTGTTTTAGTTTAATGTTTTGACCCCTGTTCTGGGAGAACACTATATTACCTGCAAGAACTAAAAATAAAGCCAGAAATAAACTTCTCATCCTCCTATTTAACATTTTATATTGTTTTAAACAAAAATACTATTTTTTTTAATTGAAACTCAAATCTATTCAAATTGTATTGTTAATAATGTAAACATATTTATCTTAAAATACTCTTTATAATTTAATAAAACACAAAAAGACTAACGAATCGTTAGTCTTTTTACAAATATGATTAATATTTTATTCAAAATTCTTCAGGAGGATCCAGCCGGTTTTCACTGCTTTTTCCTTACTGGCAGGATCTTCAAAAGTCACCTGATACCAATATGATGCAGTAGGTAAACGCTTGCCCTGGAAATATCCATCCCAATAAGGCCTTACTTTTTCGGCTTTATATACTTCTCGCCCGTAGCGATCAAAGATACTTGCAGTAAAATCTTTATACTCATTGATTCCTCTAAAATCGATGATATCGTTTACATTATCTCCGTTAGGAGTAATTACATTTTTCATCATAAATGTAAAGTATTCAAGAAACCCTACACAACTGGTATTCTTCACACGAACCCTGATCGATATCAGCTTATTTTTTGGAACATTATTGAATATATTGGAAGGCTGCCATGTTAATCCATTATCAATAGAATATTCTAAAATTCCGTTACTCGGATTACTTGCGGTAATAACCATCGTACCACTGGAGTTATAATCCACTTTAATGACAGTTGGTATCACTGCTTTAATTACCTGTGTTGTAAATACCTTAGAACAAACACCATTGTCGATAGTAACGGTGTACGTACCGTTTGTTGCTACAGTAATCGTTTGTGTTGTTGCTCCTGTATTCCAGGTATAAGTATAGTTAGGACCAGCTCCGGCATCTAACGTAATCTGATCTCCGGTACAGATCATTCCTCCGGTAAGATTAGAGGTAATAGCCGGAACCACTTCTACTGTTACCGTAGCCGGTTGTAATGATTTACAACCCTGCACCCCAATCGCATATACGGTATACGTAGTCGTCTGAGTTGGACTTACTGTTCTTGTAGGTCCGTTTGTTGAAACGTCACTCCATTGGTATGTGGCACCACCAGAAGCTGTTAAAAGAACAGATTCACCGGAACAGATTTTCATTTTTGAAGAAATCAGCTGTGCTACAGGAGTCGCTTCTTTTCTCAATGTCAACTTTACCATTTTGCTACAAAATGCACCATTAGAAACTACTACATACAAAATTTGTCCGTCAGTCCCGTCGTAGCTGGCTAGGTTGTTTATGAAATTATTATTTTGGGCAACTGCGTCTGCCTGATTTACATAAAAGTGAAACACAGCTCCCGCAGTAGTACTGATCAATGGCATTGCTGTATTTAAATCAAAGTTTAAAGCATTTGGCGTCGTACAAATCTTAAGCACTGCATCATGTGCTGTAGGAGTTGTTCCTCCAACAATCGTAATAGTTGCTGATCCTGGACACTGATTTCCAGGTACCGAAACTTTTACCTCATAAACGCCAGGCTGTGTCGCCACATACTGAATGTTGGTAGCTCCCGGAATCGGAACGCCATCTTTAAACCACTGAAAGGTCATTCCCGGTACTGTAACTACCTGTGCTTTTAATATCTGTGGAGTATTATCACACATGTTTACCGTGCCCGGTAAAACCGTACCATTTCCATCTACAATTTTAATTCCTATATCAAAGGATCCACCTTCTAAAAAAACAGCTGAATCTAAACTTTGATCATTGTAGTCTGATAAAACCATTTTAAAATGATAAGCAACACCAGGCGTTACATCGGCAATGGCTGTTAAAGGAATGGTTCTTCCGTTATAGTTTGTTTCTATATTTGAAGTATTATAACCCGCAAAATAAGAGTCGTTAAGAGCTCCGCAAGTTAATGGAGACCCATTATCCTGGTTTGCAGGACGTATATTCGTTACACTTACTGCACCTGCTGTTCCCGGAAGTACAGCGACATTCACGTAAGGTCCACCTGCTACAGGTTTTATCAATAATGCAAACGCATCAGAATAATTACACGGATAACCTCCTGTATATTCTTCAGAAGCAAATAAATAATTAAATTTTACCTGATTGGAGTTGGGTACGAAATCAAATTCCAATGCAACTGCATCCCGTTGGTTACTCAGGTTAGTTCCTGTAGCAGCTGCAAGGTCAGCATCACCCTGCATAGAAATGCTTCCGGATAAGCTTCCGCTTACCAGAGAGTTCCCGGCCTGTCTTGCATAACCCGTAGTAAGTACAATTCCGTCTTTGAAAGGAAAATTGGTAGTAGCTCTGTGAAAATACCCCCAAAACCTGTCATTGTTTGCAACATCATGATTCGGGCTTACTGTAACATTCGTCACATTCGGAGTTGAGCAGTTTGTACCTCCGTTAATCAGGATGTCTGTTACAAGCTGTGTGGGAGTAAAAGCAGATGGAGCATACGAGGCAACATTTACATCAATAAATGCTCCTGCCTTCAGACTTGCTGCCGTACTTTTTTCCTTTTGTGGCTTTCTTTGAGGCAGTTTCCCTACATTTTGGGAAAACGAAAAGAGCGGGGCTAATAGCAATATTAAAAAGAAAAAGTAGTTTTTTAGTCTATAATTTAACATTTTGGTATTGTTTGTTCAAAAATAGCAAAAATAAACATATGATGTTAATATTTTACGAATCAAAAGCAGTAATTAGATAAAATAAATACTAAAAAAATAATTCACTGAAATTAAACAATAACAGTATCCGTATTTGGAAATAAAATATTTAATATTTCGCTCAAAATCAGAAAAATTAAAATTTAAATAAAAATAAGACTTATAAAAAAGAGTTTCACACACTCAAGAAGTATATTGTATCTATATTGAACCATCTTTTTTTAGATCATCAATTTCATTCTGAAGCCTTAATATCTGATCTTTTAAAGCTTTTATCTCGTTCTTGTTGGAATTCACACTGCTTTTCAATATCACTTTTTTTGCCCGTTCATTGTGATCTTCATCGTCCTCATCCTCATTGATCTCCTCAATATCTTCCTGAATATCTTCAATATCTTCGTTAATTTCTTCGATATCCTCACTGATCTCTTCGATATCTTCGCTGATTTCCTCTATATCTTCACTGATCTCTTCAATGTCTTCCTGAATATCCTCAATGTCTTCCTGGATATCTTCGATCTTTTCGTGGCTCCTGTTAACAGACATCTGAATGAAGATTGCCAGGTAAATGGCTTCCAATGAAACTACGGTAGTAAGGATAAGAAGCATTTTATCAAATTCTACAATATGAAGTAAAGGCAGCAGAAATGAAATAATAAAAAATAAGGTATGGGCTATAAGGGATGGAATAGAACCAATCCACCACGTAATTCCATTAGCAATCCTTTCAAGAACTTCTGTTTTTTCAGTGTTTGATTTCATTATTTCCTCTTTATAAAAATTCTTTACTAACTCCTAATCCAAATAATGCAAAATCATATTTTGCAGGATCCTTATCATCAAACTGCCTGATTACCTGATCGAGCTCTTCTACTGTTTTCCAGTCGTTCTGAGTTCTTGTAATCAGACTAAGCTTTCTCGAAATGTTCCCGGTATGAACATCCAGCGGAATCGACAGGTATTTCGGGTCTATATTTTCCCAGATACCAAAGTCTACACTTCGTTTATCTTTTCTAACCATCCACCGTAAGAACATAATGATTCTTTTGGAAGATGAATTTTTGTAAGGTGAGCTCACATGCTTATGGCTTCTGTGTTTAGATGTTTCTAAGAAAGAAGTCCTGAACCTTTCAATAGCATGCAGAAAATTAAATTCGGAATCTTTGATCAGGAAAAGATTTTCCAGGCTTTCATTTTCTCTGTAAACCTTATTAAATTGCTGTATAAAATAAGTAAAGTCTTCCCCGTTAAAAGTTCTGTGGATACTTTTGTCCCGAATCGAATCCAGATCTTTTTCTGAAAAATTCATAACAAAATCGTATGGAGAGTTCCCCATGATATCCAGCATTTTTTCTGCAGAACGGATAATAGATTTTCTGTTTCCCCACGATATGGTTGCAGCCAGGAAACCTGCAATCTCAATATCCTGCTTTAAGGAAAAACGATGGGGAATCTGGATCGGATCATCTTCAATAAAATCATAGTTATTATACTGATCCGATTTTTCATTCAAAAAATCTCTTAACTCTTCAAAATTCATAACTTCATCTAAATTTTCACACTTTCCAATGCTTTCGGCAGGAATGTATTAGGAAAAACAGTTCTTGCCTCATCGGTAAATACGGTCAGATCTCCATATCTGTTGGAAAAATGCCCAAGAATAAGTTTACCTACCTCCGCTTTCTGTGCTATCGTAGCTGCTTCCAAAGCCGTAGCATGTCCGGTATAATCCGCCATTTCCTTTAAATCATGTAAAAAGGTTGATTCATGATACAAAACAGTAACATTCTTTATAATAGGAATCACAGATTCCAGATATCTTGTATCACTACAAAAAGCATACGAAACCGATGGCATAGGATCCACTGTTAGGATTTCGTTTTTCAGAACATATCCGTCACTAAGCACAAAGTCCTTCCCTGCTTTTATATTATGATAATCACATACTTCAATTTCATTGTACTTGGCTATCTCCTTCATATTGATATGTCTGTCCTTCGGCTTTTCCCTAAAAAGATAACCGTTACAGTAAATCCTGTGATCCAAAGGAATTGTAAACACCTCTACTCTATTGTCCTCATAGATCTTTTCGGAATAATCCTTGTCCAGCTCGTGATAAATAACTTCAAATCCACGATGGGTTTCCGTAATGGTAAAAATGGTTTCCAGCATTTTTTTAATCCCCTTAGGACCATACACGTGTAAAGGAGTTTCCCTGCCCAGCAAACGGAAAGAAGCAATAAGTCCCGGTAACCCGAAACAATGATCCCCATGAAGATGGGAAATAAAAATATGATTAATCTTTGAAAACCTTGCTTTGGCTTTTCTCAACTGAACCTGTGTACCTTCTCCACAATCGATCAGGAAATGTCTTTCTTCCATTTCAAGCAACTGTGCCGTTGGAGAGGTATTAATCGTAGGAATTGCTGAATTAAAGCCTAATATCGTTAAATAAGTACTCAAATCAATAGTTTATTATAGCAAATGTACGACAGAAATTTTGGATATGCCTGTTTCTAAAACTATTATTGATATTCACCAGCAACTTTAAGATGATCCAGAAACAAATCCAAAGCCTGTTTCCGGTGGCTGATCTTATTTTTGTCTTCAGGGTTCATTTCAGCAAATGTTCTTTCATGTCCTTCCGGAACAAAAATCGGATCATATCCAAATCCCTTATGTCCTTTATTCTCTGTCAACAGATTTCCGTAAGCCCTCCCTTCAAAATATTGAGCTCCGTTTTCATCATAATAACATAAGACTGTGATAAAATAAGCTTTTCTGTTTTCAACACCTTCCATTTCGCCTAAAACTTTTTCTATATTTTTTGCAAAATCATGATCTCCTGCATAACGTGCCGAAAAAATCCCAGGACGACCGTCCAAAGATTCCACAACCAATCCGCTGTCATCTCCAAGACTTGGAATCCCTGTCTTTTCAAAACAATATTTTGCCTTGATAAGGGCATTGGCATTAAAAGAGTCTCCATCCTCTATAATCTCCTCGTGGATGTCGTAATCCGTAAGACTTTTGACGGTATAACCTCCTCCTAATATTTGTTGAATTTCTTCCTTTTTATGTTGATTGTGCGTTGCAACTAGTAATTCCATATCCTTTTCATTTTTTTAATTAAATTTCAGCGTAATGTACCTTGTATTTTTTCATAAAAAGATAGTAAAACAGAGAAAAAAGTACAATTCCTACTGCCAGCAATATCCATTCAGAAATTTTAAATGCTTCTGAAAAACTTTCATTTTTTGTATACGTAATCAATAATGATGAACATAAGTTATTAAAACCATGCAGCAACATCGGCAATAAAAGCGACTTTGTCCTTTCATAAACAATCCCTAAAACGCAGCCCAGCAGAACTGCTCCCACAAACTGCCATGGATTCCCATGCACCAGTCCGAAAATAATGGAAGCATACAAGATCGCTTTCCAGGGTTTTACTCCTTTATTGATAAGTCCTTTCTGAATAATTCCTCTAAAAATAATTTCTTCAAAGATCGGAGCCATAATCACAGCCGTTATGATCATAACGACAGGATCATCTGTCAGCTGATTCATCAACTCACTGAAAAACTCATAATATTTCCCGAAAAAAGGCCCGGTTACAGGAATCTGAGAGGTTATAAACTCAGAAATAAACATCATCCCTATCATCATTGGAAAAATCAGAAGATAGGTATAGAAATTGGTAGGAGAAAAATTGAAATTCAGCTTTTGTTTTGTGGTAGGCCTAACAATGAAAAAATCAAAAAAAGCAATTGCCGTTAAAAATCCTGCCGCATTGGATAACATAAAAAACCAATCTTTGAGCTGCAGGTTTTCTTTAAAAATCAGCATCCAAAAGAAGTTCAGAAAAGTGACGAACATGGTTCCCACAAATAATCCTCCTAATAAAACAACGCCACCGATCCATGTAAAAGTATAGTTTGGATATCTGCTGTTTTTCATGTTTTCCTTTGTAATAATTAATGAACAAAGGTAATTTTTTTGAAGGCCTTAAACAACAAAAAAAGAAAATTCTTAGGGCTGTTTAAATTCCGGAAAGTGATTCGGTTCCGACATTCCGGTTATCCTTTGATTCCGAATATACCGGGGAGTTTTCTTTTTGTTTTGTAATTTATTTGACAGCGTCATAAAAAATCACGATTTTTGCAACTTCAAAATACACTATGTCAGACTTAATCAAAGAAATACAAAAAAGAAAAACATTTGGGATTATTTCTCACCCTGATGCCGGAAAAACAACCTTGACGGAAAAGTTACTTCTTTTCGGGGGAGCTATTCAGGAAGCTGGTGCAGTAAAATCCAACAAGATAAAAAAAGGAGCTACCTCCGACTTTATGGAAATTGAAAGACAGAGAGGGATCTCTGTTGCCACTTCCGTATTGGCTTTTGAATACAAAGGGCACAAAATAAACATTCTGGATACTCCCGGGCATAAGGATTTTGCCGAAGACACGTATAGAACATTAACTGCAGTTGATTCCGTAATCGTCGTGATAGACGTGGCAAAAGGAGTTGAGGAACAAACAGAAAAACTGGTTCAGGTTTGTAGAATGAGAAACATCCCGATGCTGGTTTTCATTAATAAACTGGACCGTGAAGGTAAGGATGCTTTTGACTTGTTAGATGAAGTTGAACAAAAACTGGGTCTTAGTGTAGTCCCTCTTTCCCTGCCAATTGGAATGGGTAGTGACTTCCAGGGTATTTATAATATCTGGGAAAACAATATCCAGTTATTTCTGGAGGAAAAAAAGCAAAAGGTTGGTGAGACGGTTAAATTTGATGATATCAACGATCCTGCCATCGATGAACTGATCGGGGAAAAAGCGGCTAAAACTTTACGTGATGAGCTGGAACTAGTGCAATCCGTTTACCCGGAATTCAGTCGTGAAGATTATATGAAAGGTGATTTACAGCCGGTTTTCTTTGGATCTGCTTTGAACAACTTTGGGGTACGTGAATTATTGGATGCTTTTATAGAAATTGCACCGATGCCTCAACCTAAAGAAAGCGATACCCGAATTGTAAAACCTGAGGAAAATAATTTTACAGGATTCGTTTTCAAAATCCATGCTAATATGGATCCTAAACACAGAGACCGCCTGGCATTCGTTAAAATTGTATCCGGAACTTTTAAAAGAAATGAAAATTACTTATTAGTAAGAGAAGGTAAAAAAATGAAATTCTCATCTCCTAATGCTTTCTTTGCAGATAAAAAAGAAGTAGTAGATGAAAGTTTCCCTGGTGATATTGTAGGATTACACGATACAGGAAGTTTCAGGATTGGTGATACATTAACCGGTGGAGAAAAATTGAGCTTTAAAGGAATACCTAGTTTCTCTCCTGAACATTTCCGTTATATCAATAATAACGACCCACTTAAAGCTAAGCAATTGGCTAAAGGTATCGATCAGCTAATGGACGAAGGGGTTGCTCAGTTATTTACCCTTGAAATGAATAACCGAAAAATAATCGGAACGGTAGGTGCGCTTCAGTATGAAGTTATTCAATACCGTCTTGAGCATGAATACGGAGCAAAATGTACGTACGAACCTCTTTCTATGCACAAAGCATGTTGGGTGGAAGCAGATGAGAAATCTGAGGAATTTAAAGAATTTGCAAGGCTGAAACAGAGATTCCTGGCAAGAGATAAGTATAACCAGCTTGTATTTTTAGCGGATTCTTCGTTTACCATCCATATGACTCAGGAGAAATTCCCGAATGTCAAACTCCATTTCATCAGTGAGTTCAGTCAACAATAAAAAATTGTTACCCAATAATTTAAAACCGTTCAGTAGATACTGAGCGGTTTTTTTTGTACAAAATCTATAAAACAAAAGCATTCCCCATTTGTAAAATAGTTTTACAAACAATACAAATGCCTCATTACATAGCACTTAAGATTTTACCGAAAGAATACAGTCTTTTTACAAGCGAAGCTTTGATCACCCAGCTAATTTTACCTCATCAAAAAAAATTAATCGTATGAAAAAGTATATCTTACTTATTGCTTTATCCACCTCCTTTATAGCATGTAAAAAAAGTGAAGCAACGCAATCTCAGCTGAAAGAAGCTGTACAATCTGTTGACAGTTCTGTTGTTGCTGCATCAGAAGGCATCAATAAGATGGCCAACACGGCAGATGCTGTATTTGATTCAGCAAATGTAAAAATCAAAGAATTTGATCAAGCCCAAAGCAACCTCAAAGAAACTATTAAAGCGACCTCAAAAAGTGTGGACTCCCTTTCGCAGCAGATTACTTCCACCCGGCTTGAATCAAAAAAAGAAAAGAAAGATTCTACCGAAAAAAAAGCTGAAAAAATGGTGATCAATGTTCCTTCTCCAAAGATCATTAGAGAAACCCGGGTTGTTTATAAAGATAAAAACAACAAGGCAAATGAAGAAGCAAATATTTCTAAAAACAAAATGATAAAAACGGGTACCCTGGAATTAAAAGTTGAAAACGCCGAAACAGCCAAAGACCTTGTAAGCGAGCAAATAAGAAAATATGATGGTTTTATAAGAAGTGAAAGTATTTCTTCGGGTAATGATGATAAGAAAACGGCTTATCTGCGAGTAAAGGTTCCCATCCAGAAATTTGAATATCTTATGGCTGATCTCAGTAGTATCGGCTCTGTTGAAAAAAAGGAAACAGAAGTTTCCGGGCAGAATTATCTGGAAAATACAATGTGTGATCTGGAAATTACTTTATACGGAACAACATCATGGTATGCGGAAGATAAAGAACCTGAAACTTTTGGTAATCGCTCGATCGCTGCCATCTCTTCAGGATGGGATGTTATCACAGGTATTTTTTTATTTTTCCTGCCTTTCTGGCCTGTATTCCTTATCGGAGGGATCGGATATTATTTTTACAAAAGAAAAAACAAAAATATTCCCAAAAGCCCTTCTCACTAAGTACAAAATCACCTTCAGACCTGGGGGTGTTTTATTTTTAATTTTTTTTTAATGCCCGGATGGTCATAAAGAAAATATTCTTTACTAACTTTATGATACAGAATTAAAAAACGAACACCTGGCAGTATAGACCAATTTCCAAAGTCCGGTTCAGGTGATTATTAAATAAAATCTTACTTTATTCAATACTTATATAAAGAAGATCATATAAAGAAACAATATTATATCTTAATATTTTGTGGTGCGTGTATATGAAAGGCTCTCGATCGAGAGCCTTTCATTATTTCATATTCACTACTTTATCTACAACATACCTGGTATTTCCTCTCCATGGTAAGGCTCCTTTATATTCTTTATAATGAAGATCAAAGCTTTTACCACTGTTGGTTTCAAGTTGTTTAAAAACTTCAGGATCGTTTACGGAAAACTCAAACTCATAGCTTGTTATACTTCCTGTTTTTCCCCGGCCGAAGCCTTCCTGAATCAATTTACCTTCATACGTCTTAAAAACATATCCTTTCTTAATCGCGTAATTCAGATAACCAGATTTTACTCCTTCTCCGAAAACGAAGAAGTATTTATACCATACAAATACTCCTAAAAGAAGTACAATGACTCCGAGAGTAATCCACCAAGTTTTTTTCATAAATAGTTGTGTTTGTTTGTTTTTTTTTTATTTTGAAATACTTCTTGAAATCACAATTTTCTGGATTTCAGAAGTTCCTTCATAGATCTGGGTGATCTTAGCATCACGCATAAATCTTTCCACGTGATATTCTTTCACGTATCCATAGCCACCATGGATCTGTACTGCTTCAATAGAAGTATCCATTGCTACCTGGGAAGCATATAACTTTGCCATCGCTCCACTTTCAGAGATATCTTTTCCTGCATCTTTTTCAGTTGCAGCCTTAAAGCAAAGCATTCTGGCAGCTGTAATTTGCGTAGCCATGTCTGCTAATTTGAAGGCAATAGCCTGGTGGTTGATAATTTCAGTTTTAAACGCTTTTCTCGTTTTAGCATATTTCAAAGCCAGCTCATAAGCTCCGGAAGCAATTCCCAAAGCCTGAGAAGCAATCCCGATTCTTCCTCCATTTAGTACAGCCATAGCAAAATTGAATCCAAATCCATCTTCTCCTATTCTGTTCTCTTTTGGTACTTTTACGTTATTAAAGATCAAAGAGTGCGTATCACTTCCTCTGATTCCCAATTTATCTTCTTTCGGTCCGATTTCAAAACCTTCCCATCCTCTTTCCACGATAAACGCATTGATTCCCTTATGCTTTTTCTCAGGGTCAGTTTGTGCAATAACGATGTAATAAGTAGCCGTACCTCCGTTGGTAATCCAGTTCTTGATTCCGTTCAAAAGGTAATAATCTCCCTTATCCTCTGCAGTGGTCTTTTGTGATGTCGCATCAGATCCTGCTTCAGGCTCAGATAAAGCAAATGCACCAATTACCTGTCCACTTGCCAAAGGGGTAAGATATTTTTGTTTTTGTTCCTCAGAAGCAAATTTTTCCAAACCTGCACAAACTAATGAATTGTTTACAGACATTACAACCGCTGCAGATGCATCTACTTTTGCGATCTCCTCCATTGCCAAAACGTAAGAAACACTATCCATTCCTGCTCCACCGTACTTCGGATCTACCATCATCCCTAAAAGCCCCATTTCACCCATCTTCTTTACCTGCTCAGTCGGGAATTTCTGATCGCGATCTCTTTCAATAACCTCTGGTAATAGTTCGTTTTGTGCAAAATCTCTTGCTGCCTGCTGTATCATCAGCTGTTCTTCGGATAAATTAAAGTCCATAAAAATTAATAATTAGATGGTCGTAAATTTACACTTTTTAAGCAAATCTGAAAAAATAATTACTATTGGAAAATTCCAGTGAGGTTTATGCTATTTTCACAAAAATGCTTATATTTAGATTTCCTTAAAAATTACATAAAAAATTATGACGATCAAAAGATTATTCGATATACCTCACTATGCTTTGGAGAAATTTCCTAAAACGGACATGTTCGTTACAAAGTATCAGGGTGAATGGAAAAAAACATCTACACAGGAATTTATCAATCAGGGAAACAAAATATCCAGGGGACTTTTAAAGCTTGGAATAAAACCCGGAGATAAGATTGCACTCATTACCACCAATACCCGTACGGAATGGGCGGTGATGGATTTGGGACTCTCCCAGATCGGTGTTGTTTCAGTCCCTGTATATCCAAGCATATCCCATGAAGATTACGAATTCATCTTTAATAATGCCGAAATACAATATTGCTTTGTTTCTGATAAAGAATTGCTTGCCAAAGTAATGAAAGTGAAGCATAACATTCCTTCTTTACAAGGAGTTTTCACATTTGATATGATCAGTGGTGCTCCAAACTGGCGTGAAATTTTGGATCTGGGTGAAGATGATTCTACACAAATTGAAGTGGAAGATCTATCGAATGCCATTAATTCTGAAGACCTGGCCACCATTATTTATACTTCAGGAACTACGGGAAGGCCTAAAGGAGTAATGCTTACCCACCATAATATCGTTTCCAATGTTCTGGGTTCTGTTCCAAGGATTCCCAAGAAAAGAAGCCTTGACTATAAAGAAACAAGAGTGTTAAGCTTTTTGCCGATCTGTCATATTTTTGAAAGAATGCTTTTCTACCTGTTCCAATACAATGGGTTCTCCGTTTATTTCGCTGAAAGCATTGATAAAATGGGAGAAAATGTAAAGGAGGTAAAACCTCATTATATGAGTGTTGTTCCGCGATTGGTAGAAAAAGTATATGATAAGATTTACAACACCGGATCTTCAGCAGGAGGATTAAAATCAAAAATCTTTTTCTGGGCCCTGAACCTGATCTCAAAAAAGAAAGAAGTTTCAAAGCCTTCCGGTCTTTTGGAACTTATTGCTGATAAACTTGTATTTTCAAAATGGAGAGAAGGTCTGGGAGGTGAAATCATCACTTTGGTTTCAGGTTCTGCAGCACTTTCCACAAGATTAAACCTGATGTTTCAGAATGCCGGGATTCCTATTCTGGAAGGATATGGATTAACGGAAACATCGCCCGTGATCTCCGTAAATAGTTTTGATAAGATGAAAATCGGAACCGTAGGACTTCCATTGGATAATTTACATGTAAAAATCCAGGAAGACGGTGAAATAACAGTAAAAGGTCCTTCTGTTTTTAAAGGTTATTTTAAAAATGAAGAAATGACAAAAGAAGTTTTTACTGAAGACGGATATTTTAAAACCGGAGATATCGGAAATATTGATGCTGACGGCTTTCTACAAATCACCGATCGTAAGAAAGAAATGTTCAAAACATCCGGAGGTAAATATATTGCACCACAGATTATAGAAAACCAGGCAAAAGCTTCTAAATTCATAGAACAGATTATGGTAGTCGGTGACGGCGAGAAAATGCCATGTGCACTTATTCAGCCAGACTTTGAATTTGCCAAAAGCTGGGCTATGAGAAATAACCTGAATGTAGGCTCTACTCCTCAGGAAATTGCAAAAAGCCCTGAATTAAAAGAAAGAATAGAAAAAGAAATTGATGGCATTAATGAACATCTCGGAAACTGGGAAAAAATTAAAAAGATTGAATTGACTCCTGAAGTATGGAGTATTGAAGGAGGTCTTTTAACGCCTACCCTTAAACTCAAGAGAAAAGCGGTCAAAGAAAAGTTTATTGACTTATACAATAAAATGTATGAGCATCATGAATAAAATAGTAACCGCCCTTGCAGGGGCGGTTTTTTTATGTTTTAAATATTGTGTTCATCCTTAGAAAGTCAGATAAAATTTCATCATTATAAATATTTTAAATACAATTCTTAAATTTTATTATTCAAATAAACGCAATAAAGTTTTAATTAACATAATTTTCATTTTTTTATTGTTTTTTAATAATACGAACACCCCGTTAGGAACAATTATTGAACTGTATGTTATACACCAAAACAGAATATTATGAAAAAGTTGATATTGCTAACCCTGGGTTTAGGGATATTTGCAGTGAGTTGCGGAACCAAGGAGGCCCAAATGTCATCAGGAACTACAGATTCTACAGCAGCAGATAAAACTGTGAAAACAGCACCTTCTACTACTGACACAGTCAAAACAAAGACATTACCTCCTGATAGTATCAAAATGAAAATGGATACGGTAAAAGCTCCCGCAACCCGATAATAAATTTTTAACTTAAATATGGAAAATCCGCAGCTGAAACGCTACGGATTTTTTTATGGAGTACAGATTTTGATTCTTGTGTACATATTGAATAGCCCTGAACCTTAAACAGGAAACACTGCAATACTAATTTTAGTTTTCATGATTAGTGGTATTGCTTTCAAAAGTACACATTCCTCTCTATGAAAAATTGTAAAATTGTAAACCTGGCTAAAGAAACAACCATTTTACTTTTCCTTCGGAATATACCTTGTCAAAAAATTTTCTAGGGGTAAAACCTGTAAGCGCTTTAAAATCTTTTATCAGGTGGGATTGATCATAAAACAAGTGATCATAGCTTAGTTCGGTAAGAGTTTTCTTCCCGACATGCTCAAGGAGAGTTTCTCTGAACCGTTGAATTTTCCTGAAATCGGACGGACTTTTACATAAATAAAGATCGAAAAGCTTATTAATCGTCTGCCTTGTTGTTTTATATTCGCAGGCATGAGCTTCTACAGACTTATCCAGGTCCATCAGTACATCACCCACCAATTCATTAAGGAATGCATGATTGAAACCTATATACCTGGACATCCAAAAATCTTCAATCATTTCTACTCTTTTTTCAGGATCCTGTTCTTCTAATATCGGAATCATTGAGGCTTCAAAATCATCATAAGGGAAAAACATTTTGGAAAAGTCCTTGGTATATTCTTTCAATGGCCGTTCTAAAAAAGCATTTAATCCCAACGGCTTAAAATAAAAGGTTATTTCATTTAAGCAGCCTTGTATTAATACTTTTATAGGCCTTTTATAATGGCATATCAAGTCTGATGAAAATCCTCCGTTATTTTTTTCAATGACCCGTATCTCATTATTTTCAAACTGCAACTCTACATTACGGGATATTGATACAATACTGTAGTTATTAGGAAAAGTGAGATACTCTATATCCTCTGAATACCGGCTTTTATTCAGGAAATAATAACCTTCCAGAAAATTAGCCAGCGTGGGATTCTTAGGTTTCATCAATTGCAGTTCCATGTCTTTTTCTTTATAATGCGTTGATATACAATAGGTCTCAAAAATAACTGAAAAATTACATTATCTCGTATTTTTATAATGAATATAAGCTTATATACTCTTAATACTAATATTTTTCTATATTTGATTAACAAACATTAAAAGAAATTACTATGAAAAAATTATGGATCGGAGCAGTTTTAGGATTATTTATTATGGGAAGCTGCGCCCAGAATAAAGAAAAGCGGGAAGAATTTAAAGATGAGCATGATAAAAATGCCATGAGAAATACAATGGGAGATTCTGCAGTTGCCAACTCTGACACGGCTCAAACCAGCCCATCGGACAGTTTAAAAGCAAAAACAGATTCTACAAAAACAAAATAATAAAATAATCCGCAGAAATTCTGCGGATTTATTTTTACATAGAAGAAGAGCCCCAATCAACTGGTATTAAAAATTTATCATTAAAATAGATAATATCGTAACAATTTTCACTGTAGTACGACTTATGCATTGACATATTTATTACATTTGCAATCAATAAAAAAGTATTTATGAAAAAGTTAACGATACTCTCTTCAATCTTCGTGGGTGTATTTGCTTTCGCACAAGGTATCAAATTTGAGGATACCAGCTTCGCAAGCGTTGTTGCTAAAGCAAAAAAAGAAAACAAGCTGATCTTTATCGATGCCTATGCATCATGGTGTGGACCATGTAAACTGATGGCAAAAAACATTTTCCCATTGAAAAATGTGGGAGATTACTATAATTCTCATTTTATCAATGCCAAAATTGACATGGAAAAAGGGGAAGGAATTGACCTTGCCAAAAAATATAATGTAAAAGCGTTCCCTACTTACTTGTTCATTAATGCAAACGGTGAAGAAGTACACAGAACGTTAGGATACGTAGAAGAAAATGATTTCGTTCAGTTTGCTAAAGATGCGGAAGACCCGAATAAAAGACTGACTGCATTAAAGCAAAAATTCGAAAACGGAGAAAAAGATCCTGAATTCTTAAAGAATCTTGCCGGACTTACCATTTATAATGACTCGGAATTTGCAGGTAAAGTCCTGGATCGTTATTTCCAGGGAAAATCCAGTCTGAATCAGGAAGATGTTCAGATATTACTTGCCGGAATTCAAAGTACTGAAAGTCCTTTGTACAAAATTTTTAAAGATAAAAAAGCGGACATTGTGAAGATCCTTCCTGGTGAAAAATACGATATGGTGGATAAGAATATTAAGATGAATACCATTGTTAAAAAGTCTTATAATGCCGACACCAAAACATGGAATGACAGTTACTTTTTAGCAGAAACCCAGAAGTTTCTAAGCAAAGAAGAATCTGAAAAAATCTTAAAAAGAGCAAAATCCAGCAGAGCATTAAAAAATAAGGACATTGCCACTTATGAGGCATTAACTTTAGATTTATACAAAGATTATTCGGCTGCCTCTTCTGAAGAACTGAATTCTATTGCATGGAACTTTTTTGAAAATGTAACCACAAAATCATCTCTTGAAAAAGCAATCCTTTGGGCTCAGGAATCGGTAAAGAAAAGTGAAAGCTATGCAAATACAGATACCTTAGCGAACCTTTACAATAAGGTTGGGGATAAAAAGAATGCTAAAATCTGGGCTGAAAAGTCTGTAGCACTGGCTAAGAGCAATGGTGAAGATGCTTCAGATACTGAAAAATTATTGAAGAGTCTTTAATTCGACGCTTATACACAATAAAACCGTAGAGAAACTCTACGGTTTTTTTATAGAAAAAATTTTTCAGCAAATTATCTTAAACGTTTCAATGACATCTGTGTAACAGGCCCAGAGCCCGTACTTCCTGAACTTAAATATTTTACAGTAACTGGTTCATTATTGGTAATTCTAAACGAGTAAACATCACTAGCTACCATAGGAATAGAAGTCAATAAAGTATATGTCTGAAGCTGTCCATCCGTAGCTGTAAAACGGTCATTAACCCTGGCAACCCATTGATTGCTTGTGTCATTCCAAATACCAATAACAGGAGATTGCCCATTCTTTGTTGACAATTGGGCATTCATTGTAACCTGATAAATACCATCAACCGAAACTTTAAATGAATTTGTAGAAGCTGTTGCTGAATACTTGTTTTCGTTGTCAATAATCTTATTGGTTAAATTTCCTATTGGATCCGTTATTGAAACTGATGTCGTTTTGGTATAATCTTCTTGCATCTGCACCACAATTTCCTGCGCTACAATAAACTCACCATCAACAACTATGACTGTACCTGTAGCATTCGGAACACCTGCAAGATTTTGCCAGGTTGGAGCTTTTCCCGGGCCGTTAGATTTTAAGACCTGTCCTGCTGTTCCTGCAGAACCTGCTGTTGTACCATTCCCACCTACATTTAGTTCATTGACTACTTGTAAAGAACCATTTACATGCAATGTTTTTTGAGGTGTCGTCGTGTTAACTCCTACCTGTGCGTAAGAGATTAAAGGAAGCAAGGCTACTCCCAAAAATAAACTTTTTTTCATCGTTTGTATTTTAAATAATTGTAGATTGATCGGATCAACAATACCTGATTTTTTAATCAGGATTGGACAATAAATGACAACTTATATGCCAAAACATCTAGATATTATTTTTCTAATGAGATTCTAATGTTATTTTAATACGATCATTTACAATGCAATATTTTATAAAATACATAAAATAGCAACCTCATAAGTATATTATCAATCAAAGTAGAACATAAAAAAACCGCAAAAATTTGCGGTTCTTTTATGCTTTATCAAAAATTGAATTAGTATTCAAACAGTACACTTCCCCAGGTAAATCCACTTCCGAAAGCGGAAAGAAGTACCAGGTCTCCTCTTTTGATTTTACCTTCTTCAATCGCTTCGCTTAAAGCAATCGGAATAGAAGCTGCCGTTGTATTCCCATATTTCTGGATATTGTTGTAGATTTTTTCATCCGGTAATCCGAACTTCTGCTGTACAAATTGGGCAATTCTCAGATTCGCCTGATGGGGAATAAACATATCGAGATCTTCAACTGTTTTTCCTGCTTTATTTAATGCTTCCACCATCGTTTCAGGAAATCTTGTTACCGCATGTTTGAATACGAAGTTTCCATTCATAATAGGATATACTTCTTTATTGGTAACATTTTCGGGCTCCTTTCTCATGCGATCACTCCAGCCGTATTTTGAACCCGGAAACTGGGTACATAATTCGTCTGCATATTTACCTTCAGAATGCATATTAAAGGATAAAATATCTCCCGCATTTTCGTCTTCAGTTGCAGAAAGAATAACAGCTCCTGCCCCATCCCCGAAGATAACGGAAACCCCTCTCCCCTCATCAGAAAAATCCAAACCAAAGGAATGTACCTCAGCGCCTACGACTAAAATATTTTTATAGGCTCCGGTTTTAATAAAAGCATTAGCTACACTCATCGCGTAAACAAATCCTGAACATTGATTCCTTACATCCAATGCTCCGATGGTATCGCATCCCAGCATATCCTGAAGCAATACCCCACATCCTGGAAAATAATAATCGGGAGAAAGCGTAGCAAAAATAATATAATCGATATCCTTAGCCGTTAATCCTGCTTTTTCAAGGGCTTTTTCAGACGCTTTGAATGCCAGGTAGGCTGTCGTCTCCTGTGAATCGTTTCTGTTTTTCCTGTGTCTTCTTTCTTTGATGCCTGTCCTCTCCGTGATCCATTCATCATTGGTAGTCATTAATTTAGCTAAATCATCATTCGTTACAACATTATCCGGAACATAAAATCCGATTCCTTTTATTGTACTTTTAATCATATAGTTTTTTAATTTTGGCAAAGATAAACTTATTTGACCCATAGTATTTCAAAATATTAGTATTTTTACTTTATGCCAATCGATACGATATACAGAGATTCCCACTGCGAATGGGTGGATGTAGAAGCTCCAACCCCAGAAGATTTACAGTTTCTTCATGAAAGATATGAGATTAATAATCTCCTTCTGGAAGACACCCTTGATCCTAATCACCTTCCGAAATATGAAGAGGATGGGAACGTAAAGTTCTTCCTGCTGCGGGAAAGTACAGAACTGGAAAGGAAAAATCTGAATACGATAAGTGATATCAGCACCAAGATTGGAATTTTTCTTCTGGAAAATACGATCATTACAGTTCACAGGATGAAAACCAGAAGTATCACCGAAACAAAAAAACAACTTTCTTCCAGCACCACAGATTCGTCACCGGAAAATATCGCCCTGATGATCGCCCTATTGATCATGAAAAGCTTTGATGATGAATCAATCAGCTTACTGGAAACCATGGATAATATAGAAAATGAAATTTTCTTAAAGAATACCAATCATACGACCCAGATCCGAAGGCTTTATAAATTAAAAAGAAAATCAGGTTTAAATTCAAGGGTCCTTATTATTTCTACAGACGCTGTTGATAAATTTAAGCTTTTAAATCTCCGGGATTCCGAATTTGTAGACCTGAAAGATAAGCACAAAGACGTTGTTGCCGATTTTGATCACCTGAACATCCAGATCACCAACCTTATTTCCATGTTCCTGGCACTATCGGATCAAAAAGCCAACCAGGTGATGAAAGTATTGGCAATTTATTCTGTTTACTTCTTACCGATTACTTTTATAGCGGGAGTCTACGGAATGAACTTTGATAATATGCCGGAACTGCATCATAAGCATGGTTATTATTTCACTTTGGGATTAATGGCTTTAATTGTCATTGTTACTTTTATTTATGCGAGGAGAAAACAGTGGTGATGGATCGGTCTTCAAGATATGGAGTTTTTTAAGGGAAGGATTAGATTTGCTTACCAAACATAATTATAAAATTTTCAATTTTTCTTAAGAGCTAAGTTTTTTTAATCCCACAGGTCACTCAGTTTAGCACCGATGCTTATTGAATATTTAACTCTGAAAATGGGGTGAAATTTGGATATCTTTTGGTATTTTTATCTTCAATAAAACCACTGAGCTTTAAAGCGACTATACAAAAGCTACAGTTTTTTATTTTAAATCTAAAAACACCAAACCACCATGAAACCGGATCTTCTTAATAAAATTCTCGGTGATAATGTTCTTTCAAAAGAGTCTAAGGACAAACTTATGGCTCTGCATGAAAATATTTCCACCAAAGAGTTCTCGGACCTACTGGACGCTGAAGACCATCAATATGTCGAATTTGTACAGGAAGGCGGTGGTGTTTGGGGAAGTGCACTGGTAGGTTATCTCTATGGTCTTGAAATATTCGGTGTCCGTTTTCTGAAAGTGGCAGGTACAAGTGCCGGGGCTATCAATACAATGTTAATTGCTGCTTATAAAACAAAAGAAGAAGCGAAAAGTGAAGTAATCAAAGAAATTTTATTCAACTGGAATTTTGCAGATTTTATGGATGGTAAACCTTATGTAAGGACTACTATCCATGCAATGCTTAATAACAAAAACTTCCTGAAGATAAATACGATTATTGCCATTATTATTTTACTCATCCTTGTGATTACCCCATTTGCGGTATCCTCTGAAACGGTATGGAGGGCAAAGCTTATTTTCCTTATTCCCATTATTCCTTTAATTCTGATATTTTTCTGCCTGAAAAAGTTTTATAATGATTTCCGTAAACAAAACAGCGGTCTTAATCCCGGAAACACATTTTTAAATACCATGAAAGATGCTCTGGATAGTTTCGGTGTGAAAACGGTCGCTGACCTTAATCAGAAATTTTCTGCCAGGGAGGGTGCACTCAATCTTAATTACCGTTACGGCAATAATCAGGAATACTACACCATAGCACTAAGAAGTATAGAAGAAATAAAAAATGCTAATCTGGAACATATAGACGAAACGCAGTATAAAATATTTTATGACAGTGCCGTCAGCAATGATCATTATAAAAATAACCCCTTCTATCAGTTAAGATCAGAATACGTTGTCGTTACAACAGATATTAACGCTAAAATAAAGGTGGAACTGCCTACGATGGCCAATTTATACTGGTCAGAAGAAGAACTCAAACACAGCAGTCCGGCTGAATTTGTGCGTGCTTCCATGTCTGTTCCTTTCTTTTTTGAACCTTTTCAAAAGAGGATTAATAAGGATGATGATTCTGTAAAATACGCATGGAGGTTCTGGATGAATACAAAACCGCAAGATATTTATCCTGTGGGTGTTTTCATAGATGGGGGAAGCATTTCCAATTTCCCTATTGATCTTTTTCATGCCAATGATGTATTCTATCCGAGAATGCCTCTGTTTGGTGTACAGCTTACGAGTAAGTCCGAAGGGGATGCCGATAAGGGGAAAACCAGCGAGCAGATCTTAAAAACCCCTTTTTCATATGCAGGAAATATCATTGAAACCCTGAAAGGCTTTAATGATAAATCATTCCTCACCAAACATACTTTTTATCGTTTGTATAGCATACAAACCGTAGATTGTGGAACCAGCAGCTGGCTTAATTTCTTTATGAAAAGGGAAGAAAAGGAACAACTTTTCAATGCGGGTTTTTCAGCCGCACTGGATTTCCTCAATGGATTCGACTGGAAAAAATACAAAAAGGAAAGAATGATGATATCGATGAAGGAGAAAAAAATACTGAAGGAAGAAGATACGAAGACGGTGGGATGAGATGGTTTGTTTATTTTTGAATGTATAAAGAATTATGAAAAAATCAACCTATAAACATTTCTGGATGAAACAAATGTTCGAGTAAACTATTAAATAACCAAATATTCTCCTTCAAATACATAAGTTTAACTATAAAATAAGTTGAGTTACCCAAGACTTCGACTAACTCAACTTATAATTTGAAAGTCTATAAACTGTCAATAAACTTTATGTACATTGGGACACTTTTCTCTATCCATTCCTGTGAAGTATTAATTTCCAAGTTGTAATAGGTAAAAAGATCTTTATAATCAGCTTGAATATATTCAAAAGTGAGTTCAAAAGGTCTGGTCAATTCTTTCATTGTATATTTATATTTACCGGAAGCAGAATAATCTTCTTCTTCCACCCCGGCTGTAATAGCCAAAGCAACTTTCTTCCCTCCTACTTTGAATCCGCTTTTGCTTCCGTATGCCCATCCATAGGTTAAAACTTCATCAAACCACTTTTTTAAAAGCGGCGGACTGCTGAACCAATAAAAGGGAAACTGAAAAACTATTTTATCATAACTTTCAATCAATTCCTGTTCTCTCTTAACATCAATTATACCATCAGGATATTCCTTATACAGATCATGAACGGTATATTTTTCAGGATACTGAGAGAGCTCTTCCACCCATCTTTTATTGATCAGCGAATCTTTCATTACAGGATGAGTAACAATTACCAATGTTTTCATTTTAATGCAATTTATAGTTACAAAAATAATCCTATCCACTTACATTTCGTACATTAGCAACCTAATGTATGGTACTATAAAAAAAGTAAGTAATGAGCAAAATAAAGGAAACATCAACAAATTTTGAGAATAAAAAACTCTTATCCGATGAATGTTCTGAGGTTTATGCTTCCAACATTATCGGTGGACAATGGTCACTGGCTATATGCAGCTGGTTGATTAATGGTAAACTGAGATTTGGGGAATTAAGGAAACTTTTACCCAATATTACAGAACGTATGCTTACCTTACAACTCAGGAAGCTGGAAGAAAATAAGATCATTACAAGAACCGTTTTTGCGGAAGTCCCACCTCGTGTTGAATATGAACTTACAGCAATAGGTTATAAGCTAAAGCCTATCATTAAAGAACTTGAGCAATGGGGAACGGAGCATAAGGAAATTGTAAATCCGGATAGACTAAATTGACACGAAGTTTCTGCCTATACTAAAGACGGGTATTCTTAGGGTTTTCTGTTACTATCAGAAAATAAAATATTGATTTTACAGGCTTCCTGATTTAACCTTTTTGCCACATGGGATTATGTTTCAGAATGGTTTTGTATACAGAGCAGTTTTCTGTATGGGCACCACCAAGATAACCAATACTCATCAGGAATTCATTGACGATTTCTCCACCTGTGAATTTAAATGTTTTTTTAAAAAGCTTCATCCATTCCTGTAAAGTTTTGGGATGATGATGTTCCAGCCATTTTTCAAATGATCCGAATTCTTTTTGCAGCTCAATGATTGTTTTGGCATTTTCAATGGCAGCGTTCACCTTAAGTTTATTTCTAATGATGCCGCTATCATTTAATAACCTTTCACGATCTTTTTCACTATATGCGGCTACTTTCTGAATATTAAACTGATCATAGGCATTTCTGAAACTTTCTTCTTTTTTCAGAATGGTTTCCCAGCTTAATCCTGCCTGATTAATTTCCATTACCAAGCGTCCAAATAATTCATTATCATCATGAATAGGGAATCCATAATGATAGTCATGATATTTTTGGTGTAATGCCTTTCTGCTTTCAGGCTGCATCTTTTCTATGGCTGAACAATAACTCATTTAAATATATTTTCTGTTTTGGTTAAAAACTTCTCTAAAGCATTTTTGATATCAATACCTGTCCGATCTGCTAAGATAAACAACCACCAGATATTTTCCGCTAGTTTATGTTCCAATTCTGCAGAGGCATCTTTTTTAATCCATGTTTTCTCATGTGACATAATATCCCGTCCGACAATGCCGGCATCGGTAAGGTAGGCAAGTGCATCCTGTTCCAGGGTCCATTCACTACCGTTCTGCTGTTTTTCAAGACGGTGGTATTTCTCTCTGATGTCAAGAGCCCTTTCTATGATCTTATCTAAATTATTCTGATCCATTATTCTGATTTTTGAAGGGATTGTCTGTATTGATTAGGTGTCTGTCTTGTCTTATTTTTGAACAGTTTACTGAATGACTGCGGATGCTCGAACCCCAATTGATAAGCTGTTTCGGAAACTGACAATTGAGTTTCGGACAAATATTCTTTAGCCTTTTCAATAAGCTTTTCGTGAATATGTTGCTGTGCGTTCTGCCCTGTATGGTGTCTGAGCATATCACTCAGGTATCTTGGTGTAAGATTCAGCTGTGATGCAATATATTCTACTGTTGGCAGTCCTTTTATGCCTTTTTCCCGATCAAAATAATCATCAAGTAAAGCCTCCATCCTTGAAAGAAGGTCATTATTTACCGCCTTCCGTGTAATGAACTGGCGATTATAAAAGCGATTGCTGTAGGTAAGCAGCAACTCAATCTGCGAAATAATAACATCCTGGCTAAACTGATCTATCCTTTCATTTAATTCATTCTTAATGCTTTCAAAAACATCGAGAATTGCTTTCTTTTCATTTTCGGAAAGATACAATGCTTCCGAAGTTGCGTAAGAAAAGAAACCGTAATTTTTAATTTTTTTCATTAAAGAATATGGTCTTATAAAATCCGGATGAATATGCAGGGACATGCCACTATAATTCCTTTCCTCCTGTTCCATAATAAGAACCTGCCCCGGAGAAACAAAAGAAAGGCCTCCTTCCTCAAAGTCATAATATCCCTGGCCATAACGGATTTTACCGTTGAAATTGGTTTTAAATGAGATTTTATAAAAATCCGATTTTGTCCCCTGTTCAAAGGTTTTCGGATCGAAGCACGTTTCATCATAATTGATAATTGTGATAAGAGGATGTTTGGGTGCAGAAAGTCCCATCGCTTCATGTAAAGCTGACAGAGATCGGAAATGAACGGGTGACTGATTCGTTTTCATAGTACAAAGATAAGGTGGGTTTGTGACAACTGTTAGTCAGTAGGAATGTGAAATTTGATGAATTGATGATTGATAGTTGATAGTTGATAGTTGATAGTTGATAGTTGATAGTTGAAGGTAGTAAATTATAGGTTGTGAAAATAAAGATTTTGCATATTTAACATTACAGCTATTTACTCTAACTTATTTAATTGCAATTCATTAGTAAAGCCCGCAACATCTAACATCTAACATCTAACATCTAACATCTAAGTTCTAACCTCTAATTTCTTCTCTTCCCCAAACAAAAAGCCGGATTTTATTTTCTGAACATGATTTTCCACTCCGATGGAATTCCGGTCATTGTAAAGGGCATTAGCATCTTTGCCGGCAACATACCTCAGCTGATCTTTACCATCAGTTGCCGCTTCATAAATAACGTAGGCAATATCTTCCGGTTTTGAGTAATTGGATACCTGATCCGGACTGTAGCCTTCCTGTACTTTTTCTGTCAATTGGCGATACGCGCTATGCTGGGCTCCATCTAATGAACGGCCAGCAAAATCCGTTTGTATTCCTCCCGGAGCCACTACTTTAACCTGAACCCCAAATTGAGCCAGCTCGTAACCCATACTTTCCGAGAAACCGTCTACTGCAAATTTTGTCGCACTATAAATAGAGCATGTAGGAAAACCCATTAAACCGAAACTGGATGTGATATTAATCAATACCCCTTCTTTTCTTTCTCTGAAGTATGGGGTAAAAGTCTTCGTAATCCGGATTACTCCCATGAGATTGGTTTCAATCTGTTTTTTAATCTGTTCATCTGTAAAGGCTTCTAAAGGGCCTACCAAACCATATCCGGCATTATTCACAACCACATGAATCTCCGTTTCGGAAAGAACCTTTGCAATCGTTGATTCCAGCTGTTCCTTATCGGTGACGTCCAGTCCGATAACGGAAACATTTTCTAATGCTGTGAGTTCAGTTTCATTTTCGGGGTTTCTCATGGTCGCAATGACATTCCATCCTTGGCTTTGAAATAGCTGAGCTGTTGCTTTCCCTAATCCAGATGAAGCTCCTGTGATAAAAATTGTTTTTTGCATTGTTCTGATTTTATGATACAAAGGTCTTTAGAAATTAAAAATTAAAAGTAGCCATATTGAGTATCGTTGTAGCTATTTTGACGAATTACAGAATTTTTTATCATAAATTAAATGACAGAACAATGTAATACTTCTTTATTATTAATTATTTTATCTTTACCCATCTTCTTATATTTATATCCGACTGCTATGAAACAGGTTATTTCAGTTCTTTTCCTCTTATTTGTATGCTCATTGAATGCACAGGCAATTTACTCCAGGGATTACGGAAACAAGGAAAATCCGCCTGTTATTTTTATTCATGGCGGACCCAGCGGAAATGCTACATTATTTGAAGGAACTACAGCTGAGGCATTAGCTAATAAAGGGTTTTATGTAATTGTTTATGACAGACGCGGTGAAGGACGATCGAAAGATGACCAGGCAACAATGACTTTTAAAGAAAGTTTTGATGATTTGCTCAATATTTACAAACTGTATGGTCTGAATAAAGCAAATATTCTGGGACATAGTTTTGGGGGGATCATAGCGACTTTATTTACGAATCAATATCCTCAAAAAGTAAGCTCATTAACGCTTGCAGGTGCTTTGTTTTCGCAACAGGAAACCTATGATCATATTCTGAAAGAAGCCAGGGAAAAATTTAAGAATGATCCATCAAAATTAAAGCAGATTACAGACATTGAAGGTTTACCGAAAAACTCCGCAGAGTACAGAAAAAGCTGCTATAATATTGCGGGTGATATGAATTTCTTTTCCATGCCCAATCCAACACCCAAAAGCCGGCAGCTCAGAAAAGAATACGAAGCAGGTGATTTTTATAAACAGAATTACAGAAACCCTGATTCACCTCTGAAATTCTATAAAAATGAAAGCAGGAATAATCTTAATAATATCAGTGTTTTAAAAAATATAAAAAAGAAAGATGTCCCTATCTTTGCGGTCTATGGAAAGAATGATGCTATATTTTCTGAAAAGCAGATCAATGATCTTCAAACAATAGTAGGAAAAGAGAACTTCGATCTTATTGACAACTGCTCTCACTATTTATTTGTAGACCAGCAGGATGAGTTTTTAAAATTTATGGTTGAGCATCTGCATTAAATTCTTTCATTCCATTATAAAAACTTAGTTTTGCAGATCATGCAGGACTACAAAATACATACGAGAACCTACAAAACAATCATTATCATGCTTGTTTTGATGTTTTCATTATCTCCCTGTTCTGTAAAAAGGGACCTGTTAGGTATTTTCGATATCCAATATATCAGCCCTTTAAATAAGGTAAGAGTTACTTCAAATCCCACTTTCAGCTGTGATAGTTTGATTACGAACTCATCACAGAAAACACTTATTTCATCAATACAATCCAAATCGGTAAAAGGCTTTTTCTTCTATTTGCATATCTGCTTACATCCTTTAAAAGAAGGTAAACAAATTTGCAATACCTATTCCGGAACAACTTCAGGAAATAGCCCACCAAGGTATATTTTATTTCAACAATTAAAATTGGATATAGCACAGGAGATTACCTCCGGTCATTTTTAATTTTAATTATTCAGTAAAATATACATTCAATGAAAAATACAACTTACCAGCTTACGGATCATGCTGGTTTATATACATTATCTATCCGCATGGTCATCGGATGGACTTACTTTTCAGCTTTTTGGCGGCGTCTGGTCCTGGAAAATAAACTGGATCCCGAAGTAAAAGGATATATCGGCGAAAAATTCAATCATTTCCTGCCCAATGCTTTGGGGATCAAACCAGTTATAGAATACCTTGTTACCCATCCCGATGCATTGCACACCTCTATGGTAGTTTTTACCATCATAGAAGCGATTGTAGGACTAGCGGTCATTTTTGGATTGTTTACCCGTCTCATGAGCATTGGAATTTTTGGACTGGCTTTAGGAATTCTTCTGGGATCAGGCTGGCTGGGAACAACATGTCTGGACGAATGGCAAATCGGTGTTCTGGGAATTGCGGGTGGGTTCACATTATTTCTTACAGGCAGTGGTCCTTTTTCTCTGGATGACTACTTTTTAAAGAAGAAGATCGGTTTCACTTCTAAAAAATGGTTCCCATGGCTCGCCTCAAGTCATCTCCCTATTCGGAATCCCAGATATTTTGTGCTTACAGGTTCTGTTTTTATTATGGGACTTACCCTCTTTACCAATCAATATTTTCATGGAGGAGTCTGGGGAACTTTGCACAATAAATCAGTTCAACCCAAAGTTGAGATTTCAAATCTTTCCCTTAACCGTAATACCATTCATTTTGAGGTATACAGAACCGAGGGTGCTGACGTCTACGGTTCGTTTCTGATCGGTATTCATATTTTAGATAAAGATGGGATAATTTTAAAAGCATTGACCCAGAAAGAACTTTCGGAACTGCAATCGGAAAATATTCAGAATCATTATGTAGCCAGGGTAAAGCCAGGGAAACACAGTCTGATCATTCCGCTTGGAGCCAAGGCAGATCTCAAATTCAATATTGAAGATATCTCAGACAAAAGAAATATGATCCATCGCGTAAAGCTGATTGACATCAGCGGAGCTGAATGGTTTGCTGATCTTTAAACTTTTCAGCATAAAAAAATACCTCCGGATTCCAGAGGTATTTTTAATTTAAATTTAGTGCATGGCTTCACTCAAATCTATTTTTTCTTTACTTTTTCGCTCTTTCACGAAGAGGATAAATGGTATACAAATCAGGAAGGCTACCCCTAAATAAAGGAAAACATCCATATAAGACAGTACCGTTGCCTGTTTTGTTACTGAAAGATCAAGCATTTTATAGGCCGCGTTCAATGCAGCATCAGGAGTCATCCCTTTGGAGATAAAACTTGCTTTCAGTGTTGCTAAACGCTGCTGAACCTCAAAACTATCACTATCGAGATGGGTAATAAGATTCACCCTGTACTTCTGACTTGCATTGGCAATAAAGGTTGTAATGGCAGCAATACCAAAAGAACCACCCAACTGTCTCATCATCCCCGTAAAAGCTGCACCCTGTCCAATTTCCTGACCTTTCAATGTACTTAGCGACAAGGAAGTAATCGGTATGAACAAGAGTCCTAATCCGGCTCCTCTTACAATCAACATCCAGAAAAAGGCTTCTTTACTGGTGTCTGGTGTAAGGATCTTATATCCCCAGAAACTATAAACAAAGAAAATGAACAATCCTAAGGAAACCAGAATCTGCTGCTTTGCTCCTTTAGAAAGCAATCTCCCGATGATAGGCATCATGAAGGCAGTAGTTAATGCTGCAGGGATCATCAATGCACCCGATTGCAGGGCAGTCCAGCCTAAGATACTTTGAGTGTATAAAGGGACAATAAATGTAGACCCATACAGCCCAAATCCTAATACAAAAGACATCGCCGTTCCGATCCTTAAATTACTGTTCTTCAGAACCCTTAATTCAACAATAGGAAATTTAAAGGTAAGCTCCCTCCAGAGAAACAGTATAAATCCTAATACAGCGGTTACGGTAAAGGTAACGATCATTCCGCTTGCAAACCAGTCTTCTTCATGACCTCTTTCTAGAATAAACTGTAAAGAACCCACAGTAACGGCTAACAGGGCAATTCCAAGCCAGTCGACATCAGAAGCTTTTCTCTTCTCGGCATATTTGGGACTTTTTACAAATTGTAAAGTCATCAGAGTTGCTGCAATACCAATTGGAATATTGATATAGAAAATATAAGGCCAGCTAAAGTTATCTACAATATATCCTCCTAACGGTGGTCCCAAAGTTGGACCAATGATTACCCCTAAACCATAAATCGCCTGAGCCATACTTCTTTTTTCAACAGGATATGATTCCGTGATAATGGTCTGTGAGGTTACCAATAATGCGCCTCCACCAATACCCTGGCATAATCTGAAGAATACCAGTTCCCAGATATTGGTTGCATTTCCACATAAAAATGAAAATATGGTAAAGATGATAATAGAGGCTGCAAAATAATTACGACGTCCGAACTGCTGTGACAGCCAGCTCGTCATTGGTACGATAATTACGTTACCTATAGCATAAGCCGTAATTACCCAACCCACTTCAGAAAGTGTAGATCCCAGGTTACCTTTCATTTCATTGAGGGCAACGTTTACAATCGTGGAATCCACAATTTCAAGCAGAGCACAAAGAATAGCTGTGATCGTAATGATCACTCTCCGGGCTCCATATTCTACTAATGAATCTTGCATAGTTAATTTTGTGTGATGTACAATTGTATGAATGTGAAATGATTGATTTAAGGATTGAGAAATTTAAAGATTAAAGATTTCTCAATTGAAAACAAACCCGTTATTATGTTTGCGTAATCTATCTAAATCATAAAAACATTCTACATCAATACATTTTACATATTTATTTTAGCGAAACTTCAGCTTTCACATTCATTCCTGTTCTCAGTTTTTTAGCGATATTCGGATCCAGTTTTACAAAATCAATTTTTACAGGAAGTCTTTGTACCACTTTTACGAAGTTACCACTTGCATTATCCGGAGGCAGGATAGAGAATGTAGCACCGGTTGCAGGTGAGAAAGAGCTTACAACCCCTTCAAATTCCTGATCAGGGAAAGCATCAATTTCTATTTTCACTTTTTGTCCCTCAACCATTTTGTCAACCTGAGTTTCTTTAAAGTTCGCAACCACCCATTTCTGGTCATTTTTCACTACACTGAATAACTGCGCACCTGCCTGAAGATATTGTCCAACCTGAATCGGAACTTTTCCTACATATCCGTCTTCAGAAGCCAAAATAATCGTGTAAGACAAGTTTAATCTTGCATTTTCCACATCTACCTGTCTTTGTTGTGCCACTGAATTGGCTACACTTATCTGTTGAGAACTAGCTGCAGTCTGAGAAGAAGCAATACCTGTCTGCTGAGCGATCTGATTTCTCTGCTCCACTAAAACCTGCAACTGCTTATCTGCGGATTGTTTTGCAGCAAGCGCCTGCTCATATTGTTGTTCTGTAATGGAATGATCCTTTACAAGATTAGCATATCTTTTCAGGTCAGAAGAAGTTTTCCAGACATTTACTTTTGCAGCTTCGATCTGGGCATTTGCTGTTGCTACAGCAGCTTCAGAGCTTCCGATGTTTTTAGAAGTAGCTGTTGTAGTAGCCTGAGCAGTTGAAATATTACTTTTTGCTGTTGCCAATGCTGCTTCGGCTTGCTCTAATGCCATTTTCTGGTCTCTGCTATCTAAAATAACCAGAGTATCTCCTTTTTTTACAAACTGATTATCTTTTACTTTTATCTCTTTTACATATCCTGATACTTTAGAAATTACAGGACTCATATTGGATGCAATCTGGGCGTCATCCGTTTCTTCATGCACCTGTCCGTAAGAATAAGTTCTATATCCATAAATTCCACCTCCGATTAACACAACCGCTAAAATGATAGGGAAAACTAAACTTTTCTTCTTTTTTGGTTCTAAGTTCTCTGCTTGTTCTGTTTTATTATTTTCCATTGTGGTATTATTCTTTTATTTAATTGTTAAAGTTCCTGTAGTTTGTAATAGTTTTCTGTAAGCTAATGCGGCATCTGCTTTTGCATTGATCACTCCTACATTGGCTGAGATCTGAGCAGCATCTGCATCCAGGAGTTCGGTCATGGTGGCTAAACCATTATCGAACTTATTTTTAGTAATTCTATAGTTTTCATTAGCCTGAATAGCAGATTTTTCAAATACAGCAATTCTTTGCTTAGAATAGTTTGTATTTTGATATTCTCTGTTTACATCAAGCTTTATATTGTCATTTAAAAGTTCATTGCTTGCTTCCAGTTGTTTTTCTCTCGCCTTGGATTGTCTCAAAGATGAATTCTTCTTCCAGATATTAGCCAGATTATACTGTATCCCTATGCCTACGTTTACGGCATTGTAAACCGTTAAAAAGTTGGGTGCATCTGCTGCAATATACCCTCCTGTTAATGCAATAGTAGGTAAGTTTTCAGCTTTTGCAGCTCTACTTCCCAACTCTGCAGCTCTTCTTTGCTGGCTTAAGGCTTGTAGATCTTTACGATTTTGCTGAGCCTCATTCAGATAGTAATCCACAGGCTTAGCATCCTCAGCTTCATCTATATAATTGGGATCCACTTCAATAATTGTTGTTTCAGGAATTCCTAGTAACAGGTCCATATTGATGTTTGCAATATTGTAGTTATTTTTGGCTTCCAATAGCTGCAATTCAATATCTGAGGTTTGAAGATTTGCTTTTAAACGGTCATTTCTTGCGATCAATCCGTTATTTTCCATTTTAAGAAAAGTCTCATCTCTTTGATTGGAAGCTGTAAGGTTTTCTTCTAAAACCTTGATCGATTGGTTGGCCTTAAACAAATTATTGTAAGCTTGGGCAACATTGTAAGCGATGGCAGTTTTATCATTTTCCGTGCTTAGTTTGGATGCCTCCACCAGATATTTTGCAGACTCAATTCCATATTTTATTCTTCCTCCAGCATAAATAGGCATAGATAAATTAGCCTGACCTAAAAATACAGACTTCGGTGAGGCTACTCCACCACCTGATCCGGATTCGTTCAGAAATTTTACATCTACTTTAGCATTCGTTAAACGCATGTACTGCCCCGAAAGCTTAAAATCCGGCAGCTGTTTATTTTTTGCTTCTAAAAGGTCGGCTGTCGCTTCTTCTATTTTAGCGGCATCGATCTTTAGATTCTTGCTGTTTTGGATACCTAACCTCACAGCTTCATCAAGGCTGAGTTGTTTTTTCTCCTGAGCATTTATGTTAGCAATTCCTATAAATAGTGAAAGTGCAATAACGGAATTATTTATTTTCTTCATAACCCAAAAGGTCTTTTAGTAAATATTTTATATGTTTATTAAGTTCTGTGTAGTATTTTTCATCGAAAGCTTCTTCGTCCTCCGTATTATTCAGGAATTCTTTATACATTTCTTTAGCATTGGAAGCGTAAAATAACGTCCCGCTAACTGTAGTATGTAACAAATAAATAAGGGGGTTCTTGGTAAAAATGCCTTTTTCCAAACCACTCTTTAAAATCTGTGAGTACATGGAAAGAAAGCCCATTTTTGTTTGCTTCAGGAATTCTACAATTTGTGGGTTCTCCGCATGGAGCTGCTCACGCTGCATAATCCGGTAAAAGCATCTGTTATTTCTTACCTTTCCTGAAAACACGTCCACTATCTTTTCTATTTTCTCCCATTCATTAATATCTGTTCTCTCCAGAATATCTTTTGAAAAAAACTGGCTTTCATTCATTCTGTATTCTACCAATTTCTCGTAAAGTTTTTCTTTTGAGCCAAAATAATAAGAGATCATAGAAATATTTACATTCGCTGCCTTTGAGATTTCCCTTGTAGAAGTCCCGTCAAAACCTTTTTCAGCAAAAAGCTTTTCTGCAGCAAATAATATATTTTCTTCTTTTGAAATCATGTCACTGCTAATTTTTCAGGCTGCAAATTTACACAAGTTTTGTAAAGAATCAAACGATTGATTGATTTTTTAATGTATTTTTAATTTTACTTAATATAACTTACTGTAAACTAATACATTTTGATTAAATAAAAATACTAATTATTATAAATAAATTCATAATTAATTAACTATTTAAATATTTGATTTAATTTTTTCAGGTAAAAATTGTCAAAAATACAGCATTGGCCGAAGAAAGAATCTTCAAAAAATGATGTAAATAATTGGAATTATTTAAAATTGAAATCTGCCTTCCTTCTTTTATCGTAATTATTTGTTTGCTTTTATTCTAATAAAAGTATCTAAGAAACACTTTACCATTCCTTTTTCAAAACAAAAAAGTCCGGATTATACCGGACTCATATCTTATTTTAAAATTTTATGTTGTTTTATGAATATATCTGGATAGCTTTATTCCGAGGTCTGTCCATATGATTTTAGGATTCCCGTTTCTTGTTAAATGCAGATCGGCAGTACTTACTTCTTCAAGAATATTTTCAATATTGGCACCACTGATAAATTTAGAAAATCCAGCCCAGTTAAAACCATTGGCATTGATCTTTTTATACACCAGATCCTCAGATTGATAGTTTTGCAGTAAAGCTAATCTGAATATTTCAGAACAATAATTCAGAAAGTTTTTCTGCTTCTCACGATTCCACCCGGCTATCTCTCTTGCCCAAAGGATGATATTTTTAAGAAATTCAGGCCTCTTTTTCACCTGGAATGCATCCCGAACCCATTGGATGAAAAGTCGTTCGAACTCTTCATTTTTATTCCCCGATTTTAAAAGTTTTACAGCGTCATTCAGATTTCCCTGAGCTTCATGAACAATTTCCCTGGACTGCTCATCAGATACTGAAAAGTTGTTCCGAAGATAGGTTGCAATATCCGTATCGTTAAGTCTGGGAACTTCTACAATCTGTGTCCTGGAAAGTATGGTGGGTAAAATATCGTTTGAATTTTCTGCGGTAAGCAGGATAATGGTTTTAGCAGGTGGCTCTTCCAGGAATTTCAAAAATTTATTGGATGCCGCTACATTCATTTTATCAGCTCTCCACACAATGAGAATTTTAGTTCCGCCTTCAAAGCTCTTAAGAGAAAATTTCTGGTTCTGATCATCTATCTCATCAGCTGAAATAAAAAGCTGTTTGTTTTCAGAATCCAGAAAAGCAGTCCAGTCATCATAGCTTGCGTAGGGAGAAGCCAGTATCATTTCGCGAAAATCCTCAAACTTATTTTTGCTTAAAGAGTTCTTGTTATCCGTATATACCGGAAAACTAAAGTGCAGATCCAAATGATTTAGGTGTTCCACTTTTGAAGCGGCATGCTCATTTTCGCCCTGCAGGATTTCTTTTGCATAAGCTAAAGCCAAAGGAAATGTACCATATCCTTCCTTTCCAATGAAAAGCTGGGCGTGGCTTACTCTGTTTTCTGCAATGCTATCTTTAAGAAGTTTTTTCAGATTGTCTTGTCCGGCAATGTTCTCCCAATTCATGCCTCAAAGATAAAAAATCTTCTCTCAATTCAAGGAAATTTAATGTGATCTATTGATTAAAATAATTTTCAAAAACAGAAGAATCCGCTTAGGAGTTCGTAATTATAGTCTCTGTCAATAATCTTATTTATATAATTCATCAATTAAATTGTACGCAATTTAATTTTTAGCAATACATTTGCTGTATCAAAAAACAAAAAATAAACTCACATTATGAAAGTATTGTATAGTATTGGCGCTACAGCCACAGGAGGAAGAAACGGACATGTAAAAAGCGAAAACGAAGTATTGGATCTTGAAGTAAGAATGCCAAAGGGTCTTGGTGGTACAAATGATGATTATGCTAATCCGGAGATGTTATTTGCTGCAGGATATTCGGCATGCTTTGACAGTGCCCTCAACCTGGTCATCAAACAGAATAGGATAAAAACAGGAGAAACTACCGTTACAGCAAAAGTAAGTCTTGGACAGATTGAAAATGGAGGCTTTGGTCTCGCAGTTGATTTACATGCTAATATTCCAGGAGTATCTATGGAAGAGGCCCGCTCTTTAATTGAAAAAGCACATCAGGTTTGTCCTTATTCTAATGCAACCAGAGGAAATATTGAAGTTAATTTAAGTGTAACAACGGCTGAGTCTTAAATTAATCATGGAGCCTTTATCTGATATCAGTTTAAAATGAATAATTTAGATAAAACTTTCACCAAGATTAATAGATCATTATAAATAGTACTATGACACCAGAATCAGAACAAAAAATTAAGGAGGTTTTTGAAAAGCAAAAGGCATTTTTTAAAACCAATAAGACTAAAAATATTGAATTCAGAAAGGAGCAGCTAAGAAAATTTCGTGAAGTATTTCTTAACCACACGGACGCATTATGTGAAGCTTTGGACATTGACCTGGGAAAAAGCAGAAAAGAGGCAGAATATGTAGAAATTCAGATCGTATCCAGTGAACTGGATTATTTACTGGAAAACATTGATGAATGGGCAAAACCCACTCCGGTAGAATCCAAATCTCATCCTTCAGGAGCAAAAATTGTGAGCAAAATAACATATCAGCCTTATGGTGTAAATTATATTATAGGACCTTTCAATTATCCTGTCCAGCTCACTTTCAGCCCTTTGATCGGTGCATTGATTGCCGGAAATACAGCAATTATCAAACCTTCTGAAAACACTCCTCATGTGGCAAAGGTAATCGAGAAAATTATAGATGAATCTTTTGATGAGTCCTATGTTAAAGTATTCCAGGGAGCTATAGAGGAAAATACATTGCTATTAAGTCTTCCTTTCGATTATATATTCTTTACCGGAAGCCCCAATGTAGGTAAGATTGTCATGAAAGCCGCCGCAGAACAGCTGATTCCGCTTACTCTGGAGTTGGGAGGCAAATCACCAACAATAGTACACAAAGATGCTGACCTCGATAAAGCTGTGTCCAGAATTTCCTATGGAAAATGGATCAATTGTGGGCAGACCTGTGTAGCCCCCGATTATATTTACATCCATGAATCTGTAAAAGACAGCTTTATAAATAAATTTATAGCTTACCTTAAAACGACTTATCCTGAAGGATCTTTAGGAAAAATAGGAAAAATCGTTAATACCAATCAGATCAAACATCTTGCAGGTTATCTGGACGCTGCACCAGAAAAAGTAATTTACGGAGGAGCATATGATTCTGAAACCCGTCATTTCGAAGCAACCTTAATGGATCAGGTGACCTGGGATGATCAGGTGATGCAGCAGGAAATTTTCGGTCCTATATTGCCCATCATGACCTATACTGACATTGATGTCGCTTTGGAAGAAATCAACAATCGCCCCAAGCCTCTGGCTTTATATGTTTTTTCTGAAAGTGAAGAATTTGCCAATGATGTTTTAAACCGTACCACAAGTGGTGATGCTGAAATCAACAGCGCCATCATCCATGTAGGCTCTCATTTTCTGCCTTTCGGAGGCGTAGGAACTTCCGGCATAGGAAAATATCACGGAAAGTTCAGTTTCCAGGCATTCAGCCATAGCAGATCGGTTCTGGAAGTATTATAAGCTCAATTATTAATTGACAATACATAAAAAGTTGGAAGGCAGTTTTCTTTGTGGAAAACTGCCTTTTACAATTACAAAAATCAGATAAAGCAACGTCTATTTATAGCACAGCTCTTCTTTTCATTAATGTAATCAACTATTATTGTGAAAGATGTATAGTTGCAGGAATCCTGACAATTCCATCCTTAGAAAAAAAGAAGCTCACTTCGGCTAAATTTATTTTTATAACAAAAAATCAGCTTTTGATTTAAAGATAATTCCCCTTAACAAACTTTAACCTCATGAAATTTTTACAATTCATTAATATTTAAGATATTTGCGCATTATTTTAAAAATAAAGAATGAAAAAAATCTTTGTACTATCATTCATTTCTGTTGGCTATTTCCTTAATGCGCAGAGTTTAAGTAATTCACCATATGCAACTTACGGAATCGGGGATGTAAAATATGATAATACGATTGAAACAGCTTCTATGGGTGGCATTTCAACGGCTTTTATAAGTGATTTCACGAGTAATTTCAATTTTGCCAATCCAGCAAACAATACGAATTTCGAACTGACCAGTATTAAGCTTGAAGCGACGAACGAAAACAACTATTTCAAAACGAATTATAACAATACGAAGTCTACTAAACATTCTACGTATTTATCCAATATTTCATTAGCATTTCCTATCTCCTCAAAGGTGAAAATGGGATTATCTTATCAACCTTACAGCTCAAAGAGCTATGATATTGTTAATACCAGCACGACCACTGATGGAACTGTTTTTTCCAACCGGTTTAAAGGAACAGGAACATTAAATACAGCACAGATAGCTGCGTCTTATAAAGTAAGCAATGAATTTGCTTTAGGTTTAAGAGCGAATTATTATTTCGGTAATCTGTATGATCTTAACGAGATCACTACTGCTGATAGTCAATTGATCAATGGATACGAGACCAAAAATAATGTTCGAAACTTTAATTTTACTTTAGGGACAAGCTACCAGCATTTAAATACCCGTACTGATAAAAAACTAACCATTGGTGCCACTACTACTTTTGGAAACACAAGTAATATGACTACCGATTATACAAACAGTACTTATTTCTATGCTGCCGATGTGAAAAAAGAGGAGCAGATCATAGAACAGAAAAGCACAAGCTCTAAAAATCTTTTACCCGTACAAGCCTCTTTAGGGGTTGGATATGGAAGTGAAAACCAATGGTTCGTTTCGGGCCAGATTGATTATAAAAAAGGAGAAACCATTTCTTATTTTGGAAAAACATTTGATTTCCAGGATACCTACAGAATATCTGCCGGTGGTTGGTATTTACCTAACTACAATAACTTCAGAAACTATTTCTCAAGAGTAGTATACCGTTATGGTGCATTCTATGAAAGAGGAGGTTTGAAGATCGGTAATAACAGCATTAACAAATTTGGTATTTCAGCAGGGGTAATGCTTCCGTTCAAAACCAGTAGTATAACGAGAATGAGTGGATTGGAACTAGGTATCGAGCTTGGTAAGCGCGGAACTTTAAAAGACAACCTGATCAACCAGAATTTCATCAACCTGAGGGTAGGATTTAATTTTGCTGACAAGTGGTTCAGAAAGAGTTTATATAACTAAAATGAAGTTTAAAAACTTATCATATAAAAAAAATATAGCATGCCTTTTTAGTTGTGCTATATTTTTTATATTGACATCCTGTGAAGAGGATCTTACCAAACGAAACGGCAATCAAAGCAAAAATTTCCCTTCACAGATCATTAATAATGCCCGTATCATCCAGAGAGATTCCGGATTCGTCACACTAAAGGCGTTAGCTCCTATTATTGAAAAGTACGAGCTCATAGATAGCCCGTATGTAGTTGCCCGAAAAGGAATCAATATTGAATTTTTTGATAAGAAAAAGCCCAAGGTACCGGGAAAAATTACTGCCAAATACGCACGGATCTTCGAATATAAAAAATTCTATGAGGCAAAAGGTAATGTGAGAATTACCACCAACGAAGGACAAAGATTTGCCATGCAGAGCATCTACTGGGATCAGAGGAAAAACCGTATTTACACCAAAGATACCGTATATGTAACGATGGAAGATGGCTCTACGCTTGTAGGCGCCAACGGAATGACTGCCAAGGATGACTTCTCTGAATATACTTTCTTTAACAGTTCCGGAGATTTCAGCTCTAAACAACTGTCCGAATCCAAAAAATAATTTCTATGATTTTCCGAGCGATAGGTTTAATGTCGGGTACCAGTTTAGATGGACTGGATATTTGCTTTGTCCGGTTTGAAAAGCAGGAGCAGTGGAGTTTTCAGATTGTAATTGCCGAAACCATTCCCTACCCTGAGACCTGGGAAGAGCGACTGAGGAATTCTATTCATCTATCCGCTGAAGAACTCCTGGAGCTCAATGCTGAATACGGCTTCTATCTGGGAAAACAGGTTCATCAGTTTATAGAAACTCATCAATTAAAAAACATTGACCTTATCGCCTCTCACGGGCACACCGTTTTTCATCAGCCTCAGAAAAAGTTCACCCTACAAATCGGAGATGGAAGAGCCATAAAGCTTGAAACGGGATTACCTGTTATTTATGATTTCAGGACACAGGACGTTTTGATGGGTGGAAATGGAGCTCCCCTGGTCCCGATTGGTGACGAACTATTGTTCTCAACATATGACGCATGTCTTAACCTGGGAGGATTTTCAAATATCTCATTTCAGTCTCATCATAGAAGAATAGCATTTGATATCGTTCCGGTAAATATTGTTCTGAATAAATTAGCGGAACAGTCAGGTAAACGTTTTGATAAAAATGGTGAACTTGCCCAAAAAGGAACTGTTAACAAAGCTTTACTGGACAAACTAAGCTCAATCCATTTCTATAGACAACCATACCCTAAGTCCTTAGGTATTGAATGGTGTAATGAAAATATCTTTAACAGTTTTAAAAATATTGAAACCCTTGATCTCCTGGCAACCTTCACTGAGCATATTGCCGAACAAATTTCTCAAGTTATCAATGAGAATGCCTTGAAAAACATTCTTTTTACCGGTGGCGGAACCCATAATTCTTATCTGATTGAAAAGATAAAGGCAAAAACAAAAGCAGAAATTGTTATTCCTGAAAAACAGCTTATAGATTATAAAGAAGCATTGATATTTGCGTTTATGGGGATCTTACGACTCAACCAGCAAGTGAATGTATTATCCTCTGCTACGGGTAGCTTTAAAGATCACAGCTCCGGTATCATTGCATAAAAAAACCTCCATTTCTGAAGGTTGATATATTACTTGTAAGCTTCTATCTTATCCGTTAAGGTATTGATAAAATTCTGAAGAGGCTTCTCAACCATCATTTTTATAAATGGATTAAACTTACCCTCAAAAAGCATTTGTACTTCCGTTTGGCTGTCATTGACAGGGTTTAAAGTTGCTGTTAATGAAAAATCCAGACTTGAACTTGCCGATTTCAAAACAGCTTTTTGGTCTGTAACTTCATCTATTTTTAAAGCAATTTCCGGCATCCCCTGCAGTCCAAATTTAAATCCATCTTCTCTGCTTTCAAACTTTTGAAGTCCGTCCGGCATAAATTCTTTATAGTTGTCTGGTGTTTTTAATAGTTCCGCCAACTCTTTAGATGATTTATTGACAATAATTTTTCGTCCTTCTAAATTCATTTTTTATTTTTGTATTTAAATTCTTTGATATAAAGTTTTACATCATATTCATAATTGACTACTTATCAATATATTATACAACTCAGTAAAACAGTGCAGTAAAAAATTATCCAAACAAAATAGATAATTTTGAAGCTCGCATATTTTCACCTTAAAATTTAAATGAAAAATCGTACATCTATATTTACCACTGCAACAAAAGTATAAAAAAAAACTTTAAAGGCATCAATTCTGAGAGTTCTTTTGATGAAACAATTCTAAAAGATAAATCTTTCAAAAACATTATAGAAAAAGAAATAGGAAGGTTAGAAGCCTAACAAAATATAGTAAAACTTTAATACACTAAGCTATTCTTTCTGAACCTATTACATTTTTTGTTCAATAATATATTACATTGGTAAAAGAATTAGCAAGTTATTAAGAATAAATGTTAAGACTTAAGCCCTGATAAAAGAATAAGTATAATTAATAGATTTACATATGTAAAAAGCAGTTTAAAACGATACGAAAAACCCCATATTGTGAATTAAAAAAAATTTTAAATTAGCAAACTAAAATTATTAACTGTTTATGAAGAGAAAACTCATTGTATCATTACTTTTATTAGTAATGGGCCTGTTCTTTTTCAATTCCTGTAGAACAGATGAAACAGCGCAGGAAGAAAAAAGAACGGAAAGAGAAAAAATTGGAGCTTTTGCGAGGTTTGAAGAAAACCTTGCCTCTAAAAAGCTCTTGCAAAAGGAAGGTTTTGAATACGTGAGTTACCATGAACCTTTCATGAATATCATAAAAACTTTTATGGATAAGAATCCTGATTATTCAAAAAAGTTTAATGAACAAGTAGGAGATGTATATTTTGATTTAAGAAGTCTCACTTACGGAGATGCAAACAAGGGTATTGTCTATCCCATTATGAAAGACGGCAAGGTAAATGCTGCATTATTTGGAATCATAAATCTTGAAAGAGATTGGGTAAACTTTAGTGTATTAAAAAATGACTCTCCTGAGGTACAAAGTATTCTTGCAAAACTTCAGAAAGCTTATGATGCAATGCAACTCTCAAAAGGGAGAGAACAAATGCATGAAGAAGCAATCGAGGAGGTTATTATTACCGTATATCAATCAATACCTGGTCCATCTTACATTTTTTATTATCCATTTTTAGATTATGGAAGTAATGGAGGGAGCGGTGGTCTTGGCGGAGGAATGAGTGGCGGAGGGGCTATTCATGGAGGCGGTGGTGGAACTCCTGTAACTCCTCCAAATCCTTGTGAGAAAGCTAAAAATATTTTGAGCAAACCCGATGTACAAGCAAAAATCAAAGAACTAAAGGTTCAAGCCCCTAAGGGTGGCGAAATTGGAGTAAAAATAAAATCAGATGGAACAACTAGTGCTACAATTCCTGGGGGTGCACATGAAGTAGATTTAGGTGATACAGCCGGATACCTGGGCGGTTATCATAATCATACACCAAATGGCATTAAAATGCTTTCTCCTCCGGATATTATTAAACTTCTAAATTTTTCAATTGCTCAACCTAACGGAAATATTGGTGATGGTTTTATGGGAATGATTGGTTCAGAGTCCTGTAGTACATGTCCTAACGGGATTAAATATTACAACTATATGATTAACTTTAGTGGTACTGCCCAAGAGTTATCACAGTTTTTGTATAACAATAATTGGGATTCTAAAAAGTTAATAAAAGAGTTTCAAGTATTAGAAGGGCAGATGACATTAGATTTGTCAAATGTTGATTACCTCGGTGCAGACCTTAATAATCAAGGATTAGAAAAGCTTTTTTTTGAAACTTTAAAAGGTATGGGAATGGAAGGTAAAGTAAATTTGCAAAGAATCGAGGATAACGGAATAGTAAATAACATAAAATTAAATAGTGGTGGTACTGGCACAACAGCTACCCCATGTTCATAGGAAATAAAATCATGAAAACAATATTTTTGAGAGTTATAATTGTATTAGAACTAATTATAAACTTAACAGCTTGTAAAGCACAACAAATACAGCCCTTAAATACTAATTTGAAAGATATTACTTCTAATTCCTATCTGAAGGATTTGAATAATGAATTGGATAGTTACGTGGGAAATTTTTCTGCAAATTTTGATGGAAAAATAATTAATCTGTTTATAACAAAAGAAGTAAAGAAAAAAATTGATCTACAAACTAAAAGTTACTATTAAGATGTTCTTTGCATCAAATTTATAGTAAAAAAAACAAGTGGTCAAGTTTTACAGGATACCAAAAACATGTCAATTCCTATAAACCAAGATACTCATACAATCTACAGCTTCGGAACAAGTCCAAGTCAAAATTTAGTACTACTATATTATGGAGGCACTAATTGTGGAATTGGTTGGGGAAAGATACTTCTAAAAAAAATAAATTCAACACAGCTTTCATGGATATATAAACCAAATGATTCTCTAATTGATAGTGCCACTTGTCCTCCCAGTACAGATAAAACAGTATACTTACCTGAAATAAAGGACTTGGTATTTACTAAGCTATAGACTTAATTAATCTTAATTAAACATTAAATAAGCCTTTACCTCAATTGGTAAAGGTTTATTATTAGTGCTTATTGAATAAATCATATCTAAAGACACTAATTTTGCTCGTAATTTATAGGTCAATACAACAGCTACACCGTGTTCTTAAAACATTAAAAAATAAAATTATGAAAATTCACTTTAAAATATTTCTAATTGCGGGATTAATTATAAACTTTATTTCCTGTAAAGCACAACAACAATATCCCTTAAATACAGATTATGAAGACATCCCAAACAATTCATATTTAAAAGACCTAAATCATGAGTTAGATCCATACGTAGGAAAATACAAGGCTAATTATCAAGGAAACGAAATAATAATTTTCATCACAAAAGTAGATAATAAATTAGAAAAAAGTACTCATAAAAGCTATTTTACAGATGCATTAGTAGTAAAATATATAATAAAAAATTCTTCTGGAACAATACTTCAAGATACGCAAAGCATGGTTTTAAATAATGATTCTTATTTTAATATTGTAAGTATTGGAACCAGACCTACACTGGGAGATATAATCTTTATCTATGATGGTACAAATTGTGGTATTGGATGGGGTAAAATAATACTAAAAAAGATTAATTCGAATCAAATATCTTGGGAATATAAGCCAAACAGTTTAGTAATTGATGCTGCAACTTGTCCTCCAAGCACTGATAAAACAGTATACTTACCAGAAACAAAGGGCTTAGTATTTACTAAACAATAGAGTTAATTAATCTTAATTAAACATTAAATAGATCTTTACCTAAATTGGTAAAGGTTTATTATTGATGCTCATTGAATAAATCATATCTGAAAACACTCATTTTACCCGTAATTTAAAGGTCAATACAACAGATACACCGTGTTCTTAAATCATGAAAACAATATTTTTGAGAGTTATAATTGTATTAGAATTAATTATAAACATAACTGCTTGTAAAGCACAACAAATACAGCCATTAAATACTAGTTTGAAAGATATTACTTCTAATTCTTATCTGAAGGATTTGAATAATGAATTGGATAGTTACGTGGGAAATTTTTCTGCAAATTTTGATGGAAAAATAATTAATCTGTTTATAACAAAAGAAGTAAAGAAAAAAATTGATCTACAAACTAAAAGTTACTATTAAGATGTTCTTTGCATCAAATTTATAGTAAAAAAAACAAGTGGTCAAGTTTTACAGGATACCAAAAACATGTCAATTCCTATAAACCAAGATACTCATACAATCTACAGCTTCGGAACAAGTCCAAGTCAAAATTTAGTACTGCTATATTATGGAGGCACTAATTGTGGAATTGGTTGGGGAAAGATACTTCTAAAAAAATAAATTCAACACAGCTTTCATGGATATATAAACCAAATGATTCTCTAATTGATAGTGCCACTTGTCCTCCCAGTACAGATAAAACAGTATACTTACCTAAAATAAAGGACTTGGTATTTACTAAGCTATAGACTTAATTAATCTTAATTAAACATTAAATAAGCCTTTACATCAATTGGTAAAGGTTTATTATTAGTGCTTATTGAATAAATCATATCTAAAGACACTAATTTTGCTCGTAATTTATAGGTCAACACAACAGTTACACCGCAGCCCTTATTTTTATAAATTTCATCTAAACTATATTTTTTATATTTGTAGTCAAATAAAATAGCAATTTTATTTTGCAGTAAAAACACCCTCAAAAAGTCATAAAAGCACAAATGGTAAAAAATTAAATAATTGATTATTAATGCGCTAGTAAATATATTGGAATGTATAAAGTTTTTGTGAACGAAAAAAAATTATTGCTGTCTAAACAGTCTGAAAACCTGGAAAAAAATGTAAGGTATGAGAACTTCACAACTTTTGAAATCGCATTAGATCTTCTTGAAAATACATCTGTAAAAGAATTGAATGTATTCGGAGACGATATTGATACTATTTGGAAAGAATTTCAGAGTCTCTTCAGAATTATTGAGGCAGCAGGCGGGCTTGTGAATAACAGCAAAAGTGAAATGCTTTTCATCAAAAGACTGGGCAAATGGGATCTTCCCAAAGGAAAAATGGAAAAAGGAGAATCCCGTGAGGAATCTGCTGTTAGGGAAATCGAGGAAGAAACAGGACTTAAGGATGTTGAATTAGTAAAATTCATCAACACCACTTACCATATCTACGTAGAAAGAAACGGTGAAAAAATTCTGAAATGTACCCATTGGTTCGAAATGAATTTTAATGGTGAAGACACTTCTAAACCTCAGATTGAAGAAGGTATTACAGAGGTAGCATGGAAAAACAACACTCAAATAGAAAATGAAGTTTTTCCAAATACTTTTAAAAACATTCGTCTGATCGTCACTGAATTCAGGGATGGCCAGCCTAAATAAAATCCAGCGCTTTTTCCAGCGATATACCCCGTGAAGCTTTTAATAGAATATTCTCTGATTGAATTTTATTCAGTTTAAGGTATTCTATTAATTCCTGGGTATTTTCAAAAGATAGTGTTGATTGATTTATTTGCTTAAAATTTCTGCCAACAGTGATGATTTGATCAAAACCCAGGTCCAATGCCTGTTTTAAAATGATCTGATGCTCCAGTTCACTTTCATTTCCCAGCTCAAGCATATCACCAATAATAATGGCCTTGGCTCCTTCAAAAGTTACAAAGTTATTTAGAGAGGCCGTCATTGAGCTTGGATTAGCATTGTAAGTATCCAGAACAAGTGTCCTACCCTCTTTTTTTACGATCTGGGATCGCATATTGGTCGGCGTATAGCTTTCAATAGCATGTTGTATTTTACTAATTTCTATTCCAAAATGAAGCCCCAGACTAACTGCTGCACAAAGGTTTGTAAAATTATAATTCCCTGTAAGCCTAGATAATGCTCTGGTCCCCTGATAAGATAAACCTACACAATGATTTTCTGAAAAGGCCTCAAAATAATAATCCGAATCTGGTTTTCCGAATGTGATTTTAGGATTATAATTTTCTGTTTTATCACGCTGTATCTCATCATTCTCGTTAACAATAATAGTCTTATGGAATGTTTTCAGATAGTCATACAATTCGGATTTTCCTTTGATCACCCCTTCAAATCCACCAAATCCCTCCAGGTGTGCTTTCCCGAAGTTGGTAATGTATCCGAAATCAGGTTTCGATAGCGAACATAACAGCTCTATTTCTTTCTGATGATTTGCTCCCATTTCTATTACCGCCATTTCATGTTCAGGTCTGATGGATAAAATGGTAAGAGGAACTCCAATGTGGTTATTCAGATTACCGTAGGTATACTGCACGTTATATTTTTCAGAAAGAACAGCATGGATCAGTTCTTTTGTAGTTGTTTTTCCATTACTCCCTGTAAGCCCTATGAATGGAATATTCAGCTTATTTCTGTGATGTATGGCAAGAGCCTGTAAAAAATCCAGTGTAGAAGGAACATAGAAGATATTTCCATTTGTATTTTCATATTCTTTATCCTCCACAATTACTGCCAAAGCGCCTTCGGAAACAGCCTTTTCTGCCAAAGTAGCTGCGTTAAAATTATCTCCTGAAAAGGCAAAGAAAATATCATTATTTTCTATTTTTCTGCTGTCAATAGTAACTTTATTAGCTTGCAGAAACAAAGGATAAAACTGTTCTATATTCATAGTCCAAAAATAAAAAAACCTTCCTGTATTTAGGAAGGTTTTTTTCAATTATTTTTTGATAAATATTATCTTCTAGTTCTATTCTTGTCAGCAACTCTGGCATCTTGAGCGACACGGAATCCAATCCAGCCATAAGCTCTGTTTTGATCTTTATATCTTCTTTGTCCCGGATCCAGCCAGTATGCCGTATCCTGCCAAGAACCACCTTTTACTACTCTGATGTCGTTAGACATAGCAGATGTTCTGTCTCTGGTGTCTTTTTGCAGTATTACTTTACCGCTTCCATCTACAATGAATCTTTGTTTAGGAGAGTTGTACATATCATATGCTGTTGCAGAATCTCCGGCTTTATAGTACTCTAAAGAAGATTGTCTGTCACCGTCTCTATAATTTCTGTAATCAGCGATTGTTTGTCTTTCAAACTGTCCAGGTAAGTTTCTGTAAACTAATCTTCCGTCAGCTAAAGTATCATATTTAATGCTTCCTTCATCTACCATTTTGTAAGTTCCGTCTCCGTTCTTTACAACAGCCTGAGGCATATTTCCTCTATAGTAATTGAAGTCACTGAAATCTTCATCAATAATAGGTCTGTAAACATCCGCTGTCCATTCAGACACGTTTCCATACATTCCATAGATTCCAAGATCGTTAGACGGATATTGTCTAACATCTGAAGTTCTTGCAGAACCGTCATTCTTCCAACCTGCGATACCTGAGTAATCTCCTCTACCCATTTTGAAGTTTTCAAGGAACATTCCTCTGTCTCTTCCTTTGGTACCTCTTAATCTTTCAATTTCAGGCTTCTTTCCAAGATATTGGTTATATTCTCTGTTTTTAGCCATACCAAGCGCTGCGTATTCCCATTCAACTTCTGTAGGAAGTCTGAACTTCTGAACCATTGCAGAGTTTGGAGCTCTGTTAGCAGCAAGCAATCTTTGGTTGGTTGTTTTCAAACCCGTTTTTTGCTGCATTCTTTGTTCGTTAATATATCCTTGCATTTCAGGATCATTCGCTTTGAATTTATCCATGTTAAATGCAGTTCCTCCTTGATTATTGGATTCGTTGATATACAAATCTTTAGCGATGATCCCTGCAGACATTAAAGCTTTTTCATTAGCTCTGTCTGTTAACCATTCGCAATATCTGTTTGCCTGAGTCCAGGAAACACCTACTACCGGATAGTAATCAAACTCCGGAGAACGGAAATACGTCTCGTTGTAATCATTTCTAGATAGTTTGTTATCCCATAATAAGGTATCTGGTAAGGCACCATTATAGATTTCCTTAAAACTTGGATCACTAGGTGGGAACACATACTTCAACCATGTAAGGTATTCGCGGTATTCGTAGTTAGTAATCTCTGTTTCACCGATAAAGAAAGAACTTACCTGCATTCTGCGAGGCGAATTATTCCAATCGTGCATGACATCATCTTTCACTAATCCCATTGTAAAAGTTCCACCTTCTACATATACCATCCCCGGCCAACCTTTCTGTTTTTGTTGCTTTCCTGCAAAAAACCAACCTTGTTTTTCGTTTGGTTTCCAACCCGTCTTACTGATAAATTTTTTAGTACCTCCACCTTTGTTGGTACCCGATCCACCACAACTGGTTAATGCAAGTGTAGAACTTAATGCTATTAATGAAAACAACTTTAGTTTTTTCATAGTCGATATAAATATTTTCAAAGTACAAAGAAAAAATAAATTATTCAATAAATCAAGTAATCATTTGATTTTTTTGAAAAACGTTAACAAATTAATTTTATTGTATCGCAATTTAATTATAAAATTTTCATTTATTTTGTAATTTAGTAATTTCAAAAACAAACATGAAACAAATAATTACGTTTTTACTTCTATTAACTTCTGTATCAACGATTTATGCTCAAAGAATCACCATCGAGTGGGATGGATCAAAAATTCAAGATTTTGGAGACACAAAAATCAATCTTCCCAATTTTAAAAATAAGGGATTTTCATATGGCCAAAATAACATTTTTATAATAACCACACAAAAAATAGGTGAAAAGCAATTAAAAATTTCCAATTTAGTTTGGGAAGCAGTTTCAAACCGGGAGCTATTTGAGTTAAGCAAAAACGCATTACCTGATTATGATGTTTCTAATGTTTCTTATTATTACTCAGAAGGGGAACAATACGCCAGCGTACATGTTGGCCTGTTTAAAAATGTAAAAGGAAGAATACAAAGACTTTCATCATTTGAAATTTCAGAAGGAAACGGCTCTAATCAGATGATGAATGCAGCTAAGGTGGGAACGACCAACAACCCTTTGGCTAGCGGCGCTTTTTATAAAATTAAAGTAGACAAGTCCGGTATTTTTAAAATTACCACTCAGTTTTTAAAGGATAACGGGATCAATCCTTCATCTGTAAATCCAAGAAATTTCAGGATATATGGGAACGGAGGAATCATGTTACCGGAATATAACCAGGATGTAAAATACAGTGCTCTTCAGGAAAACGCCATACAGGTAGTGGGTGAAGATGATGGAATATGGAACGATAATGATTATGCCCTATTCTATGCTCAGGGACCTAATGGATACAATCTGTATAATAGTTCCAATGGTAAAGGATTCAAAAGAGCGGAAGAAAGAATTGACCGCAGTGAAAACGTAAAGAATATTTATGAAGATTTTTCCTATTACTACATCAATTTTGATAAAGGTGCGGGAAAAAGGGTTCAGCCTATAGATGCCAACCTGCCGGCTTCCCCACTAATTACACGATTTGATAATTACCAGGTGATCAATAATGATCAGAAAAACATCATGAAAGTCGGAAGGGTATGGACAGAGGAAGCTCCGTTTACCACCGACAAATCGGTTACCTTTAACCTCACCACTCCGATCCTGGGCGGCGATCCCGTAAAATACAGAACACGGGTAATTGGATATAAGTCTCAGGGAAACAGTATAACTTTTGATATTAATAATCAAAATGCTCAGCCTTTTTCATCCGGTTCAACGGACCCTGATTATGTCCCATATGTTTATTTTGGAGATGTTACCAATTTAAGTGGCAATCAGCTCACGATCAACTATAAACCGAACATCGCTACAAATCCTAATGGTTTATTTTATTTTGATTATGCCGAAGTTCAATATAAAGAGGACCTTAGATATAACGGGTCACAGATGAATTTCAGGGATTTTTCCCTTGTAAGCGGATCCAACACCAGTTATGGATTCAGCGTAAGCAATACGGCGGGATTGGAACAGATCTGGGATGTCACGGATATCACCAATGCCAACAGAAGAGTCAACAAAGCAACGGGAGGTGGTAATTTTAATTTCGGGTATATTACTTCTGATTTAAATTTCAATAACGAATTTGTTGCATTTAAAGCTGATGCCGCTTATTCACCTCAATTCGTAGAGAGAATTGCCAACCAGAACCTTTCAGGATTACAAAATGTAGATTATCTGATTATTACAGTCCCTGAAATGATGTCCCAGGCTCAAAGGCTTGCCACCTACCATCAGACTAAAAATAATTATAATGTACAGATTGTAGATGTTAATAAGATCTATAATGAATTTGGAAGCGGAAGTAAAGATCTTACTGCTATCCGTGATTTTATAACCAAATTAAATACACCACTGGGAAGTTTAAAATATGTATTTATTCTGGGTGATACCTCTTACGATTATAAAAACAGGGTTCCTAACAATTCCAATGTGGTATCCAGCTATGAAAGTGAACAGTCTTCAGATTTCATTACTTCGTTTGTTACCGATGATTATATCGTAATGACAAAACCACAAACTTCTGCTTCGATCCCGAATAACTTACCTGATGTGCCGGTAGGAAGACTTCCTGCGGCAAATGCTACTGAAGCAGCGGTAATGATGGATAAAACCCTTGCATATTACAATTCTTTACCGGGGCAGTCGACTCCTTTTGGGGAATGGCGTATGAAGCTTGATTTCGTAGTAGATGATGATGATGATGGCGGAGGTCCTTTCCATGATGTAATGAACACTACATTAGCAACTGTTTTCGAGCAGCCGGGATCTACAAATCTTAAAGAATATAATGTAAGAAAACTCTATCTGGATGCTTTTCAGGCTCAGAGTACAGCAGGCGGACAAAGATACCCACAGGTTAACCAGGCAATCTCCAATGATATCGGAAACAGTATGTACCTGTTTTATTTCGGACATGGAGGAATCAGCGGATGGGCTCAGGAAAGAGTGCTTACCCTTGATGAGATCAATAATGCCAATAACTTTTCCAATGTGTACAGCAGATTTCCATTCGTGTCTACGATTACTTGTGAATTTACGCTCTGGGATGAACCGGAAACCTTTTCTGCCGGAGAACGTTTTCTAAAAATGAAACAGGGAGGGCCGGCAACAATGATCACCTCAAGCCGTGCTATTGGTGTGGATTATGGTCGTGATTTTACAGACCTTTACACCAAAGATATTTTCAAACTTGTGAATGATGATTTTGAAACCCTTGGTGTTGCCCATTTAAATGCTAAAAGACAAAAAGGTCCGCAAGCAGACCACTTGAAAGTAAACCTTCTGGGTGATCCTGCTATGAAATTAAGCAGACCAAAAAGGTTATTGGTAATCGATGCTATAGAAACTCCGGTACCGGGACTGATCAGAGGTCTGGACTTTGTAAAAGTAAAAGGACATATCAACAATACAAACGGAAGTATTAATACCTCTTTTAACGGAAGAGTGGTTATCAATATCTTCGATAAGAGGCTTAATAAAAAAACATTGAATAACGACGGAAACCTCACCCCTATCCTTGAATATACTGAAGAAGGAAGTGCTATTGTGAAGGCGTCAGGTACTGCTGTGAATGGGGTATTCACTGTAGAATTTTATGTACCGAAAGATATTAATTATGCCGTAGGTGAAGGAAGAATCCTCGGATATGCTGACAATAAAGCTACGGACGTATTCAATAATCAGGCGGTACAGGTTGGAGATATTAACCCGAACGGAATTAATGACAGCCAGCCCCCTAAGGTAAAGCTGTACATGAACAATACAAACTTTGCGGATGGAGGTATTACAGACCAGAATCCGATGTTGCTTGCCTGTATCACAGATGATACGGGAATAAATTCAACAGGATCCGGTATTGGCCATGATATTACTGTATATTTGGATGGCCAGATCATCAATACTATTGTTTTAAACGATTTTTATTCTTCGGGAGAAGGAAATGGATGTCTGAGTCCGAGTCTTGCAGATTATCAGAAAGGAAATGTAACCTACCCTTTCAGGAATTTATCGGTAGGTCAGCATCAATTATCATTTAAAGTTTGGGATATAAACAATAATTCTACATCTGCAACGTTAAACTTTGAAGTTAAGGATGAAGCGGATCAGCATCTGGTAATCAACAGACCTCTTAACTGGCCGAATCCGTTTACCAATAAAACGTATGTTCAGTTTGAGCATAATTGTGATGATATTCTGAATGTAAATGTTCAAATCTATACAATAACAGGAAAATTGGTAAGAACTTTATCACAGGCTGTAGTTGCAGAACCTTTCCTACAGGGCTTTAGAACGCCACGTCAGGCAATTGAATGGGATGGAAGAGACGATTTTGGGGCAACTGTTGGGAAGGGAACATATATTTTTAAGATATTTGCAAAAAGTCAAAACCAAGAAAAATGCAAAGGAAGTGCCACAGCTGTAGAAAAAATGGTACTTTTGAAGTAAAATAAAATAAGGATAATAATAATATTAATAAAAAACTGATAATATATAAAAGACAACATATGAATTTAACTACTAAACTGCTTTTAGGAATTGGTTTAAGTGCTGGTTTTTTAGGCTATTCGCAAGATCTGGGGCAGGTAAGACCTGTATTGACCGGAGCTCCATTTCTAAGAATTGCACCAGATGCAAGATCTGGAGGTATGGGTGATCAGGGTGTCGTTACCTCTCCGGATGCATTTTCACAATTCTGGAATGCAGCGAAATATCCTTTTAGCAGAACGAGTTCTTCCGTAGGCCTTAACTACACCCCTTATATGGGAAAATTAACCAATGACGTATTTCTATTATATGGTGCATTCCATAAATTCTTAGGTCAGGATGAAAGATCTACGATCTCAGCAAGTATTTATTACTTCAACATGGGACAGGTAGACTTGACTCAGTTAGTAGGTAGCGAAGTAGCTTCAATGGGAACATCAAAACCAAATGAATTCTCTATTGATGTTGCTTATGGATTAAAGCTTTCAGATTCATACTCAATGGCTGTAACGGGTAGATTCATCCGTTCAGATTTGGCCGGAGGGTTCAACACAGATACTACATTAAAACCTGCCAATTCATTTGCGGTAGACGTTTCAGGATACTATACCTCTCCAAGATTTTCAAGTATCGGAGGATATGATGGTAAAGTGAATGCCGGTTTTGCTATTCAGAACCTGGGTCCGAAACTGGATTACACAGGAAATGAAGAATCAAGATCTTATCTTCCTACCATGGCAAGATTAGGGGTTGGTTATGATATGTATCTGGATGACCTTAATAAAATCGGGATCAGTGTAGAAGGTTCTAAAATCTTAGTTCCGGGATCAGAATTCGTAGGAATGGATCCTAATACCAGACAGCCTATGTATGCGGTACCAAATGTGGGACCTATTGCGGGAATCGGAAAGTCTTTCAAAAACAAGAACAGTATCATGTATAGTGGTGCATTGGAATATTCATACGATAATGCTTTTGCAGTAAGAACTGGTTATTTCCGCGAAAGCCCTGAACAGGGAGCCAGAGAGTTCGCAACAGCAGGTATTGGTTTGAAGTACCGTTCTTTCGGACTTGATATTTCTTATCTGATCAATATGTCTAAAATTAATACAGCTTTAGATAACACGCTTCGTTTCGGTTTGACCTGGAATATCGGAGATGAAACATCTAATGTTGATAATTAAAAAAATATAACATTTAAGTTTAGAAAAGTCTCATATTTATGAGGCTTTTTTGTTTGTCAATAATTATTTTTGTAATATGAACTATTCGGCGGAACTAAAAAAATTTGTAACCAGTCAGTATGTATATTCTGCAATCAGGATTACATTAGCCACTGTATTACCTTGTTTGGTTCTCGCCCACTTTGGAATTTTAAAAGAATATTTTCTCTTCCCTCTGGGAACCAGCTTCGTAGCCCTTACTGATCAGCCGGGACCGTTTATCAGAAGAAGGAATGCCCTTACTTTTGCCATTGTCTGTTTTGTGTTTGTAGCACTTATTGCCAGCCTGGTGATGCATATCAAAGTACTGGTGATCCTCGAGATCATCGTATTTGCCATGTTTTTTTCACTTATCGGGGTATACGGGCAAAGGCTGGCTGCCGTTGGTTCTTTATCTCTGGTGGTACTAGCGATCTTTATCGACGGACATCTGACCGGAGACAATATTTTTAAAAGTCTGCTGATCTTTGCGTCAGGCTGTATATGGTTTTTATTGATCTTCCTTATTGTTACGACTATCCAGCCTTATAAGCTGGCAAGCCAGATGATCGGCGAAAATTATCTCCAGCTGGCAGAATTTTTAAAAATAAAAGCAAATTATTACCAAAAGAATCCCGATTTCGATAAACTGACCACCCAGGTTATTGCCAAGCAGATAGGAATCAAGAACCTTCAGGAGGAAACCCGGGAAACCGTTTTTAAGACAAGAACCATTGTTAATGAATCTACGACGACCAGCAGATTATTGATGCTGATGTTCCTGAACTCAATGGACCTTCATGAGAAACTGATGACTTCTGAAAGTGATTATCAGAAGTTGCAGGAAAGTTTCAAGGACAGCATGATATTGGTTAATATCCATGATTACCTCAACCTGCTTTCCGAAGAAATAACAAACATTGGAATTTCCTTACAGTTGGGTACCCGTGCAAAACCTATTTTTGATCTGGAAATGGAACTTAAGAAACTGAATACCCTGTATTTTGAACTAAGGAACAGGCAGATCACACCCGAAACATTAGAAAACTTTATGATCCTGCGTCAGATCCTGATGCGTATCAGCGAGATTACAAAGGAAATCAACGAGATCTATAAAGTTTTTTCACAAGATGTAAAACTTGCAAAAAGTCTTTCAACAGGATTAGACCTAAGAAAGTTTATGCCTAATGAAGAAAAGCTGAATTTCAAAGTCCTTAGAAACAACATATCCCTATCTTCCTCTCAGTTTCGTCATGCCATTCGCATTACGACCGCTTTACTGATCGGGTATCTGTTTTCTCTTTTTCAGTTTTTAGGAATCGGCCATACCTACTGGATATTAATTACGATTACCGCTATATTAAAACCGGCTTATTCCATAACAAAACAAAGAAACGGACTTCGTTTGTACGGCACTATTGTAGGAGCTACAATAGCCTATATCATACTCCACTTTGTTCACATCAATGCTATATTATTTGCCACACTTCTGATCAGCATGATCCTTTGCTTCAGTTTACTAAAAGGTAAATATTTCTGGGCTGTATTATTCATGACGATCTATGTCTTTATGAGTTTTAATTTTTTAAGCCCCGGAAAGGTTGACGTTATTTTCAAAGACAGAATTGTGGATACCATGATTGCAGGTATTATTGCGTTCCTTGTTTCCTATATTGTCCTTCCTGTCTGGGAGCATACCCAGAATCTGGATCTGATGAAAAAATCTGCAGAAAGTAACCTCATCTATTTTCAGAGTGTTATTTCCAAATTCCTTGAAGATAATTTTGACCTCGAGGACTATAAGGTAAAACGTAAAAATGCGATTATTTCCCTGGCCAATCTTTCCGACAATTTCCAGAGGATGATCTCAGAACCCAAAAATCAGCAGAAGAAGCTGGAAGTTGTTCACCAGTTTGTAGCAACTTCCCATCTTGTTACGGCTTATACAGCTTCGCTTTCGCAATATGCTAAAAATGACGAGAAATATCCTGAAATAGATGCTGACAGCTGGAGCCGGAAAATAGAATCGGAGTTACAGCAGACCTATGCCCTTCTTAATGGTGAAAAAATCCATGAATCCCTTAAAATGGAAAGCCGTCTGGAACCGGAGGATTCTTCTATTGACGACCTCATGCTGAAAAGGAAGACAGAGCTTGAAGAAAATGAAGCTTCAGAAGTTAACGATCCCAATAAGATATCTCATCTTACAGAACTGAAAAACATCCATGATGTGCTTGAGCTTATTTATGATGTTGCTAAAGAGCAAAGAAAAGTGATCGAGAAATACAAGAACGAATCCGAAGCGGCTACTCCTCCACAATCGTAAAGCAGTAGTCATCAAAAAATTCTACCCTTGCTTTGAACTCATCTGAAAACTGATCATCATACACCCGGCAGCTTATTTTGTGAAGATTTTTTAGCTGAAAAGGCTTCACTTCATAGTTTTTCTTCAAGGACCAGTATTTGGAATGATGGATCTTATACATGCTTTCTTTTACGCTCCAGATAATGGTATAATAAGTATGGGCGAGATCTTCAGGAATAAATCCTCTTTCATTTTCATACGTAAACTTATCAATAACCCTCATGATCTTAGGATTGAATTTTTCAATATCAATTCCGATTTTTCTTTTTGAAATGGCAATAGCTGCAAAAGGAAATGAATGGGTGATTGAAATTTCCGCATCCTTTGGGGAAAGAAAAGGTTCTCTTTCTTTATAGAGTATTTTAGAATCCGGCTTTAATCCTTTTAAAAGTTTACGAACCATTAAGACTTCCAGTAATTTCTTGGGATGGTAGTCTTTTACTTTTTCCGCATTTTCAGGTTCTAAAAGATCATTAATATGTAATTCTTCGCTCTCATCATATTTCCAAATAAGAATTGTAGCGGTTTCATCTGAAAAATCTCGGTAAAGGGGCATTGTTTTTTATTGGATAAAAGTAATAAAAAGAAATGTAATGATCATATAATTGTAGAAGATGAAGTCGGGTTTTACTAAAAAGAAATCCTTTAATGAAAAAGGCAATCGTAAAAAACACTCTTCCTCTCCTACCTTCCAATTTATTTTGATTGATGGTTAACATCATTTCTATGCTCAAGGATTTCCAGATTCTCATCAACAAAGTAAGCACTTCCAAAACCATTCACATAGGAACCTTTAAGCGGATGTAAAGCAATAAGAATAAAATCTTTCATTTCGGAAATAAGATCGACTACTTTTCCATGAGATTCTTTTAATTGACTTACCGCATTATTCCAGCTTTCAGAATCTCTTTCTATTGGTGATGTTTTGGCTTCAAAGGTTAACCGTTCACGGGCATATATCTGCTTGGTAGCCATCTCATCTTCTATAAGCATTACAGAAGTACTCCTTCCCTCTGCAAGATTTTTTGTATGTTTTACCATAAAAGATACCAAAATGTAAAATGTATTTTCTATCTGTACAAAAGGAGCATAGCTGGAATGGGAATTTCCTTCGGCATCTACGGTGGCTAAAATCACACTTTTAGATCTATTTATTAACTCTTTTACTTTGGGAGTAAGTGGCTTTGTCTTTTTTTGAGCATTATCCTGGGCATGGTTATCATTCATCTTACAACGATTTTATTGATGCAAAAATAGCTTATTTAGAGTAAATAAAAATAATATTAATTCATGTATAATCTCATCAATTGAACTTGATCCATCGTTTTTATATCTTAATTATTAATTGTAATTTTGCATTTCATTATCAATTGAATTTAAACTTATTCATTAACATATGAGTACTACAACACAATACGTTCCTTATAAAGTTAAGGACATTTCTCTTGCAGAATGGGGAAGAAAAGAAATTACTCTTGCTGAGGCAGAAATGCCTGGCCTGATGTCTATCCGTGAAGAATACGGACCATCTCAACCCCTAAAAGGAGCAAGAATTGCAGGATGTCTACATATGACGATCCAGACAGCTGTGCTTATCGAAACCTTAGTAGCTTTAGGTGCTGAAGTTACATGGTCTTCTTGTAATATTTTCTCTACACAAGATCATGCTGCTGCTGCTATTGCTGCTGCAGGAATTCCTGTTTATGCTTGGAAAGGATTAAATGAAGAGGAATTCGACTGGTGTATTGAGCAGACTTTATTCTTCGGTGAAGAAAGAAAGCCATTAAACATGATCCTTGATGACGGTGGAGATTTAACGAACATGGTTTTTGATAAATACCCTGAATTAACAAAAGATATCAAAGGACTTTCTGAAGAAACCACTACAGGAGTACACAGATTATACGAAAGAATGAAGAACGGTACGTTAGTAATGCCGGCTATCAATGTGAATGATTCTGTTACCAAGTCTAAATTTGACAACAAATACGGTTGTAAAGAATCTGCAGTAGATGCTGTAAGAAGAGCTACAGACGTAATGTTGGCAGGTAAAAGAGTGGTAGTTTGTGGTTACGGAGATGTAGGTAAAGGTACGGCAGCTTCTTTCAGAGGGGCAGGTTCTATCGTAACGGTTACTGAAATTGATCCTATCTGTGCTTTACAGGCTGCAATGGATGGTTATGAGGTAAAAAGATTAGATACAGTTGTAGATAATGCAGATATCATCATTACGACTACCGGTAACTTCAATATCGTGAGAGCAGAGCACTTCCTTAAAATGAAAGATAAGGCGATCGTTTGTAACATCGGTCACTTCGATAATGAAATTGATATGGCATGGTTAAACAAAAACTATGGTCACACAAAATCAGAAGTTAAACCACAAGTAGATATCTATACCTTGGAAGGAGGAAAAGAAATTATCATCCTTGCGGAAGGAAGACTGGTAAACCTTGGATGTGCTACAGGACACCCTAGTTTTGTAATGTCCAATTCTTTCTCTAATCAGACTTTAGCTCAGATCGAATTATGGAATAATGCTGCAGCATACAAAAACGAGGTGTATACACTACCAAAACACTTAGATGAAAAAGTAGCTGCCCTTCACCTTAAAAAATTAAGCGTTGAGCTGGAAACTCTTTCTCCTGAACAAGCTGAATATATCGGTGTAGATGTAAAAGGTCCGTTCAAACCGGAATACTACAGATATTAAGATATAATCATACGCAATATACGGTCCCATTATTTGAATAATGGGACTTTTTATTTTATATCTCGCGAAGTAATTGCAGAGATATCTTGTCACATTTTATTTTATGACAAACTTAATATACATATAATACTTAGATAACATTTACTTTTTCTTCATAGAGTATTTTAGCCCATCAAATAAAAAATACATATGAAAAATTTCGACAGGAGATTCTATCTTCTTGCATTATTATGCTTTCTTTCATTTATTTCATGCGGTGAACAAGCCTCTTTTGAAGAAAATGACTCTATTGCCAATCAGGTAAATAAAAACGATAGATTTTCACGTTTAGGAGATAATGATCTCAAAGTACTCACTTACAACACATTCTTATTACGGGATATCGCCGTAGCCTCTACCACACAATGGTCGCAAAATCAAAGGGCAGAAAAAATCGGGAGGGCAGACTTTATCAAAAATTATGATGTATTACTCCTGCAGGAATGCTTTGACAATACAGCTTCAACAATACTTCGAGAAAAACTTTCTTCAAAATTCCCTTACCAGACACCTATTCTTGGACAAACCAAACAAGGCTGGAATAGCACTTCCGGAGACTGGAGAGAAGTAGTCTCGGGCGGACTGGAAAACGGTGGAGTGATGATTGCCAGTAAGTACCCGATTGAAATAATGAATCAATATATCTTTCCCAAAGGATGTGATTTCGATGCCCTTTCTTTAAAGGGCTTTGTGTACGCACGTATTATTAAAAACGGAAAACGGATTCATTGTATTTCTACCCATCTTCAATCTACCCAACCCGGCTGCCAGGGAAATGAAGTCAGCATCAGAAAAAGCCAGCTGGAAATGATCAAATCTTATGTGGATGCGCTTCAAATTCCTGCTGATGAAATGCTTTTGTATGGCGGAGATTTTAATATTATTAAGAACAGCCAGGAATACCCTGTCATGCTGCAAACGTTAAATGTATCTGCACCTTTCTACAAAGGTCTTTCACAGACATGGGATACCCAAACGAACACCATGGCATCTTACCATTATCCTTATCCTAAGAATCAGCCGGAATATCTTGATTATATCTTCGTTTCCAACGAACACCTTACTCCTCTATCCTGGCATAATATCGCTTTTGATCCCGTAAGCAATACCCTTATGACGTATACCAATCTCACCCAGGACACTTATTACTGGACAGATTATTCGGATCATTATCCTGTAGAAGGAGCCATCAGTACGGATGAAACATCTCCCAAAAAGAGTATGAAATTCAGAATATATGATAAGGTATCTTTAAGATCCGTAGCTACCGGAAAGTATATTACCAGCAACCTTTCAAAACCAGATGATTGGCTTACCGTATCCGCTTCTGCTCCTGATCAGAATACATGGTTCAATCTTGTTAACCTTGGGGCTGGGGACAATTATTTCGATCTCAAAGAAGGTCCGGTACGGGTAGAGACCAGCGAGCGTATTAATAATTTCTGGTATTGGGAGTATCTGAACGGAGGAGCTTATTACTATTTCCCGAAATTTAGCAAATCCCTTAAAAACCTCGAACTGGTCCTTGTGAAAAAGAAAAACGGAAACACTTCTACAAGCATAGAAAATGGAGATACCGTTGCCTTCAAGGATAAAACCTCCGCAGGAAAAACATATTTCCTTCAGGTATATCAAAAGAACGGTACCGATTGGATCTATTTAAATGGAAATACAATCGGTGCTGCCGAACAATTTGAAGTACGGATGAACAATACTTCCCAACAAAATTGGTATTAAATTTCATCCCTGAAAAAACATAAAACTCTCCACATTAGGAGAGTTTTTTTATAGAGCTATTTCCCGCTATCCGCTCATACTCCTCGCCCCCAACCTTACCATTCCCTGCTCCGGGGTAACCGCTTCTATCGGGGCTAGGAACAGTCCAAAAAATACCTGGAAAACAGGCTTCCGGAATAAAAAGCCTTCACTATTTAAAAATTCAAAAAATTTATTACTTTAGCTTTTATAGTTAATAAAAAATTAAAATAAATCAAATACAGTAATAAACTATTCAAAAATTTTGTGATTTTATTATTTTCATTATCTTTATTTCACAAAATCTTGATATGTATAAAAAATTTTTACCCCTTATTTTATTTATTACTTTTTTCCACATCCTGAACGCCCAAAATGAATTTATCACCATCTGGAAACCTAATACTCCAGCAATCATTCCACAGATGGATGTTATTGTTCCTTATCCGGCAGGCAATAACCAGATATGGTTCCCGGGAATCGGAGAAAATTATACGATAACCTGGGAAGAGATAGGTTTTCCCCAGCACAATGGAGTCCTGAACAATGTGACTTCTACAAAACAGGTCTTTATCGATTTTGGAGCATCATTAAATCCTAATACCACTGATGCTGCTTATCAGGTAAAAGTAAGCAATGGGAACGGAGTTTTTAAGCAGATCCGGTTTGGTGATCCTGAAATCCTAAATGTCCCTACTGCTTACATGGCTATTTTCTGGCACAGTGTAGGCAGCATTGATAAAATTACCGAAGTTTCCCAATGGGGAAATATCAACTGGATTTCTATGGAGAATGCCTTTAGTAATTGCAGGGCTCTTCAGGTTACCGCTACGGACATACCTAACCTTTCCGGTGTAACAGACGCTTCATTCATGTTTTATGGAAATTCAGCTTTTACAGGACACCCGTCTATGACGGTATGGAATACATCCCAAATAAAAAAATTTACATACATGTTTGGTCACACTTCCCCCACTCCGGCTACCGCCGCAGTTGATCTGTTCAATCTCAACATCGGTTCATGGGATATGTCTTCGGCACAAGACATCAGCTATATGTTTTTCCACAGAAGATCATTCAATCAAAATATAAACAACTGGAATACTTCGAACGTAACTACAATGGCCCATACATTTGAAAATTGTTACACATTCAATCAGCCATTGAATAACTGGAATACTTCAAAGGTCACCAATATGGCGTATTTATTTCATTTTATCCCCGATTTTAACCAGCCTATCGGTAATTGGGACACGTCCAATGTTACTAATTTCAGCCACATGTTCCACAACTGTACTTCTTTTAATCAACCACTAGACAACTGGAACACGGCTAAAGGAACTACCATGGAGATGCTATTTACAGGAGCCTCTGCCTTCAATCAATCTGTAGCAAGCTGGAATACAGGGTTGGTGGGAACAATGCTTTTCACTTTTCGTGATGCAACAAGCTTTGACCAATCTTTAGAAAACTGGAACCTGGCTTCCCTTACTATTGGAGACCAGATGCTGACGAATTCCGGATTAAAATGCGAAAATTACAGCAGAACCATCGCAGGATGGGCCAATAACCCAAATACGGCGAATAACATCAACCTGATTTCTACTGCACCATTAATGTATTCTTCGGATGTAGTACCAGAAAGAAATGTACTTATCAATAAAGGTTGGGTATTTAATGGTGATACTCAAGGAGAGTGCAGATTAGGAATTTCTGAAATACCTCTCAATAATCTTTCCATTTATCCCAATCCTGCCAGCGACTTTATTTATATCAAAAATATAAAAGGTTCCGGAAGTTACAGGATAACTGACATGGCAGGTAGAATCATCCTTCAGGGACTTTTAAATAATGAAAAAATCGATGTAAGTTTTTTAATAAAGGGAAATTATCTATTACAAATTATTTCCGCAGATAAGGTCCAATCTTTAAAATTCATCAAAAAATAACGATCCATATGATAAAAAAACTAATCCTATTCCTTCTCTTCAGCTTTTTCTTTCAATCCGGAAAAGCTCAAAATGAATTTATCACCGTCTGGAAACCAAGCCTTCCCCGTTATGCAACACAGTATATCGGGATATCCGTAGCTTCTACAGATACACAGATCTGGCTTCCTGCTGTAGGAACCGATTTTCAGGTATACTGGGAAGAAATTGGTTTCCCGGCACACCATGCCACATTAACCAATCTCAACTCTACTTACCAAGTACTGATCGACTTTGGGACCCCTTTAAACCCTAATCCAGCAGACGCAACTTATCGTTTAAAAATAACTAATGGCATCGGTAATTTTCATAGGATCCGGTTTTCCAACTGGGATATGTTTAATGGTGATGGCCTGATAGGTGATGTGCATAAAATAGTAAGATTGGAACAATGGGGAAACATCCACTGGTCTTCTATGGGACAGGCATTTCAGGGTTGCAGAGACTTCGATGTAACTGCCACAGACACTCCAGACCTGTCAACCGTTACAGATATGTCCAATATGTTCTTAGGTAATTATAGTTTGATAGGAAATCCCTCTTTCAATAATTGGAACACCTCCCATGTAACCACTTTGCTAAGTACATTTGCAGGTTGTTTTCTTTTCAATCAGCCTGTTGGAAACTGGGACACTTCAAACGTTACCATGATGGGAATTACATTCAGCTCTGCTTTGGTATTCAACCAATCTCTGGCGAACTGGAACACCTCTAAGGTAAACCACATGACTGCCATGTTCAGTGGTGCTAAGGAGTTTAATCAACCGATCGGAAATTGGGATCTTTCCAATACTATCGATTGCGAATTTATGTTTTCCGGTGCTAAAAAATTCAACCAGCCTATTGGTAACTGGAATACCTCAAAAGTAGTTGAAATGGACCGTATGTTCAACCAGGCACAAGATTTCAATCAGGATATCAGCAATTGGGATACTTCTAGTGCCACCATTATGGAGGGCATGTTTGCTGGAGCTTCCAGTTTTAATCAAAACATCGGAAACTGGAACATAAGCAATGTAGTCTATATCAACGATATGTTCAATGGGGCTACCAGCTTCAATCAGGATATTGGAAACTGGGATGTAAGCAAAGCAGTCTGGATGCACAATATGTTTAAAGATGCAAAGAATTTTAATCAGAATATAGGAAACTGGAATGTAGGACTTGTCACCAACATGAACAATATGTTCAATGGAGCCACTCATTTTAATCAAAATCTTGGACAATGGAACATCAGCTCTCTTACCTCAGCCATAAACATGCTACAAAACTCAGGACTGAATTGTCAAAGCTACGATAATACCCTTTACGGCTGGAACCTGAAGCCCACAACCCCTAATAATATCAACCTTGCAAATACTTCACCTTTGGTTTACTCCAACCCGCTTGCTGTCAATGCCAGAAATAATCTTATCAATAATAAAGGATGGACGATCAGCGGAGATACTTACAACGGAGAATGCCAGTCTGTTTTATCCACATCAGATGCGTTACCTCTCAACGAGATCAGTATCTATCCAAATCCCGCAACGGACTTTATCTACATCAGAAATATGAAAGATTCCGGTAATTATAGAATAATGGATATGGCAGGAAGAATAATACTTCAGGGTATGATAAATAATCAAAAAATAGACGTTAACTCATTAATCAAAGGAAACTATATCCTTCAGATCATTTCGAAAGACATGGCACGTTCACTTAAATTTATTAAGAAATAATATCATAATCCATCCGTATGTATAAAAAAATTATCCTCCTAGGTTTATTCTTACTCTTAGGGCAAATGATAAAAGCACAAAATGAATTTGTTACGATCTGGCAACCCAACAGGCCCGACACAATGCCTCTTATTGATGTAAATGCTCCTTATGCCGCCTCCACTAATCAGATATGGTTTCCGGGAATCGGTGAGAATTACACAATAAGCTGGGAAGAAGTAAACTATCCTCAGCATAACGGGGTTATGAATAATGTTACCTCTACGAAGCAGGTATTGATTGACTTTGGAACTTCATTAAATCCTGATACGGCAAGCGCTTCTTATCGAGTAAAAGTAAGCAACGGAAATGGCATATTTAAACAGATACGATTTGGAGAATGCCAGATCATTTATGTAGCAGACTCATATATTCTCATGTGGGATATATTCGGAAATTCTGATAAAATAACTGAAATAGAAAATTGGGGAAATATTCAATGGACCTCTATGAATACTGCATTTGCGCACTGCAGATTGCTTCAGCTCACGGCTACCGACAGTCCAAACCTCACTAATGTAACGGATGCTTCATTCATGTTTTATAATGCCCATGATTTTTTAGGGGCAAGTTCAATGCAAAACTGGAATACCTCAACTATAAAGGATTTTAAATTTATGTTTGCAAGGATGGGAGATTATGTGCAGGCAATAGATCAGTTTAATTCCCCTTATTTGAGTACCTGGAATATGTCATCAGCTAAAAATCTGAATAATATGTTTTCCGGAAGAAAGGTATTTAATCAACCCTTAAATAATTGGAACACTTCGAGTGTGGAAGATATGGGCTGGATGTTTGCTCTTTGCCTGAATTTTAATCAGCGTTTAGACAGCTGGGATACTTCTAAAGTAAAAGATATGTCTTTTATGTTCCATTTTATTCCTGTTTTCAATCAAGACATTGGCGGATGGAATACTTCCTCTGTAACCAATATGGCTCATATGTTTCACGGCTGTACTGTTTTCAATCAACCTCTTAACTGGGCAACTTCCCAGGTTACTCATATGGGATTTATGTTAACAAGCGCCACAAGCTTTAACCGGTCTTTAGGCAACTGGAACCTCAGCTCATTAACCGATGCTACCAATATGCTTACAGGTTCAGGATTAAATTGTGATAATTACAGCAAAACCCTGTCCGGATGGGCAGATAATCCTGTTACTCCTGATAATATTCCTCTTGTTTCAGTAACGCCTTTACAATATGCTTCCAATGCTGCTTCTAAAAGAAATATTCTTATTGGTAAGGGCTGGAATATAACAGGAGATACAGTAGGAAACTGTTTGTTGTCAACTTCAGAAATCCACACCAACAGCCAAAACTTATCAATATATCCTAACCCGGCAGAAGATAACCTGCACATCAGGCATGCTCACGAACTCAAAAGTTATAAAATCCTGGATACCAGCGGAAGATTGGTACAACAGGATGCTCTGAATACAGACATGATTAATATAAGCTCACTGACAAAAGGAAATTATATACTACAGATTACAACGAAGAATAAAACAGAATCGTTTAAGCTGATCAAAAAGTAAATAAAAGCCTCACTTGTAATAAAGTGAGGCTTTTTATAATGCGTATTTTTATTTATCGTACTGGTTGGGGTGCTGAGCTTTAATATCGTCAACAGTTCCTAGTACTTTATCTTTTAAAGAATCCTGATATTTCTGTAGTTTTTCCGCCACCTGTTCATTTCCGCTTCCTAAAATTTTAGCCGCAAGGATTCCCGCATTTAAAGCTCCGTTCAATGCTACTGTTGCTACAGGGATTCCGCCCGGCATCTGAAGGATGGATAGTACAGAATCCCATCCGTCAATAGAATTACTGGATAAAATAGGAACTCCGATTACAGGTAAAGTAGTACAGCTAGCCACCATTCCTGGTAGATGGGCAGCTCCCCCGGCCCCTGCAATGATAACTTTCAAACCTCTTTCTTTTGCTGTTTTGGCATAATCAAACATTCTTTCGGGCGTTCTGTGAGCAGATACCACAGTAAGCTCGTAAGGGATTTCGAGAGTTTTCAAAAAGCCTGCAGCTTGTTCCATAATTGGTAAGTCACTTTGACTTCCCATGATAATTCCTACCATCTTCAATTTTATTAGATTTTCAAAGATAAAAATTAAAATCTGTTTTCTAAAATTACACTATGTATAAATCCCTGGATAATCTGATCTGAAAAAATTTTAACCCTGAATATATCAACTGATTACAAACAACATGCAAAATCACGTTTTATAATTATACTTAAATAAGATATATTTGTATACCATTTCACTAATATTTTGAAAGATTATAAACTTACACTTGCTGTTCTTACTGTAGCTATTGTCTGGGGAACGACTTTTTTATCGATTCGGGTGGCAGTACAAACGATTCCAGCCTGGTTTGTCGCGGGAATAAGACAATCTCTTGCAGCATTAATTATGCTCCTTGTCCTTTTATACAGAAAAGAATTACGATGGATCGGATGGAAAAACCTGAAATACCAGATTGTTTTTTCGTCACTTATGCTGATCATTGCCAATGGAATGACCACTGTTGCTGAAGAAACGGTAACAAGCAGTGTGACCTCTCTGATAAGCGCCTGCTCTCCTATTTTAGTTTTTCTGGGCAGTGTGGCTGTGGGAATACAAAAATTCAGCCTCAGGGCTGTGGTAGGAATTCTGATGTCTTTCGGTGGTATTGTTTTTATCTTTTGGGACGGTATAAAAGATCTGGCCAATCCAGATTATGCCATGGGAATTGTTTTTCTTCTTATCGCGATTGCAGGCTGGGCATCAGGTACCATTTTCACAAAAAAACTAAACATTCAAAGCGGAAATATATCGTTGAATCTTTTATATCAGTTTGCCTTTGCAGGAATTATCCAGATTATTTTTGCCTTCTTATTTTCTGAAGATTATAACTTCGAAAACTGGAGTTTCAAAAGTATTTCAGCCATGTTTTACCTTTCCATCTTCGGCTCTGTTGCAGCCTTCTTTGCCTATCATTATGCTTTGACAAAGGTTTCACCGGTTCAGGTTTCTATTCTGGCCTATATCAATACCATTATTTCTATCTTTTTAAGCTGGCTGATCCTTGATGAAAGTATTTCTGTTAAATTTATTGTGGCCGCAATATTAATTATTCTGGGAGTATTCATAATTAACTACAACCCAGCCATGTTTAAAAAACAAAGAATTCAATAAACGCGGGACACCTATCTCAACCCGCTGCTTATCGTACATTAAGGAACTTTCATATTATGATTGCTTCCTATTTTCATTATTCATCCAACAGAATATATCTCTATTTATCCACTTTCACATCTCTTTTTTTATTTTTTTTCCCTATCTTGTTTAGATCAATTTCTATGATATGCTAAAAAACACTCTGCTGATTTTATTTATTGTCCCATTGCTTCTTCTAAGTTGTGATAATCGCCAAAAGGAAAAAGACCTGCTGGAAAGAGAGCAGCAGCTTTTGGAAAAAGAAAAGCTATTTGCCCACAAAGAATCTGAATATCAAGCCTTAATTAAAATGCGTGACAGCATCTTTACCCGAAAGGACTCTGCCAAAGTAATGACATGGCCGGAAGAAATTTCCGGAGATTGGAACGGCAAAGTGATCTGCACGGAATCCAATTGTAATGATTATGTTGTTGGAGATCAGCGAACAGATACCTGGGAATTCGACAGTGATTCCACTCAATTGGTGGCTAAAATCATCAACAATAACAATCTTATCAGGTTGTATTCCGGAAAGTTTGAAAACAATGAGATCAAACTGAATTTCAAAACAGATTCTGCTGCCAAAAAGAAAGTAGAAATGAATATTCTTCTCAATGATATTTCCGACACTAAGATAAGAGGAACAAGAACTGTAATAACAGATAATAATTGTACTGCAAAATTTTCTGTAGAATTAACGCGTTCGTCCAAATAAAACACATTTATGATTTTACTGAGCATACACAACCTGAGCTTCCCTATTGAAGATCCTGTATTAAAATTTTTATTGGTCCTGGTCATTATTCTGGCAGCTCCATTACTTCTGAATAAAATTAAAGTTCCCCATCTGTTAGGCCTTATTATCGCAGGTGCAGTAATCGGACCCAATGGATTCAATCTGTTGGCGAGGGATAGCAGTATTGTAGTTACGGGAACTACAGGACTTCTTTATATCATGTTTCTCGCAGGACTGGAAATTGATATGGGTGATTTTAAGAAAAACAAATGGAAGAGTCTCGGATATGGAGCTTATGCATTTATTTTTCCTTTTATACTCGGATTTGTCGGAGCGTATTATTTATTGGGATTTTCGGTACTGACTTCCGTCTTATTCGCCAGTTTGTTCTCGTCTCAAACCCTTATCACTTATCCTTTAATCAGTAAACTTGGAATTGCAAAAAACCGGGCTGTAAATATTACCGTAGGCGGAACAATGATCACCGATATTGCCACATTATTGGTACTTGCTGTGGTTGTAGGTATGGTCCAGGGAGACGTGGGAACTTCTTTCTGGGTAAAGTTATCCGTATCTGTTATACTTTTTAGCCTGATCGTTCTATTGTTATTCCCTATTATTGGACGATGGTTTTTCAAAAAAGTAAATGATAAAATATCCCAGTACATTTTTGTATTGGTGATGATTTATCTGGCGGCACTATTGGCAGAATTAGCCGGCATTGAAGCCATCATCGGGGCATTCTTTGCCGGGCTTGCATTAAACAGACTGATTCCTCATACATCTTCCCTCATGAACAGGGTGGAATTTGTAGGGAATGCGATATTTATCCCTTTCTTCTTGATCAGTGTGGGAATGCTGATCGATTTTACCGTATTCTTCAAAAGTTTTGAAACCCTTAAAGTTGCAGCGATCATGTTGGTCGCATCAATCGGTGGTAAATATATTTCAGCCGTGATCACCCAAAAGACATTCAGGTTTACAAAAGAAGAAGGTAAACTGATCTTTGGTTTAAGTTCAGCTTCTGCAGCTGCTACATTAGCTACAGTAATGGTAGGATACAACATCATTGTTTCCGAAACGGAAACAGGAGAACCTGTAAGATTACTGAATGAACATGTATTGAACGGAAGTATATTACTTATCCTTATTTCATGTACCATTTCTTCATTTGTATCTATGGCCAGTGCACAGAAAATCGCAGAAACGGATAATGAAGATACGGTATCCGGAAACAGCCATGAGGAGGAAAGCCTGCTATTAGCCATCAATCATCAGGAAACTGTAGAGCGAATGGTCAATCTGGGTATTCTGATTAAGGCACATTCCAATACTGAAGACTTTTTTGCATTGAACGTCATCAATGAAGATAAAAATGAGTCTTCTGTAAAAAATGCCGAAAAATTACTCCACCAGGCTACAGATGCTGCAGCATCGGCCGATGTCAAATTACAACCTCTGAAAAGATATGATAATGATGTTGTAAACGGCGTCAATAATGTGATCAAAGAGCAGGAAATAACGGATCTTATGATCGGTCTTGAAGATGAAAAAGGTTTTTCTCCTTCCTTCGTTTACAATCTTTATAATGGCTACCTTCAGAATGATCACGTGAACGTACTGGTATACCATGCTGCCCAGCCTATTTCTACAATAAAAAAATATGCAGTGATGATTCCTGAAAATTCAGATAAAGAAGCCGGCTTTTTTCATGCTCTTTTAAGGGTATGGAACATTGCCCGGAATTCAGGAGCAACCATGATATTTTATGCTCCTGAAAGTATTATTGATCTTTTACAAAGGATCATCAAAAAAGCCAATATAGAAGCTGAATTTATCATTATGAATACCTGGCATGACGGTGAAAAAACAGCTGCGGGACTAAAAGAGGATGAAGCCCTTATTGTGTTTATGGCTAAAAGAGGAATGGTATCCTATATTCCTCAAATGAGGCTTATGCCGGAACTTCTCAACAAAAATCTAAAAGAAAACAATTATCTTCTGATCTATCCTTTTTCAGAATATGACAAAAACAGTCCTGAAAAAAGATCATTTGGAAATCACAGGGATTTCATCGAAATCGGAAATGTTATCCAGAAAATTTTCAAGTAACAACCAATACCAATAGAATAAATTCAATCAATTCAACTATTTCTTAGTTGTTTGTTTTCAGTAAATTAGACCTTAAAACCGAATTCAATTATTTAAAACGGAAATATAAAAACGGACTCGCCGAACACCGTATTTCAAAGTAGGCAACAAAATACTTTTAATTATGCCAAATCTATTAAAATCATTCAGAAACTCTGTAAAGCACTGGTATATCCCGCTTATACTAGGAATCCTTTTTATTGGATGTGGAGTATATGTATTTTCATCTCCCCTTGAAACCTATCTGACATTATCTCTTCTTTTTAGTGTCTCTTTTATCGTCTCGGGGATCTTCGATATCTTTTTCTCGATCAATAACGCGAAAGTATTAAATGGATGGGGCTTATATCTGGTAACGGGACTACTTTCCTTTATTATGGGAGTCTATCTGGTTTCTTATCCTCAGATTTCAATGACCATTCTACCATTTATTGTAGGATTTACAGTGATGTTCCGTTCTTTTCAATTACTGGGTATCTCATTTGATTTGAAAGATGCGCATGTACTAAGATGGGGTAATCTTGCCATATTCAGTATCCTCGGAATTATCCTGTCGTTTATGCTTTTGGCTAATCCTATATTTTCAGGAATGTCTCTTGTAGTCCTTACCGGTTTATCATTTATTTTCGTAGGAGTAGCTTCTGTCATCTTAGCCTTTGATCTAAAGAAAATAAAGGACTATCCTTTAAAACTGGGTAGTGAGCTCAAGGATAAAATAGAAAATCTTCATAATGAACTCAATGATAAAATGAGATAAAAAAATAAGAAAGACTGCTTTTCAGCAGTCTTTCTCTCAATATTTTAAGCTATTACTCTTACCATAGCCTTTACTTTGATGAGCTTTTCCATCAGTTCTTCTTTAGAGTCAGCCAGCACATTAATATGTCCCATTTTCCTTCCCGGTTTGGTTTCCGTTTTTCCATATAAGTGAACATAAGTTTTAGGCAATTTCAGGACTTCTTCCATTCCTTCATAAATTACTTTTCCTGAATATCCTTCTGCTCCGACAAGGTTAAGCATTCCACTATAACCTAAACTTTCCGTATCCGCTAATGGAAGGTTCTTAACGACACGGTACATTTGCTCAAATTGTGAATTCGCGTTTCCTTCCTGGCTTTGGTGCCCTGAGTTATGAAGTCTCGGCGCAGTCTCATTTACCCATACTTTTCCAGCCTTATCCAAAAACAGTTCTATGGCAAAAAGCCCGGGAGAGTTTATTGCGTTCAGAAACTTTTCCGTAATTACATCAATTTGCTTTTGAGTGTCTTCCTGTAAAAAAACCGGACAAATATTAAAATCCAATAAATTTAACTTAGGATCAGCCACCATTTCTGTAACCGGAAAAGTCTTCGTTTCCCCTTTTTCATTTCTTGCAACAATTACAGACAATTCTTTATCGATATCAACAAGCTTTTCGATCACAGAAGGCTCCTTCCATAAATTTTGAAGATCTTCTTCATTTTTAATTACCTGAACACCTTTTCCATCATATCCGCCTGTATTCATCTTTTGTACAAAAGGAAGTGTCATTGTAATTTTTTCATCACTATTCCAGACAGCCTGAAATTCAGGGCTTGGGATATCATGGGTCTTATAGAATTCCTTCTGAAGAATCTTCTGCTGAATGGTTTTAATGATTGCAGAATTTGGAACAACTTTGATCCCCTGGTTTTCAAGTTCTGATAGGGCATCGGCATTTACATGCTCGATCTCTATTGTTACAACATCTTTATTTTTTCCAAAGTTCAGGACTGTTTCATAGTCATTGAAATTTCCCTGTGTAAAATTTGAAATAGTACTGCAGGGAGCATCAGAGGCAGGATCCAGCGTATAAAATTCATCATCATACTTCAATGCGCTCTGTATCAGCATTCTTCCCAGCTGACCACCTCCTAAAATTCCTATTTTCATTCTATATTTTTATTAGATATATTTTCAATTGAGACCATCCGGATCAATAGGCAATTATCAAATGTTTTTCAACATTACAATACAACACCAGATCATTGATCCAAGACTTTGCAAAGATAAAAATTTTATATCCGATTACCTAAATTTTCGTATCTCCGATCCTTGCCGTACTTAACGTGTTACGCCGGCTTAAAAGCCGGCGTAAGTGATTATGGGAAGTTTATACTTTATCTATTTTAAGATATCCTAGACCTATTGGGTTTTCCTGATTTTCCGTATCAGATTTTTCTAAAACAATGGTGTATTTCTCTTTCATTTTTTGAGGAAGGATATCATTAACGTTAAAAATATCATCGATATCCACACCGTGCTTATCGTCAACATGGCTTACAGCTCCTTCGAATCCCATTGTTTTGTAAAATTCCGTTTCCTTCACTCTCTTTATGATTTCGCCCATGGATGTTCCAACCATCAGATGTTGCTCATGGAATTCTTCAAAATATCCCCTCTTATAGCCTCCTAAATTAATAAAGAATAGCTGGTTTTCAGAAACCTGATCTGTTTTCTCAACAATTTTCACTTCATATCCATCTGCAAATCTTACCTCCTGATGGCAGTCCAGGTGGATTTTACCATCAGCCTCTTTCCAGAAGTCTTTCATATCCGGAACCAGATCCTTTAAACTTTCAGCAATTCCAAAAAACACATCGTGCTGTTCGATATTCCTGCCTGGAGGAGTGGCACCTAGGATCACGTAGAATAATTTCATTTTCATTTTTTTAGTCATACAAAAATACGTCAAATTTATCTTTTTGAAAGTTTGGCAGAAAACTGCAATAGTTTTATATTTGTATTCATGTCAGAAATCATTATTCTCTTCCTTGGAGCAATCTCAGCAGGCCTATTGGGCTCACTTACAGGTTTAGGAGGAGGAGTTATCATTATCCCTTTATTGACGCTTGGTTTTGGCGTCCCTATGCATTACGCAATCGGAGCTTCCTTAATATCTGTGGTGGGTACATCTTCCGGTGCCGCCGTAGCTTTTGTTAAAGAAGGATTTACCAATATGAGAATCGGAATGTTTCTGGAAATAGCAACTACAGCAGGTGCTATTGCCGGAGCTCTTGTTTCCGGAATTCTGAACCCAAATACCATCGGGATTATTTTTGCCAGTATTCTTCTCCTTACCGTAATTTTAAATCTTAAAGGAAAACCCGACCACCAGGAACCCCTGATCAAGGGAAGTTTAGAAGATAAACTTAAATTGTACGGAACCTTTCCGGATAAAGGAGTCATTAAAAAATATTCTGCTCGAAACACGATTCCAGGATTCTTTATGATGATGTTTGCGGGAGCAATGTCCGGTCTTTTAGGAATCGGTTCAGGTGCATTGAAAGTATTGGCAATGGATAATATGATGAAGTTGCCTTTTAAAGTTTCTACAACCACGAGTAATTTTATGATCGGTGTTACGGCTGTCGCAAGTTCCCTGATCTATTTTCAAAGAGGAGAAATTATCCCGGTAATTGTAGCTCCTGTTTTGGTAGGGGTTGTGGTAGGAAGCTTCATTGGGTCTAAAACATTGATGGTTTCAAAAACTAAAAAACTGAAGGTATTTTTTGCTATTGTAATTACAGTCCTTTCAATCTATATGATGTATAACGGTATAAATCAAAGTTTCCGATGAGAAAAAATTTCACAGACGTTGATTTGAACCGCTCCGTAGGAAATCTCCTGAGACTTGGAGTGATTTTGTCCGTAGCTATATCCATTATTGGCTTTGTAAAGCTGTTTCTGGAAGGTTTTAAAATGCCCAAAAACTATTCCTTACTGGAGACCGGTTCTTCGTCGGAAAAAGTATGGGGCCAGTTTTGGGAGTCTCTCTGCAAAGGTGAAGGAATGGCCATCATTCAACTGGGAATCTTGGTTCTTATTTTCACTCCTTTAATGCGAATTGTTTTTGCATTAATAGGATACCTGAAAGAAAAAGATTACATCTATGTGATCATATCCTCAATTGTTTTAGCCATTATGGCAATCAGCTTTTTTACGGGATACGCACATTAAGCCCATTTACATTTCATAAAACTCCAAAGGAAGCTGATCCGGATCTTGTGTAAAGAAAAACTCTTTACCGGTAAATTCGTCGATCCTTATCTCCTCACATTCCAGTCCCTTTTCCATAAGTTCCTGTCGCTTTGCGCCAACATTTTCAACGGAAAATGCAAGATGCCTTAATCCGCATGCTTCGGGACGGGAAGGTCTTGCGGGAGGATCAGGGAATGAAAAAAGTTCTATCACATAATGATCTCCGATAGCAAGGTCCAGCTTATAAGATTGCCTTTCTTCACGGTATACTTCACGGATCACATTCAAACCTAAAATCTCTGTGTAAAACTTTTTAGAAACTTGATAATTGGAGCCTATAATGGCGATATGGTGAATTTTCATTGTATATTATTTCTTATTCTCGCAATTTTCCTTTCTTCTTGTATCAATGATGTACTGAATTTTCCAGCTGTTATTCTGCTTTACCAGCTGAAAGCTGTTCGCTCCGCAATGTGAAAACTTTCCCTGGTAATAAAACTGATAAGGAGTGAAAACGCTCGCCATATTGCCGTCTACAAGTACAGATGCTATAGTAATCCTTTCATCCAGATCGCCTTTTGCGGCTTTGGAAACAGCAGATATAAAACCAGATATATCATCTGTTTTCACTACTCCTTCTTTTGTAATAGTCTGTAGAATGGCCGTTTCAGTAAATGCCGACTTTACCAGTTCCGAATCTGCATTCTTCATACCTGCGAACAAATCCCTGATAGGTTTCTCAATGTCCGGGTTCTGGAGTTGCTGTCCAAAGCAGAATGTACTTAAAAAGCATACAACTGCGAAAATTTTATTCATAGTATTGATTCAAAATATAACAGAATAAAAGTAAGAAAAATCTGACTCAAACTTCATTTATTTCACACTAAAAAAGATGATTTCATTTGAATTCTTGTAAAAAAGGATTATTTTTAGCCATCTATTTTTATAACATGTGGAGTGCTTATTTGATCTTAACCGGCCTGCTGGTTCTATTGACGTTATTACCTAAAATTCAAAACCAGCATTGGATATTTCGGGTTCCTGAGTTTGGAAAAATTCAAATCACGTACTTTATTGTGCTTACCTTCCTCTTAGGATTTTTCTTTAGATCAGCCGAATATTTCTGGTATTTCCAGGGCACTCTTTTTATCTTATTTGTACATCATGGGGTAATTCTTGTAAAGTATACTCCTCTCTACAGAGTAAGGAAACATCAGAGGGGCAAGCGGTCCTCTCAAAAATTACATTTCATTTCTGCCAATGTCTATCAGTTCAATACGGAATATGACAAGTTTATCGGTCTTATCAACCGAAACAAGCCGGAAATGTTCCTTACCATGGAAAGCAATAGAGTTTGGGAAAATGCATTAAGAGCTTTAGAAAAAGACTACCCCTATCATCATAAGGTAACCTTGGAAAATACTTATGGGATGCATTTTTATTCTAAAATTCAGATCAAAAATTCCACTACACATTATTTTGTAGCTGAAGATATTCCAAGCATTGAAATCCATTTAGAGACAGAAGACGGCTTCTCTTTTGTTTTTTTCGGGGTTCATCCACCACCTCCCAGCCCAACGGAAGAAGCGACATCAAAGGAGCGGGACGGCGATCTCCTGAGCATTGCAAAACGCGTGAAAGATATCACTGAACCTGTACTTGTCGTTGGTGATTTTAATAATGTTGCCTGGTCAAGGTCTTCTATACTGTTCAGAAAAACAAGCCACCTTATTGATCCGAGAATCGGACGTGCCTTTGTTCCAACCTTCCACGCCAGATACCAATTACTGAGATTCCCTATCGATTTAATGTTTCATAGTGAAGACATCTTTATTAAAGAACTTAAGACCCTAGACAATTTTGGCTCGGACCACCTACCGGTATATTGCGAATTCTTTATCGATCATCATAATACGGGTCAGGAAGAAAGAATAGAAGTTGCTGACGCCGAAGAAAAAGCTGAGGCTGAAGAAATGATCATCGAGGGGAAAAAAGAAGATGGTGACCGGGATGCTGTTGTTACAGAATAATATGTTTATCTATAGCAAGCGCATTCTTCGATTAAATAGAATAAAAAAAACTGTTTCATTTCTGAAACAGCTTTTATATCAAAGTAAACGATGATTAAAATTTAATCACAGATTTCATTTTTTCGTTTTCTTCCATTACCAATTCATCATCAACAAGGATTTTTCCTGAATGTTCATCGATAATGATTTTCTTTCTCTGAGCGATTTCCATCTGTTTTTGTGGAGGAATTGTAAAGAAAGATCCTTTCGGAGCACCTCTTTCTAAACCTACCACAGCTAATCCGTTGATAGAGTTTGTTCTGATTCTGTTGTAAGAAGCTAGTAATCTTTCATCAATCTTACCTGCAAATTCTTTAGACTGCTCAATTAAATAATCTTCCTCTTTCTGAGTTTCAGAAACTAAACCTTCTAATTCTTCTTTTTTGAATTTAAGGTGGTTTTTAAGATCGTTAATTTTTGAATTCAGTTCTTCCAGAGTCTCATTTTTATGAGTGATCTTGATCCCAAATTCTTTAATTCTTTTTTCCGCAAGTTGGATTTCAAGATCTTGGAATTCAATCTCCTTACCTAAAGCTTCAAACTCTTTATTGTTTCTTACGTTATCTTGTTGAGATTTGTATTTCTCAATTAGAGTTTTCGCATGGTTAATTACTTCATGCTTTGTTTTGATCTGATCTTCCTGATCCTTAATTTCTGCATGAAATTTTTCAGCTCTTTTTTCAAGCCCTTCTATCTCGATTTCAAGATCTTCAACCTCAATTGGCAATTCTCCTCTTGTATTTCGGATTTCATCCAATCTTGAATCTATGATTTGTAAATCGTATAAAGCTCTTAATTTCTCTTCAACTGAAATATCGTTGGTTTTTGCCATATCTAAAGGAAATAATTTACTGGGTTTGTTTTTTCGTTGGATTTTGAGATTGCAAATGTACTAAATTTTTGTGACAAAATTTCAAATAATTGTTTTACAACCCATTGTTCTGATTCATAATGTCCTATATCACAAATCAGCATTTTAGATTCTGCTAAAAAAAAATCGTGGTATTTAACGTCTCCGGTTAGGTAGGCATCACATTTTTTAGATAATGCGGATTTTATTCCACTCGCTCCTGAGCCTCCTAAAACGCCAACTCTTTTAATCTTTTTATTAGTAAGCCCTGAATATCTGATCATTTCAAGATTAAATTTCTCCTTAACAAAACATAAAAAGTCCTCTTCATTCATTGCTTCTTCAAACTCTCCATACATTCCCAATCCTGAATACTGGTTTTCATTGTCCAGACTATAGATCTGGTAGGCTACTTCCTCATATGGATGTGAAGATTTCATAGCAGAAATAATCTGATTTTGTTTATAGCCTTCAAAAATTACAGAAATCATATTTTCATCTGCATTTTCCCTGATATTCTGCTTTCCTGAAAATGGATTCGAGCCCTCAATTGGTCTGAAAGTTCCATTGCCATTAATACTGAAACTGCACTCATCATAGAAACCAATATTTCCTGCCCCGGCAGAGAAAAGAGATTCTTTTACTTTTTCAGAATGGTCTTTGGGAACAAATACGGTAAGTTGTTTCAGATTATCTTTCTTCGGCTGAAGGATTTTCATTTCTTTTAATCCCAACTGGTTGCATATTCCTGCATTAACCCCAAAAAAATCATTATCAAACGCAGTATGAATTGCATAGATCGCAACCTTATTCTCGATGGCTTTTAAAACAGCCCTTTCAACATAGTTTTTCCCGGTAAGAGATTTTAACCCTGAAAAAATAATCGGATGAAAACATACGATCAGATTTAATTTCTTTTGAATAGCTTCTTCTACAACATTCTCTAAAGCATCGTGACATACTAAAATACCACTCACCTCCCGTTCCGGAACCCCACACAACAACCCTACATTATCAAAGTCTTCTGCCTGTTGTAAGGGAATACGTTTTTCTATTTCCGAAATTACTTCTCTTATTGTCATTTATTATGTATGTTTGCTACGAAAATAGGGATAATTTCTTAAATTAGAAAAAACTCAAAGTATGGAAAAAGAACACAATCTTGTCCCGGAGGATACATTATGGAAAAGATTTCTTTATCGTGTTATTTACCGTTCCGATACCAGATTGGGAAAGCTTTTCGATATTATATTGTTGGCATTAATCCTTGTCAGCACACTTATCATTATGATGGAAAGTGTTCCGAAGCTGGATCAAAGATTCCATCTTACATTTATTGTTTTTGAATGGATTATTTCTTTATTTTTTTCCGCAGAATACCTGCTGCGTATTATGGTCGTAAAAAATAAGAAAAATTATATCTTCAGCTTCTTTGGAATTATAGATTTTCTTGCCCTGGTTCCTTTCTACCTCAGTTTTTTCTTTCCGGTAACCAAATATTTCCTGATATTCAGAATGTTGAGAATGCTAAGGGTATTTAGAATTTTCAATTTACTGGATTTTATGAATGACGGATATCTCATTGTACGGGCATTGAAAAACAGTTCAAGAAAGATCTATATTTTCCTGTTGTTCCTTATCATTTTTTCGGTGATTGTAGGTTCTCTGATGTTTATGGTGGAAGGAGGAAGAACCGGTTTTGAAACCATTCCCCAATCTATTTACTGGGCTGTGGTTACAGTAACTACAGTAGGTTACGGAGATGTTTCACCCATTACACCTATGGGAAAATTTTTTGCAGTTATACTGATGCTTGCCGGCTACTCTATTATTGCTGTACCCACCGGTATTGTAACGGCAGAGATGAGGAATAAAAGACAAAACCTGGAAAAGATCTGCGAACGTTGCGGAAATGAAGATATTGATGATGATGCGAGGTACTGCAAACAGTGTGGCAAGAAATTAGCTTGATACCATTTATCAAATTAATCTATTAACCCAATACCACAAAATCATGGAACCAAAAAAGAAAAACAAGCCCAATAGTTTAGTTATTATTCTTTTTGCTTTAGTTGCATTAATGATCATTATTTATTTTATACTAGCTATGTTCTTCCCTACTGTTTTTGAACATATGAGCACAGGTGATATACAACCTGTTCCTAATAAATAAAAAAGGTGGCTGATGCCACCTTTTTTGTTGAATATAAATTACTTATTTCTTAATTACTTTGGTCGTCTTTTTAGAGCCGTCCTTCATTTCAAGAGTAACCAGATACAATCCTGATTTCAGATCCTCCAAATGAATTACCGTATCTGGGCTTACGATCATTTTAACCAATCTTCCTGAAACATCTGATACAGAAATAGATTTAACGTTATCAATATCTGCAATGTTCAGAACATCAGTAAACGGATTCGGATAAATTCCACTGGCTTTTTTAATTAAAGCAGGAGTTGAAATACCTGAAGCATGTCTATCTGAACTCTCTTTATTGATATTGATCGTAAACGCTCCTTCGAGCTCATCTGTATACTCGCTATAATATCCTACATTCACATAATAAACAGTTCCGGATATAGTTGGAACAGACAATGTTTCAGTCTCTCCATCTGCCATATTATCTACAGTATCCACACATACTAAACTGCCGCATGTTCCACTGAAAACACCAATCTGAGGATCGAAATCACTTCCTGAAGGCATACTCACGGTAATATTAACTGTTTCTCCGTCACCAACAAATGTGAACCATGTTCCATCATTCATTCCACTTTCACAAGCGGTGATAAATCCTCCGTTATTTGTTGCACCACCTCCGTCAGTCTGCACATAAGTATAAGGGAAAGAAGATGCCAGCAGAGCTCCTGAACATTCGTCATTAGCCGGTGCCGGTGGAATACTTCCGACACAGATGTCAAAGCTTTGATTGCTTCCTGTTCCATAGTAGCTGTAAACTCTGATGTAATAAGTTTGTCCTATAGTTAGCCCGGAAACAACAGCTGACGTAGGATCCGAACAAAGAATGCTGGATAAAGTACCACAAGATCCGCTAAATACCTGGAAGTAAATATCATCATCATCTTCTGTACCGATAGAAGTTATATTCAGAAGAGAGATTTTCTGGCTTGTTCCTGTCGCTACAAATTTAAACCACACGTCATCATCAGGATTACCATAGCAAGGAGCAGCAGCAATTCCTGAAGCCGTAGCTCCTAGTGTATAACCTGATGTTACTGTTCCACAATTGAGATCAGGATTCACCGTTAAGGTTACTGCTCCTATACAGTTATCATTCAGAGGAACCGGAGGGGCTGTTTTAAATTTCACTTCAGCGCATCCTGAAGATTCACCGGCCGCTGATACAGAAACCACCCGTAAATAATAAGTAGTATTTACACTTAATAAGGTAGGAACAGCAAAACTAGCAGCACTTACAGATTGTTGATTGATGATTTGTGTTCCACCAGGAGTTGTACCTATGGAAACTTTATATCCTGTAGCTCCTGCAACCGGGCTCCAGAGAATGGTAGGTAACAATGGAATAAACACGGCGTTATTTGTCGGATAAGTTACTGACGGACAAACGGGAACAGGTTTTGGTGTTAATCCGTTGATTGTAATGGCCGATTTAAAGGAAGCCTGATGCCCTACAGGAGGATAAACAGGATTCGGATTGGTCCCATCATTTCTGAAATAAAGAGTAGAATTAGGTGCTGAAGGATACACATGCATGATCTCGTCCCCATTATCATCATAATCGGCTGAATTTTCATCAACAGCGACCACAAGGTTATCTGTATTATTATAATGAAAAGGAGTCGCAAAAGTGATGTTGATAACTCCATTCACATTAGTAACTGTTCCGGCATACACCTGAGTCAGTCCGGAAACAGGGATCCAATCGGATTCGGTGTCGAAACTGGATTTTGTGGTAAGCCCTAAATAGACCACCCAATCTGAAGAATTAACCATTGACATCGACGGATTACTATAAAATGTAAGCCCTGTTATATTCCCTGCCGCATCAGCATTAATTTCCTGTTTTGAGAAAATCTGCTGCACATAGGAATATCCATAGTATGTACTGATCGGAGCTGGTCCTACATCAGTACTTCCCGAGCCCAAATTGATTTGAGCATTCAACACCATGCTTAAAAACAATAAGCATGAAAGTAAAATTTTTTTCATAAATATAATGTTTGGTATTAGACTACTAATTTACCAATAATACAGCAAGCATCGAAGAAAAATGACAGCTAAAATTTAGCTGTCATCAATATTTATGGATAAAATCGGATTCTATTTTTTAATTGCTTTGATCGTTTGTTTAGATCCGTCTTTCATTGTTAATGTGACCAGATATAGACCTGATTGAATATCAGCCAGATGAATAACCGGACCAGGATTATCAATTGTTTTTATCCATCTTCCGGAAATATCAGTAACCGTAACGGATTTTACATTAGCAATGTCAGAAATATTCAAAATATCTGAGAAAGGATTCGGATAAACACTGATTCCTTTCTTATTTCCTGCTACTTCAGAGGTTCCAAGATTATTTTTTGCTATATTAATCGTGAAAGTTCCTTCCATGTTATCCGTGAATCCACTGTAATTACCCACATTTACATAATATGTAGTACCAGGCTGAGTAGGTATTGATAGAGTTTCTGTTCCTCCGGAGCCATTATTATCTACTGTATCCACACATGCAAGGCTTCCACATGTTCCACTGTAAACACCGATCTGAGGATCAAAATCACTACCTGCCGGCATTGTAACAGTAATATCAAATGTTGCACCATCACCGGTAAATGTAAACCAGGTACCATCATTCATACTATCGGAACATACAGTTACAAATCCGCCATTATTTGTTGCACCACCTCCGTCAGATTGTACATAAGTATAAGGGAAGGCTGACGCCGTCAACGCTCCGGAACAATCATCATTGGCTGGTGGCGGTGGCATTGTACCTACGCAGATATCAAAACTTTGATTGGATCCTGTATCGAAATAACTGTAAACCCTCACATAATAGGTATCTCCAACAGTAAGTCCGGTTAAAACTGATGATGTATCATCGGAACATAGAATGCTCGACAATGTACCACAGGCACCGCTAAACACCTGGAAATAGGTATCATCATCATTGGTAGTTCCTACAGAAACCACATTCAGGAGTGATATTTTATGCGTTGTAGCAGTAGCAACAAATTTAAACCATACATCATCATCAGGATCGCCATAACATGGATCAGGAATTAAGCCTGAATCTGTTGCTCCCAAAGTATATCCTGCGGTTACAGCACCACAATTAAGATCCGGATTTACTGTTAAAGTAATCGCTCCCGCACAATCGTCATTCGATGGAGCTGGCGGAGAAGTCTTAAATGTAATTTCTGTACATCCTGAAGATTCACCGGCCGCTGATACTGAAACTACCCGTAGATAATAATTGGTATTAGCACTTAAAGGTGCAGCTGGAGTAAAGCTATTGGTCGCTACAGATTGTTGATTCACCACATCAGTTCCTCCCGGAGTTGTTCCTATAGAAACCTTATAACTTGTCGCTCCCGATGTATTATTCCAGTTGATGGTAGGTGATAATGGGATGAAGGTTGAATTATTTGAAGGATATGTTATGACAGGACAGGCAGCAATTGGATTTGCCGTTAATCCCAGAAATGTAATTACCGATTTATAATCTGCCAAATCTCCTGCCGGAGGTGAAGCCGGATCAGGATTGTTGCTGTCATTTTTATAAAACAAAGTAGAATTTGCGGCACCGGAATAAACATACATTGCCTCATCATTATTATCATATCCCGGCGAATTTTCTTCTGCAGCTACGACTAGATTATCCGTATTGTTATAAGGAAATGGTGTTGTAAAAGTAACTTCCACCACTCCGTTAGCATTGGTAATTGTTCCTGCATATACCTGAGTCAACTGAGAAACCGGTATCCAGTCTGTATCTGAAGTAAATCCTGATTTTGAGGTATGCCCGAGATATACCACCCAGTCGGATGAATTTGCCAAAGACATCGAAGGATCCAGGTAGAACTTAAGTCCCGTAATGTTTCCTGCTGCATTTGCATTGATTTCCTGCTTAGGGTAAATCTGCTGAACATAGGAATATCCGTAATAGCTACTGATCGGAGCTGTACCAACGTCAGTGCTTCCAGCGCCCAAATCAATCTGGGCGTTTAGTGCCATGCTTACAATCAAGAAACATGAGAGTAAAAATTTTGCCATAAAATAACAGTTTTAGTGTTTAATATACTAATTTACTAATAATATAATGAATAAAATAAAAAAATGACAGCTAATATCTTAGCTGCCATCATTATTTATAAATTAAATCGAATTCTATTTTTTGATCGTTTTAATCGTTTGTTTAGAACCATCTTTCAATTCAAGTGTAATCAGATACATTCCTGAATTCAATTCTCCTAACTGAAGAACCGAAGTAGGGTTCGCAATTGTTTTTACTAATCTTCCTGCCACATCAGAAACAGAAACAGATTTCACTTTAGAAACATCAGAAATGTTCAGCACATCTGCAAATGGATTAGGATAAACTTTAATCGTATTCTTAGCATTAGCTACTTCTGAAGTTCCCAGACTCGGATCCAGCATATAGCTGATATCATCTATAAGAACACTATTGGCAGGAGTTCCTGTATGTTTAAATACAAGCTTGTTAACACCAGCCGGCACTCCTGTAATACTAAGTTGGTAATCATCAGCAACCGTTACACTTGTAGAAGTATACGTTCCCAATACTACAAAAGTTGAAGTATTAGCAGGATCTGTTAAATAACCGATCTGAACAACTCCTCCGGCAGTATAATTTGCTCTTGCCTTAAATTTAAGGATGTAGTTATTAGACTGTAGATTTGCAATTTCAGGAGTCGCTAACATTCCTGTACTTGAGCCACTTGTATAAAGGTACAATGCATTAGCCCCACTGATTATAGCACCAGTATTTGCACTCGTATAAGCCATTACTTTCGCATAACTAACGGTAGAACCTATACTTGTCCAGCATGGAGGAAGACTTCCTTCCGCTGTTGAATCAAAGTTTTCAGTCAATGTTTGTGATGTAATACAAGCAGTTGTAAATGTTGCCAATTGAGACCATGCACTTTTATCTGAAGAACTACATACTGAACGTACCCAAACATAATATACGGTAGCTGCAGTAAGATTATTTAAATCAGCCGTAACCGTAGTACTCGTTCCCGATGCTTGAGTAGTAGCAGTTGGAGCCGTGTTAGAAGTAGAATAATAATACTCATAACCACCGGCAGGTACAGTAGCAGGAGCAGTCCATGAAATCGTTGCCGTAGTAGCCGCTACATTCGATACTACCAATGCAGAAGGCTCAGCACAAGTCGGTGTAGCATCAATAACGATATTATCTACGTACAATCTGTTCATATCAGCATCTGAGTATGCATTAAATCCAAAATAATACACTCCGGAAGCTGCAGGAACAAAATCTACAGTTGCAGAAATTGGTGTAGTACCATTGGTTACATTAGGGTAATCTGCTAATACGTTGGTCATTGAAGCACTGGATTCAGCAGTACCATAAGCTACTTTCAGTTTTTCAGGATATGTAGTACCACTTGCATTTCCATAGATGTATTTTATTCTGTAAGATACTCCCCCTGTAAGGTTAATACCTTGCGTATAAAACCATGCATTAGCAGCATTTGAACTATTGTAAGTGTAGTTAAGAACCTTAGTATTGAAGCCTCCTCCCGCAGAAGAATAGGTTGTCCAGTTATTACCATTCCCTGCATTTTCAATAGAAGTACAAGCTGGCAATGCAGGAGTCGATACACTTTCGAAATTCTGAGAGTAAGGAATATTGGTTGGTCCACAAATCGTAGAGAAACTTCTTTCTGTACAAGATGACGACGTACTTGTTGGGCTGTAGGAATTTACAGTATAATAATAAGTACTGCTTAATGCTAATGGAGTAGTAAATGTATATGTAGTAACATTTCCTAAATCCAGATTATTCAGGATATCTGTTCCACCTGGTGTAGTTCCTACAGTAAGTTTATATCCTGTAGCAGAATTTACCGCACCCCATGTAATGGTAGGAGTTAATGGCTGTCCGATAGCCCCTGCAGATGGTGCAGATACAGTCGGGCAAACTACTGCGCGTGTTGTGAAAGAAGTACTTGTACATCCGGATGCAGATCCAATGTTATTCTTCGGAATTACTGTTACATAATACAACGTTGAATAATTCAGCGCTGAAGTATTTGGAATGATATAGCTGGTTACTGCACCCACATCAAGACCATTTACAACATCAGTTCCCCCTGCTGTTGTTCCGATATTTAATGTATACCCTGTTGCAAAGGCAGCAGAAGCCCAGGTAATAGTTGGTGTTACCGAGATTCCTGTTGCTGCATCGGCAGGAGCTGAAATCTGAGTACATGAAGGCGCATTTGTTAAGGTCTGAGCTAGCTGAACATCATCAAACCCCATATAGAAGTCTCCGGTAGATGTACTTGTGCTTTTCAGTCTGAACTTAAAGCTTGCGCCTGTTGGGATAGTTCCCGCAGGAATTGTTCCTGAAACGGTCGTACATGGAATCGGGGTTCCGTTAGGACTATCAAGAACCACAGGCGCTAGGATATCAACCCATGTCGTCCCTCCATCTACAGAGTAATCAGCAGCTACACTTCCGCTAACGGCACCTGAAGTACTATACCCTTTCGCAAGATATTTGAAAGAATACGTAAGCGCAGTTGCATTAGAAGTTGTGGAAGAATAGGTCAAATTCCAACCTGTGTAGGTAGATCCATAAATATTCTTATAGACCGCTTTGCTCCCGACACAGGCCGTACCCGCACTTGTCCCATACCCTCCAGGTGTGGAACTCGTCCCTGATCCGGTCGTTGTACTGGCCCATCCTGAAGGCAAACTTGAGCCTTCGAACCCCTCAGTAACTAAAATCTGTGCAGATGCCCCTATACCAAGAGCCATCATACACGTGAGTAGAAGTTTTTTCATATATGGTAGAAAATTTAAATTGGACGGTAAATGTAAATAATATTTCAATTAAATTCAATAAAAACTTAAAATCGTTATTAAATAAGATACCTTTTAACCAATTTTATTAAACAAAACCAAACAATCATTTAATTTTATTTAAAAACTCAACAAATATTGAATTAAATTAAACTACTAATAATCAATTAATTACAAAATTAATTTTGAAGTCACTCATTGTTAAAATCCACTTGAGATACCACAGAAAAAAAATATTAACTTTTTTTAAACTATTTTTAAATATTAAATTAAATACCACAAAAAAAGCGGTCAAAAACCGCTTTTTTTTAATCCAATTATCTTTTAATTTAAATAAAATTCATATTTATTGAGCAACTGAATCTCTTTAATGAGGTCCCCATTCAGATCAACGGAATGTTTCATGGACTGTACTTCAATCTGTGAATCATCTTCAATATCCTTAATATAAAATTTAAACTTCTGATCTCCGCGGTTCCTATCCAGCACATTTCTGAAAAATTCCAGATCCTCAGGTCTGAAATCCATAACATCCATGACCAGAGAGATGCTTTTCGCAAATCTTTCAAATGCTTCCTGAAGTTCGATCACATCATTTACATTAACAAAAACACGTCCGTCCTTCACCTGGGCGAATTTTATTTTAAAAATAACGAAACGCTGGACTTCCAGCTTTTCCTTTAGCTTCATATAATCTCTATCCCCTAATCTGAATGAATATGATCCAGAATAATCCTCAAGGGTAACGAAAGCTACCTTTTCACCACTCCTGAAACCATCCTGAACCCTGTATTCAGTAATCAGACCGGCCACAGTATATTCTTTTCCGCCACCTCCATTTTCTCTTTCCTTCTGTAAGGTTTTCCAGTCTTTTTTCTTTTCTTCAAATAGTTCTTCCTGCTTATTAGCGAAGGCTTGTTCTTTATATGCATCCACCTCATCAAGGTTCAGGAATAAAAAGTTACCTTTTGGCTCTGCCTTTTTAACCACCTCTTCAATAATTTCTTCTCCTCCCAAAATCTCATCAGAAACAATCTCCGTTAAATCAACGGTTTCTTCCTGAGAATCTGCTTCAAGAATAGGAGCTTCATCTACAACCGCTTTATTATGTTCATCTTTTTCCAGAACAGATTTCTTTGAAAGGCTTCCCTGTATAAACTGGAACTGATATTTAAATTCATCCAAGGGGTGCGCGGAAAGATAGAAGCCAATGATTTCTTTTTCTTTGTTCAGCTTATGCATATTCGGCCATTCCGGACAAGGTGCTAATTTAGGCTGTTCAATCTGAACCTCTTCCGCAAAATCCGCGAAAAGGGAATTCTCCATTTCATTCTTTCCTTCCTGAAAGCTCTGTCCATATCTTATCAAACGCTCCAGGTTTGTTTTGCCCGCGGCATCAATGTCAAAATACTGTCCCCTGTGAAACGTGTCCAATTCGTCAAATGCACCGGCCAAAACCAAACTTTCAGCCACTCTCTTGTTCATCTGTGAAGGTAAAATCCTTTCAAAGAAATCATAAATATTCTTGAATCTTCCGTTTTCTCTTTCACGCGTTATGGCTTCACTAGGTCCCTCCCCGATTCCTTTGATCGCTCCCAATCCGAAGCGGATCTGTCCTTTTTCGTTTACTGAGAATTTATATTGTGATTCATTAACGTCAGGACCTAATACATCAACTCCCATACTTTTACAATCCTCCATGAACATGGTAATGGAGTCTGTATTGTTAATGTTATTACTCATAACACTCGCCATATACTCTGCCGGGTAATTGGCTTTCAGATAAGCAGTCTGATAAGCAATAAATGCATAGCATGTTGAGTGAGATTTGTTGAAGGCATATTCCGCAAAGGCTTTCCAGTCATTCCAGATTTTCTCCAGCCTTTCTTCGTTCAGGTTATTTTTTCTACCCCCTTCAATGAACTTAGGATACATTTTATTAAGAACGTCGATCTGTTTCTTACCCATCGCTTTTCTCAAAGTATCCGCTTCACCTTTTGTAAAATTAGCCAGCTTCTGGGACAAAAGCATTACCTGCTCCTGGTAAACGGTGATCCCGTATGTTTCCTTTAAATATTCTTCTGTTTCAGGTAAGTCATACACAATCTCTTCTATTCCGTGCTTTCTGTTAATGAAGTTTGGAATGTATTTGATTGGTCCTGGACGATATAAGGCATTCATGGCAATAAGGTCGGCAAAAACCGTTGGCTTAAGCTCCCTCATATATTTTTGCATTCCGGGACTTTCATATTGGAAAATCCCTACCGTTCTTCCTTCCTTAAATAATTGATAGGTCTTAGCATCATCAAGCGGAATAAGATCCGGATCAATATCTACATTATAACGAGCCTTTACAAGCTTCAATGCATCCTTAATAATGGTTAGAGTTCTCAGCCCAAGGAAGTCCATCTTCAAAAGACCTGCACTTTCCGCTACCGAGTTATCGAACTGAGACACCAAAATATCAGCATCTTTAGCCGCAATTGTTATAGGAACCAGGTTACTTACATCTTCCGGAGTGATAATCACCCCGCAGGCGTGAATACCTGTATTCCTGATACAACCCTCCATCTTTTTCGCACTCGCAAGTACATTGTGACGGGCATCATCAGGACTTTGAAGAACATATCTCATTTCATCAACAAGCATCTGCTCTTCCGGTTTCAATTTATCATATTTCGCCAGAGCTTTGGCAATATTCATTCCTGGTGTAGAGGGGATAAGCTTGGCTATATTATTCGTATCAGGGATCGGAACATCCAATACCCTTCCGGCATCCTTAATCGCAGATTTTCCACCCAGCACCGAATAGGTGATAATCTGAGCCACCTGGCTTTGTCCGTATTTTTCGATTACCCATTTGATCACCCTATCTCTTCCTTCGTCATCAAAGTCAATATCAATATCGGGCATGGATACCCTTTCAGGATTCAGGAATCTCTCAAATAGGAGATCATATTTAATAGGATCCACGTTAGTAATTCCAATACAATAAGCAACTGCCGATCCGGCAGCCGAACCCCTTCCGGGTCCTACCCAAACTCCCATTTTACGGGCTTCATTACAAAAATCCTGTACAATAAGGAAGTATCCCGGATAACCGGTATTGGCAATTACTTCAAGTTCGAAATCAAGACGTTCCTTAATTTCATCCGTAATACCTGTATCCACATACCTTCTTTTTGCCCCTTCATAAGTAAGGTGGGTAAGATAAGCCATCTCCCCTCTTTTTCCTCCATCTACTTCATCTTCTGCATGGATAAATTCTTCCGGAATATCAAATTTAGGAAGCAATACATCCCTTTTTAATGTATACGGACTAAATTTGGCGAAAAATTCTTCATAAGCCTCAAAAGCATCAGGATAAGCCAGAAACGCTTCTTTTACCTCATCGGAATTTTTGATATAATATTCACCCGTCGCAAGACCTCTTCTCTTACCAAATCCTTTTCCTACAGGTGTTGAAAGCTTTTCACCATCTTTGATACAGCTTACGATATCCTGAATATTGGCATCATCTTTATTGGTATAAAAAGTTTCGTTCTGAGCTAATATTTTAACATTATATTTATCTGCCAGATACAACAATACTTCATTCAAATGCTCTTCCTCTGGAAGTTTGTGATTCTGAAGCTGAACGTAGAAATCATCTTCAAAGGTATCTTTCCACCACTTAAACAATTCTTCCCCTTTCTGCTCACCCGTGTTCAGGATCGCGCTTGGAATGTCTCCCAAAATCCCTGAAGTCAGAGCAATCAGTCCTTCCTTATACTCAGCAATCAATTCCCTGCTTATTCTTGGAACCCCAAAGTAAAATCCTTTAAGGAAACCAATACTTGAAAGTTTTGCCAGGTTCTTATATCCGTTAAAATCCTTAGCCAGCAGAACCAACTGTGTCCGTCTGTCCGGATCATCTTTTGTAAATTGTTTCTGTTCATAACGATCGGAGATATAAAATTCACATCCCACAACCGGTATCAAGGGGTCAGAGACAGGTTCTTCTTCATTAAAATCCAATCCCTGCTCTTCAGCCTCCTGCTTCTTTGCAAGATATTCCTTATGTTTTTTCGATCTGTCTGAATTGGTAGCTTCTACGGCGGAAACAAATTTAAATGCCCCCATCATATTTCCCAGGTCCACCATTCCTACAGCAGGAAAATTATCCTCCGTGGCCTTATTGATCAGGTCAGAAATACTTGATGTGGCCGATAATGTTGAAAATACACTGTGATTATCAAAATGGAAATACTTACCAAGATCAATTTCTTCAATACTTCCAAAATCAGATTGTTTTTTCTTGTTATGGAAATCCGCAACCTGCCTTCTGATTACGATATCAAACGGCTTGATAGGATCCGGATGTAAGGTTTTAAAATAAGCAAGCTGATCTTCTGAAATCTTCAACACATCAGAAGGAATTACTCCTATTCTCATCATTTCAAAGAAAACCTGAGCAGTAGCATTTACGTCGGCAGCTGCATTGTGGGCTTCATCAAACTTATTCCCGTATAATTTTTCATAGAGTTCTTCAAGTTTCGGCGGCTTAAATCTACCACCTCTTCCACCCCCAAGCTCACAAAAATTCGTTCCCAGAATCATCGTGTCTGCTTTAGGTTTTTCCTGAAGAATGTCCTTTATATTTTTTCTAAAAAGCTCAGCTCCTACAATATTGTAATCAAACTCTACATTGTGTCCGGAAACAACCCTTACTTTTTCTAAGACTGTAGAAAACTCTTTAAGAATTTCTTCAAGGTCTCTACCTTCTTCATTGGCAATCTTCGTCGTAATTCCGTGAATACGGGCTGCATTAAAGGGAATATCGTATCCCTCAGGCTTTATAATATAATCCTGATTTTCAATCAGCGTTCCGTCATCATCATGTAACTGCCATGCAATCTGCACCATTCTTGGCCAGTTATCGGAATCTGAAAGTGGAGCATTGAAATTCTTTGGTAACCCTGTTGTTTCTGTGTCAAAAACTAAATACATGTATTTTCTAGCTTTTTAATTAAAAAAGAGAATGTAAAGTTACTCCAATTTTTTTTGATCTGAATGAGTTTTTATCCATAAACGTCAATTCTGCCGATATAAATAATCCATAAAATAAGATAGCGCCTTACTTAATATAGGTAATACCCAGGGCAGAAAAATTAAAAAGAAAAATAGATGATCACAAAATACTAACAGTTGTTCGTATTTTGTTTTTTTATGTATATTTGCTTCCTATGGAAAATACACTTCACGAGAAAGTTTCTCAGGATATTTTACTTAAAGCTTATACCCATATGATGCTTGCCAAAGCCATGGCAGACATCTACGAAGAAAACAGAAATGTTTGTAAATATGTTCATAGTACTTCAAGAGGTCATGAAGCAATCCAGCTGGCTACCGCATATCAGTTAAAAAAAGAAGACTGGGTTTCTCCCTATTACAGAGATGAAAGTATTCTTTTGGGGATAGGATTTGAGCCATATCAATTGATGTTGCAGCTATTGGCAAAAGCAGAAGACCCTTTTTCAGGAGGAAGATCTTACTACTCCCATCCGTCCAGCAGGGATGAAAAAATGCCAAAGATCATTCACCAGAGCTCAGCAACAGGAATGCAAACCATCCCGACTACTGGTGTAGCACAGGGAATAAAATATATTCAGGATTTTAATTTACAGAATTTTGAAAACAACCCGGTTGTTGTGTGCAGCCTGGGTGATAATTCGGTCACTGAAGGTGAAGTAAGCGAAGCATTACAGTTTGCTGCCTTACATCAGCTTCCGATCATCTTCCTTGTTCAGGATAATGAATGGGGAATTTCTGTAACCAAGGAAGAAGCACGGACTTGCGATGCTTATGATTTCGTTGCAGGATTTACAGGTCTTAGCAGAATGAGAGTAGACGGAACCGACTTTGCGGAAAGTTTCGAAGTGATGAAAAAAGCAGTAGACTTTGTAAGGACCGAAAGAAAACCATTAGTGGTTTGTGCAAAAACGGTACTTATCGGACACCATACATCAGGCGTGCGAAGAGAGTTCTACAGGGATGATGAAGATCTGGAAAAGCACAGAGCTAAAGATCCGGGAGAGATCCTGAGAAAACAATTACTGGAAACAGGAGTCGATGAAGAATTATTGAAACAGATCACGAAGAAGGCAAGGCTTGAAGTTGAAGAAGCTTTTGACAGAGCTCAAAAAGCGGAAGACCCGAAACCGGAAACCGTAATGCAGCACATCTTTGCTCCTACTCCAATTACCGAAGAAGTAGGAACCCGTGAACCGGCAGGTGGAGAAAAAATCGTAATGGTAGACGCTGCCATTCATGCAATTCAGGAACTGATGTGGAAACATCCTGAAGCATTGCTTTACGGTCAGGACGTAGGAGAGAGAATCGGTGGTGTTTTCCGTGAAACGGTTACATTAGGTAAAAAGTTCGGAAGCAAAAGAGTATTCAATACGGCAATCCAGGAAGCTTATATTATTGGATCTACTGCAGGAATGAGTGCTGTAGGCCTTAAGCCGATTGTAGAAGTTCAGTTTGCAGATTATATTTATCCGGGTATCAACCAGCTGATCACTGAGATTTCAAAATCAAATTATTTAAGCAACGGAAAATTTCCGGTTAGTAATATCATCCGTGTTCCGATTGGGGCTTACGGAGGTGGCGGACCTTACCACAGCGGTAGTGTTGAAAGTATTTTAGCCAATATTAAAGGGATTAAAATTGCGTACCCGAGTAATGCAGCGGATTTCAAAGGTTTATTAAAAGCAGCTTATTATGATCCGAATCCGGTCATCATGCTCGAGCACAAAGGTCTATACTGGAGTAAAGTGCCGGGAACCGAAGATGCTAAAACAATTGAACCAGCAGAAGATTATGTACTTCCGTTTGGTAAAGGAAAGGTTATTATTGAAGCTGATAAGGATGAAACATCCAAAGGAAGAACGCTATTGGTGGTAACCTATGGTATGGGAGTTTACTGGGCGAAAGAAGCGGCAAAAAATTTCAACGGTAGAATTGAAGTGATTGATCTGAGGACATTAATCCCTCTTGATGAAGAACTTGTTTTCGAAAGGGTAAAAGCCCATGGAAAATGTATTGTTCTTACAGAAGAACAAATTAATAATTCATTTGCTGAAGCTTTTGCGCACAGAATTTCCAAAAATTGTTTTAAATACCTTGATGCACCGGTGGAAACAATGGGCTCTCTGAATACCCCGGCAGTGCCTATCAATCTGATCCTGGAAAAAGAAATGCTTCCAAATGCCGAAAAGCTGACGAAGAAAATAAAAGAAATGTTACAATATTAAATTTTATCTATAAAACACAACCTCTAATTATTTAGAGGTTTTTTTATGCTCTTTTTTTACTAATTTTAAAAAAGTATTTGTTTCCATTATATACTTGAATACAGATGATTAAAATTAAAAAACTACAAAAGAGGCTTATGATCCGTGCAGAATAAAGTCCATAACCTTTTTTTATGGTATTTATTTTGCTAAACAAAATCTTTATAAAAACACATCTCCTTCTATGATCACAACAAAATATTTCAACTATAAACAAATATTTAATCTTGCAGGTTCTCATTTAATATGGCTTACCGCATGGTGTACCCTTGTAGCAGCAATTTATTATTTCTTCAACTGGCAATGGATGATCATTCCTTGGGTACCGCTGGCATTAATTGGAACGGCAGAAGCTTTTTACGTAGGATTTAAGAATAACCAGGCTTACGACAGGTTATGGGAAGCCAGAAAAATCTGGGGCGCTATTGTCAACTCAAGCCGTTCTTTTGCGGCAATGCTTTATGCTTTTGAAACCGAAGATGCTGATCATACCAATCTCGAGGAAAGGAGAAAAACAATTGCCTACCGCCACATAGCATGGTTGTATACTTTCCGCGAACAGCTTCTTGCTCCCACCGAATGGGAACACATCAGTCTTAAAAAACATTTCGGCGCCATCAATATCAGACGTCACAGATTGATGAAAGCAGGATTTCCTGATTATGGGAGAACACCTATTTTTTTACATAAATATCTTTCTGCTGAGGAATTTGCCCTCCAAGCGGATTACAAGAACTTTGCAACCTTTCTAATTTCAAAACAGGCAAAAGAAATCAACGAACTGAAAAACGACCATACCATTTCAGATTTCAATCAGATGCAGTTACAAAGCTGTCTCAATCAGTTTTATGATTTTCAGGGACAGGCTGAAAGAATTAAAAAATTCCCTTCGCCCCGACAATTTGCAAGTACAGCATTCGTTTTCAATGTTATCTTTATTATGCTGCTCCCTCTTGGTCTTGTGAATGAGTTCGCAAAGTTGGGTGACTGGGGAATATGGACAAGCATCCCATTCTGCGTAATAGTGGGATGGATCTACATCGTAATGGAACTTGTAGGAGATTATTCCGAAAACCCTTTTGGAGGACTCATGTTCGATATTCCTATGTTATCCATCTGCAGAACAATAGAAATTGATGTCCTTCAGATCATGGGAGAAGAAGATCTTCCGGAGCCAATCGCATCAAAGAATGGCGTCCTTGTTTAGCAAATCTTTTTAAAGAATAATAGCCGTAGTATTCTTCACCTCAGAGATCATAAAAGAACTGTGAGTGCTTGCGATGTGTTGTAAAGTTGTCAGTTTTGTTAACATGAAATTTCTGTAATCAGCTATGTCCTGTACACAGATTTTAAGAATATAGTCATAATCGCCGCTTACATGAAAACATTCTGTAACCTCATGCAGATTCATCACTTCCTTCTCAAACTGGAGAACATATTCCTTTTTATGCTGGGTAAGTTTAACGTGGCATAAAACCATAAAATCCTTCTGGATCTTATGTTTATCCAATATCGCTACATATTTTGAAATGACCCCTGTATTTTCAAGCTTGCGTACTCGTTCATATATCGCTGTAACCGATAAACCAAGCTTATAAGACAGCTCTTTAGTGGTTTGTTTCGAATCTTCCTGCAAAAACAACAGCAGTTTCTTATCTGTTTCATCAAAGACCATAGATTTTTTTTTGGAAAAAAGTTATTTCACTCAAATATAATAAACATATTTTCTACAATAATCCAAATTTATAGATTTATACTCTAATATTTATCAAAACCATTGTAATAAAACTTAAAATAACTCAAATTTAAAAACAAAAACAATGGAAGATTTCAACGCAGCAAACGAAATACAGGACTTACAATACTTTGGAGAATTTGGCGGAGTAAATCCTTCAATTTCTGACAGTTCAACCTACACTTTTCTTTCAGCTAAAACAATGTTCGATACATTCGAAGGAAATGCAGAAGGTTGCTATCTATACTCCAGACATTCATCTCCAATGAACCTTTATCTGGCTCAGGCTTTAGCCAAATTGGAAAACACGGAAGCCGCCAATGTTACCGCATCAGGAATGGGAGCAATTACATCCGTACTTTTACAGGTTTGTAAAAGTGGTGACCATATAATTTCCAGCAGAACAATTTATGGAGGAACCTATGCATTTCTGAAAAACTTCCTTCCTCCTTTTAATATCGAAACCACTTTTCTGGATATCAATAATATTGAATGGATCGAAAAGTCGATACAGCCCAACACTAAAGTTATTTATTGTGAAAGTGTAAGCAACCCGCTCCTGGAAGTTGCAGATCTTAGAAAACTTTCTCAAATATGTAAAAAACATAATCTTAAGCTGATCGTTGATAATACATTCTCCCCTCTTTCAATTTCTCCGACTTTATTGGGAGCTGATATTGTAATTCATAGTTTAACAAAATTCATCAACGGAAGCAGTGATACCGTGGGAGGCGTTTATTGTGGATCACAGGAGTTTATAAATGATACCAAAAACGTAAATAACGGAGCTTGTATGCTATTGGGACCAACAATGGACAGTTTCCGTTCGGCCAGTATTCTAAAAAATCTGAGAACACTTCACATCCGGATGAAGCAGCATAGCTATAACGCACAATATCTTGCTGAAAAATTCGAGCAGGATGGATTAAAAGTTTCCTATCCTGGATTGCCCTCTCATAAAAATCATGAACTCATGAAAAGCATGATGCATGAAGAGTACGGATTCGGAGGCTTGATGACTTTAGATGCAGGTACAACAGAAAAAGCCAATGAGCTGATGGAACTGATGCAACAGGAAAATTTAGGATATCTTGCTGTAAGTCTCGGTTTTTATAAAACGTTATTCTCTTGCTCAGGCAGCTCAACATCATCTGAAATCCCTGAAGAGGAAAGAATTGCAATGGGAATATCTGACGGATTGATCAGATTCTCGATAGGTCTTGATCACGACATTGAAAGAACCTATCAAAAAATGAAAGAATGCATGGTAAAAACAGGCGTTCTCCACCATGAAAACACATCCATATACTAATCAATCATTGTAATAAGTGCTGTTGAATTTCAACAGCATTTATTTTTTATGATAATGCTTTGGAAACGCATCTTCGGGCTTCATCCTGAACACATTGAGTAAAATCCATGATTTCAGAAATCCGTATCCATAAGAAAACATCTGAACATAGGTAGAAATCACAGCCATACCGGCAATGCTTATATTTTTGGTTACCCACATAGCGTGAAAGAAAACCAGAAAAGTATATAATCCATAAAAAGCAAGAATAATCCCTCTTCCCATTACAAAATACTCTATAAAACCAAGAATATATCCTAATAAAAAAAGGCTGGGAAAAGCAAAGGAAATCTTCACATAATTCGGATGCCGCTGATTCAGAATAGGCCTTGCACAGCCAAACTGAAATACCTGTTTGGAAAATTTCCCAAAATCTACCCTGCGCTTATGATACACTGCAATATTATCGAAGAAAGCTGTAGTAAAGCCGTTTTCCCACAATGTCATAGACAGATCCGGATCCTCCCCGATTCTCATTTCAGAAAATCCTCCAACTTTATCGAAAACCTCTTTTTTCACTCCCATATTAAAGCTACGAGGCTGAAATTTAGAAACGGATTTCTTACTGCCACGAATCCCTCCGGTAGTAAACACGGAAGTCATAGAATAGGAAATCGCCTTTTGCATCAGATTAAATCCTTTATGGGCTTTATCTGCTCCTCCAAATGCATCACAGGGAATTTCCAGAATATCTTTCTTAATATTTTCTATGTAATCATTTTCCACAATTACATCACTATCCACAAAAACAAGCCAATCGTTTTCAGCTCGCTGAGCTCCATAATTTCTTGACAAACCAGGTCCTGAATTATCTTTCCTGAAATACCTGATCGAAAGGATGTCATCAAAATTTTTAATCGTGGGTTTAAGATCAATCATAGAACCATCATCCACAATAATAATTTCAAACTCCCTGTCTGTTTGTTGAGTCAGAGAGTTCAGCAGCTCGAAAAGCTCATCTTTCCGGTTGAAAATAGCGATAACGATGGAAATAGTAGGTTTCAAATTGAAAATTTGTCAAAATTAACCATTCATAAAAGAATTCGCAAACAGTTTAACAGGTATTCACCTAAATTAACACCAATATGGTAGAACAAATCTTTATTACAAAAGAAGAGGTCATTACAGCAATTTTTCCATGAGTGTGCATGAAATTTTAAACAAAGTAAATTGACATTTTAAACAAATTACCACATTCCTGTACGCTATACCTTTGTCATATCAATTAAAAATAAAAACATGACACAAGACAAAAATGTACAAAGTCCGATCCATTCCGGTTTCAATGCACAATCAACAAGCTGGGATGTTATTAAAGGAATTGATCTTACTGGAAAAACGGTTATTATTACCGGTGGATATGCAGGAATCGGCCTTGAGACTACGAAAACTCTGGTTTCGGCAGGTGCTGAAGTCATCGTTCCTGCCAGGGATATTGAAAAAGCAAGGAAAAATCTGTCCGGAGTTCAAAATATTGAATTTGAATTACTGGACCTTATGGATCCTCAATCCATTGATGCTTTTGCAGAAAAATTTATTGCTTCAGGAAAAAAATTGGATCTCCTGATCAATAATGCCGGAATTATGTGGGTTCCGCTACGTAGAGATAGCCGCGGAATAGAATCACAACTCGCCACCAATTACCTGGGACAATTCCACCTTACCGCCAGATTATGGCCTGCTCTAAAAAAAGCTAACGGAGCCAGAGTAATCAGTGTTTCATCTTATGGGCACCAGATGGCACCATTTCATTTTGAAGATCCTAATTTTGAGCATCGGGAATATCAAACCCTACTCGGATATGGTCAGTCAAAAACAGCATGCAATCTTTTCGCTGTAGAGCTTGACGCAAGAGGAAAGGCATTTAATGTAAGGGCTTATTCCGTCCATCCGGGTTCTGTATACGGAACTGATTTAGGAAGAGAAGAACCCATTGACCTGTTCAAGCAAATGGGCACCCATGATGAGGATGGAAACATAAAACCTGAAGTGGAAGCCAGATTAAAAACCATTCCCCAGGGAGCAGCAACAACAGTATGGTGTGCTACAAGCCCTCTTCTCCATGACATCGGAGGAGTGTATTGTGAAAACTGCGATATTGCAGAGATAGATCACGGACAAATTGAACACCGGTTTGATGACCCTGCCACTATACGAGGAGTACAATCTTATTCTCTGGATAAACAAAATGCTGAACATCTCTGGAAACTTAGCGAAGAAATGATTGGAATTCCATTCAATATAGGATAAATATACTTTGAAAATGAATAATTTTGTTATTGAAAACTAGAAGCAATGGATTTTCACATCAAATACATCACACCGGATATTAAGCTTTCTTCCTATGAAGATAAATTATTTAAAACTGAAACTGTTTTTGAATATCATATGCTGGTGTGGTTTATTTCCGGGGAAACGAAGATCATCCAGGCGGATCGCTCTTATCATTTTACATCGGGAGACATTTTTCTTATTCCGAGGAACCAATTGGCAACAATTATTAATTACCCTAAAGACGGCCGCCCCCATAAAGCAGTAGTAATGCATCTGACGACCGAGCGTTTAAAGGAGTTTTATTCAAATATGGATATCCACGATTCTGTAATCCGGAAAGAACCTGAAATCTTCAGTTTCAGCAATCATCCTTTATTACAAAGTTGCCTTGCCTCATTAATACCTTATTTTGAGATGACCCAAACTTTCCCGGAACATATCGCATCACTGAAAATCATGGAATCAATCAGTATTCTACGGGAAATTAACCCGGAAATTGACACTGTTTTAGCTGATTTTGAGGAACCCGGAAAAATCAATCTCGTTGATTTTATGGAGAAAAATTATATGTTCAATATGCCTTTGGAACGATTTGGTTACCTTACAGGAAGAAGTTTGTCCACTTTCAACCGAGATTTCCGGAAAACATTTCAAACCACACCTCAGCGGTGGCTTACCCGTAAAAGACTTGAATTAGCTCATTACCACCTTGCTGAAAAACATAAGAAACCATCAGATATATTTATGGAAGTAGGCTTTGAGGATTTATCCCACTTCTCCTATGCATTCAAAAAGCAATATGGCTACGCTCCATCCATGATCAGATAAAAATAAAAAGGACAGACCCCAGGTTGGAATCTGTCCTTTTTATATGTAAATTACCGGATTATAATTTTACCAACTTCCATTTTTGTGCATTCCCTGTATTTGCCGTCCAGATCTGAATTTTTGTTCCGTTAGTTGAAGAACCATTATTCACGTCCAGATTAAAGCCTGATGCGTGAGCAGGTGACAAAGTGTAATAGTCATTTCCTACGGATGTTATTTTCCATTTCTGTGCGTTGGTTCCATTATCAGTATAGATTTGCACCTGGGTTCCGTTTGTTGTCCCGGAATTGGATACATCTAAAGATTTTGTGGGTGCATTCAAAGGTTGGAGCTTATAATATCCTCCTCCCACATCAGTAATTTTCCATTTTTGTGCCGTATTGCCATTGGATGCCCATAGCTGAACTTTTGTTCCATCTGTAGTACCTGCATTCAAAACATCCAGCATGCTTGTTCCATTGGTCGCAGAAACCAATTGATAAGTGGCCCCCGAAGTAATTCCTGTCGTAGGTGTTGTTGTCCCGTCTCCATACACTGTATTTTGCCCATACAATATACTTGTAGCATTGGTAAAATAAGAGGCGATATTGGTAGATCCAAGGTCATAATATAAAAATACGCCATATCCGTCATCTTTGGTTCTCTGTGCAAAATTTGAAACCGTAGAAGTACCTGTATAGCTGGAAGTTGAAGAGTTTACGTTGACAGCCGCAGCCCCTTTATGAGCGCTATCAAGGCCTGGGATATTAGGTGCTGAGTATGTACTGTAATAAGGATTCCATGCATAATCTACCTTTGACCCAACAGTGACCCCATTATAGGAAAGGTTGCTTGCAGAAGGTCCGATATTGTAAAAAGAAATAATTTTATCAGGAAGTAAGTCTCTAAGCGCCGTTACAAGGTATACAAATGAAGACTGATTAGCCTGCCCTGTTCCATTGGCACCATAATTTGCATATTCATCATCAAAATCAATTCCGTCTAATCCGTACGTATTTACAGCATCAGCCAGTTCCTGGGCAAAAGCCTTTGCAGCAGCCTGGCTGGGAAAGTTAGCAAATCCTGCTCCCTGGTGATTTCCCAGAATGGATAACATTACTTTAATACCCTTATCCTGCAAAGGTTTTATATAGGTATTTTTATTGCTGAGCACGTTGGTTACCTGAGGATTAAAATACAAATAAGCCTTTTGGGTTGTCGTATTATAATTGATGTTGGCGGCAAAAATAATTGCCACGTCAAAAAGTTGTCTTCCGTCTGCCAGTTTATATTTACCAACTTCCCTGATATCATTGTTGTTGACCTCAACATACATTACGGAAAGTGGATTCTTACCAAAAGCAGCCACTTTAGAGGTTAAACTACTCTTTGCTGATAAGGAATTTTCCTGTGGCGTTACTGAATCATCCAAAGAATCGGAATTACATGATATAACGCTGAAAACACCTATCAACAGAATAAGTAGGGATAGTAAGCTAATTTTTTTCATAATAAAAGTATTTAACTGTTTATTACGAATCTAAAATAAACCTTAACAATTAATTAATAATAAATTATCAAAATCACCTATTATTTTATCAATGAAAATATAAAACAGCTATTAATATAGAATCAAACTACATTAAAACGTTTTAAAGTTGATAATAGAAGAGGAAAATTGAGCTTGTTATAAAAATAATCCGGATTTAAAATAGAGGAATAATACCGATGCACTAGAAAAAAGAATCAGAGAAACGCAGAAAAAAATCATGGAAAACAAACTTCTGAAATAAAATACAGTCAGAATATGCATAACAAAACAACATAAAGAAGCGATGAAAATACCAATTAGAATACCGACGAATAATGTTTGAAAAGGATATTGAACGGGCAATGGTTCTTTAAAAATAAAAAATAATAATACAGAGCCTGTAAAGATTAGGCCAGCACTTGTCCACTCAAGTTTATACTTTGAGCTTTTAATTTTCTTAGATTTCTGTTCCTTTCTCCAGGATGGGCTATCTAATAAATTCAGGAGATCAAAAACGGCTTCGATTGCATCAAAAATATTCCAAGACACGCAGTAAATTTAAATCACTTTATAAAATCAAATATAGATCTTTAATTCCATAGAACTATGCTAATAAAATATTTTTGCGGATCAACATTCCTTATGATAAAATTTATCATATTTGTCTTACAACATAGAAGCCTACTGTAATGAGAAAATATATCCTAACATTATTTATTTTAATATTTACATTGGCGACAATTCCCGGTCAAAATACTGAAACTTTAATGAAGGAAGGAGTAAAAAGTGATAGCATGTTCTGGGTAGCCTACAACAAATGCAATGTGAGTGAAATGATGCGTTTTATTCCTGCTGATGTTGAATTCTATCACGATAAGGGAGGAATAACAAAAGGAGACGAAGCATTAAAAATCACATTCCAGAAAAACCTTTGCGGAAATAAGGATTTTCATTTAAGGAGAGAAGCAATTGATAAGACTGTCAGGGTTTTCCCAATGAAAAAAGATGATAAGCTGTACGGTTTAATTATTTCCGGTGATCATTATTTCTACATCAATGAAACGGGTAAAAAAGAATTCAGGGATGGTTTGGCCAAGTTCACTGATCTTTGGATTTTAGAGAACGGAAAATGGAAAATGTCCAGGGTTTTAAGTTATGACCACGGCCCAGCACCATACCAAAATGAAAGAAAGGAAATACCTTTAAAGGATCAAATTATGAAAATCTATCAAGGTAATTACAATAGCAGAAAAAACGGAATTATTAGCGTTGAACCCAAAAATTCCATTCTGAATCTGACTGTTGGAGGTAAAACACTTTTACTTTATCCGGAAACAGAAAACAGATTCTTCACAAAAGAAAAGGATCTTGTGTTTGAATTTGTAAAAGAAAAAAATAAGATCATAAAAATGAATGTTTATGAAAACGGGAATCTTATCGAAGAAGATTATTTTACGAAATAAAAAGCCTTCCAATAAGGAAGGCTTTATCTCATTTTATTGATTTTCCAGTTTATGTACCTTTTTAGTTCCCTCGTACATTTCGTATTGTAAAAATCTTGTCTCCAGTTTTCCGTTGAAGAGCTTAATCTTTCTGGAAGGACGAAGTCCTATTTTCTTTACCGCTTCAAGGTCTGAAGAAATCAGCCAGGCTAAAGTATTCGGGTAATGGGTTTTAAAAGTATCTCCGATTTTCTTGTAAAACTCATCATCATTAATAGAGATTCTTTCATCATATGGTGGATTGAAAACCATTAATAAAGGGAAAAGTTCTTTTTTAGACTCAAAAAAGTTTTGCCTCTTAACTTCAATTACATCTTCCATTTCAGCCGACTCGATATTGGTACGGGCAGCGTTAAGCATTCTTCCGTCTATATCGTACCCTACAATTTTACCCTGAAATTCTTTCACTCTATTGATTCTGAATTCCTTGATCTTGGTAAAAAGATCATTATCATAATTATTCCAGTTTTGGAACGCAAATCTTTTCCTGAAAATCTGCGCTGGAAGATCCATAGCAATCATTGCTGCTTCGATCAGAAGAGTTCCTGAGCCACACATCGGATCCAGAAAATTTCCTTTTCCGTCCCATCCGGCAAGCTGAAGCATTCCACTTGCCAATACCTCATTAATAGGTGCCTCACCCTGTTCTTTTCTGTATCCTCTTTTGAATAAAGGATCACCTGAAGAATCAAGAGAAATTGTTACTAACTCCCTGTCGATATGCAAATGAAACTTGATATCAGGACTTTTAGGCTCCACATTAGGGCGCTTTTTGAATTTTTCCTGAAAGTAATCCACAATAGCATCCTTCATTTTTAATGTAACAAATTGTGAATGCTTAAAGGTCTCTGAATTTACGGTAGCATCAATTGCAAATGATTGATCCACATCCATAAACTGTTCCCATTCCAGCTTAAAAAGCTTGTCATAAAACTGATGCTGGTTAAAAGCCTTGAATTCAAAAACCGGTACCAGGATCTTCAATGCCGTTCTTGCCGAGTAATTGATTTTATAAAGAAAACCTAAATCTCCTTCACAGTTTACCGCGCGGTTTTTAACTTCAACATTTCGTCCTCCTAATTTTTTAATCTCTTCAGCTAAGATCTGCTCCAATCCGAAGAAAGTTTTTATCTGAATTTTTATATTTTCTATGTCCATAAATAGTTATTAAAAGATTTAATAATTTAAAAATTAAAAGATTAGCCTTCCAATATTTTGATTAATTGAATTTTTCAATCTTTCAATCTTAAAATACTTTTCCTTTTACCGCACAAATTTAGTTATTTTTGCATTATGGAATGGTTTGAATCTTGGTTTGATACCCCTTATTATCATTTACTTTATAGCAACAGGGACTATACGGAAGCTGAAAACTTTATTACAAAGCTTACTCAAAGTCTTCAGCTGCCGCCTTCTTCTAAAATTATTGACCTTGCCTGCGGAAAAGGAAGACATTCCGTATTCCTTAATAAATTGGGATATGATGTCTTAGGGCTTGATTTATCAAGACAAAGTATTGAGTTTGATAAGCAGTTTGAAAACCAAACCCTTATTTTCGATGTTCATGACATGCGAAACCCTATCGATGCAGATCCTGTGGATGCCGTTTTTAATCTTTTTACGAGTTTCGGATATTTTGACCAGGAAAGTGATGATAAAAAAGTTTTCCAATCCGTTTATTCAGTTTTAAAGCCTGGAGGCTATTTTGTTCTTGATTATCTGAACGAAGAGTACGTAAGAAGTAAAATTGTTCCGGAATCAGTCATCAACCGCGGTGATATCGATTTTAAAATCTGCAAAAAAATTGAAGGAAGACATATTATCAAAGACATCCGGTTTGAATCTAAAGGAAAGCCTTATCATTTTTTTGAGAAGGTAAAGCTACATACACTGGAAGAAATCAATTCCTACGCTTCAGAATGTGGCTTTGAACGATTGAAAATCTGGGGTGATTATCAATTGAATAGCTTTAATAAAGAAACGTCACCACGCTGTATCAATTTATTTAAGAAAAAATCATGATCATAGTCCTTTTACTGATTTTAAGTGTAATCGCAGGAGTATTTCTTGGAAAGCATTTTGGTAAAAAAGAAAAACTGGCTAAAAATCTTTTGATTCTGAGCGCAGGGTTTCTTATTACCATCTGTTTGAACGAGGTTTTTCCACAGGTTTACACTTCCGAAAAAAGTAATATTATAGGTATTTTTGTAATTCTGGGTGTCTTATTACAAATGATTCTGGAAGCTTTAACCAAAGGGTTTGAGCATGGCCACTTTCATCATCATAATGATCATAATATACTTCCCGTTGCTTTAATGGCCGGATTGTTTGTCCATGCATTTATAGAAGGTATTCCTTTAGGAAATGAAAAAGAAGTATTATCACCCTATCTACTTGGTATCGTTTTTCATAACATTCCTATTTCATTTATTTTGGGAGCCTTTTTATTCAACAGAAAGGAGGGAGAGAAAAGATCACCGTATCCTACCTATATGATCATTGCATTATTTGCGCTCGCCTCTCCTATGGGAATGTTATTGGGGAATTATTTCAATCCGGAGTTACAGCCTTATTTTCTGGCAATTGTCGGAGGAATTTTCCTGCATATCTCATCAGTAATTATTTTTGAAAGTAATAAAAACCATAATATTGACTGGACGAAAATAGGTTTAGTAATCCTTGGTATATCACTTGCCCTGATCATGCACCTGTTTCATTCACATTCGGTGATTTCCGGCCATTAGGAACAGCCCTATGTAAATCCGGCCTTAGTTGTATTTAAAAATCACTACAATTTAATTCATAAAACCCTGACTAAAGGAAACTTATAATTAGCAAGATAATTCCTTTTATAGAGAAAATTACGGAAAACAAACAATTAAAGTGCATAATACATCGCACAATCAAATAATTAGCTAATTCTTTTAATTATTCATAATTTTTACATCAAATTAATATTGATGTAATTTTTTTTGTACTTTAGCCCCGCCACTAAATCACTTACGTATGAATAAACGAACTAAACGTTTGACAACAGCTGTGTCCTGTTTTTTATTATGCGGTATTTTGTCCGCCCAAACGAATAAAAAAAAAGACACCCTGAGGGAAAAAAGCATTGAAGATGTTGTAATTGTAGGATACAAAACTCAAAAAAGATCGAGTCTTACAGCAGCTGTCTCAATTATTTCTGACAAAAAACTAAAAGATGCCAATACCTCTGATGTATCAAGTCTCTTACAAGGAAAAGCCGCAGGAGCACAAATTATGCAAGGAGGAGGCGGTCCGGGATCTTCAGCAACCGTAAAAATCAGGGGTACCGCTACCATCAACGGTCCAAGCCAGGCATTATGGGTCGTAGACGGTGTAATGATGAACGGAACTCCCAATCTGGATCCCAATCAAATCGAAAGCATCAACATTTTGAAAGATGCGACATCAACAGCCTTGTATGGTTCCAGGGGAGCAAACGGAATTGTACAGGTCTTCACAAAATCCGGAACAGCAGGAAAAAGCACGATGAATGTTTCTGTAAACAATTCGTTTAATACATTCAATAACGGGCGCTTCAAGTTGATGGACGGTACCCAATTGTATGATTATTTCACTTCATTAAAAAATGCCCCTTCAATCCCTTCCGAACTCAGAAATCCTGGATATAACTGGCTGAAAAACGGCACACAGACGGGAGTAGTTCAAAACTACACCATTGATTTCAGAGGAGGCTCTCAAAATTCAAGGACGTACATTTCCGGAAACTATTATGACGAAACCGGAACTGTAAGAGGATACGACTATAACAGATTGTCATTCAGGATCAATCATGAACATACCGTAAAGCCCTGGCTGATATTAAAACCCAAAGTGAGTCTATCATATACCAGCGGAAAAGACCGTCAGGGTTCGCTGTATCAGATGTACCTCAATATGCCTTGGGATAATCCAAAAGCCCCGGATGGAAGTCTCATAAACCCTAATTCATATAGTGGAACATGGTATGGAAGAGATTACTCCAATTACCTTTACGATTTGCAATGGAACTATGGTAAAAGCAATCAGCTGGATCTGATCGGGAATTTTGATGCAGAAATTAAATTTACCGATTATTTAAAGTTTGTTACCACCAATAATGTCACCTACAGAAATTATGACGATATGTATTATACCGATCCGCGATCCATTGCGGGGGATAGTAACAAAGGTGAATTAACAGAATCCTATTCCAAAGATGTAAGCAAATTCTTTAACCAGATGTTGAGATTCGACAAAGATTTTGGAGTTCATAACGTAAATGCTTTAGCAGCCTATGAGTATAACGACAGAATATATAAGATTTCCAGAGCCGGTGTATACGGAATTGTTCCGGGAACAGACGTCTTCGACAACGGAGCAACGACAGGAAGGAAGCCCTCAGGCACAAAGTATGACAGAGCATACAATGCATTTCTTTTCAACGCAGAATATGTATATGATAAAAAATATTTCATTCAGGGTTCTTTAAGAAGTGAATCTTCTTCTGCATTTGGTGCCAGCCAGAGAAATGGATTATTTTATTCATACAGTTTAGGATGGAATATTCACAAAGAAAAATTTTTCGAAGTAAAACCAATCAACGAATTGAAATTAAGAGCCAGCAGGGGACTTGTAGGAAATACCCCAAGTCCTAATTACGGATGGCAGGACCTGTATGCGCTGACTCAGATGTACAATGCTCAGATAGGAGCGACATGGTACCAGCTAGGCAATCCTAATCTAACCTGGGAGTCGATTTATCAGAACAATATTGGTACGGATATCCGGGCATTCGATAACCGCCTGACCCTGAACGTGGATTATTTTAATAATAAAACCAAAGATCTTCTGATGCTCGTTACACTTCCGTCATTAACAGGAGTCGACAGACAATACCTGAATGTAGGAGACGTAAGAAATAAAGGATGGGAATTCAATGTTAATTATGCTGTCATTAAATCTGAAAATGTGAACTGGGATATTGGTTTCAATATCAGTACCTACAACAACAGGGTTCTTTCAACAAGAAACAACAGCATCCAGCTTCTATCCAATAATCAGGTCGCTATTGCCGGAAACGATGTTACTTCATTCTATATGCGAAAATGGATGGGGGTAAATCCTGATAATGGTGCCGGGCAATGGGAAGTGATTAACGCTGATGGAACCAAAAGTGTCACATCTAATTACAATCAGGCCACACTGCAGATTGTAGGCGCTGCTACACCCGATTATTATGGATCTTTCAGTACCAATCTTACCGTAAAAAGGTTTTACCTTAATGCCAATATTTATTTTTCGCAGGGAGGACAGATTTACAACTCCTACCGGGAACTGTTTGATTCTGATGGCGCTTATCCTTACTACAACCAAATGGTCCTGAAGGATAGCTGGAATAGATGGGAAAAACCTGGAGATATAGCCACACATCCTGTAGCAATTTTCAACAATAATACACTTACCAACAAGCCTTCTTCAAGGTACCTTGAAGATGCAAGCTATATGAAATTAAGATCCCTGAGGTTAGGATACAATTTTCCAGATTCTTTAGCGGAAAAACTTAAAGTCTCTTCGGCAAGTATTTATATCATGGGGGAAAATCTCTTTACCATTACCAAATTTTCCGGAGTAGATCCGGAAGCCGGACCTGCAGATAACCAAACTACCTATTCCGGAACAGCAGGCGCAATTTATCCTATCCCAAGAAGATTTTCTCTTGGCTTCACCTTCACCTTTTAAAACTTACAAAACATGAAAAAGATATTTTTAGCACTTATCGCACTAACATCGGTAGCTTGTAATATAGACCGGTCTCCATATGATTCAAAAGAGTCTGATACCATATTAACAGATCCAACAGGGCTACAGACCATTACTCTCGGAAACTATGCTCTTTTGAAAGGAGATGCAACCGGAGGAGGATTTTTCAACAATCTTTACAGAGTGGGTGAATATGGCGGAGATAATATTGATATCAGCGGTACGACCACCGACCAGTTCTTTTATTATTATAACTACAGAAGTATTAAAAATAATGGTCGCTCCAATACGATATGGAATGCAGGATATAAGGCTATCATTGGATGCAATAAAGTTATTTCCAAATTTGCCGAAGGAAAAGATACCAATACCGATCAGCTGATCGGGGAAAATTATTTTCTAAGGGCCTACGTTTATTTTTCTTTGGTAAATGTATTTGGAAAACCTTACAATCAGGGAACCGGTAATCTGGGAGTACCATTAAAAACATCGGATGATGTAAACGAATTACCGGGCAGGGCCACGGTAGGTCAAATTTACGATCAGGTAGTCAATGATCTGAGAAAGGCGGAACAATTGATGACTCTCGATAAAAACAACACCTACGCATCTAAAGAAGCTGCTCAAGCACTGCTATCCAGAGTGTATCTGTATATTGAAAATAATGATAAAGCTATTGAATATGCTGATAAGGTGATTAATTCCGGAAAGTATATGCTATTGTCTAATTCCGAACTTCCTTCTTATGCCACGAAAACTCCTGAAACCAACAAAGAAACCATTTTTGCATTCAAATACAATAAAGATGGTGATTACAGTGATGGCTGGTACACTATAGGATCCATGTATGCCAATATTCAAAATGTAGGCTGGGGTGAGATGTACGCGTCTTCTTCTTATCTGGATCTGATCAATCAAAATCCACAGGATGCACGATTGAAGTTCATTTCTCCGAAATATGCAACCCCATCTGTTCCTGTTGCTTATTGGGTACAACAAGGTACAAATGCTTCCGGAGGAATAACTTATAATTACACTTTTCAGAAAACATTCCAGCAGGGAGGGAATACCTATTTCACGATGAATAATATTAACTATCAGGTGCAATCAGAAATTTTGCCTACCAAAACGAATTATTACTTTATTAATTCTAATAACGTAAAAGTTTATGTAAATCTGGACAATGATATGGACAAAAGAAACGGTTATCCGAAATTCTATGTTTTAAAATGTTCATTACAGGAAGGAGTTCCTCAATTATGGTCACCGGTTATTCTGAGATTGGCTGAAATGTATCTGAACCGGGCCGAAGGCTATGCTAAAAAGGGAAATTCAGCTTCAGCACTGGCTGACGTAAACACGATCAGATCAAGAGCGGGAATTCCAGCATATCCTTCAGTTCCATCAGGACAAACTATTTTAGACTTGGTTCTTCAGGAGAGAAGACTTGAAATGGCTTTTGAAGCACATAGAAAATATGATGTCTTCAGAAATAAATTAAGTCTCGACCGTAATTATCCTGGAACCCATTTAAACGGAAACAACCCCTTTTATACGGTTCCTTATACCAGCAACAGAATTATTGAATATATCCCTGAACAGCAGATTCAGATCCAGCCCAATCTGATCCAGAATCCTGATTAATCAGATCTTACTTCAATACATATAAATTAAAAGCTCCGAATTAAAAATTCGGAGCCTCAATTTAATCACTTGCTACACAATCCGGAAATTAGAATTTCCAGCCGACTGTAAGAAAGAAGTTATCTCTGTTGCTTTTCACACTGGAAACAACGGATGTTGGTGTATTTACATCAAAATCACCTGAATAATATCCTGTTCCCAGGTCAGCACTCCCTCTCAGGAATGGATTATTATATTTTGAGCTGACATTCTGATACGCTGCATCCACATAGAAGTTTCCAAAATCATATCCTATACCTGCTCCTATCGTATTTCTTTCTCCCAAAATCAAATTACTATAGCTGTTATCCCCTGCAACTCCTGCATTGGAATAAGAACTGATCGTAAAAGCATCAAAAGGACTTGATGTATAGGAATATCCACCTCTTATTCTGAATGCCTTAATTCTGTATTCCGCACCTACCCTTACTTCCGATAGGTTTTTATAATTGTCACTGAAGAAAGAATTCAATTCTCTTTCCGCAGCACCTTGTACTTCATATTTAGGTTTGGTAAGTCCCAAAGTATAGTCTACGTTAATGGCAAAATTCTTATTGGGAACAAACGCGCCACTTACAGTAGCCTTCATTGGGGACCTGAAATTTCTGTCTTCCACATAGTTGTCATAATTGATCCCGTTACTTCCGTCATAATATTCGCGGAAGACCCTGTCGATATTCCACCAGGTCGGTGTTTCAATAGATGCTCCCAATCTGAACTGATTGCTTAATTTTCCGATAACCCCTACTGTTGCTGAAAAACCATTTGATTTTTCCGAAAACGGGGTATACTGCTTATCAAAAGTATTCACCGATCCATCCAGATTAAGCCCGAATAAAGCACTGTCATACTGATCGATTTCAGCGTAATGCATATTAATGCTTGCTCCCAGATAAAGTGAATTGTTATAGTTCGCACCTACACCCAGGTTAAATTTGGTCTGATTACCATATCTGTTATAAGCATGCCCAAGATAAGACAGGTTACCTACCACAGGATTTCCATTAGAATCTAACAGGTTTTTGGAGATCACTACATTGGAATTCCCCGGGCTCTCAACATAATTCTCAAGAGATTGCGTTGATAGATTGGCACCGATATTAATAAACTTCCATGGTGATTCTGTCATCAGCTGGATCGTTGCAACACCACCAACATTTCCAAGCGTAAATTTATTTAATTTATAATCTGTTGAAGATCCAGCCAGAGAGCTGGTATTTTTAGTATTGCTTAAAAACAACGTTGCCGATACATCTCCCGCAATAGCAACACCTAATCCCGCAGGGTTTGTCATCAATGAAGTAGCATCACCTCCAAGTGCCCCGTTAGAGCCGGCCATCGCATTAAATTTTGAAGAACCTATCATCGGAGTGTTAGAATAAACATCAATCGAATTCCTGATTGTAGAAATATCCTGTGCCTGCACAAAGTAAGCAGCAGAAATACCTAGTACTACTAAAGATTTTTTTAACATTATTATTTGAATAGTTAGTTATTATGTTTAAAATTATCTGCCTCCTGATCTGAAGCCGCCTCCGCCGCCGGATCTAAATCCACCGCCGCCTCCACCGGAACCGCCACGGAAACCACCTCCGCCACCAGAGTTGAATCCTCCGGATCTGAAGCCACCGTTGTCATTTGATCTGAAACCACTATCGTTTCTGTATCTTGGCTGGCTGTCGTAATTAGGTCTTGGCTGAGTATTCATATTAGGATTACGATATCCTGAATTATTATTTCTGAAACCACTGTTATTGTTGCCTCTGAATCCGGAATTGTTACCATTAGTCATTGTTCCGTTTCTGAAACCACCATTGTTATTTCTGAACCCTGAACCATTCGTATTGTTTCTGAATCCTGAACCTGCAGAATTGTTTCTGAATGCAGAGTTATTGATGTTGTTTCTGTATACTGATCCGTTACTTCCGTTATATCCGCTTAAACCATATCCAAGTCTTCCGTCAGCACCACTTCTCCTGTAAGCCGGTCTGTTGTAATATCCATTACCCCAGTAACCGCCGCCCCAGCCCCAATATGGGTTTCCGTAGTAGCCGCCGCCCCAGCCCCAGAAAGGATCATAAAATCCTCCATAGTTCCAGCCCCAGTAAGGGTAACCACCCCAGCCCCATGAGCCGCCCCAGCCCCAGCCGAAGGACATTCCGAAGCCCCAGCCTCTGTTCCAGCCCCAATATGGGCTATAGCCTCCATACCATCCACCCCAGCCCCATGGTGAACCCCATGAGTTGTCGTAATAGTTGGTCTGAGATCCGGCAAAAGCGCCCCAATCAGAATCTGTTGCGGTATTATTCCATGAATCGCCTCCCCATGTGCTGTATTTGTTATCCTGATCTTTGGAGTTGGTTTCCGCATTCTGAATAAGATTGGTATTGTTTGCATCCTGATAGTAATCATAGTATTCTCCAACCCTGTTTCCGCCATTAATGATCACTCCTTCTGGCAGCGTATCTTTATTGGGATCATAATAGACCCCGTCGGTCTCGCTGTACCCTCCCATCTGTGCACCACAAGACATTAATAACAATCCACTTGATATGGCTAAAATACCTTTTGATTTTAGCATACCAAATAAATTTTTATGTATATTTTTTTTCATGATAACGTAAAGATTTTTAATTTAAATTATATTTGCAATGTGTACCAAAAATGTACCAAACATCGGTAAAAAAATCTATCAAAAATAGATTTTTATTTTTAGATAACAATAATGTTAAAAAGTTAAAAAAAATTTAAAAAAACAATGGCAAAATTAACCTCAAGGAGCGAAGATTACAGCAAGTGGTATAACGAGTTAGTTGTAAAAGCAGATCTGGCAGAAAACTCCGGAGTACGTGGAAGTATGGTTATAAAACCATACGGATATGCGATCTGGGAAAAAATGCGTGATGAAATGGATAGAAAATTCAAAGAAACAGGTCACGTTAATGCTTATTTCCCGCTTTTTGTACCCAAAAGTCTGTTCGAAGCTGAGGAGAAAAATGCAGAAGGTTTTGCAAAAGAATGCGCCGTTGTTACCCATTACAGATTAAAAACCGATCCGGATAATCCTCACAAGCTGATAGTAGACCCTGATGCCAAGCTGGAGGAGGAACTTATCGTTCGTCCTACCTCGGAAGCTATTATCTGGAATACTTATAAAAGCTGGATCCAATCATACAGAGATCTACCGATATTGATCAATCAGTGGGCGAATGTTGTTCGTTGGGAAATGAGAACCCGTCTATTCCTGAGAACCTCTGAATTCTTATGGCAGGAAGGTCACACGGCTCATGCAACCAAAGATGAGGCCATAGAAGAAGCAGAAAAGATGAATAAAGTGTATGCAGATTTTGCAGAGAACTTTATGGCAATGCCTGTAGTCCAGGGATTAAAGACCCCTTCCGAAAGGTTTGCGGGAGCGGATGAAACCTATTGTATTGAGGCATTGATGCAGGATGGAAAAGCTCTTCAGGCTGGTACTTCTCACTTTTTGGGCCAGAATTTCGCAAAAGCTTTTGATGTGAAGTTCACCAACAAAGAAGGAAAAATAGAACACGCATGGGCTACATCATGGGGAACTTCTACCCGATTAATGGGAGCGTTGATCATGACACACTCTGACGATTTCGGATTGGTATTGCCTCCAACTTTGGCTCCAATACAAGTGGTTATTGTTCCGATCTTCAAAGGAGAAGAACAACTGAGCCAAATCAGTGAGGTTGCTTTAGACATTCAGACAAAACTTAGAGCTAAAGGTATTTCGGTAAAATTTGATAATGACACCCAAAACAAGCCAGGCTGGAAATTTGCTGAATATGAATTAAAAGGTGTTCCTGTAAGAATTGCAATCGGGCCAAAAGATCTGGAAAATAAATCGGTTGAAATTGCAAGAAGGGATAACCTGACCAAAGAAACGGTTTCTATTGAAGGATTGGATTCCCATATCGATCAATTATTAAAAACCATCCAGAAAGATCTTTACACCAAGGCTCTTAATTTCAGAGAAGAAAATATGACTAAAGTGGATTCTTACGAAGAGTTTAAAAAAGTTCTGGAAGAAAAAGGAGGATTCATCTATGCACATTGGGATGGTACCGCTGAAGAAGAAGAACAAATCAAGGAAGAAACGAAAGCGACCATCAGATGTATCCCTTTGGATGATGATATTGAAGAAGGTGTTTCATTAATCTCCGGAAAGCCTTCTAAGAGACGCGTACTGTTCGCTAAAGCATATTAATAATTTTAATCATTTGCAAAAAAAAACGTTGAAAATCAAATAAATATTTAAAAAATATGACATTTGGACAGATTTTTGTTTAATTTTATGTCAACATTAATCTAAAAAATATTTATTATGTCTTTAAACGTTATTGATTTAATTAAAGGACAATTGGGTCCCGCTTTAGTTTCTCAGGCGGCTTCACAGCTTGGAGAAAGTGAGTCTGGTATTTCAAAAGCAATTGGAGGTTTATTGCCTGCCGTTGTTGGCGGATTAGCTAATAATGCTAATAATCCCGGAGTTTTAGATGCAATCACCAGTGCTTCATCTAATGGAATTTTAAGTAATTTATTAGGAGGCTCTTCTAATAATTCTATGATTTCAGGTTTATTGACGTCCATTTTTGGAGATAAACTGAGTGGCTTGGTAAATTCCATCGCCAGCTTTGCCGGAATTAGTAATAATTCTTCCAGCTCTTTGCTGAATATGGTAACAGGAGCTACAGTAGGTACTATAGGAAAGTATGCTGCAGACAATAATCTGGATGCATCAGGAATTTCAGGGCTACTGAATGATCAAAAAGGAATTGTTTCTACTTTACTGCCTGCCGGACTTTCTTTAGCATCATTAAATATTGGTGACTGGGCTAAAGGATATAAATTTGATAATGATAACGACGCCATAAAAACGCCGGTACAGGAGGAACCAAAAATTGAAGTAACAAGAAGTACAACTCCAACAGGTACCAACCCGGACAGAAATGACGGAGGTGGTTCTATCTGGAAATGGTTATTACCTCTTCTGCTATTGATTGCTGCAGGATACTTCTTATGGAAGCAGTGTGAGAAAAAAGAAACGACTACCACTACAATGGGCGCAGATTCTACAGGAGCACACTCTGATACGGCTACGGCAGTATCTCCATCTGATACAGCAGCAGCGCCTGCCGCTACAACCACGAAAGTTGACGAAAATATCGACTTGAACGGTACAGCGCTTAAAGGGTACAAAGGCGGAATGGAAGACAGAATGATTGCATTCTTAAAATCTGACGGCTACAAAAATGCAGCAGATGATAATGCATTAAAAGACACTTGGTACGATTTCGATCATGTGAATTTTAAATTAGGAAGCGCTACAGAACTGGAAGCAGGTTCTCAGGGACAATTGGAAAACCTTGCAGCTATTTTAAAAGCTTATCCTGATGCTAAAATTAAAATAGGAGGATATACTGACAAAACAGGTAATGAAGCTTCTAATGTAAAACTTTCTACTGCAAGAGCTAACTTTATCAAAGAATGGTTAGGCAAACAAAATCTAGGTGGTCAGGTATTAGGTGCAGAAGGTTATGGAAGTAAATTTGCAACGGTAGACGCAAAAGCTTCTGACGCTGAAAGAGCCAAAGACAGAAAAATGGCAATAAGATTTGCGAAATAATCTTTTAAAATAAATACTACGTATAAGATCCCGAAAGTTTTTTCGGGATTTTTTTATTATATATTTTCTATTTACATTTATTTAATTAAATTTGTTAGTCATTTCTAACATTTATGAATTTTACAAAAGGCGCTTGGCGAAAAGATAAAACACTCCACTCATTACCAGAAGTATACTCATCCATTAAAGTACCTAAAAACGGTTCTTTCTGGAGGAAATACCTTGCGTTTGCAGGTCCCGGTTTAATGATTGCAGTGGGATACATGGACCCCGGAAATTGGGCTACCGATATCGCGGGAGGAGCTCAATTTGGCTACACCCTGCTTTCCGTTATACTTATTTCCAACATTTTCGCAATGGTTTTACAGCATTTATCAGTAAAGCTGGGAGTAGCTACAGAGAGAGACCTTGCACAAGCCTGCAGGGACCACTTTAGCCCGACTACCAATTTTATCTTGTGGATCCTGTGTGAGATTGCCATTGCCGCCTGTGATCTCGCAGAAGTTATAGGATCTGCGATCGCACTCAACCTGCTTTTTCATATTCCCCTTACCTGGGGAATCGTAATAACCACAATAGATGTTTTACTTATCCTTTTGCTCCAGGCTAAAGGATTCAGATGGATCGAAAGTATTGTAGGAGGACTTATTTTTATTATTCTCGCATGTTTCATTTATGAAATCGTTATTTCAAAACCGGCCGTTAATGAAATATTGGGAGGTCTTGTTCCGCAAAAAGAAATTATTCAGAATCCTGCTATGCTCTATATTGCAATAGGAATCCTGGGAGCTACGGTAATGCCCCACAATCTCTATTTACACAGCAGTATTGTACAGACGAGGGATTATACACGGGATAACGCAGGTAAAAAAGAAGCTATAAAATTTGCCACTTTAGATAGTACGATCTCCTTAATGCTTGCTTTTTTCATCAACGGAGCAATTTTAATACTGGCAGCAGCTACCTTCCATATCACAGGAAATAAACATGTTGCAGATATCCATGATGCTTATAAAATGCTGACCCCAATCCTGGGTGCTTCTATGGCAAGTATAGCATTTGCGATCGCTTTGCTCGCCTCAGGTCAGAATTCTACATTAACAGGGACACTGGCCGGACAAATTGTAATGGAAGGTTTTCTGAATATCAGATTAAAACCCTGGTTAAGAAGATTGATAACCAGACTTATCGCGGTTATTCCTGCTTTAATTGTTGCGATTCTGTACGGAGAAAAAGGGACAACAGACCTTCTGGTTTTAAGCCAGGTTATCTTATCCATGCAACTCAGCTTTGCTGTAGTTCCACTCGTCATGTTTACTAATGACAAAGCCAAAATGGGCGATTTCGTCAATAAGCCATTCATGAAAATCTGTGTCTGGGTTATCTCAGCCATTATCATTGTCCTGAATCTTTATTTGTTGTATCAAACATTTTCCGGAGAATAATTTTTCTGCCTTAATGTCCATATTTGCTATTTGGCAGAATCTTTGACAAACAACTCTTTAAAATAGTTATTGAATATGGAAAATCAGGATATCAACGAAGAAAACATCAATAAGCAACAAGAAGACAACATTCAGAACGAAAATGCTTCTGAACAAAATGTGACAAATACTCCGACTGCGGAAGAACTTTTGGCAGAAGAGAAAGACCGTTATATTCGTCTTTATGCTGAGTTCGAAAATTATAAAAAGAGAACTTCCAAAGAAAAGATGGAGTTCTTCCAATATGCTAATCAGGACATGATGGTTTCTATGCTTGGAGTACTGGATGATTTTGAAAGAGCGTTAAAAGAAATCGCTAAAAACGGAAATCCGGCGGATCTGCAGGGTGTAGAACTTATCTATCAGAAATTCAAAAATAAACTTACAGAGAAGGGGTTGAAATCAATGGAAGTAAAAGCCGGAGATTCTTTTAATGTGGACCTTCACGAGGCAATTACTCAGATTCCTGCTCCATCTGATGATTTAAAAGGTAAAATCGTAGATGTAATCGAAACGGGATATACTTTAGGAGATAAAGTAATCCGTTTTGCTAAAGTAGTAACAGGAAACTAATATTAATAAGTGATAAATGGTGAGCAATATCCGGTGAAAACATCCCTTATATGCTGCTCTACACATCTTTTGTCATTTATCTGAAATCAATTATACAATTGTCATGTCAAAAAGAGATTATTACGAGGTTCTTGAGATAAGCAAATCTGCTTCAACCGAAGAAATAAAAAAATCATACCGTAAAATGGCCATCAAATATCACCCTGATAAAAATCCGGGAGATAAAGAGGCTGAAGAAAAATTTAAAGAAGCTGCCGAAGCTTATGAAGTATTGAGCGACGATCAGAAACGTGCAAGATACGATCAGTTCGGTCATGCAGGTGTAGGTGGAAACGGCGGATTCGGCGGTGGATTTGGCGGCGGAATGAATATGGAGGATATTTTCAGCCAGTTTGGAGATATTTTCGGTGGTCATTTTGGCGGCGGCGGATTCGGTGGCGGTGGACGTCAGCAGGTAAAAGGTTCTAATTTAAGAATCCGCATCAAGCTGAATCTTGAGGAAATGGTAAACGGTACCCAAAAGACTCTTAAAGTAAAAAAAATGAAGATGGCAGAAGGTGCCACTTCTAAAACGTGTCCTACCTGTAATGGTTCCGGAGTTCAGGTGAAAGTAATGAACACTATGTTCGGACAAATGCAGACACAGGCTACGTGCGGAACTTGTCAGGGTATCGGAAAAGTTGCCGATAAAATCCCGGCAGGTGCAAATGCACAAGGCCTTATAAAAGATGAAGAGGAAATTACCATCAATATTCCTGCAGGAGCAAGAGACGGAATTCAGCTTAATGTAAGAGGAAAAGGTAACGACGCTCCGTTCGGAGGAGTTCCGGGAGATCTGCTTGTTATCGTAGAGGAAGAAGTAGATAAAACAATCAAAAGAGAAGGAGACAATCTTCACCAGGAGTTATATATTTCATTTGCAGAAGCTGCATTGGGAACCAAAAAAGAAGTTCCTACGGTAGGTGGAAAGGTAAAAATCACTGTAGATCCCGGTACACAATCAGGAAAAATCCTGAGACTAGCCGGAAAAGGCCTTCCAAGCATTGACAGTTATGGAAAAGGAGATATGTTTATACACATTAATGTATGGACTCCACAAAAATTAACGAAAGATCAGAAAGATTTCTTTGAAAAACAGATGTCCAGCGGAGAAATGGTTGCAGAACCATCCGGGAAGGAGAAGACATTCTTTGATAAAGTAAAAGATCTTTTCAACTAAAATATAAAAAGAGGCCTGCAAGGTCTCTTTTTTTATTGGCGTTCTGTTTTAATGTTCCGGCATTTATATTTTCTCACCTAAGACCATAGATGATCAAACTTTTTAAGCCATTACAAAAGATATTTCAGTTTGCGGTTAGCCAATACAAGAATAAAACTGGCAGTCAGTAATGTTATCACGAAAATCAACATTTCGAACGGATAATATAAACCAAGTGTCCATTTCATAATCAGAGGATGTATCACATAGATTGCAGTGGACAAGCTGGCAAGAATTTTAGTATCTATCATTACAGACACATTTTTGCAGTAGATAAATACCAGCGGGCAGGCTAATAATAAAGAAAACAACAGGTCAATATTTTCTGTAGGACTGATCATCATAAAATTAAAAAAGGACTCTGAAATCACAAGCCCGGTCAAAGCAATAACTGTGATCAGTGAAGGCCTGTATCTCATATCAAGGTTAAGCTTATTGATCAGATATCCTACTGTTAAAAAAGGAAAGCATACCAGGAGAAAGTTCCTGTAAGACGGATAAAGATTGATTAATTTGTCTTTTTGGCCCCCAAAATAATGGAGATTTCCTATCGTCTGTAACGCGTAGCCTATACTGAATAATAAAACGATAAGCGCTACTAGAAACCCTACCGGTTTCTTCCTGATTAAAAATAAAATAATCGCTGAAAAAAAAGTTCCTATCAAATACCATAAGTGATGATATCCAAATAGAATGTTTATGAATATATCTTCTTTTTTCCAGAAGGGAATATAAACCAGCGACCAGATCAGGTAAAGCAAAAATGTCCTTACCAGCCACTTTTTAAGCTTTTGTGTATTGTCTACGTAATAAAAATAATATCCCGTAATGATTAAAAATGTGGGCACCGCCATTCTGAAAACCCCGTTAACAAGTACGAAACCAAGTACAGGACGGGTATCCTGAAATAAATGCATGTGCAGGAAGACAACAAAAAATGCAAGGACAATTTTCAATATATCAATGGACAGATTCCTCATGAGCCGTAAACATAATACAGCGTAAACAAGAATGATAAGTCAATCGTCTTGCTGTCTATTTTTAAAAGAGAACCTGCATACATCTATTTACGGGTTGCCAGAGTATATATTTTTTTGCCTAATGTAAAAAGTGCCACGGCAAGTAAGCCCCCTATCATTCCAAACGTAAACTCTTTAAGTACTGATGGCCAGTCAGGGAGAAAATGATGAAGATACGCTATATTATGAACAAAAATTCCTCCGGAAACCAAAATGAGGGCTATTGTTCCCACGATTGCCAGCATTTTAATAATAATAGGTAATGCTTTCACCAGTAAATGCCCCAGTTTGGAGAAAAAGCCTTTATCATTACTCTTTCTGATCAGCTTAAAGCCGGCATCATCCATCCTTACAATTAAAGCCACAATACCATACACTCCTATGGTTGCCAGGAAAGAAACCAAACTTACCGTAATGATTTGTGTCAGTAGAGGATGTTGTTCTTCAAGAACAGTTCCAAGAGCGATAATTACAATTTCGATTGAAAGAATAAAATCTGTGGTAATTGCTGATTTAATTTTCGATTTTTCTGAATTTTCATCATCTTCATTTTTTGTGCTTTCTTCTATGACTTCATGTCCTTTTTTATCCCGATGAAATAAAAACTCAATGATTTTTTCAACTCCCTCGAATGCAAGGTAAAAACCTCCTAAAATAAGAATGATTTCTATTGCAGGCTTATACAGCCAGTGTAGTAAAAACGCGATCGGCAGAATAATTAGCTTATTAATAAAAGAACCTTTGGTAATTGCCCATAACACAGGTATCTCCCGTGATGAAATGAAACCTGTAGCCTTTTCGGCATTTACCGCCAGGTCATCTCCCAAAATCCCTGCAGTTTTCTGAGTTGCTATCTTACTGGTTACAGCCACATCATCCATAAGAGCAGCGAGATCATCTAAAATTGCAAAAAAACCGGAAGCCATATGTAATTTATTATTTAACAACAAAAATAACTATTTAATTCTATATCTCATTTTCTTTTAAAATCAATTTAACAAAGAAAAAATTCATAAATCATAAGAAGCCTTGTGATCGTATCATCTATTTTTTTTATTGAACTTAATAATAAACCTCACAATTCTTCTCATATTTGCCAGGGTATAAAATCCTTAACAATATGGACGAAACTGAAATCTGGGAAAAACAACTGCAATCCATCTGGCAGCAATTAGGGAAAATAAGCAATGAAGATTTTATCCAGCGGATCAAAGATCATGTTCAGCATCTAACGGATAAAAAAGCAATTGCTGATTTTGAAATGGCTTGTGCATTTGATTCAACAGGAAATGAAAAAGAAGCTGAACCATTGTATCGTTCAGCCTTAGACCATGGCTTACCGGGTCTGCGTAGAAGAAGGGCCAGAATTCAGCTTGCAAGTACACTGAGAAACAATGGAAAGATTGATGAGAGTATTCGGATCCTCAGAGAAGAAAAAATAAATGAGTCTGATGAGCTTGATGATGCAGTGGATTCTTTTCTTGCACTTTCATTGTACTCAGCCGGAGAGAGTAAAGAGGCATTGTCCTTAGCGTTAAAAGCTTTATCCCGGCATTTACCCCGATACAACAATTCATTATACATGTACGCTGAAAATTTAGAAACATCCAATAAACATGATAGCACCGGATCTTGAAAACAGCCCTGCCTTAACCCAGAATCATCATATTTTTCTTACATTTGATTTATGAAAAAGCTCATACTCAGATATCATTTTTTTATTTTAGGATGTATCGGCTTTTTATTAAATTCATGTAATTCAAGATTCAGAGTTTGGGTGGGGAATAACAATCAGCAGAAAATTTACAATTTAAAATATGGTGAGCATAAAAGACAGAAGATGGATATTTTCCTTCCGTCGGGATATGCTAAAGAATCCCCTGTTGCTCTTATTGTACATGGAGGGGCTTGGAAGTATGGCAGAAAAGAACATATGATCCAGATCCAAAAAATGCTTTTTAAAAATAATATTCCCAGCATCAACATCAATTACAGGCTGGTTTCAAAATCTAAAAAAATTACTTACAGGGAGCAGTTGGAGGATATCAGCTCGGTAATTGAAAAATTTAATTCTTTAGCGGAGAAAGCGGAACTCCAACCTGATAACTATATTATCCTGGGAGAAAGTGCGGGTGGACATTTGGCTTTACTTTATGGTTACCAGCATCCGGATCAGATCAAAAAGATCATTTCTTTAAGCGGTCCTACTGATTTTTATTCTCCGGAATTTTTACACTCATTTTACTCGAAATATACCTCACCTACCTTACAAAAGGTGGTAGGAACCAGATTTAACCGTCACAACCTATCTGAGGAATTTAAAATAGCAAGCCCGATTGCCAATATTACAAATGTTCCTACGCTGATCTTTCAGGGAAATCAGGATTTTCTGGTTAATAAAAACCAGGGGCTCGCGCTGGATTCGGCTTTAGCAAGCCGGAATATTACCCGTAAACTGGTTTTCATGAAAAATACAGGACATGCCCCAAGATTTTTCAGCAAACGAAAAAGAGACAGTATCATCTACCCTAATATCCTGGAATGGATAAAAAAATAACCTGCAAAAAGCAGGTTATTATATTTTAAAATTCAAATCACTTTATTCAGGTGAATTATCTTCGTATTTACTGTGATCCACTTTCTTACCAAAAAGAAACTTAATAATGATCGGAAGCGTAGTGATCAGAACGATCACAATAATGATCAGTTCGAGCTTTTCTTTAAGATTGATACCAAATTGTTCCTGGAATAATTTATCCAGATAGTGACCTGCAAAGATCAGGATGAACGACCATAGTACTGCTCCGATGATATTGTCTCTGAGGAACTCTTTTTTGTCCATTTTCACAATTCCCGCAACAATAGGAGTAAACGTTCTTACCACAGGTAAAAATCTTGCCATGATAACGGCTAAAGCTCCATGCTTTTCAAAAAAATCATGAGCCTGGTACAGGTATTTTTTCTTAAACAAAAAGGTATCTTGTTTTTTATAAAGAGCAGGACCTGCCTTTACCCCAAAGTAATATCCCACTTCATTACCTACAACAGCAGCAAATGCTACAGCAGTGGCAAGGATGGTAGTATCAAGAAGATCGCTCCCTGTAGAGCCAAATGTCTCTTTGATAATTTCAACAGCATAAATTCCCGAAACAAACAATAAAGAGTCTCCTGGTAAAAAAAATCCTACAAAAAGACCAGTTTCAGCAAAAATAATAAACAGAATCAGCCAAAACCCTCCCATTTTAATATAAAACTCCGGGTTTAATAAATCTTTCCAGCTATTGAAATCTTCCATACATATTGATAAGTAACAAAAATAAGTCTAAAAAGTCTGATTAAGAAATTAATTATAAGATTTTAACTAAAAAACCAGAATAATTTTTACAGGTCTAAATCATCGTCAGAAACCGCGGTTCCATCGGCCATGAGAAAAGCTTTCAGGAATGGCGTAAGATTTCCGTTCATTACCGAATCCACATCTGAAGTCTCATAACCAGAACGTACATCTTTTACCAGTTTGTAAGGATGCATCACATAGTTCCTTATCTGACTTCCCCACTCGATTTTCATCTTATTGGATTCAATCTCGTTTCGGGCTTTCATTCTTTCTTCAAGCTCCATTTCATATAATCTGGAACGAAGCAATTGCATTGCCTTTTCCTTATTCTGCAGCTGCGATCTTGATTCCGAGTTTTCGATAATGATCCCGGTTGGCGCGTGACGGAGACGCACCGCTGTTTCCACCTTGTTAACGTTCTGCCCTCCGGCTCCTGAACTTCGCATGGTTTCAAATGAAATGTCCGCAGGGTTTATATTAATTTCAATAGTATCATCTACTAATGGATAAACATACACGGAAACAAAGCTTGTATGTCTTTTGGCATTACTGTCAAAAGGTGAAATTCTTACGAGCCTGTGAACACCATTCTCTCCTTTAAGGTACCCGAAAGCGTATTCTCCATCCATTTCCAGGGTCACCGTTTTTACGCCGGCAACGTCTCCTTCCTGATAATTCAGCTCCCGAATTTTATATCCCTGCTTTTCTGCCCACATCGTGTACATTCTCATCAGCATTGCCGCCCAGTCACAACTTTCCGTACCTCCAGCCCCTGCCGTGATCTGTATGACGGCTGAAAGCTCATCTCCTTCGTTGGAAAGCATATTTTTAAATTCAAGGTCTTCTATTTTTTCTACCAGTTTTGGAAATGTCTCATCCAGCTCTTTTTCAGAATCAGGATCTTCTTTGGCAAATTCCATTAGAACCTGCAGATCCTCAAACTGAGTAGCAATTTCCTGGTAATCTTCCACCCATCTTTTTTTAGAACGAAGCTGCTTTAAGAACGCCTCCGCCTCTTTCGGATGATCCCAAAATTCAGGAGCAGCCGTTTTTTCGTCGTCATTAGAAATTTCTATTTTCTTCTTTTCAATCTGAAGATATTTATGGAGATCTTCAATTCTGGACTGAACATCTTTTATATGGTCGTTGTTAATCACGAAATTTTATTTTTTGCAAAAATAAGGATAAAATTTTGAGCAAAGAGCGATAGCTGATCAGCAATCATTTTTTCCTGGAGTTAATGTTGAAAAAGATCAATAATATTTTTTGACTCAATGGAAATAGATATTAATCAGAATAAGCTATTATTTGCAGCCATAAAGCCAATAATTATAAGTAAAAAATGTGCAGCTAATATAAATGGCAAACTCTTCTTACCACCAAACCTATCAATAATATTTCCATAAATGGCAAATTGAAGTATGCCAAATACCAGAAAATACATGGATATATTATCCGGTAATACAATTCCTAAAAAGCAAAGTGGAAAAATAACTGTGATCAGAGCATAATTTCCATGACCCGCTCCTGCAAAGAAAACTGATAAAAAAATAAGAGGAACTGTTAATACAGCAAAAAGATTCGTATATCTATATCTCATAACACCTTTAATTGATCTTATCCGCAATGATCTCTCCAATTTTTGGGGCCAGTGCAACGCCCATCCCGGAGAGTCTTACAGCACAAAACTGTCTTTCCGACACCTGTTTTACAATGGGAGTTTTTTCTGAACCCATTGCCATGATCCCCGACCATCGAAGGCCAATTTTAAAATCATGATCAGGCAGAATTACCTCTTTCAAAAAATTTTCCAGATGATTCTGTAAAAATTCAGTAGTCTGAAAATCATGGGTTTCTTCAATCTTAAAATCCTGGTTTCTCCCGCCTCCCAACAGCACCCTGTTTCCTACATTTCTGAAATAATAAAATCCCTCATCGTAATGGAAAGTTCCTTTTAATTTTAAATTTTGAACGGGTTCCGTTACTAAAATCTGACCTCTGGCAGGAATGATTTCTTCATTTTCTAAAAATTGGGAGCTAAAAGCATTGGTACAGTGAATAACCTGCTCTGCATGAACAGACAAATCTTCAGACAATCTGACTTCCATTCCGGTGTTTTCCTCAATTACATCCGTAACCGGTGTTCCAAAAAGGAATTCAACTTTCAGGTCTTGACATTTCTCCAGAAGCTTCTGTAAGAGCTTTCCTGAGTGGAGACTCCCTTCACATGGATTTTCAATCAGAAAGTCCGATTTTCCCAACCCAAATGCTTTGATTTTATCTTGTTGTAAAGAATAAGTGGCTGAAATTCCTGTTATGGGCTTCATTTTTTCATTCACTTCTTGCATCTTTTCTAAGGGAGATTCATTATTCAGGATTTCAAAGCCCCCACTCAAATCAAAATCAATTTCTGAATTCTTAAAATACTTCTGAATTTTCAGAAGCCCTTCAAACCTCATCTTAATCAATTCCAAGGTCTTGTCCCATCCCATTTTTCCCTGATCGGCAATAATTTCCGTCAGGCTCCCAAAGCAGGCAAAGCCGGCATTTCTTGTTGAAGCGCCCAGCGGAATCGGACTTCTTTCAATAATTAAAACAGATAGGTCAGGATGTTTTTCTTTAATGGAAATAGCTGTCCAAAGCCCGGTAAACCCTGCTCCAATAATAATAACGTCCCTTCTCCGGTAAAAGGTTTCAAGTTCCCAGATGCTGTTCATCGGTGATGAGTAATTAGCCTTTGTCTTTTCCTCCCTCCTCTTCACCGTTGTGATGAAAACCTATTGCCCGTGCAGGTTCTTCTACCACTTTATAGGTTTCGAGTTCGGTTCGTAAGGATTTAATCCTGTATTGAAAATCATCAAAATTATTGATAATCGCATCATTTAAAAATTGTTCAACCTGTTGCAGGTATTCTTCTGTAAGTTTGCCCGCTGCATCTCTCAGGGCTCCATTTAAGAGGACATCGTCAATTACAAGTTTTTCATTTTTTGTTCGCTGGTAAAGATTTTTTATCCTCTTCTTCAAACTTTGTGTAAAATCCATCAGCATGGTATTGCTGAAAGCCTTCATTTTGGATGCACTTCCATTCCAGAAAGGTACTTTATCTGCTTTGTTATTTTTAAGGATCTTATAGAGCAAAGAATCGCTTTCCAGCCCTTTCGTCATTCCGTACAGGATAATTTCCGAACGCTCTGCAGCATTAGGAGGAAAAACAGGAATCATTACATCGAATCTTCCCGGCGCCAGAATCTCCTCATCAATCTCCGATACGGACTTGGCAGACCCCACCATCACTACGTCTTCTTTTGCAAATTTTCCGATGTAATGAAGAATGATCTCCTGCGTTTCAAGATTGCAGGATGCCACATTGTTCTCTGCACTTCTTTCCATCATGATTTCATCAAAATCATCCATAAAAAGAAGCACCTTATCCTCCGTCATCATCTTTATGAGAAAATCATTAAAATTTGTTTTATTCCCATCGATTAATGATGTTCCCAGATAATGTTTTTTAACTTCCTTAAACTGATAATTGATGATCTCTGCAATTTTGTTGGCCCAGAAAATCTTACCACTTCCCGGAGGTCCGTAAAGAATGATCCCCGCAGGCTTATTGATTCCCCAGTCTTTTATCTGTTGCTTATTTAAAAATGGCTCCAAGACACTGGAAATATAAAAGAACAGATCCCGGTAACCTATGAAATCCCGGTGTTGAAGACTGGTCTTATGTCCAAAATAGTTGTAAACAAACTGATAATTTCCACCCAGCTTATTATCTATTCCGTAACTGGAAATTGAAGAACGGAATATTCCGTTATCAAAAATATTAGGAGTGCTGTCCTGAATTGCTTTTTCTATCTTTTCTTTAGGCTGATTGATCGTCTCCGCAATTTGTTCAAGGGTTTTATTCTGATCAAGATCTTTTTCGTAGGTCCTTAAAAAATCTACATTCTCGCGGGCAAACTTTTCAAAATCATCTTTGATCTCAAAATTGGTACTCATACATACCCCAAGTTCCAGGTCAAAATCCTGGATAAATTGCTTGATTGCCTCTACGGAAATATTTAATTCTTTTGCAAGCTCAATTAACTTCATATTCACGAATTATACTACCAAATTTAATATTTTAATCTCATACAAGATCAGACAATTTAAGTAAATATTGTAACATTCTGTTAAAAACAAAGACTACTACTATGTAAAACAAATTACATGGAAAAAGTTTTGTCAGTAAAGAATTTAACAAAAAAATTCAAACGAACCGTTGTAAACAATATCTCTTTTGATGTAGAAAAAGGAAACGTTTACGGACTTCTTGGCCCGAATGGAAGTGGGAAATCCACTACATTCGGAATGTTGCTTTCCACCATAAATCCCACCAGTGGCGACTGGTACTGGTTCGGAAAAAAGGGCACAGATCCCGATACTTTAAAAAAAATCGGGGCTATTATTGAGCAACCGAACTTCTATCCATATCTGAGCGCCGAAACCAACTTAAAAATTGTTGCCGAAATTAAAGGAGCTTCCTACCAGCGTATTGATGAAGTTCTGAAGACGGTAAATCTTCTGGACAGGAAGAAAGATCCATTTAAAACGTTCTCACTTGGAATGAAACAGCGACTGGCGATCGCCTCCGCTATGCTGAACAATCCTGAGGTCATGATACTGGACGAACCTACAAACGGACTGGATCCCGAAGGCATTATCCAGATCAGGGAAATCATTTCCAATATTGCCAAGCAAGGAATTACGATCATTATTGCCAGCCATCTTCTGGACGAAATTGAAAAAATATGCAGCCATGTTATTGTTTTAAAGGAGGGGAATTCCATTTACAGCGGGCGGGTTGATGAAATTACAAGCAACAAAGGTTTTTTTGAATTAAAGGCAGATAACAATACGGCACTTTTAAATGCCCTTGAAGAACTGCAATGGTTCAGCTCTATAAATACCGAAAATGATATCATTAAGGCTCAGATTCGTGAAGACGCTTCCATTTCTGCTTCGGCACTCAATCAGAAGCTGGCAGAAAAAGGTATTTTCTTATCCCACTTGTCTAAGAAAAAATTATCGCTTGAAACTCAATTCCTTGAACTTGTAAAAAACACGAATACCAATGCTTAAATTATTAAAACTCGAATACCACAAAAATCTGAATTACAGACCGTTCAGGATTTTCACCATATTGTATTTTGCTATTTTAGTGGCGCTTCTTTTCATCGGATTGGTCGATCTGGATGTCTTTGGTGCAACAATTAATCTAAAGGAACAGGGGATTTATAATTTTCCGGAAATCTGGAACTTTACTACCTGGATTGTAGCCTTGCTAAAGATATTCCTTGGATTGATTATTGTTTTTTCGATCTCACAGGAGTTCAGCAACAGAATGTTTAAGCAGAATACCATTGATGGGCTGAGCAGAAAAGAATTCATCGGATCTAAGCTACTGACGATAACTATTTTTTCTGTTGTATCTACCCTTATTGTATTTGTCATTACCCTTTTCTTGGGATATAATTACTCCAAGGTAACAGACTCTGCATCGGTCTTCAAAGAAATGTTCTTTATCGGAAATTATTTTGTAAAACTTTTTACTTTCTTCTGTTTTTTAATGTTTCTTTCAGTACTCCTCAGAAAATCCATGTTTGTATTTCTAGGATTCTTTGTGTATTGGATCGGTGAAGGAATCTTAACCGCCATCGAAGTATTCCAAAAAGTCCGTGGAACACAGGAACTGGAGAGAATCAAGATTATGAAAGAAGATTTCTTCATCACCCATCTTCTTCCTTTGGAAAGTATGTCTAACCTGATTCCCAATCCTATGCTGAGATTAAATATGGCTAAAATGATGGGATTGAAATATGAATTCACCTATCCTACCGAAAGTTTAATCGCCTGTATTGTTTGGAGCGGACTTTTTATTTTCGGATCATACTGGATCCTGAGAAAAAGGGATTGGTAGTTTTTTTGATTGGATGATTAAAAGATTTGAAAATTAAAATATTAAAAAGTGATTCATTGAGGATCACTTTTTTTATTTTGTATTTGTTATTTTTTTAATTTTATAATGGTAAAACTATAAAAATCAACACAATGGAAAATTTCAAACTTCGTAAACTGGGCAAAAATGAATTAAAAGTTGTGAACGGTGGCTTCAGACAATGTCTTGCAAGTGGCCCCAATCAGGGCTGTGGACCTAATGAGTGCTGTATTGGCAGCGCATGTCATCCGATTTCTGATTCCGGTCATCAGTGGGGATATTGTAATGCACCTACTGTTTAGTTTAATAACACTAAAAAATAAAGGCAATATAATGTAATTGTATTGCTTTTATTTTTCATGATCTTCAGATTTTGCTTGAATGTGGCTGATTATTTTAATTTTATAAAAATGCGAGGCTTGAAAAAAATATATTATTTCCCTGGGCTCATAAGCGCTGTTATTATTCCTTTGTTATTGTGGTATTATGTCCATCAGAGAATTCATACTCCTTATACTATTTTGGATTTAGGACTTCCTTCAAAACATAAATTGAATGACAGCGTAGATAATACATTTGAATCTTTCAGAAACTGGAATTATAAAAAAATCTTTGTCAAACCTAATACCGCATTACAAAATCAACAGTACTACGTTTCAGAACTTCAGCAACTTCAGAAAAGAAATGAAAGGGAAACAGGTATTGAATTCGTTATCGGTGATAAAAATAATCTACAGGATTTCATAGTCCTGATGGATGCTATGGCAATAGCAAAACAGGAAACCTTTGGAATTGATGTGGGAAAAACGGGTCATTTTTTTGCTGTGCATTTTTATAAAGATCCCAACAAAAATACCCGCCCAATTTGTGGAGGCACTGTTGGCGCCCCTATTTACAGCATGAAATATTATTATACAGGATACCAAAAATTTGAATATCAGCTTAAACAATTACCTCAACAAGCCTACTACATCATTTTTGGATTTTTACTATTTTTAAATATCTCCATGTTTAGCATTAAAGATACCGTTCAATTTAATAAAAGACAATAATATGAAAAGGATATACTACTTCCCTGGGCTTATAAGCGCTATTATTATTCCATTATTGTTTTGGTATTATGGGAGCCGGAAGTTTGAGGAGATCAATCTCAATGTTCTTGATATTGGGTTACCTGCTAAGATCAGACCTGGAGAAAAAGTAAATGAATCTGCAACTTTCGAATCCGTACGAAACTGGAATTATAAAAAAATCATAGTAGAACCTAATTCGGCAAGAGAAAATTCCAAACGTTATATATATGACATTAAACAGCTTCAAAAAGAAAACCGCAAGGAATCTGGAATAGAATTTATTTTAAATGACGAAAATACATATGATGACATTATATCTTTATTAAATGATATAGAATCCAGCGGACAATTATCATACTGCTTAGACCTTAACAAAACAGGACATTTTTTTGTTCCTCATCAGTACATTGATCCTACTATAACAAAAATTGATGATGATCAGATTTTTAGATGTGGGACGGGATTAATAATGCAAAGCGATTTGAAGAACAATCCGTCACAACAATTTTACGAATTTGAAACTTCAATTTCACAATTACCCAAGCCTTCATTTTACATCATTTTTGGATTTTTACTATTTTTAAATATCTCCATGTTTAGCATTAAAGATACCGTTCAATTTAATAAAAGACAATAATGAAAAAGATATACTACTTTCCGTGACTTATTAGTGCTGTACTTATTCCATTATTGTTTTGGTATTATGGAAGCCGGAAGTTTGAGGAGATCAACCTCAATGTTCTTGATGTTGGATTACCTGCTAAGATCAAGCCTGGAGAAAAAATAAATATTCATAAAAAAAGGTTGCTTTTCAGCAACCTTTACACATTATTTTTTCTCGAGTAATGGAAGATACTCAGCATATCCTTTCTTCTCCATCTCAGCCTTCGGTATAAACTTTAGAGAGGCACTATTGATACAGTAACGTAAACCTCCTTTATCTTTAGGGCCATCTGTAAAGACGTGTCCCAAATGAGCGTCACCTGTCTTACTGCGAACTTCCACTCTGGTCATTCCCGCAGACCTGTCTAATTTTTCATCGATAACGTTTTTAGTAATCGGCTTCGAAAAACTTGGCCATCCACAACCGGATTCAAATTTATCTGTTGACACAAATAATGGCTCCCCTGTTGTAATATCTACATAGATCCCTTCACGAAACTCTTTATCATATTCATTCTGGTAAGGCATTTCTGTAGCATTTTCCTGTGTTACACGGTATTGTTCAGCCGTAAGTTTTTCTTTTAAAACCTTTTTATCCTGTTTCTGGTACTTAGCTTTTGGAAGCGGATTCGCATTTTTAGCCATTTCAAAAAGTCCCGGTTCAATGTGGCAGTATCCGCCAGGATTTTTATCCAGATAATCCTGATGATAATCTTCCGCCCTGTAGAAGTTTTTCAGTGGAATGGTTTCTACCACCACAGGCTTACTGTAATTTTTAGCCAGTTTTTGTACTTCTTCTTTCACAATGGCTTCTGTAGCCTTATCTGTAGAGTAAATTCCGGTTCTGTACTGGTCTCCCCTATCATTTCCCTGCTGATTCAGACTTGTAGGATCAATGGTTTTGAAATACAGATCGATCAATAATTTCAAATCAACCTGATCAGGATCATATTTCACTTTTACGGTCTCTGCAAAGCCGGTTGTATGGCTTACAACTTCTTCATAGGTAGGATTTGTCTTGTTTCCGTTAGCATATCCTACTTCAGTTCCCACAACCCCGCGAATCTGTTGGAAAAAGTGCTCTGTTCCCCAAAAACATCCACCTGCAAAATAAACTTCTTTTACATTTTTACTGTCCATAATGGTCTCATTTTCTTTTTTTATTTCTGACGATTTCTTTGAATCGCCACAGCTTCTTGCAAATACGGCAATACCTAAAACAACTGCCAGTAATATTAATATACTTTTCATTTTTATCTTTTTATTCATTATTATTTTTTTTGATATATCATCAATCCAAATCCTAAAAGCATGAGATCTTTAAGAATAAAGAAATCTGTTACCGGAACTCCGTCCACTATTTTCCAGATTCCCGGAGTTGTAAATAAATAGCTTAAAGTAACAAGGAAAGTCACTGTCATTCCGATTCCCGCATACTTCTTCAGAGCTACAAATTTCGGACTAAATATCAGCAGTAGTGCAATGATAATTTCTATCGTTCCGATAGCATTTGACACCGTTTGGACGCTTGCTATATTATATACGAAAAAGGTGAGAAAATGGTTTTCAACCAGGCTTTTTATTCCTTGTGCTTCGGTTGGAGTAAATTTGAAAATTCCAATCCAGAGTAAGATAAGTGCCGCTCCGTATAATGAGATGTAATATCCCAGCTTATACGTTATAGATCCTTTAGTAAGTTGTGCTGTTCCGTTCATTTTTTTAAGATTTTGAATGACTACTTTTATTATTTTCAGAAGTATAGTCGGAACGGCTTCAAAATCCTGACAGAATTTTTATCAAAAATCTATCTTTTTAATCATATCATCTTTAAAACCTTGAATATCAGAATCATTAATTTCATCACTTTCCTTTTTTATAAAAGTTTTCTTCATAATTTCATCAAGGATGGCGAGCTTTTTCTGATAAGCCCTGCACCATTTGCAAATTTTCAGATGCATAGTAAGCTTACGGTCTTCTTCCGGAGAAATAGACCCTGCATTTTTCTTTTCCATAAGGAGTGTGGCTACACTGCATGGAAGAAATATCAAATGAATCAATTTTTCCAACATGTTCAACATTTATGATTTTGCAAACCAATTAAAATCCAGGCACTCCCGCAACTGCATTCTGCTTCTTTGTAAAATCTTCCATAGATTAGTCGTAGAAATATCCAATTCCTGACTCACATCCGGAGCTTTTTTTTCCTGGAGGTAGTACATTTTCACAGGAATCTTCCATCGGACGGGCAATTCTTCAATACAATCTTCTAAAGTTTTATTGAATTGCTGGTCATCCAGAAGCTCAGGTTCTTTATTAGAAATATCCCAGTCATTCAGAACCTGGCTACTTTTCCAGGATCCTGTTTCATCAAAAAAATGATCCAGCCTGATCTGAGGCTCAGACTTGTACTTTCCACGGTAGAAATCGGCAACTTTCCGGTTGAGAATCGTCATCAGCCAGGTAAGGGGCTGGCTTTTTCCCTCAAAAGAATCATAAGATGACAATGCTGAAAGAAAAACTTCCTGAACGACATCTCTAGCATCATCCTTGTCTGAAAGAAGATACATTGCTCTCTTTAAAAGGGCTCCGGAATACATTTCTACCCAGCTTTTCAGCACTTCATTTTTCGTCATATTACGCTTTTATCATTTCAGATCATAACGAAGATAGTAAGTTAAGCGGAAAAGCACAAAAAAATATACTGCCTAAAATTCCCGTTCCGCAGAGAGCATACAATTCCTTAGTTTTTGGTATAATTATTTTAAGGCACTTTTTTCTAGCCCCGATTGTAGTATTTGTCTGAGCTCATTTTTCTTATCAAAGAAAAATAGCGAGTACGGAAAGCGGGAAACAGCTTCTAAAAACTGTTTCAGATTATCGACACAAATGTTTCCAAAAGTATCAATAAATTGAAACTAAATCACCTAAAAACATTAAATTTGCATCTTATCATAAAAAGCAAAGCAATACATTACTTATGACATCACAAGAGATACGTCAAAAATTTTTAGATTATTTTAAAAGTAAAGACCACCTTATCGTTCCTTCTGCACCGATTGTGCTGAAAGACGATCCTACCCTGATGTTTTCCAACTCAGGAATGACGCAGTTTAAAGATTTTTTCTTAGGTTATAAAACACCTACTGCTCCAAGGATTGCCGACACACAAAAGTGTTTAAGGGTTTCCGGAAAACATAATGACCTGGATGATGTAGGTAGAGATACTTACCACCATACGATGTTCGAGATGTTGGGGAACTGGTCTTTTGGTGATTATTTTAAAAAAGATGCTATTGCTTTTGCCTGGGAATTGTTAACCGGCGTATACGGAATTCCGAAAGAAAATTTATACGTAACCATTTTTGAGGGAGATGCATCTGAAAATCTGGAAAGGGACCAGGATGCGTACGACTTCTGGAAGACCCATATTTCTGAAGACAGGATCATTAACGGAAATAAAAAAGATAATTTCTGGGAAATGGGGGAAAGCGGACCTTGCGGACCTTGTTCTGAAATTCATATCGACCTTAGAACTCCTGAAGAAAAAGCAAAAATTTCCGGACTTGAACTGGTGAATAATGATCACCCGCAGGTTGTTGAGGTCTGGAACCTGGTTTTCATGGAATTCAACAGAAAGGCTGATAAAAGCCTGGAAAAACTTCCGCAGCAGCATGTAGACACCGGAATGGGATTTGAGCGTCTTTGTATGGCGTTACAAGGTAAATCTTCGAACTACGACACCGATGTTTTCACGCCACTTATTGCTAAAGTTGAGGAACTTTCAGGCAAGAAATACACAGGAATTTTAGAAGATGAAAAAGATATTGCCATCCGCGTGGTGGTAGACCATATCAGAGCGGTTTCTTTTGCTATTGCAGACGGACAGCTTCCTTCTAACGGAGGAGCCGGGTATGTGATCAGAAGAATTTTAAGAAGAGCAATTTCTTACTCTTACCGTTTTTTAGGAATGAAAGAACCCTTCCTTTTCGAATTGGTTGCTGTTCTTAAAGATCAGATGGGACCATTCTTCCCGGAGCTTGAAAAACAGGGAAATCTTGTTACGGAGGTTATCAAAAGCGAAGAAGAATCATTTTTAAAAACCATTGAAAGCGGCCTTGTACGCGTTGAAAGACTGATTCAGCAAACCATTTCGGATGGTTCGAAGGTGCTGCCTTCTGTAGAAGTTTTTGAACTGTATGATACTTATGGTTTCCCGGATGATCTGACAAGAATTATTGCGGAAGAAAAGGGATTGACCATCGATGAGGTGGGTTTCCAGGCAGAAATGGAGAAACAAAAACAGCGTTCTAAGAAAGACTCTGCTTCTAAAGTATATGACTGGGTGGTTCTGGAAGAAAAGCCGGAAACTTTTGTAGGATATGACCAACTTGAAGCTGAAACCTATATTACCCGATACAGAAAGGTAGAAAATAAAGACGGGGAATTCTATCAGGTAGTTCTTAGCAACTCTCCTTTCTACCCTGAAGGAGGTGGACAGGTTGGTGATAAAGGAGTCCTGGAAAATGCTGCGGAAAGCTTTGAAGTATTGGAAACGAAAAAGGAAAACGGATTGATCATTTCATTGATCAATGGTCTTCCAAAAGATGCAGGAGCTGTTTTCTATGCTAAAGTAAATGCTACGGAAAGGAAGAATTCTCAGGCCAATCACTCGGTTACCCACCTTCTGCATGAAGCACTAAGAGAAGTTCTGGGAACTCATGTGGAGCAAAAAGGTTCTTATGTAGGACCTGATTATTTGCGTTTCGACTTCTCTCATTTCAATAAGATGACGGAAGAAGAACTTGCTTTGATCGAAGAAAAGGTAAACCAAAAGATCAAAGACAGCATTGCTCTGCAGGAATTCAGAAACATTCCGATCCAGGAGGCTATAGACAAAGGAGCTATGGCTTTGTTTGGTGAAAAATACGGAGATAATGTAAGAATGATCCAGTTTGGAAGTTCAAAGGAATTATGTGGAGGAACCCATGTTAAGAACACCAGCGAAATCGGTCATTTTAAAATCACTTCGGAAAACTCTGCGGCTGCAGGGATCAGAAGAATTGAAGCAATTTCAGGAGATAAATCTGCCGAATACTTCAAAAATATAGAACAGCAGATCACCGAGCTTTCTCAGCTGCTGAAGTCAAAAGATGTGGTACGATCTATTGAAAAGCTGATTGAAGAAAATGCCTCATTGAAATCTGAGGTGGAAGCATTGAAGAAGGAGAAAGCAAAAGGAGAAATCGGAGACTGGAAGAATGCTTATGAGCAAAAAGGAGATAAGCAGCTATTGGTTAAGAAGACCTCATTGGATGCAGGCTCTGTAAAAGACATTGTCTTCCAGCTAAAAAAAGAAATCCCAACATCGATAACCATTGTACTTTCCAATGCTGATGACAAACCGATGATCACCGTAGGAGTTTCTGACGATCTGGCTTCTAGCTATCAGGCTGGAGCTATTGTAAAGGAACTGGCAAAAGAGATCCAAGGTGGCGGTGGTGGAAACCCGGGCTTTGCTACTGCGGGTGGAAAAAACCTTGCCGGTTTAGAAAATGCTTATCAGAAAGCCTTAAATATTTAAATAACAATATTTTAACAATAACAATAAAAACTTCCAAAATTTTTGGAAGTTTTTATTTTGCCTTGATCCATATAAGCGAATTTACTTGCATTTCTATTAAAACAACCAATCAACAACAGATTGAAAATTATATCAATAACGCTTATAAAAGTTTTTCATGATAAGAAATATCACTAATTTTGATTCACATTTATTTCATGAAAAGGGTTTTATTTATTATATTTTTCTGGACTTGTATTTTTGGTTATTCGCAATCAAAAATCAAAGTCATCGATGAGATAGACAAAACCCCTGTCCTCAATGCTAAAATCTTCTGTAATGATAAACTCCTTGGACAAACAGACTCCCGGGGAATTTTTGAATTCAAAACCAAATGCAACAGCATAGAAATCCGGGCAGATTATTATCAGAATGAAATTGCGTTGGTAGAAGAAAATATGGAGGTATCACTCCTTAAAACTTCTTCAAAAACCACTGCTATTGAGACCGTCATCCTGCAGGATAAAAGTGATCCGAGAGCCCTGGAGATTCTGAATAAGGTTAATAAATATTTTAAAGAAAACTCTCCCAAAAGCCTGAGCTCATACACGTATAAATCGTATGAAAAAGTATCTTTAGATATTGACGAAGATAGTATAACTCAGTTTAATCAGTTTTTTAACGATACTAATTTCTTCAAAAAGAAAAGGGAGAAGGATTCTTTAAACAATATTTCCGCTAAAAAGATCTTTTCAAAAAGCAAACTTTTTCTTTGGGAAAGAGCTCAGGAGTTTTTGTATTCAAAAAAATATGGAGAAAAGATCAATATTTTAGATAACAGGATTTCGGGTCTTAAACAACCTATCTATGAAATGATTGCTCTCCAGCAAAGTAACAGGGACCGAATTCCGAATCAGGTTAAACAGGAAAACAGAGGTTTATACCGTTATTTTCTTACCGATACCCTAGAGCTGGACGGACGGAAAAACTTTGTAATCCGTTTCCGTGAAGTGAATTATAAAAAGTCCGATAAAAAAAGAAAGTTCAACGGAACGATCTATATAGATACCGAGACCTATGGTATAAAAAAGATCGAAAACATCAGTAAAAATAAAAACGACGGAATTATTACCAGCACCTGGGTGTTTTATAATAACAAATGGTTCCTTGCTCATGAAAAGGTAAAACTACGGATGAGTAAAATGGCCGTAAAGGACGACAGTAAAGACCATTCTGAAGATACCGCTGAAAAAAAAGAGAGAAACAGTTTTGGAACCTACGCTTTCCTTACCTCAAGGTATTTTGATTTCAAGTCCCCTATTGAAGAAAACGCCAAAGATTTTAAAGGGTATACCTTTTCTGTAAAAAATGCGGACGGGACATCTCTTGACCAGTACAGAACGGATCCGCTAACGGAAAGGGAAAGAAATACCTATACAACTATAGACAGCCTTGGAAAGATCTACAATATTGATAATAAAGCTAAAATACTGACAGGGCTTATCAATGGGCAGATAAGGGTTGGTATCGTTGACTTTGCGGTAGATGAAATTGTGAACTACAACCTCTATGAGGGATTCAGGCTTGGCTTAAAAGCTAAACTGAATGAAACTTTTAATCCTTATTTTTCTCCGGATTATTATTTCGCCTATGGGTTCAAAGATGATAAATGGAAGTACGGAATCGGCCTGGACATGAAAACAACCCTGGAAAAGAATTCGTTTTTCAGAATAGAATATTATAATGATGTAACTGCATCAGGGGAATTTTACAGAAGGCTGTGGAACTTTAAGATGAGAATGATGAACTATGGAAATAACCTTAATAATGACAGGTATTACCATTTCCGCGGGGCTTCTTTGTCTTATCTTAATGATATCACCAACGGACTTACCCTGGTTTTTGCGGCAAGGAGAAATTTTGAGCAGGCTATGTTTGATTACCAGTTCCGAAACAGTGGTCCTTCGTTTGAAAACTTCAATACACTATTTACTTTGAAGTTCTCACCTAATTCCACCAATATTATGACCCCACAGGGCAAGTCTCTTATTGATCAGAAGTACCCTGAACTTTATTTCAATTATGAACAGAGCTACAAAGTATTGGGTGGTGATTTTAATTATACCCGTTTTGATGCACTTTTTGTTCATAATTTTAAAACGGTTTTAGGAACTACCGGTGTAAGGCTCTATGGAGGGATCGTTCTGGGTGAAGCTCCGATCTGGAAAAATTTCACGATGAACGGACTGGCTTCTCCGGGAAGAGATATTAATTTTAACCTTACCTCCTACCTTGGATTTGCAACATTAGAGGGAGGAAAGTATTATAATGATAAATTTATTGCCTACTATTTCACCCATAAGCTTCCGCTATACCTGAAAAGTATCGGACAAAATGTATCAAGTTTTGATTTTGTTCTTAGAGGAACCATTGGAGATATGAAACATCCGGAATATCATGATTTCAAATTCAGAAAGCTGGATCACCTGTATCAGGAAGTAGGTGTGGAATGGAATAACTTCCTTTCAAGTTATTTTAATCTTGGCGTATTTTATAGAGTAGGATATTATACCACCTCTAATTTTAAGCAAAATTTTGCCATACAGTTTAAATTAAAATTATTGGAATTTTAACAATCAGAACATGAAAAAAATAGAAATAAAAGCGGACGATTTTTTTGACCTTTTACGGTTAAAGGACGTTTCCATGTGGGAAATATTCCTGCAGATGATTGATGGTGAAGAGAAGGAAATTATTTTCATCGATCGCGAAGAAAAGATTCTCTTCAATTATATTTTACCTGCTGACAAAGAAAAACTGGAAGAAGACCGGAAAGAGTTTTCCAAACAGTTCTCGGAAAAGCTGTCCTATCTTAATTAATTTGTTCACCCTATGAATAAAAATTATTTTCTATCAATTATCGGCGTATTTGCTATCTTTTTAGCCCATGCCCAAAGCTATAAAAAGCCTTTAGTATCTGCAATCAAAGAATCAGATCTTAAAAAAGATATGTATGAAATGGCTGCTGATCAGTTCTGGGGGCGTGAAGCAGGAACGTTAAATGAGTTAAAAGTCTCGATGTGGCTGGCAGATAAGGCGAAAGAGTCCGGGATGTCTCCGGCAGGAGAAAACGGCACTTTTTTTCAGTATTTTGATATGTACAGGCATCAGGTAATTCCGCAAAGCAGCGTAAAACTGGGTGAAAATACATTAAGATTATGGAAAGATTTTCTTGTTGCAGAACCTGTAAATGCTCATCTGGAAACTGATGTTGTGTACGCCGGAAATACCGAACCTGAAGATCTATCTAAATTGAATCTTAAAGGAAAAGTACTGGCCGTAAACGCTTCCGATAAAAATATTGAAAAGGAAATGACCCTTTTTGTAAGAAGATATCCTGGATTTGTAAGAACAAAATACTATAATACGGCACTAAATCTTGGCGCTAAAGCCATTATTTTCATCACAGATGATACTTCTGAAAAAAGTTGGGTAGAAGTTCTTCCACAAATGACAAGAGGATCGTATGGTGTAGAAGGATTAAGAGAAAGCATTACAAACAATATCCCTGTTTTGTGGATCAAAAGAGAAAATGCCGGCTGGGTAAAAAACAACCCTAAAGTGTCTATCAACCTGATCACAGAAACCTATAAGTACCCATCTGTAAATGTTATCGGAAAAATTGAAGGAACAGATCCCAGGTTAAAAAATGAATATGTTCTGATCAGCGGACATCAGGATCATGACGGGATAAGACATCCGGTTAAAAATGATACCATTTACAACGGTGCAGATGATAACGCGAGTACCTGTGTAGCTATGCTTGCTATGGCAAGAGCTTACATAAAACAACCCGGAAAAAGAAGTATTCTTTTTGTTTTTCATGGTGCCGAAGAAAGAGGACTTTTGGGGTCAAGATGGCATGCAGCCCATCCTGTAGTTCCTAAAGAACAGATCGTTGCAGTATTGAATGGCGATATGATCGGCAGAAACAGCAATGAAGAAGCAGCTCTGTTAGGAGGAAATGCTCCGCATAAAAATTCTGAAGAACTGGTAAAAATGGCTGAAGAAGCCAATAACGAAAGTACGAAATTCAGATACCTTAAAGACTGGGATTCTCCTAATCATGCTGAATATTTTTACTTCAGAAGTGATCATTTACCGTACGCAAAACTAGGAATCCCTGCTATATTTTTTACCAGTGTTTTACATGAGCAGTACCATACTCCACAGGATGAGTCTGAGAACATCAATTACAAAAAGTTATATAAAATGACGGAATGGATGTACAGAACTTCATGGAAAGTAGCTAATGAAAGTGATCGTCCGAAAGTGATCCCAAACTTTACATTAGAGAGATAAAATATGATTGGTTTACCATTTAAAACTATGCGTTGATTCTTTTTAGCGCATAGTTTTTTTTAGCCCATTTATCATTTTTCTTGCAAAAAGAACTCCACTGTTTTTTTAGCTTCGGCAACATCGTGCACCCTGAGAATTTTTGCCCCTTGTTTTAAAACTTTCATGTGAAGTTTTTGGGTTTCTTCATTAATATCCAATGGGGTTTTACCGAGAGGTCTGTAAATAAAAGATTTTCTGGAAATACCAATCAACAGAGGAAATCGTCCAAATTCCAGATACTCCACTTCTCCTATTAATTTCATCTGATCTTCCACCGTTTTTCCAAAACCAAAACCGGGATCCAGAATAATATCCCTCACTCCTTTCTGTAAAAGCTCATGGGTCTTTTCACTAAAATACCGGTTCACCTCTAATGTAATATCCTCAAATTTTGTTTTGTCATGCATCCTCTCATAGGAAGGGTTAATATGCATCAGAATATAAGGAAGTCCTGTTGCTGAAACAATATCGAACATATTATGATCAAATTGTCCTCCTGAAATATCGTTAATGAGGTCAATTCCTTCATCAAAACCAAACTTCACCGTTTCCGAATAGAAGGTATCCAATGAGATCAATGCTTCAGGGAATTCTTTTTTGATCTGAGAAATCAGCTTTCCGATCCTTAGGATCTCTTCTTTGCTCGTAAGAAATTCAGCGTGAGGACGCGTAGACTGTGGACCGATATCAATGATTTCCGCTCCTTCTTTCAGTAATTTCTCCGTGTGCTCCAGTGCGGTCTTTTCATCGTTAAACTTCCCTCCATCAGAGAAAGAATCCGGCGTAAGATTTAAAATTCCCATAATTTTTGGAATCGTTAAATCTACTATTCTTCCATTGCAGTTGATAGAGTGAAAAGGTTTATGAGTTGGGGAGTTGGAGAGCATGAGAGTTTGAGGGTTTTTAAGGTTGGGGAGTTGGAGTGTTTGAGCGTGTGAGCGTATGAGTATGAGGGTTTGTGAGTGATAAAGGTTATGATGTACTAGTGAATTTTAATAATACAAAGCTAAGGAGTAAAAGTAATATGAGCAAGGTTATTTGATAAGCAATGGGCACCAGATCATAAGCAATTTGACAATGTATTCTCCCCTTAGTATTTACAATCTTTTCATCCCCAACTCTCCAACCTCCACCACCCTCTTACACTCAAACCCTAAAACACTCTACGCTCCAACCCTCCAACTCCCCAACCCTCAAAACCTCCTACTCTCCCACCCTCAAACCTAAAAGCATTTCTGCTCAAAATCACACTCCAATTCCCACAACCTAATACGTATTTTTGTATATTTGGGCTATTAAGAGAATTTATGTTAAAAACTTCAGTACAGTTCGGGAAAGTTATCAATCAATGTCGTGATCTTTTTAGTAAAAAATTACAGGATTACGGCGCAGCATGGAGGGTTCTAAGACCAAGTTCAATTACAGATCAGATCTATATTAAAGTGAACAGAATCCGGACCCTGCAGATGACGGATAAAAAAATGGTTGAAGAAAGTGAAGAAGACGAATTTATTGCGATCGTCAACTATTCGATCATCGGACTTATTCAGCTTGAAAAAGGTCTTTCCAACGATTTCAATGAAAATAATGATGAGATTTTAAGCCTTTATGACAAATATGCATCTGAAGCTCAGGCTCTGATGGAAAGAAAAAATCATGATTATGGCGAAGCATGGAGAGATATGAGAATTTCTTCCATAACAGATCTTATTTACCAGAAGGTCCTGAGAACAAAACAGATCGAAGATAACCAGGGAAAAACGATCGTTTCCGAAGGCCTGGATGCCAACTATTTTGATATGCTGAATTATGCTGTTTTCTGTCTGATCAAATTCTCTGAAAAAGAAAACAATTTCGAACCTAAAACTATTTAAAATGATCAAAGGTGTACTTCGTTTTATTATTGCAGTTATTTTTATCCTCTCCGGGTTTGTAAAAGCTGTGGATCTGGTGGGTTTTTCCTTTAAAATGGAAGAATACTTTTCCCCCGCAGTTTTCAACATGCCATTTTTCGAAAAATTTGCTTTGCTGTTTTCAGTTATTGTGGTGGTACTGGAGCTTTTCCTTGGATTTATGCTTTTAATAAAATTAAGACTGAAATTCACCTTATCCATGCTCATTGCCCTTTGTGTTTTCTTTGGGTTCCTTACTTTTTATTCAGCTTATTTCAATGTTGTAACCGATTGTGGATGCTTTGGAGATGCAATAAAATTTACGCCATGGCAGAGTTTCTTTAAAGACGTTGTTCTGCTGATCGGACTGATTATTTTATTTGTTCTGTACAGAAAAGAATTCGCCCGGAAAGACGAATACAGCAGCACAACGAAAACACCTACGGCCAAGTACAAATATTTCCTTTTGGGAGCTTTTGGTCTTGTAATGGTCTACATAATGGCACAGGGAATTATGCACGAACCGTTGATCGATTTCCGCGATTATAAAATCGGTACGGATATTAAAGCAGAAAAAGATAAAATCAGTAAAAACCCGTCGGAATATAAAACCTTCTACTCTCTTAAAAATCAAAAAACCGGGGAGGTTTTAAAGGTAAATCAGGATGATTACATCAAAGAAACAAAATATTGGGCTGACGGTTCTCCATGGAAGATTGAAGAAGGAAAAAACGAATCTGTCATCGTAAAAGAAGGCTACAAGTCTGAGATTGTAAAATTTAAAATTGAAGATCCTACCGGCCTTGAGGTTACTGATGAGATTATTAAAGCTCCAAAGGCTGTTTTGGTATTTTCTTATCACCCTAAAGAGCTTTCTCAGGAGTTAATCCAGAAAGTTGAAGCTAAGGTAAATGCCCAGAAAGGTGCAGTTATCTATGGTGTCTCTACGGATCCGAACACATTTAAAACCATTAAAAATGCAATGATGGATGGAACCGCCATTAAAACCATTGCCAGAAGCAACCCGTTTGTCCTGATATTACAGAACGGAAAAATTGTAGACAAACAGCCTGCAAAAGATTATATTAAATAATAACGTATACATAATAGGAGTCAATTGACCCGCTTTAAACACTAAACTTTTAATCAACTCATGCAAAAGTCAAATAAGCCAATCGCCGGTTACCATTTATTAATGATTCTTTCTTCCGTAGACGGAGAATTTGCCCCTGAAGAAGGAATGCTTGTACAGCAATATTTAGCTGATGAATTTCCGTTCAAAATGAATTTGGATAATGAACTGGAAACCATCGCCCTGCTTCAGCCTGAAGAATGGAAAGATCATTTTGAATTTCATGCCCGTTGTTTTTATGATGACTCTACGGAAGAAGAGCGCGTAAAATTTGCAGAATTTGCCAAAACACTTATAAAAGCTGATAACAAAGTAACGGATGAAGAACATACCTTCTATAAGCTTTTAAAGAATATGTGGCATCTGAACTAGACACCTGCACAAAAAACAAATATGAGTATGAAAAATTTATATCTAGGACTATTTATCATGAGTGCTTCTACCCTCCAATCTCAAAAATTCCCTGATCTTAAGGCTCCTGTTGCAGAGAAACAGGAACACATCAGAACGATACATGGTGATAAGGTAAATGATCCGTATTACTGGATGATCGATTACTTCAAAAAAGGAAAAGACTCCACAAAAGTTGTTGATTACCTGAAGGCCGAAAATTCCTATTGGGAAGGAATGATGAAGGATACGGAACCTTTCAGGGAAAAACTTTTCCAGGAAATGAAATCCAGGATCAAAGAAAAAGATGAATCGGTTCCCTCGTTCAAAAACGGATATTATTATTATACACGGACTGAAACGGGAAAACAATATTTTAAATATTGCAGAAAGAAAGGTAGTCTTGAGGCACCTGAAGAAATACTCCTGGATGTGGACCAGCTTGCTGAAGGACACCCTTATTATTCAGCGGCAGGATTCAACATAAGCCCGGATAATACAAAACTGGTGTATGGTGTGGATGATGTTTCGAGACGGCAGTATAAATTGTTTTTAAAGGACCTTTCTACAGGAAAAACAACCGATCTGGGCATCAAAAATACCGAAGGTGAAGCAATATGGGCTAATGATAATAAAACCATTTATTATACTGAGAATAATCCCGTAACACTTTTGTCTGAAAAAATCAAGAGGCATACACTCGGAACAGATCCTGGTAAAGATGTGGTGGTTTATGAAGAACAGGATAAATCCAATTACATCGGGGTAGGAAAATCTAAAAATGAGAAGTTCATTATGATTTATTCTACTGCCACGACTTCTTCCGAGACAAGATACCTGAATGCAGATGATCCTAATGGTACATTTAAAGTATTTCAGCCCCGTATGAAGGATGTTTTATACGATGTAACACCATTAGAGGATAAATTCCTGATCACCACAAACAAAGATGCCCTTAATTTTAAAGTCGTAGAAACTCCCTTAACCAAAACAGGAGTTGAAAACTGGAAAGATTTCATTCCCCACAGAAAAGATGTTTTAATGCAGGGCATTACGGAATTTAAAAATTACCTGGTTTTTAGCGAAAGGCAGAATGGGCTTTCCCAGTTGGTCATTTATGACAGGAAAACCGGGAAAAAAGAGTTTGTAAAATTCGATGAACCTACTTATACCGTTTCTCCGGCAGGAAACCCGGAATACAATACGGACAATTTCCGTTTCGGATACACGTCTATGATTACACCGCTTTCCCAGTTTGAACAAGATCTGAAAACAGGGAAAAGAACTCTTTTAAAGCAGCAGGAGGTCTTAGGAGGCTACAATAAGGATAATTATGTAACAGAAAGACTTTTCGCTACCGCTAAAGACGGCACAAAAATACCTCTTTCAGTTGTGTACAAAAAAGGATTAACAAAGGACGGAAAAAATCCGCTGTTGCTTTATGCCTATGGTTCTTACGGAAATTCATCCAATGCCTCTTTCAGCATTACCAGATTAAGCCTTTTAGACAGAGGATTTGTCTTTGTGATGGCTCACATCCGTGGAGGTCAGGAGATGGGACGGCAGTGGTATGAAGATGGTAAAATGATGAAAAAGAAGAACACATTTACGGATTTCATCGATGCTGGAGAATATCTTGTAAAGGAAAAATTCACTTCTCCAAAGCATATGTATGCTCAGGGCGGAAGCGCCGGAGGTTTATTAATGGGAGCGATTGCCAATATGAGCCCGAATCTTTGGAATGGAGTTATTGCTCACGTTCCGTTTGTAGATGTGGTGAATACCATGCTTGATGAAAGCATCCCATTAACCACCAATGAATATGATGAATGGGGAAATCCCAATAATAAAGAGGCATATTTCTATATGAAATCCTATTCGCCTTATGAAAATGTAGAAAAGAAAAATTATCCCAATCTTTTGGTAACAACAGGATTGCATGACTCACAGGTACAGTATTTCGAGCCTGCAAAATGGGTCGCAAAATTACGGGATATGAAAACAGATAAAAATGTATTGTTTTTAAAAACTGATATGGCTTATGGTCACGGAGGTGCTTCTGGAAGATTCGACTACCTGAAGGATACTGCTTTGGTGTACGCCTTTATGTTTAAATTAGAAGGAATTAATCAATAATTTTATGAAAAAACTATTTGCCATATCCTTATTTTGTATTGGAATAGGATTAACAGCACAACAAAAAACCTACGATCCAAAGATGGTAGGATGTTATAAGGGTTCTGAACAAAACCAACAGATCGAAGGTTTTTCAAAGTACTGGGTTTCATGCAGGATGGAAAACGGAAAAAGCATGCTTTTATTTGTTGCTATTGATCAGGACGGTAACGTACAACAGGAAACTGAAAATGGCAGCTGGTGGACAGAATCCGGAAAATATTATGAACTTCATAACTATGATAAGGTGATTGATGTGTACAATTATGAAGTACTGGATAACGGTAATGTAAAGTTCCAATCAATTGAATTAATGGGTAAAAAAGATAACACCTATACATTTATAGACACTAAAATAAAAGAAGATTAAATAGTAAAATAATTATGAGAAGAAAGATCGTTGCAGGAAACTGGAAAATGAACAAAAATGTAATTGATGCTCAGCAATTAATGATTCAATTACTTAGCTATAAAAACAATAACCCGACGAATTGTGAGGTTTGGATCGCTCCTCCTTCATTGTATCTGATGATGGCAAAAGACATCTTTGAAAAAGATGAGATCGGAGTTTTTTCCCAGGATATGAGCGAGCATGAAAGCGGAGCCTATACAGGAGAGCTTTCTGCAGATATGCTGGAATCTATTGATGTGACCGGATCACTTATCGGGCACTCTGAAAGAAGACAATACCACGGTGAAACAGATTCACATTGCAACAGAAAGGTTAAGCTAGCACTTGACAAAGGTTTAATTCCGGTATATTGCAATGGGGAAACACTTGAACAGAGAAAAGCAGGCCAGCACTTTGAAGTAGTAAAAAACCAGACTGAAGTGGCTTTATTTACCCTTTCCGCAGAGGAAATCAAAAAAGTAGTAATTGCTTACGAACCCGTTTGGGCAATCGGAACCGGTGAAACGGCTACACCTGAGCAGGCTCAGGAAATCCATGCACATATCAGAAGCATCATTGCTGCAAAGTATGGGCAGGAAGTTGCAGATGAAGTTTCTATCCTTTACGGAGGTTCAGTGAAGCCGGATAATGCTAAAGAGATTTTTTCCCAACCGGATATCGATGGTGGACTGATTGGCGGAGCTGCTTTAAAACTGGAGGATTTCTCTAAAATTATTGAGGCCTTTAATTAGTTAGATATTAGATATTAGATATTAGAGGTTAGAGATTAGATGCTCTATTGAATCAATATCATAAAAATAAAAAGCGGCGGAATAAAATTCCGCCGCTTTTCTTTTAAAAATATGATTACTGAATATCGACTACGTACATCGTTCCTTTATCAACTTTTCCTGTCTTAGGAAGAATCTTCGCTTTCGGGTTTCCGTTTCCATCATCGGTAACGCCAAAATCATCGTCATTGAAAACAGCCAGTTTATTTCCTCCCAGATAAACAATTCCTTCGAATTTGTCGTGTTCATATCCCAATTTAGCAACCAGATCCACAGCTAAAGTCTTGGAAACCGGCTTTAGCCCGGCAGCATCAATCTCAGCCCATGTGGATTGTTCCAAAGCTTTATCATTGATCTTTAGCCCATCAACAGCCGCCAGGTCGGGACCGGTAACATCTGATGCGCCAGAAAGATTAATTCTGTACACTTTCTTCAGTCCGCCCTGAGAACCGAATTTCCCGTCTCTTTCAATAACTAAAAACTCAGTATTACTGATTGCTGTAATATCACAAACGGAATCGGATGCTCCCCCATCCTGTTTATATAAATATTGTTTTGTCTGCCCGGTTGCAAGGTCAAATGTTACAATCCTTGTTAAAGTAGTATTGGTAGCGAGAGCTTTGGTAGGAACATACATGGTCGACTGCATCGTTCCCACCAGCATCTTTCCGTCAGGAGTCATACACATTCCTTCCATTCCCCGGTTAGGTCTTCTTTTTGCGAAAACGGCAGGCAATTTCCTGTTTCCTGTATTCACTCCAATAGGACTGATCCTTTCCATCTCCACCCCATCCGCATTATAGTGAACGATGTGAGGTCCATATTCATCAGACACCCAAAACGTCCCGTCAGCAGCAGCTACAATACTCTCACTGTCCAATCCGTAATTATCAGTACCCAATACATTTCCATTGACACCATAAGCAATTTCACCCGTACTTCCCATTCCCTGAGGGTTTGGAAGTCCTGTAATAGGTTGTCCCGAAGGATTTTTAAGCTTGATATACTTCAGTACTTCGATATTTCCATCAGCATTGATCTTAAAATGCATGATCGTGGGTGTATAGTTGGGAATGAGGAATTTAATTCCATTCTGATAAGCGGTATTGGGACCACGGTCCGTGATCACATAAAATTCTCCTTTACGGGTAGGATGGGCTGTTGCTCCGGAACCGAAACCACCATTAATTACAGCGACTCCATTGATCGTAGCAACCGTTGTAAAAGGAAATTCCTGTGGCAGTTTATTATAATTGATGTCCTGGTTATTTACCGTATCATCGTTGTTGCATGACCATAAAGTTCCTAGGATAAGAGATGAAAGAAGAAGTTTTTTCATGATTACTTTTTATGGTTGCGAATGTAAACAGCGATTGTGAACTAATGTTGAATTGAATAATAATTGTATTTTAAATATGACTTAATTTCTTTGTCTTGAAACAAAGGTTCAAGATTTAATATTTACTTCTCCCTCAGACAGTAGAATTTTCTTAACGTTTATAGGATTCATTTTTTTAATATTTCCGGTTCCCAGGTCGCTGTCAAAATCAAAGATTTTTTTTAAAACTTAAGTGTATTTTCTATACAGCATTCTGGCCCTTAAAAATAGCTAACGTGTTTAAAAACTTTTGTGACTTTTGTGGTTAAAAAAAAACATATAGTATTAGATTCCTTCACTTCCTATGCGCTCCGTTCTCAAGTCGAAGATCAGACGTAGTTAATGACATAGGATTATTATAAAAAAAGAAAAGCGCACCTATCGGTGCGCTTTCATTAGTATTTAAAGAAACTTATTTTTTCTCTTTGGATCTCTGTAAAACCTCATCTACCATTCCGTAGTTTTTAGCTTCTTCAGAAGTCATCCAGTAATCCCTGTCAGAAGATTTTTCAACCCACTCATAAGTTTGTCCTGAATGCTCTGCAATGATATCGTAAAGCTCCTGCTTTAATTTCAACATCTCTCTCAGGTTGATCTCCATATCAGAAGCAACACCTTGTGCACCTCCTGAAGGCTGGTGGATCATTACCCTTGAATGCTTAAGAGCGGAACGTTTTCCTTTTTCTCCGGCAACTAACAATACAGCTCCCATTGAAGCAGCAATACCTGTACAGATTGTCGCTACATCCGGCTTGATGATCTGCATCGTATCGTAGATACCTAAACCTGCATATACACTACCACCAGGAGAGTTGATATAGATCTGAATATCCTTTGAAGGGTCAGCACTTTCAAGGAATAAAAGCTGTGCTGTCACGATATTAGCTACCTGGTCATCGATTCCGGTTCCAAGGAAAATAATCCTGTCCATCATCAAACGGGAGAAAACGTCCATCTGAGCAACGTTCAATCTTCTTTCCTCCATAATGTAAGGCGTAAGATTCGTTGGACCATACATTCCCATATACTGATCGGTAACCAAACCGCTGTTTCCTAAATGCTTTACAGAGAAATCTCTGAATTCTTTTTTAATGTCCATATTTCTATTGGTATTATTTTAAATTTTTCTGAAGTTTAAATTACAACTTTTATTCCTAAAATTTTATAGGACTTTTTGTCAGAAATGATTGATGCCCCGCCAACAGTTTGTCTTAAAATTATCTTTTGCTGTCTCTATAAATCCCTTTAATGGGTGAGTATTCGATAATATCATTGAGTTTCATTGATGCTTGTTTCAATAAGGTGATCTTTTTGATCAGTTCAAAATATTTTCCTTCATCTTTTCCACTGTATTGATCCAGCTCTTTAGCCGTTTCTTTGATCAGGTAGTCGATATACCGGTATTTATGCAGCAAGACGTCACCTTTAATCTGCTCTGCCACTTTATCCCCGTAATTGGGAGGATAAATATTCCGGGAAGCCCAGTTTTCAAGCTCATCCAATGGAATTAACGCATCTACTACCTTCGAGGTGATCTGCTCGTCCATAAAAGATACGAAAAAATTCCCGCTTCTCAGTTCATCCTGCTGGATGCCTTCTTTTACCTGATTAATGATGATCTCATTTCCTTTTACCAAAAATTGATATTGCTCTTCCTCAAAATGGTGCAGAATTTCTTCAATGACCGTGATCTGATACTCCTCATTATTAGCGTCCGTTCTTTTTAAAACAACATCTCCAAACATCAGCATATGATCCACAAGCTTACTCTCCATAAACAAGACATCATACAGAAAAGGATCCCCTTTATCCTCATCCGGAGGAACAATATCCATTTTAACGGGAACATTTTCTTTCTGCTGCTGAACATGCTGGTTCTGATTTTGGGTAATCTGTCTCTGGACATCCAGTTCATTAAACAAGCTCTGTTCAGAAAGTCCGAATTTATTGGAAACTTCTTTTAAGTAAACCTCTCTTTTCAAGGCATTCTGAACAAACCCTACGGATTTAACGATGTTCCTGATCGCCTCGGCTTTTTTAATAGGATCACCTCCTGCTTCTTTTAAAAGAATTTCAGCTTTAAAATCAATAAAATCCATCGCCTCATTTTCGATGAATTTTTCCACATAGTCCTGCGGATGTTTTCTGGCAAACGAATCCGGGTCATCTCCTTCAGGAAATAAAAGAACTCGGATATTCATTCCTTCTGTCAGCAACATATCAATACTTCGGAAACTGGCTTTAATTCCGGCATTATCTCCATCAAAGAGAATGGTTACATTTTCCGTAAGTCTTTTGATCAGTTTGATCTGTTCTGTCGTCAGGGAAGTTCCTGAGCTTGCCACCACATTTTCAATTCCGGAAAGATGAAGGGAAATCACGTCCATATATCCTTCCACCAAAAGACAGACGTTTTTCCTGGAAATAGCCTGCTTACTTTGGTTTAATCCATAAAGGACATTCGATTTATGGTAGATCTCCGTTTCCGGGGAATTGAGGTATTTTGCTGTTTTTACATTATTTTTAAGGATCCTGGCACCAAAACCCAATACCCTTCCCGAGAAGCTATGGATCGGAAAGATGACCCTTTCACGAAAGCGGTCAATTCCATTCGGTGCATTTTCAGGAAAAATAGAGAGTCCTGATTTCTCCAGAATTTCTTTAGAATATCCCTTCTCTAAAGCATACGCCGTAAAGGCATTTTTCTTTTCAGGAGAATACCCCAGCTGGAATTTTTTTATGATATCATCTTTCAGCTCACGCTCCCTGAAATAAGCCAATCCAATGGATTTTCCTTCTTCAGCCTCCCAAAGGAAATTCTGAAAATAATCATTGGCCACTTCATGAATTTTATATAATAAATCCCTTTCAGACTGGGCATTTTTAGCTTCTTCAGAAAACTCGCGCTGATCTTCTTCAATTTCAATTCCGTATTTTTTGGCAGCATGGCGAAGCGCTTCGGGATAGGTGAAGTTTTCAATTTCCATGAGGAAGGAAATCGCAGTTCCTCCTTTTCCTGTGGAGAAATCCTTCCAGATCTGCTTACTCGGAGAAACGACAAAACTGGGAGATTTTTCTTCGTGGAAGGGACTGAGTCCTTTATAATTAGACCCTGCCCGTTTCAGCTGCACATATTCACCCACAATCTCTTCTACCCGGATCGTGGAGAATATCTTATCAATGGTCTGTTTGGAAATCATGGTGTAAAAGTATAATATTTCTATTGTAAAACAAAAAAATCCCCCTTCGTGAAATTCTTAAAATTGATAAAATTCGTGTTCGATCTAAATAAAATAATTAGGCTAAATTTGACAAATGAAAAATGACACCCGGATGAATGACAGGATGCCTGGTTGAACGCATTCTCAATAAAAGTTTCATGTATGGCTAAAGATTATAAAGCTTTTAATATCTACAAACCTGCCAACGGTTTTGTATGGACAAGGGAAAGATTAATTTATATTTTAATAGGTATCCCTTTCCTGACTGTTGCTTTTGTGCTTTATATACTCAAAGTTCCGGAAAAGGAAATTCCGGGCTGGTTCGCATGGATCATAGGAATACCTATGTTTATTGCCTTCATCGGAGGTTTTATTAATGTCTGGTTTCCGGAACAGCTAAAAGGTCGAATGGAAGGAAAACTTATTTTTGAAAAAGAAAAAATTACCGTCGACAATGAGGTTTTTTTGACGCAAAATCTAAAGTATGTGGAAATTGTACAAAATGATCATAAGGGAAGGTTCATTATCAGGAACGGTGCTGACGGTGCTTTTTCCCAAGGCTGCAATAATTATTTAAAAATCAGACTTTTGGATAATGAGGAAAGGAAAGTTCTGTTTCAGATAAAACAACCAGGAGAACTTTTACAAATATCCAATCAGCTTAACTTTTACATAGAACAGGGTTTAATGACCAAGGAAGCCCGAAACAATATATTAAATTATACATCATAAATGGAATTGAAAATCAATAAAATCGAAGACTGGCAGGCTGTAGTGGAAAAGATCATTCCTCAATTGCAGCACCCTATTCTTTTGCTAAAAGGAAACCTGGGAGCAGGAAAAACAACATTTACACAGTTTTTGCTTAAAAACCTGGGAAGTGAGGATGAGGTAAGCTCCCCAACCTATTCTATTGTGAATGAGTACAGCAGTCCGAAAGGAAAAATTTTTCACTTTGATCTTTACCGTCTGAAAAATATTGACGAGGTGTATGATATCGGTATTGAGGAATATCTGGACAATGCTTATCTATGCATTATCGAATGGCCGGAAGTGTATGAAGAAGACCTGTACGGCCTGGAATATCACTCAATGAGCATTTTAAATACCGGTGAAAGCAGAGAAATCACTTTCGAGTAAATATTATGTATCTTTGCTTACTAAATTTGATTATAAAAACATTTATCTGTAAGACATAATTAATGTAAAGAATGAGTACTACAAATATTTTCACTCCTTTTACTGAAGAAGAATTGATGCCGAAAGAGGAAAAACTGGAAGTTATAAAGAAGGGTAAACAATTTAGTATTGGTGTTCCCAAAGAAACGTGTCTTCACGAAAGAAGAACCTGTATCACCCCTGATGCAGTGCAGGTATTGGTAGATCACGGCCACGAAATCATTATCGAATCGGGAGCCGGAGTAGGATCTTTTTTTACAGATTTACAGTACTCCGAATCAGGAGCGAAGATCACTACAGATCCCAAAGAAGCTTTCGGACAGGATTTGATTTTAAAGATCAACCCTCCTACTGAGGAAGAAATTGATTATATGAAGCCTAATACGTATCTGGTTTCTGCCCTTCAGATCAATTTAAGAGAGAAAGAATATTTCCTGAAGCTTGCTGAGAAAAAGATCAATGCAATCGCTTTCGAATTTATTATCGACGAATACAAGCAGCTTGCCCTGGTAAGACTGGTAGGTGAAATTGCCGGAACCGTTTCCATCTTGTATGCATCGGAATTGCTGGCTTTATCCAATGGCCTTATGCTGGGTGGAATTACAGGTGTGAGACCTTCGGAAGTCCTGATCCTTGGAGCAGGAATCGTGGGCGAATTTGCCACTAAAGCAGCTATCGGTTTAGGGGCCAGTGTAAGGGTTTTTGATAATTCCCTATCGAAACTACGCCGACTCCATACCATCGTAGACAGCCGTGTTCCTACTTCTATTATCGATCCTAAAGAGCTGGGTAAAGCTTTAAGACGTGCAGATGTTGTGATCGGAGCCCTTCCGAGATTGAATATGCAGCCGATCGTTACGGAAGATATGGTAATGAAAATGAAAAAAGGAAGTGTAATCATAGATATCACCATCGACAATGGCAAAGTGATCGAAACTTCGGAACTTACTACCATGGATGAGCCTTATATTATCAAACACGGAGTGATCCATTGCGGTCTTCCGAATCTTACGTCAAAAATGCCGAGAACGACAACAAAGGCTATTTCTAATTTCTTTTTATCCTACATTTTAAATTATGATGAGGAAGGTGGCTTTGAAAATATGCTGATCCGCAAAAATGAAATGAAGCAAAGTCTTTATATGTATAAAGGAAGACATACGAAAAAGATCATCTGCGACCGTTTCGGGCTTACTTATCATGATATCAATCTTTTAATTTTCTAATGAAAAAACTTAAGTTTTATTTAATCGGCCTTATTCCGGGGCTTATTATCGTATTTTTTATATTAAACAAAAAAGGGGCAAGCTGCTCGGGATATTTGCCCAACAGCCGTGTTATTGCTGAAACGCTTTCCAAGGATTTTAAGTATTCAGAGACATTCAGTAATGAAATGAAAACCTTAAAGATTGATGAAAAATTTCTGAAAGACAGTATTATCACCAAAGGAAAAGTAGATTTCGACCGCAGCCATGCTCAGAAAAAACCATGTCCGGAATATATACTGATCTATCCGGAAACCCATCCGGCCTACGAGATCGGATATGAAAAATGTGAAGAAACGGTAACGCTGAACAGCCTTAAAAAACTGAAATAAGCAGGTATTATTTAAAGAAAACAACCATGGATGGCAATTATTACATGATTCATGATTATCTGATATTCATTGGAGTCTTTGCTATTTTCTTTTTTCTTACGGTAAGCATCTACCTGTTTGGCCAGAATAAAAAATTCAAACAACGAAATACTAAGCTGTCGGAAACGAATAAGCTGATTGAGCAACGATTGAATGAAGTTCAGCTGGAACACATTGGTACCAAGCTGAATCCGCATCTGTTTAAAAATATCCTCAATTCCGTTCAGTCTCACGCTTACCAGACCTATATGTCCCTTGATAAGCTGGCGAACGTGCTGGATTATATCTTATACGAAAGCAATAATAAATTCGTAAGCCCGAAGGAAGAGCTCACTTTTGCCTTAAGCCTTATTGAAATCAATAAGATCAAGATCAACCCCCTTTTTGATTTCAGGATCAAATCCAAAATCGATAAATCCGACCGTATCTTTGAAGAGAAAGTATTTGCCCCGCTGATTTCTGTAGACCTGATAGAAAATGCTTTTAAACATACGGATTTTTTAGCCCAGGATTCTTTTATATCCATATATCTGGAGCTGGAAAACGGGATCTACACCATGAAAGTGATCAACAAGGCTTCTCTGAAAAACGTTCTGGAAAAAGAAAAAAGCGGATTCGGAAGCCAGTCCCTGGATCAAAGGCTGAAGATGATCTATAACACGCATTATCAGCTTCAAAAAAGTTCCAAAAACGGGATCTTCACAGCAGAATTACAAATTAATTTAGGAGAGTTCTATGATAAAGTGCGTTATTCTTGATGATGAATTGCTGGCGATAAGCTATTTAAAGCTTCTATGTGAACAGATCGATCATGTAGAGGTTGTAAAGGCTTTTAACGATCCTAAAATTTTCCTCAGCGAAATCCATTCCATCGACTGCAACGTATGCATCCTGGACATTGAAATGCCGGGAATGACGGGACTTCAGGTAGCAGAATTGATTTCAGATTCTAAAAAGATCATTTTCACGACAGCCTATAAAGAATATGCCGCCGAAGCGTTCGATCTTAATGTGGTGGATTATGTGCGTAAACCTATTAAAAAAGAAAGACTCATTCAGGCTTTTGAAAAGGCGAAGGAACTGGTCAACAGCCCACAGAAGAAAGACTTTATCGAATGGAATACGAATATCGGGAAAACCATTATCTTCACAGAGCAGATTGCTTATATTAAAACCTCGGAGATCGACAGCCGCGATAAAGATATTATTCTCAACGACGGAACCAATATCGTCCTTAAAAACCTCAATTTTAAGAATCTTCTTGACATGCTTCCTGCTAAAGATTTCGCCCAGGTCAATAAAAAAGAGATCATCGCGTTGTCTTCCATCAAAGTATTTTCAACCAACGAGATCATTACCACAATTCCTGCGGAAGATGACAATTTCCTGAAACTTCAGATCGGAGATACCTATAAAAGTGCTCTGATGGAAATGTTCGGAAAATAGATCCTTCAAATGATCCGGTTTTCGCTGCAGAATTCAGGTCTTTCATTACAGGCTCCTTTTTACAATGATCAGTCCGCGTACTTTTGCCTCTGATTAAATGATTGATCATGAAAAGATTTTTTTATGCATGTGGAATTCTCATATCCGGATGTTGTTTTTCTCAGGAATCTACTTCTCAAGTGAAAGCCGCATTTTTTGACGGAGTGGCAGCAGCCGGATATGTGGATCATGGGGCTTTCATCAATTTTACGGGACCGAATATCAACATGACCTGGCGCCATACAAAATTTATTGTAGGAATGCTTCCTTCCCTACGGATCAAAGAAGACCGATCAGAAGGGACGAAAAACAATACAGTTACTCCTAACCTGGGGGCAGGCCTTACTTTTGTTTACAAAAAGATAGCCCTTCAGGTTCCGCTGTATTATAATACCAAGACTTCTACACAAAATGGCAGCTGGAAAGTAGGAATTGGGCTTGGATATTCTTTAAAATAGATTTTTCATTACATTATTTATGGCATTTATTACATTTTACAAAAAATAATATCTGTCATCCATATATTCTTTAGAAATTTACACTAAAATAACGGATTATGAATTTGGGGAAATACAGAAATATTGTTTTTTATGCAGTTACGATCGCTGTTTTCTCTTGCCTGATGTACTTCTTTATTATTGAAGGACAAACATTGGAGGTAAAAGAAAATCTTGTTGTAAAAACAAGTTCAGGATCTACCTGGGATAACTTTATAGAATCATTTAAAGCCAACCTTCATCATCCATTGGCTTTACTGTTGGCACAAATCGTTACCATCATCCTGGTCGCCCGGTTATTCGGATGGATCTGTATGAAAATAAAACAGCCGACGGTGATCGGAGAAATGATTGCCGGTATTGTTCTGGGACCTTCATTACTGGGAATGTACTTTCCGGAGTTTTCATCCTTTCTTTTTCCAAAAGAGTCCCTTGGGAATTTACAGTTTTTAAGCCAGATCGGGCTGATCCTGTTCATGTATATTGTTGGTATGGAACTTGACCTTAGCGTCTTAAGAAAAAAGGCGCATGATGCCGTAGTGATCAGCCACGCCAGTATCATTATTCCTTTTGCACTGGGTATCGGACTCTCCTATTTCATCTATCAGGAATTTGCACCGGATGGTATCCAGTTTACTTCTTTTGCCTTATTTATTGCTATTTCAATGAGCATTACCGCCTTTCCGGTACTGGCAAGGATCGTCCAGGAGAGAAATCTTCAGAAAACCAAACTGGGAACCATCGTTATCACCTGTGCCGCAGCAGATGATATTACCGCATGGTGTATCCTTGCAGCCGTGATCGCTATTGTAAAAGCCGGATCTTTTGCCAGTTCGATTTACGTGATCTTAATGGCCATAGGTTATGTCTTTTTTATGATCAAGATCGTAAGACCGTTCCTCAAAAGGATCGGTGATCTGCAGGCAGGTAAAAACACCATCAACAAACCGATGGTCGCCATCTTTTTTTTAACGCTTATTCTTTCTGCATATGTAACGGAAGTGATCGGAATCCATGCCTTGTTCGGAGCTTTTATGGCTGGAGCTATTATGCCTGAGAACGCTAAATTCCGTACGATGTTCATCGATAAGATCGAAGATGTGGCCCTGGTTCTTTTACTTCCTTTATTCTTTGTATTTACAGGACTTCGGACACAGATCGGACTGCTCAATGACGGACACCTTTGGATGACAGCCGGATTTATAATTCTGATTGCTGTAGCCGGAAAATTTGCAGGAAGTGCTTTAGCTGCACGATTCCTCGGGATCAACTGGAAAGACAGCTTAACAATCGGTGCTTTGATGAATACCCGGGGATTAATGGAACTTATCGTTCTGAATATCGGATATGACCTCGGTGTTCTGGGCCCCGAAATTTTCGCCATGCTGGTGATCATGGCTTTGTTCACCACCTTTATGACCGGACCGGCACTGGATTTTTTCAATTATCTTTTTAAATCTAAAAAGGATGAAAATATCTCAAATGGGCATCATGATTCGAAATACCGAGTTTTGCTTTCCTTTGACAATCCTGAATCGGGAAGTACCTTATTAAAACTCGCCCATGATTTTACCAATAAAATGAATGGCAATAAAAGCATTACTGCCATGAATATTGCTCCTGTCGAGGAAATGCATGCCTATGACATCAATGAGTACGAAAACGACCAGTTTAAAAATGTAATCGAAACCTCCCACGACCTGAAACTTGAAGTCACTACCCTTTTCAAAGCATCTACGGATATTGAAAACGATCTCACCAGCATTTCAAACAAAGGAAATTACGACCTCCTTTTGATCATGCTTGGAAAATCGATGTATGAAGGAAGTTTATTAGGCAGGCTGCTGGGTTTCACCACGAAGATCATCAACCCGGAAAAGCTCCTGAATACCGTAAAAGGAAAAGGATATATTTTCAACAACTCCCCTTTTGATGATTTTACTTTACAAATCCTTGATAAAACCAATATCCCGGTAGGAGTTCTGGTAGAAAAAGATTTCAAAAGTGCTGATAAAGTATTTGTCCCGATCTTCAACCTCAGCGATTTCTACTTACTGGAATACGCCAAGAGGCTGATCAACAATAATAATTCGCAGATCATCATTCTGGATGTCGCAGGACAGATCCGGAATAATATCGAGGTGAAAGAACTCATCAGAAGCATTGAACAGGTTGCCCCTAATCACATCACCCTATATAACGAGAAAAAGATCGAAAAGGAGTTTTTAAGCTCCCAGGATCTTATGCTCATCAGCAGTAAAAGCTGGAAAGGATTAATCGATACCAAAAGTATCTGGCTATCCGATATCCCTTCTACTCTTATTATATCCAATCCATAACAGGTGCGGTTAGCACTTGTGTGGTTCGTACCTATGAAAAAGACCGGCTGTAGAGCCGGTCTTTTTTGTTTATTCGAAATTAAAAATTTAGATAGTTTGAGGTTATTATTTTAGCGCAAAGTCATACCAAGGAAAATGTAACTGAACACATAAAAAATGACTTTATGCAGGATCTGCAAATCCTACTGAAAGCATACCGAATAGTATTAAAAAATAATAATTGTATTCATCTTTTCTATTAAAAAATACATCATACTTGTTATTTAAAAAAGTAGATGCATCTTTTATTACCCCAATCTCTTCATTATTTAATAAACATACAGCTTCATATTTTAGTATACTAAATTTTTCCTTTATGGAAAGTGTATTATTATCCATAATGAGCGTATTATTTTTTACTAGAAGTGTTTTGTTTAAATTTTGATGTAATATCCTTATTTTTCTTTTAAAGAAAATATTAAATATTTTGAAAACTAATAATTCTTCATTATTGATTCCTAAAATTCTTTTTTTATTTAAATAAAAGTGTCCAAATATTACTTTTAAAATCAATTTATCATTTTCAAAAAATTCTGAAGCATCAGAATGAATCTTAACAGAATAATTCATAACATTATTACTCAGAGCTTATTACAATTCTCAATAGCACGAACATCTTGTTGTTGCATATTTATACATTACAAATCTAGTCCAAAAGATAAAAAAAATCCGATACCCTTATTTTATCTGATTTTTATCACCATTTATGAGCTTGATATTCTTCAAACGGAGTATCCCAAAATGTTGGAGGTGAACAGAATTCCGTTAATTCGGAAAGTATGTCCTGCATCCTTTCCTCATAAATTGGATTACTTCCATAATCATTATGATCATATTCAATATGTTTATTATTGACAAATTTTCTAAAATCTTCATTTAAGGTCAGGCCTTCATCTCTAAGCTTGTTTATCCCTATGAAGAAATTATGCGTTAATGTTCTAAAATCCTTGTTATCTAAAGTTGAAACTGTTTTAAAGTCTAACCTTTCAAATAAAATGTTCAGTTGATCACTGATCATACTAAATTCCATAAAGATATTCTTTGTTGTATGTGACGTTTTTATTGAAAAATAACGAAATTTCAATGGGAATATAATGAAAGATCCGGAATATATACGTCCCGAACTGTTTAATATATTATTAATTTCCCTACAACATGAAAGAACCCATCATCAACAAGGAAATGTTAAACACACGGCTAGTAACATCTTATTATTTACTTTTTAATTTAACTTTTGTTCAAAGATCTTTAAAGACCATATTTCTATAGAATTAAATTCGTGTAATTGTAACAAACAACCTTAATAAAAATCCGAGAAATTAATACTTTATAGGATTTATTATGAGTTGTTAATCTAATTTATTCGACAAGAGCGTGACGCTCGCGCAAGCAGAGAATGATATTTCTAGCTAAAAGTTTATTTGATAATCTTTTTAGGAAAAAAGTCTTTTAGATCAATTTCATAAATTATAGAATTGCATTCTTTTCCAGAACTATCCTCCTTAGGAATCTTCGAAATATTACTTAAAATATCATCTATATTTTCGTAAACAGCATTTCCTTTTAGATCAATGTGTATAATATTACAACGATTTTTATTATCCTGTATTGAAATACTAGACTTATATGTATTTATATCATATGGCAGATGAAGGTAACTATATTTCGTTAGGTATTCATAATTAAAGTCCTTATCGACTATAATCATTGAGGGTACAAACATATAATTATCTGCCGAACCTGTATATAAGGTAATATTGTAAATATCTTTCTGTTTATGATTTACACTTTGTGGAAATACAGTAATTATACCTTTATTATATTTTTTAGAAAAGAAAATAATATTTGCTTTGTCTTTAATATCTGAATGTAATTTTAAATCAAAATTTCTTCTATCTAACAAATAATAAATACTATAATTGTTATCATCAAATATTTTTATTAGATTCTGTTTTTGAGTTTTTAAATTAATTGAAAATTGTTTATTTTCTATATCTGCCATTTTCATTTGAGAAAATGCATTTAGATTAATAACAATAGCTAATAATATCAATACTTTATTTAATTGTTTTAGCTCCATATTATGTCATAATTATTTCTTTCGAGAAACATTACCATCTATATACATTACCCATCCGTCGATATAATTTTTTTTAGAGGTTTGATTAAAATTAGTAAAATCTTGAAATTTTCCTTTTCCCCTGCCACACAAATCTATTCGTGTGGTTACAAATCATAATGACCTGATAAATTATTAATATTAACAATATTTCCACTTCTTATTTTTAATTCCTCCACGGTGGCGCGAGCGTCACGCTCGTTGCCCACTCACTAATTACAAATTTAAATCTATTTCCAAAATTTTATGATCATCATTATAGTAGTTTCTTACACTACCATATTTCCATTCATAACGTTCTGTTACAAAAAACACTTTCAATAGGATTCTGATGGATGTAATTTAATTTTGCTCAAAGACCTTTAAAGACCATATTTCAATAGGTTTGTTATGTTGTTGCCAAAATTGAAATCTTTTCAATATTTGAATTTCTTTTACCTGCTAAAGTATTCCATTCTCGTAAAACTATCTATCCAAAATACTGTAGCAAAACTTATAAAATATGCCCCGTCTTTCTCCTAATAAAAATCCGAGAAAGTGTACCTTCTCGGATTTATATATAGATTGTTAATCTTTATTCGGGCACGAGCGTGACGCTAGCGCCAGCAGGGGATCGGGTAACGCCAGTTTATGAGAGGGAACTAATATTATCGCTTTTAATAAAATGTAAAACCTGGTATAAACCTTTGTATGGCAATCCTTGCTCTAAATCAAGTATAACATTATCATTATTTTTTAATCCCAATTTTAATTTTGTAAAATTATTTTTTTGATAAATGCCATTTTTCAATTCTTCTTTTAAGGCTGGAACAACTTCTATAATTTCATCTATTTTTACAAATGAAAAACTATCTTGCTTATTGATAATAATTCTATTATTAGTCAATAAAATCCAATTTGAAATATTTTCAAAAAAAGTAATTAATGGTTTTTCTTGATCAGATAAATTTGAAAACAATGCCTTGAATTGATTCTCATTATCTCTATTAATAATTTTAGTTTTAATCCCTTCCCCACCTTTTCTTTTGAAAATTGAAAGGTATATTGATGATTTATCTTTTATCATTTAAATATTATTTTAAAGTTTTTTGCAAAATAATTCCATTTCCAACCTTCTCGAATGAATAACCGAATCGTTGTGCTATATTTGGATTTAAAATCCTTGATTAATTACTGATGAATCATAAATAGATATTTTTCTTGCTCCTGCTCCAATCCCCGCTACCCCCATGCACTAATTACAAATTTAAATCTATTTCCAAAATTTCATGATCATCATTATAGTAATTTCTTGCACTGCTATATTTTCATTCATAAGGTTCTGTTACAAAACCACTTTCAATAGGATTCTGATGGATGTAATTTAATTTTTGCCCAAAGACCTTTAAAGACCATATCTCAATAGGTTTGTTATGTTGTTGACAAAATTGAAAAATCTTTCAATATTTGAATTTCTTTTGCCTGCTAAAGTATTCCATTCTTGTAAAACTATCTATCCAAAATACTGTAGCAAAACTTATAAAATATGCCCCGTCTTTCTTCTAATAAAAATCCGAGAAAGTGTACCTTCTCGGATTTATATATAGATTGTTAATCTTATTCGGGCACGAGCGTGACGCTCGCGCAAGCAGGGTTATTTATTATTGCTCACGGATTACAAAGCCGCGAGATCAGGTGATGATATTATTCATTCACTTTTGTAAACTCATATTTCTGCATATCATCTGGATCACCATCCCATATGAAAATATTCCAAGGCGGATTATTCCCATTAATTCCTTGTCCTGAAATATAAAATACGATTTCTCCTTCTCCTCCATCGTGCAATTCATATTTTATATAAACTCCACTGTTTATATTATCAATAATACCACTTTCAGCATCTTCTGTAAACTGCCAAGTTCCTTCTGCATTTAATTTTTTATTTTCATTTTTTGGAAAGCTACTGATTTTATGATAATCAATCCCTTTTAAAGTACAAGTTCCATTTTTATGCAATATGATATATGCTTCATCAGAAGACTTCCAAATACCTGTAAAGTCCGCTTTTTCCGGTTTAGAACCTATACAACTTAAGATAATTGATAAAAATGCGATTAATATATATTTTAAGTTTGTTTTCATTTTAGATATAATATTATTTCTGTCCAGTTAAATGATTGAGTTGTTTTAGACCCCCAACCTTCGCCCATTCACTAATTACAAATTTAAATCTATTTCCAAAATTTCCTGATCATCGTTATAGTAATTTTTTGCATTACTATATTTCCTTAAGGTCCTGTTATAAAACCACTTTCACTAGGATTCTGATGGATGTAATTTAATTTTACTCAAAAACCTTTAAAGACCATAAATAGTGTAATTCTAAAAACAACCTTAATAAAAATCCGAGAAATAGGTATTTTCTCGGATTTATTATGAGTTGTTAATCTAATTTATTCAGACACGAGCGTGACGCTCGCGCCAGCAGGGGCTTAAGATTCAAGCTAAATTAGCATTACAATTATTGTAAAATAATTCTCTCCAAATTAAAAAGATCCTTGAAAATTTATTCGCAGATCTTTTTATAAGTTGCTAATCTTAATGATATCTTTTATTAATTATCATAAAAAATAACACCCAGAATTGTGCTAAAATCTTCACTACTGAAGATGGAGCAACTTCTCTTATCACCATCAATGACAGATAATCTTACATTTTGTAAGTCTGAATTTTTCATTCGTGTAACTACTTCTTTATGTCCATCAAAGTAGTTTTTCGTATAATTACTTAAATCTAATCTATCATTATAAATATCATACAAATGTTGTCTTGTCTGAACAAAAGAATCCATAATTAAATTATTTTTAATCTTATTAATATAAGATTGAACTTGATCTAAATGGTCTCTAATACTATATAGATCATCTATTATTTTATCACTCATATTTATTAATTTTATCTTATATATGGTGTCCATGTTCCACGCTGGCGCGAGCGTCACCCTCGTTGCCCCTTCACTAATTACAAATTTAAATCTATTTCCAAAATTGCCTGATCATTATTATAGTAATTTCTTATACCATTATATTTCCATTTGTACAGTTAAAGGCTACTTTCAGACTCATTTAATATTAAATACTATAAACAAAAATCCGAGAAAGTGTACCTTCTCGGATTTATATATAGATTATTAATCTTTATTCAGTGACGCTTGCGCCAGCAGGGAGACAAACTACTATACTATTTTTTTAATACGTTTGTAAGTATTAGAAAGCTTAATACAAAGAATCCAAAAATCCCCACTATAATTCCAAAACTTATCCAAATCCATTTACGTTTTAATTGTTTTGGTTCTTTATCAAATTCTTCAAAATATTTTAAATATTTATCATTTTTCCATAAAAGCTGATTGTTGATTATATAAGGAATAATTAGCATAGTTGCAACAAATAACCATTTATAATAATTGCCTCCTAACCAAACATACTGTATCAAAGGTTTACCCAATGTTGCCTGAAAAATATTAAATAATCCGTATTCTATAAGAACTAATAAACCTCCCATTTGAATTCCTGCAATAGTAATGTTTTGACCATAGATGCGATTATTTATAGCATTATTGCGAGCTGATCTGATTTCTTGTGCTGAACTATTTTTTTTCTTCAACCAACTTTCTATAAATGGGATTTTATAAAATAAGTCAAATAATAATGCAATAGGATATGCTATTACTTTTGAAGCATTAACCTCGAATACATAAATGAAATAATGTATATAATTCCAAATTCTTTCTATAACTCTTATTTTAACCATTGCTTCGCCTTTTTTTCTGCGTAATCTCCACCATAATAACCTCCTAAAAATCCGCCTACAACTCCTCCAACAAATCCCCCGATAATTCCTCCTGGTAATGCTCCAACACCTTCAAAAGCAAGGCCTATAGTTCCTCCTAATTCACCTAACACAAGTGCCCCAGCTTTTGCTCCAATCCAAGCTCCGGCCATTCCTCCAGCTACACCAACACTTGCTACTTGTGCATTTTTTCCATAAGTCCAATTGTCTTGAGACACACTGTAAGCTATTTTTAAACCATTTAGAGTGTATCCTATGGTACCTGTTACTTTTCCTATTTTAGAGCCATAATTTACTAAAGACATTGTTCTTGTATATTGATTACCATAAAACACACGTCCACCTACAGTAGGGAAGTAAAGGCGTCCATTTGTTCCTATTCGGGTCATTCCTGCATTCGATGCTAACGAACCCGCGGTACTATCAAAAAAATCATTAATATTACCTGCAGTACCAATATAGTCACCTAAATCAAAACCTCCAAGCCTTACTTTATGTCCAACCAATTCTGTTGCTACAACTTCCATCTCTCCATTAATAATACTATTCTGACCAGCTGCTCCATTTGTCCAATAATATAAATAACCATTTTGGTTTGTTATACTAGAGGTAAGTCCCGACATAATGTCCTTATAAGCCTGTGTTTGCCCAAAAGATCCACCGCCACCGCCGCCATCAGTTCTAATATAAAACTTACCCATTTCATCTTCTAACCCCAGAAATTTTAAAATACCGGAACGGCTTCCAGGTCCCACATATTCCACCATACCCGGAGTGGCTCCATGGTAAAGCGACATTCCTTCGCCACTGCTGTCCGGAGCTTTTATTTTCCTCCCATCAGGATCGATAAACATAATAGGGTTATTAGCGGCATAATTATAAGGGGTAAGCCTTCTGTATTGCTCTGCTAATGGATCAATTACACCCCATCTTCCAATATCGGACATGTACATTCTGGCACCATAATCACTCCATCCTGTTTCTTTTTGTAATTCTTTGCCGTTGTATCCATAACTGTAGGCTGGATTACCTCCTAAGCTGTTATAGCCTTCATGCTTTAGTCCAAAAGGGTAATAGTTATTTTCTTCAACAATCTGGGTTCCTGCTCCATTTTTTGTATAACTTATACGCACATTTCCTAAATGGTCACTATAGCTGTAAATATACTTATTATTTTCAAAATTATAGTATCCTTCGGAGGTTGGAACAAATTTTAAAGTAAGAGGTGCCGTTGGCTTAATAATGCTCGCTGTGTTTTCATATTGGAATCCATCTACATATTCTGTTATAGTAAAGGTTTCTAAATTCTCTTCTCCCGAACCATACAGGTAAGTCTTCTTAAGCTTAACACCGTCTGCCCTGTATAAATATCTGGTATTAACATTGTATTCAGCATCCTGGGTTCCGGAAAGCCTTGGATTATAGGTTTTATCAAACATCACATAATCCGGTAGGTTCAGAAAATTATAATCAATCTGTAAAACTCCTTTGTCCACATGGTTCTTCATATTTCCATTATCATCATACGTGATCATTGTTCCTGAGCTATCCGGATATCCGGCATAATTTCCGGATGAATCCTTAACAGTGTTGAGCTTATTTCCGCTGTATGTATAAGTTAAATTATCTATTAATCCAGCCGCTCCCACTGAGTTTTTTCCATTCCTCTGCAATGAAGTAATATTGCTATTCATATCATATACAACCGACTCATTGTATAAATTGTTCTCTGGAACAGAAGCATTAGGTTCCGAATAGGTTCCCTTCTTTAATCTGTTCAAAGGATCATATTGATAATTATACCTTCTTAAAACCTGATCAGCCGCAGTTTTCCAGGTTACTTCAGCAATATTGCCGTTATATTTACCTGTGGACAATGAAGTATTGGCAGGATTCTGATATTTTAGCTCATATCCAAATAGTTTGGTTCCCAGATTACCGGGATCGTTCATTTTAATTACAGAACCTCTTACATTATAAGTGTAATCGATACTTTGCAAATTGTTCCCTACTTTTTTCTGAGACAGTTGTGATAATTCATTGTAAAAGTTCTCAGCAAGAAGTTCCTGAGGCTGGCCATTGACCTGATGCCATTGTTTTTTCAGCCTGTTCTGGTTGTCATATTCATAAGTTTGGGTAATAATTTTTTCAGTGTCTACTACCAACCTTTTATGATATACCTTTGACTGCTTTGTTATGCCTGCAAAGTCAAATTCTGTTTCTGTTTTGGTATAGCCTCCCAAGTGATTAATAGAATATCCTCCGATAGCCCGTCCTTTATTGTCGTAATACACATAATTCTTTGTCCATTTATCGTCTTCAATATTTTTCACCATTGACATAACAGGAAGGCCTTTGGTATTTACAGAAGTATTTTGTACATCCGTTATCACCGTCTGGTTCAATATAGTAGATGGAAAAGCATGGTTGAAACTATATGAAGCATAGGTATCATAATAGTTAACACTTATTATTTTGAGATTTATTTTCGGAAAAGCATTTTGGGTATAATAAATATCTATTCCATTTGCTGTAAAGGAAGATGAGCTTCTCTCTTCATTATTGGCAGGATTCACTGTAATCCCATTAACCGAGTTTTGCAACGCTGATCTTAATTCTGTACTCGGATAAAATCCTGTATATGCCACTCTTCCATACTTATCATACTTCGTAAACATCCATCCTTTTGCTCCAAAAGTATTGGTAGTTGTCCTTAGGTTAGCATCCTGTGTTAGAATTACCCGGTCCTGCTGATCATAAATGATATATTCCCAGCCCTTTCCCGGTAATTTTTTTTCAACGAGCTTCCCTACGCCGTCGTAACGATATTGATAACAAAGGGCATCCAATTTATTCTGATCGGGTGCTGTTGTAGCAACAGCCAATGGAGGTAATACATATACCAACTGGCCAAATTCATTATATACATAGTAAGTATCTATGTCTTTTGTTCCATCGTTTTTCCTTACCAAGACCGTTTTTCCTTCACCATTTTTAAACTCCGTGGTCGTGTTTAGATCCTCATCAGTAATGGTTGTTTTCATTAACTGATTTGCAGCATAGGTTCCAGACAGGGCAATTCCGGAATCAGTTCTGTTTTCAAGCCAATTTGTGGTAATGGTATATTTTTTCACTTCACCATTAATATTGGTATCGTAGCCCATATCAATAGGTTTCTGTGCCCAGGCCGCACCAATCGAAATTACTTGTTTCACACGATTGGTATATACATTATCGTAGATCTTTTCGGAATAAATCTTTTCATTTCCATATCCCGCAGCCGAAGCATTATCAAGGGGATTTCCATAAATGGCCCCATCTTGTGTTCCCGGCTGAGGTATAGGAAGATAATCTTTAACCTGTTTTCCAAGTGGATTATATTCAATAGGAGTCACTACATCCCTTCCAAGGGGAGTGGCTTTTATCGCAATGGTCTGAACAGTCTCCCCAGTCCATCAAAATATTCTACGGTTTCTGTTTTCCTGACACAGTCCGCATCAAGACAATTTTTAGTATAAATAAAATTCTCAGCAGTGCTGGGGTATGTTTGTGCAAAAGATGATCCCGCTACAAACAATATGGTAAAAATATTTAAAATTCTTTTCATAAGTTTTGATTTTGTATTTATGTATTATGTACTCATGCATTTACATTAATACATTTTTAATTATGTACATTATACATCTACTGTTTGTAGTTATATTGATATTCCTGCAGTGTTTTACCTTCAGCATTGGTTACTTTAATCAATCGATTCGCATTATCGTATACGTTAGTTATTCTGATTCCGTTCGCCGAAATACTATTGGTAACACCAATTAATGGGTCGTAAGTAGTTGCTGTTATACTAAAATCTTTTAAGGCGGTGTCATTTCTCAGGTTTTCTAAGGCCGTTAAAAGAGCAGGTTCGGTTGCAGGATTGTCACGGTCATTATTAGATGCTGTAATAGCTGCCTTTACAGTGGCCAGATTAGCTACCTGTGAATACGTTGCACCCGAGATCACAGCAATAGGTTGGCTTTGGTAATATCCCCAGATGGTTGTGGTAGGAATTCCGTTTTTTGCTGTAGTTTGTACAAGGTTTCCTTTATTATCATAAATATCTAAAGTCCCACCTCCCATCGCTGTCTGATTTTCCATATTATAGCTAATCATGGAAGTGGGATAAAGATGAGCAGCATTGTCAAATTTTGTTTCCGCTTTTCCTATAAGCTTGCCGTTTTTTTTAACAGAAGTTTCCAATGGAACATCTACCATATTTGCCGTCAGAAGTTTCTGAATCCCTTTATCAGCAGGATAAAGAATCGTTTTTTCCACAATAGTTCCATCTGATAAGGTTTCCTTTGAAGAAGTCATATTGTTGTAAATATCTTCAAACTGGCTTTCAGAAGAGCTTACCAATTTTTTGGTAGTTCCAGCAATATAATTTTCAGTAGTGGAAGACTGTTTAGAGATATTGATCTTTTTTACAGGGTTTCCATTAAAGTTGATATTAGCAAGTGGCACATCTTTATAGGTGTATTGCATTTCAGATTTCTGCAAAAGTTGATTGGTAGGACTATAGTCTTCCTTTTTTTGTAAGAGTCCCATTGTAAAAAGGTAGTCACTCATACTTTTATCATCGTCACTACTAAAAGAAGATGGAAGACCTAAAAAAGTGGTATAAGGATAAAAATAATATTTTGAATAACTCTTATCAATCATATTTGTGGCCTTAATATTCGTATATCCTACTGGCGTCGTTGCCCTCGGACTGCCTTCTAAATACTGCATATTTACGGAATAATTTACTCCAAAGCCACTGGATAATAATGGATCGGTAAAAGTAGCATAATCATAGAGTGTATAACTTATAGGTATTGTAGAACCTGGATTGAAATTTTTAATGCTTTTAATTCTTAATCCATTTCCATAAATATTTTTATCTTTTCTCTGCTGCTTAGGGGCATATATTTCCACGGTTCCATATCCTTTTTTTAAACCTGAAAATTTAACATTAAGAGGGTCTGAATTGAAAAAATTAAATCGATCTACGTCAAAACATTCTTGTTGAGTTACCGGATTTACAAATTTATTTGGAGTTTGATTATTGATCGTATATTTTATGTCGTATATAATACCAGGGTGTCCGGGAGCAGAAGGATGAAGAGTATAATTGTATTTTATAAATAGATCACTTTGATATCCCACTGGTAAAGTAATTGTATAAAGGCTTGATACCTGAGTATCAAAATTTAAAGTGTATATTTTATCAAAATCATAATTATCATAGTAGCAATTGGCTCCTGAGCAATTGTTTGACCCGGCAGAAGAATGTGATTCGAATTCATATTCTGTAATTCCTCCGGTAGGTAAAATGATACGTTTTAAAGAACCATAGTTAACTGTATTACGGTTGGTGAAATAAGGAGTGCGCAATTCTCCATCATCCATATTACAAGGATCGTAATAAGATGGATATCCAAAATTATCTATCAGCATATTTGGTCCGGAATAGTTCTCATTATTGTATTCAAAACTAAATTTCTGTACAGGATTATTATTTTTATCTATGTTGATCAGCTCTTTTAAATACCCTGTATTCGTAAACCAATATTGATTAACAATCTGGTTCTGAGTATTCTTTAGCATTACTTTTTTCAACACATACCAATCTTTATCACGCGGTGAATTAAGGTTAGTGGGTGTACCATTATTTAGGTAATCATACTCAATACTTCCTACTCCATTTATTGTTATTTTCTTTATTTTTTGACTTTGTAATGTTCCAGAAGGTAAATTAATAGTTTCACTTGCTGTCAAATACTCAATACTGACAACCTCTTCATTTTTGACATTGAAAATTTTTGACAGAAAAAATCCGCTATTGATAAATTTGGTTTTCTGTGCTATAGCTATAGGAGTTGTATCGAAACCATCACCTATATACATTTTATTAATATTCGTTTTGTCAAATAGGTAACGGTTTCCTTTAGTATCTACGATGGTAAATGATTTTACTTTATTAGGTTTTGCATTATCTTTGGTAACAATGATCTTATCATTGGAAGGCATAGTATGAACACCTATTAATTCACCACTCGTCTTATCCATTCCAATATAAAACTTTCCACTTCCACCTGGATAATCATAATAATATACATCAGACCCGGCTTCTTTTACATCTCCGGTCGGCATATAAAAATCAGTGTCAATCCTGGTCTTGTTTCTAACAATATTTCCTATTGAAGATAAATTCCAACCTTTACCTACATCACTAATGAGACTAAATGAAGAAGCACTTTCTGAATTATAATTTAGTGAAAGATTTATGTTAATTCCTGCTGTTGGCACAGCCACATTAAACAACGGAAAAGAAATATTGGGTATGCCCTGAAACAAATTAGCATCACCGTTGGTTACATAATCATACTTTTGAAGTCCTATTTTATCCTGTGCTGAGATACTAATAATGCCCAAAAGAGCTATTAATATAAAAATATTGAGTTCTATTTTTTTCATCTTATATTATTTCTTAATTAATTTAGCATTAGCCGTTTTATTCGTATCCGTCTTGATCACCACCAGGTAAGCTCCTTGTATCAATGGCTGTGTATTAATCTTAGTCACCTTATTCTTCGTTTTTAGATTCTGAAGCTGTCTTCCGCCCATATCATACAAAGTAATATCCGCTTCCCTGAAATCAAAGCCTATTTCTACATAAGCATAATCTGATACCGGATTCGGGTAGATCTTGATATCCTGTTTTTCGATTAACTGATCCAGTTGTTTGTCTCCCAGCTTCACAATCTTCCAGTTCTCCTTCCCTAATTCCTCTGCACTGGTTCCTGCTAAAATGATGGAACCATCTCTGTTTAATTTGATATCTGATAATCTCTCCTCTCTCTTTTTGGATTCTCCCTTCACATGCTTTCTCCACTGTTCATTTCCATTATGATCCAGATACAACATCCAGAATGTTTCATCGTCTGTATCTATTCTTCCTTCTGCCTGAGTATAGCCGCCTAATAAAATTCCTTTAGTTGAGGGTTGAGAGTTGTCAGTTGATAGCTGATTTAGGGCAGTCATCCCCATCAAAACATCCCTGTTTTTGAAGTTGTAGGATTTTTGCCACTGTTCATCTCCTCTTTCATTTAAAGAAACCAACCACAAATCTGTTCCTTCTTCTATTCCTACTGTTTTATTTCCGGATCTTTCACTTCTGGATTCTCCTCCGATGATATAACCGTTTGAGGTTAAAGCCAGTGTTCTTAGATGATCATCTCCTTTTCCTCCCAGGTTCTTTTCCCACTCTACTTTTCCTTCTTTGTTTAGTTTTATGATCCAGTAATCTCCTTCGCCAAAGTTTTCAGTGGTTTTTGCATAACGGGATATAGGATTTGAGGTTCCTGTAACTGAGTTTTGATTCCCGGAATCGGAAACACGAAACTCTGAACTTCTTGAATAGATTCCCAGAAGTGCTCCTCCGTCTCTTGTAGGGATCATCTTCTCCACTTCGTCTAATCCTCTTCCTCCTAAAATAAGTTGTGAAAGTTCTTTTCCGTTTTTATCGAGTCTGATAATCAGGATATCTTTTGAACCGTAACCTTTGGAAGAATTCTGAACATTTCCGGCTACAACAAATCCTAAATCTGTGGTTTGGATAACTGCCCTGGCTTCTTCATCAGCACTTGTTCCCAAAGTCTTCTGCCACAATTCATCACCAAATTCATTAATCCTGATGAGCCAGATATCTGATCCTCCTTTAGATTCATCTTTTTTATCTATTCCCTTTCCGGAATATGAGGTTCCTGAAATTAGAAAGCCTCCTTCCTGGGTAGCTACGGTAGAAGACAAATAATCATGATTGTTTCCGGAGAAATACTTTTCCCAAACCTGATCTCCTTGCTGGTTCAGCTTCACCAAATGAAAGTCATATCCATTATTTTGCTGGGTGCTTTCAGCATCCTTCTTTTGATTTGCTGTCTGTATGACACTTCCTGTTATCAAATACTGCTGATCGATTGTTGTGGTTACCTGGCTTAGGAAATCCTGGGTAGAAGATTTGATATCTTTTTGCCAAACCACTTCCTGGGCCGATAGCCAGGAAATAATGCACATAGAAAGTACACTGAAGTAGAGTTTTTTCATGCCTTGTGTTTAATTGTTAAATTCATTTTTATAATTGCCGCAAAAGTAATCTTTTTTATCTCACAACGAAAAGACTTATCGAAAATTTTTGACTTCATCTTTTTCATTTGTACAAAGTTAGCTTTGAATTGCGACAAAACTCGTCGCATTATAAAACCAAAAGTCTTTCCTCACAAGCAAAACTTTCTATCAAAATCATATTTATCATTTCAAAAATATTTTATACCTTCGCTTCGTGATTACAAATAACGGAACATATTACTATAGAATATTTAACTCAGATCTGGGATAGAGATTCTTATATATGATATACAACCTCGTCCTAGGACGGGGTTTTTTATTTTAAAATGAAAAGAACATGAAAATAAGTATTGTCGGTGTAGGTCTCATTGGAGGCTCTATCGCTTTAAAGTTGAGAGAAAAAGGAATTGCCGATTTTATCTACGGAATAGACAACAGCAGCAGGCACCTTGATGAAGCATTAAGCTTACATATCATCGATGCCAAGGTAGACCTGGAATATGGAATCAGGAATTCCGATCTTGTGATTATAGCTATTCCGGTGGATTCTGCGAGAAAGCTTTTACCTACAGTTTTAGATCTGGTATCAGACACCCAAACGGTAATGGATGCAGGATCCACCAAAGCAGGAATTGTAAACGGCGTAAAAGATCACCCGAACAGGTCGAGGTTTGTAGCTTTCCACCCGATGTGGGGTACGGAAAACAGCGGACCGAAATCAGCCGTTGCAGAGAGCTTCTCAGGAAAAGCCGGGGTGATATGCAACAAAGAAGAATCCGCAGAAGACGCTCTTGCCCTCGTTCAGAAAATTGTAGAAGGCCTGGATATGCACCTTATTTATATGAATGCTGAAGACCACGATGTCCACACCGCGTACATCTCTCATATCTCTCACATTACATCTTACGCCTTAGCCAACACCGTGCTGGAAAAAGAAAAAGAGGAAGACACCATCTTCCAGCTGGCAAGTTCGGGTTTCTCGAGTACGGTAAGACTAGCCAAATCCCATCCGGAAATGTGGGTTCCGATCTTTAAACAAAATAAAGAAAATGTTCTGGATGTCCTTAATGAACATATTTCGCAGCTACGCAAGTTTAAGGCTGCTCTGGAAAAAGAAAATTACGAATATTTAACGGAGCTGATCTCCAATGCCAATAAAATAAGAGGAATACTGGATAAGTAATCCTCTTATTGAATATTTTTCTTTGTTATTTCGATGAAGGAGAATTATCTATCGTAACTTTAGTAATTGATTGTATCTTTTCTTTTGTCTTGAAACAAAAGAAACAAAAATTCAAGACTGGAAACTGCGGCTAAAAATGAATCCTGTTCTCTAAAAATTCTATAACTCGTGCGGATTTGAAGTATGTTTATTATTAACTTTTCTCTCCGCACTCAGACAGTAGAATTTTTTTAACGTTCACAGCATTCATTTTCTTAACGCCTACGTTTCCTAGGTCACTATAAAAAGGTACATTTTTTCTAAACTTATAAAGCTTTAGGACTATCAGTTTAAAAGAAAATTACTTTTGTGACAAATATTTCTAGCACTCCGGAACATTGACTGCAATAGCCAACCCTCCTTCCGAAGTTTCTTTAAAACGGTCACTCATCGATTGAGCTGTCTCCCACATCGTCTGAATAACTTCATCCAAAGTTACCCTCGCTTTTGCAGGATCACTTTCAAGAGCGATATTGGCTGCGGTGATCGCTTTCATTGCTCCCATTGTATTTCTTTCAATACACGGAATCTGCACCAATCCTTTGATCGGATCACAGGTAAGACCCAAATGATGTTCCATAGCGATTTCAGCCGCCATCAGCACCTGTCCTACACTTCCGCCTAAAATTTCAGTAAGTCCCGCTGCCGCCATAGCAGAAGATACTCCAACCTCAGCCTGGCATCCTCCCATAGCCGCGGAGATCGTGGCATTCTTTTTAAACAGGGTTCCGATTTCTCCGGCAACCAGTAAGAATCTTACAATATCATCCTCACTCGTGAATGGCGTGAAAGCCTGAGCATACATTAAAACGGCAGGAATAACACCACTCGCTCCGTTTGTAGGTGCTGTAATGATCCTTCCGAAGCTTGCATTCTCTTCATTGACAGCCAAAGCGAAGCAGGCAATCCATTTATTGATATTGGTGAAATTTTCTTCGGCATCTACTACCAGCTGAAACCATTCGTCAATATTCTTATATATTTTATCCCCTAAAAGTTTTCTGTTGATTCCGGCTGCCCTTCTGGTTACATTTAAACCACCAGGCAAAATTCCTTCTTTGTTGACTCCTTTGTAGATGCATTCTTTGATCTGTGTCCAGATATTCAATGCTTCCTGTCTGGTTTCTTCCTGGGTCCTCCAGCTTTCTTCATTAATCATGATCAGGTCTGAAAACTTTTCAAGCCCTAACTTATCACAATATTTTATAACATCTGAACCGTGATGACAAGGGTATAATGTGCGGACACAATGCTTTTGGATCGAATTTTTTTCCTGGCTTGCAATGAATCCTCCTCCTACGGAATAGAAGTCCTGGACCAGTTCGGTTCCATCTTCGAAAACGGCTCTGAAAATCATTCCGTTCGGATGGAAATCGAGGGATTTTTGCATATTGAGAACCAGATGATAGCCGTAGATAAAAGGAATTTCTTTCTCTCCACCCAGATTGATGATCTCATCTCTTTTTATTTTCTCAATTTTCTCATCAATTTTTGAAGTATTGATCGTCTTGTAATCCTCACCATTCAATCCCAGCATTCCCGCGATATCTGTACCATGTCCTATCCCGGTTTTTGCTAAAGAACCGAAAAATTCAAGAAAGACCTCTTTCACCTCTGTGATCGATCTTTCTCTCTTTATAATTCTGATAAATGCAGAAGCTGCATTCCATGGTCCCATCGTATGCGAACTGGACGGGCCTATGCCAACTTTAATAATCTCAAATACTGATATTGATTCCATAAAAGATTCATCATTTTTCCTCATCACAAAGATACATGATAAATCGTTATTATGCTTCCCTTCACACAAGGATTAAAATAATTATTTAAGTACCCGCTACCATTTAAGGCTTTCTTCATGCTGAGACATGTCCAGCCCCATATTTTCCGACTCTTCGGATACCCGGAGGGTAATCATTCTGTTTGTCAGCCGGTACAAAACCAGAGAGCCGAAAAATGCAAACACAGAAACCAGAACCAGCGCCATCATATGGTGGGCAAATACTTCAATCCCTCCATGCAGAAGGCTTGCATTTTCACCATGCGCAAAAATAGCGGTCAGGATCATTCCCATGATTCCCCCTACTCCATGGCATGCAAAAACATCCAGGGTATCGTCTATTTTTTTGAGTTTCTTCCAGTTCATCATCAGATTGGAAACAATAGCTGAAATAAATCCGATAAATAAACTTTCCGGAACAGATACAAAGCCACATCCCGGGGTAATGGCAACCAGACCTACTACAGCACCGATGCATGCTCCTAATGCAGAAACACTTCTCCCGTTAATTCGGTCAAAGAGGATCCATGTCATCATCGCTGATGCCGAAGCTATAGTTGTGGTTCCGAAAGCTGTGGCAGCAGTTGCATTCGCTCCCAGTGCAGATCCGGCATTGAAACCAAACCAACCGAACCAAAGCATTCCTGTTCCCAGAAGTACAAAAGGGATATTCGAAGGTTCATGGTGAGGGTTTTTCCTGTTTCCTACAACCATTGCTCCTGCCAAAGCAGCAAATCCTGCGCTCATATGCACTACGGTTCCGCCTGCAAAATCTTTGACACCAAAATATTTATTCAACAAACCGTCCGGATGCCATACCATATGGCAAAGGGGCGTATAAATGAATATACTGAAAAGAACCATGAACAGCAGATAGGAAATAAAGCGCACCCGTTCGGCAAAAGAACCGGTGATCAGTGCGGGAGTTATCACCGCAAACTTCATCTGAAAAAGAGCGAATAAAATAAACGGAATGGTAGAAGCCATCGCCTTGTGCGGCAAGACACCTACATGATTAAAAAAGGGGTAACTCAAGGGATTACCGATCAGTCCATAGTGCTCTCCGTTCATTTCAAACCCTATAGAATCACCGAATGACAAAGAAAATCCAACTACAACCCACAGAATAGAAATGACTCCTAAAGCAATAAAACTTTGCAACATGGTGGAGATCACATTCTTTTTACCCACCATTCCACCATAAAAGAAGGACAACCCCGGTGTCATCAGCAATACCAGTCCTGCTGCTGCTAAAATCCACGCCACATCAGCCCCTACGATCTTATCTTCGCTTAAAAACTCACCTGAATCCGGCAGGTCCGTTACCGGTGACCAAAACAAACCACCGATAGCAACCATTGATATCACCGCAAAGGACACGATCCATTTCAAACCAATTTTCATAAAAATCTATTTTAACCCTATCAAAAATAGGGATAAATTTCATAAAAACACATTTAAAAACAAAACAACCCTTAAATTTTAACGAATAATAATTTAAAATCTATTCCACAGGAAATATTTCATTTAAAATTTTAGATACTTCTTTTGATTTAGTAGCGGGAAACAGATGGGTTCCACCCCGTATAATATAGTTCGGTTTTGAATTTTTCACAGGAAATACAATATCCCTGTCACCTAATATCTGGATCACTTCAGGATTTTCATCAAACCTCCAATCTGAAATCTTTTCTATGGACCATTTCAGATAATAAGGATCTTTCACCCTGAAATACTGTAAAACCTTAGGATTTTTTGGATCAAAGAACTTCCTGAGCACAGAATATGCCGCTGTATTTTTTTCATTAAAAAAACGGGTAGGTAATATTTTAGGGATCCTGGTAATCTGTCCGGCTCTTATTAACCTCGATTTTTCTTTATCAGATTTAATACTTCCTAAAATCACTACTTTTTCAGCCGGTTTTATTTTATTGATCTCCTGCACCATAATTCCTCCAAAAGAATACCCCAACAGATAAAATGGTTCCGAATCATCAATCTTTGACGCCATTCTCTCAACGTATTGAGGAAAACTTTCGTTCAGCCCCGGAATGAGCCAGTCTATAAACACCACTTCCAGATGTGCAGGAAACTGCAATTTTTCCAGCACTTTAAAATCTGCACCAAGTCCGCTTATTACATAGATTTTCATACTGCTAAAATAAAAAATATGGGTAACTATTGAAAGCTATCCATATTTAATTTATTGTTAAAGTAAAACCTTTTATTTTTTCTTTACAGGAACCCTGTTATCATTATCCAGCTTTTCTGTAGAAACTTTGAATTGGATATCCATTTCATCCTTAATGAAATAATCTTTTAAAGAAGACTGATAGAATACTTTGAAATCCCTTCTGTTCAATGAGAATTTAGCAGACTCAATCACTACCGTAAATTGTGTAACATATACGTTAGCAGGGAAAGTAATGGTCTTTCTCACTCCCTTTATCGTAACATCCCCATATACCGTTGAATTGTACTCACTGTTTGCCAGAGGAATAATTTTAGTTAAGTGGAATTTCGCAATCGGAAACTTTTTAACTTCAAAGAAATTGGTACTTTTAAGGTCGTTGGTCAGCTTGATCTGATCTTCATCAGAAACGTCCCCCGCCATCAGACTTCTCATATCAATTATAAATTCACCGTCTACCAAAACCGTTTTATCAAAATTGAATTTTCCGCTTTTCAGTTTTACTGTTCCGGAATGCGATGTAGGCACGGTTTTTACAACCTTATATCCCCACCATCTGATCTCAGAAGAGGTCACCTTCGAAACCTTATCAAATTTTCTCTGAGCAGAAACAAATGATATACCTACGCACATCATAGCAAACAATAGTAGTCTTTTCATTCTTTTTTATTTACAATTCAACAAAAATAAAAAAAAGTGTAGAACTTCTACACTTTTAACAATCTTTTTTTGATTAAATTATTTAGCAGTTACTTTTACAAGCATATCGATATCATCTTTCACAAAAACATCCTGCATTGTTGATTTGTAAGCAACATCGAATTTTTGTCTGTCGAAAGAAAATTTATCAGATACTAGACTTGCTACTCCTTTGCTGTATGCAATCTTTGCAGGGAAAGAAATACTGTTAGTTTTTCCTTTTACTGTAAGATCTCCTGTTACTAGAGAGTTGTATATTTTATCATTGTTTTTCTTTACGGAAGTAATCTTAAAAGCAGCTGTAGGATATTTTTCAACTTCAAAGAAATCTCCGTTCTTTAAATGTCCGTTCAGCTTAGTCTGGTATTCTCCGGAAAGGTCTGTAGACGTAATAGAAGTCATATCTAAAACGAAAGATCCACCTACAACATCATTTCCTTTCATAACAAGGTTTCCTGACTTCACTTTTACTGTACCGTCATGAGAACTTGCCTCAGATTTTGCTACTTTATACCCCCACCAGTGAACATCAGATGCTACCACTTTTTTTGATTGCCCGAAAACCAATCCACTAGCTAAAACCGCTAATAATAATATTTTTTTCATTGAATAAATTTATTTAATTGTTATTTAACGATACAAATGTAGCTATCTTATTTGATAGATTTTATTGATGTACATCAATAAAACCAATTATTTTCATGAATAATATCAGGCATAAAAAACTCCGGAGTTTCCGGAGTTCTTATTTTCTTATTTTCTTATTTGTTATTCGTAATACGCTGTATACAGTGCGACACCATGTAAACCCGTGAGATTATTCCTGATCAGGTAGATCGGAATATTCCTCAACATGTCTTCCATTTTATCGCTTATTTTAAATTTCTCATAGAATTTTGCCTTATCCATATACTCATTCAGCATCTGCGGAATATCGCCGGAAATCAGCAATCCTCCGGTAGCCTTAAGCTTTAAGGTAAGGTTATTAGCCTCTCTCGCAAGAAATTCCAGGAAGGTATCTAATGCAATTTTACAAATCAACACATCATCTTCAACGGCTGCCTTGTATATCTCCTGTGAAAAATTACCGTTGGCAAGTCGATCTGCCAGCCATTCAGGCTCAGGATGTCTTTTCACGTCTCTTAAAAACCGGTAGATATTAAAAAGCCCTGTTTTGGAAAGAACATTCTCCCAGCTAACAATCCCATAGATGTTGTTCAGAAACTGATAAAATTCCACTTCAACATTGGTTCTTGGTGAAAACTCGGAATGTCCGCCTTCTGTAGCAAAAGGTCTTAAGTATTTTCCATCAAAGAAATACCCCGCTTCCCCAAGACCATTCCCAGGTGCCAGGATCGCAACATTTCCTTTTTCAAGGTGTCCGCTTGTGTAGATAGCTTCCAGGTCGCTGTCCTCAAGAAGTCCCATTCCATAAGCAGATGCCTCAAGATCATTAAGCATATCCACTTTTTCGAATCCGAATTCATTTTTAAATTCGTCTACGTCAAAACTCCAGCCTAATCTGGCAGGGTTACTCTTCCCGTTAAGAACCGGTCCCGGAACCGCTATTCCTAAACGCTTCACATTGCTCAGCTGATTTTCCTGAATAAATTTTTTCAGGATTTCCGAAAAAGAAGCATGTTCTTTTGTCGGGTAGCTTGTCTGTAATTTTATATCAAGCCCTCCATCACCAGACACATAGTATCCTAAAGTGGTAACATCCTCACGTAAGTTGGCTCCAATGATGGAAACATCATTATTATTGCTGTCTTTTACACCCGGTAAATAAAGGGGAAATTTTGGATTTAAGTTCATAATCACAAATTTTATCAAATATAATAATAGTTTTCGGAAATCGTGTACGGTAATAAAAAACCTTTTCAAAAAGATGAAAAGGTTTTGGCTAATAATTGTTTATATATAAATCTAACTACTTTCCTAATGGAATATTGTAAGAAAATCCGACACCAATGTTACCCACATTGTAGTCCTGATTTACTAAATCACCTTTACTTCCTGTAAATACCTTCTGATATTGTACGAAGAAATTCCAGTCCTGATTATGGTACCCGATTTCAGGTTTGATATAAAAACCTCCGCTTGGTCTGTCAACCGAAGTATTGGAAGCTACTTTATCATCCCCTACAAGGAATCCATAACCCAAGTCAGTCCCAAAATAGAAACCTGTTTGCTTTGGATAAATTCTCAATAATGCTGCTACAGGAATTACCCCTACATCATTATTTTTATATCCGTTGTTTTCTTTTCCGAAATAATGGGAATAACCAGTTGCGATACCTAATCCAACTCCCGGAGTAATCAGATTCTGGTAAGCCACATCTACACCCACAGCAGCAGAAAGATTATCAGAAGGAACAGCTAATCCTACATTCGCTCCTACTTTAAGCATATTGTTCATCTGTACGCTCTGTGCACTTGCTACACCTGCTGTTAAAATTCCAGCTAGTAAAACTGCTTGTTTAAACATTTTCATAATTTCTGATCTTTAAATTTTACTATTCAGAATGCTGTAAAAATCATGCCAAGCAGGTCGTTTTTCACTTCTTTAACATCCACACGCGACTCAAATCAATGAAAATCAAATAGTTAATTTTTGTTAAAATTTAAATAAATGTTTAATTAAGTCTTGAAAAAACAATAGCCAAAAAGTGAAAAATGTTTAAAATATTAAGTTCAGTGCTTTCAGGAGCGACTTTCAATGGATTTTATCCAACCGCTATTACCTAAAAAAAAAGACTGCCTTTTCAGGGCAGTCTTTTTTATCATTCCAGATTATGTTGTACTTATGCTGGAATCTGCTTTTTTCCTTCTTCCTTTTTATCTAATTTTTCACTCACTTTTTTTACGATATATTCTATAACAAGTGGTGCAACTATGGCAATAACCGCCTTAAGAATTCTTGATTTCATATGTAGTAATTTTGGTTTATCATTACAATTTTTAAGCCATTTATTAATCCGCTTTATTCATTGGTATTCAAAAGCTGGTAATTCCGGCATGCTTCTTCCAAACTGGCCTGAATTCTTTTTTTGAGCCTCTCAGGCCTTAAAACCGTTATAAATTCGCCGAGACCCAATATCATTCTCTCCAATTCAAAGTTCAGCTGAACACATATTTTAAATGTGGTTCCGGTTTTATCTTCTTTTACAATCTCCTGGGAATGGTGAAAAGGTTTGGTTCTGACATAAGGGGCATGTTTTGGGTTAATTTTAAAGATAACATTCTGCGGACGTTGCCCATCCGAAACCGTAACCCCGATCACTTCCCCGAAGTAACGGTCCGAATCAAATTCTTTATCAATATAGCTTACCTTTTCATCAACAGAAATCTCCTCCATACGGTCCAAGGCCAGATTATACATTTTATTCTTAAACCAGCATATAAGGAACCACCGGTTATTGTATTCCTTCAGGAGCTGCGGATGTACGGTGTAATAATCCGATTCTCTTGCTTTAAAGCTTTTATAAAGAATCTTCAGTACTTTCCTGTTTAAAATGCTTTCATATAGTATATCGATGTGCTCTAGCCCTTTCAGCCGTTCATTCTTATCGAGGTGGATAATCGACTTCTGGTTTGTAGAATGGATGGAGTCTTCCAGCTTCTGGATCACTCCGTTCATATCCTTAAACATGGAAAAGTCCTTGAACTGCTTCAGGATCTGAACGGCATTATTCATTGCCTTCAGGTCACTTTCATTTACTGAAATATTATGAATACTGTAATCCGGATCACTATATCGGTAGTATTTTCTGTCATAGACTTCAATGGGTGCCTCATAGCCAAACTTTTCACTCCGCATATTCTGCAGGTCAAGCTGGACCGTACGTTTGCTGACAAATGATTCTTTGCCTTCAAACTCAAACAGGGCTTCCGAACACTCATCGATCAGATCCTCCAGCGTATATTTTCTATACTTGTTTTTCAGGCATTTATCCAATGTTTTATATCGGATCAGGGCATTTTTGTTCGATGACATAATAGTATTTTATTGAAATGTCTTTTATTCCGCAACATGATTTTTCAGCCGGAATTTTTTCTTTTCCTTATTTCCTTTCTAATTGAATGTAAATAAATCAAAAACCACAGATAGTCTTTCCGTTCAGCTCTAATCAACGACTTAATAGTTTATTTGAAAAATTAATACATTAATACATTAATACATTAATACATCATAATCAAAATCATTTCTTCGCCAAAGCCTCTCCATCAAAAGAAACCCCATCCCATCCGAACTCCATAAAGCTTCTGATATTCTGATGATCTGTTCCATCCGGGTTTTTCAGTACATCTTCTCTGTAAAAATCTCCGAAAAGACTTAACACCTCATCCTTTGACAAATTATTCTGTATTCCAAAACTGAATACCTTACATGATCCGTTATTCTGATCCGCTTCGTTCACTGTATTTCCATTCGCGAATCTGGTAGGTGTAAAATGATAATTTTCATCAATGTAGGCAATGACATCTTTAAACTGAATGGTTTCCGGAGAATTTTTTACTTGTTCTAATAGCATATTTATTTTTTTTAGGCGAAAGAGCGAATTGGCAAAATGGTTAAATCATTAAAATATAACTTCACTTGACTTTGTGGCAATTCCATTATTTTGCTTTTCAGCTTTTTCGCTTTTGTAAAAATAATCAAAAAAAATTCATCTACGCAAAAAGATTGCATACTTGTGTATTTACTTTGCATCATCAAATTGAAAGAACACATGGAATTTAATGGAAATCACCTAATTGAATTAGGGTTCAGACCCGCAAAATGGTTTAAAGAAGCGATAGAATATATCAACGAAAATAATCTGGATGAAACTCAGATCAAAACGTATCTGGAGCAATATAAACAACCGGACCAGATTCCTTTGCATGAAACCCCAAAAGATTTCATCATCAACATCAGAGCTGAGCACGAAAGTGAAAATGATAACGTGGAAAAGGTAATCAAAACCATGCAGGTTTTAATGAAAACCCCAACATTGGTTGGAGGAGCTTTAATGCCTGATGCCTGTCCGACAGGACCAGAAGGTCATATACCGGTGGGTGGTGTGGTTATTGCTAAAAATGCAATCCATCCTGGGTTTCATAGCGCAGATATCTGCTGTTCCGTGATGTTGACTGATTTTGGAAAAGCTGATCCTAAAACTGTTTTGGATACTGCTCATTCGGTAACTCATTTCGGATATGGAGGAAGAGCACGAGGAGAACAAATGCCGATGTCGCAGGAACTGATGGATGCGTTCAGGGAAAATTATTTCCTTAATGATGAAAAGCTGATCAGCATTGCCCGCTCTCATATGGGAACACAGGGCGATGGAAATCATTTCTTATTCGTTGGTATTTCTAAAAATACAGGAAATACCATGTTGGTTACTCATCATGGTTCAAGAGCTCCTGGAGCTGCTCTTTACGATAAAGGGATGAAAGTTGCCAATCGTTTCAGACAGGATATTTCACCGGAAACGCTGAAAGAGAATGCCTGGATCCCATACGATACAGAAGAGGGAAAATCTTACTGGGAAGCCCTGCAGCTGATCAGAACATGGACGAAAGAAAACCATACTTCCATCCATGATGCCGTTTTACACAAAATGGAAATTGAAAAAGAGAACAGGTACTGGAATGAGCACAACTTTGTCTTCAAAGACGGAGATCTGTTTTACCATGCGAAAGGAGCAACCCCACTGGATGATAAATTCATGCCTGATATTACAGGACCAAGACTGATTCCATTAAATATGGCAGAACCGGTTTTAATAGTTCAGGGAAACACCAATGAAAGAAACCTGGGTTTTGCGCCACACGGAGCAGGAAGGAATTTCAGCAGAAGTCAGCATAAGAGATCATTGGCCCATAAAACCATTGAAGAAGTTTTTGCTGAAGAAACCGAAGGATTGGATATCCGTTTCTTTTCCAATGAAATTGATATTTCCGAACTACCGACCGCATATAAAAGTGCTAAAAACGTAAGAGCACAGATTGAAGAATACGGATTGTGTGAAGTATTGGATGAAGTGATGCCTTACGGGTGTATCATGGCTGGTGATGTCGGGAAAAATGCACCGTGGAAAAAGAAAAGAAAATTCAGGAAGGCATAAGGCTTTTCCTGGTTGAATATTGATCCTTCAATTGATTACACAATAATATCTGTATAATCAGGGAGCAGTAGCTCAGTAGGTAGAGCAACAGTAACTTTCCGCTATTGGCACAAAAAGTTCCTATACCGTGTGTCGCAGGTTCGATTCCTGTCTGCTCCACAAATGATGAAATAAATTATTACATTTGAGAAATAATGTATTTACATCAGTTAAAAATTTAAGGCAAAGGGAGTTCCTATATCTAGGAAAAAATACTCCCCGCCTTTTTTAAAAACTATTGGTAAAAGGAGTTTCTACATTTCAATTTCAAATGATACTCCTCACTTATTTTTATTTTATTAACGATGAAAACACTTAAATTATTCAATGCTGTTTTAGCAAAAGAATCTAACGAAAAACCCCTGGTCTTCAATGAAGGTTTCATCATAGAACCTAATGCACTTTGGGCTAAAAAGCAAATTATCTCTTATTACTCAAAAGAGAAATTAAATGGAAAAGCACTGAACAAAACTTTTCACAAATCCTGGTCAACAATTAAAAACAGTACAAGACAAGAATTGTTTCTTGAGCAAATCAGACATTACCTTTCTACCTATGGAAGTAAGTTTCAGAATGAAATCTATATTCCCAATGAAATACTTGATATTCCTGACCTGAAACTGACGTTCAAAGTGATCAAAGCTTATACAAAAGAAGAAATGCAGGAAAAATGCCTTTCTTTATTGAAATCAGGAATCTCGTTAAAAGAAGAAACTATCGATGACCTGATCTATGTATTGAATGATGAGCTTGGATATACTTTTACTGGAAAAGAAAATATAAAGAATAAAGAAGCCATAGTCAAAATTGCAGATTTATTTGATATTTATCCTGAAAATCCAGTTGAATTTTTCCGGTATGCCATCTATAAAGCTACGGGTACTACCCTTTTGATTAAGAGTGATGACCTCATTGATGCCGTTAAGAAAAGCTCTTACGACCCTGTTGAAATATTTAAAGATTTCGGGCTAGAGCAATTAGCTGAAATTTTTAATAGATTCAAACCTTTATTTCTGGCTTTTAAAAACCAGTCTCCAAAAGTCATCAATAAAATATCCAAGCTATCAAAATACTATCACAGACCTTTAATCTCGAACCCACTAAATAAAGTAACTAACAACTTATTGGAAAATGAGGATTTACCATGGTTGGATAATGCGACTCCTTTTGCCTTATTTAAGGCTTTATCAGCCTGTTATTCAAGAATGAGAGGCCAAAATACCTTCGTATACAGAATAAGAAACGGAAAATCATGGATACAAAAAGATAAGACAACTAATGTTAATGATCGTAATTATGATTTTATATTAAGGTACTTAAAATCCAGAATAGACCTTTCAGGAAAAAAAATCTATTTTCCAGAGAATGTTGAATATGGCTTGCCTACTTCTGAAAAAATGTTTGTCGGAAATATTCCTACAGGAACAAGATTTTATGGAGATAGGTTAGCGGTAGGAGTTTATTGGGAAGATGCCTGGGGAGCTTTCGATCTGGATCTTTCCGGATTGAATATAGCAGGAAAAATCGGATGGAATTCATCTTATAATCTTGATGATGGACAACTTATGTACTCCGGAGATATGACCTCTGCTCCAAAAGGTGCTGTAGAATATCTTTATGCCAATAACAAATTTAAGACCCCCACCCTTGTTATGAATAATGTTTACAACGGAGATAGTAATTGTGGCTATAAGATCGTTATCGGACAAGGAGATAAGATTTCCCGTGATTATATGATGAATCCTAACAATTTATTTGCTGAAATTAAATGTACTTCTGTACAAAAGCAAACCATATTGGGAATGTTTTTAATGCAAGAAGGAAAACAATGCTTTGTATTACTGAATTTCGGAGCTGGACATTCACATATTTCAGGAAATTCGGAAATCTCGATGATGGCAACCGATGCGCTCTATCAGCAGTGGAATGAGCCTTTATCCTTTAATCACGTAGTTGAAGAATTAGGTGCAATTGTTACATTAGAAAAAAAAGAAGCTGATTTCGATTTCTCTTTAGAAACTTTAGAAAAAGACAATTTTATTAAAGTTTTTTATGTCTTCAAATAAAGCTTAGTATTTAATATGTTTTAAATTCGACTCATTTCTTTCTCGCGGATTATGCAGTTTTTTTTAAATAATATTAATCTGCCAGATATTGAATCACTTCATTATAAGCAACTTACTATATTTTTGCTATTACAGAAGCAAAATTCATTTTTTAATAATTCAAAAAATAAAACTACGCATAAACATTGCGCAATTAGCCTGTTATTTTGTATCATCAAAAAATAACAGCAATGGAAAACAGGATATTAGAAAAATTAAAAGAGGTAGAAGAAAAACACGGTATAGAAATACTTCTTGCAGTTGAATCCGGCAGCAGAGCCTGGGGATTTGCATCGCCGGACAGCGATTATGATATACGGTTTATATACCGTCATGAAAAGGAATGGTATCTTTCTCCATGGGACAAGGATGAAACAATAGAATTCATGACAGAGGATGACCTGGATGGTAGTGGTTGGGATCTTCGAAAGACTTTTCACCTTTTGCTAAAGTCCAATGCTGCATTGCTAAGCTGGTTCTACTCTCCTGTCGTTTATAAGAAAAATGAAGAATTTACAGACTTGTTCAAGCCTTTGGCTGATACTTGCTTCTCTCCGATAGCGGTGTCTTATCATTATTTAAGTATGAGTAAAAAGTACCTGGAAGCCTGCAGACATGATGAAGTGAAATTAAAAAGTTATTTCTACTGTTTAAGAACAGCACTTACAGGAAAGTGGATATTAGACAAAGGAACCGTTCCTCCTGTTCTGTTCAGTGATCTTCTGGTATTGGTTGATGATTTTACAAAAACTAAAATAGAGAGTCTGGTTGCTTTAAAGGCTACTAAAGGAGAATCCTATAATCACTCCAATGACTGGGAGCTTTTCGGATTTCTGGAAAGTGTAGTTGCTGAGACTGAAGAAAAAACGAAAACATTGGCAGGAGGAAAAGGAAATAAAAAAGAAATGGAATTGGTGTTTAGAAAAATACTAGCTTAACGGATCGAAAGCACTTAATATTACACCATTTTTTCAATGTTAAAAAAATCGGACAATTATAATACACCATCATGACGATTCAGGATCTTAAAAATAAAAACCTTCTTCTTTTTGAAGCTATTTCCGGAAGCCGGGCTTTCGGGCTGGCAACGGAGAGTTCCGACACGGATATAAAGGGAGTTTATTACCTTCCCAAGGAGGATTTCTTTGGATTGAACTACATCCCCCAGATTTCCAATGAGACCAATGATATTACCTATTATGAAATCGGGAGATTTGTAGAATTGCTGCAAAAGAACAATCCCAATATCCTGGAAATTCTGGCAAGTCCGGAAGACTGCATCCTGTACAAACATCCGTTGATGGATCTGCTGAAAACGGAGGATTTCCTGTCAAAACTCTGTAAAGATACCTTTGCAGGTTATGCGGTTTCACAGATTAAAAAGGCAAAAGGTCTTAATAAAAAGATTGTAAACCCGGTTGATAAAGAAAGAAAATCCATCCTGGATTTCTGTTTTATCCTTGCAGGACAGGGTTCCGTTTCATTGAAAAAATGGTTGCATGAATTTTCTATATCGGAAGGACAGAATAGTCTCTCACAGGAACAATGCGGATTGGTAAGCATTGATCATACTAAGGGTATGTTTGCTTTATTTTACGATGAATCGGGAACATTGGGATATAAGGGGATTATTCAGAATGAAGAGGCAAATCAGGTTTCTGTATCATCTGTTCCTAAGGATGAAAAACCAACTGCTTATCTGTTCTGCAATCTGGATGCCTACTCTGTTTACTGTAAAGACTATAGGGAATATTGGAAATGGGTAGCTGAGCGCAATGAGGACCGTTACAATGTCAACCAGATTCATGGGCAGAACTATGACAGCAAAAACATGATGCATACCATCCGATTACTGCAATCCTGCGAGCATATTCTAAAAACAGGTTCGATGCAGATCCGCGTAGAGAACCGTGATGAGTTACTTGATATAAAAGCAGGAAAAAGATCTTATGATCATGTAATGGAAAAAGCTAAAAACCTGGTCCTTTCTATAGAGCATTATTATTCCAGTTCTAACCTACCAGACTCACCGGATCTGGAAAGGACAACTCAGAACCTCATCGAAATCAGGAAAAAACTATATCATTCAAAATAAATAAAATCCGGGAGTTGTATAGACTCATAAACCACCCAAAAAGAAAATAAGGTTGCCTTTTTCTAAGGCAACTTTATTTAAAGAGATTATCTATTCATTTCGGGTCCTTTACATTTTTACAATTTTTGAGTAAAACAGAAATTTAAATTTGTGAAAAAAATAATGAAAGTAATCTATTTTTTAACGGTTTTCTTGTTAGGCTGTACCATTCAGGCTCAAGATTCATTAGTTACTAAAATTGCTTCACAACATTATCAAATCATAAATTTCGAGAATAATCATTTTTCCGGTGAAGGAATTCGTAACCTGACTGAAACGATTGCTAAACACAAATATGTTCTGATCGGTGAAGACCATCTTAATAATGAGGTCCTGGATTTTACTTCTTATCTTACTCACAATATCAACTTCGACAACTATATTACGGAAGCAGATCAGCTTACCATTGATATCCTTAAAAAAGACTTCGAGAAAAATAAAGAATACCAATCAATTGTTTCCAGCTCTAACGGTAGATTTTCGTTTTTCTCATTTAACAAAGACCATGACCTTCTGGATTATTTTTTCCAAAATAAGAAAAACGTCATAGGCCTTGATCAGATTTATTACAATTCTGATGCAGTGATCTTCAGAGAGCTTATTGCAAGGACATCCAATAAAATAGCAAAAGCAAAATATCAATCTTTACTGAAAGAATCGAATGAGAGATGGAACACGTTCAAATCCGGACAGGGTTATCGGACTATTGATGACAGCAAAAACCAGCCCTATTTGTTCTGCAACGATTTCAGGACCCGTATTGCAGATATTCAAAAATTAGATTTGTCCGAATATGAGCATAAGGCTTTAAACAAGCTGCTACAAAGCAATACAATATATGCTCTGGAAAATAATCAAAAGGGAGACGAATCTCAGTTCCTGAAAATAGCTTCGATGAAGGAAAATCTTCTTGAAAACCAGAACAAAATAATAGGAAAAAGAAATCTTTTCAAGTTTGGAGCCAGTCATGCCGGTAAAGATCAGAGCCTACTGCAAAATAGCCCTGATATAGGAAATGTTGCATTTAATCTTGCCGAAAAAGACCACGAAAAGTCCTTACATATTGCCATTATTCAAAAAAATGGAAAAACAGGATCTTTCTTTGCTGAAAATAATGATGCTGAATACATTCTTTTTCTGAGACCCTTCTACCGCCTGGTTCATAAGGAAAATGAATGGCTCCTCTTTGACCTTACCAAGATCAATGCTGAAATAAAAAAACAAAAGACTTCCGTAAAATCCGGCACCCTAAAAAAACTATTGGCGGGCTACGATTATTTAATTATTATACCCAAAGTAACTGCTCAGAAAATAGTTGTTTAGCACATATGCTGTTTTTATTTACTTTGGGTTCAATACATGTTAATCGAGATCATTCGTAAAAATGGCCCATTAACACTACATTACTCCAAGTCCTGATATATCAGGACTTTTTTATTTTTAAATATTTTTTTTAATTAATTATTGTTTTACGATAATTAATTATACATTTGCATTATCAATTAATGATCATGCTATGAATCAAACTAAAATTATTGCAAAAATTTTATATTATATCTGCCTGGTATTATCAGGAGGATATCTTATTACAGCACTTTATTCCTTTTTCTGTATGACTACAGGTTTTGCGGTAACTCCTTATAAAGAGAATCAATATTTACATATCAATTATCCATTTACTGAACAGCCATTTCTCAACATTGAAAACAATTATCCTTACATTATATTCTCTTTCATGGCCGTTTTAGTGACATATGGTATTTTTTTCTGGTTTTCAGCAAAAGTTTTTAAAGTGTTCTTTCAACCTCAATTATTTACCGAGGTAAACATTTTACAATTGAAGAGATTTTACTTATACAATATTTTCCTTCCACTACCGCTTGTGATCATCGCAAGTTTCTTTACAGAGGTCGAAAGTATTATATGGGGATTGGTTTTTATCCATTTCATGCTAGGAATTTTCTGCCTCTTTCTTGCTAATATCTTCAGGCAAGGGCTACATTTGCAAAACGAACAAGATCTATTTATATAAAATGCCAATTATAGTCAACTTAGATGTCATGCTTGCCAAGCGAAAAATGCAGAGTAAGGAATTGGCAGAAAAATTAGGAATCACGCCTGTCAATTTATCCATTCTGAAAACGGGAAAAGCAAAAGGGGTTCGTTTTGATACCCTCGAAGCTATCTGCAAAATTCTGGAATGCCAGCCGGGAGATATTTTAGAGTATAGAGAATAGTGGTGGAAACGAGATAAAAGATGCATGATATCGGTAAGAAAGCGAAAGTGCCCATGACCTTAGCCTTTAGTTTTCATCTATCAACTCACACCCTTTAACTGTCAGCTCATTTTCATTAGCAAGTAGATACAACAACTTATTTTTCAACATCATAAAAAAAGCAACGGAAACGTTGCCTGCTATTGTATTATCCAAATTCAAAATCATGAATACATTATCCATTAACCACCTGAGCCTTACCTATAAAAATGGCTTCCAGGCAATTAAAGACATTTCATTGGAAATAGGAAATGGCATGTTCGGTTTACTGGGTCCGAACGGAGCCGGAAAATCCTCTTTAATGAAAACGATCGTTGGCCTCCAGAAACCCAGTTCGGGAAATATTATTTTCAATGGTATTGATATTTCCAGGGAGCCTGATTTTATAAGACAAAACCTCGGGTTCTTACCACAGGATTTTGGAGTTTATCCTAAAGTTTCAGCTTACGACTTATTGCATCACATTGCTATCTTAAAGGGAATAAAAGACAATACCTTTCGAAAAAGACAGATTTCCGGATTGCTGGAAAAAGTAAACCTGTCAGATTTCCGGAACAAAGAAGTCCATACTTTTTCAGGCGGAATGAAACAGCGTTTTGGAGTTGCCCAGGCTTTATTAGGAAACCCTAAAATCATTATTGTGGACGAACCTACGGCAGGACTGGATCCCGAAGAACGCAACCGTTTTAATTCTTTACTCAATGATATCAGCAAGGATGTTATTGTGATCCTTTCTACTCATCTTGTAGAAGATGTCCGGAATTTATGTTCTGAGATGGCTATTATCAATAAAGGAAAGCTTATCCGAAAAGGGAAACCCGGTGACCTGATTTCAGAATTAGAACATAAAATCTGGTCAAAACGGATCAACAGAAATGAATGGGAGGATTATCAGGCAACTCATGAGATCATCAGCCAACAGCTGATCGAAAGGGAACTGTATATCACGACTTTCGCAGCCCATCAACCAAAAGATTTCAATGCTGTTCCTCCTCTTTTGGAACATGTATACTTTCATAGCCTCACTCAAAAACCATAATCATGAACTCATTACTTTTATTTGAAGCCAGACGCAACATAAAGCACTGGCTCAGTTATCTTATTGCCTTCACTTTAGTCGTTCTGGGTATATTTTGCGGAAGCCAGTTCAACCTGACTGTCGGAGAAGGTATTTATCTGAACTCACCTTATTCCATCGGGTTTATGGTGGGTATGTTGAGCCTTTCTATTATATTTTTTGCGATTATCTACGCAAGTCAGCAGCTGTTTAAGGATTGGGATTCGAAATTTGATATGATCCTGTTTTCTTTACCTCTTTCAAAAAGAACATATCTGCAAGGAAAGTTTCTGAACTATTTCCTGCAAACCTTCCTGAGCTTCCTGTTTTTGATTATTGGCTTTATTCTCGGGCAAAATACAAGGACAGGAAGTGAGATGCAGCCCTATTTCAATCTCTGGTATTATCTATATCCGGTAGTGATTTTAGGATTCATCAACTGTCTCTTAGTCTGTAGTTTTTTATTTTTCATTGCGTACAGTACCAAAAGAAAGCTCCTGGTAGTAACCGGCGGCCTGCTGTTATATGTTCTGTATATGGTTGTATTATTATTTTCCAATTCACCTTTCATGGCGGGAAGCTTACCTCAATCAATAGAGACTCAGCAGCTCTCTGCACTATCTGATCCTTTTGGATTATCTGCCTATTTCCTGGAGGCAAAGGTATTTTCGGTGGCCCAAAAGAACCATTCTATCACTCCTCTTTCAGGATATCTATTGACGAACAGGCTGATTTTTATTGTATTTTCAGGACTGTTCTTATTTTTATCTTATCGTTTATTTTCTTTTACGACCTCTTCAGATAAAGGATCAGGAAAGAAAAATGATCTTTTTTCCGCTCCTCATATTGTGTTGTCGGATTATATTACTGCCGAATCAGATTTTGGATTCAGGGCCTCCTTCAGATCTGTTCTTTCCTTTGCCAAAATCGATCTGATTTACCTTTTTAAAAGTGTTAGCATTATTGCAGTTTCTATATTGCTATTGTTTGCAGTCGGTATGGAAATGTATGCTGAAATTGAAAAAGGAATCCGTTTACCACAAAAGTATGCAAGCTCAGGTCTCATGGCAACAACCATTTCAGAAAATTTCCATCTACTCGGATTGTTGATCATGACGTATTTCATTAACGACCTGTATTGGAGAAGTCAGTCATCAGGATTTATCCTGATTGAAAAAAGCACCCACTTTTCAAAAAATAAATTATCCGGACATCTTCTCTCCGCTGGTATTCTCATTTTCTTTTTTACAGGTATCCTTATCATAGAAGGCCTGACCTTCCAGCTTGGCTACCATTATTTCCATATTGACTGGATTGCCTATTCAGGCACAATCCTTTTCAATACGTTACCATTGCTGTTATTTTCCGGTTTTATATTGCTGATTAATGACTTTAGTAAAAACAGGTTTATAGCATTAGGAATTTCCGTTCTTGTCGTTTTTATTTTTGCAGGCCCGGCTTCGAAAAAGATTATTCCATACCCTTTGCTGAGGATATTTTCAGATTTTAAAGGGGTTTACAGTGACTTTAACGGTTATGGAATCTATACAACAGCATTTGCTGAAAGACTCTTCTTTGGAATAGGTCTGGTTGCGTTTCTATGGATCCTTAACAGATCTGTTGCTACAAAAAAATGGAATAAAAATCGATGGTTGGGTATCGCTATTCTTTTAGCAGCCGGTATTTTTAGCGGATATCATTTTATGAAAGGATACATTCCTCAGAATAAAGAAGAATCAATTACTAAGGCTGTTCTGTACGAAAAAAAATTCAAGATCTTTGAACAACTCCCTCAGCCTGTAATAACAGATGTCAGCACAGAAATCAAGCTTTTCCCGTCCGAATCTTCTTATATAATTGAAGGGAAATATACTATTACCAACACCACAACCAAAGCTATTGATAAAATTTTATTTAACTTCCATCCGAATCTAAAAATCCAATCTGCTGTTCTTACTACTTCTTCCGAGTCTGTAAAGATCCGTACAGGAACTGCAGCAATACATTTAAACCGGCCATTACAGCCCAATGAGACTGCAACCTTAAATTTCACACTCTCCTATCAATGGTATGCAGTAAACGGACACGATTCATTCAATGCTGTTATTAAAAACGGTTCGTTTATGCGGATAAGCAGATATTATCCAAGTATTGGCTATCAAAAAAGTTATGAACTTCAGGATGAGAAACAAAGAATGGATTATAAATTGGGCAAAACATCTGGCCTTAAGAAACCGGAAGCTCCAGAAATATTCCTGAATGATTTTATTAATCTTACAATGACCGTCTCAACTGAAAAGGATCAGACAGCAGTCGGAACCGGAGATTTAATTAAAGAATGGACACAGGGTAAAAGAAAATATTTTCAATACGCAGCCAGAGGTATTCCATTTCGTTTTGCCGTTTCCTCTGCTGACTATAATCGTAAAAGTGTCAGGTATAGAGGTATTTTGATCAATGTCTTTTATCATGCAAATCATAGTGAAAATGTCTTTCATTTAATTAATAATGCGAAACTGACTTTAGATTATTGTATGCGCAATTTTGGAAAATATCCGTTCCAATCAGTCAACTTCGCTGAAATTTCTTCTTATACAAAAGGTTTTGCAGCCACAGCCTATCCGTCAGCGATCTTTATGCCTGAAGACATGATCTTTCATGCGAATATTCATTCAGATAAAAAACAGGATGTGATTAATGAACTGGCAGGACATGAACTTTCCCATTTATGGTGGGGCAACAACCAGATTGATCCCGATGACAGGGAAGGTTCTGTAATGCTTACGGAAACCTTAGCCATGTATACTGAAATGATGCTGTATAAGAAGATGCATGGAAAACAAAAAATGCTCGACAGAATAGAAATGCATCAGCAGATCTATGATAACGAAAAAGGATTATCAGAAAACAAGCCCATTTACAAAGCAACCGGAGAGGAACCTCATATCGCCTATTCCAAAGGTGCAGTAGCGATGGTGAAACTAAGTGAGCTGCTTGGTGAAGAAAGGGTAAATCAGGCACTCAAGAATTTTCTTTTACATAATCAATACCCTAAAAAGCCTGCAAGTACGGATCTTCTTAAAGAGTTTTACAAAGTATGCCCCGATGCATTTTCTCAAAAAGAAGTTGACCGGTTATTTAAAACTATATAATGAATCAGGATTATCCCAAAAGAAAAATCCCTCTTGTGGAGGGATTTTTTATGCTACTAAAAGCTATATCTTATGCTTCAGTTGAAGGCTTTTCATTTTCCTTTGGCGCTTGCGCTGCAGGTTTACCACCTTCAGGTCTTTCCTGTCTCGGTTTTTGCTCCGGCTTTGGTGGTCTTGGTAATAAAACTTTACGGGATAATTTCATTTTCTTACGGTCATCGTAACCCATAAACTTCACTTCTACTTCATCTCCTTCAGCGTAAGGAACTTTATCAAGACGTGACCATTCGATCTCAGAAATGTGAAGAAGACCTTCCGTACCTTTTGCAATCGCTACAAAAGCTCCGAAATCCATTACTTTCACTACTTTCCCTTTGTATACTTCCCCAACTACCGGTACGAAAGTAATTTCATTGATCTTCGCAACAGCTGCATTGATTTTCTCTCTGTCTGTTCCTGCAATTTCAATACGTCCGATCTCGCCTATTTCTTCAATAGCAATAACAGTATCCGTATCTTTTTGTAATTGTTGAATGATTTTTCCACCAGGTCCGATCACTGCACCAATAAAGTCTTTTGCAATCTCCATAACCACCATTTTCGGTGCATGAGGCTTAACATCAGCTCTAGGCTCAGCAATTGTTTCCGTAATTTTATTAAGGATATGTAATCTTCCGTCTTTAGCCTGCATTAAAGCCTGCTCCATGATATCCATAGAAAGCCCCTGGATTTTAATGTCCATCTGACAAGCCGTGATTCCTTCTGCCGTACCCGTTACTTTAAAGTCCATATCTCCCAGGTGATCTTCATCCCCAAGGATATCGGAAAGTACCGTGAATTTCCCGGATTTAGTATCGGTAATAAGTCCCATCGCAATTCCGGAAACCGGTTTTGTAATCTGTACTCCGGCATCCATTAATGCTAATGTTCCTGCACAAACAGTTGCCATAGAAGAAGAACCGTTAGATTCCAGGATATCAGAAACAATTCTGATCGTGTATGGATTTTCTTCAGGAATTACAGCCTGTAAAGCTCTCTGAGCAAGATTTCCGTGTCCTACTTCTCTTCTTGAAGTTCCTCTTAAAGGTCTGGCTTCACCTGTTGAGAACGGAGGGAAGTTATAATGAAGGAAGAATTTCTCGTCATAATTCGCCATAACGCTGTCTACCATATTCGCATCTTTTACAGATCCTAAAGTTACAGCTGTTAATGATTGTGTTTCTCCTCTTGTGAAAATTGCGGAACCGTGCGCTCCAGGAAGATAATCAATTTCCGACCAGATCGGACGGATCGTTTTAGGATCACGACCGTCAAGACGGATGTTGTCTTCAAGGATCATCTGACGCATAGCCTCTTTTTCTACATCATGATAATATACTTTTGCGAAAGGTGATACTCTTTCCAGTTCTTCAGGATTATCAACATATTGTGCTAAAAACTCCTCAAGAACAGCTTTGAATTTCTCTCCTCTTTCTTCTTTACCTGAAGGTTGCTTGGCAACTTCGTATACTTTATCATATGTTTCTTTCCACACTTTCTCACGAATATCTTCGTCATGAATTTCGTGGTTGTATTCTCTTTTCGGGAAAGCTTTACCTACTTTTTCAGCAAGTCTTTCCTGAGCTTCAATTTGTTTTTTAATTTCAGCATGTGCAAAGATGATCGCTTCCAGCATTTCCTGCTCAGAAATTTCTTTCATCTCTCCTTCTACCATTACGATCGAGTCTTTGGTAGCTCCAACCATAATATCCAGCTCAGAATCTTTAAGATCTTCATATCTTGGATTGATCGCTAATTTTCCGTCAAATCTTACCACTCTCACTTCAGACATCGGTCCGTTGAAAGGGATATCGGTAATAGCAATCGCAGCAGAAGCCGCCAAACCTGCCAAATCATCAGGAATAGATTGTCCGTCGTAAGAAATCAGGGAAATCATTACCTGAACTTCCGCATGGAAATCTTCAGGGAAAAGCGGACGAAGAACTCTGTCCACCAAACGCATGGTTAAAATTTCCTGATCTGAAGGTCTTGCTTCTCTACGGAAAAAATTTCCAGGAATTTTTCCTCCTGCATAGAATTTTTCTCTGTAATCTACTGTTAATGGTAAGAAATCTACACCAGGATTAGCTTCTTTATTGGCTACAACAGTTGCTAAAAGCATTGTTCCACCCATTTTTACTACTACAGAACCATCAGCCTGTTTTGCTAATTTACCTGTTTCAATAGTGATTTCTCTGCCGTCTGCAAGAGTAATCGTTTCTGTAAACGCTTGAGGTATACTCATAAATAATTTTGTTTAAACACTCCGTATTGAGTGTGATTGATATAAATTCGTCTAAATTTTGTTTGCAAAGATAAACTATTTTCCCGGTAACTGGCACTATAAAAAAGAAAAGAGGCATGGGAAGTAATCAACTATCCTTCAATCACTTATTTGAGCGTCTAAAAAATTGCCTGATCAGAAAAAACGACAAAGAATTTAAGGATGTTCCTCAACGAATCTATTACTCCTAATAACTCTACTTTTCAGCCTTTTATTTTTCAACATCAGTTTATTTCAGCTTTGTTTTGTCTCAATTAGAGATAATAATTGTATTTAAAGATAAAATTAACATAAAAAGCCTCTTAAAAGTTGCAGAAAAAAAAGTTGTTCCCCTATATTTGCCCTGTTTTTTAAATCTATTTTCTTCCGGGATAAGCACATTAAAAAATTCATCTTTTTATAACCCATTGAAGGAGCGTATTATCATCTCTTTCTTTTAAATAAATGATTATGATTAATAAAGAAGTAAAGTCGCAAAACAGGAATTATACGGTTCCTTTGATCACCATTACCTTGTTGTTTTTTATGTGGGGGTTTATTACCTGTATGAATGATATCCTGATTCCTTATCTGAAACAGCTTTTCAGCCTCACTTTCTTTGAATCTATGCTCGTTCAGTTTTGCTTCTTCGGCGCCTATTTCATCGGCTCATTAATCTATTTCTTTATTTCTATCTCCAAAGGAGACCCCATTAATAAGGTAGGCTATAAAAAAGGAATCATCTTCGGTATTTTCCTGGCAGCTTTCGGATGTATTTTATTTTATCCTGCGGCTTCTTTTTCTTATTATCCTTTATTTCTTGGAGCCTTGTTTATTTTAGGATTAGGGTTTACCGTATTACAGATCACAGCCAATGCATATGTTTCTTTATTGGGAAGCGAAGAATCTGCCTCAAGCCGTTTGAACATGACCCAGGCATTTAACGCATTCGGAACCACCATAGCCCCGGTGCTGGGCGGACATCTTATTTTCGAATTCTTCTCGGCTCCGGACGGATCATTCAGTGCCGTAGCCACCAGGATTCCTTATCTTATTTTTGCAGCTATCCTGTTACTGGTTGCCTTACTGATTTCAAGAGTAAAACTACCTTCTTTCCAGACGGCAGAAGAAGAAATCGTAAAAGGTTGGGGAGCATTGGAATTCAGCCATCTTAAATTTGGTGTCTTTGCCATGTTCTGCTATGTCGGAGGAGAAGTTGCTGTGGGCAGCTTTATCATCAGTTTCCTGGAACAGCCCCAGGTAATGGGCTTTAATGAAATCATCAGTAAGAATTACCTTTCCCTGTATTGGGGAGGTGCTATGATCGGCCGTTTTCTTGGTGCTATTTCATTGAACCAGTCTATCAGTCAGGGAAGAAAAGCCATTTATATGGCAGGTGCCGCAAGCTTGGTTTTCCTGGTGATCTTCAGTATCGTTAATCTTACATTTTCGCAGATCAGCTTTTTCCTTGTATTTATCGTACTTAACTTCGTTGCATTCTTTGTAGGTAAAGCTGCTCCTGCAAGGACACTATCTATTTTTGCCGCTGTAAATGTCGCATTGCTCATCTCAGCAATGGTCAATCATGGTGAATTGGCGATGTACAGTATTTTAGGTATAGGAATTTTCAATTCAATCATGTTCTCCAATATTTACACGCTTGCTATTTCCGGGCTGGGAAAATACACAAGCCAGGGATCATCTTTAGTAGTTATGGCAATTCTGGGAGGTGCCATTGTTCCTATTTTCCAGGGATACCTTGCTGATCAGTTCGGAGTACAACATTCCTTTATCATTCCTGTATTCTGTTATCTGGTTATCCTTATTTTCGGAGCTTACTGCACCCGGTATCTGGGACATGTGAAAAGCACAGAAGCAAAGTCAGGGCATTAATTAAAATACAGAATAAAATAATACGGCTTCATTTAAAATGATCCATTTCACAGTAAAGGAATATTTTAAATGAAGCTTTTTTTATGAGTATACATACAAATTCCTATCTTCTTTCCCTTCTGGAAAAAGTATATCCGATCCTCCATTCAAGATAGTCTGCAATGTGCAGGTCATACGCATTGATCCCAAAAGAAGCAAAGAGGCGATCTGTGATCTGGTACTGTAATCCTATTTTTTGAAAAAAAGCAGGGCTGTCGTATTTACGTTCTTTCTTAAACAGATAATAACCCGCTCCTACATTCACATTCAATTTACCGATGATCAACCTGTAAGAAGGAATTACACTAAACAATAACTGATCATGTGAAAAACGTTTTTGCTGGTAAAGTGTACTATCAGCCACATACATGGTGTGGTTGTACTGTTCGTCATGAGTAATGCCCACTCCAAGTCCATACGCCGACTTAGAAGAATATTGACGCATATAAAAAGCTTCTACCCCATAAACGGAATAATTAAAACCTTCATAAAGTTTTTTCAATTCCTCGCGTTGCCCGCCCCTGTAAAAAATATTTTTCCGCCCTCCGAAAGCCGAAACTTCAAGGGTGTTATATTTCTTTGTGTTAAATGAAATTGAATCATTGGTTCGCGGAACTGCTCTTTCGGGATAATAGACAAGGCTGATCTGTGGAGCAAAAGTATTCAATCCTTTGTTCGGAAACTTTAATGACCCGTTCGAAAGATGATTGAATTTCAGATTCAGTCCGATGTCAAAATGACGACCGAGTTCATAATACATTCCCGTACCCAAACTGATGAACATATTTGTTCCGGATCCTAAAGACGTGTTGTAATATCCATGATCCTCATCGAATGGATTTGAATTAAAAGCAATTCCAAAATCTACATGGTGATACCACTTCAGTTTTCCCCATTGTCCGAGTTTCGCGTTGTAGACACCATATATTCCAAATGGTGATCCCATCTCTTTATTATCAAGAAAATCGAAAGCAAAGAATCCAATACCATATTGGGGATAATTATACTGTTTTTCCCAATGTTTATTACCTGCGGTTTGTTTGAGAATTTGAACAGAATAACCGGTATAATTAGTATTCTTGTATCCTTTTAAAGGTTCGTTAGTCCGTAGAATATTACCATATTCAAATCCGCCAGACAGAACGAATGAAGATGGTCTTGGTATTTCATTTTCCTGCGAATAGCAGTAAGCAGAAATAAGGCCGGATACAATCAGATAGAAATGCCTTAAAAACATCAGTTTAGTTTAAGATTGGCAAATCTAAGTATTCATTTGGTATAAATTAATAATATTATTAACTAAATTTAAATTTATTGTTAAAATAAAAAAGCAACCTCGTGAGAAGTTGCTTTTTATTTTTTGAAAATCTTGTAGACTATTTTCTTAAACCTAGTTCAGCAATAATTGCTCTGTATCTTTCGATATCTTTATTTTTAAGGTAATCTAGTAAACTTTTTCTTTTACCTACTAATTTCACCAAAGATCTTTCCGTTGCAAAATCGTGACGGTTCGCCTTTAAGTGTTGAGATAAGTGATTGATTCTGTAAGTGAAAAGAGCTACTTGCCCTTCAGCACTTCCTGTGTCCTGTGCAGATTTCCCGTGTTTTGAGAAAATTTCCTGCTTTTTTTCTGTTGTTAAGTACATTCCAATATTGTTTAATGATTATTATGTAACGGGTGCAAAAGTACGACTAATTTTTAATCCGGCAAAACATTATTGATTTCATATATCAAAATTGATAGAAAAAAATGTTAAAAATTTCTTAATAAAATGTATGCCATCCCATTAAAAGAGAGTAATTTTGCAAACGAAGACAAATGAGAAAAACTTTACTTTTTACCACGGTTTCCATTTTTTTATTGATCAGTATTTCAGTGAAAGCACAAAAGGGTGCTTCTTCTGAGGACAGGATAAAAAAGGTTTTATACTTCAATCCCGAGGTAGAGCCTGATATTGATGAAATAAAAGAACCTACCAATCATGCATTTTTCAGTGCTGTTTCAGATAATTTAAGCGGCTATAAAAAGAATAAAATGCTGCGTACCGAAATCCAGATTCCCTTTGACAGCGTGGATGCACAGACGATTGCTGATTATTGCATCAACAATGATGCTGATTTTGCCGTCGTTCCGAAAGTTAAATACTTTAAAGTGGGAATTGGAAAGTATGTGTTCTCCAACCAAGTTGTTGTGAGTATGAAACTTTTTGACGCAACCGGCAACCTTATTACAGAATCCGACTATGATACCTACCGGAAAAATATGCGTCTTCTGGGTTCTGCAGAGAATTCTATAAAAATCGGAACAAACGGAGCTATAAAAGCGATTCTTAAGAAACTAAGAAAAATAAAACCTTCCTCAGAAGCAGGATTCTAACAATTCTATTTTTTTTCATAATTCATTACATATCATAATTTTAATAAATTTTGATAAAAATTTTTAAAATTATTTGTGAATAATTCAAATATTTTTGTTAATTTAGTCATAAACTAAAAATTAACACACCATGAAATACTTCAATAAATCTATATAAAGAGGGCAAATATGTTTTAATACATTGCCTTATTCATCTATCGAGTATTTCATCTTGTTAATCTGATAAAATTTTAATTATAGAAAATAAATCTCTTCATTTTTTAAATTCATTATTACACCTGCGATACTCGCAGGTGTTTTTTTTTATCGTTAACAAACTCTGCCTCAATAGATAAAAAAATATTCAACAGACAAATAACTCTACAATAATGTGAATAATAAATGATTTTTTATTAAATTAGTCATTCATTAAAACCTACATACTATGAAAAATTTAAAAAAATTAGACCGACAGGAACAAAAGGCAATTAAAGGTGGAGGCCTTATAAGATGCAGCGATCATTCGCAATGCTTTGGAGGATGGTGTTGCAACAGCATATGTGTTATCGATGCATGCTTAGAATTTTAATATCATTAAACACAGAATGTATAATTTAAACACTATTTACTATGAAAAATCTTAAAAAACTCAACAGACAGGAACAAAAAGCAATTAACGGAGGAGCTCTTAAAAGATGTACAGACCATTCCCAATGTTTTGGAGCATGGTGCTGCAATAACATATGCGTACCAACTGCATGCATTGAGGCTTAACTGAAACAAACTAAAATTAAAACTGCTATGAAAAATCTTAAAAAACTAAACCGGAATCAACAAAAGGAAATAAAAGGTGCTGGTCCGATAACCAAATGTAAGAACTCGTCACAGTGTGGCTTCGGGGAGTGCTGCTCCGGCGGAATGTGTATTGCTTCCGATATACCGAACTGTGAACCTATAGAATAAAATACAGAGTATGAAATTTAAAATTTCACCGGACATCCGCAATATGCGGATGTTTTTTTATTGATAAAATTTCATAGCCATTCAATACAGGTGTAAAACTTTAATAAATCCTTAATTTTGTCACATCATTGGTCAATTTTAAAAAATTGAATTATTTTTGCATATCCTAAAATCTCACGCTTTGAATTATACTGACGAACTTATCTTAAATCCTGCCGATATTGCCGAAACTCTTAGCAACCTTCCTGCTGATGAGAGGCTCCTGGCGTTTTTAAAGGTTCCTAAAGAATACAAAGCAGAGGTTTTCTCCCATCTTGATCCTGATTTCCAGGAGGAAACGATCAGAAGTATTGGTAGTGATGAAGTTTCAGAGATCCTGAATGCGATGACTCCGGATGACAGGACTGCCCTGTTTGAAGATTTTCCTGATGAGCTTATTAAGTATTCAATCAATCATCTTAACCCACAGGAAAGGAGGATTGCATTAAAGCTTTTAGGATACCATTCCGACTCCATTGCCCGTCTTATGACTCCGTATTACATCCAGATCCGTAAGGAATGGACCGTGAAAAAATGTTTACAGCAGATCAAGAAAGTAGGAAAAAGGGTGGAAACAATGAACCATCTGTATGTAGTAGATGAAAGAAACCGCCTCATTGACGATTTAGCGCTTGGTAGTCTATTACTGGCAGAAGAAGATACTCTTGTTTCGGAATTAACGGATAACCACTTTGTTGCCATTACCACAATGACCTCAAAAGAGGATGCAGTTACCTATTTCGAAAAATATGACCGCACCGCACTTCCCATTATCACGGAATCAGGAGTCCTTGTAGGGATTGTAACCATCGATGATATCCTTGACCAGATCGAACAGCAGAACACCGAAGATATCCAGAAATTCGGGGGTCTTGAAGCCCTTGATTTACCATACACCCAGACTTCTCTCATCGAAATGGTTAAAAAAAGAGGAATGTGGCTGATCATATTATTCTTTTCCGAAATGCTTACCGCCTCGGCAATGGGATATTTCGAGGATGAAATTCAAAAGGCCGTTGTACTGGCATTATTTGTCCCATTAATTATCTCCAGTGGTGGAAACTCCGGCTCACAGGCTGCAACGCTTATCATCCGGGCGATGGCACTTCAGGAAATCGGATTGAAAGATTGGTGGTATGTAATGAGGAAAGAAATCTTTACCGGGTTGTTCCTCGGAGGAATACTTGGCCTTATAGGATTTTTAAGGATCATGATCTGGCATGAAGCCGGGTTCTTCAGCTATGGTGCTCATTGGGTATATGTAGGTTTAAGCGTAGCCGTTTCCCTGGTATTAATTGTGCTTTGGGGAACACTTTCCGGTTCAATGGTTCCATTCATTCTAAAAAAATTAAAACTCGACCCTGCAACGTCATCTGCTCCTTTTGTAGCTACCTTAGTGGATGTTACAGGATTAATTATTTACTTTTCCGTAGCCGGACTTTTCTTAACCGGTAAACTTTTGTAATTTTAGGCAAAGTCTAAAAATGAAAGTTATTTCTCTGGTACCCTCTATTACGGAGGCTTTATTTGATTTGGGTTTAACTGAAAATGAGATTATCGGAAGAACAAAATTCTGTATTCATCCCAAAGACAAAATCAAAGACGTTCCCGTTATCGGTGGAACAAAAAATCTGAATATCGAAAAGATTAAAGCCCTGCAACCGGACCTTATCCTTGCCAATAAAGAAGAAAACATTAAAGAACAGGTAGAGGCTTTGATGGAAGATTTCAAAGTGGTTGTAACCAACGTTGAAACTATTGAAGACAATTATTATCTACTGAAAACTCTGGGCAATATCTTTCAAAAAGAAGAAAGGGCCAAAGCCTATAATCTAAAGATCTATGAGGTTTTAAATCAGACTAAAATCAGCTCTAAGATCAAGGCTGCCTATCTCATCTGGAAAAACCCTTATATGACAGTGGGTGCGGATACTTTTATTCACAGGATCTTGACGGAAATAGGTATTGAAAACAGTTTTAAAGATAAAACCCGTTATCCGGAGGTAACCATTCAGGACCTGGCGGATACAGACCTGATCATGCTTTCTTCAGAACCTTTCCCTTTTAAAGAAAAACATATTGCAGAATTAAAGGAATATTACCCTGATAAAAAAATAATCATCGTAGATGGAGAAGCATTTTCCTGGTATGGGACCCATATTGCAAAATGTGGAAATTACTTTAAGGAACTCGTGGCTGAAATTGATTTATAAAATGCCATAGAGTACAGTTATCCTAAACCATTATTTCAGACATAAAATAAAAAACTCCGGCTTGAATTCCGGAGTTATATTTTTATAGATATTGATTCGATTAAAGGATCTTTGAAACTTCATTACAAAGCCATTCCAGCAATTCGCGGTCTTCACTGGTAAACGGATCTATTGTGTGGGAATCGATATCGATCTGCCCTACATTTTCACCATTTTTAAAGATAGGAACCACAATTTCTGCCTTTGTATCTATCGAACAGCTTAAATAATTAGATTCCTGATGAACGTCAGGAACCACAAACGTTTCATTGGAAACAGCAACCTGTCCGCAAATTCCTTTCCCATAAGGGATGATGGTGTGATCTGTCTCTGCTCCTACATAAGGACCCAATATCAATTCTTCTTTGTCTCCATTTTTAAAATAGAAACCTGTCCAGTTGAAATAGGAGATTTCCTGATCCAGCAGATGGCAAACTTTCTGAAGTTTTTCTTCTGTATTATGTTTTGGACTTTCAAGAATAGAAGAAAGTCTTTTCTTTAATTCTGACATTATATTATTGTTTTAAGAAAATTGTTTGAAGGAAAGTTCTTCTTTATAACCGAACATTCCACGCTCTTTGATCATTTCTGCAACTCCTTCCGGAACCTGAGTTTCCCAGCCTTTGATATTGCAGGCAATTTTTCTCAATATTTCTCTGGAGTATATTTCCAGGAATTCCGGATTATAGTTTTCAATATCTACGATACGGTTATTGAGTTTGAAATATTTATAGAGCTCTTTTAAGTTTTCCTCTACTTTTAGCGTTGATGAATCTAACAACTCATGAGTTTCAGGATCCTTATACGGATATAGGTAAACCCTCATTCCGTTACGGAAAAATTTACCAAAAGCTTCCAGGATTCCTCCAGAGAGATTCTTATAGTATTTCTCGTCAAACACCATTAACAGATTATTTACCCCCATCGCAACTCCTATATTTCCGCTAGTATATGAGGCAAAATAATCGATCAATCGGTAATATTCGGAGAAGTTCGATACAATTACGGTATATCCTAATTTACCGAGGATATCCACCCTGTCCATAAAGTCTCTTTCATCGATATCACCATCAGCACGAAGGTTGGAAATGGTAATTTCAATCAGGATTTCCGTTTGTTCTTCCGTACAGGCAGCATCCTTCATAAATAGATCAATACCGTTTTGCAGCATATCAATATTCACTTTGGTCACCGGCCTGAAACTTCCTCTTACCGCAAAGATATTCTTCTTGTATAAAATATCTGCAGGAAGCATATTATTACCCTGACTATTAAAAATAACGGCATCCGTCATATTGTTTTTCACCAGCTGTAAAGACATCAGCCTGTTATCCACATAATCAAACGCCGGCCCGCTGAAATCTATCATATCAATTTCCAGATTGTCGGTCGCTATGTCGTCATATAATGACTCGATTAAGGTTCGTGGATTATCATAATATGTAAAAGCTCCAAAGATCAGATTTACCCCTAAATTTCCAAGAGTCTCCTGCTGTAATGTAGCATCATTCTCTTTAAACTTTACGTGGATAACGATTTCGTTATAACCTTCGTTTTCTTTTACCTGAAAACGGATTCCTACCCAACCGTGGCCTTTAAGCGTTTTATCAAAATTGATGGTTGTTACCGTATTGGCATAGGAAAAGAATTTTCTGTTCGGGCTGTTTTCTCTTGAAATCCTTTCTTCGATCAAGGCAACTTCATAGCGAAGCATTTTACGAAGTCTGTTCTGAGTTACATACCTGTTTTTAGCTTCTTTTCCATAGATCGCATCACTAAAATCTTTGTCATAAGCGGACATCGCCTTAGCGATTGTACCCGAAGCGCCTCCTGCTCTAAAAAAATGCCGAACAGTCTCCTGCCCTGCTCCAATTTCCGCGAAAGTACCATAAATAGTAGGATCTAGATTAATTGTTAATGCTTTTTGTTTAGGAGTTAGTTTCTGATACATTAGGACATTAAATTTTTTGTAAATTTACCAAAATTAATACCAACCTCAAAACAAAATGAAGTTGAAATTTTTAGGAACAGGTACTTCCCAGGGTGTACCCGTTATTGGCTGCACATGTGAGGTCTGCACTTCGGATAACCCCAAAGACAGCCGCTTACGATCTTCCGTAATGATCACTACAGAAGAAAACCGAAAAATACTCATCGACTGCGGCCCGGATTTCAGGCAGCAGATGTTGGTGAACCACGAAACGACGGTAGATATCGCTTTAATTACGCACGAACATAATGACCACATCATCGGCCTTGATGATATGCGGCCCCTTATCTTCAAAAGCGGCCAGAATATGCCAATATACTGCAATGAAAGAGTAGGAAACGAAATTAAAAACCGTTTTCCTTATGCCTTTGCGGATGTAAGATATCCGGGAGCTCCGGCCTTTGATCTGCACGAAATAAAAAACCAGCCTTTTACCATTCTTGATACGTTGATTACTCCTATTGAAGTCATGCATCATCAGATTGCTATTTTTGGATATAAATTCAAGAAGCTTGCCTATATCACAGATGCAAGCTTTATTTCTGATGTAGAAAAGGAAAAGCTGAAGGATCTTGATGTTTTAATCTTAAATGCGATCAGAAAATTTGATCCCCACCCTGCTCATTTTATAGTTCCGGACACGATAAAACTGTTTGAAGAGCTTCAACCCAAACAATTATTCCTTACCCATATCAGTCATCATTTAGGATTGCATGATGTTGAAGATAAATTACTTCCGCCCGGAATGCACCTGGCTTACGATGGCCTCGAATTAAATTTTTAAAGAAAAGTTGATAAAAAGTTTTCAGATTGTAAGAAAAGTTTCTATATTTGCACACCAATTTAAAGCAAGCCCAGGTGGCGGAATTGGTAGACGCGCTGGTCTCAAACACCAGTTCTTAGGAGTACCGGTTCGATCCCGGTCCTGGGTACAAAAAACCTCTGAAAGTATTTTCGGAGGTTTTTATTTTTGGTATAATTTACTAACAAAATCAAAAATTTTTAATATTCAAATTCTTTAACCCGTTTTATGCACACCAATTGCAAGCCCGGGTGGCGGAATTGGTAGACATGCTGATCTCAAACACCAGTATCGGTTAACAGTCAAAGAAACCTTTAGCTCCTACTTACCATATCTTGAATGGTTCGAAGACGTAATGGCTTCAAAATATATTAGCTCACCTATTTGTTATTTTTTATAATTTAGGCTTCTTGACATATAAAAACAATACCGTTATTAAAACGTCGAAATGATACAGGTTGAATTTGCAAACAAGGCTAAAGAGATTCTGCAAACTGATGAGACCATCATCGGTTTGGCTGTCGGAGGCTCATGGATATCAGATCAGATGGATGAATTTTCTGATCTGGATTTGATTATTGTAACCGAACAAAAAGTTACCGGAGACAAAAATGTGATGATTGATTATGCAAAACGTTTAGGTAATTTCCTTTCAGCATTTACAGGTGAGCATGTTGGGGAACCAAGGCTTTTAATTTGTTTATATGACAACCCTCTTTTGCATGTAGATCTAAAATTTGTCACTTTGGAGGAATTTCATGAAAGAGTTGAAACACCCACCATTCTTCTTGACAAAAATGGCAGACTTCAGAAAGTTATCGACCATTCCGTCTCCAGTTTTCCGTATCCGGACTATCAGTGGATTGAAGACCGGTTTTGGATATGGATACATTACGCTTTACTGAAGGTAGGTCGAGGTGAGTATTTTGAAGCCTTTGACTTCTTAGGTTTTTTGAGGATGAGTGTCTTTGGACCACTCCTCCATATCAAAAACAATAATTTACCGAGAGGTGTAAGAAAAGTAGAAACAGATCTGGAGGTTAAGGATCTTGAAGATTTAAAACTTACCCTGCCACAATACAATCGGCACTCATTATTGGAATGTCTCCGCCATTCAGTTTTGTTATACCGGAAATTAAGGAACGTCCTCTTCGGTAACAACATAATCTTACAAGATGAAACTGAAAAAAAAGTAATGCTTTATTTTGAAGAGCTGAAAGAAGAATAATTTTTGAGATTTTCTTTACGTAAAACTACGATTCAATAACGGTTTTCATCCGGTCCTCTTTTTCGCATTAGACAAATAATAGTGCCAGAGCATCATAGAAGCGACAGACCTGAAGGGTTTCCACTGTTCACTGATTTCAAGTATTTCTTCTCTGGCGACTTTGGACGGAAGTTGTTTCAAACGTTTTAAAGCATTGACCGCAGCCAGGTCCCCAATCGGGAATATATCTGCCCGCTGGAGGGTAAACATCAGATAAACATCAACTGTCCAGTTACCTATTCCTTTTAGGCTTACTAATGTTTTACGTGCTTCGTCATCCGACATTTCCGATAGCTTTTCAAGAACTATTTCACCTTTTATAATGGCTTCTGCAAGACCTCTGATATATACAATCTTCTGCCGACTTACATAGCATTTTCTCAACTCTTCATCCGTAAGTTTGAGAATATGTTCAGGAGTAATCTCCTGCATTTTTTCTTTTAGTTTATTGAGGGCAGCTAAAGCAGAAGCCAATGAAACCTGTTGTTCCAGAATAATATGGACTAATGTTTCAAAAGTGTTTTCACGGGTCCACATCGGCGGGTAACCGTGGTTTTCTAAAACTTCCCTTAAATCCTGATCATGAGCTGCTAAATGCTCACATAGCTCATGGAAATTTTCAAGGTTAAAAACTCTGGTCTCCGATGTTGATTCCATACAATCTGTTTTTTTTATATTAAATTTAAAATAAAGACGGCATTCTGAAGCTTTTCTCGAGATCAAGTAAAATTAATTTGTTTTCCAACCCTCCGGCAAAGCCCACCAATTTCCCTGACGCTCCTACTACTCTATGACAAGGGACAATAATGGAGATGGGGTTCTTATTTAGAGCACCGCCTACTGCACGTACTGCTTTTGTATCTCCCAGAATCTTAGCCATTTCCCCGTAGGTTTTTGTCATACCATGAGGGATTTTCAGTAAAGCTTTCCAGACTTTAACCTGAAATTTCGTTCCTTCCAGATCCAATGGAACATCAAAGACTTTTCTGCTGTTTTCAAAATATTCTTTTAACTCTTTTTCCGTCTGTAAAAGTATAGGGTGCTGATTCTTCCTTTTCGGAATAGAAAGTTGGGTTCTTTTATAATCTTCGCCTTCCCAGATTATAGCCACAAGCCCCACATCTGAAGCGATTACCCTGATTAATCCGACAGGAGAAGAAACATCTTTGTATACTAGCCTTTTATCATCCATGGTTCATGTTTTAAGTACTTTTCCATTAGTTTCGTTTACCGATTTTGCTCCGGGAAGTAACTGTAACATCAGCCCTACGATTACAACGCAAATCAACAGGCAGATAACCCCGAAATGGTAAGCCTCCTGCCAGCCGTCTTTTGAAAAATAAAAGAACACACCTCCAATGATACTTACTCCCAGTGCCGATGCTGTTTGCTGAAAAGTTGAATAGATTCCAGCAGCTGCACCTGCATACTGTGAAGGTACATTTTTCAGAGCAACATTTAATAATGAAGGAAGGACCAATCCGTTTCCGAGTCCCCACATTCCCATTAGACCAATAATCAGCGAGGTACTGATCCCGGGTTTCCAAAGTGTCATCTGGAGATAAAATGCGATAAACAGAATAACCACTCCCACTTGTAATACTCTTTTTCCAAATATAACAATCAGCCTCGACGCCATGAGAGATGATATGATAAATAAAATCCCGGGAACAACAAAGTACAATCCGCTATCCATTGCTGAGATACCCAATCCATTTTGTAAATAAACTGCACTGAGTAAAAGATATGCCGTATGCAGCATAAAATGAAATAATACCGCAACCAGACCGATATTGAAATCTTTTATTCTAAACAATCTTACATCAATCAAAGGGTTTCCATTTCTGGAAAGTTTAATTTTCTGATTATAAATAAAAAATGTAAACAAAATGGCTGATAAAATAAGCAATGCAAAACTCCACAGCGGCCACCCTGCTTCACGACCCTGGATCAGGGGGTAAATAAGGGAAAATAATGCCAGCGTTAAAATCAATATTCCCGTATAGTCGAATTTAGTAGACTCATGTTTCGGGGTTTCCGTGAGGTATTTATGAGTTGCCCAAAGTGTAACGATCCCGATAGGAAGATTGATAAAAAACACGAGTCTCCAGCCTTCTATGAACCAATGGGTATCCGATAGGTATCCTCCCAGCATTTGACCGATGGCTGCAGCAGTTCCAAGTGTTATACCATACAGGCCAAATGCTTTTGCCCGCTCTTTAGTATCAGTAAAAAGAACTTGTATAAACGCTATGGTTTGCGGAACCATAAATGATGCACTGAGCCCCTGGAGTATCCTGGTTGAATTCAGCTGAAAAGAGGATTGGGAAAGACCACATAAGCATGAAGCAACTGTAAAGGCAAACATTCCCCAAAAGAAAACTTTCTTTCTTCCAAAATGGTCTCCCGCTCTACCTCCGGTAATAAGAAAAGCAGCATAACCAAGCAGGTACCCCGCAATAACGAACTGCATTTCGCCATCAGTCGCATGAACTCCTTTTTTAATGGTAGGTATCGCCACGTTGATGATGAATACATCAATTACAGAAAGTAAAGGTGCGGCCAATACAATGATCAGCTCCAGCCACTTATTTTTTATATCTTTCATTCTAGATCAGTTTTTCAATGATTTTTTTGGCAGACTGGATTTCATCAGGTTTTTTAAAGACGGAAGCGGTAACAATAGCGCCTTCCAGCATAACGTAGATTGTTTCTGCCAGCTCTTCATCAGACAATATGTTCTTATGTCCGGAATTTTCAACAAGGGTTTTTATAAATTCTTTACTGTGCACTTTAGCTGATTGTATTTCGGCTAAAACTTCCGGATCACTTGTCCCTGCTTCATCATTTGCTTTAATGAACGGACAGCCTCCGAACTGCCTGAATTTCTGACGTTCGGTGTGATGATCAAAAAGTGCCAGTAGTTTCTGTTTAGGATCTTTAACTTTGTTGACACTGCTTTCCAGCCTGCTGAACCATAGCTCATGCGTACGGCGAATATAAGCGATCAACAGGTCCGTCTTTGTTTCAAAATGTTTATACAAAGATGCCTTGGCAATATCAGCCTCTTCAATGATCTGATTGATACCGGTATTACTATAACCCTGTGTATAAAATAAACGTTCGGCGGTATCCAATATCCTGTCGGTTACAACTTGTCCTCTTTGTTTCATGGTACAAAGATATAAATTAAATAGACAGACTTGTATATTTAAATTTTCACTTTTTTCTATAATGTATATATCAAAAGCTATGTTAAGATATCCATTAATGAAAGTAATAGCATTATATAATCTCAAAGTATATCTTTGCAAAAACATCAAATTATGAAAGTGTTCCTGCTGGTCTTATCAATTCTTTTTCTTACTTCCTGCATAAGTGATTCGGATTATACTTCTCCTGCTCCATCTGAAAAATCTAGCAGATACTATTTGTACCAGTCGTTTAAGAAAAAAAATGGGGTGGTAACCTTTACCGTATCGCATGATGGTACCTGTGCTGCAAAATCATACTACCAGATCGATCAGCTCATCGATACTACTCCTGCAACTTTTGTATCGTACATAAACTGCGAAAAATATGAAATACAAAAGGGGTATTATAACAGTTCCTCTTCAAATATGACCCTTAATTTTGTCAATTACAAAGCTTCAATAAATGGCAATGAACTAACGCTAACGAAGACCACTACTAATAAGTGGGACATTTATGAAGAAATCAATATTGCAAGGGCTTATTAAATTAAGCAGTCAACCTTATTAGAATTGAAGAAAGTATTTTTTCCATCACATTTTTGACGCAGTTTAATGCATACTGTCAAAAATTAAATTACTAAAAACTAGCTCATTGCAAATTTAACAATTATTAAAATGCCCATATATAAAGTATTTGAGGAGATTTAATACAATAATAAGTATCTTTACCGTGAATTAAACATATGTAAAAACTATCCTGACGATACAATTTTAAATTGCAATGAAACCTATTCTCAATATTCTTTTAGTTTCGACATTACTCATTTCATGTGCGGGAAATGATGATATTTCTGAAAAACCAAAACCAACGGAAAAAACATTATATAACCTAGAATATAAAAATTATCTTGTAAAAAATGTTACTCTTTATAAAGGACCGATTGCCCAGGAATCTGATCCCGGCGAATCTTATCTGACTGCTTATTGGGGAACTTATCAGGAACCAATATGGAGGAAAATAAGTCTTGACATAAAAAACAGCTCTTTACATCTGATTTCCGAAACATCAGCCGGCATAAAATATACCATTACAATGGACAAGGATTCTGTATTTATCAATGATCATAACGAATTGATCTATATCGGTAATTTTAACAGAGAAAAATCTTCATTTACATTAAAGAGATCACTACGGTATGTAAAAAAAGTACCAAGAACTGATTTCGGACCCATGTTTATTTCACAAACGAACACTTTTGGTGTTACACAATATGAAACTATTTTCGGTAAAAGTGCTTTTAATAAACCAGCAGAAATGACCGAATCCGGTGATGTTGTTTTGTGGAGTAATATCGAATACCAATATCAGTAATCTGCTCAATAAAATACTGAGCGCAAAGTTTATTATTCTTTAATTGAAAGCCGTAACTTTCCATATTATCAAATTATACTGTTGATATAAGTTTTACCGCTAACTAAACTGTTTTAGAATGGATAATGCTTTACTTGTGGCTATAAAAAAGATAGTAGAAATAAGTTCTGATGAAGAAAAAATAATTCAGAACTTATTCAAATTGAAAGAATATAAAAAAGGAGATTTTTTCCTTAAGGAAGGTGAAATCTGCAAATATGTCGGCTTTATTGAAAATGGTCTTGTCCGTTATTACATCAATGATGATGGCGAAGAAAGAACTTATGGCTTCTCAAAAGAAAATGAATTTACCTGTAATTTTGAAAGCTTTGGCCCGCAGACACCATCCAAGCAACTCATTCAGGCTTTAGAAAATACCCGTATCTGGACCATCAGCTATGAAAATCTTCAGAAGCTGTATGAACAGGTAAAAAATGGAGAGCGATTTGGACGGCTATCTATTGAGTATGTTCTTATCAAAACATTAAAAGACAGGAATTCATTTTATACGGATTCTCCAAAATCCCGCTACGAAAAATTTATTAAGGAGCATTTTGATCTGCAACAAAGGATATCTCAATATTATATTGCTTCCTATGTGGGAGTAAAGCCACAATCATTGAGCAGAATCAGAAAAAGAATATCACTTTTATGATTTATTAACCTGGGTGCATCAATTTCTATTAAACGTTGAAGAATTTTGTATCAACAAAATAAAGTTCTTATGAAACGTTTACAACAAAAAACATCATTCTGGCTTAGCCTCATTTCAGGTATTGGTTTACTTTACATTGGAATCCGCTTTTTTATTAATCCTGTTGGTGCTGAAATAGATTATGGTATCCGTACTGTCACCAATGGGGATTTTTCTTTTCAGTATATCAAAGGAATCCGTGATTTTTTCTTTGGATTGATCATTATCCTTCTTTTAGGGAAAAAACAGTTCTTTGCATTAGGTATTATTCTGCTTTTAGGAACTATCATTCCAGCTACAGACTTCTTCGTCGTACTATCATATCCTGGCTCCACAGCCGGTCATTTAGTTTCCCACCTGATCGCCATTATCATTTGTCTGTCGTGTGGATTTTATTATTTACAAAACCATAAACTAATACTATCATGATTTTATTTAATATCGTTCTGGTTTTACATTTCATCGCATTCTTAGTATTTATTATTCAGCTTGCCATATTATTTCCTCAACAGAATAAGGTCCTTCATAAAAAAAACATTCTTATTGGAGTTACCATTTTATTAACAGGAATTCTCCTTGTCGTCCTGAAATACCCTCACATCAATTTATATAAGATCATCCCAAAATCATTTTTGTTTTTAGGAGTTTCAACTTTTTGCGGAATATACAGTGGGAAAAATGTTCCAACGAAAGTGTTCTATCTTTTATTCGGAATGGCTATCCTTGCAGGCTTGATAGGAGTCATCAAAACGTAGGTATTCTTCGATACAATTTCAATTTTATTTTCAATAAAAAGTTATTACATATCAAAGCCTGAACTTCACGATTGTTCAGGCTTTGGAAAAAAAATCAAATATCTGTTTTAAGGTGTTTGGTAAGTTAGTATTTGTTTTATTTTTCTGAAATTATTTATTGAATTTCAGATAATTAAACAATCAAAAGATCCACAAACTCATTAACATTGAGGTTAACCAGCTTATCATACTCCAGAGAATTTTCCAATACAAGTCTTTGCTGCTTTTCCGGGAATATACGGGCGAGATTCACTTTATACTTTTTAATCAGTTCAGGAATTCCTTCATCCCTTCTTCGTTTATGTCCTATAGGATACTCTACTTTTACTTCTTCCAAAACAGTTCCGTCATTTAACTCTACTGTTAATGCATTGGCAATGGAACGTTTTTCAGGATCATGGTAATCAGTGGTAAACTGAACCTCCTCGATACATTCAATTTTATCACGAAGAATATCAATCCTTGGATCTGAAGCAATATTATCTTCATAGTCGGCAGCAGTCAGCCTTCCGAAGATAAGAGGTACCGCTACCATATATTGAATCGCATGATCTCTGTCTGCAGGATTATTCAGGGGACCTTTTTTATCGATAATCCTGATAGCCGCTTCATGCGTACGAATAGTAATTTTTTTAATATCGTCAGCTGTTTTACCAATCCCTTTTAATTGATGGTGCAATGTCATAGCTGCTTCCACGGCTGTTTGTGAATGGAATTCAGCAGGGAAAGAGATCTTAAACAATACATTCTCCATTACATAAGAACCGTATTCACGCTGAAATTTGAATTCATTTCCTTTAAATGAAACATCATAGAATCCCCATGTTTTAGCCGTAAGTACCGAAGGATAACCCATTTCGCCGGTTTTGGCAATTAATGCTAAACGCACAGCTCTGGAAGTGGCATCTCCGGCTGCCCATGACTTACGACTTCCTGTATTAGGAGCGTGACGGTATGTTCTTAAAGATTGTCCGTCCACAAAGGCCAATGAGATCGCATTGATCAGCTCATCACGGGTTAATCCAATTAATTTTCCTACAACGGCCGTAGAAGCCAACTTCACTAATAAAACGTGATCTAAACCTACTCTGTTGAATGAATTTTCAAGAGCAATTACTCCCTGAATTTCATGCGCCATGATCATGGCTTCCAGCACCTGCTTCATTTTCAAAGGAGCTTTTCCTTCTGCAATATGGGTTCTGGACAACCAGTCAGCGGTTGCTAAAATTCCTCCTAAGTTATCAGAAGGATGTCCCCATTCTGCAGCTAGCCACGTATCATTAAAATCCAGCCAACGAATAATAGCTCCAATATTGAAAGCCGCCTGAACCGGATCCAGTTGAAACTGAGTTCCCGGCACTTTTGCACCATTCGGAACAACAGTTCCTTTTACGATAGGCCCCAATAATTTCGTACATGCAGGATAAGTTAAAGCTTCCAATCCACATCCAATAGTATCTAAAAGGCAGTAGTGGGCCGTTTTCCAGGCCAGGTCGTTTTTAATTTCGAAGTTCAATACGTAATCTGCAATATCTGTTAATACCTGATCCGGTTGTGGTCTTTCATTTGAAATGTGTGATGACATCTTTTTGTTTTAAGTTTAATTAGTTTATATTTTAAATTGATTGTATTATCTGCTTGTGATAGGAACAAATTCTTTATTTTCAGGCCCGGTGTAATTGGCACTTGGACGGATAATTTTGCCATCCTGCCTTTGTTCAATGATGTGGGCACTCCATCCCGTGACTCTTGAAATAACAAATAACGGAGTGAACATAAGGGTTGGCACTCCCATCAGATGATACGAAACCGCTGAGAACCAATCCAGGTTAGGGAACATTTTCTTTTCTTCCCACATTATGGTTTCCAGCCTTTCAGCAATATGATAAAGCAACATATCTCCTGCCTCTTCGGAAAGTTCTTTCGCTACTTTTTTTATCACTACGTTTCGCGGATCCGATATGGTGTACACCGGATGTCCAAATCCAATAATTACTTCTTTGTTACCAATACGCCTTCTGATATCCTCTTCCGCTTCATCCGGGGAATTATAACGACTCTGAATTTCGAAAGCCACTTCATTCGCCCCACCATGTTTAGGACCTCTTAAAGCACCGATAGCTCCCGTTATACAGGAATAAAAATCTGAAGAGGTTCCCGCAATAACACGCGCAGTAAAAGTAGAAGCGTTAAATTCATGCTCTGCATAAAGATTAAGAGAGATTTCCATTGCCTTCACCCAGGAATCAGGTGCTTTTTTACCATGTAACAGGTGAAGAAAATGGCCCCCAATAGTATCATCATCAGTTTCTACATCAATCTCTTTTCCGTTATGCGTATAATGATACCAATACAAAAGTCCGGAACTGAATGATGCCAGTAATTTGTCTGCAATATCCCTTGCTCCCGCCACATTATGATCGTCTTTTTCAGGCTGAATACTTCCAATTGCTGAAACCATGGAGCGCATTACATCCATCGGATGGGCAGCTGCAGGAATACTTTTCAGGATATTTCTTACAGAATGTGGTAATCCTCTCAGTGATTTTAATTTGGCTTTATAGTTTTTTAACTGGGCTCCTGTTGGTAGCTGTCCGTAAATAAGAAGATAGGCTACTTCCTCAAATTCTGCTTTTTCTGCGAGGTCCAAAATGTCATAACCTCTGTAATGGAGATCATTTCCACTTTTTCCTACACTGCAAAGGGCAGTATTACCTGCGGCAACCCCTGAAAGCGCTACACTTTTCTTAGGCTTAAATGTTGATTCGTTATTCGTTGACATTCTTGTTCTGTTTAAATAGGTTATCTAATTTTTGTTCGTAATCATGGTATCCAATGCTTTTGTAAAGCTCTTCCCGAGTCTGCATGGTATCAATTACGTGAGCCTGGGTTCCGTCTTTCCGGATATGCTCGTAAACATTCATTGCTGCCTTATTTGCCGCCCGGAAAGCAGAAAGGGGATATAAAATCAAACCGACTCCCGCATCTTTCAGTTCATCAGCAGTATACATTTTAATCATTCCGAATTCTGTAATATTGGCCAGTACAGGAATACCTGTAGCGTCTACAAACTTTTGATAATAGCTTAAATCAGGAACAGCCTCCGCAAAGATGAAATCTGCTCCGGCTTCTTTATAGGCAACAGCCCTTTCCAATGTTTTTTCAAGTCCTTCATTGGCAAAAGCATCTGTACGTGCCCCGATCACAAAATTTTCATCCGTCCGCGCATCAACAGCAGCCTTCAAACGGTCTACCATTTCACCTTTGCTTACCACTTCTTTACCTGGACGGTGTCCACAACGTTTCGCTCCCACCTGGTCTTCAATATGCAAAGCACCTGCTCCGGCTTTAATTAATGATTTTACAGTTCTTGCTACGTTGAATGCCGAAGGACCAAACCCCGTATCTACATCCACCAATAGAGGTAAATCACATACATTGGTTATTCGCTGAATATCGATCAGAACATCCTCAAGGGTCGTAATTCCCAGATCCGGAATTCCCAACGATCCTGCAGCAATTCCTCCTCCGGAAAGATAAATAGCATTGAATCCTGCCTGTTGCGCCAGCAATGCATGATTGGCATTGATAGCCCCGACAATCTGAAGAGGGTTTTCTTTTTGCATCGTCTCCCGGAAACGTAATCCGGCAGACTCTAGACTTACATTTTTACTCATCTTTAATATTATTGTTCGTTTTGATGTATTTTAATTCACATTCTTCCAACAATTTAAAGAAAGATTATTCTTTAAATGATTAAAATAATTAAACGACCTATAAACCTTAATGAATGGTTGAACAGCCCATTACATTTTCATGTAATAACAATCCGGTTAAAGATTGCTGCCATCAGCCTGTAATGCTTATAAATCAATATAAAAGGTGCTGATAAAACTTCACAATACTTTGTAAAAGAGAAAATTATGGAAAGGGACTAATACGAGCAAGCTGTAGAAATGATACAGCCCTGAAAAGCAAAACCTGTAAACCATTTCTTAAAAATGATAATGTACACAAAAAGATATCGGGCACTGTTATCACATCGTATCATACCTGACTATAAGCTTCAGATCGCGAAAGCATCGTCAATTCGAAATAGGCAGGTCTCCTGACTTGTAACAATTTTTATCGTCCTTCCCATTCAAAAAAGAACAGTGGACCCTGATTGATAAAAACCTTTTGAGTGTTACTTACAGTTGCGCGACAGTTCGTGATTCACACACGATTCCCTTTTAATTCACAGCTAAGTGTAACCAATTCCGGTTGATAAAGAAGTATAAATGAACTCCTTGGTGGTAAATATAGGTATTTTATTGAAACACGAAAATAATTATTTACGAACAACAGTTAGGAATTCGTAATTCTTTGAAAATAGGCATTATAAATATATTTTCAATTTTCAAAATCATAATTAAAATGATCTTGATTATGTAAAAATCACTTGCAAAAAAATCCGACAAACACAATTATTGAGAAAAGCATATGCTCTCAATATGAAAATATGATTCTGAATTAACAGATAAAAGCCTGAAAAACACTCACAATATCTGTTTCAAATTCTCACCTATATTTTGCAAAGCCAACAGGCTATGGGATGTGATACGTTCTGCAAAAATAATCCTGAAATGGCACCTGAACTGATCGGTAATGCTAAAAATTTCTCCTGGAGTAAATAATATTCTTTGCTGTTCGCAATAAGCGTAAAATTTCTCCATATCTACTCCTTCAGGCAAACTTCCCCAAATGCTGTATCCACCCTGAGGATCTTCAAAATAAGACCCATCCGGAAAATGGCTTTTTAATACCTCTAGCACATCTTTAGCCTGCTTATATAGTTGTTTACGAAATGAACGCAAATGTTTATCATAACTATGGTCTTCAAGCAGTTTAATGACCAGTTCCTGATATAGCGGAGCAACAGATCTTCCTAAGGCAAACCTGGTTCTCTCTGCTTCCGCATGGAATTTTCCCGAATGCATCCATCCCAGGCGAATACCAGGAGCCAATGTTTTGGAAAAAGAAGAAAAAGTTATTACCCAACCACCGGTATCAAAACTCCCGATCCCCGAAGGTCTCTCATTGCCAAAATATAGGTCTCCGTAAATATCATTTTCGATAATCGGAAACTCATATTCTTCCGCAATGGAAAGCAGTTCTTTTTTTACAATATCAGACATCAGAATTCCGGTAGGATTGTGAAAATTAGGTGTAACTACAAGAGATCTGATATTATGATCCGCGCATATCTTTTTTAAATATCCCGTATCAAAACCATCTCTATCCCGGACAGGAATTTCTATGGCTTTAAGTTTCAGATTGGCAATTACTTCCAAAACAGAAAAAACGCACGGACTTTCAACAGCAATGAGATCACCGGCATTTGTCACAGATGCCAGGGCAATGTAAAGTGCCTGCAATGCTCCATCTGTAATGATTAATTTTTCAGGATGCAATATGTATCCATATTGAGAAGCACGTTTAGCGATAAGATCTCTTAGTTCTAATGACCCGTTAGCAGGATAGTAGCGAAGAAGTGAAGTCCCTTTTTCGCGGATCACTTCCTGCATTTTTTTTAAAATGAGCTTTTGCGGAATCAAAAGATCCGTAGGTGCTGCCGAATTAAATGAGGTATATTCGGAGGGCTTATTTCTTGATGAAATCAGAGCAACGTTTTTATTGAAAACTTCATTTTTTGAGACTGGGTAAAGTGGTAAGATTTCACTGTTTATTTGTGGAATATCAGCTGCTACAAAATAACCGGAACGGGGAATATTTTTCACCCATCCTTTCATCACCAGATGATCATAACCACTTTGAACCGAACTTGTACTCAGATGATAATTTTCTTTAATCTCCCTTACAGATGGTAGACGGGTGCCGGGCTTAAACATTCCACTCTTTATTTTATCTTCAATGGTAGTGGTAAAAATCTCATATCTGTACGTCTTCATGGCGTTTCATCTTTTTCATAGCAAATGTACAAATGTGTTTGCACAAATGATTAAAAACCAACTGTACTGATTCAATTGTACTCAACTGTACTCATACAACAGTTTAATAATCCATTAGCTTTGAGTAAAAAAAGAATCATAATGGAAATTATATCCAAATTTACCGTAGGATCAGACCAGGGAATCGATCACCTTTTTGCTGTCATGAGACCATATATCAGAAATACCTATGTCGGAAAAGTTTCATCGGAAAAAATTGAAGAATACCTTGCCGAAAATGTAGAATACAGGAAAATGATCAATATCCTGAATGACTTATCCACCCAGCTCATTATGGTATTTGCAGATCATGAACCCGTCGGTTATTGCCTTTTTAAAAGCGGATCATTATATCCGGAAGCAACCGAAGGGCAGAGAATGACGGAAATAATTGATTTTTCTATCCTTCCTGAATATGATCAGCCTGAAATAAGACAATCATTGTGGAACAAAAGCAGATCAGCTATTACTTTTACAGATCGTATCTGGATCAGCATAGCTGAAGATGATCCCATGCTCTCATTCTTCAATTCGGTTGGATTTGAATTTATAAACACGACCACCCTGAAAGCATTTTCACTCCCTGCAAAAATATACGAACTGAAGCTGAAGTAAAAAGACCATTCCTTTCACATATTTATATTGTTAGTTTGGAACGGATGTGGACAATATTTTAATTTTCTTAGCTTAGATGAGGATAAGCAACCCAACAAACAGATCCTGTTAGCAGATATAATGTTGCTGACAGGATTATGTACTACATTAATTAAAAAAACAACCCATTACAAAAAGATTTTGACCCTATATTTACAAACAGAAGCCCGATTCTTTATGGCTAAAAGCTGTTTTTAAACAATTTTTTGAAAATCAATTAATTAAAACATCGATTATCCCTTATTTTTTCGTATCTTTGCATTTAATAAATAACCAGGCCTCTGCCTTTGCTATCTGTTACAGTTTAGAATACTTATTTTTTTCTTTCAGTTTTTGCTTTTTCAGCTGCCAAAAATTAACCCTTATTTATTTCTTGAATGAATATATATACAGGCAACTTAAAAAAACAAAGAATAGAAAAACAATTTGAAGATCCTTTTACTCCTTTAGGAGATTTACTCTCAGTAGAAATTACAAAAGAAGACCATTACGCAGGCTCCAGGGTTTACGGGCGTATAGAGGTGCTCATTTAATGTGAGGCATGCCACGCTATTGCAAACTCAGCAACGATCTTTATTTATTCAGATTATTGGTGAACAAAGCAAATGAAACAACGGGAAAAATTATTTTTTTCCGATACACCAACAATAAAATAAATATTCAATTCCTGATAAAGAATTGGTCAAAGGTCGAAGATTCGGCAAACCTTATCAATGAATTTCAAAAATTTAAATTTAATTAATCCCATTATCCGCGCCGCTACAGAGACAGGATATTCTAAACCGACAGAAATACAGGCGGATGTTATTCCGCAGATTTTGATGGGTAGAGATATTTTGGGGTTTGGACCTAAGGAACCTGGAAAAACAGCAGCATTTACCATGCCTGTTATTCAGCTGTTGAAGAAAAGCGCACCGGAACATAAAGAAATACGGACACTGGTATTAACGCCGACACAAGAAATAGCAGTGGAGATTGAAGAAGATTTCAGAATTTACAGTAAATATCTTCCTTTATCCCAGTTGACCATTCATGATGGAACATCACAAGGAAATCAGCTTGCCGCTTTAAGAGTAAGAGTGGACGTTCTTATAACAACTCCTACTGCTTTACTTGAATTAATCAATCAGAGACCTATCAGTCTTTCCAGGATTGAAATCCTGGTTTTAGATGAAGCAGATAAAATGCTCGATACGAATTTTGTGAATGATGTGAAGAAAGTTATTAAACTTCTTCCTCATAAAAGACAAACCTTACTTTTTTCTTCGGTCATATCAGACAAGGTTAAAAGATTTGCTGATCCATTGCTAAGCAACCCGGTGGAGATTAAACCTACACCTATAGAAAAAAATGCAGATCATACAGTGATACCCGTAGGAAAAAAAGAAAAAACGGACAGGCTTTTTAGCGCCGATCCGCTCCAGTACTTTAATATAATAACTAAATAATAAAATTAATTTATGGCAGATTCTTTCTCTAAAAAAGAAAATTTCAAGAAAAAAATTCAAAAACAAAAAGAAAAGGCTTTACGCCGTGAAGAACGAAAAACTAATAACAATAAAGGAAAGGGACTTGATGAAATGCTAACGTATGTGGATTCATACGGAAGACTTACTTCTACTCCACCTGAAGAGACACAAGAAATTAACCTTGATGATATTCAGCTGGGAGCTGCTCCTATTCCTGAAGAGGAAATCCGTAAATCAGGAATTATTACTTTTTTCAGTGAAAAAGGTTATGGTTTTATTACAGAAGATAAAACAAAGGAAAATGTATTTTTCCATTCCAACAACTGTGCGGAACCCGTAAAGAAAGGAAATAAAGTATCATTTGAAAAAGAGAGATCTCCGAAAGGATTTTCTGCTATTGATATTCAACTGATCAAATAATAAATAACAACAATTTTTAATAACAATTACAATGCAAGAAGGCACAGTAAAATTTTTTAACGAAACAAAAGGTTTCGGATTTATTTCTCCAGCAGACGGAGGACAGGATATCTTTGTACACGCTTCAGGGTTAAGCACAAGAATTATTCGTGAAAACGATAAAGTAACTTTTGAAGTACAAAAAAGTGAAAAAGGATTAAACGCAGTAAACGTAAAACTTGCATAGTTTTCCAGATATTTTCCGATAAGATAATATCAAATCACACAGAAGGCCCCATTTGGGGTCTTTTTTTTATTTCAAATAAATCCAGATAAAGTATAATCCAAAGTCGATCGTCCTATAAATAATAAACCCATCATTACTTTATTGGGAAGTATTATCTTTATGTAATAAAAACACATCACTGATGTTCCGGGTGATCTGGACATCTAAAAACATTTTGAAGTAAAAAATCAATCACATTGAAAAGAATTGTAAAAGTATTCCGGAAAATATTGATCCTGCTGGTCCTCATTATCACTGTTCTTGGTATCGTTACCTTTTTCTATATGAGGCGGGAGGAATTCGGAGCCCTGCCGGAGGGTAAACGTCTTGAACTGATAAAAGCTTCTTCCCATTATAAAGATGGCAGATTCAGGAATATTGTGGAGAGGCCAACGCTTACTAAAGGCTACTCGATGCCGGGTGTATTGTACGAAACCCTGTTTACAAAATTTCCTCACCGTAGCCCCGTAGATTCGCTACCATCCATAAAGACCAATTTAAAAGCACTGAATATTCATGATAACGCGTATGTATGGTTTGGGCATTCTTCATTTTTTCTTCAGCTCGATGGCGTAAAGATCCTTGTTGATCCTGTATTCAGTGGAAAAGCCTCCCCTATCCCTGGAAGTGTTACGGCTTATAAAGGAAGTGATATTTATACGGTAGCAGACCTGCCTGAAATCGACTACCTACTTTTATCGCATGATCATTATGATCATCTGGATTACGAAACCATAAAAGAACTGCAAAAAAAGACAAAACATGTAGTCTGTGGTTTAGGGAACGGAGCTCATTTTGAACGCTGGGGATATACACCCGATCAGATTATAGAAAAAGACTGGTACGAATCCGTAAACGTAAAGCCAGAATTTACCATATTTACGGAATCTACACATCATGATTCCGGAAGAGGATTCAGAAGCGGACAGGCATTATGGCTTTCTTTCCTGATTCAGACACCTTCTATGAAAGTGTACTACAGCGGAGACGGAGGTCGTGATGATAGATTTAAATCTATAGGTTCAAAATACGGAAAAATTGATTGGGCCATTATGGAATGCGGGCAATATAATAAAGCATGGCAATCGGTACATGAGCTTCCGGAAGAAGTTGCTTTGGGAACAAAAGAGCTGGGTGCCCAAAATTTATTACCCGTGCATAATTCTAAATTCACCCTGGCCAACCACCCCTGGAAAGAACCTTTGGAAAAAATCACAGCTCTTTCTAAGAACCAAACTTATCGATTAGCAACCCCTATGATCGGCGAATTAGTTCATTTAGACAAAACAGATCAGAAGTTTAACGAATGGTGGAAAAATGTTCAATGAGGCATCTGAAAAGTTATTCCATACAAAAATGTAAGTAATTAAAGAAAATATATCATTATTTCATAGTCCTTCAAATTCATTGTTTTGGAATATAATTTTATTATCTGTTCTGAAATAACTCCAATATAAATATTTAGTTTAGGTAAATTTTCAAATCATTTTTATTTTATTGAGGCCTAAAAAAGCTAAAAATAATTTTCAAAAAAGAAACTGGGATGCGGTATTGTATCTAATTTAGATTTAATCTCTGGATTGCTATTAATCCATTTCTGTAATTGGCTGCTAGTCATACTGTCATTAACCAAAATATTAGAATATAACCTATTATTATATACATTATCATTAAGATATATTACTAAGTAACTTTTATGTAATTTCTTTTCAGCTTCTCCATATTTTAGGGGATAAATATCACAGTATGATTTATATTTTTTGCCACTAACACTAAAATTATAAATAAAATTAAAGCCCGTTCCTCTTCCATACCCCTTAATATCATTAATTTTTCCAATAGTATAAATCCCTTTTTCTTTATAAGTATTTTTAAATTCCTTTCTTAAATGATTATCATAAAAAAGAATCCCTCCTAAAAAAAGGATTATTATTAGTAGGTAATGTTTTCGTAAAAATTCCAGCATTTGAGAAATTATATTTTTCATTAACAACAAAAAATTAATGTTTTCAAGAAAATCTTAAACATCAATTTCTGGATAAAATCCGATCAATCAAACACATAACTCTAATTATTTATAATGCCTGAATATTCCAAAATCTGTAGCCGTCCACAGAGCTGCTTTTTGTCCCGCAGCTTTTAGGGCATCATTTGTCCAGGTGTTACAGGTATACGTGAAATTGTAGCTTCCCTTAGCATCATAAAAGGCATCGTTATCAGCATACACAGCATTTGTCGGGATGAGAATAAAATTACCATTCTTATCTCTATCGAATTTGGCTTCTACGAATTCAACTAATTTTTTATACTGGGACCTGCTGATCATAATCATTTTACAGTCTTCTCCTTCTTTCATCGTACTATAATAAGTACAGTGCATTGCAGATTCACTTAACCAGAAAGCAGCTTTGAAAGCTGTTGAAAATTTTAAATCAGCCCATGTCGGAGTGTCCAGGTAGAAGCCTTTATCTCCCCATCCGATTCCTATATACTGATAATCAGTTCTCTTTGAAGTGGTATTGGAGAAAGGAACTTTTGTACTCCAGTCCTGCAGATCGTTTTTTATCTGCATTACAATATCCGTGTGTACTCCATTGGTATAAATATAAATTGGGATCTCTTTCTTTTCACCGTCATCCTTCGCTGAAACCCCGATAAACGGGACTAACAGGGCAAGAACAACATAAAGAGCAACGATCCCGAGGATGATTCCTAAAGCTTTTAAAACGATAATAAGTATTTTTTTCACAGATATGTCTTATAAGGTTACGTAAAATTAATTTTTAATTTATCACAAAAATATTTGTTTTAATCGGAAAAATCAGTACATTTAAGTATGAAATAGTCACAAATATGCGTAAAAACACTAAATCCCAAAAAAGATTTAAAATAAGAGTAAAAACAGCTCCGAAAAGAATACAAAAAAAACGTTGATTTTCTAAAAGATTTTATCTTTTTGAAAGTCAATTTTTCTTTTTAGGAAAGGCTTTTCAGAGAATTTTTATTCACAAAATCTTTACCTCCTTAAACCGCTAAATTTAAGGAATGGTCGACTACCCTCTTTAATTTGGAACAGCAGAAATTCCAAACGAGGGTTTATCACCAAAAATTTAACGCTTAACTCCTCATACGAAACTCAATTTTTCAGTTTCTCACCACCATATCCCCTTCAATCTTCCCTTTTTTTGGATACATTCTCATCAAGAACTTGCAATCAGGCATTTATTGTAATTATATTTTACATTTTTATCATTTTTTTAACACATTTTTAATCCCTACGTTTTGTTTCAATTTTCAAGTTTAGTTACCTTTGTCATTGGATGCGGGGAAGATTTCATCAATATTTGTTTACCTTTTTATTTGCACTACTCACTGTTTTAGGTTTGTACTCTGGTCAGATACCGGAGTATCCCGATTTTGATGTCAACTTCAATTCAAAATCCGTAAGTGATGATTCTTCGGAAAACAATATAAAACATTCTTATGCTTTTCTAAGAGACCATGAACTTCATGATCAATATGTTGTTTCACACCTGCCCTATCATAAGCTTAGAGCAAACCTTTCCGAAAGCGATAATGAAAACGATGATAATGTAGAGACATCCGGTTTTACGGGACCTCCAATCTGTTTAGGGACTGACATCGGACATCTGAAACCTGATTTTGTTACGAAATTCCATAACAGACAGAGTGCTGTTTCACTTGCTAATTCAGAACATCTAAAATATTTCAATGATGACCTGTACATCCAGTACAGGGTCATCCGGCTGTGATCTTAGTATATTTTTACGGAAAATTTATAGGTTCTCATGCTGAGAGCCTGCAACCTTATTTTTTCAATTAAAAAAATTTACTATAAAATGATTATCATGGTCAAGAAAAGTCTCATGTATATAAACCTGTGCATTATTTTGCTATGCATAAGCTGTCAATCAGAGAAAAAAGAAAAAACAGAAGCTGCGGTTTTCAATGTAACAAGCCCGCTAGTGAAAGATACTTTAATCGACAAAGATTATGTAGCACAAATTCGATCCATTAACCATATAGAACTCCGTGCTCAGGAAAAAGGCTATATCCAGACCTTATACGTAGATGAAGGTCAATATGTAAAAAAGGGACAACTGCTATTTAAAATTATGCCCAACCTTTATGAATCTGATGTTAACAGGGCAAAGGCAGAAGCAAAATATGCTCAGATAGAATACCAGAACACTAAAAATCTTTCAGATAAAGATATTGTAGCTCCGCAGGAAATGGCAATGGCTAAGGCGAAATATGAAAAAGCCCAGGCTGAGCTTTCGTCAATGAATACACACCTGAAATTTACCGAGATCAGGGCTCCTTTTAACGGAATTGTAGGTCGTCTGCATGTTCGGAAAGGAAGTCTGGTAGACGAAGGTGAGCTGATCACAGAACTTTCGGATAACAGCAAGATGTGGGTATACTTCAATGTTCCGGAGGCTGAATACCTGAATCAGATGAGTGACAGAAAGGACAATGATCCTATGCATGTCCGTTTAAAAATGGCCAATGGAAAAACATTCAGCCAGGATGGTATTGTGGAAACCATCGAGTCTGATTTTGATAATGAAACAGGAAATATTGCATATAGAGCAACTTTTTCTAACCCTAAGGGTCTTCTCAGATATGGGGAAACCGGAAATATACAGATTACAGCTCCCTATGCCAACGCTATGCTGATTCCTCAGAAAGCAACTTTTGAAGAGCTGGAAAAGAAATATGTATATGTAATCAACAAAGACAACAAAGTAAAAGCACGGGAAATAAAAATTGCTGCTGAATTACCACATATTTATGTAGTGGCGTCAGGACTTGGAAAAGATGAAAGAATTCTTTTGGACGGGCTTCGAATGGTACAGGAAAATCAAAAAATTTCCACCCGCTATCAGAAGCCTGAAAAAGTGATGTCGAACCTGGATCTCTATGCTGAGTAATTAAAAAGCAGAATTATGTTTAAAAAAGTAATACACCGGCCGGTATTCGCAATCGTAATATCGGTCATCATCCTCTTTGTCGGTGGATTGGCCATTAAACAGCTTCCTACCGAACAATTTCCAAAAATCGCACCTACTACGGTTGCCGTATCCATTGCTTATCCGGGTGCGAGTGCCGATGTACTGGTGAAATCCTCATTGATTACCATTGAAAATGCCATCAATGGAGTACAGGGAATGCGTTACATCACCACCGATGCGACCAGTGCCGGAGAAGCTACGGTAAACGTTGTTTTTGATCCCGGAACAGATCCCAATGCTGCTGTTGTTCTTGTAAAAACGAGAGTAGACCAGGTGATGCCCCTTTTACCTGAACTCGTACAGAAAGAGGGGGTTGTAGTAAATCCCATTCAGCCCAGTATGTTGATGTATGTCAATTTATATAGCACCAACAAGAGCATGGACGAAAAATTCCTTTACAACTATGCAACCGTAAACATCATTCCTGAAATCAACCGTATTCACGGTATCGCAAAATCCCAGATCCTGGGAAGCCGAAGATATGCAATGCGAATCTGGCTGAATCCCGATCGTATGCGTGCTTATTCTATTTCTGTGGATGAGGTAATGAAGGCTATTGGTGAGCAAAGCATCATCGGGCGTCCCGGAAGAATCGGTCAGAGCTCAGGAATTGCAGCGCAGTCCCTTGAATATGTTCTTACCTATAAAGGACAATATAACAAACCTGAAGAGTATGAGAACATCATTGTCCGTTCCAATGCTGAGGGGGAAAATATTAAGCTTAAAGACGTAGCTAAGGTAGAACTGGGAAGCGAATTCTTTGATATTTATTCCAATCTCGACGGACATCCTTCTGCTTCTATAGTCCTGAAGCAGAATTATGGAAGTAACGCGAATGACGTAATAAAAGATGTGAAAGCAAAGCTTGAGGAAATGAAAGGTAGCTTCCCACCAGGAGTAGATTACAAGATCAGCTATGACGTATCCCAGTTTCTGGATGCTTCCATCGAACAGGTGGTCCACACATTGAGGGATGCCTTTATTCTTGTAGCCATTGTAGTTTTCATCTTCCTTGGAGACTGGAGGTCAACATTGATCCCAATCATTGCTGTTCCCGTCTCTTTAGTAGGAACGTTCTTTGTTATTCAGCTTTTTGGCCTATCCATAAATCTGGTAACCTTATTTGCCCTTGTTCTAGCTATCGGTATCGTTGTGGATAATGCGATTGTGGTTATTGAGGCTGTACACGCCAAGATGGAAGAAAGCAACATTTCACCTTATAAAGCTGTGAAAGAAGTAATGGCTGAAATTGCAGGCGCTATTATCGCAATTACTGCTGTAATGGTGGCAGTATTTGTCCCTATTTCATTTATGACAGGGCCGGTAGGAACCTTTTATCGTCAGTTTTCAATTACAATGGCGAGTTCCATCGTGATTTCTGCTGTAGTTGCCCTTACATTAACGCCTGTTTTAGCGGCAATGCTGCTGAAAAACAATCATGGAAAACCTAAAAAAGCCAATCTCTTTACAAAATCACTGGATGCATTTAATAAAGGTTTTGATAAAGTAACCGGTAAGTATGCATTGCTTCTGAGAAAAATCGTTAACAGAAAAGTGGTAACCTGGGGAATCCTGATTTTATTTTCAGCCGGAATTTTTATCATCAACAAAACACTTCCGGGAGGCTTCATCCCCAATGAAGACCAGGGAACGATTTATGCCATTATTCAGACACCTCCGGGTTCTACATTGGAACAGACCAATAAGGTTTCCAGAGCATTACAGAAGATCTGTCAGGGTGTGGACGGTGTAGAATCCGTATCCTCACTGGCGGGTTACGAAATTATGACGGAAGGGCGTGGTTCTAACGCCGGAACTTGTCTGATTAACCTTAAAACCTGGAGTGCCCGTGACCATTCTGTAAAAGAAATCATGAAAGAACTTGAAGAAAAATCAAAAGATCTCGGAGCAACCATTGAGTTTTTTGAACCGCCGGCTGTTCCCGGATTTGGATCTTCAGGAGGATTTTCCATGAGACTGCTGGATCTGAACAGAACCACAGATTATCAGGATTTCGATAAGGTAAACAAGGAATTTATTGCCAACCTTAAAAAGCGTAAGGAATTAACAGGGGTATTCACCTTTTTTGCAGCCAATTATCCGCAATATGAGCTTGTTTTTGATAATAATGCCGCCATGCAGAAAGGAGTTTCTATCGGTAAGGCGATGGACAACCTGAATATCCTGATCGGAAGTACCTATGAGCAAGGATTTATCAGATTCGGGCAGTTCTTTAAAGTATATGTACAATCTTCTCCTGAATTCAGAAGACTTCCTTCGGATATCATGAAGCTCTATGTAAAGAATGACCGTGATGAAATGGTTCCTTATTCAGCATTCATGACGCTGAAAAAAACACAGGGCCCTAATGAAATTACCCGCTACAACATGTATAATTCTGCTGCGATCCGGGGGTTACCAGCTGCAGGGTACACAACTGCGGATGCAATTAATGCGATTAATGAAACAGCAATTAAAACTTTACCTCACGGATACAAAGTAGCCTGGGAAGGATTATCATATGATGAAGCACAACGCGGAAATGAAGCCATTTATGTATTCCTGGTTGTTCTTGTATTCGTATACCTCGTACTTGCGGCGCAGTATGAAAGCTTTGTCATTCCATTCGCTGTCTTATTTTCGCTTCCTGTGGGGGTATTCGGATCTTTCCTTCTCCTTAAGGCAATGGGTCTGGAAAATGACATCTATGCTCAGGTAGGACTGATCATGGTAATCGGTCTTCTGGGTAAAAATGCAGTATTAATCGTTGAGTTTGCCGTACAGCGGCGACAGTCAGGGGATTCCATATTTGAAGCAGCCGTGGAAGGTGCAAGGATCAGGTTCCGTCCGATCCTGATGACTTCTTTTGCATTTATTGCAGGTCTTGTTCCTTTAATTTTTGCAGGAGGTGCCGGAGCGATCGGAAATCACACCATTGGAGCTTCTGCATTAGGAGGAATGCTCGTGGGAACTATTTTAGGAGTCATCATTATTCCTGGCCTCTATTACATTTTTGCCAAATGGTCTGATGGCAAAAAAATGATCAAAGACGAAGATGAATCACCGCTAAGCGAAGATATGATACACTATGAATAAGAATAAAATATATCAATATGCAGGGATCGCACTGGTCCTATTAAGCCTTGCTGCCTGTAAACCTATAGAAATAGAACAGCGTGCCGAAAATAAGACAGTTCCTGAACAATACGGGACTGATGATAAAAGTTCTTCCAATACAGGAAAGATCAAATGGAATGAATATTTCAGTGATCCAAATCTCCAGGCACTAATCAATGAAGCTCTTAAGAATAACCAGGAGCTGAATATTGTTCTCCAGGAAATAGAAATTTCCAAAAATGAGATCAAGGCCCGTAAGGGAGAGTATTTGCCATCAGTAGGTTTGAAAGCCGGAGCCGGCATGGATAAAGTAAGCAGATACACTAATATCGGCGCAATGGAAGCGAATACTGAAATTGAACCGGGCAGAGAAATGCCGGATCCTTTATTTGATTTTGCCGTAGGAGCCCAGGCCAAATGGGAAACCGATATCTGGGGTAAACTGCACAATGCCACAAGAGCTCAGGTACAGAGGTACCTTGCAGGTGTAGAGGGAAAGAATTTTATGACCACGAATCTTATTGCTGAAATTGCTGATTCTTACTATGAACTGCTGGCTCTGGATAATGAACTGGATATCCTACAGCAGAATATAAAGATTCAGAATGATGCTTTAGAGGTTGTAAGAGATCTCAAAAAATTTGCCCGTTCCAATGAACTTGCCGTACAACGTTTTCAGGCTCAGGTATTAAAAACCCAGGGAATGCAGTACGATATCAGGCAGAAAATTGTGGAAACAGAGAACAGGATCAACTACCTTGTTGGAAGATTTCCACAGCCTGTGGAAAGAACCCGCAATACTTTTGATACCCTCGTTCCACAACCGGTATATACGGGGATTCCTTCAGAGCTACTGGAAAACAGACCTGACATTAAACAGGCTGAATATGAGCTTGCTGCATCAAAGCTGGATATAAAATCAGCAAAAGCAAGGTTTTATCCTTCTCTTGATATTGCTGCGGGAGTAGGATTTCAGGCTTTTAACCCTCTGTACATTGTCAAGCCTCAGTCCTTTCTGTATTCTCTTGCAGGAGAGCTTACTGCCCCACTGATCAATAGAAATGCAATAAAGGCAGCTTATTATAATGCCAATGCAAAACAGGTGCAGGCTGTTTACCATTATGAGCAAACTATACTGGGTGCTTATATTGAGGTAGCCAACCAATTATCAAAGATTCATAATCTGGAAAATAGTTTTGACATTAAAAATCAGGAAGTAAATGCCTTAACAAAGTCCATTGATATTTCCAATGATCTTTTTAAATATGCACGTGCAGATTATATGGAGGTTCTCCTGACTCAACGGGATGCGCTTGAATCCAAGTTTGAGCTTGTTGAAAAGAAAGTGAATCAGTTAAAAGCAAGTGTTGCCATTTACAGGGCACTTGGTGGCGGATGGGATCAGAATCCTGTTGCACCCCCCGATATTATTAAAAAATAATATATACCAATTTAATTTTTTCTTAGGGAAGCTTACCGAAAGGTAGGCTTCTTTTTTAAGATTCAGGATCACTTCCTTTTTCCAAAAACTCAATATTTCTTTTCAGACCTGCATATTTTGTTCTTTTTACAGGCGATTTCCTGAAGATTTCAGAGAATAATTCCTGCGTAAGCTCTTTCCATTCACCTTTTTTAAAATTTTTAAGGCTATCGTTAGGCTTGAATTTGCTCTGCATGTTCGGAGCTGAAAACCGGTTCCACGGACAAACATCCTGACAGATATCACAGCCAAACATCCAATCCTGCATTTTATCCCTGAAATAATCGGGAATTTCACTTTTCAGTTCAATGGTAGCATATGAAATGCATTTGCTTCCATCAACGATTTTATCCGAGATGATAGCATCTGTAGGACAAGCATCGATACATTTTCTGCAGGTACCGCAATGGTTGGTGGTTTCGTGATCGGCAATCAGCTCAAGATCGCAAATGATCTCCGCTAAAAAATAAAAGGAGCCGTTTTGTTTCGTGATCAGATTGGCATTTTTCCCTACCCATCCAATTCCGGATTTCCTAGCCCAGCTTCTTTCAAGTACGGGAGCAGAATCTACAAAAACCCTGAATCCGAATTCCCCGATCTCCTCCTGCAGCTCAGTCACCATTTCACGAAGAATTTCCTTAATTACCTCGTGATAATCTTCAGCGTATGCATACTTTGAGATCTTGTAGTTTTCCAGCGTTGAAAGTTTCTCTTCAGGGAAATAGTTATAGGATAATGAAATCACTGACTTCGAGCCTTCTACCAGTAATCGGGGATCTAATCTTTTATCAAAATGGTTTTCCATGTATTTCATTTCCCCATGGAAGTTATTCTTTAACCATTTATCCAGATGACGGGCATCTTCTTCGAGGAAATCAGCTTTGGAGATACCACAATTCTGAAATCCAAAACGTTGTGCCTTGGACTTTATCAGTTCAGAATATTTTTCAGCAGTTGAATTCATGATTTCCCATTGCAAAACTAAGATTATTTTATAAATTTGTTGGAGTTTGGGTGTGTGAAATATTTCAGACAGCCATTTTATACTTTTAACACTAAATATTTACAATTATGTCATTAGCAGATGTATTAAAATCCGGAAATTATCAATTAATAGATGTTCGCGAACCAATGGAACTGGAAATGGATGGTAATATAGAAGGAGCTCAAAATATTCCATTAGGAGAAGTTGAAGATAGAAAAGAAGAAATTCTATCGATAGAAAAACCAGTTGTAATTTTCTGCAGAAGTGGAAACAGAAGCGGAAAAGCGTTGGAATATTTAAATTCCCAGGGGTTAAAGGACGGTTATAACGGCGGTGGCTGGGCAGACCTGAAAGCAACAATCGAAGCAAATCAAGGAACTTTTTAAGTTCCTTTTTTTATCCCTTTTAATAATATGAATCTGAAAGAAAGATTAGCTCAGAATCTCCTTCCTTACACACAGGACCAGTATTTCATTAATAAATTGTGGCAGGAAATACAGACCCAATACTCCCAAAAAGGAAGATTTTATCACAATCTGGAACATCTGACTGCTTTATTTTCGGAGCTAGAAAAGGTAAAAAGTGATATTTCAGATTTTCAGGTGATAAGTTTTGCAGTGTTTTATCATGATATTGTTTATGATGCTTCCTCAAAAGCTAATGAGAAAAAAAGTGCTGAATTGGCGAAAATAAGGCTTAGTGAAATTAAGGTAGATAAAAGGTCCATAGATAATATCTTTCATCAGATTCTGGCGACTCAACTGCATCAAAAATCCCCAGATAATGACACCAACTATCTTTTAGACGCTGACTTATCGATTTTAGGACAAGACCCTCAAACCTATCTGGAATATACTAAAATGATCAGAAGAGAATACTCTATCTATCCTGACTTTCTATATAAACCTGGCAGAAGAAAAGTACTTCTCCATTTTCTGGAGTCGGATTATATTTTTAAAACTGACTATTTTAAGAATAAATATGAACATCAGGCCAGAAAAAATATAGAGTATGAATTAACAAATTTATAGACCAACCTTATTAAATGTGTTTCTCTATGAACTCTTTCGCCTTCTCCAATATAATATCAGGTACTTCTTTGTGTGGTGTATGTCCTACTCCTGGTATAATATATTTCTCTGAGAATCCGCTCACCTGTACTACTGTTTTTTCTACCTGATCTAAAGTTCCATATTCATCAGCATCTCCCTGAATAAATAGTAATGGACATATAATATCTTTCAATATATACTCGATGTTCCAATTTCTGTATCCCTCCCGAGTCCAGGTTTCTGTCCAGGCCTTGAAAAGCATTTCTACTTTATCTCCGTGGTATTTTTGCAGACGCTCAGGAAGATTCGTAGTTTTATAAGCTTCCCATGCATCGTACACTCCTTTCAGCGTAACATCTTCAACGAAAATATGTCCTGCTTCACAAATAACGGCTTTTATTCTTTCGGGATATTTACCGGCAGTGATCAGAGCTATGGTTCCTCCGTCACTGTGCCCGAATAAAATAGCATCTTTGATGTTAAGCTCCTGCAACAACTCATTCAGAAGATCTGCTTCCAGCTCCATATAATTATCGGGTCTTTCGTGTGTAAGCATCGGACCTGATTTACCATATCCTAAACGATCATAAACCAGAACATTACATTGGGAAGCTTCGGAAAGTTTTTGAGGAAAATCCCTCCATAATTGGGTACATCCAAGGGAGTCGTGAAGAAAAACCAATGTAGGCCTGTTGCCCCGTGAATTATCGTATTCTATATAAAGATTTTTTATTTGGGGTTTTGCTAAATTAACCGACATTCAAGTTATTGCTTCATTAAAATTTAGGTATTTTTACCTCTTCAAATTCGTTCAGAAGGTTAGCAAAAACAGTTTCAACAGGTAGGATGTCATTGATCAATGCAGACACTTGTCCTATTTCCAGTTCTCCATCTTCCAAATCTCCTTCGAACATCCCCTTTTTTGCTCTTGCCCTACCCAAAGACGCCGCTAAAGCTTCCGCATCTCTCCCGGACTGATAAATATTTTCTAGCTCATTGAAGAATTTATTTTTGACCATCCTTACCGGAGCCAGTTCTTTTAAGGTAAGATGAGTATCTCCTTCATTCAGCTCTGTAATTTTCTTTTTCCAGTTTTCGTGGGCGCTGGCTTCATGGGTTGCCGCAAACCGGGACCCTATTTGTACACCATCTGCTCCCAAAATCATAGCCGCTTTTATCTGAGAACCTAAAGCAATTCCTCCAGCTGCAATTAAGGGCTTAGAAATGTGCTGCTTTACATTAGGGATGAGGCAGAAGGTCGTAGTTTCATCCCTCCCGTTATGTCCTCCTGCTTCAAAGCCTTCCGCTACCACAGCATCTACTCCCGCATCTTCACATTTAATGGCAAATTTTGTAGACGAAACAACATGAGCCACCTTAATACCTTCTTTCTGTAAAGTTTCTGTATAGGTTTTAGGATTTCCTGCTGAGGTAAAAACAATCTTCACTCCCTCTTCCAAAATGATTTGAATAATTTCCGCGATATTAGGATAAAGCATAGGTACATTTACGCCAAAAGGCTTGTCTGTAGCTGCTTTGCATTTCTGAATATTCTCTCTTAAAATATCGGGGTACATACTTCCTGCACCGATTAATCCCAGCCCTCCGCAATTGGAAACTGCTGAAGCAAGTCTCCATCCGGAATGCCATATCATTCCTGCCTGAATGATCGGATATTTTATATCAAAAAGTCTGGTAATCCTGTTTTGTTCTGATTCCATCCCATAAATTTTTTTAGCCGCACTAAAATCTATAAAATTACTCATGCTGTAAAAATACTAAAAAACAAAAATTTCATCCCTTTCTATTTGAAGAATATTCAGATAAATTTTCTTTTTAATTTTAATTATCCCGGATGCCATCTATAAAAAAAAACCTTCAGATCATCTGAAGGTTTTTCTATTATTTCTTTAAAGCCTCTTTTTTCCAGTTTCCTTTAAACTTGCAGGAATCGTAACGGCTGTCTATCGATATAAATGTTGTTGGTAATTTGGAATTCACAAATTTTTCAACCATTTCATTTCGCTTCTTATTAAGTGCCATTTGCTTTATTCTGTCATAATCGGTTTCCAGAGTGATCTGGTGAGAAGGAATCACATCTTCGATCTTCACAATTTTCACTACTTTTCTTTTTCTCTCGTCTTCATCATCAAAAGCACTGGTAATATCATCCTTATTAAGACCTGCCAATTCATAGCTGATAGTTCCCGGAATAGTTTCTCTTTCGATCTTATTAGAACCATCAGATCCGGAAATTACCCCACCATTGAATTTTGTTCTTTTATCATCTGAATATTTAAAGGCAGCATCTTTAAATGTAATTTTCCCTTCTGTAATCAGGGTTTTAATACTGTCTAATTTCTTTTTAGCTGTTTTAATTTCGTCTTCAGTAGGAGTAGCCATCAAAAGGATATGTCTTGCATCATATATCTTTCCTGATTTTTTCACCAATTGAATGATATGGTACCCAAATTCTGATTCTACAGGGTCTGAAATTTCCCCTTCCTGAAGGTTTAGTGCAGCCGCCTCGAATGGTTTTACCATCTGTCCTTTAGAGATATTTTTCATTAAACCTCCAGTAGATGCAGAACCCGGATCCTCAGAATAGATTCTCGCCTGGCTTTCAAATGATTCTCCACCTGCAATATCCTGTTTAATCTTTTTTAACTTATTGATCAGCTCATCTTTATGGGCTTCCGTAAGTTTAGGATACATCATGATCTGCGCTAAAGTTACTTCATCTTTGATTTCAGGTAACTGAGCTTTATACATATTATAAAAATCGGTTACTTCATTTGGCGTAACATCGGCCTTATCAGTAACTCTCTGATATTTTGCCTGCCCGTAATAGGTATCCGTGTCTATCTTTTCGATAGCATTCTTCATTTCGTAAGCAGTTCTGAACTTGTAGGCGGCTAACATTGCTTTTTCGTCAGGAAATTGGGAAAGTAACTGGCTGTACTTTGCATTAGCCTGAGTTTTAATAGCAGCCGATCTGTTTTCAATCAAGGTATCCTTTTTTGCTTCGAATACAAGAAGTTTATTGTTGATCAGATTCTCCAAAAACTCACACTTATCTGTGTTGGAAGCGCCCTGCTGTTTTGCATAATTCATCTGTTCATTAACGTCAGACTCTAACACAATTTCATCTCCGATTACAGCAGCAATACCATCCACCAGGTCCCCTTGTTTTAACTGGGCCTTCATGTTAGTAGCAAACAGCATCACAAAAACTCCAAAAAGAAAAGTGATCTTTAGTTTATTTATCATTTTAGTATTTTAAACAAGTTGCAAATTTAGAATTCTTAACGAATTACACTAAATTTTTTATTATAAATATTTCTTAAAAACATCTATTTATTGTAGTTCAACGTCAAATGTTGTTAATTCTTTGAATTGTCTCAGTCTGCTGAACATATCCGATTCACTTACTTCTTCAATTCTTTCGGTCCCGAACTTCTCTACAGTAAATGAGGCCATTGCTGAACCAACGATCAATGCTGATTTCATTGTTTCAAAATCGATCTTCTGTTTCTTGGCTAAATATGCAGCAAAACCACCTGCAAAAGTATCTCCCGCTCCGGTCGGATCAAAAACATCTTCTAACGGAAGTGCCGGAATAGCGAACACCTGAGTTTCATTGAACAGTAATGCCCCGTGTTCCCCTTTTTTAATGATCACATATTTAGGTCCCATTTTAAGGATCTTTTTTGCCGCTTTTACTAAAGAATATTCTCCTGAAAGCTGTCTGGCTTCTTCGTCATTGATGGTAATCACATCTGTTTTGGCGATCATATCCATTAAAATATCCATCGCAGTATCCATCCAGAAATTCATGGTATCCAGGACAACAAGCTTTGGACGTTCATTCATTTTTTCCAGTACGGACAGCTGTACCCCCGGATGAAGGTTTCCTAACAACAAAATCTCTGCATCCTGCATAGAATCCGGGATTTTCGGATCAAAATTTTCCAGAACATTTACTTCCGTAGCTAAGGTATCTCTCGTATTTAAATCATTATGATACTTTCCTGACCAGAAAAATGTTTTTCCTTCTTTCACGATCTCAATTCCTTCGATATTTACATCCCTGTCGGTAAACATATCAAGATGCTCTTGTGGAAAATCCCCTCCAACAACAGAAACAATCCCTGATTTTACGCCTAAGATAGATGAAGTGATCCCGATATAAGTAGCGGCACCCCCCAAAATTTTATCTGTCTTACCAAATGGTGTTTCAATTGCATCAAATGCAACACTTCCAACAACTAAAAGTTTCATATATTTTTCAATGTATTTTAAACTGATTTATTTTTTCCATTCGAAAGTATCCAGCAGATGCTTCATATCATTCTTGATATAATTTACTGCAGGAGCCAATGAATCCGGTTTCGGTCTTGTATTAAAGTATAGATAAGCAGTTACAAAGTGTTTTGTACTGTCTGTAATATAAAATTGAAGATTGGAAGCACTTTGCCCCTTTAATTCGTAAAAATTCCCGTAGACTTTCTTTTCGGGATATTCAAAAGACTTAGTGTCAATGGCACTGGCCTTAATGGTGTGCTCATACACCATTTTTTCAGCTTCTTTGATATGATCGGCAAAATCATTCTGAATCGGATAATAGGTAACAAAAACCTTAGCCTTCATTTTAGGATAATTCAGATAGTACCAGCAAGGCCTTTTAGCATTTGTGATCATTGCAAAATCCGAGTATTCAAAACTATAAGCACAGTTAGGATCAAATTTTTGATATTTTGGTGTGGGGTATTCCAAACGCAATTCTCCGTATGGTTTTGGGATTGGATCTTTTCCACATGAAATTAAAAGCAATGAAGCAAATATAAAAATGACTTTTTTAATCATTTTGCAAAAGTACAAATTAGATTTCAGATTTAGGAAGACAAATTTCAGTCTTTCAACGAGTTTTGGATATAGCTTTCCAGAGGCTTGGGAAAAGATTTATCCTGTGATCCCCGGTAGTCCGTTACAATATATTGATTATTTAATGTAAAATCCTCCCAGATAGCTTTTGAAGTGATTTCAACATTATAAATATCTATGGTAAGATTCTTATGGGTGAGCTTATGTTGAACTGTTTTAAGGTTTTTTATAAATATCTTGAAATCCTCAGGAAGAGAGGATGGAAATTCAAAAAGTTTCTTCCAGATAAAATCATCTTTTCTTTGTTGGATCACAAATTGGCCTTTGTAATGAACAAAATAATACTGCAGATGAAGGTCTTCTGTTTTTACTTTTTTTGTTTTAACCGGAAACTCTGAAACCTTGTTCAAAGCAACAGCCAGGCAATCATCTTCTAACGGACATTTTTCACACAGAGGATTTTTGGGCTTACAGATTTCAGATCCCAGATCCATCATGGCCTGATTAAAATCTCCGACATTCTCCGGCATAACTAATGTTGCCAACTGAGAAAAATAAGCAAAGGCCTTTGAACCGGAAATATCAAAATCATCTGCGAAAACACGACTTAATACCCTGTAGAAATTCCCATCAACGGCAGGCATGCGTCCGTTAAAACAAATGCTCGAAACTGCAGCTGCAGTATACTTCCCCACTCCTTTTAGCTGTAATATATCCTCATACCGGGCAGGAAAAACACCATCAAAATCTGTCATGATCTGTTGGGCTGCCTTATGGATATTGATTGCTCTGGAATAATACCCCAAGCCTTTCCAGTGAAGCAAGACCTCATCTTCTTCTGCTGAGGCCAGGGATTTCACATCCGGAAATCGTCTGATAAAATTATTATAATGGTTAAGCCCCTGAGCAATTCTGGTTTGCTGAAAAACAATTTCGCATATCCATATTTTATATGGATCTTTTGTTTTTCTGAATGGTAAATCTCTGGCATTTTCCTTGTACCATCCCAACAGCTTGTTTCCGACGTGAAGAAAGTCCGAACCCTTAAAATTCTTTTCCAAAAAGTGACTCTGTTTAAATAATTCAACCTGCCTTTTACATCATTTCACAAATAGGATAGGAAATCAATCAAAGCAATTGCAAAGATAGAACTATTTACTTTCTGTACCTACAGTATATACCGGAGCAGATTTCAGCCATTGATACTTAAGCTTTTTCTCTTCTGCGATAAAACGGTATCCGTTAAGTTTTTTCAAAAAAACATACATGGAATCTTTTTTAAGCTTTAGTCTCTGGTTGGATAGAAACTGGAACGGATAAGTAACCACAGAGTCCCTTGTCGTTTTTTCTATCTCACCGGAGGTAAGTCTGTAAATAAAAATAGGTCTCCCACGACCGGATGAGCTGTCTACGAGCTTTATATCTGAACTGACAAGAACCATATCACTGCCGTCGATACATTCTTCTTTATTCATAATATAAGCTTTCCCTTCCTGTCTCTCATCTTCAAAAAGATCTTTTTTATAGTAATTCGGGCTTTGATATTTCTTCTCGCAGCCTATAAAAAGCATCAGGAAAACGGGTATGCAATAGGCAAACCTGGATGTAAACATATTAATTTTCATATAAATTTGGTAGAAAAAAACCGATGTAAAATTGCATCGGTTTTTATTATTTGGTAAGGATATATTAGTCCTGAGTATATTGAGACTCCCATTCGTTACCATCATCCCCTTTATGTCCATCCAATTTAATAACGAAACTCTTTGTTGGGAAATAAGGCGTTAAACGGATATCAAGCCATACCCTGTCTTTATTTACTTTATCCTGTTCGAAACGAACGATCTTGAATTTTTCAATCAGTTTATCCGGACCTTTGATACCATCAAGGAAGGTCACAATCTGTCTTCTCAGATCATCTTCATTTTTAGCGGTCCAGTTTTCAAATGCTCTTCTGTTAAGGAAATCCAGCAAAACTTTGGTTACATAATCGAATACACGAACTACAGAATAGGTTTGAAGACCAATATTATCTCCTGTAAACAACGTTTTTGCAGAGAAGGCCATGATCTTGCCATATTCATTAACCATCGGGACCAATCCCATTTTTTCCAACTGAGAAATTTCACTTTTCTTCAATTCGAATTTTACGGCATCTACTTCGTTGATGTTACCATGTTTTTTACCGGCCGCTACCTGAGACATTAATGTTTTATGAATTTTACCGGCCAATGAAGTAGAAGGTGGAAGTTCCACATTTTCTTCTTCACCCACTTCCTCAGCTCTTCCACGTCCTACAAGCCAGTTGCAGGTCATGATTACATTACTTCTGTGAAGTTCTCCACCGGTAAGGTTCGCAGAATGAAATAAATCCACCACGTCATCCGGTTTGTCAAGATTAGCAAAATCGGTAACCAACATTACTTTGTTCTCATTACAGATCTTTGCCCATTTTTCGACTACTTTATTTGATCCTAAATAACCTGGAATGGCTAATAGGGAATAATTGTCTCTAAGATCCAGACGATCATAATAACTCTTGAATTCTTCAGCAATAGCATCGATGAAAAGCGGATTATCAAGATCCGATAGCTGATCTAAGCTTGCATTCACAATACTTACATTATCAACCTTATCAAGTTCGGTATTTTTATAGAACTGGGCTACTGTACGATAAGAGGTTTCTAACTGACGAACCGTATCCAGAGTGTTCTTTAAATTTGTTTTTAAACTATTTTCTGCCTGTTGTGCTTTATTTTTGCACACTTCTGCCATTTTATCTGCAGATTCGTTTCCTTCCAGAAGGCTTACCCAAAGATTAATCTTCTGTAGCAATTCTTTTCTTTCATCTCCTTTATTATTATCGGTGAGGAATATTTCTTTTCTTGCTTTTCTGGTAGGATTCATGTTGGCGATGCCGTCAACAACAGATTCTACAAAACCGAAACCACCAATTTTATTGAGTTCGGCAAGGGGATTACCTTTCGGTTGTCCCGAATGTTGCTGCTGGCCTTGTTGTTGGCTTTCAGCTGCCTGTAATTTACTATCCATGATTTAATGTAAAGTCTTTAGGTTATTTTTCAAGTTCTTGTGCCACTTCTTTCAACACTTCCACAAATGCAGCTCTTGTCTGCTCATTTTCCAGCATACTGCGTAGAACCTTATTGGTTTTTAGCTGGCGGACAATTTTATTATATTGTTCCTGTTCCATACTAAGTTGCTGTAAATAATCTGATTTTTGCGTAAGGCTTTTAGGAGTGAAGTCTCCCAGATTTTGAAAACGGAATTCTTCATTGATTACACTACCATCTTCCGTTTCATGTTGTACACTTATCGAAGGTTGAAAATGTTTGAAGACGTCATCCACAGTCTTTAATCCTGTTACAATTTCAGGGGTATAAGATTCATCGGTAGTAAGCTGGCTTACAATTAATGACTTATTCTCTTGGATTTCCTGAATAGCTTCATTAGCGTCTACTTTTATCTCGTTTCCGCCAACACCATAATTAAACATTGCCATATTATTATTATTTTGAGATTTTTGATTTTGGTTAGAACTGGCTTTACCCGACGAATCGAATAAGTCGCCAATCCAATGTTTAAATTTAAAAAAAAACTCCAACATACAAAATTTTGTTAAGATTTTTCTTACATTATTTAATCCTATTTGGTCTGTGACACTTAAATATGTCATTTTCACCTCACTAAACTATGAAAAATAAATAAAAATAAGCTATAAAGAGATAAAATAAAATCCTGGTGTACTTTACCCTTATGCAAAGATGTTAAATCCCGGACAAAATAAAAATTCTTCTTATATCTGAAAAAAATACTGAAAAAAATATTCTTTATATTTAAACAAAGAAACAGAATTATGAAAGATGTAAAGATAGCGTTTAGAAAACCAATATTTCCTGTTTCAGAAGCATTACAGCAATATCTGAAAAAACACAACAGAATAACCAAGATTCATTTTCTGTATGAAGAGCTCCTGAGATTTAGTGACAGCGTAAGTATCCTGGATAATGATGGTAAAGATACTTTGTGGCTTGGGGTATTGTATTCTGAACATGAGTTTAAAGAAATAGAAGCTAATCTAAACAAGATCTATACTCTTCTTCATTCTGACGGAGATGAGGCTACTTTACCCTACCTGAAAGTAGATACAATCGACTTTTGCACCTTCGGAAATTCTAAACCTTTTCGAATCCGGGTGAGAAATATTCTGAACGACAATTACACTAACTTTTATATTAAGCAGGCAGATGCTTCCCGTATTTATGGGCTGGAGCTTGAGGACCTGCTTTCTCCCAATCGAATTAACTTTCTGATTTACAAAAACACTTTAATAGAAGAGCATATTTTAGGAATTCCCGGTGATGTTTTTATTAAGAAGCACCTACCCAATTGTACGGAGTCCGAAAAAGCTCAGATCTCCAAGGAATTTGTAAAATTCAATGAACGCTGTCTTATTGGGCTCCTTGGTGACATGCGCTCTTATAACTATGTCATTATTCCAATACATGATTTTGACCAGGTTATTTACAGAATCCGCCCCATTGACTTTGACCAACAAACTTATGAAGGAAATCTGAAGGTATACCTCCCCCAATATTTTAAAGAAAATAGTCAAATGGTCAATATGGTACTGGAAAAACTGAAACCCAGTTCCATAGAACAGTACCGTAAAGAAGTACGTTCACAAATTGTAAAAAGGGTAACCAGCAGTAAAAACAGATTTGATGAACTCATTTCTATTATGAAAAAAGAAGATCTCGCACCGGAAGCCAATGTTACAGAACTAAAGACGGCTTTGCAAAAACTCACTTACGATGTAAATTTCAAATATTGTAAAACCATGGGAGACATTATAGAAACCGGAATAAAGTTTGTGATCCGGAATTATAAAAATGCATATTAAAAGAAAATCCGTCCCCACTAATGTGAGAGACGGATTTTTTCTTTTCTAACAATTTTCGGTTGAATTACCAAATTTTTATACGATCCTGAGGTGCTTTGTACAGCTTATCTCCAGGTTTTATGTCGAATGCTTTGATAAATGCATCCTGATTCACCAATGGGCCAAAGGCTCTGAAATATCCAGGAGAATGCGGATCGGTCTTCACCTGATTTACCATATACTGATCCGTAGACTTAGTTCTCCAAACTGTTGCCCAGCTCATGAAGAATCTCTGATCTTGAGTAAATCCACTGATTAATCCCGGATTTCCATGATCTTTAAGGTACATCTGCAATGCATCATATGCTACCGCCACTCCACCAAGATCGCCAATGTTTTCACCGCTTGTAAACTTACCGTTCACAAAACTTCCCTTCACAGGCTCATATCCGTTATACTGAGCTGCAAGTTGTCCCACTTTTGCATCAAAGTTTTTACGGTCGGCATCTGTCCACCAGTTATTCAGATTTCCATCTCCATCGAATCGGGAACCACTATCATCAAAACCATGAGAAATTTCGTGGCCGATAACAGCTCCTATTCCACCAAAGTTAACAGCAGCATCCGCTTTAGGGTTATAGAAAGGAGGCTGAAGAATAGCAGCAGGGAATACAATCTCATTATTTGAACCGCTATAATATGCATTTACCGTTTGTGGAGTCATTCCCCACTCAGTTTTATCAACAGGCTTGCCTACTTTTTCCAGACTTCTCTGGTATTGCCAAGCGGCAACATTCTGTAAGTTAGAATATAACGTTGCTCCCTTAGATGGTGCTTCTACTTTCAATGCAGAATAATCTTTCCACTTATCCGGATAAGCAATTTTTACGGTGAACTTAGAAAGTTTTTCCTGCGCTTTAACTTTTGTTTCCGGAGACATCCAATCCATTTCATTGATATGGGTCTTGAACGATTTCAGAATGTAATCAATATAAGTTTCCATCTGCTCTTTTGCTTCAGGAGTAAAGTATTTCTCAACATATAATTTTCCAAAAGCTTCACCAAGAACACCATTCACCAGGCTTAGCCCCCTTTTGTTCATCGGACGTTGTTCTTTTTGTCCCTGAAGATATTTGGAGTAGAAGTCAAAACGGATTTGCTCCAGACCATCATCGAGGTTGCTTGCATTACCGTTAATGACATGATATTTTAAATAGTCTTTCAATAATGGAAGATTCTTCTGTGTGATGAACTGATCCATATTCTGATAATATTTCAATTCACCTACAATAACTTTATCTGTTTTTACTCCGGCCTCTGCAAGATATTTAGCCAGGTTTACATTTTTAACCAATCCTGATAGCTCAGAAACATTTTTAGGGTTATATCTTAAATTGGCATCCCTGTTCTGCTCCAGGGTTAAAAGGTAGTTTGCCAATTGTTTTTCAAAGGCAACCACATTTTCTGCAACCTGGGTAGAGTTTTTATATCCTAATACTCCGAATAGCTTTCCTACATAAGTAGTATACTCACCCAAAGTTTTGGTATTGGCTTCATTTACTTTTTGATAATAATCTCTTCCTAATCCGAGATCCGGTCCACCAAGATAAACAGCATTCATTTTAGAATTCTTCATATCTGCACCTACTCTCCATCCATAGAACGAATTGTCACCTAATCTTGTCGCATCCAAAAGGTATTTCTGAAGATCATTAAGGTTTTTAATGGCATCAATTTTAGCCAGATCACCTTTTATAGGAGCTAATCCATCAGCATTTCTTTTGTTTACATCCATAAAAGATGCATACAAATTCTGTATTTTTTGCCCTTCCGAACCATCAGAATATTTTTCAGATAAGATTTTATTCAAAATATCAAGGGAAGCATCATCCACATTTTCCCTCAATGCATTGAAGGAACCCCAGCTTGCTTTATCAGACGGAATCTGTGTATTTTTCACCCAATTTCCGTTCACGTAATTAAAGAAATCATCCTGAGGACGAACACTTTTATCCATGTAAGAAAGGGTAATCCCTTCTTCTTTCACCTCTTCTTTTACGGGTTGTGTAGTTGCCACCGGAGTTTCTGTTTTAGTAGTTTTTTCTGCAGTTTTTGTTGTTCCGCAAGAATTTAAAAATACCATACCCGAAAAGGCAAGTATCCCAATATTTAGCTTTTTCATTAAAGATCGTTTTTTGATTTTACACAAACTTACCAAATATACGAATTTTCATTATGTAAGATGGTAGAATTGAGAAATTGTTAAAAGTTGAGGAATATGGCAATCAGGTTAAGAGAGTATAAGCTCCAGGATTTGAGATTAGAGAAAAAATACCGATTATAGAAATAAAAGTATAGACCCATTTCTTCCGATTGAAATTTACCAACTACTGTACATGATTTGCTCAGCAAGTAAATAAAAAGCCGCTCATTTCTGAACGGCTTCATTTATTATTACCAGATTTTGATTCTGTCCTGAGGAGCTTTATACAGTTTGTCTCCCTGTTTTACATCAAATGCTTTATAGAATGCGTCAACGTTCGTTAACGGACCGAAGCTTCTGAAATATCCAGGAGAATGCGGGTCTGTTTTCACCTGATTGATCATGTACTTTTCACTTGATAATGTTCTCCACACCGTTGCCCAGCTTAAGAAGAATCTTTGATCCTGTGTGTATCCGCTGATCACTCCAGGATTTCCTTTATCTTTCAAATACATTTGTAATGCATCATAAGCGATATTTACACCTCCTAAATCTGCGATATTTTCACCATTTGTAAAGGTTCCGTTTACGAAAGTTCCTTTTACCGGCTCATATTTATCATATTGGGCAGCAAGGGCTTTTGTTGCTTTTTCAAAGTTCGTTTTATCTTCAGGCGTCCACCAGTCTACCAGGTTTCCGTCTGCATCAAACTGAGCTCCTGAATCATCAAATCCGTGGCTCATTTCATGACCGATAACAGCTCCGATTCCACCGAAGTTCACAGCAGCATCAGCCTGAGGATTAAAGAACGGCGGCTGAAGAATAGCTGCAGGGAATACAATCTCGTTATTTACCGGATTATAATATGCATTTACCGTTTGTGGAGTCATTCCCCATTCAGTTTTATCAACCGGTTTTCCAATTTTAGCTAAATCTTTATTATACTGCCATTCCGAAACATTCTGAAGGTTTTGGTATAAAGTACCTCCTTTTGATTCTGGAGTGATAACCAATTTGGAATAATCTTTCCATTTATCCGGATAAGCAACTTTTACAGTGAATTTATTAAGCTTGTTTAATGCTTTTTCTTTTGTTGTAGAAGACATCCATGTTAAATTGTTGATGTGAACCACAAAGCTTTTCTTTAAATAATCGATCAATTCAACCATCTGAGCTTTAGCTTCAGCCGGGAAATATTTCTCAACATATAATTTACCGAAAGCTTCGCCCAGAGAACTGTTGATCAGCTCATATCCTCTTTTGTTTAAAGCTCTCTGTTCCTGCTGACCTCTAAGGTATTTTCCATAGAAAGCAAATCTCATGTTCCCAAGGTTTTCACTCAGATAAGATGCACTTCCGTTGATCAGGTGGAATTTCAGATAATCCTTGATAACCGGAAGATTATTAGCATTTACCAATTGGTCGAAGTTTTTATAATAACCCAGTTCTCCAATGATTACTTTATCTGAATTTACTCCAACTTTTTTAAGGTAAGCCGGTAGATCAACATTTTTTACTAAAGCAGAAAGTTCAGACATCGTCTTCGGATTATACTGAAGATTGGAATCACGGATCTGCTCGTTTGTCAGATAGGTTTTAGCAATGCTTTTTTCGTAATCAACAATTCCTTTTGCAGCTTCATCAGCATTTTTGTACCCTAATTCTTTTAACATAGAAGCCACATACTTTTGGTATTCAGCAATCGCTTCCGTATTTTTTTCATTTACTTTCTGATAATAGTCTCTTCCTAAACCAAGAGATGCATCGCCAAGATAGATCGCATTCATTTTAGAATCCTTAAGGTCAGCATCTACGCCCCATCCGTATAACACATTCTCTCCTTCTTTAGTTACAGAGATCAGGTAATTCTGCAGATCGGCAAGGTTCTTAATAGCATCGATTTTACTAAGGTTAGCCTGGATAGGTTTGATACCATCAGCATTTCTCTTCTGCATGTTCATATAAGTAGCATACAGATCCTGGATTTTTTTACCTTCACTTCCCTCTGCAAATTTATCCTTCAAAAGAGAATTCAAAATCGTCATTGAATTATTGTCAGTATCATCTGCCAGTTTATTGAAGCTTCCCCATGTTGGTTTATCAGCTGGAATTTTGGCCGTTTTCATCCACGTTCCACTCACGTAGTTGTAAAAATCATCCTGTGGACGTACAGATTTGTCCATTAAACTAAGGTCTAAACCTTTATCCGTTGTACTCATTACTGTTTTAGTTGTTTTAGCCTGAGCATTCACTGTATTCTGTGAGCAAATTCCCGCTAGTAAAAACAAAGAAAGCGTTAGTTTTTTCATTATAATAACAATTTATATAATATGTCTTTATATTGTAACATATGTTACGTTTACAAAAACAAATTTAAACAAATATTAAGAAGTTGTTATCTCCTTTACATTCCCTGTCCTTTTCAGAAATCCCCAGGACTGCATTTCTCCTTTCAGGGCCCTTCTCAGGCTTCTGAACAATACAATATACATCAGCCATCTGTATCCGAATCTTTGCGGAATCACATACACGAGATTGATCAGCTTTTCTTTTTGCATTAAAAACGCAATGATTGCAAGGGAAGCATCAACCAAAAGAAAAAGTAAATAGTATATAAATATTTTTTCTCCGTTTCCAAATAAGATCCCAAAAAACATAATGACATCTGCAAAAGGTGAAAAGAACGGAATAATATATTGAAACAATAAAATATTTGGCATTGCCCAAAGTCCCAGTCCTTTATATTTAGGGTTTAAGAAGGTTTGTTTTTGCTTCCAGAACATCTGCATAATTCCATAGGTCCATCGGAAACGTTGTTTTAAAAACTGTTTTACCGTCTCCGGAGCTTCTGTTACGGCAACAGCATTGTTTTCATTAGCCACAGTATATCCTTCTCTAAGAATTTTTACCGTAATATCACAATCTTCAGCCAGTGTATCCGAAGAATATCCACCTACCTCATCAATTACGGATCTCCTAAACGCTCCGATTGCTCCCGGGATTACTGTAATTGCATTAATATTCGCATAAGCTAACCTGTCAAAATTCTGGCTGGTTGTATATTCTATTGCCTGCCACTTTGTAAGCCAGTTGACCTGATTTCCAACTTTTACATTTCCCGCAACTGCTGCAATCTTCTCTTCAGCAGAGGCATTCAAAAACCTTGCAATCAAATATTTTACGGCATCTTGCTGCAGTTTGGTATCGGCATCGATACAAACAACATATTCAGCATCAGTTTGTGAAATCCCAAAATTTAAAGCGGTTGCTTTTCCTCCGTTAGCTTTCGTGAAAATCTTAAGTTTAGGATGTTCAGCAAATGCTTCCCTGGCCTTTGTATAAGTGAGATCTTTACTTCCGTCATCTACAAGAATAACATCAAAATTAGGATAGGACTGTTTTAATAAATTATGCAAAGAGGATACAATATTAACTTCCTCATTATAGGCAGGAACAATAATAGATACTTTAGGATAGCTATCCAATACGGGAAAATTTGAAAGCTTTTTCTCTTTGCTTTTTTCTTTAACTGCCCAGTACACCATGAATAACAAACGGATAATTCCTAAAATAATGAAGATGGTAAATAAGGCCACCAGAAAATGACTAATCCCATAAATTACAGTCGCTAATACAAGATTCAGCTGCATAATGTAATACGACTTGGTTTTTGGAACCGCAGGCATCAGCTCATTTTTACTTTTATGTAAAATGCTTGCCAGATTCGTGAAATGATAACCTTGCTTCTGCAAAGTAGGAATTAAAATTTTCAGAGCTTTGATCGTCTCTTCTCTTGTGTCTCCTCCAGCATCATGCAGTAGAATAATATTTCCTCTCTCCTGCTTGATACCCTGCATTACACGTTTTACGATCTCATCTGCTTTAATACCAGGTTGCCAGTCTTCGGGATCTATACTTTCACCGATATCGAGATAATTCTGCTGTCTGGCCAGGGCAACGGGAATAATCTCTTCAGAGGTTGTAGGCTCGGAATCTGCATTATAAGGTGCTCTGAACAGGATCGTGCTATGACCGGTTATGCATTCAAATAAGAGCCTCGTCAGTTTCATCTCTAATAAAGCCCTCTCCGGACTTACTTTGGCCACATTTTCATGAGTGAAAGTATGGTTTCCTATTTCATGTCCCTCTCTATAGATTCTTTTTACCAGAGGAAGATTTTTCTCAGCATTCAGGCCGATTAAAAAGAATGCAGCCGGAACGTGATATTTTGATAAGATATCAAGGACCTGAGGAGTATACGTTTCATCCGGACCATCATCAAATGTCAGTACCAGTTCTTTCTGTGGTGCCCAACCATATTTTTTCACTTCATAAGAACTTGGATACGTGATATAGTTCTCATCTGTAATAATTTTTTCTTTAGGATCTGTTTCCAGAGCTATTTTCCCGTCATGTGGAGTATTCAGGACATCCAATACTTCACCATCCCCGATATAATCTACCATGGTCTGACCTTTTACATTCTCCAGTTTTTTAAGATCAAGCTTAGGCAGGCCGGCAAAAGTGAGATCTTTATCATAAAAATTCCAGATTCTGCTGTCCTCGCTTCCCAATCTCCAAAGTGCAGTTCCCGCCAAAGGATATTCCGAAGAAAAGCGCATAGTATTAAAAATCGATGCCGCATCATTAAAAAATACCGTATGGGTATTATTCTTAAAATCTGTGTATGAATAGTTAAGATTAAAAGTATTATCATCAAAATTGATAACCGATTTACTTGCACTGGCCTTAGTAATAGCCTGCATATAGGAAACCGAAATATTATCATCCGGATTTGAGCTCCAGTCATATCCATAAGCCCCAAGACCTAGAATAATCTTGTTTGCCGTTGTTTTCTTTAAAATTTTCCCGGTTTGAGCTTCAATCCATTTTTGAGAAGAGATAGGTCCTGCATCCCCCGAAGCTGAATATTCATCGTATGCCATTAACACAAAATAGTCTACGTAAGGATTTAATTTCTGAATATTATAATCGTCATTATCCGTCATAATATCCATGGTCACCAGCAGCTTATTCTGTTTAAAATTATCTGAAAGCTCTTTCATAAAAGCGATAAGATTTTCATCAGAATCCAGATTCATTTCCTCAAAGTCAATATTGATTCCTTTGAAATGAAACTTCACGCATTCCTCCGCAAGCTTCCGGATCAGTTTGGTTCTTCTTAACGGATCGTTAAGTACTTTTGCCAAGCCCTCAGCACGGAATTCTCTGTCTGAGTTATTACTGAGAATCGGCATCGCTGCAACTCCCGTTCTTTTTATAACCTTATATCCTTCGGGATCGATGTTGGTTTTAAGATCTCCTGTTTTAGGATCAAGGAAAAACCATTCCGGAAAGACTAAATTGATGTGCTTAACATTCCTTTTCAGAGACATGAGGGATTGAGGATCCCAGGCTACATAGAAAGCAGAACGGATCCCTCCTGGAAATTGAGCCCAGTTCCTGTTTTGGTTTTTTAATCTTTCTGCTTTTGCTTCCTCAATTTTGGAAACATTGGTACGAATCGTCTTTTCAGAAATAAAGCTTCTGAATCCCTTATATTCTTTTGAGATTCTATTCTCCTGAAGGTAAGGCTTTCCTGCTGTGATAACGGTTTTGTAATCTTCATGAAAAGGGATTTTGGGACTTTTGTCCAGTTTCATCATGAGTGCCAACGCCAGGAAAAGCAATATTCCGACAAAGATAAAAATGCGGGATCCCCACTGCACATTTCTCCAGCGTTTTTTATTAGTTGTTTGAAAAACCTGTTTTGAATTTTCCACGTTTTGATATTTTCGGCTGAAGATTCAAAAAGTGTGAAAAACTGTTGTATTTAAAATTAAAAAAAAATTAAAAAAAAGAAAAGTTTAACTAATTATTTACAAGCAAGCTCACCAAATCCTGAATAATTTTCTGTGAAACGAAATTCATAAAGTCAAGTCTTTCCAGATGGGGCATATAAAGTTTGAAGTTTTGAGCCTGATCATGAATCCTGATTGTATAGAAAACGGTTCCTACATCCTTTCCATCCTCTCCTTTTCCCGGTCCGGCAACTCCAGTTGTAGAAATGGAAATATCCGTATCAAATAAGCGCTGACATCCCTTTGCCATTTCTTCAGCTACCTGTTCACTTACAACCGTAAATTCGTCCACCGTGCTTTGAGAAACTTTTAAAATTTCAACTTTTTTTTCTGTTGCATAGGGAACAATTCCACCTATAAAATATTTGGAACTTCCTGAATTCGAAGTGATCATTTTTGCCAATTCTCCCCCCGTACAGCTTTCGGCCGTGGAAAGCGTAAGTTTTTTTTCACCCAAAAGTTCCCCTAATATTTTCTCAATTTTGTCCTCAGTAGTAGCGATAATATTTTCACCTACCAATGGAAAGAGTTTTTGAATCTCTTCCTCAAGTTGTCTGTTCAGAATATTTTCATCATGTCCAGATGCTGTAAGGCGAAGCTTCACGCGGGTTCCCACCGGAAGATAGGATAAAGCCAGATTCTCAGGTAACGAAAGCTCCCAATCCTCAATGATATCCGCTAAAATACTTTCAGGAATTCCTACTACGGAAACAATTCTTGTGGTGATATATTGTAAGCTAAAAGTATTTTTTAGGTAAGGAATAATCTGGTCTTTGATCAGGGGCTTTACTTCATAAGGCACTCCGGGAAGACTAAAGCTCAGTTTATCACCATACTTCATCATCATACATGGAGCAGTCCCATACTGATTCTGGAAAACTGTAGATTTAGTAGGAACAAAAGCCTGTTCTCTGTTTCTTTCCAGAATTTCCAGACGGCCTCTTTTTTCCATATATTTTTTTAAATGTTCGAAAGTCGGTTCATCCAGAGCTATTTCATCATAAAAAAAATCGGCAAGCGCTTTTTTAGTTTTGTCATCCCTTGTAGGACCCAGCCCACCTGTTGTAATAACAAGGTCTCCTATCTCAAAAGCAGCATGTAAAGTATCCTTAATAGTTTCAATTTCATCAGAAATCGTGAAAATCTGTGAAACTTTTATCCCTATATTCTTAAGTTCAGTAGCAATAAAATTAGAATTGGTATCTATTGTATTTCCTGAAAGGATCTCGTCTCCGATAGTAATGAGAACAGCATTTTCCATATTGTACATTCTTGAAAAAAAATCTAATACAAATGACGGAAAAATCTGTGGCCTCGGCAATGTTTATTATAGAAATCTTTTTAGGCAAATCAGCCTTTTTGCTAATTATGCTTCACCCAGATCAATTCATTCGTATTGTATCCTATTCTCTTTGCTTTTTCTAAAAACCGTAATCTTATGCTTTCCGGGATTTCAGTCGTTCTGGATAATATCCACAGGTATTTTAAGCTGTTTCCTGCTACTAAGGCATACTGATAGTTTTCATCGATATCAATCACATTATAGCCTGCCCAAATAGGTTTAAAAAAAGAAACTTTTAAGCGGGCTTCCGTTTTATCTTTTACAAACCTTGCCTCTCCTATGGACTCTTTCCATTCTTTTTTCACATAATTATACCCTTTATTATCTACCCGGATGCTTCCATCGGGATTTTGGGAATAGGTTGCCGTAACATTGTCCATGTCTTTCTCAAACTTATAATCGAAGCGAGCAATTTCATACCATTTTCCCAGGTATCTTCCGGAATCAAAACGGGTGACAGGCACAGCACCTTTTGGTACCCTTACAGAACATTGATTAAAAATGAGAAATCCTAAAACTCCTATCGAGACAGGAATAACTATTTTCTGAAAATTTTTCATAATAATATAAGTTTGTGGTTATGAAAAAGTCCAAAAATGATGCCTTTAGGTTCCCCTTAACATAAAGCTAAGAAAAGGTTTTAAGAAAAGCTTCTTTGAATGTCCCTGAAACCTCAATTTCAGCATCATCCAATAAAGTAACAGTCCCGCTTTTGTGATATGATTTAACAAAACCTGTATTGATGATATGTGAACGATGAACTCTGACAAAGGGAGCTTCAAGAAGATCATCAAAATGTTTTAAAAATCTGCATACCATCTTTTTGGTTCCGTCTGTAAGATAAACGAGGGTAAAATTTCCATCTGCCTGCAGTCTTACTATTTCTTCAGTTTTCACAACATCAAATCCCTGTAATGTTGGCAGAATAAGTTGCTGCTTATCAGGCTTTACTTTGAGATTTTCCAACAGTATTTTATTCCGGTTCAGCTCTTCCTTTTTTTCAAGGCTTTCTGCTACTTTATTGACGGCAAGAATCAGCTCCTGGATATCTATAGGTTTTAAAATATAATAGCTGGCCGACTTATTAAGAGCATGTAAGGAATATTGAGAAAAAGCAGTTATAAAGATCGTTTCATAGGTGTAATCCTTAGTAGCTTCCAAGACATCAAAAGCATTCCCGAATGGCATTTCCACATCCAGAAAAACAAGCTGCGGAAGCTTCTCAGCGATCAGAGGAACGGCATCTTTTATATTTTCGGCTTCACCGAGGATTTCTACCTGAGGACAGTATTTTGTAAGATAATTCCTTAGAACCTCTCTTGCAATAACCTCATCATCTATGATAACAGCTTTTATTTTCATTGATACAGATCCGGATAATGTCCGGTTTACTTGTAAAAATATAATATTTAGTTGAAATATAAACGTCTATTAGCTAAGATAATCCTGAAAAAGTTATAATTTATAGCGGATCTGTACAGTTACACCTTGTTCATTCTTTTTATCCGTTATGGCACAGTGGATGTCCTGTTTATAAAGGTCATTTAACAATGTAATTCTTTCCATCGTATTTTTCATCCCCCTTCCTTGCCTTGATTTTTGATGTTCTGTTTTCAATTTTTTACTTTCTTCAATACCTATTCCGTTATCGTCAACGGTTATTATCATATATTGACCCTGCTTCTCAAAATTCAGTTGTAAAAATCCTTTGTTCTGACGATATCGTAGCCCATGCCATATCGCATTTTCCAAAAAAGGCTGGATCAGCATGCCGGGTATCAGTAGACTCTGTAAATTCAGGCTTTCATCCACCTTGATTTCATAGTCAAATTTATCTGCAAAACGTGTTTTTTCCAGGGCAAGATAGTTCTGTAACAGATCAAGCTCCTGTTGGAAAGGAATAAAATCCTCTGCTGAGTTTTCCATAACACCGCGCATCAGTTTCGAAAATTTTGTCAGGTATTGATTCGCCTCCAACTCATTATTCGTGGCGATGAATTGATTCACACTATTTAAACTGTTGAAAATGAAATGTGGATTCATTTCCCGGCGAAGGGATTGTAAAGCTATTTTTTTATTTTTGATCTGAACTTTCTTTAATGTCCATAAAATGAAGCCTGCCAATCCTGCCAATACAACCAAGGCTCCTATAAGGCTATAATTAAATGCATTCTTTTTGCGGATCAGCTCATCTTTTAATTCCCTTTCTTTTTCTAATTGTGCTATTCTTTGTTCGGTGTCTTCAAGAATTTTATTATCTACAAGACTTCTGTCCTTTGAAACAAGATCCGGTAATCGTCCGAGAAAATCCCTGTATAGCTTTACCGATTCACCTGTATTTTCGGAAACACTGTACAAACTGTCCAATCTTTTTACACTTTTCTGGGCCTCCAGCGTATGTCCTTTTTCCAGTGCAATATTGTAGGCATTTTTCAATGTTTCAATAGCACTTTTTGTGTCATTTTTTTTAATATAAATATCAGCGAGCTCCTGGATCTGTTCTACTTTTTTCTGAGAATTATCTTTTACAAAGTCCTCTTTCAAAACTTTCTTCTTGGCTTCAATGGCTTTATCAAAATCTTTATTCTCAACATAAAAATTGGTCAGCTTCTGATTAATTTCCAGAGCCTGCTGAGGTTCCGTCTGCTTTTTGGAAATTGTGTAAGCACTTTTAAGATTCGCTTCAGCTTTAGGGATATCGTTTTGCTGGATGTTTACATCAGCTAACTGACTGTAACTGGCTGCCAGATCTGCTTTTTCATTGTCTTTCCTGCTGATATCAATATTGCTCTGGATCGCTTCCGCCCTCTCTTCCTTAGAAGGTGACGAGAGCCTGGTTACATCGTTGGTATTGATGCTTTTGTTTTCCTTTGAGTAGCTGATATCAGCTGCTCTGCTGTAGTTAAGGATCGCCGGACTTATTTTATTTTGTTTTTCCTGGGACTGCGCGAGCTTTCGGGTTACAAATTCGAGGTTCTTTTTATCGTTTAGGTTTTGGTATAGATTCCTTGCCTTTATCAGGTATTCTTCACTTTTTGCATAATTTCCCTGACCGTAATAATCATTTGCCATACCGACATAGGTATCTGCGACCGTTTTATTATCATTATTATCAACCGCTTTTCTAATTTTTGAGGCAGACTTAAGTACTTTAGAAACCTTCATGGAATCCTGGGCAAAAGAAGAACTTCCAATTGCCAAGGTAATGAGTAATATAATTTTAAAAAGTAATTTCACTTGTATCCAAATCTATTATGCAAAGTAAGTAAAACTTTAGGTATCGTCTCTTACCATTCACCAAGTGAAACGTATATTTCACCAAGTTTAAAAGAAATAATAATCAATACACCTGTTTTCATATATTTGTGAATTACAAATCTCTTAAAAGAAACTCATGAAAACCTATTTGTATTTACTGTCCCTTCTGTATTTTCTTACCCAGACAATTCATGCACAAACCTACATTCAGAATGTAACGATTGTGGATGTGATGAATAAAAAAATGATTCCCAATCAAACCGTAGTGGTTACAAAAAACATGATCTCTGAAATCAAACCGGGGCATAAAGTAACAATTCCTAAAAATGCGACGGTTATAGATGGAAAAGGTAAATTTCTGATGCCGGGAATGACGGATGCCCACGTTCATTTCTTCCAGAGCGGGGGCTTATATACGAGACCGGATGCATTTGATCTCAGAAAGCAGATCCCTTATGAAAAAGAAATAGATTGGGTACATCAGAATATGGAAGATTTTTTACTGCGTTATCTTAAAAATGGAATTACTTCCGTCATCGATGCCGGGGCTACTTTCAACTTTCTGAAATTAAGAGATTCATTTGCAAAAAATCCTACTCTGCCTTCTGTTTATATGACAGGACCGCTCATTACAACCTACGAGCCCGAAGTTTTTAAAAACCTGGATAAAAATGAGCCTTTCAAACTGGTTAAAACCAGTGAAGAGGGACGCAAAATGGTTCAGGAGCAGCTTCCCTATAAACCCGACTTTATCAAAATATGGTATATCGTTATGGCAGACCCGAAAGAAATAGAAGCCATGGCAAGAAAATATGAGCCTATTATTAAAACTATTATTGAAGAAGCTCACAAAAACAACCTTAAAGTTGCAGTACATGCTACGGAAAGAATTACCGCACAGATTGCCGTACAAAATGGAGCCGACTTTTTAGTGCATGATGTGGAAGATGAAGTTGTACCGAATGACTTTATCAAACTTCTTAAATCAAAAAAAGTAGTGCTGAGCCCGACACTCACAGTGATGGATAATTACTTTAAAACCTATGCCCAGAAAAAGAAATACAATACCTATGAACTGGAGAATTCGAATCCACAAACAGTAGGATCTATCTATGATCTTCAACATTTAGCAGATTCTGCAGACTCCACAACGATCAATAAGATGAAAAAGCGTTTCAACCTACCTCAGCTGAACGCTTACGCCAGAAAGAAAGATTCTGTAAGAATCATTAATCTAAAAAGACTTTCGGACGGAGGAGTAACCATTGCAGCAGGTACAGATGCGGGAAACATTGCCACCCAACATGCTACTTCCTTTCTTGCCGAGCTAAAAGCAATGAAAGAAAGTGGAATGAACAACTGGCAGATCATTCAGTCTGCAACAATTAATCCAGCCAAGATCTTTGATAAAGAAAATATTTCGGGAAGTATAAACACAGGTAAAGTAGCAGATATGGTTCTTTTACGCGCAGATCCCACTGAAAATCTGGATCATCTTACCCAGATAGAAATGATTTTCAAAAACGGACAGCCAATACAGCCTGATAAAATTTTAAAAATCACCCCGGAAATCCTTGTCCAGCAACAGGTAAACGGATACAATGCCAGAAATATAGATGCATTTCTAGAACCTTATGCCGACGATGTCGAACTTTATACTTTCCCTGATAAATTAATAAGCAAGGGAAAAGATGCCATGAGAAAAACCTACAGCGCTATGTTTGACAAATTGCCGGATCTTCATTGTGAAATTACCAATAGGCTGATCAAAGGGAATTTTGTAGTGGATAAAGAAAGTGTTTCAGGAATCAGGAAAAACGGAAAAGTAGAAGCAACTGCCATCTATGAAATAAAAGACAATAAAATTTCAAAGGTCTTTTTCTTGCCTTAAAAAAAAATTTAAATACCTATAATAAAAAAGACAGTTCGAGTGAACTGTCTTTTTTTTGTCATTTCACCAAGTGAAAACTTCATTTCACCAAGTCTCTCCATTTCAGGTTTACAATCGGGCTAATTTTACTTCAGAATTTAAAACAAGAAATTATGAAATTGAGACATTTTTTATTAATCGGATTCCTTACAGCAGGAAGTTTAATAAACGCACAGGAAGTAAAGAAAAATGCAATTGAGGTAACGGGAGTTGCTGAAATGGAAGTAGAGCCGGACGAAATCATCTTCAACATCGGAATAAAGGCCGATAACAAAAATGAACTGGCAGACAATGAAAAGAAATTATTTGAAACTTTAAAAAGCAATGGGGTAAAGAATGAGGATATCACCTTCAAATCAATGTATCAGAATCTTTACTCAAAAACAACCAAGTTCACCAAAAGTTTTCAGTTTAAAGTAAATGCTAAGACCAACCTCAGTAAGGTATTCGAAGGGTTAAATCAAAAGTGGGTAAGCAACCTGAATATTGCAGAGGTAAAAAATACCAAAATTGCAGATTTCAGAAAAACCGTAAAAATAAATGCATTAAAGGCAGCTAAAGAAAAGGCGGATTATTTACTGGAAAGCATGGGTAAAAAAACCGGAGCTCCTTTAGAAATTACAGAGATCGAGGATTATACAAGTGACACTATTATGCCAATGTCTGCCTACATGAGAAAATCCAGTAACGTACAAATGGAAGCTGATGCAGGAGTTGATTATTCATTTGACAATATTGAAAATATCAAATTGAAATACAGCATTAAAACCAGATACGAGATACTTTAAAAATACTTAAAGGCAACTATCCGCAGTTGCCTTTGTTCAAACTAAGGAGTCATCAATTTTTCCTTTAAGGTAAAGTCCCAAAACATTGCAGATTCATTAGTATAGAAAATAAACAATTAAAAATATAAATAATGACAACTTTAAAAATTTTAACATTGAGTATTGGTGCTGCTTTTTTAAGTTCTAATAGCCTTACAGAGACACGTTGTATGGGAAAAAGCAATCCTTCGGTAATTGAGTATATTACAACACAAAGATCTTCTTTGTATACTGCACAACCATCATCAGGGGATAACAAAATTCAGGTTGCCCTTTTACTGGATACTTCGAACAGCATGGACGGATTAATCGATCAGGCTAAATCCAGACTCTGGAATATTGTAAATACACTGACTACACTAAAGTATGAAGGAAAAGCACCACAAATAGAAATTGCATTGTACGAATATGGCAATGACGGAATTCGCGATGAAAATTTCATCCGCCAGGTAACTCCCCTAACACAGGATCTGGATCTGGTTTCAGAAAAATTATTCGGATTAAGAACCAATGGTGGAAGTGAATACTGCGGTGCCGTGATCCGGGATGCGGCTATGAATCTGAACTGGGATAAAAATGATAAAAGTATGAAACTTATCTACATTGCCGGTAATGAGCCGTTTGATCAGGGAAGAATTAACTACAAGGAAGTTATTTCATCTGCTAAGGCAAAAAAAATCTATACCAATACTATATTTTGTGGTGACAGAAATGAAGGCATTCAGTCATTCTGGCAAAATGGAGCTGTTACAGGTGATGGAAAGTACTTTAATATCGATAGTGACAGAAAGGTAATCTATGTGGAAACACCATATGATGCTAAAATTTCAGATTATAACACGAAACTCAATGACACTTATGTATACTACGGAAGCCATGGTTCCGAATACAAGAGCAAACAGATCATGCAGGATAAAAATGCAGCAGTTCAGTCTGTTTCCAATGCTGTGGAAAGAACGGTCGCCAAAAGTAAAAAGAATGCATATAAGAATGATCATTGGGATCTTGTAGACAAAGCGGAAAAGGATGTCAACTTTATAACAACTGTTAAAGAAAGTGAACTTCCCGCTGAATTAAAAGGCAAAACTAAAGAAGAAGTAAAAAGGCTGGTAACCGAGAAATCTGCCGAACGGGAAAAGATTCAAAAAGAAATTGAGGGGCTATCCAAAAAAAGACAGGAATATATCGATAACGAAATGAAAAAAAGAGGAAATGCAGACTCTGATGATCTGGGCAAAGCTATCGAAACTTCAATCTTGGAATTGTCCAGAAAAAGCGGATATACTATATAATATTGGCAGCTTGGAAGCCACCAATATAGTAATGATAAAACCAGGTGAATGATGTTTCATAACCATCTGGTTTTATCTTTCAAACTTAAAATATCTCGATAAGGGATGTTTTTTATTTTTCATAAAAAGGGATGTCATTTCCATTCCTGTAACTGAAAAAGTAATCCCGTTTCCACCAAAACCAAGCACAAAATAGGAATTATTGAATTTCTCATGTTCACCTATATAAGGTAACCCGTCTTTAGTTTCCCCGAAGGTTCCAGCCCATACAAAATCTGTATAAAAATGGTAATCGGGTCTGATCTTTTTTAATGTTTTCAGAATCTGTCTTTCTTTTTTATCCAGCAATGCATCCCGCTTTTTCGCGTCATAAAAATCCTCATCCCCTCCTCCGATCAGTAACCTTCCGTCATCAGTAGTCCTCATATACATATAAGGTTCATCTGTATTCCAGACCAGTGTACTGGAAATATTTTTAAATTTATCATCATCAATCTCGGAAACTAGAGCATATGTGCTTTTGAGATCCACAAAATTTTCTTTGATCAGACTTTTACTCTCATAGCCTATACAATAAATGATCTTTTTAGCTTTGATCTGTGGTCCGTTTGTTGTGCTTACAAGATTATATCCTCTGTAACTCTTTGCCGCTTTCATCTCTGTCTTATCAAATACAAGAAGTCCTTTCTTATGATTAAATTCCAATAATTCATGGGCCAATTTGAATGCATCTACGCTTGCTCCCTGCTTAGATACAATTCCTCCAAATGTATTTTGAAATCCGAATTCTTTTTGAATTTCTTCAGCATCCAGCCATTCCACTTCGAATCCGTATTTTTTTCTGGCTTCAAATTCCTGCTGCAACCACGATACATCTTTTTTTCTTGACGCATAATACAGAGATCTTTTTCTTTTAAAACCGGCCTTTGATTTTAATTCTTTTGTAAGCTGTTCTATTATATCAATAGCATCTGAACAGGCTTTGTAGCTTTCAACAGCTCCTTTTTCCCCGATCTGATCAATCAGTTTAAAAAGTGGAATATCAATTTCATATTGCAGCATAGAAGTAGTGGCTGAGGTGCTTCCGTTACAAATCTCCCGTTTATCAATAAGGATCGTCCTGTATCCATCTTTTACCATCTGGTGGGCAATCAGACTTCCCGTTATCCCACCCCCGATAATCAATACATCACATTCTTCATCTGATTTTAAAGAAGGATAAGAGGCTGTCAATCCATTCTTTAATAACCAAAATGGTTCATTCGATTTTAAATCCATATTAATATTTTAAACTAAAATACTAATATTTGTGAGTATTTTAACGATTTTCAGACGATTATTGGTGTAATTATTGTTGGTGAAATATCACCAAACCATAAAAAATATACTATGATTACTATTATTCCAGATGCCCCGGAGAATGTTGCGGCGTTCAGCGCAACGGGAGAAGTGACCCGAGAGGACTTTGAAAACCTTGTTATTCCCCATGTAAAACAAAAGGTCGATCAGTTTGATGAACTTAATTATTTATTGTATTTAGATACGGATCTGGAGAATTTTACCATGGGAGCCTGGTTACAAGACGCACTTTTGGGACTAAAAAACCTTGCTAAATGGAATCGTACAGCTATTGTCACGGATAGCAAAGGTGTTCAGAATTTCACCGATATATTCAGTGTCCTGATGCCCGGTGAATTCAAGTCTTTTCCTAAAGAAAATGTATACAATGCCCTTTACTGGTGTAAGAACGGTAATGAAGTTGAAGCATAAAGGGTTAAAAAAAGAGGCAAATGCCTCTTTTTTTTATTGATCTCCCGGAATACATTCCACTGTTATTTCTTCTGTTATAAGTTTTGAAGATCTGTATAAATACATATACCGTATACTGATCATCAGTCCTATAAACGTCATTCCGACACCCACCAAAGAAGGATATTTAAACGAAAATCCATGTTCTAAAGGAATTCCACCTAAAAATGCTCCCATTGCATTGGCAATATTAAAAGCAGCCTGCATAAAGGCCGCAGCCATCATTTCGCTTCTTGGAGCGGCTTTCATCATCATAATATTAATCGGGGCAGCCACAGACATTGATAACGCACCACATACAAAAGTAAGTACCAGAGCAATAATACTGTTTTCTGAAAAGAAAAATACACCTGCCAATGACGACATCATCAGAAGTAATAAAAGAGAACATGTTTTTTCGGGCCCTAATTTATCTGATAAAAAACCTCCAGCCAGATTTCCCACTACCATTCCTGCTCCCGCCAAAATCATAACATATGCCATCTGACTTGCCTTAATGCCTGCAATGATGGTCATTAGTGGTGTAATATAACTAAACCAGGTAAATAGTCCGCCAAATCCTATTGCGGTAATTAATAATACCAGCCAGGATTGTTTATGTTTTAGAAATTTTAATTCCTCCAGAAAGTGTGTATCCTGCTTTGTTTCCATGGTAGGAAGCCAGAACTTTAAAAACAATAAGGCAAATAATCCAATTACCGCGACAATCACGAAATACCATCTCCAGTGGAAGGTATGCCCTATATAAGTGACCAGGGGCACCATTGCCAGGTTCGCTATAGTAAGCCCGGTGAACATTAAAGAAATATAGAATGCCTCCTTGCCTTTTCCTGCCAGCCTAGATGCCACTACGGTCCCTACTCCGAAAAATGCTCCATGTGGCAGGCCAGACAGAAACCGGATAATGAGCATTGATGTGTAATCTGGTGCTATCGCTGATAAACCGTTAAACAAAGTAAAAATCATCATTAAAACAATCAATACTTTTTTAGGTGGAAACTTCACAGAGTAACCGATTAATATCGGAGCCCCAATAACGACTCCTAGTGCATATGCAGAAATAAGATGCCCGGCTTCGGGAATACTTACCTGTAAAGTTTTAGCAATATCGGGCAGTAAGCCCATAATGGTGAATTCTGTTGTTCCAATCCCCAAACCACCAATGGCCAGTGGTATAATCCTCTTATCTATCATTCCCATATCATTTTGTTTCTTTTAATTGCTTCTTTGTTTTAGAGATAATAAAAGCAATCCTATTATTTGAAAGTGCAAAAATCGATAGAAATTTTCAATTTTGCTTCCACTCAAATGATAAAAATTTGCTCCATATTGACCTTTTTATTTAATTTTAAATCTTAAAATAATCAAGATAGAACCAAATGAAAATCCAGAAAGAAATTATTGACTTCGAAAAAGGAAAGTCATTCAAGCTTTTTTCTCCTTCCTTGAAAGACTGCTTTTTCTGGCATTATCATCCTGAAATAGAATTGGTTTATGTTGAAGCCATAAATGGAATCCGCCATATAGGAAAAGATATTTCCGGTTTTACTAATAGTGACCTTTTACTGATTGGCTCTAATGTTCCACATCTCAACTTCGATTACAAAATCCAAACAGAGTGCAGACAGATGGTTCTCCAGATGAGAGAAAATTTTTTACAGGATATTATTGATCCGGTTCCCGAATTTGACGATATCAGACATCTTCTGGAACGTTCCTATCTTGGACTATCTTTCTCCGGAGACACAAAGCGGATCGTCGTTGAAAAAATGCATAGCCTCATGACTACAGGAAATTTTGATTCCCTCATCGGATTAATTGAAATCCTACAGATCCTTGCCAACTCAAATGAAGTAAAAGAGCTGAATAATGAAGATACCCGGATCAAATGGTTTCTTAACGATAAAATAAGAATGGGAACAATTTACGATTACATTCATGAAAACTATGATAAAAAAACGAATGTCAATCACATTGCAGCAACAGTAAACCTGAGTACTGCGGCTTTCTGCCGGTATTTTAAAAAGCAAACCAATATGACATTTACTGATTTTGTAAACAACTACAGGATCAATCAGGCAAAGATATTTTTGTTAAAAGATTCGTCCGTAACGGAAGTTTGTTTTCAGGTAGGTTTTGAAAGTCTGTCGTATTTTAATAAGCTATTCAAACAGCATGTAGGTGAAACACCATCAGAGTTCAGGAAAAAGCATTTGGCTAAAATTGAGGGGTGATGAAGGCTAAATAGCTAAATTGAGTTTTACTGGTTTATATATCAACTGCCCTTTTCTAATAAAAAAAAATCGCTCCGTGTTGGAGCGATTTATATTTTTAGTGAATATGTTTTTCTGCGTGATAAGAACTTCTTACAAGTGGTGAACTTTCAACATGTCTGAAACCTAAGCTTCTTGCAAAATCACCGAATTCATCAAATTCTTCCGGTGTAATGAATTTTTTTACAGGAAGATGTTTTTTAGTAGGCTGAAGATACTGCCCCAAGGTAATCACATCCACGTTGGCATTTCTGATGTCCTCAATCGTCTGGAAAACTTCATCTCTTGTTTCTCCCAAACCAAGCATAACACCCGTTTTGGTTCTTCTCTGTCCTGCTTCTTTCAGGTATCTTAATACTTCAAGGCTTCTTTCATATTTAGCCTGAATTCTCACTTCCCTTGTTAAACGTTTTACTGTTTCCATGTTATGAGAAATCACTTCCGGAGCAACATCCACCAATCGATCAAGGTGCTTTGTTATTCCCTGGAAATCAGGAATCAATGTTTCCATGGTAGTTCCCGGAGAAATTCTTCGTACCGCATTTACAGTTTCCCCCCACAGAATGGATCCCATATCCTTCAGATCATCGCGGTCCACTGAAGTAAGTACTGCGTGCTTAATTTTCATTAATTTGATTGAACGTGCTACCTTCTCGGGTTCATCCCAGTTTACATCCATAGGTTTTCCGGTTTTTACACCACAAAATCCACAGCTCCGCGTACAGATATTACCCAGGATCATGAAAGTTGCAGTTCCCTCACCCCAACATTCCCCCATATTCGGGCAGCTCCCGCTCTGGCAAATTGTATTTAATTTATATTTATCAACCAAGGTTCTCAGTTCTCTGTAATTCTTTCCGGTAGGCAGTTTTACACGAATCCACTTTGGTTTTTGAACGGTAGTGTCTTGAACTAAATTTTCCATTTCTAAAATTGAACTTCAAAGTTAAGGAATTTTTAATGGAAACCATCTAATGCAGAAATTGATGGAACACATAATTAAAAATATAATTGTAATTTAGATCACCAAATTTTTTCCATGAAAACAACCTTCTTCCTTTTATCTCTACTTTTTAGTATCATTTGTTCTGCCCAAAAAGAATTTCAACCGGTGGGATCTGAGATTATAGAAACCGTAGATGGCGATCTTGACGGCGATAAAATCCCAGAAAAAGTAATTATCTACAATACAAAAGATACAACGGATATGGGAAATATCCGTGAAATCCAGATTCTAAAAAAAACAAATGGTAAGTGGGGCATCTTAGAAAAATCAAGAAAAGCCATCCTCGAAAGCAATCATGGAGGAATGATGGGAGATCCTTATCAGAGTATGGCCATTAAAAAAGGAATTTTAGAAATTACTCAGGCTGGTGGAAGCAGCTGGAAATGGGGATACACGGATAAATACCGTTTTCAGAACGGACATTTCGAACTGATTGGTCATTCCCTTAGCTACGGAAGACCGGGAGACTATTGGGCGGATATTGATTATAACCTTTCCACCGGACAGTTGGTATATTCTAAAGAAGTAGAAGGTAAAGATAACCCAGACAACGGAAAATCTGAAAAAGAAACCGTCATAAAAAAAGACTGGAAGATTAATTTACAAAACAGAAATTCAGAAGAAAGAACCTTTAAGTTTCCAAAAACAAAAGCTGAGTTTCATTTGTAGTCATATCTTTTGAAACTTCTGAGATATTTTAATGCTTAAGGCTTATCAATCCTCATCAAACTCATTGTTTTTGAGAAGCTCAGCCAGGACTTTTTTAGCACGCATTACCCTTACTTTGGTATTTGCAACAGAAATTCCCAACTCTTCAGCTATTTCTTTTATGCTTTTCTCTTCAAAAAATCTAAGTTTTATGATATCCTGATAATTGGCATCTAAGGATTCAATTGTTTTAATGATTTTCTTTTGCTCTTCGTCAGAAATCATCAGTTCTTCCGGAGATTTGGCAAACTGGTTCTTCACTTCATCCAGGTTTTCTGTCGGATCCTGATTTTCACGGCTTCTCTTTCGCCAAAAATCAATAACCGTATTCTGAGCAATTGTCAGTATCCATGTTTTAAACTGAAAATGAGGATCGTACATATCCAGTTTAGATAAAACCTTTGAAAAAACATTGACCGTAATTTCATCTGTATCATTTTCGTCACGGACTTTTTTCATCACAAAAGAAAAGACATCCACCCAAAAAATATTAATAAGTTTTGTCTGGGCCTTCTGGTCTTTTTCTTTAGCTTTCTGAATAAGTGAAAATAACTGTTCGTCGTTCATTAGTAACAAATATAATTTATTTTCAGGGAAATGACAATAAGGCTGAATGGCAAAATCGCAAAATCCAGGATTCGTAAAAAAGTTACTCGGACAGTTTTTACATGATAAAATGATTATGCCGTGATCGAGAAATCATGAAGGGTAAATTGAACCAATACAGTATGGGATTCTTGTCTTTCAGTTTTTTGGCTTTTCACTTTTTAGCCCTCACACTTTACCATCCGTACTTCTGAATTTACTATCTTTGCACAGTTAAATTTTAAAGAAAAATTATAATATGAATTCCTTTATTGAAGAATTAAAATGGCGTGGTCTTTTTGCTGATATGATGCCAGGAACCGATGAACAACTGAATAAAGAGGTAACTACTGCGTATATCGGTTTTGATCCAACTGCTGATTCTTTGCATATTGGAAGTCTTATTCAAATTAAAATTTTAGCTCATTTTCAACAGCATGGCCACAAGCCTATTGCATTAGTAGGAGGTGCTACCGGGATGATCGGGGATCCTTCAGGAAAGTCTGCAGAGAGAAATCTTCTGGATGAGGAAACACTTTTACATTATGTCGACTGTTTGAAAAATCAGCTTTCTCAGTTTCTGAATTTTGATGGAGATGGAGCCAATAAGGCTGAGTTGGTAAACAATTACGACTGGATGAAAAACATCTCGTTTTTAGACTTTGCCAAAAATGTGGGAAAAAACATCACTGTAAACTATATGATGGCTAAAGATTCCGTAAAGAAGAGATTCTCAGGGGAAGCCGGAGCTGAAGGGATGAGTTTTACTGAATTTACTTATCAGCTGATTCAGGGGTATGATTTCCTGCACTTGTACCAGAATAATAATGTAAAGTTACAAATGGGAGGTTCTGATCAGTGGGGAAATATCACTACAGGGACAGAACTAATCCGTAGAAAGGCACAAGGAGAAGCTTTTGCATTAACGGTTCCTTTGATCACGAAAGCAGATGGCTCCAAATTCGGAAAATCCGAGAGTGGTGAAAATTACTGGTTAGATAAAAAGAAAACATCACCGTATAAATTCTACCAATTCTGGCTGAATGCAACCGATGCTGATGCCGAAAGATTTATTAAATTTTATACATTTCTGGGTAAAGAAGAAATTGAAGCATTAATAGAAGAGCACAAAACAGCTCCACATGAAAGAAAACTTCAAAAGAAATTAGCAGAAGAAGTAACCGTATGGGTTCATGGAAGAGAAGAATATGAAAAGGCTTTAAAGGCTTCAGAAATTCTTTTCGGCCGCTCCACTGCTGAAGATTTAGTAAGTCTGGATGAGGAAATTTTCCTTGAAGTTTTTGACGGAGTTCCACAAAAAGAAGTAGCAAAAGCAGATGTATTGGGAATCAACATTATTGATCTTCTTTCAGAAAAATCAGGGTTTTTAAAATCAAAAAGTGAGGCCCAAAGAGAGATCAAAGGAAATTCGATTTCCGTAAACAAGCAAAAAATAAATGATACTTTTACAGCAAACGAAAGTGACCTGATCGATGGTAAATTTTTATTGCTTCAGAAAGGTAAAAAGAGTTATTTTATTGTAAAAGTAGTATAATTCAAAATCATATATAAATATATAAAAAGACTATCTTTCTCAAGATAGTCTTTTTTAACTTTACATTATGTATATGCGTGTTTTATTAAAAACCCTCTGCAATAATCATATAAGTATAAGTATTGCCTCCGCCCGAGATATAAAATGTAACGCGATAATACTTATTCACAGAAGCATCTACAATGTGAATGATATTTAATTCACTATTGGCAATCGAATCCGTATTAGATTTGTCTAAGAATTGGCCTGTTGAAAAATTTGTATTAGTGTAAGTAATTGATTTATTATCATATTCAAAACCACCACCTGCATATTGTTGATTGATTCCTAAAAATAATATCTTGTCATTGCCTGGGTTATCTGTTAGAGCCAAATAAGGTTTACAACCTCCTACATTGTCTCCATTTCTACTTCTAAAATAAAATTTAAATTGATCAATTTCTACTGCCCCATCTGTTAAAGCAGCTGTACAAGGTGCCGTTTTCGTAAAAATTATTTTTTTCACTTCACTGCCGCTTATATTGGTTTGGGGTTGAAAGTAAGACCAAACCGGAGCTCCAGGTGTATTTGAATTATAATAAAATCCAGCTCTTTTTAGGTCCCCTGCACCTGTATTGTACACCAATAGACCTGTTGCAGGATTTAAAATGGTAGTAGCGTCTGTTGTTGATTTAAGAGCTACCCTATTTACTAAAAAACCTTTATTATCACTCGCTAATGTAAGATCAGCAGACGGATCTGGTGTAATAGTAGCCACACCTACATTTCCTCCGGAAGTTATTACAAAATCATTAGCTTGCTGAGTAACAGTAGGAACACCAGTCTTTTCGTTATCTTTCCCACCATCAACATGGAGAATTGCTTGAGGATTGGAAGTGTTAATCCCTACTTGAGCAATTGTGATATTAAATATACAAAAGATTCCTACTAAAAATAGTTTTTTTTTCATCTTGTTTTATTTTTGAATTAATTTTATACGTTTTTAATGGGATTATATTTTATTGATTATCTGACCAATATAACAAATTCTTTTTTTTTCTGCCAAAATTAGAATATGATTATGCTCAGTAATCGTAATACTTAGAAAGAAATTTTTATTCTATCAAAGGTTAAATTTAAATATGGTTTTGCTCTTTAATTTTATATTCTTTCACCGCAATAAAAAGTTTGATACCCATATTTCTTCAACAATAAAGAGCTCAATGTTGTAGTTTACTTATAATATTTTTTTATCCAAATCAAATATTCTGTAATAAAAAATACTAATTCCCAACATGCACGTAGTGTTTAACAGAGCTACAAAAAATATTATCTGAAAATAAGAAAACCGCCTAAAAATAAGCGGTTTGTTCTTTATTTGTAAATTTGATTTTTATAATTCCAAGAAGCTGTGAAAAACAGCAGCACTTAAAACACCTTTACCAACAACGGTATCACTCTTTGCCACTTCTCCATCAATCCAAATGCTTACAATAAGTTTAGAATCATCGTCAGGCATCGTTGCATTAGCTGAAAGATTTAACTGGGCCTGGCTAGAGTTAACAAAAAATTCTCCGCTTGACCAAGGAAGGGTAATGGGAGTCAATGTAGTATTATACATATTATTTACCGTAGTTCCAACCTGAGTAACGATGGTTTTTGAAATAACACCTGTACTCCCCTTTACTTCAAATTGTACGATATGATCTTTAAAGTCTTCATCGTCGTCATCTTTTTTACAAGAATTTAATATAGAAATTACCGAAAATAATACGATGAATAAAAAAGAAAGTCTTAATAAACTTTTTGATTTGTAAAATTGCTTCATTTCTCCAAATAGATTTTTTAATGTTTCAAATATAGGTTTTTTATCAATATAAAAATAACTTTTATGAAAAATTTCCAATAAAGATTTCCAAACAATATCAAATCAATAAAAATAATATTTATGTCTGATTTTAAGCATTATTCATATTTTATAGTTAAAATTAAAGCCGTGATTATTCAAAACATAAAAATTTAGCAATTTGATTTATTACTTATCTTTGTAGTATGAATTTAGATTATATTGTAAGAGAACCAGAAAATATTACTTCTTCTACTCCAATACTTTTTATGCTTCATGGTTATGGAAGCAATGAACAGGATCTTTTTAGTTTCAGGGAAACCCTCCCCGGCGACTGGATCATCGTTAGTTTCAGGGCTCCAAAGAATACTCAATTCGAAGGATATTCATGGTATGACATTGATTTTAATAATCCAGAAAACTTTATAGATGTCCATCAGGCAAAAGAATCTCTGAACAGTGTTCTGGAGAATATTTTAAAAATAATTAATCAATACGGAATTACTGAAAGCAGGGCCCATTTATGCGGCTTCAGTCAGGGTGGAATTTTATGCTATGCCCTGGCATTACAATATCCTGATTTATTTAATTATGTGGCGTGTTTGAGCAGCTATCCTGAAGAGAAAATCTTAGGTGATATCGTTAGAGATAAAAAGAAATTGGAAAAGCTTAGATTTTTTATCTCTCATGGAACCGATGACGCTGTAATTCCATTAGAATGGGGACGAAAGGCTGCAGATCTGCTGTATGAATTGAGTTGTTATTTTACTTTCAGAGAATACATGAGTGGACATGGAGTAAATCAAAAAAATTATATTGACCTTATGGATTTCTTTTCGAAATAATTTACGGATAATAAAACATATCAGACAAAACATTAAAAATTACATAAACATTCTCAAAATAGAGAATGTTTTTTATTTTACATAGCGATAAATTGCTTATATTCAGTAAATGAAATATCGATGTTTTATCTGGCTTTTATTGATTAGCATTTTTATCAATGCTCAGAACTCTTTTGAGATTAAAGATGCTAAAAAGACGGTAGTTCCATTTAAGCTGATTAATAATCTGATTTTCATTCCGGTCAATATTAATGGAGCGGATCTAACCTTTTTGTTAGATACAGGAGTTGCTGAAACATCAATTTTTAGCCTCGAAAACAAAGAAGTAAAACTAACAACACTTGAAAAGATCAAATTTTCAGGTTTGGGTGGGAACGCAAGTATAGATGGATTTCGTTCTGATAATAATACAGGTTCAATAGGAAAAAATTTCATCAATAAATCTCTGAGCCTTTTTATTATCGTTAATCAGGAATTTAATATTTCTTCTCATGTAGGAATCCCTGTTAATGGCATTATAGGATATCATTTTTTTAAAGATCATGCTGTTTCTATAGATTACGTTTCCAAAAAGATTACCATCTACAACGATATTGAACTGCTTAGGAAAAAAACCAAAAGATTTGAGGAGTTCCCCATTTCTATTGAAAAAAATAAACCGTATATTGAAGCAGAGGTTGAAATGACCAATGAAAAGAAGACATCCAAACTCCTTATAGACTTAGGAAACAGCGATCCTATATGGCTATTTCCTACTCTTATAAAGAATTTTGTGTACAACCGTCCCAATATTGATGATTTTTTAGGCAGAGGATTTAACGGAGATGTATACGGAAAAAGAAGCCGTATTCATAACTTTTACCTGGGGGATTTTAAATTTGAAAAACCTCTTACCGCGATGCCGGATGAGTTTTCTATTCAGCATGTAAATCTTGTTGAAAACAGAAGGGGTTCAGTGGGAGGAGAAATTCTCCGCCGATTTACTATCATTTTTGATTATCCTAACCAGAAAATCTACTTAAAGAAAAATAAAAATTATGACGACCCCTTCCATTTTAATATGAGTGGTCTTGATTTTCAACAGGATGGATTATCCTGGGAAAAAGATTTTGTAGCCCTTGAAACCGGTGCAAAAAAGGCAAGTAATGAAATCGAAGTGATTAATAATAACTTACAGTACAAATTTGTACTAAAGCCTTTATTTTCTATTGCAGGTGTACGTAAAGATTCTCCTGCAGATAGAGCAGGACTAAAAAAAGACGATCGGATTATTACAATCAATGGTAGAAAAACCCTTGATATGACTTTGGAATACATTATGGAACTGATGAAATCTGAAGAAGGAAAGACCATTACTATGCTTATAAAAAGGAAAGACCAGGAACTTACACTGAGCTTTACTCTGGAAGACCCAATCCCCTATCAGGAATAATATGAAAACAGAAGAAACCACATTAGATAAGATACGCACACGACCGAGGTTTAAAATGTTTACCCATCTCAGTAAGGAAGAATATGCTGAAAACCTTAACAAATATCTCAAGGAACACAAAGGAGAATTTTCCGGCAATGTCAATAAGGAGGTAGCTACCATCTGTGTGAAAACACCTTATGATAATTACTGGAAACCCAGACTTTCTCTTCGCGTGGAGGCAGAAGATGATGATATTGTGATCCGTGGGGTATTTGGGCCAAGCTCGGCTGTGTGGACCTTCTTTATGTTTCTCTATTTCTCTTTTTCAATTTTATGGATGACCTTTTTCACCATGTACTATGTAGAAAAACAAATCAAAAGCAATGAATTTCCTTGGGCACTCAATGCCTCGTTTATCATGTTGCTTTGTATTGCCGCAACATATGCTGCGGCCAGATTCGGACAAAGTAAAGCTAAAGATGAAATGCAGAAGCTCAGAAAATTTGCAGAAGAATCTACTTTACAATTTGAAAAGAAGTCTTAAGGTGCAAGCACTTGTGGCTTCACTGCAGGTTCCTGAATCTCAACAGCCTTCGCTGCCTTGATAGAATCTGCCACTTTTTCCCTGTTCTCCTGCTCTTTTATTATTTTTTCAATATGGGGTTCTATGAGCTTATTCATTTCTTCTACAGAAATATTATTCGCATTAGGATCATCCAACAGATTTCTCCACGGTTTCCTGTGCCCCCATTTGTAATCACCAAAAACCATTACTGCAGTTCCTTTTGCTTTAGTGGTGGCCCCTCCCGGATTCAGGATCCAGGTATCTGCATAAGAATATAACCATTGGGCATCATTTTTCAATAGCCGCAAGCAAGAATGCGAGGCCGGATAGCCGGGTAGGTCATATTGATGCCATCCGATTCCTCCTGTGTTAAAAATATTGAAATTATAAGGTAATTTCCATTCACTACTAACCGTCGAAATGGAAAGCTTCTTTTTCCAGTTGGCAAAAGTTAATCCTCTTGTGGTCTGTGCGGTTTTTTTTCCCATACTGGTTGGTCCCCACTTTACAAGACTCCCGTTGGAATACACTCCATACGCCTGAATCGGATATGAAAAAATAACAAATTTCTTTACATTACTTAATACATCCAATTGCATTGGAAAAGGTGAATAAGCCATCAATGTGGTATCTATTTTGGCAGGAACTACCAATGTATCAGAATTCCATTTATTTTTAGAATCCAATCTGTTCAGTGCTAAAATAGCATACCGTTCTCTTTCATTATATTTTTTGCTGAATGCAGCATATACAGAATCTCTAAGCTTTTTATCTTTTGGAAGTACAAAAGCATTATAAAAGCCGGTTTCCTGCATTGCCGGAGGTACAGATTCCTTTTTAACCACTGAATCTTTTTGTATTGAATCAGTTTTTTCCTTTGGACTTTCTGCTGTAGTTGTATCGGTTCCTAAAGTATCATTTATTTTTTCAATTTCCTTTTTACATGATACTAAAAATAAAACCAGTATAAGACTGTATAAAAAAGATTTTTTCACAATTACGTTCATAAATTTAAAAGGTCGATTAGTTTTGCTACTCAGTACAAATATCAGACCTAAAACGGAATAATCATAATGATGGTTAAAAATATCGTAAAAATACGGTTAAGAACGATTAAAGTATCAGTATAAAAGCTGACTGACACTATCATCATCTATGAAAAATCAATTTGTTTTCATTAATAAAAACAAACCCGCCAGGTTTGAGAAATGAATTCAACATAAAAACAGATATAAAACAAATACATTACTGTGATATTGCTACCACAAAACTTATTTTTACTAATATTGCATTATTAAATATTTAACAAAAGACACAAAACCTATGATTAAAAAACTAATTATTCCGTTTCTAGCCTTGCTATGTACAATATCCTGTAGCAGAGATAATGAATTCAGCAATGGATCATCAGATTACAACCACACGCGTCCTGTTGGCGCGTCAGCCAACGACCTATTAAGCAATAACCGGTATAATTCATTATTGATCGAAATTCAGTATATGCCGGGATATGCCCCGAATTCGCAAGCTGTTGATCATTTGAAAAACTTCCTATCCACTTTTCTCCGCAAAGATGGTGGTATAACCGTTATTCAAAGAGAAATTCCGGGAACGTCCTCCTCCACTTTATCTGCGGATGATATAAGGCAAATTGAGAATACAAACCGAACTGTATTTACCAACGGATCAACTCTTGCAGTAAACATTCTATATACCAACGGGAAATATAGCGGCAATTCTAATACGTTAGGAATTGCATACCGCAATACCTCGATTGCTTTATTCGGAAAAACGATTCAGGAAAATTCCGGAGGATTTGGGCAGACTAGTAGAACAAAACTTGAAGCTACAGTGCTTGAGCATGAACTGGGACATTTGGTGGGATTAGTAAATATAGGATCACCGATGCAGACAGATCACAAAGATCCTTCCAATGGAAACCATTGTAATAATCAAAATTGTCTGATGTACTACGCTTCTGAAACCACAGATATTTTAGGCTTTATTATAAATGGAAATGTTCCTCAATTGGATAATAATTGTAAAGCTGACCTTAAGGCAAATGGTGGAAAGTAACTAACAAAAGGATAACATTATATAAATACATTGTATAGTATAAGAATATACCATACAATGTATTTTATTTCTTTAATAATTAAGCTAATATCCTTATAACTCCATTATAGATCTTAAATTAAATGATAAGAATGCATTTCAGCTAAAATACTATACTTTAATGATTCAATTCTTACACAGATTTTTTTCTTGTTATCTATTTTTATTATTTCACAGTCATAATTTTCAAAAGGCCCTGAAGTGATTCTCCTCTTCTCACCAACTTTAATATCTAATGAATTTCTAAGTTCAACATCCGAGAATTCATTAAGAAATACTCTTATTCTATCTATTTCTTCATCAAGAACACGAACCAGTCGGTTTCCAAACTTTATAAATATGACCACACCTTCAATCGCGAGAGCTCGTAAGTAATCTTTTATTGTTTCTAAATAAATAAAAACGTAAGAACTAAAAAGCGGTTTTTCAACCTTCTTTTTTCGATCACTCCATTGAGAGATTGTTTTATTGAGAGGTAAATACACTTTGAAATTTTGCTCAGTTAGGATTTGAGCAGTTTTTTTTTCGTAACGTGATTTGGTATAAATAACATACCATCCTTTCATGAAATTCATTTCTATATAATTATAATCATTTTACACCTTCTCCTTTCAAGTCACACCTGTTAACTTAAATTTTTCTTGAAAACTATAAGGGACATGAAATAACAGAAAAAGACATTTGCAATACTTCTACTTTTTCTTACCATGAAAAATAAAACGTTAGTCAGTACGGTCACAATTCCTCTATCTGTAGAGCAAAGATGCATTAGCTTTACACAGATAACAACTAAAGCATATCTAGATTTATAAATCTGGGGTAAGTTATTATAAGAAATTTATACGTACTGATAATGCGATAGAGATTTAATTATATGATTATCAATGATTTATAAACAAAAGCTAATCATATAATCAGGAAGGAGTTTAAAATATATATTTTGCTTTTTAAAGCATGAAGTTTAAAAGAAACCGCTACTTATCTCCTGATTTATTTCAATATTTTTTGTTTTTCGCACCGTATAAAATAGGTTTCATTTACATGATTCTTTATAAACGGAATTGAATGATAAAAAAACTTTACATACATAAAGTAAGGCTAAAATTTATGCTAATACTATCCTTTAAAAAGAAAAGTAAAAAATGCTCATGTATATTTGATATTACTTCGAGTAAGGATAAATTAAAAAGTAATTATACTTAGATAGCATGATCAATCTATCACAAAAGATGAAATTTCTGATTATTGACAGGGAAGTAGTTTATGTGTTGTAGAACTCCATTATAAGCTCACATTCTTTCTTTATGCCAACCACAAATATCTATATAGTAAATCAAAAGTAAAAAGGAAATCTTTCCGATGATTATATTCACATTAAAACAAAAAATGCTGTAAATAATATTTACAGCATTTTATATTGCGATCCGGACGGGACTCGAACCCGCGACCTCCGCCGTGACAGGGCGGCATTCTAACCAGCTGAACTACCGGATCAGTAGTCCTGAGTTTTTCAATCAAATTTGATATGCGATCCGGACGGGACTCGAACCCGCGACCTCCGCCGTGACAGGGCGGCATTCTAACCAGCTGAACTACCGGATCAGTAGTTCTATAATTTCAAATAAATTTGATTGCGATCCGGACGGGACTCGAACCCGCGACCTCCGCCGTGACAGGGCGGCATTCTAACCAACTGAACTACCGGATCAAATTTTGTTAAAGAACTTGTTTCTTTTTTGTGATTGCAAAATTACACCTTTTTTAATTACCTGCAAATTATTTGTTAAAAAAATGCCTCCCAAAAGCGGAAGGCATTCATTATCAAAGTTATTTTTTTTATAAGTGTGCGCTTAATTTTTCTGCGATCACTTCTTTTGGTGTTACTCCAACTAATTTATCAACAACTTCACCATTCTTAAAAATAAGAACTGTAGGGATATTTCTGATGCCGTACTGCATAGAGATTTCCTGGTTGTTGTCTACATCTACTTTTCCTACTACAGCTTTTCCTTCAAAATCTGTTGCTACTTCTTCAATAATTGGTCCCAGTGTTCTACAAGGTCCACACCATACCGCCCAAAAGTCTACCAATACTGGTTTATCAGATTTCAAAACCGTTTCCTGAAATGAGCTATCCGTAATTTCTAAAGCCATTTTTTTTATTTTATTTAAATTAATATTCTATTGTTTTTTTAATCCTTAATTGGATCATCAAAATTACTACTTTTCAGCAATAAGGTTATCTATGCTGAACATTTGTTTTTTCTATAACCAAATCATCTGAAATTTCTTTCAGGGCATTTACGAAAACATCAATATCCGCTTTTGTGGTCATATGGCTAAATGAAATACGTAAAGGTGTACAATTATCCATTTCATCTTCTGATAGAACCATCATCATAACCATTGAAGGTTTTGATGCTCCTGACGAACATGCACTCCCCTGAGAAATGGCGATCCCTTTCATATCCAACTGCAAACCTATTAGCGGATTTTTATATGGTAAAAGGGCACTTAAAACAGTGTATAAACTATTTTCAGTTTCGGCACTTCTTCCATTGAACTTAATCCCTGCTATTTCAGCAGATAATCTTTCAATGGTATAATTTTTTATTTCCTGGATATGATGGGTGTATGCTTCCATATGATTAAGAGAAAGCTCTAAAGCTTTTCCAAGCCCCACAATACCTGCAACATTCTCAGTACCGGCTCTCAGACTTCTTTCCTGAGGTCCTCCTGTGATAATCCCCTTAAGGCCTGTCGCTTTTCTGATAAAGGCAAAACCTACTCCTTTTGGTCCATGGAATTTATGTGCACTGCATGAAGCAAAATCTACCGGAATGTCAGAGAAATCAAGATCGATATGCGCCATGGTCTGAACAGTATCAGAATGCAGAAGTGCATTATTTGCTTTGCATATCTCAGCCATCTTTTTAAGGTTGGTGATATTTCCGATCTCATTATTGGCATGCATTAAGCTTACAAGGGTCTTTTTATCTGATGCCTTTAAAAGTTCTTCCAATTTATTAAGATCGATATCTCCTTTTTCATTCGGACGGATATAAACAACCTCTACCCCTTTTCTTGCCTTCATATCAATTATACTCTCTGAAACACATTTGTGTTCCAGTGGAGAGCTGATGATTCTTTGTACTCCAAGGTGTTCCACACTGGATTTAATGATCATATTGTTGGACTCTGTTCCACATGATGTAAAAATAATCTCAGCGGGCGTTACATGAAGATAATCAGCCACCTGCCTTCTCACATTTTCGATCAGGATTTTAGCTTCCTGCCCAAAACTATGTGTAGAAGAAGGATTTCCAAAGTTTACCTTCATGGTACCTACCATTGCATCAATAACTTCTTCTGAAAGGGGTGTTGTTGCTGCGTTATCTAAATATACTTTATTCATTTTATTTTGAATATTTTAATACGACGGAATTGAATTGATAATTGGAAGGAACTGTAAAAACCACCCAAGGATTGGATATCACCTGGATCTCCATTCCTCCGGACTCACGCTGTGGAACTTCTACATACAAAACATTATCCTTCACTGAAAGACTTTTTATCTCACTGATCTTATGGTCTCCTGACCTAAAAGTTCCAAGGTTGTATAAAACAGCTTTTTGATTTTTTGGAAAGGCAGGGTATTTAATTGCTGCATCCTGTCCTAGTTCAGCAAGGCTGGAATTACCTTTTATAATTTTCTGAAGCTCTTCTTCACTTTTAAGAATTTTGAAGCCAGCGGTTTCAGTGCCACCCTGAGATTCAGAAACAAGGATTTCACCTCCTTTTTGTGTATCATTAGATACTGAAGACGGTGCACTTGTACAGCTCATGAAAAAAGCAAGGAACCAAATAAACAGTTTATTCATTGTTACATTTTTACCTCCCAAAATTAGTGAAAAAATTGGTAATGTCCTTCATTTGCCCATTTCAGCATTTGCTTATCTCCTGAAGTATCGCCAAAAGCAATTATTTTATCGTATTTTGAATTGTTGATCTGCTCCTGTATTCTTATCAGTTTTTCTTTTCCGTTACAGTTTTTCCCTATAAAATTCCCTGTAAAAACCCCGTTTTTAAACTCTGCACGCGTGGAAACCAGCTGCATTTTCAACTCCTCTGCAAATGGTTTTACCCAAATATCCAGAGAAGCCGTAACTAATAGACTCTGAGTATTATTACGATCTATATTTTTAATAAAGTCGAGTGCATTTTCACGTACAATCTTAGGATAGTGCTGCTCAAAAAACTGTCTCGATTTTCGTTCTATTTTTTCTTGTGATTGTCCTTTCAGTATTGAACCGATGAAGCTTTTTTTGACCTTTTCCGTTTCCGCCAGTTTTAATTTCAATAAAATAAACAGAGGAACATGTCTTAAAAATTGTATATGGTATTTCGTAGAATCATAAAATTTCAGATACATAAACATTGTATCCTTATAGGTAATCGTTCCATCAAAATCAAAACAATACAATTTTTTCATTTTATCAGAGCTTTAATTTTTTAAATATAAATTCAGGAATATTCCTGATAATCATCATAATAATTCCCCAGACAGGCAATACATAAGCTACATTTTTTTGTTTTTTATACGCATTGTAAATGGAAGCTGCAGCCTGTTTTGGCTTAGCCGTTAATCTTGGATTTAACGGAAGCCCTTCTGTCATTTTAGTTTCCATAAACCCTGGTTTAATCGTCAGCACATGTACTTTCTTATCAAACAGATAATTCCTCAGCCCACTTAAATAGGCTGTAAATGCTGCTTTTGCACTTCCATAAATGAAGTTACTCTGCCTCCCCCGATCTCCTGCCACAGATGACAATCCTATGATTGTACCTGATCTTCTGCTTTCAAATTTCTGGGCAAAATAATTCATCACAGGAACCAGTTTTGAATAATTGATATTAATTATTCTTTCCGTATTTTTATTATCATACAAACCTTCTTCTGTTCCATCACCTAAATATCCCGTTGCACAAAATAATACATTTGAATTGACATGATCAAATCGGGTGTAATCTATTTCTTTCATTAAATCCAACTCAATCACCTCAGCCTGTTGCAGAAATTTAACATCAATATGTCTTGCGAACCTTTCCGTGGTTTCCTTATTTGAGGTCAGAAGATAGATTTTCTCATATTTTTCACCTTCCTGCAGAGCCTTTTCAACAAAGGCTTGTGCTACTTCAGAGGTACTTCCCAGAACTATCATTTATGAATTATTATTTATGATTCTTTTGTGCTGTAACGACACAAATTTAGGATTTTGAATATTTTTAAGGTAATTCGTCAAAGAAGATTTACTCATGCTGTCTTTGGTCAAATAAATTCTACCTCCGAATTCCTGAACAATATCATCAAGCTGTTTTACCAGCTTTTTAAGTTTCGAATTTACTTTAAAATCAAGTGCCAAAGTGTACCCTTCTATAGGAAATGAGTTGTAAGCTTCCTCGTTATTCTTTCCAAAGAGTTTTAAAACAGCCAGAAAGGATCCGTTTCCGCTATTGGCAATGGTTTCCAGGATCTTCTTCATCCCCTCCTTTCCGGAGTCTTTAGGAATTACCATCTGATATTGGATAAAACCTGATTTACCATAAATTTTATTCCAATCGGTAACAAAATCCAGAGGGTAAAAGTATGTTTCATAATCTATAAAGCTTTTAACTTCTTTTTTAGACTGCTTTTTATAATACAGCAGATTAAATATTTTTACCGTTAAAGCATTCAGTACAAAGCCTGGAAAATAAAAAGGAACAGTTGGTTGAAACTTTTTCTTAAGCCGTAAAGGGCTTTTTGCCATATTCTGAGGAAGTTCATGCTGAAAAGCATGTTCTCCCCTCATCAAAATGCTCCTTCCAATATTCTTACCCTTTTGTAAGCAATCGATCCAGGCAACAGTATATGTCCAGTTTTCACTTTCTTCAAAAAGCCTGAATATTTCATCAAGGTTTTCAGCTTTAATGCTTTCCTGGCGAATATAAGCTGATTCTATATTTTTAAGCTTAAACTTTGCCGTCAGAATAATGCCCGTAAGTCCCATTCCGCCGATAGTTGCCCAGAATTTATCTGAATTCGTCTCTCTTGAACATGTTATGATCTCCCCATTTTCATTCATGAGTTTAAACTCAATGACATATTCTGAAAAACAACCTTCTGAATGATGGTTTTTACCATGTACATCTGATGCGATGGCGCCTCCAACAGTAACAAACTTGGTTCCCGGAGTTACATAAAGAAAGTATCCTTGCGGAACAGCTATTTCCAAAACATCTGAAAGCAGCACTCCGGATTCGCATTCTATAATACCGTTCAACCGGTCAAAGCTGATAAATTTATTGAGTTTTTTTGTCGAAAATATATGTTCCCCTAATGAAGCATCTCCATAACATCTTCCATTCCCTCTCGCGATCACTTCATTATGGTTCAATACAAATTCCCTTATATTTCTGAAGCTGTCTTCAGACTTCATTTCTTTTTCCACTACAGGAAAATTGCCCCAATTGGTAACTTTTTGTATGAAATTCGGCTTCATTTTTTAAAATAAATTTGAATTAAAAATGTTGCAACCCACAATAGTAAGGTAACCTGTATATACCTGTCCCTGTACACTATTTTTGTAGGGGATTCCGTTCTGTTATACACTAGAGTCTGCTGCAGGTATCTGAGAAAGGCAAATACTACAAAAATAACGGTATAAAAAACCCTTTCATGAAATTTTGCCTGTACCTCCGGTGACAGGGTAAACATTAAATAACACATAATGGCCAATGTAACAGAAATAGACAGTGCTATATCGGCAAACTGTACGTTATAACCGTCCAGAGCACGTCTCGTCTTACCCGAAACCTGCGCATTGATTAATTCACCTCTTCTTTTTCCTATTGCCAATACCAATGCCAGAACAAATGTAAGCAGTATAGCCCACTGTGAAATACTGATTCCGGTAATGTAACCTCCTGCAAGAACCCTTAATACAAACCCTGTGGCTATGATAAAAATATCAATAATAGGAACATGCTTCAACCTGAATGTATAAGCAAGATTCATCACAAAGTAAAATGCAATAATGGTTGCAAATTTCCAGAGAAGTTGCTCGAAATAGAACTGAGCAAAAAGAACAAGGAAAATATCTGTAATTGCGAGTCCTATTAAAATTCCTATAGCTTTTGATTTAGAGATAGCACCACTCGCCAGCGGTCTTCTTCTTTTTTCAGGATGCCTGCGATCTGCCTCTATATCATTGTAATCATTCAGAATATAAACCATGCTGGCAGCAAGCGAAAAGATAACAAAAGCAAAAATACTCTTGGTAAGCAGATCAAGGTTTTTGATATTGCCGGAAAAAAATAATGGCACAAAAACAAATAAATTTTTTACCCATTGTTCTACACGCAGCAGTTTAAGATATTTCTTCATTTATGTTATTTCAATTGCAAAAATAGTAATTTCAAGATGAGTAGCATAAAAGTACAAAAAAAACCGCCGTGGCGGTCTTTTAAGAAAATATTTATATATTAAATTAATTACTTGCCTTGTTTGGCTTCATTAATCATTTTTTCATTGGCTGTAATGGCAAACTCTACCCTTCTGTTTTTTGCTCTTCCTTCTTCCGTATCATTGCTGGCTACAGGCATATTTTTACCTTCTCCTTTCGTAAACATTCTTCCTGAAGCGATTCCTTTACCTGCTAAATATGCTTTAACCGCATCTGCTCTTCTCTGAGAAAGGGCCATATTATAAGCATCTTTACCAACGCTATCTGTGTGTCCGTAGATATTGATGTTCGTGTCTGGATTATTGGCCAATACCTGAGCTAATTTATCAAGGTTGGTCTGAGCTACAGAGGTAAGGTTGGATGAATCGAATGCAAAGTTTACTATACTTTCATTCATCGTCACTTTAATACCATCTCCTACTCTTTCTACTTCAGCACCAGGTAAAGTTTCTTTAATTTCTTTAGCCTGCTTATCCATTTTGTTACCGATAACGTTACCTGCAACACCACCAATAATACCACCTAATACAGCTCCTAAAGCTCCGTTTCCTCCTTTACCTACGTTGTTACCTAAGATACCTCCAAGTACAGCTCCCGATGCAACACCTACTGCTGTACCTCTTTGCTGGTGGTTAGAATTCTGAACTGCTTCACAACTAGACAACAATAATGTTGATGATAGGAAAAGACCTGCGATATATGTTTTATTAAATTTCATCTTTTTATTTTTTTTGTTACTTAAATTATTTTACTCCTGTTCTCTGGAAATTATACACAACTCTTACTGTGCTTCCGTCAAAAGGAACATTCTGTTCAAGGGAAAACTGATCTGTTGATTGGTTGATCAGGTTTAAAGAATATCCTACTGTATTTTGCTTAGCTTTTGTTCCTGTAGCAATCTTTTTGAACATAAAGGTATTTCCGTTCTTTACTTCAAACTTAATTGGCTGTGTAATGCTAGGGCATGAACCACCTCCGCTTAGAGTATACGCTCCGGTATAGTTATTGGGAATCAATCTCCAATGACTTCCTACGAAACATTGTGCATCTGCTCCTTCATCAAACGGTTTAATTTTAAATCCTTTATCATAATCGATACTAACAATCTCCCAATCTCCTTTAATCTTTAAAAAATCAGATTTTTGGTTTTGTGATGTTTGTGCATTTTTCACTGAGGAACAAGACACTGCAAAAAGTGATGTTCCCAACATTCCTGCAAGTAGTAACTTTTTCATTTTGTCGTTTATTTTTTGTTACATTAAAGTTACAAAAAACCGTGCCAAAATTGAAAAATAAAAACAAAAAAGTCCGAAAAATTCGGACTTTTTATCACATACACTGTAATACAGTGAAATATATTATTTTTTAACGGCCTTTTTTACGGATTTCGTAGCCTTTTTTACAGCTGATGCCTTACCGTTATAGAAGTTCGTATAAGCATATTCAGCAGCCTTCTTTAGATCGATAACACCTCCGGCTTGAGAAAGGTCGGCAAATCCATTTTCCGTACTTGGATTACTTGACTTTACAAGAGCTTCAATGATCTGGTCAGGTCTTAAATTAGGCATATAAGCTAATAAAACCGCAGCAGCACCGGCAACAACAGGTGATGCCATTGAAGTTCCCTGAAGATATTCATATTCACTCGTTGGAACCGTAGAATAAATCTCTTCACCCGGAGCAAAAACATTTACCATTTTCTTATTAAAGTTTGAGAAGCTCGCTCTCAACTCATTGTTTCTATTAGTACTTGCTCCTACAACAATCACGTTATTTACGAAAGGTTTTTCGTCTGTAATATTTTTAAAGTTGGTAGGATATGCAAGGTGCTCAGCAACATCTTCATTTTCATTTCCGGCTGCCTTTACAAGGAGAACTCCTTTATCTTCGGCATATTTGAATGCATCCCAAACAACATTTTTACCTGGAGACACTGGTTTTCCAAAGCTCATATTTAATACTTTAGCTCCATTATCTACAGCATATCTGATAGCGTTAGCAACATCCTTATCTCTCTCATCTCCATTAGGAACAGTTCTCACGGACATAATTTTTGCTACTCTTGAAGCTACCCCGTACTGAACTTCTTTCCCCTGAGGTAATCCAGCAATAATACCGGCAACGTGAGTCCCGTGTTCTGCATCAGGCCCCTGATAATGATTATTACCGTAATTTTTTTGAGAATAATCATCATAGTTATCTCCAACAATTTCGGCTCTTGTATCATAGCTTAGATCATATTGTTTTGCTGCAGGAGCAAAATGATCGATAGCACCTTTCATTTCTTTCTTCATTGAAGTTTCGAAATCTGCAGAAGATTTCCCTGCAAATTCAGGACTATGGGCAACCTGAGTCAGAATATTAAGTGCAATTGCATCTTTTTGTTCTGTTGGAGCCTTTATAGCAGCAATATTTTCAGAAGTCACTGATTTCCCTCCTAACAATTTAATCATGTTCGGAATCAGATCATTGATCATTGTGTATTGCTGGAGACTTTGCTTAGCTTCAACACTTTTCTTTGTGAAAAGTTCTTTAGCCTTCATATACATGGCAAACTCTTCAGGCATTTTAGCTTGATTGGCTTTATTCTTAGTAGAATCATCTCCTTCGAATACAGGCTTATATTTAGCTACGACCCTTGTCACCTCCATATTATCAACGTCTACATCACCATTCTTTCCTCCGATAAAATTCCATCCGTGAACATCATCGATATAGCCATTACCGTCATCATCTTTTCCGTTACCCGGAACTTCATTCGGGTTTGACCAGATATTTTTGATCAGTCCCGGATGATCCACCTGCACTCCACTGTCCAGAACACCTACAACAACAGTCTTAGGCTTCAGACCTTTAGATTCTAAATATTTATATGCATTTTCTGTATTGACACCATATACTTTGGTTGTTCCAAAATCTTTATGGTACCAGGTCATTAAATCTTTATTTTCTTTCGGGTCAACGCTCTTCGCCTGTGCTTCCTGTGCAAAAGCAGAATTAAAGCCTGCTAAAAAGACAGCAGCTAATAATACCTTTTTCATGCTAGTATGATTGTTTAATATTTTTTATATAAGTCAAAGATTCAGGCCCTTTGTTACAAATAAGGTCCAAAATTGACAGATCACTTAAAAATCCCATTTTATCAGAAAATGTCTGATAGTAATCATCCATTTTATATTCGGAAGCAAATTTTGCAGAAAATTTTTCTCTGAAATTTACTTCTTCAGGATTTTTGATATACTCTTCATTCAAAGAGTATGCCTTTTCCGTTTTTAGGATTTGTTGTATGATCTCTAAACCTTTAAGATTGAAATCCAAAAGATAGTTTTCTTTTAATTCAAATAATCTGATCAGTTTGTCTTCATAAAATTCGAAATAAGGAGAACTTTGATAAGCTGTCTTGATTGATTTCCAATGGAGCTTTCTCCAATCTTCCCTGTTGGAGATCTCTATTTCTTTGAATTGTCTTTTACCCGTATGACTGATCGGAATGATCAAAGAAAGTTTTCCGTTTGCCCCATACATATTCGCCCGGTTTCGGTACGTTTGTTTGGGGAAATTTTCGAATTGTTCAAAGGTAACCTCATTTTCAGGGTCTAAAAACACTGAAAACCAGGAAATCGGTGGTAAATAAAACACCGGTAATAATACATTCTTCATATTCATAATACAAAAATGAAGTATTTTTTCAAATACTTCATTCTATTTTAAAATTTATTTTACTTTATAAATCCTCCTCAGTTTTTTTCTTTCTGAATAGTTTAACAAAATAGTCCCATCCGAAGAATAGAATAAGAATCATCGCTGCAATCCACCAGTATGAAGTTTTATTGGCTTCTCCTGTATTTGTAGCTTTAAACATTCTCTCCCAACGGATCTTGAAAGGCGCCTGATATGTAGAGCTGGCATCTTTGAAAACACCTTGCAGACTCATCCATGTAAACATTGGCTTTCCTACAATATTTTCTTCAGGAACAAAACCAAAGAATCTTGCATCAAGTGAAGCATCTCTGTTATCTCCAACCATCATATAATAATCCTGTTGGATTGTATACTGATTGGCTTCTTTACCATTGATTAGAATTTTTCCGTCTTTATTTTCCAGGCTATTGTGTTCATACTCCGAAATAATCCACTGATACATCGGAAGCGTTTCTTTATTAATTGCGACCACATCACCTTTCTTAGGTATTCTAAGAGGTCCGTACCAATCCTGATTCCAAGGCTTATTGATAGGAAATATAGATTGAGTGGTATCGATACTTTTTGTGTAAGCCGTTCTGTCGGCATTAAGCTTGTGCTGAACCGTAGCTGAATCCTTAGGAAAAATACTTTCTTCCATATCAATTACGTTCGGCAATGCTTTGATCTCTTTAGCCGTTTTATCAGTTAATCCCTGGAACATGTATACAAATCCTTTATCCGTCTGCATTTCCCTTACCGGCAAGAATCCATACGTATTGTATAATCCTGGAATATCCAATTGAGTACCTGTGTTAACTGTATATGCGTGCTGAACTTCCTGATCCCCTAAAACCGTTTCTGGCTTTCCATTTACAAAAAGTCTTCCAGCTCTCATTTCAAAAGTATCGCCGGCAGTTGCCACACATCTTTTTACATAAGGGTCTTTCCTGTCAATAGCTGTATGCACTGAATCCTGAGGATAGTTGAAAACAAGGACATCATTTTTCTGAGGTTTGCTGAATTGCATTATTCTGGCGTAAGGTAGCTTCACTCCATCAACATAAGATTTGGGATCATCCTTCGGGTTTCCTTTTTCTCCGGAATCAAAGATTGTTCCCTGTAAGAAAGGAATTGCAAGCGGACGCATCGGCAATCTGTACCCATAGCTCCATTTATTTACAAAAAGGAAATCTCCTACTAAAAGGGTTCTTTCCATGGATCCTGTAGGGATACCGAAAGGTTGTGTTACAAAAACGTGAATAATCGTTGCAAATACAACAGCAAAAGTCACTGAACCTATGAAGGAATCTTTCTTTTTGGCATTTTTCTCTTCATCCGTCAGGAATAGCTCATTTTCGTCTTCTAACTCTGTATCTTTAGAATAATTGACCGTAGCCATATATATGAACGGCAAAATAACAGTTAGAAGCTGGTGCTGGAAAAGATTTTTTCCAAACTTTTTCATAAGATAAATATGAAAAACCGACATCATAATCGGACCTACGATCGGCAAATAGGATAAAATAGCCCACCATTTAGGGTGTTTGGTCTCTTTTAAAACAATAAAATAATTGTAAAAAGGTATAAAAGCAAATAAAGGGCTATACCCTAATTTTTTGAACAGCTTCCATGTTGAAATCCCCATTAATACGGATAAAATGAGAACGTATACTGTATAAGTTAAAAAATAATTCATAAATTTTGTGCCTTATTCTATTGATTTGTGTTGAGCAACTGTTTTTATTAGTTTACTATTTGGAGCATTTGTTACAAGTTAAAGCCCTAAAACATCTTTCATTGTAAAGTTTCCTTTCTTGTCTTTAATCCATTCCGCAGCTACTACGGCCCCTAATGCAAAACCGTTTCTGTTAAATGCGGTATGTTTTATTTCAATTTCATCCACTTCACTTCTGTAAAAGACACTGTGCGTTCCCGGAACTTCATCTTCACGAATAGCGAAAATACCCAGCTGATTCCCCTGAGTTTCTTCAAGCTTCCAGGCATCAAATTTGGGATTATTTCTAAATATTCCTTCGGCCAGAGAAATTGCCGTTCCGCTTGGAGCATCCAGTTTATGAATGTGGTGAATTTCTTCCAACTGACAAGAATATTCGTTAACATTTTTCATCAGATCAGCCAGCTTTTCATTCAAAGCAAAGAATAAATTAACGCCTAAACTAAAATTGGAACCATATAAAAATGCCGTCTGATTTTCCACCGCAATTCTTTCTACTTCAGCCTTTTTCTCTAACCATCCTGTTGTACCGCAAATCACTGGAATTTTATTTTCCAGACATGCTTTTATATTATTAAAAGCTACTTCAGGTAACGAAAACTCGATAACAACATCGGGATTATTAAGGTTTTCAGCAGTTGGAGTTTCTTTAAGGCGGGCAACTACTTCATGTCCTCTATTTGTTGCAATCTCATCAATGATCTTGCCCATTTTTCCATATCCAACTAATGCTATTTTCATGTAATTTATTTTAGATATACCTACTTACGATCTAGAACCTGTAGCTCAGACTTAATCCGGTCTTTGGAGGTTCTATACTAAACTGGTCCTGAATAACTGTAGGTTTAAAAGTTAAATCAGGGTCATGGCGGCTTTCATAAAGGTGTGCATCTACAACAGCATCTACTATACTCAGGATATAGATCAGCCCGGTAATTGCGATTGCATAGTCCCTTTGTCTTTTCGCTCTGTCCTGAACGTTCGCCAGTGCAACTTTATCAAGCCATGGACGACTATCGATAAATTCATTGGGAGTTCCGTTCAATTTAGCAATATAGTACTCTCTGTACTTCTTGTATTGTTTATCATTCCACATGGCTATTCCTACTCCGGTACCTACAGCACCCCAAACGATAGGAATTTTCCAGTATTTTTTGTTGTAAAATTGCCCTAGTCCAGGGAAAACAGCCGAGTATAAACCCGCTTTTGTTGGATTTAATTTTAATGTTTTTGCTGTGGGGCCGTTGGCTTTTTCCAGATCAGCCACCACTTTAGCTTCAGACTTTTGAGGCTTTGCGGCAGGGATACTATCCTTCGGGTAGTGCTCTACCCGAATGGTATCATTAGGATTTACTTGTGAGTAAGCAGCAGCATACAGGCACAAGAAAAAAGTGAACAATAATTTCTTCATTTATTTAATGTGGGATAGAATATATTCCAATTCATCCTCATTCTTAAAGTCAAGAACAATTTTACCTTTTTTACCATTTCCGGTGGTTTTGATCTCCACTTTTACATCTAAAATGTCAGCAATTGTTTTCTGAGCTCTTTTATAGTTATTGGAAAGTTCAGCCTTTACCTTTTTGGCAGCAGGTGATTTTGGATTTTTTAAAGCTGTAGCAGCCTGTTCAGCCTGACGTACATTCAACTGTTCTTTAATGATAAGGTCAAACAAAATTTGTTGTAGCTCCTCATTTTCCATACTGATAATAGCACGGCCATGTCCTGCAGAAATCTCACCACTTCTGATAGCATTCTGAATATCGGGGCTTAGTCTCAATAACCTGATAGAATTGGTAATCGTACTTCTGTCTTTTCCTACTCTCTGGCTAAGGTTTTCCTGAGTCATTCCGATTTCGTCCAAAAGTCTTTGATACGTCAATGCAATCTCAATAGAATCAAGATCTTCCCTCTGGATATTTTCAACAAGAGCCATTTCTAAAAGCTCCTGATCGTTTACCAAACGGATATAAGCAGGAACAGAAGTTAGTCCGGCAATTTTACTCGCTCTGAAACGTCTTTCCCCTGATATAATTTCAAATCTCTCGCCTTCTTTTCTAAGAGTGATCGGTTGGATCACCCCTAAATTTTCTATAGACTGTGCGAGTTCATTGAGTGCTTTTTCGTCAAAATAAGTTCTTGGCTGGGTTGGGTTGGGATAAATATCTTCAATCGCTACTTCTACGATATTTCCAACAAACTTATCCGCTCCCTCATCAGTAGCAGAGTTCACTGTAGCTTTGGATTCAGCACTTAAAATAGCACCCAAACCACGTCCCATAGCTCTTTTTTTGTCCTTCATAGATATTTTTGATAAATGATGACAATTACAACCAAGATCAGCTGATCCACATTGCAATTATCTATTATTTACTCTTAATTAATTCTTTACTAAATTTTCATTTTTCAACAGAACTTCTTCTGCTAACTGAATATACTGAATTGCTCCTTTACTTTCGGCATCATAATCCAGGATGCTTTCCCCGAAACTTGGTGCTTCACTTAATCTCACATTTCTGCTGATGATGGTTTCAAAAACCATTTCCGGGAAGTGTGCATTTACTTCTTCCACCACCTGATTGGATAATCTTAACCTGCTATCATACATCGTTAGAAGTAAACCTTCAATGTCCAGATCTTTGTTATGAATCTTTTGAACATTTTTGATGGTATTCAAAAGTTTTCCTAAACCTTCCAATGCAAAATATTCACATTGGATCGGAATGATTACAGAATCAGCAGCTGTAAGCGCATTTACAGTAATCAATCCCAAACTCGGAGCACAGTCAATAATGATAAAATCATACTCATTTTTTACGCTTTCCAATGCTTTTTTCAGCATATACTCACGATCTTCCTTGTCTACCAATTCAATTTCAGCTGCTACAAGGTCTATATGAGACGGTACGATATCTAGATTTGGTGTTGCTGTCTTTTTAATACAAGTGGCAGTATCCACACTGTGTTCTAAAAGATTGTACGTAGAATACTGGACATCTTCCACACCCAATCCTGAAGTAGCATTAGCCTGAGGATCGGCATCGATGATTAATATTTTCTTTTCCAATACCCCTAATGCCGCAGCAAGATTTACAGCTGTTGTCGTTTTTCCAACTCCCCCTTTCTGATTAGCGATACCTATGATTTTTCCCATTATTAGAACTTTAAGCCTCAAAAATACACATTTTTCTTTGCTCTGAATGAATGATGAAAAGTAAAAATGAGTTAAAATATTGTTAATAAGGAAATTAACCCTAAAAAAAATTATCCACAAAAAATAGTATTTTGTGGATAACTGTCAAGATTTGTTTGATATAGATTATTCAAACTTCATAGAAATCGGAAATTTGAAATAACTTCTTACGGCTTCACCTTTTTTATTTTTTCCAGGAATCCATTTTCCTCTGATCGATTTTACTGTTCTGATTGCTTCACTATTGAAATCTGCATTTCCTCCATTGGCTTTGATACCGGAAATAGTTCCATCAATTTCAACAATAAAAGTGATCGTTGTTTTCACGACTCCGTCGCTCTCAAATCCGGAGACATCAAAGTTATTCATTACTTTATTTCTGAAGGAATCGATTCCACCTACGAAATTAGCTTCAACACTAAGCGCTTCTGCATCCACTATGGAATTCCCGGGATTTGCAGGTTGTACAGGCTGTGGGTTTGCCGGCGGAGAAGCAGGACCTGTTCCGATATGGGGTGCGGGCGGTATATAAGTATTTTTGATCGACTCCCCATCAAGATTATTAACCAAACCCGGAGCTGCATCGGCAGGCTTTTCAACTTTTACAGGCTCTATTGCATGCGCTGCTGGTGTTGGTATCTGGCTATCATACTGTTTAGTGTTTGGAGGGGTTACAGGTTTAACGATCTGCACTGGTGGAGTTTGTTCAGGAGTAGCGGGGTCTTTGAGTTTAATAACTACTGGCGGCCCATCAACAGGCACATGCACCGGAGTGCTGTTACTAAATGCTGAAATGATCATTGGAGTAATGGAAACCGCAGCCAACAAACTTACACCTACAAACAGTGCCTTTGTTAGTATTTTATCGGACTCATTTCTCAAAACATAAGCGCCATATTCCTTGTTACGATGCTCGAAAAGAACTTCATTGAAGCGAAATTCCTGATTAGTGTGTAGGTGTTTCATCACTTAAAAGATTTAAACGGTTAATAAAAAATCTGATTATTAGTTTTTATAGCACTTATCGATAAGTAATGTTACACCATCAAAACATTTGCCATTTTATTGACAAAACATTAATATTTTAAAAAAATTTATGACAATCGATAAAATTAACTATGCAAGCAATAGTAAAGTATTAAAAACACCATTATAGATATTAAAATTATTCAACAATATTATACTTTTGACTAATTAAATTCATTAATATTTTAAAAATAATAAAAACCACATCTTAAAATAGGAAAAATACTGAGATATTGAACCCAAAGTCAAAATACATTTGTACCATACCAAACCGGGGATGCTGAAAACCGAAAAGAGTAAGCAAAAAAAATAAAAACTTAATAATTATGCCAACTTTAACTCAAGAAGCAAAATCAAACTCATTAATGAGCATGCTTTTAAAACAAGTGTATGACACCGTAACCAATGGTGGAGACCCGGACTCTCTGGGACCAAATGATTTCATTTCATTTGACCCGGTAGGGATTACTCTATCCGAAGACACCTTTGATTACGCACTCAACGGACTATTTGGGGACGCCCCGTCACCAAAACCAATGCTGGACGCTAAAGGAGAACCTATCCTGGATGCTAACGGAAATCCGAAAATTGACATGGAGGCTTACCAGAACGCCCTGTCAAACAGTAAATTCAGAAAATATCTTCAAATGGAGCAATTTGCTGCAATGGTGGATGTCATTCCTTCTCAGCTTCCTCCACTTACCAGTTCAGGCAACGGAAGGGTAATGTCGATCATGAGCATTATGAACGATTCCCAGAAAAGAGTATCTAAAGTATATGAAGATCTTTTGCAATGGTCCGTAGTCGTTGATACTCAATTTGATGAAAAAGTAGAAAAAAAGCTGAATACGTTAAGGGATAAGCTTTTCAAAATTAAGAAGGTAAAAAACACAGACTTTGATCCTAACTCACCTATAGACGACACAAATAAACCTGAGATCTTCCACACTTTCGTTTCTCCGATGTATTCTAAATATGTAGAATATCAGATGAAATATTACGATATCGTAGACGCCAATAATGAAATCAGAACTGCTGCCGATAACGGAGACGCGGAAGCAATGGCCAAATTATCGATCGATGGCAAGAACATGAAAAAAAGAGAAGATGCATCCCTTAAAGCGTGGCAGTCTCTTGGATACAAAGAAGCCGTCGAGAAAATACAAAACTATTTAAGTGAAGTAGAGCAGAAAAACATGCTCGTCATCAAAAAAAGGATGGAATCTGAGTTCAGAAACAGTCAGAGAACAAGGGTTCTGGACTATACAAATTATTCACCATCCGTTCCGGTTGCCGCTAATGCATTAAAAGAGTCTAAAGGATGGCCCACAGTTACCATCGTAGAAGGTGAATCTAATTATGATTATTCAAAATCAGTTCACAACTGGGGTGCAGCCGCAGGATTTAGCATGGGCATTTTCTCTATCGGTGCAAAAGGTGGCGGAAAGCACGAAAAAACAAAGATCAATACAGATTATACGAATATGAAGATCTCTTTCAAGCTTGGAAAAGTAAGAGTGGAAAGAGGATGGCTTAATCAGAACTTTATTGAATCGAAATACTGGAAATTACATGAGCAATCTCCTCAAACTTTAAGTGGCGATGTCATCAGCGATGGAAAAGGAAAAGGGTTAATGCCTTCTATCATTACCGAGCTTATCATTGCTAAAGACGTTTGCCTTGATTTTACAAACAACAGTACTGCTTTTACGGATGTTAAAAACTCTGTCAGTGCGGGGGCTGCTGTTGGAATAGGACCGTTCGTTTTCGGCGGAAGCTACAGTTACGATAACCAGGATGTACAATCCAATGCCAAATGGAATGGAAAGAAACTGAATTCTGACGGAATCTACATTATCGGTTATAAATGCCATGTCATTCCGAAATCACCGGATCCAAATCCTGAGATCAAAAAATGGACTGACGGAAAATCATAATATCCTTCTCATTAAGAATAGCCGGCAGATTTTTTCTGTCGGTTATTTAAAAAACAAAAACTAATGCCATGAAATATTTTATTGCCGTCTACCAGAAACTTAAAAACACTTATCTATCCCAAAGCTCGATGGAAAATGACCTTCCCATGATATGTCCTTCCCTCAGGGTATATGAAAATGAAGAACTTGAGCTTTTAAAGCCACAAAACCAGCTCAACGATGATCAGAAAAAAGCCCTTTCTATCATTAAAAAGCAGAATATGGCCTACGAACTTAATTCAGTTCCTATATCTTCTCAGTTCTGGGACCTGAATCCTAACAATTCCCTGTTTGACATTTATCGTGATATTTTAGATAAAAATAACCTGAAAGACTTTGAAAAAAGCCTTGATCAGGCACTGGCAATTGAAAGCACCATTCTTTTCGATGCTAAAAAGAATGATACAAAAGAATTCAAAGCTTATAAAAAATACAGACTGGCTCATGAGCAGGTTGTTGATAAAATTACAGCCCATCTGGAGATTTTTGACGGTCTGGATAGCGATGAGAAAAAAAACAATTGGAATGACCAGCTTATTAATTTACACAGAACAAAAGAGATCGCTTTTTCAGATTGGAAAATAAAAGGAAACAAAGATAAAATCGATCAGGAATTGGCCAGAATCAATAAAGCTTCTGATGCAGATCTTTATCTGGCAATGGCCCAAAATGCCAAAAACACCTTTGAAGCTGCTGAAAAAACCGACGTAATCAGCAATGCTTCTATCCATGATATTAATTTTATCCCTTGTGATTTCATGGAAAATGAATCAGGATGGAACAATATAAGAATTGAAAAACAGGAACTCGAAACCTTATATACGGAAGCAAAAAACTCCCACGAAAACCTCCCCTCAGAAATTCTTTCGATTGACTATGACGAGGGCGTTATTCAAGCGGTTGAACTGGATTATTCTTTTGTGCATTTAAAAAGAAGCTGGTTCAGCAAAAACTTTATGCTTTCTCAATTATTTGAATGGAATGAGCCTAAAAAAATATCGGACGGACAAACAATTTCCAATGATTTTAAACTGCCCGCATTTCCCAAGACCATGATTTTAATAAAGAATCTTAAAATAATTTTAGATCCTTCAATTACAAATGATGCAATCAACAACCCTGATCAACTTATATACTTTGGTCCTCTGATCATGAAGCAGCAGCTTTTTGTTAATAAAAACAATAATCAAAAGTTCTTAAAGGCCATTACAAATGTAAAAACCATTAAATCTGACCAGCTCAACAACTTAACCAGAAAAACAACCCTTCCTGAAAACTCAAAAATTACTGCCACAGAATTCATAACAAAACCTGAATCTGACCCTGTAGCCGAAACAGCCAAAGTAAATCCGATTCCTTCATTCAACAGGATTAATATGAACGTTCTCAATAGTGTAAAAAATTTAAGACCGGTTACTCCCATTTCAACACCACAACCCATAGCTCCGGTCCCACCTATAAAACCTGTTATCCCCATTAGAAACACAGGGATCTTTGTCCCCATAAAATACCCTGTTCAGGTTCCATCATCAGGAGCGAATATACAATTCAGGGTGCTGGATAAAATCAATAACGATCCTGTTTATAAATGTTCAATCTCCATTAAAGGAACTAACAACAGCAGGATTTATGAAATAGAAACAAACGAAGCAGGAATTGTCAATCAGGTTATCACTTTAGGCGAATACAGTATTGAGCTGAGAATAGATGATTACTCAGTTTTGAACCAAAACTTCAGTGTAACAAGTACAACTCCTATTAATTTAGAATACAAACTTCAGAGAGAGGAAATTAAATTCAAGTCATTTTTCTTGATCGGAATGATTTGTGAGAAGATGCCAAAGATTCCCGTTAGCTAACTTTCGTGAATATATGGACGAACCCTACTCAAAAATAGTTTAATCTTTTAATAAACAAAAAAACACCATGAAACTCTTAAAATACAATACGAAAGCGCCTGAAGTTCTCACATTATGTGAACTTCTTTATAAGCTGGGATATCCTATTAAAATTTCAGATTCTTTCAGCCTGGAAGTAGATGCGGCAGTTAAAGATTTCCAAAGCAAAAATGCTTTAGTAATAGACGGAATTGTCGGAATAAAAACATGGGCAGTATTACTGCAGAAAAATTCTAATCCGATTATCTCAACGGATAAATTCCTTAAAGAAAGTGACCTTATCTCGTTTGCTGACCAGTACGATCTTGAATTAGCAGCTGTAAAAGCCGTTAATGAAATTGAAAGCAGTGGAAAAGGTTTTTTAATCAACAATAAACCTAAAATTCTTTTTGAAGGGCATATTTTCTGGAATGAACTCGAAAAGCGAGGAATTAATCCAAACTCTTATTACAACGAGTCAAGTAAAGACATTCTTTATCCTAAATGGACCAGAACCTATTACCTGGGCGGGGTTAGAGAATATGACCGATTAAATGAGGCTATAAGTTTAGGGACTGATGTTAAATTTAAAGACGCCGCATTATCTTCAGCATCCTGGGGAAGCTTTCAGATCATGGGATTCCATGCTAAAAATTTAGGTTATACCGATGTTAATGATTTTGTGTCCAAAATGGAGATCAATGAAGGAGAACACCTGAAAGCTTTTGGAAAGTTTTTAGAAAAGAATGGACTTTTGGTTCATTTGAGAAATAAAAACTGGGGCAATTTTGCAAAAGGCTATAATGGTACGGGTTATAAGCAGAATAAATACGATGAAAAGCTTGCTAAGGCTTATGCAAAATATTTGAATTAGATGGTTAAAAGCAGTACACTGATTTCAAAAGTTCCCTTTGTTCTGCAATTGAAACTCTCACAGAAAAAAATTCGGATTAATCGATGAAATCTGTGGGAGTTTTTTTCATATATAATTTAAGTTAACATTCAAAATGTAACAACAATACATGAAATGATTAATTATTTTACCACAAATAATCCTCACAGTGAGAAGAATAAACCTTATGGATCAAAAAAAGAGACCATCACATCTGACAGTCTCTTTTTTTTATAAATGATATTCTATAATATTAGAATAATTCTTTTCTGATAATGTTCTGACTTCTTTCCGGTCCAACAGAAACCAAATACACATTGATTCCTAAATACTGCTCGATAAATTCGATATATTTCTGAGCGTTATCAGGAAGTTCATCATAGCTTCTTACCTTCGTAAGATCTTCACTCCATCCTGGTAAATCCTGGTAGATAGGCTCATAATTGTATAATTTTTCTGTAGAAGAAGTGAAGTAATCGATTACTTTACCATCTTCTGTTTTATACTGAGTTACAATTTTTAGGTTTTCAATTCCTGTAAGAACGTCAAGTTTAGTAATTACAAGGTTATTGATACCATTGATCATACAAGCATGTTTCAACGAAACAAGATCTAACCATCCGGTTCTTCTTGGTCTTCCGGTAGTCGCTCCGAATTCACCACCGATCTGTCTGATTTTTTCTCCTAATTCGTTATCCAATTCAGATGGGAAAGGTCCGTTCCCAACCCTTGTGCAGTATGCTTTGGCAACTCCAATAAGGTTCTGAAGTGAAGTTGGCGGAACACCGGCTCCCGTACAAACTCCTCCTGTAGATGGAGAAGATGAAGTAACGTATGGATACGTTCCGAAATCAATATCCAACATCAATGCCTGAGCCCCTTCAAAAAGAACGTTTTTACCATCTCTGATCGCTTCATTCAATTCAACTTCTGTATCTACAATTCTGTCCTGAAGCTGTTTTCCTATCTCTAAAAATTCGTTGTAAATTTCTTCTACGTCTAAAGTCGGTTTTCCGTAGTATTTTTCAAAAAGAGAATTTTTAATTTTAAGGTTTTTCTCTATTTTCTCTCTTAAAATCTCAGGATTCAGAAGATCTATCATTCTGATTCCAACTCTTGCAATTTTATCTTCGTAACAAGGTCCGATTCCTTTTTTAGTGGTCCCGATCTGAGTTCCTCCATGCTCTTCTTCACGGTAAGTATCCAAAAGAATGTGGTAAGGCATGATCACATGCGCTCTTCTGCTGATAAAGATGTGGTCGGTTCTTAAACCTTTGCTCTCAATCTGGCTAACTTCTTTGATGAAAGATTTAGGATTCACCACTACTCCATTGGCAATGATGCATTTTCCTTTGCACTGCAAAACTCCTGAAGGAAGAAGGTGTAAAACAAATTTTTCATCACCCACATAAACCGTATGACCTGCATTGTCTCCACCCTGGAAACGTACTACATAATCCGATTTAGCGGATAAAACATCCGTGATTTTCCCTTTACCTTCATCTCCGTACTGAAGACCTACAACTACGTAAGTTGACATATTTTACTATTGTTTTTAGATTCATGCAAAATTACTCTGAAAAAATAGGGTGGGCAAATTATGTGGAAAATTTATTTTCATTCTAGTTTAAAATCATAGAATTACAGGCATTTTTTACGACATCATTGATCTATCATCAAACCAAAAATCTTTTATTTATGTGTATATTTGAGTAGCGTTTGAGAATAATAAAGATAGTTTATGATATGAGAACATTACATCAAACAGGATACTTGTCTAAAAATACCAGTGATCAGCCTAAACTTTTTTACAATGTATTTACCCCTGAGACGAATGAGATAAAGGCAAGTCTTTTAATTATCCATGGAATGCAGGAACATAGCGGAAGGTATAAGGAAATAGCAGAATATTTTGCAGGTCACGGATTAGCTGTAATCACTTATGATCATCTGGGACATGGAAAATCAGTGAAAGAAAAAAAAGATATCGGATTTTTTCAATTGAACCGACCGGATAAAAAATTGATCGATGATGCGGAAATGATGAGTGATCACTTGAGCGATCAATATCCTGATATCCCCCATTTTGTCCTCGGTCATTCGATGGGTTCTTTTGTTACACGTTGTCTTCTTCAAAGAATTAGCAACCGGCTTACAGGAGCTGTCATCGTTGGCACCGGAGGTACTTTAGCGGCTATCAGTCTTTTGAATACCTATTTTTCAATCGCCAATAAAATAGCACCTAAACAAAAAACATTTTTCAATTCACTTTTTAATTTTGTAAACAACAACCATTTCAGAAAAGATAAAAATTTTGGCGACACAAGCTGGCTAAGCCTCAATGAAGCCAATAGAGATGCTTTTACTCAGGATGAACTTTCTGGAATTCCTTTTACCAACAATGCATTTTATGCATTATTCAAACTGTATAAAAAAGCAACTAAAAGAAACTGGGCAAATCCCATTTCCAAATCCTTCCCTTTTTTATTTGTTAGTGGAAAAAACGATCCTATCGGGAATTTTGGAAAAGGAGTTATGCAAACAGTAAATAATTTAAAACAGGATGGATTCATTAAGGTGGATTACAGTATCTATCCTGAAATGAGGCATGAAATTATGAATGAGGAAATCCGGAAAGAGGTTCTGGATCACATTTACAAGTGGATTGAGAAACTTTTGTAACAAATATCCTTATAACTCTTTCATTTTAGGCATTTTGATTATTGTATATTTGATCATCAATAACAACACAAAAATTAAAAGCAAACATGTCTAAAAAATCACTCCTTCTTATTATCCTGTTTCTATTCCCTTCCCTTTCTTTAGACGCACAAAATAAAATTAATGAGTATCTGAGTATTCCCGGACCTATTAAAATTGATAATACATTCTATAATCTAATCTGGAGCTCTCATCCTAATGAGAATTACTACAAACAAGAATACCTAAGCCCAAATGAGAAAATCGAAAAATACGGCACATTAGTTATGATCGATTATATTCAGGGAATTCTTAAAATTAAAGATGTAATTAATCGAAAAGTAACTGAACTTGAGAACCTGAAAAAATCCAATCCGGTCGTCAATTATAAAATCTATGAAAACGGCGAAGAATATATCTTAGATTTTCTCATTACTGAGAATTCGAAAGATGGGAAAGAAATACTCATCGCAGAAAGAAATGTTTACCGTTATAAACTTATTTCAAACAATAAAAGTAAAGGAGTCCTACTTTTCGGCGTTAGTGAAAGGGGATATAAAGAAAACATAGAAAGTTTCTTCAATAACTTGAAAAATAATTCTTCCAAATTAATAGAAGTAGTAGGAAATTATCAATTACCGAACATTGAAATAAAATAGGTGCTAAATTATCATTCCGAAGGATTCCAAAGCCATTATTCACATTTAACAGTTAGACTCCTTCGGAATGATTATTCCAAAATATTATCGATCCTAAAATCCCCGCAACTTAAAAAGTATCATTTTTAAAATACTTATCGCTGCATTAATCCAGCACAATTTCACTTTCTATACCAATCTCATCCAGGAAGATTTCATCATGAGAAATCACTAATAACGTCCCCTTATAATCTTTAATGGAATTGGTAAGAATCTCTACATTTTGCAAATCCAGATTATTTGTGGGCTCATCGAGAACAATGATATCGGGAGCCTTATTACTGATGGAAAGCCCACACAATAAAAGTCTAAGGCGCTCTCCTCCACTTAACATTTCTCCTTTTTTATCCCATGTTTCTTTTCCAAATAAAAATCTGGACAATATGGTTTTTACTTCGGACTCCTGTAACGCATTATCATTAAACCTTTGGGCAAATTCATAAATGGTTGCTTCCTGAGCAATTAATGAATATTCCTGATCAATATAAATACTATTAAAATCAGTTCTTGAAATAGTTCCAATGGAAGTATCCAAATCACCAATTAAAAGTTTAATTAAAGTCGTTTTTCCGGAGCCGTTCGGTCCTTTCACACAAATACGATCCCCACTTCTGATTTCGAGATCCAGATTTTTAGCCCATAAGAGTTTTTCATGATATCTGAAATTAATATCATCCGCTGTCATAAGAATTTTCCCTGTGTGAAGATCAGAATCGTTGAAATTTACTTTCATTTGTTCTGTATTTTTCACAGATGAACGCAATCCCCTAAGTCCTGCGGAAAGATCACTAATCTTTTCGGCATGAATATTCTTGAGTTTGGAGGTATTCTTTTCAGCATTATTCCGGAGGGTATTCATCATAATTCTTGCAACTCCTGATTTTTCCTGCTTTTTCTTTCCCCGGGCATCTAATTTTTGTTTTCTTTCCAAGGTCTCCCTTTCTTTTTCCTTTGCCTTTTTCAAAGCCCGCTCCTTGGCATGAATGTCATGATGCAATGCCTCCTCCTCTATTTCCTTTTGTTCAACATAAAAATCAAAATTCCCACCATACGTTGAAATGCCCTGATTGCTTAATTCGTAAATCGTATCAACCAGATTTAATAAAGTCCTGTCGTGGCTCACAATAACTACTGTAGCACTTGTTTTTCCGATATAGTCATATAAAAGGCTCCGCCCTTCAAGATCGAGATGGTTACTCGGTTCATCCAGCAATATGATATCAGGTTGATGGATCTGTAAACCTGCAAGAAAGACTTTTGTCTTCTGTCCTCCGCTCAGGCTCTCTATCTTTTGATGTAAGTCCAGGTTTTCAAGGTGCCAGTATTGTAATGCCGTTTGGCAACGATCTTCAATATCCCAATCATCGTTGAGAATATCAAAATAAATGTCATCTACTTCACCGGCGGTAATCTTCTGTAAAGCATTTAATTTTTTGTCAATCCTCAGGCTTTCAGCAATAGTGAGATGATTGAAATTCCCAAACATTTGAGGAACGTAATATAAATTTCCGCCGACATGTAAGTTCCCTTCCAAAGGTTGGATTTCATTTGCTATAATTTTAAGCAGGGTAGATTTTCCCATGCCGTTACTTCCAACCAAAGCCGTTTTTGAAGATGTTGGGATCGTTACATTGATATGATTAAAAAGCAGGTCTCTGTTGGGAAACCTATAGGATATATTTTGTAGAAAAATCATGATTTCTTTCTAATTAAAGTTAAACATCAATAATCCAAGGGGATTATCATCTGATCAAATCTGAAAGAAATTATATCCTACATGAGCGTATTTTTAGGTTTTGTGTATGCAAATATAATGCAAATAATAGATTAAACATAAAAACATTTTAATCAAAAATCAAAAATCCGTAACTTTGCCAACTACTAAATTTTTTTATGGAAAGCATTAAAGTTCACGACAAAACTTTTGTTCCTTATCTAAAGGACGCGGAAATTCAGGAAATAGTAAAAGCGACAGCGCTGAAAATTTATGAGGATTACAAAGATGAAGTTCCTGTCTTCATAGGAGTTTTGAACGGAGTTATCATGTTCTTCTCAGATCTTTTAAAGCATTATCCGGGAAACTGTGAGATTGCTTTTATCCAGATGAGTTCTTATGTAGGAACGGAATCTACAGGGATTGTTTACCAGAAGATGGAGCTGACGAAAGATGTTAAGGACCGTCATATTATTCTGGTTGAAGATATCGTAGATACAGGAAATACTGTTGAAAGCCTTTTCAAATATTTCAAAGAAACACAACGACCAAAATCTGTAAAACTGGCTTCTTTCTTGTTAAAACCTGAGGTTTACAAGAAGGATTTTAAACTGGATTATATTGGAAAGGAAATTCCAAATAAATTTGTTCTGGGTTACGGATTAGATTACGATGAACTGGGAAGAAATCTTTCGGATTTATATCAGTTAGAAGAAGGTAAAATCAACCATTAATTTCAAAACCTGAAATTTAAACTTAAAATATCTAATTAAATAAAAATGATAAACATTGTTCTGTTCGGGCCTCCAGGAAGTGGAAAAGGAACACAAGCTCAGAATCTCATCGAAAAATTTAACTTAAAGCAAATCTCTACAGGTGATCTATTCAGATTCAATATGAAGAATGACACGGAACTTGGGAAATTAGCTAAATCTTACATCGATAAGGGAGAATTGGTTCCGGACCAGGTGACAATCGACATGTTGGTGGACGAATTGAGAAAACCAACCGATGCGGCAGGGTTTATTTTCGATGGATATCCAAGAACAGCAGTACAGACAGCGGCTTTGGAAAAAATCGTTAAAGAGGAACTGAATGACGAGATTGATGTTTGTCTTTCATTAATCGTTGAAGATAAAATTTTGGTTGAAAGATTGCTGAAAAGAGGAGAAACCAGTGGAAGATCTGATGACAGCAACGAAGAAATCATCCAGAACAGGATTAAAGAATATTATGCGAAAACAGCTGAAGTAGCTGAATTATATAAGCAACAAGGAAAATATGTAGAGGTAAACGGAGTTGGTGAGATCAATGAGATTTCTGAGAAATTGTTTGCTGAAGTAGAAAAAATTCAAAAATAAATTTTTGATTCAAGGTTCAAAGTTAAATATTCAAGGTTTAAACTTTGGACCTTACACATTAAACCTTGAATTAAAATTATGTCAAATTTTGTAGATTACGTAAAGATTCATTGTAAAAGCGGTCATGGAGGTGCAGGTTCTGCGCATCTTCGCCGTGAAAAATACATTCCCAAAGGTGGCCCTGATGGTGGAGACGGAGGTCGTGGAGGCCACGTTATTATGAAGGGGAATGCTCAGGAATGGACTTTACTACCACTTCGTTATACCCGCCACGTGAAAGCGGAGCGTGGAGAAAACGGAGGAAAAAATCAGTTAACAGGAGCTTATGGTGCCGATGTTTATATAGAGGTACCTATCGGAACCATTGCCAAAAATGAAGAGGGTGAAATCATCGGTGAAATTTTAGAAGATGGTCAGGAAATCATCCTGATGGAAGGAGGAAAAGGAGGACTTGGTAACGAGCACTTTAAATCTTCAACAAACCAGACCCCACGTTACGCACAGCCGGGAATGGAGGGACAGGAAGGTTATGTGGTTTTTGAGCTTAAAATTTTAGCTGACGTAGGGCTTGTAGGTTTCCCGAATGCCGGAAAATCCACATTGTTGGCTTCCGTATCCGCGGCAAAACCTAAAATTGCCAATTACGCATTTACAACTTTGACGCCTAACCTGGGAATCGTAGACTACAGAAATTACAAATCATTTGTAATGGCTGATATCCCGGGGATTATAGAAGGAGCCGCTGAAGGAAAAGGCCTTGGCCATAGATTCCTAAGACATATTGAGAGAAATTCAATTTTGTTATTCCTTATTCCGGCAGATTCCGAAGATCATTTCCAGGAGTTTAAAATTCTTGAAAATGAGCTTAAAGAATACAATCCGGAATTATTGGATAAAGACTTTATTATTTCCATTTCAAAAGCAGACCTTCTGGATGATGAACTGAAAAAAGAAATTTCAGCAGAATTTCCTGAAAACAGGCAGCCGCTATTCTTCTCGGGTGTAACCGGTGAAGGACTTACGGAACTTAAGGATGTTATCTGGAAAAAACTACATGGATAGAACACTGTTCTTCATATTAGTTTTATTTTACCAATTTTGTTTTTCACAAAGCAGTAAGACTTTATCAAAAATTGACAGCCTCAAAACAGACATTGAGGCTGTCAATTTTATACGGTCATGCTCACAATCAAAAGATGATTTTTTATCTGAGTTTAGGTTAAAAACGATCAGGAGCTTTGAAGATGATAATTTGTCACCCCTTATAAAAAGGACTGCTGATAGTCTGGGTGTTGACAAAAGTTTTTATAAAGGAGACTTTGATCATAATGGAAAAACGGATTTATTATTTATCGGGGATGACAACAGCTGTCAATCATCCAGAGGCAGTTGTAGTGCAGTTGTAAAGGTTATTTTTGATATAGACAATAAGTATATGACCAGGAGTTTACTTCTGAATCATTTTGATTTTGTAATCCCGAAATTGTCTACCATAAATGGCAAAGATTATATCTCTGTTTTCTACGATGAAGTTACCGAAGATTTTAATTCTGAGAAATACAATTTTTACCACAAAATCGTCAATAAGATTCTGACTTATAAATTTGATAATTTCGTAGAGTATAATCCGGGACCTCAAAAGTATAGTATTGAAAAAATATTTTTTGAAACAGAGCCCTGTTTTGGAACCTGTCCGGTGTTTACGCTTGAATTGAGTAAAAACGGCACCTCTCAATTTATTGCCAAGACTTACAATTTCATCAACCGTAATGATTCCTTTGAAAAAATAGAAAGGAAATCCCGTAAAACTTTTGAAAAAGGTGAAGGAAAATTTACAACCCAAATAAAAGCATCGGATTTTCAAAAAATTGAAACAATTCTTGGCTATATTAATTTTCCGGAGCTTAAAGATGATTATTCCGTAAGTTGGACCGATGATCAGTTGTCAACTTTAACAATCACCTATGACAACGGGAAGATCAAAAAGATTAAAGATTATGGTCTAGTTGGAAGCTATGGATTAACAACTCTTTATAAAACCCTGTTCGACCTAAGATTCAATCAGGAATGGAAGAAGATAAAACATTAAGTCTCCTGGTCATCTTGTACTCATTCATCCTATTTCTGTGCATTTCACAGATTAAAATATCCATAACAGACCTTAATTGCGCAGGTATGGAAGTTAAATAATAAACTTCAAATATTTTAACTACCTTTGTAGCATATTTCGCGGCATTCTCAGCCCTTTCGGTAATTAATTTTACTTAAAAATTCTGTTAATCAATTTTAGCAGATTCGCTAAAAATGATGAAGTATACTACTTCGACCGCATTATTTTTAATACGCAATATATTTTGTTATTTACAGATTTAAAAATCATCAAGCCCATTTTAGATGCGCTTCAACAGGAAGGTTATGAAAAACCAACTCCTATACAGCAAAAGGCTATTCCCTCTATTTTAGAGAAAAAAGATCTATTGGGAACGGCGCAGACCGGAACCGGTAAAACTGCAGCTTTTGCTATTCCCATTCTCCAGAACCTTTCGGAACGTCCAAAGACTAATCAGATCAAAGCTTTGGTTTTAACGCCTACAAGGGAACTGGCTATTCAGATTGAAGAAAGCTTTAATGCTTACGGAAGAAATCTTCCATTAAGAAAATTAGTTATTTTCGGAGGTGTAAAACAGGGCTCACAAGAAGCAGCTTTAAGAAAAGGAGTAGACATTCTTGTAGCAACACCGGGGAGACTCCTTGACTTCATTGCACAAGGAATTATCAGTCTTAAAAACCTGGAGATCTTTGTTCTGGATGAAGCTGACAGAATGCTGGATATGGGATTTGTACATGACGTTAAAAGAATTATTAAGCTTTTACCACAGAGAAGGCAAACTTTATTTTTCTCTGCAACTATGCCTCCTGAAATACAAAAGCTTGCCAATTCCATCCTCAGCAATCCGGTACAGGTAGAAGTAACGCCTGTTTCTTCGACAGCTGAAACCATTAAACAATCTGTCTATTTTGTTCAGAAAGAAGATAAATTGGGATTACTTACACATATTCTTAAAAATCATATCTCTGAATCTGTTTTGGTTTTTTCAAGAACCAAGCACGGAGCTGATAAGATTGCAAGAACATTACAAAAAAATGGCATTTCAACAGAAGCCATTCATGGGAATAAATCTCAAAATGCACGTCAAAATGCACTAAACAACTTCAAATCCGGAAAAACCAGAGTATTGGTTGCTACAGATATTGCAGCAAGAGGAATTGATATTGATGAGTTGAAATATGTAATTAATTACGAGCTTTCTGATGTTTCCGAAACCTATGTTCACAGAATCGGAAGAACAGGAAGAGCGGGTTCGGAAGGGACTTCTTTATCTTTTGTAGATGGTCTGGATTTACTGAACCTTAGAAATACGGAAAAACTTATCGGACTTAAAATTCCGGTGGTTAAAGATCACCCGTTCCACACCGAAAATCTTGTTGCACAAAAAAGGGATTCAAATAATAAACCTATGAATCCGGGACAGGGAAAACCTAAACCTACTCAGAAGAAAGATATTGGTTTCAAAAAGCCAAAAAATAAAAGTTTCTTTAGGAAAAAATAAAAAAAAGCTTTCAGGGTTATTCCTGAAAGCTTTTTTATTCTCGTTATTTTTCTTTTAGCTTATAAATTGTCACCGAGTCATACTGCGCCTGCCAGGTCTTTGCAGGATTTAAATACGTTTTCACTTTAATTAACTCATTTTCATCAAGACTATCTATGATCTTCTTGCTTAAAGTATTTCTAAAGTAAAACATATTACGATTATTTTTCTTTTTAACATCCATGCCCATAAAAGTGATTGAATCCCTTCCTTTTTCCAGTTGACTGGGAAAGAGCATATAGTTAATTTTATTTTTTTTGAGATAATCTTTAAAACGGAGCGTATTTATTTCATTAAAAAAAGTAGAGTTGGCTACCAAAGCATCTGCCGGTATAAAATTAAAATCGGAGTAAAAAGCAAATTTACCCGGAAAATCATAAACATATATTCGAGACTTTCGGGGAACTACTTTAACCAGATCTTCTGCCAAATTCTTTACCAGATCCTTTGTTTTCTTCTCAAATTTTGACTTGTCATCAAAAACATTATGAAATATGCTTAGGTTGGTCTTGAGCTTCAAAATCCCGATTGTACATAAGAAAAATGTAGAACCCAAAGAGTAAATTATAAACTTGGATCTCGCAGGTATTATTCTCAATTGAAATTTTTCAACAATATCATTGATAAAAAAGCCACAAAAAATAAATTGTGATACAAAATACCATTGTCCTGTATATGACTGGAAAAATACATTATATAATAAATGAATAAGACTTCCGCCAATAAACAAAATTTTGACAGAGCGGTAGTGTATATTTTTAGTAAAAATCAAAAATATCAAATATGCGGAACCCACAAATAAGAATAAATCAGGAAGTAAACCAAAAGGATCATCCAGATTAGCTTTAGGAAAGGAACTTTTTATTCTGCCACTGACAGGAACCATATCTCCGAACAAATACTGATTGGAAAATAAATAAGGCCCCGCCAAAAGTAAAAATCCTAAAATTACTTTAGAAATGCTTTGAATTTTCCAGTCCCGGTGTTTCCAATAAAGAAAGCCTAAAGGAATAATGATAAAAATATGATCCAGCCTTGCCAGAAAAACGAGGCTACAAATGAATCCGAACAGAAAATCGTTGGTGTATCTTTTACAAAGAAAATAAAGCAGCCAGGCAATGGTGAAAAAGGTGAGATGCGCTTCCGTTAAATATAATGACCCAAGGCTGAAAAAAATTAAGCAATACAATGCTAAGCTCAATACTTTTCCACTTACTGAATCTTTGAATAAGGTTTTTTCAAAAAATCTGTATCCCGCAATGATAAAGATAACCTGAAAAAACCATAGAATGTATACTGAGAAACTTTTACCCAAAAAGTTGATCGCTTCAGCAATAACACAGAATATCATCCATAAAGGATGGAAGCCATTGGTAAGGTATAAATCATTAAACCCCATAAAGCCATTTCTGACCATATTATAGGCAATCTGTGGATAAAAATAACCATCATCAACCGGAAATTTCGCCGGATTCCATAGAAAAAACACAGCACAAAGGAAAAGAAGATAATGGATATTTTCTTTTAAAAGCTTCATATAGGCCTAGTAATTGTAAATGTGTTTTGCATTCTGGCTTGTGATTCTGTCAATTTCAGAAAAATCTTTATTGTAGATATTCACCAGCTTTCCTACCACCAGATCAAGATAAGAACTTTCATTTCTTTTACCCCTGTGAGGAACGGGAGCCAGGTAAGGAGAGTCTGTTTCCAGAACAATCTTTTCTAATGGGATTTCTTGCAGGAACTGATCTATTTTCCCGTTCTTAAAGGTCACTACTCCACCAATTCCTAATAAAAAATTAAGATCGATAGCATGTTTTGCTTGTTCAAGGTTGCCCGAAAAACAATGAAATATTCCTCTCAATTTCGGATGCTTTTTTCTTTCCAATACTTCAAAAGTTTCATCAAAACTTTCCCTTGTATGGATCACAATGGGCAGATCCATCTCAATAGCCCAGTCGATTTGTTGTTCAAAAGCCTTTACCTGGATATCTAGAGTTGATTGATCCCAATAGAGATCGATTCCTATTTCCCCGATGGCAGGAAATGCTCTTTTACCAAGATATTCTTTAACAATTTCCAGTTCTTTTTCCCACGATTCGGGTTTTACGTAGCAAGGGTGCAATCCCATCATTGAAAAAACCTGTCCAGGATATTCAGCTTCCAATTGAAGCATTTTTTCATGAGACTCAGAGTCAATAGCAGGAAGATAAAATTCCGTAATTCCTTTGTCTAAAGCCCTTTGAATAACCTCCTTTCTATCTTCATCAAATTCTTCAGCATATAAATGTGTATGGGTATCAATCATAATTTTAAAATTTTAATAGATCTTCATAAGGGTTTTCTAAATTCATTAATACACCGAAAGCCGGTTCCGTTTTTATCCCTTTCTTCTTAAGCTCTATAATCTGTTGTTTAAATTCCTCTCCTTTCTCCTGTAATATTGTGTACTCTGCTATCATATGGCGATAAGCATTTTGTTGCGTCGTAGGTTTATCTTGACCAAAAATCTCTATGGGAAACTCTTCGAGATTAAAATTGATCACAATAGATTTTTCCCCTTTTATCTCAATCTTTTCTACTTTGGAATGAATTCCTGGTGGAATAAGTTGAGAAAGGCGGATCGTTTCCAAAAAGAAATCTTCATCTTTAACTTCACAAATGATATCCAGATCGCTTCCGTCAATATCAATTTCAATAGGAATAGTTCCTGCAAGCAAGGGTGAGAAATCTTTTAGTTTTTCCAGAATCTGATATTTTGTAAGCAATACGTGAGCCCTTTGCTGCCTCTGGTTACCGCTTTCCAAATAATCCATCTTTGTAAAGTCTGTTATCATTACTGGAATATCTTATGTTTTACCTTTTTCTGTTGAGCTTCAATTCTTTGCTTTAATTTTTCTCTAAAATCAACATATTTAGGATCTTTTTCATCTTCTGTCCTGTGCTGCAGCGCTTTATGGATTTTAAAATTTTCTTTGATAAACTCCTTTGTATCTTCCGCAAAATAAGCAGCTCCAAATTTATCAAAGATATACTGAACAGCCTGAGAATTGGGATGAATCATATCTTCTTTATAAAAACGATAATCCCTTAAATCATCCATCAATATTTCATAAACGGGTAAATAATGACAGTTCTCAATCCCTGAAATAGCTTCATGTACTGCAGATATCAATTTTGATTTGCTTAACTGATTTTCCATCATACCGTCTTTGGTATGTCTTACGGGAGAAACCGTAAACAAAATCTGAACATCTTCTTTACAGATATCTTTCAGACTAAAAATGGTCTGATAAATAGAGTCTGTGATTTCCTGATGGGTAAGCAACCTTTTGTTAAAGAATTTTTGTGGAATTTTATGACAATTGGCTACCAGCTTGTTTTTAGGCTGAAATTCATAAATAAAGGAGGTTCCATAGGTTATAATAACCCAATTTGTATCCTGCAAAAAGAGATTGCCTTCTTCTAAATGGCCATTGATCTTATCCAATGTCTGATGAATATACCTTGTATCGAATTTCGTATGATGGTCAAGGGAAATAAATTCGTCATTAAACGTGATTAAATCTTCTTCTTCATAAAAGTGTGAATCATGAAGCCTTTGTATTGCGTTATTGATCGAAAACGGATTAAACAGGGTTCCAAACGGATTATTGACCGTCTGAAGCTGTCCCTGGTGAAGCAGATCCGACATCTCTGAGGCAAAACAGGAACCTATTGAAAATATTTTATCTTCAATTTCAATCTTTTTTGCAGATTCTTTGATGTCAACTTCGGTTCTGAATTTCATTGTAAATACAAGAGGCTAAAGCTAAAGGTGGAAGGAGAAGCCTGAACAACTCCTTAGCAAAACCTTTAATAATGAGCAACTCTTTAGCTTTCCCTTCTTAAAAGATAATTAGCGAGTTCTATGAATGGCTTTTTCTTTTCTTCAGGAATATTAATCTTTTTGAGATAACTCTGCCCTATTTCATTGTGCTTTTCAATTAAACGCAATGCTTTTTCATCTACTTTTGTTCTTCTGAAGATCTTTTCTACTCCGTACACCTTATCGATATTATCGGTTTTTTTAGAGTACCAGTGATCCAATTCTTTTCTTTCATCCTCCGTGGCGTGTTCTCTTGCCAGAAGATAAAGAACAGTCTTCTTATTTTCATAAATGTCACCTGCATGTTTTTTTCCAAACTGAGCCTGATCTCCAAAAACGTCCAGGTAATCATCCATGATCTGGAAAGCAATTCCTATATGTTTTCCAAAATTAAAAATGGATTTGGCATCTTTAAAATTAGCTTTAGCAATTAAAGCTCCGATCTCAAAAGATGAAGCACTTAATACTCCGGTCTTATAAGTAATCATTCTGATATAATCATCGAAAGTCACATCTTCCTGTGTTTCGAAATTAATGTCGTACTGCTGCCCTTCACATAATAGGAGCCCGGTATGGGTAAATATTCGGATACAGGCTTTAAATATTTCCGGTTCAAGATCTTCAAAAAATTTATACGCCTTCAGCATCAGCCCGTCTCCGGATAAGATCCCTACATTAATTCCATGTAAAGTATGAATAGTAGGCTTATTTCTTCTCAGAGGAGCTTCATCCATAATATCATCATGAATCAATGTGAAGTTATGGAAAAATTCAATCGCCAAAGCCGGCTTAATAGCCTGTTTAAGATCACCACCAAATAAGTCACAAGCCATCAGAACCATAATAGGTCGCAGACGTTTTCCACCATGTGAAATGATGTAATTCATCGGTTCATATAATTCCGCAGGTTTGTCTTTAAAAGTGTACTTGGTAATAGCGTCAGCAACCAGCTGTTGGTACTTGTCTAAAAATTCCATAAAATCCAATAATTTCCAACAAAAATACGATTTTTCAAATCTTTATAAAACAAAAAACTTTGCCCATTTGGACAAAGTTCAGTATTGTAATTTTAAATTAATATCTAGGAAAGAAAAGCGACCAAAAGATAAGTAACTGCCGCTACAATAGCAGAGATAGGAATCGTCAATACCCAAGCCCAAAGCAAGCTTACTGTAATCCCCCATCTTACCGCTGAAATCCTCTTCGTTAATCCAACTCCAATAATAGACCCGGTAATCGTATGTGTGGTAGATACCGGAATACCAAAATGATCGGTAATAAATAAGGTAATAGCTCCTGCAGTTTCAGCACTTACACCTTCCAGCGGAGTTACCTTTGTAATCTTGGTTCCCATTGTTTTGATGATCTTCCATCCACCACTCATTGTTCCCAGACCTATCGCCAAGAAAGAAACCAAAGGTACCCAAAGATAATGTTCTGCGAAATAATCAAATCGTCCGGCAGAAGGTATATTTAAGTATACAGGATCCTGTAAAATCTGTACATGGTAATAAATTAAAGCCGCACCGATAATTCCCATTACTTTTTGTGCATCATTCAGACCATGTCCTAGACTAAAGAGGGCTGAAGAAACAAGCTGTAATCTTTTAAAAGACTTATCTGCTTTATGAGGGTTTGATCTCTTATAAAGATGAACGATAATCAATGTGATAATGATTGAAATGACCATCCCGATAACGGGTGCCATAAAAATAAACAGGAAGATAGGAATTACTTTATCAAATTTAACCACACTTTGTGTTGTAACCTGATAAAATGCCTGTTTGAAAGTATCTATAAAACCTAGATTGGGCTGAGCAGCTGCTACATCATGATAATCCAGGATGAAAGCATGCATTAAAGCCGCACCTAAGAAACCACCAATTAGGGTATGTGATGAAGAAGATGGTATACCAAACCACCATGTTAAAAGGTTCCAGGCAATAGCTGCCACAAGACCTGAAAATATTACCTCCAGGGTAATAAAGTTTTCATTAACGGTTTTGGCAATCGTATTACCAATTTTAAATTCTCCAATGATGTATGCTGCGATAAAAAAGGCTGCAAAATTCCATAGTGCCGCCCAAAGCACAGCCTGAAAAGGAGTTAAAACTTTTGTAGAAACAATAGTAGCAATTGAATTGGCCGCATCATGAAAACCATTAATATAATCGAAAATTAAAGCTAAAGCAATAATAACCGTAAGTAAAATCGGAAATTCCATTTTTTGTTATATTGTTTATGCGTATTTGATCATAATGTTTTCAATAGTATTAGCTACATCTTCAGCCTTGTCGGTTACTATTTCAAGATAATTAAGTACAGATGAAACTTTGATGATATTGATAGCGTCGTTTGTTTCAAACAATTCTACCATTGAATTGGAAAGTAAGTCGTCAGCAATATTCTCAATAGAGTTTACTTTGATACAAGCTTCTTTCACCTGATCCATATTTTTGAATCCTTTCAGGTTTTTCATTGCATTCTGAATTTCAAGACATGCCTTATGAATCAACAATGAGAAGTCTGCATATGCCTTCATTAAAGGCGATTTATATAAGAAAATATATTTTGTTGAAGCGTAGATATAATCTGCGATATCATCTAAACCTGTGGCCAAAGTGTGAATATCTTCACGGTCAAAAGGAGTTATAAAGTTTTTTCCAAGCTCAATAAAGATTTCGTGCGTAAGCTCATCATTTTTGTGTTCGTAGTCGCTCATTTTCTTCAACATAGAGTCGTCATTAAGGTCAAAATCTTTCACCCCGTTGTTGAACTCTTCAGACATTGCTACTAGATTTTCAGTTACTTTTTCGAAAAGGACGAAGAAGATTTTATCTTTAGGCTGAAAAGCGTGGAAAATATTACCAATTCCCATTTTTAAGTATTTATAATTCGTCTGCAAATTTCCTAAAAAAGCACCTTACCAAAAAGTATATAACATTAAGTTTTGTTAACATTGGTTTAAGTGCTGATTATCAAACAAAAAAACCGGCTATAAGCCGGTTTATATTATATAAAAATGAGTTTTAATTAGCTTCTTCAGCTCTCATATCTTTTCCTCTGAATTTCATTGAAGAAATATTATTCAAAAGCTCTCCCTTAAATGATTTCTCAATTTCAAAGAATGAGAATTTCTCTAAAATTTCAATATCACCAATTTCAGCTCTCTTTTTACCATTTCCGGCAGTTGCTTTATTGATAATATCCAAAACATCCAGTTTCTTCAATTGATCTTTCTTTCCAAGGTTGAAGAAGAATCTTACCATATCTTCATTCTTTCTTCTAGGTTTTCCTCCACGATCTCTTCTGTCTCCACCTCTGCTATCACGGTCTCTTCCTCTGTCTCGGTCACGATCTCTTCCTCTGTCTCTTCTTGAGTAATCATCATCTCTGGTACTGAATTTCTGTTCAGCAAGATCATGCTTATCTTTATAGTACAATGCAAGATCTTTCAACTGGAACTGCAGTAACTGATGTACCAATTCTTCTTTCGTGAATTTGCTAAGATCCGGAATCAAGCTGTCGTCAAACTCAAATAAGTCTTCATGCTCCGTAAATAGCTTTTCGAAAACGCCTCCTACCTGTGCTTTGATGATATCATCACCTGTAGGGATTGTTTTTTCAACAATATCAATCTTTGTTGTTGATTTAATCTGTTTTAGCTTTCTGCTTTCTTCAGGCTTAATCAAAGCCATAGAAATACCGTCTTTTCCAGCTCTACCCGTTCTACCACTTCTGTGAACGAATACTTCAGGATCATCAGGTAGAGAGTAATGGATAACGTGAGTTAGTGAGTTCACATCCAAACCTCTTGCTGCTACATCGGTAGCCACCAAAATGTCGATATTTTTCAATCTGAATTTCTTCATTACTGTATCTCTCTGCGCCTGAGAAAGATCACCATGAAGTGCATCAGCTGCATAACCGTTCTGCATTAAGAAATCTGCCACTTCCTGAGTTTCCATTCTTGTTCTACAGAAAATAATGGAATACTGATTAGGGTTTGCGTCAATTAATCTCTTTAGAGCTTCTTTTTTATTACGATATCCTACCACATAGTATTCGTGCTTAATGTTCTTTTTAACTTCGTTAATAGAACCCACTGAAATACGGTGAGGTTTTGTAAGATAATTTTTAGAAATTCTTTCCACTTCTTTATTCATCGTTGCAGAGAATAAGAAAGTTTGTTTTGTTTCAGGAGTTTCACTTAAAATTGTTTCCAATTCATCTTTGAAACCCATTGAAAGCATTTCGTCAGCTTCATCTAAAACCAACCAATGGATCGCAGAAAAATCAAGTGCTTTTCTGTTAATCAAATCAATTACTCTTCCAGGAGTACCTACAATAATTTGTGGTTTTTCCTTCAAAGAACGTATTTGGTCCATAATACTGCTACCTCCGTACACTGCTGTAGATTTGATATTCTGCATGTACTTAGAGTAATTCTTTATGTCTTTAGAAATCTGAAGACATAATTCCCGTGTCGGACAAAGCACCAATAGTTGGATTTTGCGACTCGTATCGTCAATCATATCCAAAATCGGAAGCGAAAAAGCTGCTGTTTTGCCTGTCCCAGTTTGCGCAAGTGCGATCAAGTCGCGTATATCTGAAAGAATAAAAGGGATAGTCTGTTTTTGGATTTCTGTCGGGCTTTCATAACCCATTTCGCCAATAGCCTTAAGGATGTCAGGACTTAAATTGGACTCCGTAAATAAATTCATTAAATATTTTAAAATTTTTGCAAAGATACAATTAATATTTGACTTTATTTTGAATAAAGTGTTAAATAACGAATCTTAATTTCAGAATACTTTAATATATTTTTAATTTTTAAAAAATTAAACGCAAAAAATAAACCGTTATGTTAAAAAAATATTAAACAATATTTTTTTTTGTTAAATTGGATTGATTTTTTCGTGGAGATTAATGAATTTTCAAAAATAAAATCAGGAATTATAATTTTTTTATTTTAATATTCCCGAAAATTGCATGAAATATGTAAAAGAAAGATCTTCAATTATTGTTGTGAGACTTTCTGTTATGCAAACACCATTTGCCATTTCACTACAGGATTCTTTATCGTATTTGCTGTCTTGCCATAAAAAATATAGTTTCTGGACATCATCCTGTTTTAATGCTTCAAATCCTGATCGGATTGAGGCATTGACATATGAATAGATTTACTTAAATTTGGTTAAAATTAAAAAACATGTCCGCCACCATTTCTACAAAAACCTTTGATTTTCTCAAAAAATTATCCAAAAATAACAACCGCGAGTGGTTTAATGAAAATAAACATCTTTACACCGAATCGCAGGAAAATGTGGTTGCATTTCTGGAAGACCTTATAAAAGAAATGTCGGCGTTCGATGGAGAGCTTGCTAAAATAGATGCTAAAAAAGCTCTATTCCGGATTTACAGGGACACCCGTTTTTCAAAAGATAAAATACCTTATAAAACAAACTTTGGAGCGTCATTAGGAATGGGAAAAGGAAGCCAGAAAGGAGGTTACTATCTTCACCTGGAACCAGGAAAGTCTTTTTTGGCAGGAGGTATTTACATGCCTGAATCATCAGTTTTAAAAGAAGTACGAAAAGAGATCTCCTTATATGCTGATGACTTTATTAAAATTGTTAATAACAAAGATTTTAAAAAGCATTTCCCTGAACTGGATCAAAGTGACCAGTTAAAAAAGATACCCCAGGGATTCGAGAAAGAAGATCCGATGGCAGAATATTTAAAACTGAAAAATTTTATTGTTGTGTACAACATCAAGGATGAAACAGTTTTGGATAAAAATGCCGTTAAGGAGCTAACCAAAGTTTTCAAAATTATGAAGCCATTCAATGATTTTCTGAATACCCCTTTTCTGTAACTACAAGAATCTATTTTAAACATGCCTGAAATAAAAGAATTACAACCAGTTACACATTCTTTTAAAATAAAACAGACATGTATATATTAATTGAAAATCAATGCGTTAGATTTAAACAAAATTAACATGAGTTTAACATTTTTGATTATCTTTGCTTTCTGTCAAATAATCAAGGATGTCTTTATACCAAAGAATTGCAGAAAACTTACAGTACATCAGTCCAAGTTTTTATAAAAGCAGATATTTTAAAAGTTTACATCACCTTTCAAAGGATAACTTTTCAGCACGAAATGTAGAACCGGAGCTGGTGTGGATCAAAGAATATCTGTCAGAAGAAGCTGTTATTCTTGATATTGGTGCCAATGTAGGTACATTTTTATACCAGCTGGAACATAAACTCAAACCTCAGCATATTTATGCTTTTGAGCCTAACCATAAATTGTATACCCGCTTAAAAAGGTTGTTTCCTTCTATGAATCTTCTTTCTTTAGCACTTTCGGATGAAAATACAATTGCTGAATTTAAAGTTCCCTTCATCAATGGAAAAATGGTAGCTTCAAGGGGGACACTGAATACTTCCTATAAGGAAAAAGGTGAGGAAAAGAGTTACACAGAAAAAGTAACGGTCACAAAATTGGACGACTGGGCAGAAAAAGAACATCTTCAAAAACTGGATTTCATCAAGATTGATGTTGAAGGAAATGAGATGAAAACCCTATTCGGCGGAAAGAAAACCATCCTAAAGTTCCTACCAACCCTTATGGTGGAAATGGAACAAAGACATCATGACAAGCCTATTTGGGGAGAGATTTCCGAAGTAGAAAGCTGGGGTTATGAAGCGCATTATTTAGACCGATCCCTTTTCAGGCTTGAAAAGCTTACGGAGGAAATTTTGGTCCGAAATACAAGTGACGAAAAAAACAAAACGGAATATATCAACAACATTATTTTTATACCCAAAACCTTTTAAAATATCTTTATGAGTGTAGTAGCAAGACAAGGATTCAAATATTCCATTATCGGTTATATAGGTTTCTTGTTAGGTACCGTATCAGCCATATTCATCTTTCCGAGCAATTTTGAATTTTACGGAAAGCTTCGCTACATTTTGCCTACTGCAGAAATGCTTGTTCCCTTTGTTGTATTGGGAATTTCTTATTCTAACGTTAAATTTTTCCACAGGGTAGAAAAGGATGGCAAAAAGCAAAATATGCTTTCCATCTCACTGCTCACCATTCTGATTAATTTTGCGGTATTTGCTATTGTTTTCTTCATCATTCCGTTGATTTATCCCAAGTTTACAAAGCTTGAAGCCTGGAAAAGTAAGGAAATTATTTTACCTATGGTTTTGATTTTATCACTCTGCGCCCTATTCAATAAATACACTTCAAATTATAAGAGAATTGTTGTCTCCAATATCTTCGACAATATTTTCCCTAAAATAGCAAACCTAGGAGCCTTCTGCCTTTTTTCATATTTACTTCTGTCTCAGCAGATCGCTTTTGCCTTTTTCTTTGGTATGTTTGCATTGATGCTCTTAGGGTATATTTATTATACGAACAGGTTAGAAAAGATTAAACTCGACTTCAGTACCGACTATTTCAAAAAAAATAATTTCTGGAAAGAATTTACGAACTACAGTTTCTTCGGTTTTTTAGGAACCTTTGGAAATTATCTGGCGATTAACAGTTTCATGATCGGTGAATTCATGGGAATGGAAGAGAATGGGATCTATGCTGTCCTGTACGCGCTGATTTCGCTCATCTCTATTCCACAACTGGGATTATTTAATATTTCTGCTCCGATCATCAGCAAAACATTAGCGGAAGGGAATATGGAAGAACTGGACAGATTTCATAAAAAAACCTCATTATCATTATATTTTCTAGGGGCCATATTATTTTCCTGCATTATGGTAGGGTTCCCCTTTCTTACTCAGTTCATGCCCAAGAACGGAACAATGCTCAGGGAATATGAACCTGTAGTCTGGATTTGGGGTTCAGCGGTTTTAATAGATCTTGCAACAGGATTCAACGGAAATATTATTTCTCTTTCAAAATACTATCGTTTCAACATCGTAGTTATGCTTCTTCTCGCAGGCTTAACAATAGGACTTAACTATTATTTCATTAAGCATACCGATTTGAAATTGATTGGAATTGCCTTGTCGACGGCCATTTCATTAACTACTTATAATGTCATTAAAATAGCCTTTAATTATTTCGTGTTTAAGGTTTCACCCTTATCTATTGAGATGATCTTTGTGTCTATTATCTGTACGTTAGCAATTACCGTGGCTATTGTATTGCCTACTTTCAATAATAATTTCATTAACCTGATCTACAAACCAAGCGTAGTTTTGGTGCTTATTTATATCGGAAATTATTTCACAAAAATATTCCCTGTTGAGGATTATCTGAATGCAGCTTTCATCAAAGGGATATTTAAGTTTAAATAAGACCATTTAAAACATCCCCGAGCTTTTTCCGGATACTTTCTTTGCTATAGTTCTTCTGAAAGTCAAAACTCTGTCTTTTAAGCTGTTGAAACTGCTCGGCAATGTTCTCATTTTCCGGAATGATAAAATCCAATTGCGAGGAATAGTTTTTAGGAAAAACAGCCAATTTTCCATATTTGATCGCATCTCCTACATTTCCGGTCATTTTGGTTTTTCCATAAATCTCTATCTGACTGAAAAATTCAGTTTGCTGCTGAACAGGACACCATAATACATCTGCTTTTGCCATCCATAGGTCATAATCTTCTGCCGAAACCCTTTCTTTAAAATAATGTATGGTAATATTACCAGGTAAATTCCCGGATAATTTTTCAAGCGCTTTCAACTCTTCACCCTGAGCTTTCCCAAGAAATATAAAAGTGAATCTTTGATCTGTTTTTAAAGTCCGGATTGTTTTAAAAATATGATCATAATCCCTTCTTTTCTGAGAGACTCCTCCCGGAATTACAATATTGACATCATCCTGTTGAACCCTATTAAAATTGGAAGTATAAAACAGGGGAAGAAACTGATATTTACCCGTACAGAGCGCATTATCCAACACAAGAAGATGACCTGCATGCTGGTAAACTTTTGAAGAATAGAAAAGACCTTCTTTCCACCATAATTTAAGCCTGTAAATAAAGTCTTCTTTGAAAATGCTTTTGATTAAGCTTAATTTTGAGGATTGAGGAAAATTCTGGTTATGGGTAATAACAGCAGCTTTATATTTCTGAACAATCGCGAGGAAAGTACTGAAATAACGATGTGCCGTCCCGATGATAACGATATCATACTTTTTTGCTTTCAGCTGATCACTGATCATGGAACTGTCGGACAAAAAAATCGTTTCGCCATCTTCCCTAATTTGATCTTTGATTTTTTTTGAAAAATAATAGTCTACCGTAAATTCTTCCGACCCTTTCATAATATCCATGAAAGCACGGGCAATTTCAGCATGTGTATCTATTTCTATGTAAGCTATGTTTTTCAAAATGTTTTTATTTATTTTATCCTCAAAGCCATTTCTTTTTTAAAGTCTCCCATCGTTTATTGTTAATAACCTGTTGTTCTTCTTTGCTGATTTTCAGTTTCATTTTTTTAGACCTGCAGCTTTCATAGGCTTTAATGATAGAGAAAAAAAATGAAACAGATCTGATTTTCATCGCTTCCTTTAAGGATGCAACATATGCCAGAAATCTGTTTAGCCCAAGAAAGTAAAAATAACGTCCGTAATAATCCGATTCCCTGACTGTATAATCAGCTCCTTTTACTTTAATCAACTTTACTTTTAATTCCGGTAGAACGACTTCTTTCCATCCTAAATGCTCCAATAGTATAGAGTCTATATTATCCCAGCCCAATGTTTCCCTTAATCCACCGATCTCAAGAAAGCATTCTTTGCGGTACGCCTTCAACGGGCCCCTGACATGATTTTTATTTGAATTTCCCTCATAAACCCAATCTCCTTCTTTTTCTACATACAGCAGACCACCTACCAAACCGTATTTGGGGTTATTGCTGAAAGATTTTTCTATTGTTTCAAGATAATTTTCGTCCAAAATAATATCCGCATCAAACTTGCAGATTATATCAAAATGATCCAAATCCTGAGTCTCCAATCCTTTTTTAAAAGCATTAACTACTTTGGAACCTGGCTGATGAGCCGACTTCTGCAGGTTAACTGTTTCAAAACGGGAATCTGTATCTGTATATCGTTTAATAATTTCAGGGGTATGGTCTGTGGAACCATCATTGGTAACCACAACTTTGAAATCCTTATAACGTTGTTGCTGTAAAGAATCCAGGGTAAATGGAAGATGATCCTCTTCGTTGTGTGCAGGAATGATAATTAAAAACCTCAATGTCTGGTTGTATTAAAAAGATCCCCACCTGAATATTTTCAGATGAAGATCTTATATTATTTTATTCTTAGGTAATAACCAATTTTATTTGTTATGCGGCATCAGCATGTTCTTAGGATCAAGAATTTCATCAAGCTTCTCCTGAGTAAGCACTCCTTTTTCAAGTACAAGGTTGTATACACTTTTTCCTGTCTCCAATGCTTCTTTAGCGATTTGTGTCGATTGTTTGTATCCAATATAAGGATTAAGTGCAGTCACAATACCAATGCTGTGTTTTACCATATTCAAACAAACTTCCTTATTAGCGGTAATGCCAACTATACATTTTGTACGAAGTGTATCCAAAGCGTTGGAAAGGAAATTAATGTTCTCCATAATCGCATGAGAAAGTACCGGCTCCATTACATTAAGCTGCAACTGTCCTGCTTCGGCAGCAAAAGTTACCGTAAGGTCATTTCCTATTACCTTAAAGCATACCTGGTTTACCACTTCAGGGATCACAGGGTTTACTTTCCCCGGCATGATCGATGATCCCGGCTGCATTGGAGGTAGATTAATTTCAAAAAGACCCGCTCTAGGACCTGAAGTCAGCAACCTTAAATCATTACATATCTTGGATAGTTTTACCGCAAGACGTTTCATAGCAGAAGAATAAATTACATAAGATCCTGTATCCGGAGTTGCCTCTACAAGATTTGGTGCGGAAACAATCGGAAATCCGGTCAGCAGAGCCAGATTTTTAGCACAAAGAGAAGCATAGCCGATCGGAGCATTAATCCCTGTTCCAATAGCAGTCGCTCCCATATTGACCTCAACAAAGAGATCGGCATTATTATTCAGTTTAGAAATATCTTCTTCCAGATTAGCAGCAAATGCTTCAAATTCCTGTCCTAAAGTCATAGGAACCGCATCCTGAAGCTGAGTTCTACCCATTTTAATAACATCGTGAAACTCCTCTCCTTTAGCACGAAAAGCAGCTACTATTTTTTCCAGTTTTTCAACCAATCGTACATTCATACGTAAAAGTCCAACTTTAATAGCTGTAGGATAAGCATCATTGGTAGATTGGGAAAGATTGATATGATCGTTTGGCGAACAATACTGATATTCTCCTTTGTTCTTTCCTAGCTTTTCTAAAACCCTGTTGGCGATTACCTCATTCGCATTCATGTTGATCGAAGTACCGGCTCCTCCCTGAATCATGTCCACAGGGAACTGTTCATGAAGTTGTCCATCAATGATCTCATCACATGTTTCTGCAATCTTGAAATAAAGATCTTCTTCCAAAAGCCCTAATTCATAATTAGTCTTAGCCGCAGCTTTTTTTACAAAAGCCAATCCTTTAATAAAATCAGGATATGAAGACAGAAGCTGTCCCGAAATTTTGAAGTTATCGATCGCTCTCTGGGTTTGCACTCCATAATAAGCGTCCACCGGCACGTTAAGTTCTCCCAGCAAATCACTTTCTTGTCTGAAATTTTCCATTACAGATTTTCTATTTTTTTATCGTTTAAATATAGCAAAAACGCATCGTTAACAGATGCGCTTTTTTTCATTTTATTTTACCGGATACTTCTGATTGAGAGCCTGCAGTATGGCCCATGTCTCAGCATCCATTATTCCATCATAATTCTGAGGGCGGAAATGATATTGAAAAGCCTCAATGGTTTTCTTTGTTGCATCATCCCATTTTCCGCTCGGCTCAATCCCGTACCCGAACTTCTGAAGTGCTGTCTGAATTAAAAAGATAAACGACGGCTCATTATATCGGGTTGTAAAATCGGTTTGTGCCAGTTCAAAGATACTTTGTTTTGCTGCTTCATCGTACCACATTCCTATCTGATATTCGTCATATAATTTTTTCCATGGAAACATTGGTCCCGGATCCTGTTTTCTGGTTGGTGCAATATCGGAATGGGCCAAAACATTGGTCGCCGGGATCTGGTATCTGGTGGCAATATCTTTTGCTAATGCGGCTACCTTTCTTACTTGTTCATCACTAAACGGGGCGAAAATCCTTTTTCCGGTCCCATCAGTAGTATATCCGGTATTTACAATTTCAATTCCAATCGAATTATCATTAAGGTTTTTATCATTTCTCCATGAACTTATCCCTGCATGATACGCCCGTTTATTCTCATCTACCAATTGATAAATTTCATTATCCCCTATATTATTAACAAGATAATGTGCGCTCACCGCTTGCTGGGTAAGCACAGTTATGGATTTATCATCCGGTAAAGCAGTATAGTGTAATATTAAATATCTCTGTCTGAAATTTTGCGCTATCGCAGGAAAATAGGTTTTTACTACTTTATATCCGGCCGGTTTTGCGGAGACAATGGAGCCGTAACTTGCTGTATTATCATTTTTGGTAGGATCTGCAATATTGGTTGTAAAAAACTCTACTCCATGATCACTTGTAATTTGTGGTTTCGGCTTATCTGCAACAGGAGTTTTAACTACGGTTTTTGGCTGTGTCACTGGATTTTTCGGCTTATATGTTGTTTTCACAACTTTCTTCTGAGGGGCACAAGAAAAAACAAAAGCGGTTAATCCGATGATATATAATGTTTTACGCATTAGTCTAATTTTTTAATCATTTATTAGCTCAAAAATACGCAAAATTTTCTTGAAATTTATTTGGTAAATAAAGAAATCTATTCTATATTTGCACTCGCAATAACGGAATAACGATCATTAAAAAATAAAGATAAAAGGAGGGTTGCCGGAGTGGTTAACGGAGCAGTTTGCTAAACTGTCGACGCGAAAGTGTCGCAAGGGTTCGAATCCCTTACCCTCCGCTTTTCTTTTTCTTACAATATACTCGGGGCGTAGCGTAGTCCGGTCATCGCGCCTGGTTTGGGACCAGGAGGTCGCAGGTTCGAATCCTGCCGCCCCGACTTTTTTTAATGCGCTTGTAAAACTAAGCGGGAATCAACTTTTTATGGGTGCGTAGCTCAGCTGGATAGAGCATCTGCCTTCTAAGCAGACGGTCAAAGGTTCGAATCCTTTCGCGCTCACTTAATGAGACAACTTTTAAAAAGTTGTCTCATTTTTTATATCCATAAAAACCTGTGGCCCAAACTTTTACAATTGGGATATTTAGAGTTCGATTTTTGAAGCTAGAATTCTTCTATTACTTGTTTGAAATTATCTAGAAGAGCCTCAATATATTTCCTATAGATACTTTTCAGCAAATTCGAAATCTCCTTAGGGTTATACTATCTTTTTTTCTGGTTTTTTGTAATTTTTTGAGATAAGATAAAGCAGGTCCAATATAACTGCTATTTCTTCATCATCTACTTTAATGCCATTTTTTGCTAACAGGGCAATTGCCTGTTCAATTGATATTTTTTTATAAGTGAAATTCATTTTTCATATTTTTTCGATTAGCTTTTTTCAATAGTACTTTTAATAATGCATCATTTAGATCTAAAGAAAGACTCCCTTTTTGGTAGTCAACATTAACAGGAGGAATCAAACTCACAACATGCTTTTTATCAGCTATATCAAATTCCGAAAATCCGTGAAAAAGATCTAAAAATAATTTGCTTTCCAACTGTTCCTGCCTATCAATATCTCTTAATTTAGTATTGATATTACGTAACTCTTTTTTTAAGCATTGAGAATTAACCTGGTTCTCTTTTTTTAATTCATTGTAATCGTCCAGTTTCAAAATCCTTGCTACAAATAGCTTTCTAGCTTGGGAAAGAGTTAATCCTTCTTCTTTCAATTTTCTCTCTGCCAACATCCGTTCATGTAAATAGTTTGTTTTCTGTGTTTTTATATTCTGATCTTCTAAAATACTGTTGAATAATTCAGCTGCATTATTTGATAATATTAGTTCTTGAAGTTTATTCTGATAACATTCATTGAGAAGAATTGCATTTATTCTTGTCTTACATCGCCCATGACAGTGATAATAGGGATATTTTTTGGTTTTGCCTTTAGAAAAGCTTCCACTAAGTTTTTGATTACAGTGGGGACATATTAAGAATCCTCTTAGAAAAAACGTTGCTTTTAGAGTATCTGCTTTAGCGGTAACTTGTCTTTTCGTTGTAATAATACGCTGTACGTCATAAAACTGGCTTTCAGAAATTAATGCCTCATGCATTCCTTTAACCATTTGTTGTTCCTCAGCGCTAATATTTACCGATATAAGACCACAATAAACCGGATTACGTACCAGCCTAAAAAAATGCGATCGTGAGCATATCAAACCTTTATCTGTCGCCATTTTTCTGATCTCTTCTATCTTATGAATATTTTTTGAAAGTTGATGAAATACCCATTTTATAATTTCTGCTTCCGGTTGTTTAGGTGTAATTATTTTTTTACCATCTAACAGTGTCAGATTAATAAATCCTAATGGAGCCTTATTAGTATACCTACCCATTAGTTTCGCCCGACGAATGCCATTTGCTGTATTCTGGGCTCTCCTACTATTTTCCGCTTCTGGTACGGAAAGATATACTGCAAGCATAACCGTGCTTTCCGGAACTGAAAAATCTACAGGCTGATCAATAGCCATTGCTATTGTTTTATATTTCCGAAGCTTTCCTATCATTTCATAGGCATACTCAACATTACGGCTGAATCGATCCCATTTAATAAATAATATATTAGCTTCTTCCTTAGGCGATTTATGCTTAATTGTTGTGAATAGACTTTTCCATTCAGGCCGATTGAAATTCTTAGCTGAAAAGTCTTCACGATAAATCCCCTTGACTTCAATATTGTTATATTTACAATATTTTAATAACCTGTCCTCTTGCTCGGGTAAGGAGTACCCTTTTCTTTTTTGCTCGTCCGTACTTACACGGACATATAAATAGGCTGTTTTCATATGAATAATATTAATTTGATCTACAAATTAATAATTAAAAACATCATGAAATAAGCCATATTGATTTTGATTTCAATTACGGATTTCCATAAAAAGGTTATATAAAAATGATTTATTTTTGTGTAGATACTATATAAAATCAATATCAACTATTACTCACTATGAATACTCCACAAAAAGCACCGACTTTAAATAAGTTTACTGAAGAATTAGAAAACTTGTTAAAAAAAAGAATTGGAGGATCAGTAAATTTTAGAGGCATCTACTATCAAATATTATATGCATCTTATTTAATACTTAACGAGCTTAGAGGAACTTGCGAAATATCGATAACAATGGAAGGTATTGAGGATATTGACTTAAATACCTCTCAAAATATTCTTAACGGTCAACTATATACTCAGATTAAATCATCTGTAAATAAAATGGACGCCGGAAGTTTTTGGGATTTAGGAGTATTACAAAATTTCGCTGAAACTTTTGAAATTAATCCTAACAGCAAGTTTAAGTTAGTGTATAATATGGAAATTGCTAAAGGAAACCTTCACTCTTTAATGCATAAAAAGGATTTATCTGACTTCTGGCAAACAAAATTCACCACATTAAAATACAATATAAACTATAATGATCTATTATCAAATATCTCATTTGAATATAAAACATCGACAGAATTGTTCAATGATATTCTGATTTCATTATTTAAGGACTGGGGGATAAACAAAGGAACAGAACTTCAATTTTTAAGATCATTATTTTACAATGTCTTTATTTGGTCAAAAAATAGAATTACAGTAACTAATACTGATATTACTGCCCTATTTCAGGATATAAAAGACTCTTACTCTAAAGCACCTGTTAATAATGCGATATTAAATAATTGGATCATCAAAGTTTCATATGATATTACTGAAAGTCATAATGCAGAAGATTTTTATGATGGAAAAGCGGCAAGACCCGCTCATATCAAATTAGGATTACCCGTAAAAAGAAAGATTTGGCAAAAAAAAGTTTATGATAGCGTATTTGAATCAGATGTTACTGTGATTAGATCTTCAAGCGGACAAGGAAAATCTACCTTAGCGTGGCAAACGGGATATGATCTAAAAGAAAAAAACAATTATTCTATCTATGAATTACGAAGCTGTAAGGACTACAATGAAGCTAATTCTATTGCTGAATTTTTGGAATCCCGAATTCTAATTGGTGAAAAGCCTCTGTTAATTATAGATGGATTAAATACTTTAGTAGAATCGTGGTTTGAAATAGTTTCGACAACAAGGGATTTTCCTGTAAAATATCTACTTACAACTAGACAAGAAGATTGGTTTAGATTTGGTGCTGACATTTCACGAATTAACCTAGCTACGGTTGATATTTTATTATCAATGGTCGAAGCCAGAGAATTATTTGAAGAATTAAAAAGAAAGCACAAAATACATCCGGATATTCAAAAATGGCAACCTGTATGGGAACAGGTTCATCCAAAAGGACTATTGATTGAATATACATATCTTCTGACAAGAGGTGAAATGATCGAAGAGCGACTTTCAGCACAAATAAACTATTTATCCAATTCGAAATCAGCAGGAGCCAAGTTAGAAATATTACGAATGATTTCTCTTGCGGATTGTTTAAATATTAAATTAAAGACAGCAAAATTACTTAGTTATGTAAAAACGGAAATAGGATTCGAACAAGACCGAGGTGAGTTATTAAATGAATTAGAAAAAGAATATTTCCTAAATTTTGATGGTCATTTTGTAGAAGGCTTACATCCTGTTCGATCTCAACACCTAAAAGATCTATTGCACAAAAACATACCTGTAGAGGAATCTCTTAAAAACCTGTTTAAGATTATTACTGATGATTACAAACAGGATTTCTTTAATAATATTCCTTTTCTACTTGATCAAAACTATAAAAATGAATTTTACGAAACATTAGCAGAAATAGTTTCTGAAGACTCATTAGAAAATATTGTAGTCGCTGTTGATGGTATTATGCACGCTGAACCGCATCGATATTTGAATGAAAATAAATTAGAATTTGATGAAGCTTATAATGTCGGAGGTATAGAATTATTTTCCGTAGCTTCTACTCCATTTTCCGAACTTAATACTTTAGAGGAAATGTCAAATATTCTTGGTGAGCAAGGAGGCAACTTTAGACTATTAGCAGATTTAAAGAAAAGATTACCTAAATATCAATTTGAAAATTCTGATGTAGTCATATTTGCAAACGCTTTAAAATTAAATTTGCAAAAACGTTCTTCAGCTATTATTTCTTATAAAGGTCTTGGCTTTTTGATAAAATGGTTTAGCCATTTAAAAATAGCCATTAATATTCCATCAATAAACAACAATATCAGTATCGACGAGCTAATAAAAATGGATTTTAGTGAGGCGAAAGAATTGATGTCTTTTTTACAATTAACTGATTCTGTTGAATATAATAATTTCATAATAAAAAATAAAGAGACGCTCTTCAGTTATCTTAAAGTCAATACTAATTCTATTATTATAGAGGACTCTGGGAATAAAATTAATATTAAATATCTTCTATTTGATCAAGATTCAAAACACGCCAATAATTTGAGTGTATCTAGGATTGAGGATATTTTTGAATTCTTTCCATTTTATGAAGAGTATTGTACTGAGGGAATAATGTTCCCGTTTCCTTCTGAAGAAATGACTACTACAGTTAGAGATGATGCACGTAAACGAATGACTCCGGCTTCAATTGGGAATTCTTTTGACATTCATCTCAACCAGATTTGGTATAACGAAATACAGAAAATGTATTTAGACTCGTCGGCTTACAGTTGGCAAGAGAGAATAATAAACATTAGAAAATTAGCTTTGGAATGGGTTAAAATTGTTACACGGATGATTGACGGATTATTAGAAGGCAACAAGAATAAAATTCAAAAAAATGTCACTGAATTACAGCAGAAAGGAGAACTTCTTAACAACACTATAAAGCTTAAGAAAAAATATCCAATTTATAAAAAGTATAATGAAAAAAATAATGCTGTCGAAGGCGAAAAAGAAATAGGCTCGTGGATTAGTTCCCTTACAAATATTAATAGTCAAATATTCAATATTTTCCTGCCAAAAAAAGAACAAGACACAAGATTGGCATTAATTAATTTCAAAGGTGTTTATTTTGACTTAGAAGCACTGCAAAATGCGTTTAGAACTATTGAAAATAAAACAATAGCTTATTTTGACTCGGAGAGCATTTGCATAGAAGAAAATATACATTATGAAAGACTATATGCTTCAATCTTATATTATTTATCGCAAATACCGTTAGAAGATAAAATGCCTGTTCCAGTTGGGAGAAAGGCTGTTGAAGAATGGTGGATGAAGGCTAAAAACGCTAAACTTGATGACCTCAATCATTCTTTAGCAATAATTGAGGCAAGTTCTGATTTTAAATTCGTTTATCCCAATGGAATAGAAGAAACTGACACCATTACTTATTTGACAATTGGAATAATCGATTTTAATTTTTCTGATACCCATAGTTTGGAAAGTTTATTATTCGCATTAGGTATTTTGAGAGATTTAGATTATCAATTTATTACAATTATCAGTGTAAAAGATAATATAGCAGTTAGTGGTTTCAGAATAAGTAAAGAACTCATTAATGCTTATGATAACTTAATAACCGGCGCTGAAAATATTGATATCAATTTTCCTGCACTTCCTGTTACAATTGAAGAAAAAACATTAAAAAATTTGCCAGAAGTTTTACTTCCGGAAAAATCTGTTAATGGCGATCTGAGTAAGAAATTTGAAATTTTGATTACGTTATGGAAGTTGTCAGAATTTAAAAGACATCTAAATGAAAATTCCTCTATTGAAATGAAATGGTTGAAAGGTCTTAACCTCGAATCGGAAATTAGAAATAGTTTAAATTCTTTAAACGTCTCATCCGAAAGCTTTACAAAATTCATTGGAAAAGGTTTAGAATCGGATTATATTTACCGCGTGGAAGACATATCTCAAGAACTACAACAACAAATTATATCACATATATAATCTTAAATTAACAATTTCATATATGTAAAATAATAATGACTTAGCAGCTGTAATAAGCAAAAAACATGTGGCTCATTACTTAAGTACTTACAGCTAATATATCTTATTTTTCTATCTTGACGTCACTGATTTATATTATTGATTCAATAAATGCCTGTTGAAATTCAACACCAAAATCTTTTTTAAGATTTTGGTATACCGTATTCATTTGTATAAAATAAAGTAGCCCTTTCTTATAATCTAAAGATAATAATGCAAATTTTGTTAAATTACGGTTTGCTAGGCTTTTGTTCTTATCTCCGAGGTTATGGGCAAGAATTGTGTTTCTCAGATCTATTACTTCATCCCAATCTAGATCATTAATTAGATGCTTATTGTCTTTTTTAAACTTTAAAATTTTCTCTCTTAGGAATTCATCTTCTGTACAATTTTCAATCATGACCGTCCCTTTTAAAGTAAGTCATACTGCTTTTATGTTTTCAATTTCTCTGGCAGCAACTTATACCTATAACAAGATGACCTTTGCACTCATTCCTGTCGGTTTTGATTTTGGAACCGACAAAGCTGGCAAAAAATGGATCAATAATGGCAGATACTAGTTCGGATTTGGTCTGGGAATAGATGCTGAGTTGTTTGGGGTTTAAGTTTTCTATCTACTAAAATGCTTTAGAAAGAATATAAGCATGCACAGTTTTTTTCTATATTTACAACAAGTTAAAAGTGGTTGTATTATATATACATGCATTGAGTTTTTAACTGTTCTAAAAACGAATTAACCTTTAATGAGAATAATACATATTTCGGACATTCATTTGTCTAGTGCAAATTATGATGAATTTTCACGGAATTACATCGTAGATCTACCTAAGGTTCTGCAGGAAGAAAATCAAAAAAAAGATATTGACCTAATTGTTATTACAGGGGACCTAGTAGATCAGGGAGGAAATTCCCTTCTTAAAATACCAGGTTTTGAAGCAATTGAAGATCCATATCAGATTTTTGAAGAAAAGTTCATATATCCTATAAAAGCAGAGCTAGGCTTTGAAAATGATCGATTTCTGTTCATCGCAGGTAATCATGACATCGATGAAAGTAATATATTATGGGTGGATGAGAAAAACATGCAAAAAGAAGAGGTGGCGGGAAATATAAAAAAACTCCTTTCTTTGAGCGGTGATGATGCTGACAGATATCGAGCCAGAATCAAACGTTTCAAAGATTTTGAAGAAAGATTTCATAAAGATACCTCAAATTACAAATATTCGATAAATCAGTCAAGCTATGTCTACCAATTTAACGACCAAATAAAAGTTGGTTTTGCGCTGATAAATGACAGCTGGAGATGTAGCACATGCAGGCTAGCAGAACCTCCCAAAAAATTACTTTTTTTTGGTACCGATCAAATATATAATGCTTTACCCGATCTGCAGGGTACAGCAATGAAGGTAATTTTAACTCATCATCCAATTGAAAGTTTTCATGAACATACAGAATTCAAAAGAGCCTTACTGACGCAACAATATCATTTACATCTATTTGGGGATAAACACCAAAGAGACATTTCTTACCATATTAACCCAACTGGACAATGCATAGGTCTTATGGCTCGTGCTGGATTAAATAAACCTGATGAAGAAATTAATAAATGGCAACCCGGGTTCCATATTATCGATATCGATTTTGAACAGGCAATTATAAGTTGTATTACATACTATAGATATTCATATGACAACGGAGTATTTGCCGTAGATTCTGATGCAGCTCCTCGTGATGGCATTGATAATACACCACGAGGACTGGGATTCGCTAAAATTGTCTCCCAGCCTAAAATTGACCTAACAAAATTAGAAGAGAAAACATTTTTTAAACCATGATCGAACAATACCACGAATTAAGATATATTGAAACTTCACCGCAGGATACGGTAACACTCTCTTTGTTTGAAGATGTAGATGAGAGATTGACATTACTCGATCTTTTGAAACAACGTGATTATATCTTTTTATTAGGAAATCCAGGAGTTGGAAAAACAACAGAACTTACAGCGGTCTTTAAAAAATTATGGCAAGATAAGCAGGAAACTCAGTTAGTACCTCTCTTAATAAATATCAAAAATTTTAGATATACTTACAAAATCGAAGATTTGATTTTGTTTGAAAATTGGCAACAAATGCCGGCTCTGTTATTTCTTTTCGACGGCTTGGATGAAATTGGAAATATCCGCGATTTTATCGCAGAATTACAAAATTTCATTGCAAGATATCCAGATTTAAAATTAAAGTTTATTATTTCCTGTAGAACCAATATTTACCAAAAATATCTAACGGATCTCACATATTTTACTACTGCATATCTGAAGAACCTATCCTATGACCAAATTGAAAATATTCTAGATAAAAAATACGATTTGCAATTAAACTACGAAACGATCACGAGCTCTTTTCTGATTTTGCAAACACCTTTTTTTCTTAATCTTTTCGCCAATTATTACATCAAAAACGGAAGCTTTCCAGATACCTTAGAAAAGTCATGGGATTTAATGTTGAACGAGTCAATAAACGATACGTTGGTCAAACTAAAAAATCGTTTCGATACACACAAAGCTCAAATTAATCATATGCTGCAAAAGGTTGCAATAGCAAATGAATTGATGCAGGAAACGCTAATAAGTGAGGAACATCTTTATAAGTTGGTCGGCGACGAAGGTATCAAAATATTTCCTGAATTGAACTTTATATCAAAAGATGAATCTTTAGAGAATTACAGCTTTATTCATAAGAATTATCAAGAGTATTATGCAGCGAGATTTATCTCCCATTTGACTAGTGAAGAAATTATTGCATTTATCAAAGCAGTGGATTTAGAAAAGGTAAAGCCAAATTTATTTAATACAACTACATTCCTATTAAGCATTTTAGAGGGTGAGAAATTTAGTACACTTAAAAATTGGCTCTTAACGAACGACATTGAAATTTTATTCTTCGCAGATGAAAACCGATTCGAGGACGAACTAAAAAATGAGATTTTCGAAAAGTACTTTCGAGAAATCTGCATTGAGAAAACCTATTGGATCAATAACAATGAGAAGCTGGCTTTGGATACCCTCGCAGAATTTGCCAATTTTGATTTTTTGATGGATCAGCTTCTAAATAAAGATCTACATCACAGAGGTAGAGCATCAGCTTTAGAAGTGCTTGGGTACAAGTCTCTCAATGGGAAATCAACCGAAGTTCTTAAATGCCAGCTGCTAAATTTATTGATACATGAAGTAGGATTCTTGACTACCGAAATCTTAAGAACGATAAAAATCCAAGGGTTTCATAAAGATTCCGATTATTTAGATCAAGTACTTACTTATACTAAATTCATAGAGAATAAGGACGTATATTATGAAATTCTAGCTATTGAAAGTGACCTTCCAGATGAGACTCGTGATGCTGAATTGTTTTTAGAGATAATAAGAAAGTATTATACTACTTACGACAATGTTATCAGGTCGACAGATTATCTATTTGCTTCTACTTTGCTGAAAACCGAGGATCCAGATTTCAACCTTGCGTTACTTGAAATAATGTTCGATGAAAAGTATTCATTTCGGGCTAATAGCGTATTTCTTGATAGCTTTGACGACAGAATACTGGACCGGATCGAATTTTTCGGCGATGATCCAAATTACATCCTTAAATTAATTGAAATTGCATTTTCTGGATCACATCGAATAATGAGTAATCCGTTGCTGCAAAAAATAATATTAAATATAAAATTAACTCCAGAAATAGTTACCTATATCCTTCTTAAAGAAAAACTGTCAACAGATGTATTATACCAGATTTCTAATTATTTGGATAAGAGCTCGATCGACCATATCACAAGTAAATTCCATGAAGGTACATTTAAGTTTGACCCTGAAGAAAACATTGAGAAATTACGAAACTGGATAGCCAATAACAATTGGGAATTAGGAATTTATTTTGAGCTTAAATTTATGGAGGCAGGCTTTGTGTTCAGCATACCTTTGATAACTGAAATTGAGGCTGCAGAGAGAAATGAAGTATACAACAATTTTAAATCGAAAAATTTTCAATTACTGTTTGATAAAAGAGCTTTAGTCACTGAAATAGAGGATTATTTCATCCGTAATAAGGTAGAACAATTATCAAATAAAGAGTTTAGACCTTTATTTTTCAAATGGTATGAGGACTTCAATTTTCATGGGTTACAATATACGGTCCATACCGTTCTGGAAACCGCTTTTAGATTACACCCGGGAATAACTGTAGATATTTCAAGAATTGCTCAGCTTTTGGATGAGCCCTATTTTTATTTAAGTGTGATTAAGTCTTGCTTAGCTCATTCTTCATTCGATGCAGACTTGAAAGAACCGCAATTATCTTTAATCAGGTCTTTAGTGGAACTTTTGGCAGAAAAGATTGATTTCAATAATGTAATTGTTATAAATCCTACCGATCCGAACCGATTTAGCACGACCATGAATTTTGCATACCTCAAGATTGTGCTTTTTTATGATTTAAGCTACAATATTTTACTAGACAAAGATTTTTATCTCAATGCAATTGAATTTGGAGATGCTGGACAAGAAAAACATCCTAATGCGAAAAACTCATTTATAGCTCATGTATTAGAGAGAACTAATGACAAACAGGCCGTAAATAAGAGAGTAACGGAGAATATAACTAAAGGCAATCTCACATTCTTTTCTAAAGAAGATCATATTTCTTATGCTATAAATAATAACTTAGAAGAATGTTTTGAAAAAATCGGCGAAGAAATTCTATTGGACGAGACATTGTTTAATAAAAGCAATATATTAACAAGGTATATTGAAATAATTGATGACCCACTGTCATTTCTAAAAGCATGCTGTCGCGAGCCCAAGTCATATTTTTACTGGTACATCATTAAGATAATAAAGGAAAAAGAAATGGATAATGAATTTATCTTACAGGCTGCACTCAATTATCTTGAAATTCAAGATTTAAATTTCATTGATGATGCCGTAAACATATTCTTTTTTTTAAACCACAATAACGCATTAAATTATTATTTTAACTCTTTAGTAAGAGTTGTAAGCATTAAATCAGATTCGAGCGGTTTCTTCCCTAAAGATGTCATTAAATACAAAAATCTAAACGAACTCTATCTTTATGAGAGTCTTTTTAATATAATATATGAGCCTTCAACATTCCAAACATTCTATCTCCACCAGTCTAGAAACTTTATGAATGCCCTCACAGCGAATTTAAGCGTGGATGATCGAGGTCATGAGTTGGTAATCAATAATTTATTGGCTATTAAATCGAAAATAGAAGTGCTTGAAGATAAAGACGAATTGGATCATAAACTTTTTTACATTAACGGGCTTATAGACTTTTCAAATAACAGCCATTTAAAATCGAAATCTACCGAATTGACTTTCGAGGAAGCAGTAGCCGTAATAGGAAAGAGTAGATTTGCATAGGAAATTTAATATTAATGGTGATTCAAATAATTGAGGTAACAGGTTTTCCGTTAAGGACAACCTGTTACTTTATGTGTAAAAAATATAGGAGCTTCTTCAATAAAAACTCGCCATTAATACTTAAAGATTACCGACGTTAGCTGGTTGTGATCTCGAATCATACTTCAGCGCATATACCGACGAACTCAATAACTATATTACAATGGGTATAGGACAGCAAGGATCTTTCCTTAACCAGCAGATCGACACTAATATTAATGTCTAGTCCACTGCATATAAACATATCTATTCCTCAAATTCTATTTTAGAAGTTGTAACCGCCTCCACTGGAATTTCAACCTTAGGCAAAAGATATTTAAGAGGTGAAGCTTTGCTTATAAAGTCTTTCATGTTTTTTTATTACTTACAGCTAAAGCTAATATATCTTATTTTTCTATCTTGACGTCACTGATTTGCATTATTGATTCAATAGATGCTTGTTGAAATTCGACATCGAAATCTTTTTTAAGATTTTGGTATACCATATTCATTTGTATAAAATAAAGAAGTCCTTTCTTATAATCTAAAGATAATAATGCAAATTTTGTTAAATTACGGTTTGCTAGGCTTTTTGTTCTTATCTCGGAGGTTATGGGCGAGAATTGTGTTTCTCAGATCTATTATTTCATCCCAATCTACATCATTAATTAGATGCTTATTGTCTTTCTTAAACTTCAAAATTTTCTCTCTTAGGAATTCATCTTCTGTACATTTTGAATTAAAAAAGTTATCATATTCTTTAAAAGAATACAAATCGACTATACCTTTAGCAAAATTTTCATGAACTAAAGAAAACTTTTCAGAGGCTTCTTCAGCAATAAACTGACCGTATTTTTCTGAATCTAGTATTTCTTCAGAAACTCCTATATTATAAAGCTTTCTATACATATCTCTTTTTATACCTGTCAGTAAATCTGTAAAGCCATAGTTTATGTGAACGTTATTAAGGTGCTCTATTTTTAAACCTATAAAGTTTAGAATGATAAGACATTCCGATAGTTTCGTCATAAATATTTGTCAATAAATGCCAAAAGTATATAATAATAAATAAACTAATTAATAGAAATCTTTTAGACTATGGATATGATTCTTTGAATAAATAAGATTATTATCTAATTTTTTTTATGGATTTCCATAATTCTTTAACTCCTAAATTTAATATATTTGTTAAAAACTGACTTTTAATAGTCAATCCTAATAACCTGGTAAACATATTATTAAAAAAATAAAACTCTTATGAACAAGAATAGAGGTTCCCAATGGAGGAAATGGGATTTACATATTCATACTCCTGCATCATTTCACTGGAGTGGTTCCAAAAGGCTCAGGGAAATGAGTCCAGCTGAAAAAGAGGCTGAAATTAAAACTTTTATTGCACATATTAATTCTTCGGATGTCGAAGTATTCTGTTTAATGGACTACTGGACATTCGACTGGTATATCGAATTACAGGATTATTTGAAAAAGAATCCTGATGAATTGAAAAAAACTATTTTCCCTGGGATGGAGCTAAGAATTGAAAGTCCAACAAGCTATAGGCTGAACATACATGTTATTCTTTCAAATAAACTTAGCAAACAAGATCTTATCGATTTTAAATCTGAGTTATACATAAGGTCAATAGACAAAAAACTTTCGGATGATTCTTTAATAAAATTTGCCAAAAGCCTAGATACTAGTAAAGCTGCTTTTCATAGTTTTTCAGATCCAGCACATCTTAGTGATGATTTGCTTTTAAAACTGGGTTCACAAACTGCAGAAATAACAAAAGAATCGCTTCAAGCAGCAATAGAGCAAATACCACAAAACAGCGGATTTATTATAATGCCATACGATACCAGTGATGGACTTTTAAAACTAGATTGGAAAAAGCACCCCCATGCTGATAATTATTTTATGCAATCTACTCATATTTTCGAAGCGCGAGATGAGGTAAATATAGATTTGATTAATGGCACAAAGACAACAGCAAATGAAGCATTTTTTGAAAATTTCACAAAAACAATTGGGAATAAATCCAAGCCATGTGTTTCTGGTAGTGATGCGCATAAGTATACCGATTATGGTAAATATCCCTCAGATCGTGCTACTTGGATTAAAGCAGATCCAACTTTCGAGGGGCTAAAACAGATATTGTTTGAACCAAAATATAGAGTAAAAATTCAAAGTTCCAGACCAGAACAAAAAGAACAAAAACTCATTATCGATTCAGTTAGGTTTATATCAGCAAACAACAAGTTTAACTCGGACCCGATTTATTTGAATGAAAATTTAAATGTTATTATCGGCGGGAAATCATCCGGAAAATCAATTTTACTTTACAATATTGCAAAGACATTATTAGCTGATAAAGAATTTCTGAAAAAAGAAGGAATTGAAGATCGTTATAAGTTTCAAAAAGATGATCCATCATTTAATTTCGAAATTACAACAAAAGGTAATTTTTCACAGTTAATGTATCGAAATAGTGATGAAAATAGTATAATACCTCAAATTAAATATATTCCGCAGAATTACTTGGTAAAACTCGCTGAACCTGAGGAAAATAAAAAAGGTGATGCTCTTAATAAAATAGTTCGTGAACTGATTACTGAAACCCCGGAAGCACGAGAAAATTATGAAGGCTTTATCTCGCGGGTACGTGCAAATGACAGAAAGAGAGAATCACTGATAGACACCTATTTTGAATTAGAAGAACGTATTATTAATCTTGAAAGTCAGCTGCTGACAAAATCCAAAAAAGAAATTTTAGAAAATAATATTGAGAATAACAATAAAATAGTTAAGGATCTTAATGAAGCAGCAGGTATGACACCAGCCCAAATTGCAGAATATGACACCCTTCAAAAAGATCTTGGAGAAATTACCACATTTAGAAATACTGCATTTGCAGATTTTAATAGGATTTTAGAGTTCAATAAGGATCTGGAAGCAACCTTAAACACAGTGAAAAATAAGGAAAAATTAATGTTGGAAGCCTTCCAAACGACTGTATTCAAAGATATTTATGCTGAGGCATCAAAGTTCCTTGACACTACAATTGAATCGCTGACAGCATTTAATGAGAAATTTATCTTAATCCAGAAAGAGGGTGAAGGAAACCGTTTTAAGGTTGCCTCAAATGTATCTGATATTTTTACTGGCAGTTCGCAAAGAAAAAGAGAAATTGAAGAGAAACTTTCCCCATATTTAAAGAATGAGGCTCTAAAGAAACAAATCGAAGAGATTAATAAATCTATTGCTGATGATAAAGCTTCGGTCCTTGCAATTGATCAGATTAATAAGGAAATAGCAGGTTCCAAGAAATCTCTTGAAGAACTAAAAAAACAGATCTTTCTTGACTATCAAAAGAATTATAGCGAGTATGGAGCTATAATCAACGAACTTAAAGTTAGAACAGTTGATCTTGAAAAAGATAAATTAAAAATCGAGGGGCTTACTAAATTTAATTTTTCCAAATTTAGAAAAGCTGTTCATGATTTTAGCCACGGACGTTCCGCTAATTACAAAGCATACACTATTTGTGCTGAAGATAAAAACTCGTTAGCAAACTATTCTTTAGCCGAATTGGTAAATGATTTACAAAATATGTTCGAGTCCATTGTTGAAAAAAAGGAATATTCCCTAGTCGGAAGATTTGATCGGAAAACTGCTGCAAAAATTCTGCTTGAAGACTATTTTTTCGACTATTGGGAAATAGAATATAAAAATGACAAATTAGGTGAAATGTCTACGGGTAAAGCCAGCTTTGTAATACTGATGCTAATCGTTGGGTTGAGTACATCAAAAGCGCCAATCCTTATTGATCAACCTGAAGATAATTTAGATAACCGGTCAATTACAGCTGATCTAGTAGAATATCTTCGAGAAAAAAAAATGGAGCGACAGATAATTCTGGTTACACATAATCCAAATATTGTAGTAAATGCCGATGCAGAAAACATAATAATTGCTAATCAACAGGGCCAAAATGAAGATGAAAATGAAGCTTTTAGCAATTTTCGATTTGATTATATAAATGGAGCACTAGAAAACTCTTTCAAAAAAAATAATTTAGAAAAAGATCTGCTGAGATGTATGGGAATTAGAGAACATATTGCTGATATAGTTGAAGGTGGGCAGGAAGCATTTAAAAAGCGAGAAGAAAAATATGGCTTTACCGAATCTTAATCTCTTGTTATGAAACTGTTATGCATTAGTATCCAACCACATTTCAAAAGTTAATTCTGTGAATTATGAATAGACAAATCCTGCAAATAGTCAATTTGCAGGATTTTTTAATATAAAGATTATGAAATTTCCCTAACGGGAACCAAACTCCTCCCAACAAAAAAACTACTGATAATCAACAAAATACACGTAAAACCCAATTAAGATCAGCAACCAAAGAGTTCGAGGATAATCCTGTCAAGTTCACTTTAAAACTCACAATTTGTATTGTGAGTTTTTTTGTGTTCTATAACTTCAATTAATACATCAGACAGGATAGAGCATCCCGGTTTTTAATCGGGACGATCAAAGGTTCGAATCCTTTCGCGTTTACTTAATTCGTTGTTTGTTCCATTGGGGAAGTTCAACCTGAAGGAATTATCATAACGCTTCCGCCGCCGAAATTCCGCAGGAAATAAAAGAAAAGCTCTTACTCCCGGCTCTTTATTATCATTTCTTCCCAACAATTACTTTTCGATGTTCGATTCCCCAATCAGCCAAAGTATCAATAATTTTTTTCAGCGTTAAACCATATTCTGTCAGCTGATATTGCACCGTCACGGGTTGAGTATCCTTAACTATTCTTTTTACAAGCTGGTTCATTTCCAGTTCTTTCAGCTCTTTACTGAGCATTTTATTGGAAATACCCTTCACGTCATTCAAAATATCAGAAAAACGCCGTTTGTTGTAATAACAAACTGATGATATTATTGAAATTTTCCACTTACCATTCAATACGTCCATTGCATCGTGAACAGCCATGATTTGTTTTCTGTTTGTCTCGTTATCAGAGCATTCAATTTCCTCCATAAGTTACTTTGTTACTCAAAAGTTACTGTTACTTTTAGTTACAAAGTTACTAAAATAAATTTATTCATTTTAACTTTGCATCGTTAAAGAAATCGATTTCAAACACAAAAAGTCTTAGACTAAAATTAATTTTTCAATCATTCAAAATTTAAAAAATGGATTTTAAAAATAAAAATATAATAATCACCGGCGGAAGCGCAGGAATTGGATTGGCAACTGCCCAAACATTTATCACAAAAGGAGCAAACGTTTTAATAACAGGAAGAAATAGTGATAGCCTGAATGCAGCATCACTAAAAATTAATAGCCAAAATTTAAAAACCCTCGCGTCGGATATTTCGAAAATACCAGAAATTGAAACGTTGGCAAAAGAAGTTGCGGAAAGCGGAAATAAAATTGATGTACTTGTGCTGAACGCAGGTATAGCGAAACAACACTCCATTGAAGAAACGACTGAAGAAGTTTTTGATGATTTGTTCAACATCAACGTAAAAGGCTTATTCTTTACTTTACAAAAACTAATTCCGCATTTAGCAGAAGGAGCTTCCGTAATCCTGATCTCTTCCGGAGTTTCAGTCAGTGGATATGCACAAATGGGAGCTTATGCTGCAACAAAAAGTGCCGTTGATGCAATTGCCCGTACAGCAGCAACTGAATTGGCAGACAGAAAAATCCGAGTCAATACCGTAGCTCCGGGATTAACTGATACCCCGATGAATCATCAAACACCTGAGGATATTAAAAATGCTATTGCAGCAGCGGTTCCGCTGAAACGAATCGGGGAAGCTGAAGAAATAGCCAATGCTATTGTTTTCCTGGCTTCAAAAGAAGCGTCTTATATTTCGGGTTCATACCTGTCCGTAGACGGAGGAGTAACCATTCGCAGATAATAAAATAGCAAACGGCATCCTTTAAAGATGCCGTTTTATTTAATTAAATAGATTATTAAACTTAACTCTTATCCATTGTTATTCTATAATTCTTCGGAGTCCAGCCTGTCTGTGTTCTGAAAAAATATGAAAAATGAGAGAAATTATTAAACCCAAGCTCAAAAGCTATTTCTTTGATTGATTTATTTGAACTATGTAATAATTTCTTTGCTTCCAATACTATTCTTTGCTTTATAAATTCCAATGGAGATATTTTATACTGCTTCCTGCATAGAACACCTAGATAATTGGGCGTAATACATAGCTTTTCAGCATAAAAAGCTACACTTTTTTGTGTTTTGTAATAGGTTTCGACCAGTTCATGAAACCGGAAAGCAGGGTTATTATGATCACTCAATGCAGATTTTCCATACATCTGCTCTATCCAAAGATTGATCATCAGAGCCAAAAGCCTCACCCTTGCATTAATAAGTTCAGGAAACACTATTTCCGAATGTATCTCTTTACGGATGGCATCAAATTCCATACTGAACTTTTCATAAGCTTCCTCGTTTGACTGGATCATTTCATAGGTACTGTGAGGGGAAAAAGTATGTTTTAATGTCGGAGAAAATGTTTCAAGAATAGAGTCATTAATGATCAATCTTCTGCCATTTGCATTTGAAGGCAGATCCCATATGTATTTTCTATTGGGAAGGTGAACAAATAATTGCCGGGAATTTAAAATATAGGTATCTATGTCGGTAACACAATTCCCTTTTTCACAGTCATCTAAAAGTATAATTGTAAAAGAATGATCGGGAAAACGATTGAGTTCGGAAGAACTTATTGTATCCTGATACACAACATACACATCTTTAATCTGATCTTTTAATGTTTTAAAATTATCGTGTGGCATTTTCTATTTTAATGACGGATAAAGTTACTTAAAATAGATATGAAGAAGAATCTATATCCGGAATTGTGAAATAAATATGGTCTATTATCTGCAATTATAGAATTTCCCTTCGGGAAGGGAAACATTCAGTATATTTGTAATAAGACTTATTTTATTTAAAATGTTGACAGATAAATTTGGAAGGAATATCAACTATCTAAGGCTTGCTATTGTAGACCGGTGTAATCTCCGGTGTACGTATTGCATGCCGGAAAAAGGTCTTACCTGGATTAAGCAGAATGAATTAATGACCGATGAAGAAATGCTGAGGATCTGTTCGGTATTTACAGCCATGGGAGTAGATAAAATCAGAATAACGGGAGGAGAACCATTTGTCAGAAAAAACTCTATTGACCTCATCAAAAATATATCACAATTAAACGGACTTACTGATCTCAGTATAACCACTAATGGCCTTCTCACCGAGCCATATATTCCGCAGCTTAAACAATACGGAGTAAAATCTGTCAATCTAAGTCTTGATACAATGGATAGGGACCGTTTTTTCAAAATTACCCGGAGAAATAGTTTTGATAAGGTCATGAAAACTTTAGATGGTTTACTACAGCATGATATAAAAGTAAAAATCAATACCGTGGTAATGGAAGGACAAAATACCGAAGATATTATTCCGTTGGTTCTGCTTACAAAAGGTCTTCCGGTAGAGGTGCGCTTTATTGAAGAGATGCCTTTTAATGGCAGCGAAACAGATGTTTCCCTGAATTGGAACTTTACAAAAATTCATAGCTATATAAAAGAACATTTTCCTGACATCCAAAAGACAGTTGATCCTAAAAGTTCAACATCATATAATTATAAGATTCCTGGTTTTGAAGGAGGTATAGGAATTATTGCAGCTTATACCCGTTCATTTTGCGGAGACTGCAACAGGATAAGAATCACCCCTTCCGGTATTCTGAGAACCTGTTTGTATGAAGGGGGCGGTATCAATCTGAAGGATGAAATCCGTATGGGAAAAACAGATGAAGAGCTGAAAAATATAATTATCAGCAGTATACACCAAAAACCAAAGGACGGTTGGGAAGCTCAAAAACTGAGTCTGACCGCATCACAAATACATCAGTCAATGGCAACTATAGGAGGATAATTATGGAAATGATCAGTGTACAGCAGGCAGAAAAAATTATCTTTTCGCAGATAAGAGATTTCGGAACAGAAGATATTTCCTATGAAAATGCCTTGGGAAGAATTTTAGCAGAGGATATTTTGGCAGATCGTGATTTACCACCTTTTGACAGACCTACGGTGGATGGAATTGCGATCAGTTTCAAATCCTATGAAAAAGGAGTGCGCAACTTTACCATCAAAGCTGTCCAGGCAGCGGGTGAAGCTCCGGTTTTTATTGATGAAGAAAATAACTGCGTCGAAATTATGACCGGTGCTGCATTGCATTCTTCGATGGACACTGTGATTCGTTATGAAGATATCCTGATCAACAACAATTTGGCAAACATCAATATTGATGTAAAAAAAGGGCAGAATATCCACCTGAAAGGAAGGGATAAAAAAGTGGGAGAAATACTGGTAAAAGCCAATCAGGTTATAACACCGTCTATTCTCGGGATTGCCGCATCCGTCGGAAAAACATTTCTGAAGGTGAAAAAACTTCCGAGGGTGGCTATTATTTCCACAGGAGACGAAATGGTGTCACCTGACATACCCCCTACTCCATTTCAGCTGAGACGTTCCAATGGAATTACCATACAATCTGTTTTGGAAAAATATAGGATCAGTGCTGACTGGCTGCATTGGAATGATGATCTTGAACTCATAAAAAAGGAACTTTCCCAATGTATTGACCGTTACGATATTTTACTAATGAGTGGCGGAGTTTCTATGGGAAAATTCGATTATCTGCCCAAGGCTTGTGAAGAGCTGGGAATCGAAAAACTTTTTCACAAAATAAAGCAAAGACCAGGAAAACCATTCTGGTTTGGAAAAAGCCGGAACGAAAAATTAGTTTTTGCATTCCCGGGAAATCCGGTTTCCGTATTTATGTGCCTGCACCGGTATTTTATTCCCTGGCTGGAAAAATCTTTAGAGATCCCGGAAACAGTACGGTATGCCGTTTTACAAAATGATATAGACTTTCCTTTTCCATTGCAATATTTTGCCCAGGTAAAACTCAGTGTAAATACATCGGGACAAGTAATTGCAGAATCAGTGAATACCAATGGTTCCGGAGATTTCTCTCATCTTGCAGAGACCCATGCATTTATAGAGCTTCCTCTGGAAAAAAATGAATTTAAGAAAGGCGAAGTCTATACCATCTGGAAATATAATTTTTAATTGTACTCATGACAAATTTTTCACATCTTAACGAAAAGGAACAGCCAGGTATGGTGAATGTGGGTGATAAAAAGGTTACCCACAGGAAAGCAACCGCCAAAGCCATTGTGGTAATTCCTGAAAATATTCTGGAAGCGCTTCAAAAGGATGACTTTAAAACTAAAAAAGGTTCTGTGTTTCAAACTGCCATCATTGCAGGGATAATGGCTGCAAAAAAAACAGGCGACCTTATCCCACTGTGCCATCCTATTGGTATGGATAATTGTGAAATAGGTATTGAAATCAATTCTCAGAATGAAATTGAAATCTACTGTACTGCTGAGATTGAAGCTAAGACCGGCATCGAAATGGAAGCACTGACAGGGGCATCTGTGGCAGCACTTACCATCTATGACATGTGCAAGGCAATGAGCCATGATATTGTGATAAAAGAAATACAACTCATCGAAAAAACAGGAGGAAAAAATGATTTCAAAAGAGACTGATTTCCCCAGACTCAACGGGCTGGTACTGGCAGGAGGAAAAAGCCGGCGAATGGGAAATCCTAAAGATAAAATCAACTGGCATGGCAAAGAGCAACGGTATTATGCGGCTGATCTTTTAGCTCCATTTTGTGAGGAAGTCTTTATTTCCTGCAGACAGGACCAGCTGGAAAATTTTAATAATGATTACAACGCCCTTACCGATACTTTTCTGGACATGGGTCCTTTTGGAGGAATACTTTCGGCATTGCGCTCCCAGAGAGAAAAAGCATGGCTGGTAGTAGCCTGCGATCTTCCTTTGCTGGATAAAAATGCATTAGAATTTCTGATACAATCCAGAAACCCCGAAAAAGCGGCAACAACCTACGAAAGCCCTTTTGACGGACTACCCGAACCATTAATTACGATCTGGGAACCTAAAAGCTATCCTCTGCTTCTGAATTTTTTGGGATCAGGAAATACCTGTCCAAGAAAAGTTCTTATTAACAGTGATACGTTAATCCTGAAACCAGATAACCCGGATTCTTTAATGAATGTAAATACTCCTAAAGATATGGCAAAAGCCCAGGAGATTTTAAGAAAATAAATTTAATTAAAGGCTGATATGAATATTTCTCTTGAACGTTATCATTGCCAGATGGCTTTACCCGGATTTGGGACAGCTTCTCAGGAACTCCTTAAAAATGCTAAAGTTCTCATCGTGGGCATGGGAGGACTTGGATGTCCTTCAGCACAGTATCTTGCTGCTTCTGGTATAGGAACGATTGGTCTTGCAGATGACGATATTGTTTCTGAAAGCAACCTGCACCGCCAGATTTTGTATACTCCGGATGATATCGGGAAATCAAAAGTTGACATTGCCGCCAAAAAATTACAGCAACAAAATCCATCAGTGAAGATCATTCCCTTTAATTTTCGGGTAACTTCCGAAAATGTCATGGATTTAATTTCTGATTTTGATCTGATTATTGAAGGAACAGATAATTTTGAAACAAAATGCTTGCTGAACGACGCTTGTGTATTAACCGGAAAACCTTTGGTTTATGGTGCTATTTACCAATATGAAGGCCAGGTAAGCATATGGAATGTTATGCAGAAAGACGGTACATACTCTCCCAATTACCGCGATGTTTTCCCTAATGCAGAAGAATCACAGGTTCCCAACTGCAGAGAAGGCGGAGTACTTCCTACACTGGCAGGAATTGTGGGATGCATGCAGGCAAATGAAGCTATAAAATATTTTACAAATCCTGAAGATGTATTGGCAGGAAAACTCTGGATGATGAATGTGCTGAATGGCAAAACCCAAATTATTAAATTAAGAAAACTTGCCCTACCCATTACAAGCTTATCTCAGACAGTTGAGATCATCACATTTGAACAGTTGATGCAGGATAAAGATCACTTTGAAATCATAGATGTCCGTACCCTAGAAGAGCATAAAGAGTTTAATATTGGAGGAGTCAATATAGCTGTAGATGAGCTACAACATCATTCAGAATATATTTCCGGGCTTACCCGGCCTATTTTAGCTTATTGCCTATCCGGAAAACGCAGCGCAGAAGCAGTGAGGAAAATTAAAAGTCTTTTTCCTGAGAAGGAAGTGTTTTCTTTAAAAGATGGTATTCACAAAATACACAGATAAAACAAAAACTAATCAAATAAACTTTCGTCGGAATAAAAAACTTTGCCATCACTTATTCTTGCCGGTGAAGTGTAAGGATGTTCTTCTGTTTTACCGACATTCATTATATGCTCGACTTTCCAGCCCTTTGCTTTAAGATAATCTGACACCATAGCCCTGTGACAGCTCCACCATACCGCTTCCGAACACATAAAAGCCGTAATTTTTTCCCTCGCAATATCTTCAAGTTTTTCTATAGCCGCTACAAATTCTCCGGTTTGCATATAATCGGCGTACCCACGGAAAGATTCATTCCGCCACCGGCTGTTTATTGAATCCGGCTGTACCTTTCTCCTTCCTCCCAATTCTTCAAGATGGGCATATCCTATACTATTTTCGCGTAGGTGTATTTCCAAATTTTCTCTATTAAACCATGGATATCTTTTTGATCCCGGAAACCGCCGGATATCAACCAGCATCTCAATCTTAAACGAATTAAGTATTTCAATAAAGTATTCTAATGAATGAACAGAATGTCCAACTGTATAAATCAATTGCTTTTCCGAAGCTTCCATACCTGTCTTTTGAGAAGGGATCAATCAATAATATTCTGGGTATTCTTTCGGGAAACAGCAATATGTTCTCCCACCATCTCATGAATGGTCTCGTCAATCATGATACACATGCTGTTAAGAGCTAAATCATTCGCATCTGTTCCAAACGGCTCCTCGATTTCATCCGCTATCGCTTCAAATGCAACAAATGTATATGCAACAAATACAACAATAAGAGGGGTAAACCATCCGAGAGAATCTACAAGTCCGAAAGGCAACAGAAAACAGTATATATATACAGTCCGGTGCAGTAAAACCCTGTAGCTATATGGAATAGGGGTAGAAATTATTCTTTCACAACCTCCTAAGATATCAGAAAGCTTATCAAAGTTTTCATCAAAACGCGCCTGCTGGATAGAATCCATTCCCCCTTCGTCTTTTAGCTTCTGAACCCATTCTGCAAGAAGGCGCATAATAACAGCCGGTTTATATTTTGATGCAGCAACAAGTTTCAGCTGATCTTCGTTAAGCCTGGATTTTAAATCTTCATAAGCGTCCGTTCCTCTCAGCTGATGTTTCAGTGCAAAAACAAATGCACCCAGCAACTGCACAAAATTGTGAACTGAATCCTGATCTTCCTTTATATTTTTCAGCGTGATGGCCTGGCGGGTCAGTGCCCTGGAAGTATTGAGCAGAGCGCCCCACAGCTTTCTTCCTTCCCAGAACCTATCATAGCTGGCATTGTTCCTGAATCCCAGGAATAAAGCCAGTACGAAACCGAACAGGGTAAGTGGTGCAGGATTTAACGGAACTTTAAACGAGAAAATGATTCCATGAAAATAAGTGACCAATAAAGAAAGAATTAAAAGCAATCCCAACCGCGGAAGCAATGCAGGCAAAACAGAGCCATGCCAAACAAAAAGCATTCTGAACCAATGTTCTTTTTTTCTTATGATCATTATTTTTGCCTTTCTTTTTTCAATTGATTAATATTCATTTTCATCAGAACCGAAACAATAAGTGCGATCACGAACATTCCTGAAAAAACCTCTAAGGTAGTCGTTAGGGATCCGGTCTGTTTTTTAACATAATCATATATCGAGGGACCGGCTACCCCTGCTAATGCCCAGGCTGTAAGCACAAATCCATGTATTGCACCTAATTGTTTTGTACCAAACAAGTCTCCCAGAAATGCAGGAAGTGTAGCGAAACCTCCACCGTACATTGTAATAACGGTAAAGAGAATAGCAAGAAATAAAATTTCTATGGAAATTTGAGGTAAGAAATAATAAGCTAAAATCTGAAATACAAAAAATAAAATATAGGTATTAGCCCTTCCCAGGTAATCTGATAAACCAGACCAAAGCAATCTTCCAATCCCGTTGAATACGCCAATTAAACCCACAACTGCAGCTGCCTGCAAAGCGGTATAATGAAGTTTCTCCTGAGTCATCGGACTCGCTGCCGCAATAATTGCAATACCACAGGTAATGTTAATAAACATCATGATCCAGATATAATAGAATCGTTTTGTCTTCAATGCAGTTTTTGCATCTATATAGGCTATATCATTTGTTGCGGTCTTACTTTCGGAAGGATTAAACCCTTTGGGCAAATAACCTTCCGGTGGTTTTTCTATGTAACTTGATGACAAAAGAATCACAACCAGATAAATACTTCCCAAAATATAAAAAGCATTAGAAACACCTACTTTTTCAAATAAAATTTGCATCAGGGGACCGAATATCAAAGCTGAAAAACCAAATCCCATTATCGCCATTCCTGTTGCCAGGCCACGCCTGTCAGGAAACCATTTTACCAGGGTGCTTACCGGTGTTATGTATCCAATTCCTAATCCAATACCTCCTATAAATCCATAGCTGATCAAAAATAAGGGCAGGGATACAAGTTGTACGGCAAGCCCGGAACCTAAGATTCCCACTCCGTAAAAAATTCCCGCGACAGTTCCACTTTTTTTAGGCCCTACTTTTTCTACCCAGGTGCCCATAAACGCGGCGGATAAACCAAGTAATAGAATGGCAATTTTAAATGCCCACTTTATGGTTCCTTCATCTATTTTAAAAATCTCTCCCACAGGATTTGTCATTACAGAATAGGCATACACAGAGCCTATGGAGATATGAATACCGACAGCAGAAGCAGCTATCAGCCAACGATTTTTAAGTTTCGATGAGTTCATTTACAATTAATTTTTTATTGAATTAATAAAAATTTCTTTAACCTGATAAGAACTTCTTGCCGGCTTCTTTTCCCCTTCCGCAATAATCCTGAGAGGACCTTTTTCCTTTGGCAAGGGTTTCCCATCTACAGTATCTGCAATAATGACATTTTTATCCTGAATGGAAGCGTCCAGCTCTGCCAGTGAAAATAAAACCTGATAACCATCCGAACATTTTATCAGTACATATTTTGAAAGGTTTTCGGCTCCATGAAGTGCTTTTCCGGACGAAACTCCTGCCTTTTCCAAGACGTCCATGATAGGAACCCCCGTAAAAATATGTGAGCTTCCATCTTTGTCCTTCATTACGGCATCTTTTCTCGGCATTTTTGAAAGATCGGATAAGCTTAAATCCAAAGGATGGGCAACTTCACCGGAAACTTTTAATTTGAATTCTGTCTGAGCTGACAGCAATCCACAAAAAGAAAATATGAAAACAAAAAACAGTCTTCTCATGATTATAATCTGTTTAAACAATAAAATATTTTAAACATTACTCCACACTCGTTCCGGCTGCTGCAATCACATGGTCATCAATCTTTTTAAAAATATCAGGATCATGTTTCCGGATTTTAATACGGACATATTTGGAAGCCGGCATATTGGCTCCGTTGACTACATTATTGATGGACACCAAAACATTAGTTTCCGGGAAATAGGTCATGGTGCTTTTTTGTGGAATAGGATATTTTACGACAATAAAAAGCGGTGCAATCCTTTCGATACCATCATCATAGTTGAAAAGATCTACATGATCACCTTCTTTGAGGCCTGCCTTTTCAATATCTTTTTCATTCATCATCACAACCCTCCTTTCATTGAAGATCCCGCGGTAACGGTCATTTAAACCATAAACAACGGTATTGAACTGATCATGGGTTCTGGTTGTTCCCATCAGATATTCGTCATCTGCAAGCGAATTATCCGGTACAGCGGTAATATTGAAAGCCGCTTTTCCCGGGTAAAATTCACTGTTGAAAATACCATCTCTTGGTCCGTTCGGAAGATAAAAGCCTCCTTTTTGTACTACTCTTTTGTTATAATTTTCAAATCCGGGAATACATTGCTCAATATCGTGACGAACGGCATCATAGCTGTTGATAAACTTATCCCAATCCACAACTGAGCGTTCCCCTAACACCGCTTTCGCCATTCTGCAGGCAACATGGGTTTCATTGATCAGGTTTTTTGAAATAGGATCGAGAACCCCTCTTGACCATTCCACAACGCCCATTGAATTTTCTGTGCTTACATGCTGAAGCTCCCCATTGATCATATCTTTTTCACTTCTGGAGATGACCGGTAAGATCAAGGCTTCCTTCCCGTGGATAAGGTGGTTTCTATTTAATTTTACTGAAACAATCACAGACATTTCAAGACTGCGCATCGCTTCTGCTGTAAAAGTGGTATCTGGTGCAGCAGAAAGAAAATTACCTCCCATGCAGAACATGAATTTCACTTTACCTTCATGCATCGCTTTGAGTGCATTTACAACATCATATCCTCCTTTTCTTGGTACTTCAAAGCCGTAATATTCCTGCAGCCTATCCAATTGTTCCTTTGTTGGATGATGATTAATAAGTAACGTCCTGTTACCCTGAACATTGCTATGCCCTCTAACCGGACACGCACCTCCACCCTGAATTCCTATACTTCCTTTCATCAACAGGAGATTCACAATATTGTAAATCATTTCCACACCATTATGCTGCTGTGTAATTCCCATTCCCCAACAAATGATAATCCTCTTTTTTGAGGCAATCATTTGTGCAGCTTCTCTCAAGCTCTCAACCGGAATACCACATTCTTCCGATAAAAAGTTGAGATCATATTTTTTTAATTCCTCAACCAATTCATTAAATCCGGCGGTTTTGTTCGCTATAAAATCCTGGTCAAGAACTTTTCCCGGATTTTTAGCTTCTTCTTCCAGCACAAGAATTTGCAGTGCTTTTAAAAGCGCCATATCTCCATTAATCCTAACAGGAAGATACAGATCTGACAATTCATATGGTTTATTGAGCAGAGCCCGAACATCCTGAGGATTTTTGAATCCTTTTAATCCGGCTTCGGGAAGCGGATTGACAGCCATAATTTTTGCTCCGTTTTTCTTTCCTTTAGTTAGGGCGGAGAGCATTCTTGGTGAATTGGTCCCGGGATTCTGCCCTATGATTATGATAAGATCCGTGTCATAGAAGTCTTCCAGCTTTACGGTTCCTTTTCCAATACCTATACTTCTTGATAGAGCATAACCGGAAGTTTCATGGCACATATTGGAACAGTCCGGAAAATTATTGGTTCCGAATTCTCTGGCAAACAGCTGATAAACCCATGTTGCTTCATTACTTGTTCTTCCGGATGTGTAAAATATGGCTTCGTCGGGCGAGTCCAGAGCGTTTAGTTTTTCAGAGATTTTCTTAAAAGCATTATCCCAGCTGATTGGCTGATAATGCGTTTCTCCTTTAGGCAGATACATAGGCTCCGCTATTCTTCCCAACTGGCTGATTTCAAAATCTGTCATCTTTGCCAAATCATATACCGAGTTTTCTTTGAAAAAGTCAGCCCCGATCTTTTTTGAAGTCGCTTCTTCTGCTAAGGCTTTTGCCCCGTTTTCACAATATTCACCCAATCTGGAACGTTCGTCATCCGGGTCTGGCCACGCGCAGCTCGGACAATCGAAACCATCAAACTGATTCATACTGAAAAGAGCTCTACCTCCACGAAGAACAGAGGCATTCAGCACCAACTGATCCAATGAATGAATAACTGCAGGAACTCCGGCTGCCCATGCTTTTGGTGGTTTCAGCTTCAGATCCAGCAGTTTATAAGGTGGTTCTGCAGAAGGTAATCTGCTGTCCTCTTTTTTATTGAATATATCTTTGTTTTCCATGATTTCTACATTTAAAAAGATGAAAAATTAGCATTTTATGTTCGGGTTGGGATAATTGTCACTTTGGTCTTCCACTGTATTATCAATACATACAAAGTCTTTTTCTATCAAGAGTTTGATTTTTCCGGCCTGCCCTTCAAAACCGACTCTATCCGTGGAAATCCATTCCGTAATCATTGTTGCCGGCATTTTCAGAACAATCCTGTTTTCAATGAAAGCCGCCGAAAGATCCACATCTTCTGTTCTTTCGATAGAGTAAATAAACGGACGGTCCACAAATTCCGTAAAGCTGGAGATCATTCCCTCTTCTCCTAATTTTGCCACTTCGGATTGGGTAAGACGAAATCTCAATGAGTTATCTTTAATTCTTATTTTCATAATACATTTTCAATTTTAAAATGGCTGCCGGAATGGTAAATATTAAACCGGTTGTCCCGGAGAAAGCCTAATAAAGTGATATCAAATTCTTTTGCCAGATCTACCGCAAGGCTGGAAGGAGCTCCTATTGCTGCAATAATGGAAATACCGGCCATTGCCGCTTTCTGAATAAGCTCAAAACTGGCTCTTCCACTCAACACCAAAATTTTGTCATGAAGCGGCAGGAGCCCTGCTGATAATGCATGACCGATGAGTTTATCCAAAGCATTATGTCTTCCCACATCTTCACGCAACGCCAGAAGGTTACCTTCCCGGTCAAAGATACCGGAGGCATGTATACCGCCTGTAGCACTAAAATTATTCTGGAAAGACTGTAGCTTTTCAGATAATTGATACAAGGTTTCCAGAGAAACCTCTATATTTTCTTTTGTCTGGTTATGAAAAGAACTCACTGTTCTTATAGATTCAATGGATCCTTTTCCACAAACCCCACAACTGGAAGTAGTATAAAAGTTCCTGTCAGCATTCATAAGGTCAGGAACAAAACCTTCTGCAAGTTCAACAATGATAATATTTTCGCTGTTCCTGGCACATTCTGCCTGAGGAGCGTATATGCTTTCAATTTGTTTACGGTCAAAGATAATCCCTTCCGTAAATAAAAAGCCAGCAGCCAGCTCTGCATCATTACCAGGTGTTCTCATTGTTACAGATATATTCCTCGATTCTTTTTTATCTGCTAAATGATAGACCACCCTTATTTCTAAAGGTTCCTCAACAGAAACATCATCCGTATATTGGAAACTGCTGTTGTCCTTAACTTTGACGATTTCTATCTGCTTTACCGATTTATTTGATAACAGATGGGCTTTCATAATTTAATAATTGATACTTAAAGATACAAAATTTTATTCCTCAAATTACGGGTGGGCTGAAACCCACTCTTCTCCGTTATCAAAAATTTCTTTTTTCCAGATGGGAACGGTTTTTTTTATATTTTCAATAACATAGCTGCACGCATCAAAAACAGTATTCCGGTGACCATCGCTCACCACGATTATCACTGCTGCATCACCAGGAAATAAAATTCCTGTACGGTGATGAATTACAATATTTTTTACCGAAAATAAGGAAATAGCTTCATCTGCTATTTTCCTCATCTCCTTAACCGCCATAGACTCGTAACATTCATATTCCAAACGGATGACAGCCTGGCCTTTCGTATGATTTCTTACCGTTCCTACAAATGATGCAATCCCTCCGCATGCAGGATCGGAAGCAAGGGTAAAGCAATTTGTAAGATCCAGTATATTTTCTGTTATTTTAATATCAACCATAGTTGTTACCCTCCGCTTACCGGAGGAATTATTGCTATTTCGTTAGAGACTTCAATGATCTGATTGTCCTCCGCATATTCATCGTCAATGGCAATAAAATAGGATTTTAATTTTTTAAGCTCCGGAAAATCTTTTTCCAGAAACTCCTTGAGTACTTTGACGCTTGCTCCTTCATTTATTTCTATTTCTTTTTCTGAACCTCCGAAAATATCTTTCGTTATTCCGAATGCTAATATTTTAATTATCATTTTTACATTTAGCTTTTTACCAATATTTTATTAAAACATTTATCCCGGCCACCAGTACCAAAATAGCGGTCATTCTTTTGATGACCAAAGGATTCCATTTCAGGGACATTCTGGAACCTACCTGTCCACCGATAAATACGGCAAAACATAAACTCAGAATTCTGAAATAATCCATATCGGCAGAGAGTTTGGATAACTGTCCGAAAATCCCTGACACTGAATTGACCAGGATGAAAACACTTGATGTTGCTGCAATTTTTCGTGGAGTATCCCATTTCATAAGGTTTAAGAGAGGGGAAAGAAAAATTCCCCCACCAATGCCTACCAATCCAGATAAAAATCCTATTCCACCTCCCAGGAGTCCGTTTTTGAATAGAGAAGTGCCCGTACGTTCCGGGTGATCTTCTCCATTTTTTAAATCTGTTCTTATCCAAAGCAACAATGCCGCAATGATCAAAGTGATCCCTAATATCAGAAAAAAAGTTTCCTGGCTTATTTTTAAAACCGCTCCCAAAAATGCCATAGGAACACTTATAATGGTAAGCGGTATTATTTTCCTCCAGTCCGTCTGCTTATTTCTGATGTAAATAAATACCCCTCCAACGACCACAATAACATTACAAATAAGGGCCGTTAAGCGTATTTCCTGGTAAGGAAGGTTATACATAGCAAGAACTGCAAGATAACTGGATCCTCCGCCAAACCCTACCGAAGAATAAATGAAAGCGATGATTAAAAAAAACAAAAAGATCTCCCAGTGCCCCATATATTTTGCAGAAATTAATTTTCTTACAATAATACTCATTTTTAAGGCGCCATCCACGGTTGTTACATAAAGTTTCTGCTACAATTTGTGAGAAGAATGTTGTAAATTGTTTATTTAATGTATTGATTGTTTTGTGAGCAGATGATTTTGCCAATTTTTTACATTTAATAAATGTTAACCATACTTACCATATAAAAGTAATTTGATTGACCTGCATTGCAAAACAAAAAATCCCTTATACATTTAACATAATGATTAAAAGCCTTATAGCAAGTCTTTCGTTTAATTAAAAAATATTTTATTGATTTTTATTTTTATAATTCAAAAAAACTCTATATATTTGCACCCACAAAAAACGAGGTAAAATTCGTTTCAGATGACCTTTAATCGGGGCGTAGCGTAGTCCGGTCATCGCGCCTGGTTTGGGACCAGGAGGTCGCAGGTTCGAATCCTGCCGCCCCGACTGTTTTAGTAATTTTCTCAAAATTACCAATGGGTGCGTAGCTCAGCTGGATAGAGCATCTGCCTTCTAAGCAGACGGTCAAAGGTTCGAATCCTTTCGCGCTCACTTTAAGACTCACAATGAAAATTGTGAGTTTTTTTGTGTCCTATAATTTCAATTAATACACAACAAAGGATAGAGCATTCCGATTTTAATCGGAACGGGTCAAAGGTTCGAATCCTTTCGCGCTCACTTTAAAACTCACAATGAAAATTGTGAGTTTTTTTGTGCTCCATATTCACCATACTTTTATGTCATAAAAACACTGATTATGTATTACTTAACTTTCTGAAATTTTCAAAGAGACAAATATTTTATCCGGCAATCCATCCATTTAATTGCAGCAAAAACCAAATAGCCCTAAATTTGTTTTCTCTATATTAATTCAATGAAAAATTTTAAATTCATTATCGCAAACTGTTTGTTTGTTTTGGTATTATCCTGCAAAACAGCAGCTCCGGTTTCAAAAGTTTCTGCCCAGGACGGTCCTTATCAAAATCTTGGGCGTGACGGAAAAATATACGCTGCGTTTTATCAGCAACGGGCAGCAGAATACGAAGCACTTTGTCTCCAGGCATATAATATTGCCAGGCTCCGTTTGGATGAAGCTTTACTACAAAAATCAGAAAAACCTTTAGCTATTGTTTCAGATATTGATGAGACTTTTTTAGATAATTCTTATTATGCCGTTGAACGTTCTAAGATGGGAAAGGGTTATGACCAGACCACCTGGGAGGAATGGACCGCTAAGGGAATTGCAAAACCGCTTACGGGCTCTCAGGAATTTTACCAATATGCCGCTGACAAGGGTGTTCAGGTATTTTATGTAACCAATCGTCTGGAGCAGGAACGTGCAGGAACAGTAAAAAACCTGAAAAAATACAATTTCCCGCTTCAAAATGATACTAACCTTATCCTCCGTGCAAAGGAGAGCAGTAAAGAAAACCGAAGAGCTGATATTGCTAAAGATTATAATATTGTTTTATTGTTGGGAGATAATCTTTCTGATTTCTCCGGCATATTCGACAAAAAATCAGAAACAGAAAGGTCTGCTGCAGTAAAGAATTCAGCAAAGGATTTCGGAAAAAAATTCATTATCATTCCTAATGTTGGTTATGGTGATTGGGAATCTTCATTTTATCACTACAAATATGATTATACTGACCAACAGAAAGACTCAATGATGTATAATGCAGTAAAAACTACTCCTTAAAATAAGAAAGTCTTTTTTACAATTTTATCTATACCTGATAAATAACAAAAAATCCCGCTGTTTTACAGCGGGATTATTATTTTAGTTGGTAAGAAGTTCCATTCCAGAGATAGGTTTTTGAGGAATATTTTTTCTTTTCCCTGTCTTTTTCATCCTTTTCCATTTCCTCCATTTTGAAGATAATGGTATTAGGAGATCCTCCTTTATCATTGGGAAAAATAAAATTTTCACTGTGATAATAAACATCGGCATCTCCAACATTCATAAGCTGCGGCAATGCAATTAACTTTTTATCTTTAAACAATACATATTGGTCGTAGCTGGCAATACCACACGCTTCCCCGGAAACCACAGATTTTAGGGTAAGCTCCACATTTTGCAGTTTATGGTTGCTTTCTACGGTAAAAGTTCCATAGCTCAATTCTTCCCCACGTCCTGTATTAAAGAAAACCTCATCTAAAAGGGTATTACCTTCAAGCACTTTAATACTGGCTATATTTTGTTTAAAATTTTCCCCTGATCTTTTATCCTTTCTGTTTTCAGTTTTTGAAAGACCAAAAAGAAAATCATATCCGTTTTTATTTCTGTATCCTACACAAAGATTTCCACCCCAGATGTACCCTTCAGCAACCTGTTCTCCCTTTTGATAGGATATTTTATACCAGTTGGAAGACCTTTCTCCTAATTTTAAAACAATTTCTTCTTTCTTAACAATAAGAATCTGCTGATTGGTTTGCAAAGAGTCGAGAATTTGTGCATCTACTTTAGGCTCCTGCCTTACCCTCGTCCAATCGGTAAATATTTTTTGTGTTTTATTTTCCTGAAAATTAAAAACTCCGTAAGGGTATTCCTCCTCCTGTGCTGAAAAGAACTGCAGAAAACCCAAAAATAAAACAGTGAAAAGAGATTTCATACAATAATTTTATATTCTTATTTTTCAAGCAATAAGCTTACCCACTCTTCTCTCTGCAGCTGTTTTTTTAACTCAAGGTTATTTGCCCTACATACTTCAAGAATATCATCTACATCGAAGAAGCACAATCCTGACAGCAATAATTTACCCCCGTTATTTAAAACAGAAACATAAGTAGGAATATCTGAAATCAAAATGTTACGGTTGATATTCGCCAAAATAACATCATAATGCTCTTTTCCCAGATTCTCTGCGGTTCCCTGCTCAATATCAAGGACAACATTATTTCTTTCAGCATTTTCTTTAGAATTTTCAACAGACCATTCATCAATATCAATAGCTTTCACATCATCAGCTCCCTGTTGCTTTGCATAAATGGCCAATACTGAAGTTCCGCAGCCCATATCCAAAACCTTTTTACCATGAAAGTCAATATCCATCATTTGCTGGATCATGAGATGGGTCGTAGGATGATGTCCGGTTCCGAAAGACATTTTGGGCTGGATAATGATTTCATGCATTCCAGGTACGGAATCATGAAACTCAGCTCTGATCAAGACTTTATCATCAATATTAATGGGTGAGAAATTTTTCTCCCATTCCTCATTCCAGTTGATGTTTGGCATTTCCTGGAAAGTATATTCAATTGTTACATTTTCATTTTCAAAAAGAGGCAGTGCCTTCAATTCATTTTCATTAAATAAATCTTTCTGGATATAACCCAGAATTCCTTCCAATTCTTCCGTAAAACTGTCGAAGCCTATTTCGATAAGCTCTGCCATTAATATTTCATTCCATGGTTGAAGCGGAGAAATTCTGAAGTTGAATTCTAAATAATTTTGCATGTGATCAATTTGGTACAAAAATAAAGAAAAGCGGGCTAAAACCCGCCTGTATTCATATAAAATAAATCATTCAGCAAATAGCTCATCTATCTGTATTGCTAAAGATCTTTTCTTATGGATTTGTAGAGAAAATAGAACCGTTTGCAATTAATGCTCTTCTGTTCATTTTCAGGATATCTCTTACCCATTCTGCGAAATCTTCCGGCTGAAGAACTGTTTCAGGGTTTCCATCTGTTAATCCTCCCTGAATGCTCATATCGGAAGCAATAGTACTTGGCGTTAAGGTTACGACACGGATATTCTGCTTTCTCCATTCTGCCATCATGGATTGTGAAAGAGAAATAACGGCAGCTTTTGAAGCTGCGTAAGCTGACATATTTCCTCCTCCTTTTAAACCGGCCGTGGAAGCAACGTTTACGATATCTCCTTCTCCTTTTTCTTTCAGAAACGGATATACTGCTTTTGCCGCATAATACACCCCAAAAAGATTGGTTTTAATAACCTGTTCCCAGGTTTCAGAAGGCATTTCTTCGATCGTTCCAAAATCTCCGATCCCAGCGTTATTGATTAAAATATCTACACCTCCAAGTTCTTTTACTAAAGATTCGATACCGGCTTTTACTGCTGATTCGTCATCAACACTGAAAATAGCATACGCCGCATTGACCCCAATATTTTTAATTTCTTCAACAGTCGCTTTTAAGTTGGCTTCATTTCTGCCTGTAATGGCAACATTCACTCCTTCATTCGCCAAAGCCAAAGCAACTGCTTTTCCTAAGCCTCTTCCACCACCTGTTACAATGGCATTTTTTCCTTTTATGTTCATAATAATACTTTTTCGTCATACAAATTTACGAAAGCATATTTTGTTTAAAGATGAATCATGTGAATGTTTTTCCACGATATTCTTTAAAATAAAACCGGCTTACAGAAGCCGGTTCTCAGAAAGTATAGTAAAAAAAGAATAAATTAAGGAATAAGCACGGGCTCTTTCACTTCAAATTCTTCAGAAGCTGAAAACTGGTTTCCATACATATCCATAGCTCTCACTTCCACCTTGTGCTTCCCTTGTGCTAATTTATTAGTAAATCCACCGATCCATATGTGTTTTGCCATTTCAGGATTTGAGGGTCTTCTTCCCGGAAAAAGATTCTGTGTGGTATCCCATTTGAATACGGACAAAGCAAAATTAGGATCGATCGTTTCGTCATACTCCATATCTTTCCATTCCGCATTATCTATCCTGTACTCCACTTTATCTTTTTTACTCCCCATAAAGAAGTTGGCAAGAATTTTAGCTGATGTTTTTGATGGATAAGGAATGACCTTCGGAACATACAACTTTATCTGATAGTCATCAGGTTTACCGGCTGTTTTGTATTTAACTTTATACTGGTTATCCGCAAAACTTATGAATGAATATCCTTTGGCTGTTCCGTCTCTCATCGTAGAAGTAGGCAATCCCATTTCATCAGGAGTTCCGGAATACCAGTCACCACAGGTTGTTCCTACATTATATTCATGAAGGTCTTTAGCTCCATTCCAACCTGCTTTTTTGCCATAAAAGATCTGCTGTTGGATATGAGTATGTGCTGATAAAAGAAGCGCGTTAGGAAAAGGGCTTAAAAAATCAAACAATTTCTGACGGTCCGCATTTCTGAAATTATCTTCATTAGTATGTTCCAACGGAATGTGGAAAGAGATCACAATCAGTTTGTTTTTATCCACCAGCTTCAGGTCATTTTCAATGAATTGCAGCTGATCATTTCGGAATCCTCCCCAATATCCTTTTCCGTCTCTCGGATCCGGATAAAGAATATCGTCTAAAATAATAAAATGTACATTCCCGTAATTAAAAGAATAATTGGCAGGTCCAAAATTAGCTTCAAAAGTTTCGTCTGAAAACTGATCTTCCTTTGCATCATAATTCATGTCATGATTTCCCATTACATTGTACCATGGTAAACCAATCTCTTTCATAACATCAGCATACGGTTTCTGAAGGCTCAGATTATCTCCCACTAGATCACCAAGGCTGATTCCCAGAACCGCATTCTTTTTTGTGTTCTTTACTTCATTTACAATTCCTCTTTTGAAATAATCCAGTTCTTTCTCCGTATAAGGCTGAGGATCTCCAAAAACCAGGATATCAAAGTTTTTATCCTCCTTTTGTCTGTACAATGCAAAGTTGAGCTCTTTTGGTAACTCCCCTGTCGGCAGCGTTCCTTTGTATTTAAAATCCGAAGGAGATCCTTTTGGTTTGTAATGATAGTAATATTGAGGTAAATTATTACTGTTAACAGGCGTCATGTAACCCGATGGTTTGATCACAAAAATGGTTTGATTTTCACTAATCGGTAAACTATATCTTCCATTTTTATCTGTTAAAACAACCTGGGCACCGTTAGATACCGCTACTCCTTCGATTCCTTTCTCACGGCTTTCTTTTTTTTGATTTTTATTCATGTCTTCGTACACGTAGCCGGATACGGAAGTTTGTGACCATGCCATTGCTGAAATCAGAAGGCATGGCATTAATAATTTAATATTCATAGGATGATTTATTTTTATTAAGATGTATTACTTCAGGTTTTTATTAGTTATTCCACCAGGTTTTAATATTGATATTATCTCCTCCCATCTGCTGAACAGCAGCCTGATAGTTTGTTGTATTTAAAACTTTTGGATTAGGTGGATACATCAACCTTTGGGGCAGATTTCCATTGTTAAGTAGACCTCCATTATTGGGAAGTACAGGAAAACCGGTTCTTCTCTTTTCAAACCATTGTTGCTGATCTACAAAGAACAATGCAATATATTTCTGAAGCATAATCCTGTCGATATTTCCATTATAAGCGACATTCGGATTCGCAAAATAATTTGCAGGTACAACAGCTCCCCATTGTTCTATTGCAGCCTTTACCCCATTTTCATAAAAGGTCTGGGCATTTCCCTGAATGATTCCTTTGTTTGCTAATTCCGAAAGGATGAACTGCAGTTCTGCATAAGGATAAATGAGAATATTCAGCGGAGCTTTTGCTAGATTCTGATTCATATTGGACGGTTGATAACTGAATATCGTTCCATAAGCATAACCTGATGGAGCACCTTTATACCCTATATTCTGCTGGCTGGCAATATCTTTAGCCTGGCCGAAAAACATAGCCAGACGTGGATCGTTATTCGCTTTAAGTGCTTCTACAAAAAATTCCGAAGCCGCTCTTCCTGTAGTAAAATCCTGAGGCCTTGCAATAGGAGGAAGAAGTGGTGATACTCCTGTTATATTGAGCTTTGCTGTCTCATTGTTATTTTGAAAAAGAGGATATGTGGCAGGATCATTTACAATCTCCTGAATTCGCTGATGAACATTTACTTCTCCGTTTTTCTTCAGGATTCTTGTCAGCAACCTCAACGACAAAGAATTACAAAACTTCTTCCAGTTTATAATCCCATTGGCATCCGATTCTGCCTTATAGAAAAGATCATTCCCTGTAAGTGGCTTATTGGTAATAAAAAGTGCATTGGCTACTTTCAGATCATCCAGCAATCGAATATAAATGTCTTTTTGTTTATCAAATTTAGGCTGTGATATCCCATCGTCTAATCTTGAAGCTTCAGTAAAGGGAATATCACCATAGGTATCTGTAAGATTGGAATAAATCCAGGCATTTAATACCATAGCAATAGCCTGATAATTCTGATCTTTTTCTACTATTGCTGCCTCTTTCAGGTCTTTTACCTGTTTCAGCCATTTATATGAGTTATTCCAGAATCCGGCTCCTGTATTTTCGGTAATATAATACCGGCTCAACGAATTTCCTTCATTCGGAAAATCAAGTGATACCTGCATAATGTCAAACGTAAAATCATTGGCCCGCATGTAATTAACGGAAGCCATGTTGTATTGAATAGGAACAAGTAATTTAGCCGCTACCGGATCACTTATCCTGCTTTCGTCAATATTTACTTCATCAAGACTTCTGCTACAGGAAACAGGGATAAGACCTATTCCCGAAATTAATAATATGTTGAGTAATAATTTTTTCATGATTTTCAATTTTAAAATTTAACGTTAAGTTGAATTCCCACTGTTCTGGCCGTAGGCAGCTGTCCCATTTCCACTCCCGGTGTAATCTGACTGTCATTAAGAGTTGCAGCTTCAGGATCGAATAACGGGAACTTTGTCCACATCCAAAGATTTCTTCCAAATAATGCTATTGTAAGATCAGTCAGCTTAAGCTGCTCCGTTACACTTTTAGGCAAAGTATAAGATATTCTTGCATCCCTTAATTTGACAAAAGAGGTATCAAATGAGTTGGTTTCTACATTGGCTCTTCTGTAATAATCAGCGTAATAAGCCGAAACGGCGACACCTTTGGTGTTTGGTGAGTAAGATCCGTCAGGATTTTGTACCACTCCTTCTCCTACGATCAGACCATTCGGATTATCTCTTCCGATCAGGGTATGCGTTAATTTACCCTGTTCAGTCATTTTGTGATGCGACTGGGAATAGGCCATTCCTTTGTATTGTCCGTCAAAAGAAAAGCTGATAGTAAAATTCTTGTATCTGAACTCGTTTTGAAGACCGGCCCTCCATTTCGGATATGCATTTCCTATCTTTTTCATCTCAGTTGGCTTCGCTGTTAAGCCGTCACTTCCATATACAACCTGTCCGTCAGGTGAATACATCAGTCCATAGCCATACATATCTCCCAACGATCCACCAACTACTGCATTATAATACACCACTCCACCTACACTGCCTAAAGTATAAGGCTGTCCCTGAAATTCATCCGGAAGTGAAAGGATCTTATTTCTGTTCATTGACCAGTTCGCATTTACACTCCACGAGAAATTTTTATTTTTAACGGGAAAGGTATTTAAAGTCATTTCCAATCCCCTGTTTCGTACCTCCCCTGCGTTGATGGTTCTTTTACTATATCCTGTTTCATACAGAGCCGGGATATCAACGATCTGGTCCTTAGAATTGTTCTGGTATGCGGTAATGGAATAGCTGATCCTGTTTTTAATTATACTGAAATCCATTCCGGCTTCAATATTGGTAAGCATCTCAGGTCTCAGGTTAGGATTAGGAAATAAAGAGGGAGCCTCTACTGATCCGGAGAACACACTGTTGTTATAATATTTTATAAGTTTATAAGGGCTTGTGTCATTTCCAACCTTTGACCAGGAAGCCCTTAATTTCCAGTAATTGAACTGGTTTGAGCTAAGTTTGAATATGTCTGAAAGAATAAAAGAAAGACCTGCGGAAGGGTAAAAATAGGATCTGTTGTTTTTAGGAAGTGTGCTGCTCCAATCATTTCTTGCCGTAAGGTCAAGGAAGATCTTATTCTGATACCCCAAAGTCACCAAACCATAGGCACTATTGACCTGCTTATCGTTTGGAGTTGCAAATTTTGTAATGTTGGCAATACCATTGGGCAGTGTATAAACTCCCGGCTTCAAAAGACCGTCGGCGAGATAATCATACATCGTGTATTCGGAATAACGGATATTTCCTCCTACTGATGCGCTGAAATCAAAATCTTTAAATGTATTTTTATAAGTAAATAATAAATCGTTATTAAGATCCATCTGTTTAATATGCTGCTCCCTGTACATTCCCTGAAGATAGTTGGCAGAACTCCATGGCCTTTGCTGAGTACGTTCTTCATTGGTGAGCTCCATACCGGATCTGAACATGACCTCAAAGTTTTTGGCCAATTTATAGTTAAGGTTTATGTTTCCTGTGATAAAATTCTTATCCACCCCGTTTAACATTTCGTAGGCGATCATGTATGGATTATCAATATAGGAACTGAAGGGATGGATCTGATCCACCTGGTATTTATCTTTTTTCCATATTGGCCGATACCAGGCAAGATCTACATTCGGGTTCTGGAAAATCATGAAATAGGAAATCGATTGATTGCTGTAACCTGTCGCAGGCAGGTTATCACTTGTCATTTTATTATAGTTGAACTTAACTCCTATTTTTAATTTTTCATTGATCTTATGGTCAAAAGAAATCGCTGCATTAAATCTGTCGAAACCCGTATTAGGCATCATCCACTCATTTTTAAGATACGTTAATGAGGACCTGAAAGAGGTATTTTCATTGGATGCCTCTACAGCAATATTGTTTGAAAATGTGCTACCTGTTTGCCAGAAGCCTTTGATATTGTCTTTGTATGGTCTCCATAATTGTCGTTCCGCACTCTGACCTTCCAATGTGGGATCATATTGAAAATAATATTGGCCTGCAAATTTCGGCCCGAATGCACTACTTGTACCACCCGTATTTACTCCATCCGGTGAAGCCCCATACGAATAGAAATAATTCCCTTTCGAATCCTTTTGCATAGTCCCCTGACCATACTCATATTGATAGTCCGGCCATTTTAGCACTGTATCATAGCTTGAATAGGAATTTAAGGTAACCTGTATCTTTCCCTTTTTGGTTTTTCCGGATTTGGTTGTGATCATTACTGCACCTCCCGCACCTCTTGATCCGTATAAAGCTGCTGCCGTAGATCCCTTTAAAACTGTTATTGTTTCAATATCATCAGGGTTGATGCGGTTGATTCCATTCCCGTAATCAATAGGTAAATCAGCTTTTGCTCCTGCTCCATAGGCTGAAAATCCGGTACCTGTGGTTGAATTGCTCAATGGAACACCATCCACTACGATAAGTGCATTATTCTGATCCATATTCATCGAGATATCACCTCTAAGTTTGATGAGTGAGCTTCCTAAAGGTCCCGCTCCCGCTGTTTGGATCTTCAAACCGGCAACTTTACCTTCAAGAGCCTGAGCCCAGTTATTATTCTGAGTTTTTAACAGCTCTTCAGATTTGATGGTTTCAGCAACATATCCTAAAGATTTATCGTGTCTTTTAATACCTAAAGCAGTCACAACCACTTCATCAATATTTTTAATGGTATCTTTCCTGGCTTTCTGTTGGGCTGTCAGGCTGGAACTAACTAATCCCAAAAATGATAAAAACAATAGTTTCTGTTTCTGTTTACGCATATCTTTTTGTTTGCGCAAAAGTAAAAGCTACTGGTGAAGATGGTTTTAATACTATTTTAACATTTATTAAAAAAATATTAAACATAATATGAACTTATTATCAACAAGGGTTTGTACTTTTCTGGTTAACAGCACATTAAAATAATGAATATTATTTAATGCGACATGCATAACTTATTTCATTATCTTTATTGTCTTTTTATGATACATTACATTCACATCACAATAAAAATTTAGTAATCAAATACTTGATCAACAGAACCGTTCTCATCTGAATGTATATTATAAAAAAAGCAGCTTGCCATGGGCAAGCTGCTAAAAAATATCTACGTTTAAATAAACTTTTAAGGCCTATTTACCTTTTAACTGATCAGGAATATTTGTTGTAATAAAACTGATTCCCTGGCTTTTTAATTTCTCGTAAACCGCAATATCATTCACAGTCCATGAATTGGTAATTAAACCCAATGCTTTAGCTTCGGAAATCCATGTCGGATTTTTGTCGAAAACACTGTAATGATAGTCCATCCCGTCCAAACCTTCATTTTTAATCTGTTCCGGAGACAATTCTCCATTAAGGTATTGAACTTTAAATTTCGGTTCTGCCTTTTTAATTTCTTTACAAATATTCAGGCTGAAAGAAATAAATTCACTCTGAGATTCCAGTTTCAGGTCCTTTATTGTTTTGATTGTTTTTTGAACCAGCTCATCTTCCTTTTCTTTTGTCTTATCGGGCTTAATTTCAACGATCAGCTTAAGAGACTTATCTTTCTTTCCCTGTTTCAGATAATCTTTAAGGGTCGGGAAGTTTTCACCGTTTGAGAGCTTCACTTTTTCCAACTCTTTGAAGTCTGTTTCGGAAATTTCCATTTTTCCATGGTGCTCATCATGGTTAACGACCAGGACTCCATCCTTTGTCATTCTCACATCGAATTCAGCTCCATAAATCTTAAGCTTTTGGGCATTCTCCAACGATTTTAATGAATTTTCGGTGGTTGGAGGTTGTGTTTGCCAATAACCTCTGTGTGCGATAATCTGGGTTTGTGCCTTCATTGCAACTGTACTTAAAACTGCTAACCCTAAGATAAAATTTTTCATAATATAATCAGATAATTAAAAATGTCAAAGTCCGGGACTTTGACATAAAGGTAGTATTAAAATTTTAGAAAGTATATTTCGCTCCTAACTGAATCTGGTAAGGATTACCTGATAAAGGCTCTAATCCACTGGTATTCAGTTTATATTGATATTGTTGCGTTGCTGCATCAAATCCGGTAATTCTATACAATGCAGTATTTCCATAGGATTTATTCACTCCCCACTCTTTATTAAGAAGATTGGCAACATTAAAAATATCAACTGAAAGTTCAAATCCACCAATTTTTTCAAACTTGATCTTCTTAGCAATACGGATATCCCATACTCCATAGAAACCGTTCTTACCTCCATTACGTTCAGCAATTTTGTTATTGTAGTCGCTGATGTAGTTTTTCAGAGCTTTACCTACTTCAGGGTTATCAATTAAAGTCTGTGTAAGATTCGGGAATATGTATGCCAGATCGTTCGTATCAACAAAATCTCCGTTCGTATTTCCTCCGGAAGTCACTGAGAATCTGGTTCCTCCTATCCCTGAATATCGTATACCTACGGTAAATCCAAAGAAGGTAGGTGAATTCCCATACAATACCACCTTATTACGGAACTGATTATCGGAATATGTCATTCTCAGATTTCTCGGGTCACTTTCAACCATTGTGGATAAAGTTGCAGAATTGGCAACATTCCCATTATATGAGGTATTATCCTTGATATCAGACCATGTGTAGCTTGCTGTAATTTCTCCATCTTTGTAATAACGGTAACTTGTATCAAATACAAACGAAAACTGATTTACTTTCCCGTCGCTTACAAGTTCAAGTACCCTTCCGAAATTATTATTAATTCTGCCTGCTTTCCAATCAACAGTTCCATTGGCATTTACTGTATTCAAAGGAACAAAAACACCTCTTCCCCCTTCATTATTTAAAGTAAAATAAGGATTGGCTACCATGTTTCTGTCATAATAGAAATAATTATTTCTTCCTAAGGCAGCATAAGCAGCAACACCCGCTCTGAATCTTTCATTAAAGAAGTGAGTATAGGAGATATTCGCCTTATAAACGATTGGAATTTTAGCATCTTTACCTGTATAATTAATGGTAGGAATCTGATATTGTGATAAAGTAGGAACAGTTCCGTAATCATTCCTATAGCTGGTGAAGTTCGGGACAGGAACATCTTTACCAGTCACATCTACCGTTGCCAAGTGTCTTCCGTCAAATACAAGGTTGTTGATCACCATATAATTGTTGATATCCGAAGAGAAGATTCCTGCACCAAATTTCAAGAAGTCTTTACTTTCTTCATTGATATTCCAGTCAAATTGAAATCTGGGTTGAATAACGAATGATTTAATACGGTTATCGGTTCTGATTCCCATTTGATCATATAGCTTTTGATTAAGCTCGGCTTTCGGATATCCACCATAATCCAGCCTTAAACCAGCCATTAAGTCAAGTCCTTTAGCAATTTTTGTTTGAATCTGACCATATACGCCAACATTCCAAATGTTCGATTTTACAGAAGGATCATCCATTAAAGGAACCTCTCTGTAAAACCTGTAAGGCGTAAGGTTATTAAAATTATCAATTCCTAAGAATTGAAATCTTCCGTTCACCTCGCTACCATAAATAGATTTTGATTTCGTGTACATCAGGTCGATACCTGCTGTGTATTTAATCTTATCTGTATTATAGTATAAATTGTCTACGATCTGGAATACATTATTTCTAAAGCTTTCCTGTCCGAAACGGTGTCCGCCGATCTGGATATTGGTTGTAAGGTCCTTTCCATCAATGGTAGACGGTACACGTTCTACAATTGCCCTTGGAACAGCATGCCCCAGCTGATTGTTCTGATAGCTGTTCTGGTAAGTATATAAATATTGTGCTTTTAATTCGTTGGTGAGATTTGATTTCAGATTTGATCTTAAGGTTAATAATAAGCTATTATCCAGGTTTTTGTCATTTCCATAAGATTCAAAAAAATTGATGGCTGTGTTATCTGCCAATCCGTTTTTATTAAAATCATAAGTAAAATTATTTCTTAAGGTTAATAAGTTTTTAGGGTTGATCTGCCAGTCTAAACGCAGGAATCCGGCATCAGAATTCCTTACTTTATCAAAGCTTCCGAATTGCGGAGTATTTCCGACACCATATTTAGCTCTCCCAATATTTAAAACCTGATTAAGTGTTTCATTGGTTACATTAAACCTTAAAGCATCATCTTTAGTTCTTACATCTGCAATGATCAAAGGCCTGGAATCCAATTGATGATCCCATGCGGCAAAGAAATGCAACTTATTTTTAATAATCGGACCTCCTAAAGATACCCCGAACTGTGAGGTTGAAAAGTCGTTCACCCTTTCATTTCCTCTGATATCATATTTGCTGGATAACCATCCTGTTCTTAGATATTCCCAGGCACTTCCCGTAAAGGTATTGGTTCCTGATTTCGTTACAGCACTCACCGTACCTCCTCCACTTCTTCCCAATGTAACATCATACTGGTTGGTCGTAATTTTAAATTCACGTACTGCTTCAATTGAAATGGAATAAGGTGCGCCACTTCGGCTGGTTGTAGATCCTGCAGAAGTTGGATTCTTGGCAGTCATTCCATCGATGGTAAAGTTGGTTGAAGATCCTAATTGTCCTGATAAATTCCCTCCCTTTCCACTTAACGGAGACAATTCTGTAAGATTGGTAAAATTTCTTCCATTAACAGGCAATATCCCCATGTTTTTAGCAGAAATAGCTGTTGCCGCACCAAGATTTCCGATCTTGTTTTTAAGGTTTCCCGTTACAACTACAGTTTCAATTACCTTTTCATGATCCCCAAGATTAACATCTACGGTAACCTGATCTCCAAAATTGACATTGTAGCCCTCTCTTTTTTCATCGTTTACAATAACCGTATAAGGACCACCAAGAGGAATTTCTTTAAAAATATACTCTCCTTTTGAGTTGGTTTCAGTTTCTGTTCTAAAACCTGTAGACTCATTAACGATGGTTACCTTTACTTTTTCCTGGGCTTTAGTCCCGGTGATTTTTCCGGTAATGGATGCCTGTGTGGTCTGTGCATAAGCCATTGTACCAAAGCTCAAAAACAATAATCCCAATACAATCTTTACTTTTCTCATCTTTTCAAATTAGCTGGGGCAAAGGTATTGGGTCTGTACAAGCTTGCTATTTAAGGAAATTTTAACATTTCTTTAATTAAATTAGAACAATATGTTAAGCTATTACTAACAAATAAAATAAAGAAATGGCAATCAACAACTTATCATGTATTACAAATTTTTAATGTATCCATATTATTTAATTATGTTATTTTTTTAATGATATTAGTTTTAGCTATTTTTGCTTAAAAGAAAAAATAGCAATGTCCGAAAACATTCAACAAAAGATAGAACAGCTTCGTAAAGAACTTCATCAGCATAATGAAAATTATTATTTACTGGATGAACCTACCATTTCAGATTTTGAATTTGACCAATTATTAAAGGAACTTCAGGATCTCGAAGCAAAGCACCCGGAATTTTATGATGCCAACTCTCCCAGTGTACGTGTTGGAGGTGGGATCACTAAAGTCTTTCCTACTATTCAGCATCAGTTCAGAATGTATTCCCTGGATAATTCCTATGATTTTGATGATCTTGAAGACTGGGAAAAGCGAATTATTAAAACGATTACCGGCCCCGTGGAATTTGTTGCAGAATTAAAATATGATGGTGCTTCTATTTCTATTTTGTATGAAAATGGTAAACTGATACAGGGAGTTACTCGTGGAGACGGTTTCCAGGGAGATGAGATCACTGCTAACGTACGTACTATTTCAGATATTCCTTTGACATTGAAAGGAGATTTTCCGTATCGTTTTTTCATGCGTGGGGAAATATATCTGACGAGAAAAAATTTCGATAAAATCAATAAACTAAGAGAGGAAGAAGGATTAGATCCTTTTATGAATCCACGAAATACGGCAAGCGGAAGTTTGAAAATGCAGGATAGTGGCGAGGTAAGAAAACGCGGGCTTTCTTCTGTATTGTATCAGTTTATTTCCGAGGAAATTCCGGCAGAAACGCATTGGGAATTGCTTCAAAAAGCTCAAACCTGGGGTTTCAAAACTTCCCAGCAGGCAAAACTTTGTAAAACTTTAGATGAAGTAAAAGATTTCATTACTTTCTGGGATACAGAACGACATAATCTTCCTTTTGAAATTGATGGTATTGTATTAAAAGTAAATTCTTTACAACAGCAGAGACAGCTTGGATATACTGCAAAATCACCTCGCTGGGCAATGGCCTATAAATTTAAAGCTGAAAAAGTAGAAACGGAATTACAAAGTGTATCCTATCAGGTCGGAAGAACAGGAGCCATTACTCCGGTAGCTAATCTGAAACCTGTTCTATTGGCAGGAACCACTGTTAAGAGGGCATCTCTTCATAATGAAGATATCATTAAAAAACTGGATCTGCATGAACACGATTTTGTCTATGTAGAAAAAGGAGGTGAAATTATACCTAAAATTGTGGGTGTCAACAAAGACAAAAGAACAGAAAAAAGCAGGGAAATCGAATACATTAAACATTGCCCTGAATGCGGAACCGAACTTATAAAAGTGGAAGATCAGGCGATTCATTTCTGCCCGAATGAACTTCACTGCCCTCCGCAGGTAGTAGGAAGAATGATTCATTATGTTTCAAGAAAGGCTTTAAACATAGAAAATTTAGGGAGCGAAACCATCGAACAACTGTACCGGGAAAAATTAATTGAAAATCCGGCAGACTTTTACACTTTAACCAAAGAGCAATTACTTCCGCTGGAAAGAATGGCTGAAAAGTCGGCACAAAATATTATCTCAGGAATTGAAAAATCTAAGGAAATTCCTTTTGAGAAAGTATTATATGGAATCGGTATCAAACATGTAGGAGAAACAGTTGCCAAGAAACTGGTTAAAAACTTCCCTACTATTGATGACCTGAAAAATGCAACTGCCGAAGAATTGTGTCAGGTGGAAGATATAGGAGGTAAAATTGCATATAGTATTGAAGCGTTCTTCAATAATCCGGAAAATATTTTAATGATCGAACGCTTAAAAACCTATGGTGTTCAGCTTGAAAAAGGAGAAAATACCAATGAAGTTTTATCCCATGTTCTGGATGGAAAAACATTTCTGTTCACCGGAAAACTGTCTCTGTTCACAAGAGAATCTGCAGAGGATATGGTGGAAAAACATGGTGGAAAAAATATTTCCGCGGTTTCTAAAAACCTTAATTATCTTGTTGTGGGCGAAAAAGCCGGCAGTAAATTGAAAAAAGCTCAGGATATTGGAACTATTGAGATCCTTGATGAACAACAATTTTTAGATTTGATAGAAAATCAATAAAAAAAACAGACATTTTAACAATAATTAAATAATAAGCCATTGATATATACTATTGATGGCTTATTTTTGCTTTTTAAAATAAAAAAATAACTACTAACTAGTAATACATGAAAAAAATCTACTTAATCATTTCTCTGATTATATTTGCTATGTTTCAGGCACAGATTGTGAATATTCCAGATGCTAATTTTAAAGCCAAACTTCTGTCAGCAAACACAACAAACGGGATCGCATACAACAATAACCACCAAAAAATTGTAATTGATACAAACGGAGATAGTGAAATTCAGGTTTCAGAAGCATTGAATGTATCAGAACTTTTTATTCCCGGTCAAACAGGTAATATGATTGCTGATCTTACAGGTATCAATCAGTTTACCAATCTTACGGCTTTAAGTGCTTTTAATAATGCTTTGACTAATCTTCAAATAACAGGATTATCCAACCTTACACTTATACATGTAGCCAACAACAATCTTACTAACGTTTCTTTTGATAATTTGAACAGTCTGCAGACTTTATCTATCGCTAACAATCAACTTTCTGGTTTCTCAATTACTAACTCCCCCAATCTACAAAGTCTCTCATGTAGTGGAAATCAATTAGTATCGGTAGATATTTCCAATTTCCCAAATCTGGTCACTTTAGAATGTAATAATAATTTAATTACAACATTAATTTTAAATAACAATAATAATTTGACAAACATTGTTGCCTCACATAATAAGCTTGTAACCATTCCGTTTGGGGAGGCTCCTAATGTGGCAAATTTATATATTGATTATAATCTTTTTACTACAATTGATGTGGGACAACTTACACAGCTTGGTAATTTTAATTTTTCTAATAATCCCAATCTCGTAAGCTTTAATATTAAGAACGGAAAAAATAACTATACTCAAGGAGCAACTCCATATTTTTCAAACACACCAAGTTTAAGTTATATATGCGTTGATGATATCGAGTTGGGAGCGATAAATGCACTGGTCAATTATTACAATCAGCCTAATGTTGTATTAAACTCATATTGTTCTTTTGCTCCCGGAGGAAATTCTTATACCATACAGGGAAGCACGAAATATGATTCCAATAATAATGGTTGTGACATCAATGATCCTATAAAAGCGTTTCAAAAATTCTCAATAACAAATCCTTATAATGCCGGTAATATGATAGCAAATGCTTCAGGAAATTATTCAATTCCAGTTCAAGCCGGCAATTATACCATTACACCTGTATTAGAAAACCCTACTTATTTTAATATTTCACCAACAAATGTAACTGCAAATTTTCCTACACAAACAAGTCCCCTTACTCAAAATTTTTGCATGTCCGCCAATGGAACACATAACGATCTAGAAATTATCATTATTCCTGTGACTGCTGCTGTACCAGGTTTTGATACAAAATATAAAGTTTTTTTCAAAAATAAAGGTAACACATCACAATCGGGAACTTTGGTTTATAATTTTGATGACAATCTAATGAATTATCTAAACTCCACGATTGCTCCAAACACTCAGTCAACTGGAATATTATCCTGGAATTTTACCAATATTTTACCCTTCGAGACTAAAGAAATTACATTAACCTTTACATTAAACACACCAACACAAACACCACCCTTAAATGGCGGAGATCTATTGCACTACACAGCACAGATTAATGGAGGTACAGATGATACACCAACAGATAATATATTTACTTTAAATCAACCTGTAGTTAATTCTTTTGATCCCAATGACAAAACATGCCTTGAAGGAACCTCAATTGCACAAGCAAAAGTTGGAGATTACGTTCATTACCTAATCAGATTTGAAAATACAGGGACAGCCAATGCGAAAAATATTGTAGTAAAAGACGAAATTGATCTTACGAAATTCGATTTATCCAGTTTGATTCCTCTTAATGGAAGCCATAATTTTGTAACGAGAATCAATGGAAATGTAGTCGAATTTATTTTTGAAAACATTCAGCTTCCTTTTGATAATGCGAATAATGACGGATATGTTTCATTTAAAATCAAAACAAAATCTAATTTGGTTATCGGAGATAGTTTCAGTAATACAGCCAAGATCTATTTTGATTATAATGCGCCTATCATTACGAATACTGCTACAACTTCTGTTCAGAATACCTTAGGAACATCCGAAATTACTAATGATAAAGACCAGTTCAGTATCTATCCGAATCCGGTAAAAGATGTTTTATTCATTAAGTCAAAAGAGAAAATTGTAAAGGCAGAAATCTTTGATACAGCAGGAAGGATTTTAAATTCAATAAGCGTAAGCAATAATTCTGTCAATATCTCTGAACTTGCTAAAGGAAGCTATATGATCAGATTGTTTACAAAAGATCAGGTTATGGTACAGAAATTCATAAAAAATTAAATCACTTTACATCAATAAACGAAAGACTGCCTTAAGAAGCAGTCTTTTTTTATATGCTTGAACGATCACGTAAGAATTTATTGTATTTTTATTCAAGGTTTTAATTATACACCCATGGATTTTCTACAAGATCACTATTCCATTCAAAATGAACTGATACTGATATTTATTTCAGTTATGCTCGGGCTTTTTATCGGTGCTGAACGTGAATATAGAAATAAGTCTGCAGGACTCCGCACATTTATTCTGGTATGTTTCGGATCTTGTCTTTTCACCATATTATCAATCAAAATAGGAGTTCAGAATCCAGATCGTCTGGCAGCCAATATTATTACCGGTATAGGTTTCTTGGGAGCAGGAGTTATTTTCAAAGGAGATAATAAAATCGATGGAATTACAACGGCAACAACCATCTGGGCAACTGCTTCAATAGGAATGGCTGTGGGTTCAGGATATGTATACTTTTCGTTGCTGGGCACTACATTGGTCCTTCTTGTCTTGAGCTCGTTAAGTTATTTGCAGAATTTTATCGACAATAATCATAAAATCAGGGAATATAAAATATCTATCTCCGCTTCTGATCACATCAGTCATTGTGAGGAATTATTCAGGAATAATCATTTAAAGTTTCTTATCATGAGACAGCAATATTCCAAAGACAGTTTAATTACGACCTGGAGACTTACGGGGAATACCCGGCAACATGAACTTCTGATTAAGCAAATGATGAATGACCCTAAAATTATGTCCTATCAATTTTAAAATAAAAAAATAAAGGCAGCAGCCTTTATTTTTTATTGAAAACATACAGATCTTTATTGGGACCGGTAATTTCCTTTCCATCCAAATCAAGCTGAGTAAGATGGTTTTCACCGACCTTGTATTTGTAATTAGCGGATTTTCCTTTTAAAGTCACAATACTGCCCGTTTTATCCCACTCCAAGGTTCCTTTATCTTCATTCTTTGATTTTCTGTCGATATATTCTTCTGTAATATGGAACGTATTATCCTTATTCAATGTAAGAGAAGTTTTGATCCCTGGGCAATCTGCACATGGAACCACAGCCTCATAAGTTCCGTTCCAATCCAATGAATTCTGAGAGTTATGCTCATCAATCAAAGCTTTGCCAGCCACTGAATCCAATGGTTTTTGGATCGAAGCTGAATCTGTTTCCGGGGCAGAAAATATTTCTCTTTGTTTTTCTTTGGGTGAACATGAAGCCAGTAATATGGCCAGTACAGTTCCGGATAAAAAAATTTTGTTTTCCATAAATATTATTTGTTACTGGTTATTAAATAACGGAATCCATCCCATTATATTTTTTAATACAAAATATTAAATGCCATTATCTATGAATCTACCTCGTTTTCAGCATGACTTGTAACTTATAATCTTAATTTTCTTCGTAAATTGGACAAAATTTTTGATTATGATAAAAAAGATACTTTTATCTGCATTTCTTTTGCCTGCCGCAATGGCTTTTGCCCAACAATATGGGGGAATGTGGATTCCAACGGAGCTGAATGAAAAGGAAATGAAAGACCTGGGAATGAAAATCTCTGCAAAAGACATCTTCAATCCTCAAAAGGCCAGTATTAAGGATGCCGTTGTTCAATTTAACGGTGGCTGTACAGCAGAAATTATTTCTCCTAAAGGACTTTTATTAACCAATCATCACTGTGGCTTCGGACAAATTCAGGCACATTCTACAGTACAAAATGATCTCCTTTCCAATGGATTCTGGGCAACGAATATGAGCACCGAGCTTCCTAATCCCGGATTAAAAGTAGATTTTATTGTAGATATCAAAGAAGTAACCAATCAAATTCTGGAGGGTACGGATCATCTTTCCGAACCTGATCTTTCAAAAAAAATCAACAACAATATTGAGATATACAAAAATTCTCAAAAAACAGAAAATTATCAGTCTATCACTGTAAAGCCTATGTATTATGGAAATAAATACTATGCGTATACAATAGAAACTTATAAAGACATCCGTTTGGTAGGAGCACCGCCACAAAGTATAGGGAAATTCGGAAGTGATACGGATAACTGGGTATGGCCAAGGCATACGGGAGATTTCTCTATGTTCAGAATTTATGCAGATAAAAACAATAAGCCTGCAGAATATTCCAAAGATAATGTTCCTTATGTACCTAAACATTTTCTACCTGTTTCCATCAAGGATAAGAATGAAAATGATTTCACATTTGTATTTGGCTTTCCTGGAAAAACCACTGAGTATCTTCCATCAATTGCAGTTGAAAAAATCATGAATGAGATTGATCCTGCAAAAATTGCAGTCCGCGATGTCGCTTTAAAGACTTTGGATGAAAAAATGCGTGTGGACAATGCAACACGTATTAAATATGCTTCTAAATATGCTTCAGTGGCAAATTACTGGAAAAAATGGATTGGAGAAGTAGAAGGTCTGAAAAAGTCTAATGCTGTAGAAAAGAAAGTAATGTACGAAGGATCTCTGGTAGCTAAAAATCCGGAAATCAAAACAACATTAGACCAGCTGAATAAACTATACACTGAGCAGGCTCCTTATGCTTTAAATAATGCCTATTATTCTGAGTTAATTAAAAATGCAGAGACCTTAGCATTAGCTAATATGTATTCCAACTATATCCTATCCGTAGAAGCAGGAAGAATGGATGAGAAAGAGATTACAGCCTTTAAAAATAAGCTGACTTCTTTCTATAAAGATTACAGTCCTGAGCTTGATGCAAAAGTAACTGCAAAGCTCCTTGCCCTGTATGCCAACAAAACAACCGCTCAGTTTTTACCAGCGGGATTTGATAAATTTAAAAACGAAGCACAGAACATTCAGAATATCGAAGAGATTTCTAAAAACTCTATCATTACCGGTAGAACAGCTGTAAATGGAGCTTCTTTAAGTGCAGATATTGACAAGGCATTTTCTAATCAGGATAAACTGGTAAGAACATTAAAAAAAGATCCTGTTTATCAATTATTTTCAAATATCAAAGACACTTATTCAAAAACAGCTGATCCACAGTATACCACAATCCAGACAAAAATTGATGCGCTGCAGAAAAAATTCATGCAACAGCAAATGTCGACCGATAAAGACAGAAAATTCTTCCCTGATGCCAACTCCACACTTCGTGTGACTTACGGTAAAGTAAAAGGTTCAAATCCGAGAGATGCTGTTTCTTACGGGTATCAAACCCATTTGGCAGGAGTTATAGAAAAATACATTCCGGGAGATTATGAATTTGATGTTCCTAAAAAGTTAATCGATCTTTACAATAAAAAAGATTTTGGAAATTATAAAGATAAGGGAGGTGATGTTCCTGTAGGATTTACGGCAACCAATCATACCACAGGAGGAAACTCAGGAAGTCCGGCTCTTGATGCTTACGGAAATCTAGTAGGATTAAATTTCGACAGACAATGGGAAGGAACTATGAGTGATATTAATTATGACCCCCGTTTTAGCAGAAACATCATGGTTGACACCAAGTACATTCTATTCATCATTGAAAAATTTGCCGATTCCAAGTGGCTGATTGATGAAATGAAAGTTATCAAATAATTCTTATCCATAATAAGATGTTTTAAACCCTATCTAAAGTTAGATAGGGTTTTTAATTGAAAAGATAATCTTCCCTTATCCAGGAGCAGTTAAGCGCAATTTAAGGATAGGTAAAATCTATATAAAATAACATACCGATCACTGAACAGTATGTATTTTTAATAAAAACTTTTTTATGAATGATAACCATCTTAAAATGTGTACGGAATGTGGTATACAATATCCGGAAAGCTATCAGGGCAATATTTGCCTAATTTGTAATGACGAAAGACAATCAGTCCCTCAAAGTGGACAATCGTGGACTACCCATGAAAAGCTTCTGGAAAAGCATAGCATAAAAATTAAAAAACTAAATAATAACCTTTACGAACTGGTTGTTAATCCGAGGTTTTCTATTGGACAGCGGGCCTTGCTGGTACTTTCTAAAAACGGAAATATATTATGGGATTGCATTCCCCTTCTTGATGAAGCGGCTATTGCATTTATTAATTCTAAAGGAGGCTTAAAAGCTATCACTTTCTCTCATCCGCACTATTATTCCAATATGAAAATGTGGGCAGATACCTTTAATTCTAAAATTTATATTCATGAAAACGATAAAGAATGGGTTGTAAATGGAGGTGATTTTGTAGAATACTGGACCGGTCATCAGCTTAATCTATGGGATCAATTAAAGCTTCACAATATTGGTGGCCATTTTGAGGGAAGTTCTGTCATAGAAATACCATGGATGAGCGAAAACGGAACGCTTTTGATCGGAGATACCATGTATCTTTCCCCATCCATGAATCATTTTGCCACAATGAGAAGCTATCCCAACAGAATTCCTCTTCCTTTGAATGAAATTAAAAGAATCGAAAGACGTTTTGAAGAAATAAACTACGATACCATCTACGGCTTTTATTCTTATCAGAATGTAGAAAAGAATGCTAGAGAAATTGTAGAGAAGTCGTTTAGCAGATACCAGTGAGGAGTGAAGAATTATGAATGATAAATAATAAATGATGATTGATATTTGATGGATGATCTTTTATCATTTATAATTCATCAATGATCATTTATCTTTTATTGCTATGGTATGGTGTAGTAGGTATAGATATGTATAGATATAAAAACAAAAAAGTCTCATACAAATTCATGTATGAGACTTTTAATAAAAACTGGCGGCGACCTACTCTCCCGCTTGTCGCAGTACCATCGGCGCTGGTGGGCTTAACTTCTGTGTTCGGAATGGGAAC